>Ga0334888_1000001_pt1 | contig 543597 bp, 519 predicted proteins | sample GraSluR1_MG_FD_207227 | JGI IMG/M metagenome (GOLD analysis project Ga0334888, IMG submission 207227) | Sludge microbial communities from methane-producing bioreactor in Wageningen University, Netherlands - Granular Sludge_3_08-R1 | ecosystem: Engineered > Bioreactor > Anaerobic > Unclassified... | reverse complement strand
TACTTTGGTGGGCCCAGCAGGACTCGAACCTGCGACCGGCCGATTATGAGTCGGCTGCTCTAACCAACTGAGCTATAGGCCCACGCCAAAGAGACGCCGGGGGCACAACCTGCCGACGCAGCGCCATCATACAGTATGCTTACCGGAACATGGACGCACCGGTTCCCCCACACGATACCCGTCCACTCACCGCGCGCCGCACCGTGGTTGTGCTGGTGGTCACGCTCGCCTTCGCGCTGGGCGTGCTGTTCATCTACGAGGTGCGCTCGGTCATCGCCTGGCTGCTGGTGGCCACGCTTCTGGCGGTGGCTCTCGACCCCGCGGTCGGCTTCCTGACCCGCCATCGCTGGCGCCGCGGCTGGGCCGCGCTGCTGGTCTCCTTCCTGTTCCTGATCGCCGTGCTGGGCATTGCCGCGGCCTTGGCTACCCCGCTGGTCACTCAAGCTAAGGAGCTGGTGGTCAACCTGCCGCAGTACGTCCGCGACCTCTTCAAAGCGGGGAGTCCACTCGAGTTCCTCGACACGCGCTTCAACATCGTAGACCGCATCCGCGACCTGGATGTGGGTACGGTGTGGCGGGTGATCGTCGGTGGCGGCACCACCATCGTCTCCGCCCTCAGCAAGAGCTTCTACTGGCTGTTCGCCACGCTCACTACGTTTACCCTGATGGTCATGCTGCTGGTGGAAGGGCCTCGCGCCTGGGGCAGCTTCCTGAGCTTCTTCGAGCCAGAGCGCCACGAATGGCTCAAACACCTCGGAGCCCGCATGGCCAAAGCGGTGGGCGGTTACGTGCGCGGCAACCTCATGATCAGCGCCATCGCCGCCATTTTCGCCTACATCGCCCTCAGCATCCTCGACATCCCCTACCCCGTGCCCCTCGCTCTCACGGTCGGCGTGCTGGACATCATCCCCCTGGTGGGCGCTACCATCGGGGCGGTCATCTGCGTCCTGCTCGCGTTCACGCAAGGGTGGCTGCCGGCGGTCATCCTCATTGGTTACTTCGTCGTCTACCAACAGGTGGAGAACAACTTCATCCAGCCGATGGTGTATTCGCGTACCGCGCGGCTCACGCCGCTCACCGTGCTTCTGGCCTCGCTCGTCGGCGCCACTCTGGCCGGTATCCTCGGGGTACTGGTAGCCATCCCGCTGACCAGCGCCGTGATGATCTTCATCCAGGAGTCGCGCGGCCGCCGGGGGCCGGGTAGGGCGCAGGTGTTCCACCCGCTCGAACAGTTCGAGGCCTCCGCGCAGCGCACGAGTCCCCAAGAGACGCCCGCCGGGCAGGAGGGACGGCCGACGGCAGCGCCGCCGCTCCCCACCGACGAGACGGCAGACACTCACACCGACCACGCCGAGTTCGCCGCGGAAGAACCCGCGCCCAGCGATCTATAGGAGGATCGAGCATGAGCGATCAGTGCTGTTCACAAGCGGACGCCCAGCAGTACCCCGTCGAGATTCGAGTGACCTCCTCGACCTGTCCGAAGATGCCGGATGGCGATGTGCTCTACCTCGACGGGCCTTCGCTCGACTACGAGCGCTCCGGCCCCGTGTGTCTCACGGCCGTCAATGCCATCTACCCCTGGGTCATGCTCGCCCGCTTCGGCGTACGCTCCCAGGCCCTGGAATGGAACGCCGACGTCGAGGCCTACTGCGTCACCTGCCCCTGCGGAGTCGTCAACTACGAGATCCGGCCGCGGTAGTAGCTTCGTCGCGGAGAGTCGAGCCGAGGAGAGCCGAGCCGCGGGAGGCTGAGCGGCGGAGAGTTGGCCACGCGGGCACCGCGAGTGCCATCGGAGCCCGCGGGTCGACGGTCGCGTTACGATTGCCCAGGAGGCTGGGTGCGCCGGCGGTTGGGGAGAGCGATCACCAACGCCAGAGCGATGACGCCCATGAGGAAGCCTAAGAAGGCCCAGCCCCACACGTCCCGGCCTTTTCGATCGGCGAACCACGCGGCCAAGATGGCGCATCCTACGCTGAGGGCGGTGGCGAGGAGCAGGAACTGCTGGGTGCTCAGTTCGACCATACCGTCTCATCCTACCACTGCCGGCTCTGTCGATGCTCCAGAGACGCGCACGGGGCGGGACCGCTGCGCGGTCCCGCCCCGATCCTGGCGGCGCCGTCTCTCACCGCCAAGCCCTGTTGGCCTCTTTAGAGGCTCTTGAGCTTTTCCACCAGTTTGGGGATCACCTGGAACATGTCGCCCACGATGCCGTAGTCCGCAAGCTGGAAGATGGGTGCGTCTTTGTCGGTATTGATGGCCGCGATGAGCTTCGACTGGCTCACGCCCACCGTGTGCTGGATCTGGCCGGAGATGCCCAGAGCCAGGTAGAGATCCGGCTTTGTCTTGGCGCCCGAGAGGCCGATGATGCGGTCTTCCGGCAGCCACTCGAAGTCCGCGATGCTCTTGGTGCAGCCAACCTCGGCCTGCAGAGCGGCGGCCAGCCCGTCGGCCACGGCCAGGTCCTCGCGCTTGGGGAACCCGCGGCCCACACCGATGATGAGCGGCGCGGCGTCCAGATTGACGGCCTGGCCCTCTTTGGCGCGGCGATCCACCACGCTGACCTTCGACGGGGTCAGCGACAGGGCCGGCGTTTCCACGGCGCCGGCGCCGGCCTGCGGCTCGCCGACCTCGAAGGTCTTGGGCATGACCGCGAAGACCTTAACCGCGGTGTCGATGCGCTCTTCGGCGACCGTGTTGCCGCCGAGAGCGTAGCGGCCGCCCACGAGCTGCCCGTCGGTGAGCACGAGCGAGTTGACATCGCTGACCGCGCCGGCGCCCAGCTTCTGCGCCAGCCGACCGGCCAGCTCTTTGCCACGGCGCGTGGAGCCGATCAGCACGTACGCGGCCGCGGCCTGCGTGGCGATCTGCGCCAGCGCATCGGCCACAACGTCGGCCTGCAGCCCGGCGAGGGCGGCGTCTTCGCTCACGTAAATGGTGTCGGCGCCGTGAGCGCCTAGATCCGCAGCCCGTCCCGCGGCGCCCTCGCCGAGGGCGGCGGCCGCCAGGCCGAGGCCGAGGGCCGCGGCGAACTCTTTGCCCTTGAAGGCGAGCTCGCGGGCGACCTCGGGCTTGTCGCTGTAGACGAGAATGACAGCCATCGGTTACCTCCCCAGCACGCCTTCTTTGATGAGCGCGTCGACCAAGCCCGCGGCCTGCGCTTCGGGATCGCCCTCAATCATGATGTGCTTACGATCTTGCTCCTCGGCCAGATTGCTGAGGACGCTCTTCTGGGTGGCCGCCGCGGCGGCGTCCAGGCCGAGGTCGGCCAGCGTGAACTCGGCCGTGGGCTTCTTGCCGGCCTTCATGATGTTCATGAGGCTCGGGATGCGCGGCTCGTTAATCTCGCTCACGACCGTGACGGCCGCGGGACAGGGCGCCTCGAGCGTCTCGATCATGTCGTCCATGCTGCGCTCCACACGCACGCCGGCGTCGGAGAGGGAGATCTTGCGCGCATAACCGATCTGCGGCACGCCGAGCAGCTCGGCGACGCGTGAGCCAACCTGGCCGCTGTAGTTGTCGGTGGAGCCTTCGCCGAAGAGCAGCAGATCGGCGCCGCCGACCTTCTCCACGGCCTTGGCCACGGCGGCCGCCACCGCGGCCTGATCGGTGGCCGCGAGCGCGGGATCGGAGACGATGACCGCTTCGTCGGCGCCCATGGCGAGCGCTTCCTTCATCGTCTCCTTGACCTTGCCATTCGCCTCGGCGACGGTGAGGGCCACGATAGTCGCGTCCGCGCCGCCTTCTTTGATCTGAATGGCGGCCTCGAGAGCGTTTTTCTCCAGGTCGCCGACTTTGTACGGGATGGCCTCCAGAACGGGCTCGCGATTCTTGATGCGCACCATCTGGAGGTCCATGTTCGTCTTCACGCAGACGATGATCTTCACAGTCATCACCCTTCGGTCACGTAGTCCGGAGCATCAGCTCATCCGGTACTGGACGCCGAATTCACCGCGCGGGTAATGCCACTGCAGCGCCCGCGCATCGCAGCAGATGAGGCAGGTGCCACACTCCAGGCACCCCTCCCAGTTGACCACCACGTCGCCCTCGTCATTCAGCTCATAGAGGTCGGCGGGGCAGACGGTGAGGCAGACCTTTTTCTTGCACACCGCGCGGCACGTCTCGTGGTCGATGACGATGTGCGGCTCCTTGTCGAGCTTGAAAACGTCGAGCCCCAACTTCGCGTCGATCTTCATGCTCCTCCCTCCCTCCTACATCTTGCGGAAGGACAGCATGTCCTTCATGGTGGCGATGTTCATGAAGTCTTTGCGCACACCCTTGAAAGCCTTGGACACGATGCGCTTAGTTGGACCCGGACCGAAGGTGAACATCTGCTGCATGAGATCGGTAACGGCGTCTGGGTAGTGCGAGAAGAGCCGGCGATTCTCGATGATGGAGGGGATCGCCACGCCAGTGTGCATGTCCTTCAGCACGAAGCTGTGGTCGAGGTACTCCTTGTAGCGCGCCAAGCCGGCCGCCGAATAGTCGCCGCCGGCCTTGCGGGCGTCGACGATGGCCTTTGCCGCGTAGTAGCCGGAGGCGAAGGCGAAGTCCATGCCGCGCACCGTGATCAGCGCGTTCAGAGACAAACCGGCGGCATCGCCGGTCATCACGTAGCCGTCGCCGAACAGGTGCGGCACCTTGGCGATGCCGCCCTCGGGCACCGCGTGCGCCGAGTACTCGGCCACGGTGCCGTCTTTCACCAGCGGCTTGATCTGCGGCAGCTCTTTGAACTCGTCCAAGAGCTGCCAGCTCTCGAGATCGTCCGTACGCTCTTTCATCCACTCCATGCCGACCACGATGCCGAGTGCGATGGAGTCTTTGTTGGTGTACAGGAAGCCGCCGCCCATCATGCCCTTGGTCACGGAGCCCATGAAGAGCTGAGCGGCACCCTCGCCTTCGTTGAGGTGCCAACGGTCCTCGATGACCCCAGGCGGCAGCTCGATGATCTCCTTGTAGCCGAGCGCGTGCGTCTTGGCCTCTGGCTTTTCCCGCAGGCCGGCGGGCTCGCTCACCAGGCCGAGGACGCCCTCCGCGATCACCGTAACATCGGCGCCGATTTCGTCTTCGCCGGCACGAATGCCAATGACCTTACCGCCCTCTTTGAGCAGCGCGTCGGCGCGCATGTTGGGGATCACCATGCCGCCCTTTTCGGCGACCTTGTCGGCCAGCCACTGATCGAGCTTGGCGCGCATTACGGTGTACGATTGAGGCGCCGCGCCGCCGAAGCCATCGGCCGCGATCTCGAAGGTCGCCTGCCGGCCCTCCGCCATCATGGTGATGAGCTCACGAACCACGGGGCGCTCGAGCGGCGCCTCCTCCCAAAGCTCCGGATACAGGTCGCGGATTACACTCGTATATAGGCGGCCGCCGGTGACGTTCTTGGCGCCGGAGTAGTTGCCGCGCTCCAAGACCATGACCTCCAAACCCTCGGAGGCCAGGCCGTACGCTGCAGCCAAGCCGGCCAAACCACCGCCGACGACGATGCAGTCGACCTTCTCCATATTGTCGCGTCACCTCCTCGAGGTCTGGTACTGCGCTCCATCGTTTGACGCCTGGTGTGGTCTTTGGCCACCGCCTAGGTCTGCGCGCAGAACGTGGCTTCAAAAAACCGGGGCGGGCGGCCAGGCGACGCACGGCCGCCCGCCCCCTTGATCCTTTTCTTCAGTCCCTGGCGGCTCACGCCGCCAGGGACCTCTTACGGTCTGGCGTGTCGCGCGCTGGCGTACACGCTAGGCCGCGCGACTCACCAACGATCGTGGAACGGATTGTGCGCCTCGCCCCACTCGTCGCGGGCGATGATGCCGCGCATGATGTTCAAGCCGCCCTCGGCACCAACCTCGTAGCTCATGACGCCGCGGAGCAGCATCTCGAGCGGGGTGTCCTTGGTGTAGCCGAAGCCGCCGTGGTAGATCATGCCGTGACGGGCGATGTCGTGACCCAGGGTCGGCGAGAGGCACTTGCAGGTGGAGATGACCTTGTTGATGTCTTTGCGACTGAAAGTGCCAGGGTTCTGGCTCTCGTAGCCGATCATCCAAGCGCCGCGGGTCAGGTTCAGCTTGAGCATGTCGAGCAGCATCCAATCGTTGGCCATCTCGAAGGAGATGCCCTCGAACTTGCCCAACGGCTTGCCGAAGACCATGCGCTGGGCGGTGTACTCGGCGCTGATCTCGAGTGCCTTCTCGGCGCCGCCGAGGCAGGCCGCCGCCACGAGCACGCGAGCCGCGTTGAACCCGTCCATGTTCACGTAGAAGCCCCTGTCGACCTCACCGAGGACACACCACTCGGGGATCTCGACGTCTTTGTAGATCCAGCCGCCGGTGCTGAGGCCCATGCGGCCCATGTCCTTGTAGACCGAGTAGCTGACACCCGGCAGGCTGGCGTCGACCCACATGAAGGTCATGCCCTTGTTGCCCTTGCTCGGGTCGGTGCGCACCAGGGTGCAGTGACCGCTCGGGCTGCCCCACTTGATGCACTCCTTGGGGCCGGACACGTAGGCCTTCTCGCCGTTGAGGATGAACTTGTCGCCCTTGCGCACGGCGGTCGTCTTGATGTTGGCGAGGTCCGAACCGCCACCGGGCTCGGTGGTGTTGATGCCAGCGAACAGCTTGCCCGCCGCGATCTTCGGCAGCACGAGCTCCTTGAGCTTCTGCGTGCCGTACTTGTTCACGATGTACGCCCAGCCGATGGTGAGCAACGTGTAGACGGGCGTGGACATCGAGAGATCGGCGCGAGCGATCTCGTGGATGGTGAGCATCCCGTAGACTGGCTCCTCGCCGGGCACGGCGCAGCCACCGAACTCCTCGGGGATGGTCACACCGAACATACCCAACTCGGCCATACCGGCGGTGATGTCGTCCGGAATACCGTCCTCGGCCTCGTCGATAGCCCGCGCACGCGGCTCGAGGTTCTTCACGAGCCACTCGCGAATCGACTGCTTATAGAGCTGTTGTTCGGTGGTCAGCCTGAAATCCATACTGTTCCTCCTTCCGGGAGCCCTCACGCTCCTCCAACCCGAGTGTGTGATGACTGGACAAGCCCTGGAAGACACGAAACCCCCAGGGCGCATGTCGACGCGCGCTGGGGGTTCACAGCCGTGCGAGGCAGACAGAGACGGGGTGTCTTCCTCAAGCTATGCGTGCAGCGCGCACATCATACACGACAGCATAGGGGATGCAAAAGCCTCCGACTGTCCAATAGTCCAAACCGTCAGACGCCGTGTCCTCCATCTGCGGCAGCGCCGGCGACTTCCGACTGCTCAGCCACCAGCGGCGAGTGATCGACTGCTTCGTAAACCTTCCGTAGCGCGGATACGAGCGCTCCTTGCGAGTGTCCCCGGTACCGCTCGCGGATGGACCTCTCGATTAAGTCTCGTTCGGTGACCACATTCAGGCCGGTCACCAAGCGACCGAAGAAGTCGCGGGAGAGGTCCATCATCAAGGACGAGGTCGCGCCGAGAATGACCCCCGTCTCATCGACCTCGACCACCACGCCAACACGGCTGTACAGGGCCTGATGCGAGACATCCTGGGGCAGACGCGCATAGCCCGAGAAGAGGAAACTCTTCACAAACACCTCCTTGTGGTGAGAGACAGCGGCGCCAGTGTAGCATCGGGGGGCAAACACGGTAAGAGCAGCGCCGGTGTACAGCACCATCAAGCTGAGCGCGACGATCGGCCGGGCGCGCGGTGCGCCCAGCGCGCTTGCGTGCGCCCAGCGCGCGTGTATCATGTGGACGCTGTCCCACAGCCGCGAGCCCGTCGTGTACCGGCGCGCACCACCCGGCTGTGAGCCCCGGCCGCCAACTGGTACTGGGAGCCCTACCTACCCGGGCTCCCGTCGACATGGGTCCCAGCCCCGGCGCCCGCCGGCCGGTCCGCCAGAGGGTGTTCCACTCGACCACGGAGGGAAGCGCCGAATGAGTGACGCCAGCCAGCGGTGCGAGCTCGCCCGGATCAGCGAGCAGTACCCGGACATCTGCGACAAGCTGCTCACACCGAAAGAGGCTGTCGCCCGGTATGTAAAGAACGAATCGATGATCGCCATCGGCGGTTTCACCATTAACCGTAATCCGATGGCGCTCATCTACGAGATGGTGCGCCAACGTGTGCGCGACCTCCACCTCGTCGCCCACTCCAACGGCCAGGGCCTCGACGTGCTCGTCGGAGCCGGCTGCGTGCGCCGTCTAGAGGTCGCGTACGGCGGCAACGGCCGCTTTGCCCCCACCTGTTTCCGGTTTCGCAAAGCGGTGGAGCGCGGCGAGCTCCTGGTGGAGGACTACTCGAACTACCAGATGACCCTTCGCTTCTTGGCCGGCGCCCTCAGCGTCCCGTTCGTGCCCACCAAATCCGGCCTGCAGACCGACCTGGTCCGCTACGAGGGTTTCTCCGAAGAGATGCGCGCCGCCGAATGCCTGCCGAAGAAGAAGCTCATCGTAACCCCCAATCCCTTCGGTACTGACGGCGACGATGTGCTCCTTCTTCCCGCACTCACTCCGGATGTTACGCTCCTGCACGCGCAGTATGTCGGCGACGACGGCACCGTGCGCATCAAGGGCCTCAGCTTCGCCGACCTCGAGCAGGCAAAAGCTGCCGGCGCCGTCATCGTCAGTTGCGAGGAGATCGTGCCGCGCTGGTACCTGCGCCAAGACCCCGACCAAAACTGCTTGCCGCCGTTCCTGGTCGACGCGTACGTCCTCGCGCCCTACGGCGCGCACCCCACCGCCTGTCACTACTTCTACGACTACGACCCAGCACACCTGAATATGTACAAGGTCATGGCCAAAGACGATGCGCAGTGGCAGCGCTATCTTGACGAGTGGGTTTACGGCGTCGCCGATCACGAGGACTATCTCGACAAGGTTGGCGGCAGCGCGCTGATGCGTATCCGCGCCGACTCGGTGCTCGGCTTTGCCCCCGGGCTCGACCGCAGATGAGGGAGGAGGACATCGTGCCGAACACCGAGACCCAAGTACTGCAGTACACCTCACGCGAGATGATGGCCATCGCCGCCGGCCGCTTTATCCGCAACGGCGACGTGCTGTTCGCCGGTACCGGAGTCGCCATGCTAGCGGCGTGCGTGGCCAAGCGTATCCATGCCCCCAAGGCCGTCGTGTTCTTCGAGACGGGGGGCATAGATCCCGCCCTCACAGAACTTCCCCTCGCCGTCGCCGACCCTCGTGTGATGGACGAGACCAGCATGAATAGCGGCCTCATCGAATCGTTCTCCATCGTCGCTCACCGCAAGCTGCACACCATCGCCTTCCTCGGTGCCGCTCAGGTCGACCGTTACGGCAACCTCAACTCAACGTGCATCGGCGACTACCACAAGCCAACAGTCCGTTTCAGCGGCTCTGGTGGTGCCTGCGACGCCGGCTCCCTGGCCTCTGCTTTCATCGTCTTCATGCAGCATGGCCGGCGGAAGTTCGTGGAGCAACTGGACTACCTCACGACGCCCGGATGGCTCACCGGCGGCGACTCCCGCCGCGCCGCGGGGTTCGCCCGCGGCGGCCCCATCGCCGTGGTCAGCGATCTCGGCGTGATGAAGTTCCGCGAAGACAGCAAAGAGATGTACCTCGCCGAGTACTACCCCGGCGTTACGATCGACGAGATCCTCGAGCACACCGGCTTCCAGCTCGACGCTTCAGACGCGGTGGAAGCGATCCCGCCAAACGAGAAAGAGCTGCGGATCCTGCGCACCAACGTCGATCCGCAGCGGCTCATCCTCGGATAGCGCCAGCGTAAGCATCGCCGTACTCCGCCCTGCTCGCCGAGCAGATCGTCGCCCCGCGCCCACAGGAGTGCAGGGGCGAGCGGAGCGATCGCTGCCGGGACGCGCGTCGTCCTGCTTCGCAGAAGCGTAGAGGCAGGATCGAGAGGAGCGCACGTCGCTGGCACGTGCTTAGAAAAGGGCGAGGTGTGGGTACCGTAGGCATCGAAGCACGCGCCGGCATGGTGCGCTCGCCACACCTCTGCTCTTCGCACCGCCGGCGAGCGTGCGGGCCACGCGGACGCCTCCTCGTTTCCGTACGCCGACGCTGTCGACCGAAAGGAGCCGACGAATGCTGGACAAGCGAGTCGAAGACGCGATCAACGATCAGCTGAATTTCGAGCTGTACAGCGCCTACATCTACTACTCGATGCAGTCGTGGTTCGAGAACCAGGGCATGACCGGCTTCGCCAACTGGATGGCGGTACAGGTTAAGGAAGAGATGAGCCACGCACAGATCATGTTCAATCACGTGAACGAGCGTGGCGGCAGAGTGTTGCTCGCAGGCATCGCCGGTCCCGCCAACGCCTGGAAGTCGCCCCTGCACATCTTCCAGACGGCCCTCGAGCACGAACAGATCGTCACCGACCGCATCAACAAGATCATGGACCTGGCCATCGAGATTAAGGATCACGCGACCGTCCAGTTCCTGCAGTGGTTCGTTGCCGAGCAGGTCGAGGAAGAGGCCTCCGCGGGCGAGATCGTCAATAAGCTCGAATGGGCGCAAGACGCAGCGGGCGCGCTCTATCAGATAGACAAGGAGCTCGGCGCACGAGTGTTCACCGTACCTTCGCCGCTGGCGGCGAGCGCGTAGCACTCGGCAGCGGGAGCTCGCCAAGCCTCGCCGGCGAGCGACGGGGAGTGGAGGACGGGGCGGGCGGCCCTGAAAAGCCCTGGAGGACCGCCCGCCCCGTCCTCTCATCTGCAGCGGACTCAGGAGGTCAGCTCAGTCGGCGCTCCGCGAGTACCTGCAGCACCTCGAGCTGCTCGGCGGCAAACCAGTACGCGTCGCAGAGCCCGCAGTACTCGACGCCGACCGCGTCCTGGTAGCTGACGTGGCGACTGAGCATCGGCGCGCCGCAACCAGGGCACCGACATGGTTCGGAGCGCGCCTCACCGCGACCGTGCGTTACAGCATGCCGTAAGCGGTCTCCGCCGGCCACTACCTCGTCCGCTTGCACCTGTTGCTGCTCAGTGAACCGCACCTCGCGGCGAGCGATGATGCGGGCAAGCTGGTGGCGCCGCACCCAGCGTCCGCCGCACCTGCCACACGCGAGGATGCGCACACCCTCGTAGTCCACCAGCACGAGCGGTGCGGCACACGCGGGGCAAGTGCCCAGCGTGGGCCTCGGCGCGGACGAGGTGGCCGGAAGGCCACCAGCAGCCCACGCTGGCGGCGCGTCCCAGTGCTCGCGCTCCGCGGCCAGTCGCTCCAGGCGGCACGCCTGAGCCTCGAAGTCCCGCCGGCTCACGTTGGCCAATGCCAGGAGCGCGTCGATGCGTTGATCGAGCGGGGGATGGCTGGCGAGACGACGGTCGAGCCAACCGCCCTCCTCGCCGGCGTCGCCGCGAATGCACAACGACGCCAGCGCCGGCGGAATGAAGCCGCCGCCGGCGTCGTGCAGGCCGATCAGGCGCAGCGCCTGAGCGAGGCTGAGCGGATCGCCAACGTACGTGGCGGCGGCGAGATCGGCCTCACTCTCGCGTTCTCGCGAGAGCGCGCCGTTGACCACCGCCGCCCCCAGCTTGAGAAGTCCCAGCCCGACGACAGCGATGAGGCCGGCGGTGGCGGCCGACGCCGGCGCCGCACTGATGCAGGTGGCCAGCTCCAGCCCGGAGTCCGGCGCCACCTTCTCGTCGTCGGCGAAGACGGCGAACAGCAGGCAGGCGAGCGTCACCGTGCGCGAAGAGCCACTGGCGAGATGGGCGAACTCATGCGCCATCACTGCCTCGAGTTGAGCTCTGGAGAGACGGGCCAGAGCACCCTCGGTGACGCCCACGATGCCGCCGCCGCGCAGGTCGCTGAACGCAAACGCGTTCAACCCTGAGGTGGGGACCACCGTCGCTTCCACCTGGCGCAGACCGGTCGCCAGCCGCAGTTCCTCCACAATATTCAGCAGCCGCTGATGGTAACGGTCCTGAGGATCAGGCGGTTGGGCGTGCATCGCCGCCAACAGACGGCGTCTGCCGTCAAGCTGAACCGATACCCAATATCCGACTGCCAGCAGCAGCGCCGCCGCCAGCGTCACCGGCACAGCCCACCCCGCCCGTAAGTCCACCAGAGACAGCGCGGGGACAAACAGCGTGACGATGGTGATCACCGTCCAGCCCACGACGGCCACCGCCACGAGCAGGACGAGGAACAGCAGGAAGAAGAGTGCGCATGGCCGCCAGCGCCGTTCGCGCCGGGTCTCCAGTCGGCGCGGAGCTCGCGGCCCCGCCGTGGTCACTCCATCCCAGTCGGTGTGAACTACCATCGGCCACCTTGTCGGCAAGCTCCGCGGTGAGCATGAACGGATTGTCTAAGCCAGTGTACCTCTGGCAGACTGCAGTTATGGAGCCAGCCCGGCAGCAGACACCCCCCGCGCGCACGCCCGAGGCTCTCGGGCCGGCCGTAGAGATCGTATCGGCCGGCAACGAGGTACTGCTCGGCGACGTCTTGGATACCAACAGTAACTGGCTCTGCCGTCGCGTGACCGCTCTCGGCGGCCACGTGCGGCGCGCCGTCATGCTACGCGACGAGGTAAGCGTTCTCGCCGGCGAGTTGCGCGGTGCCCTGGCGCGGCGTCCAGCCCTCATCTTCACCGTAGGAGGTCTGGGTCCAACGACAGACGACCTCACGCTGGCGGCGGTTGCCGAGGCGTTCGCCCGCCCGCTCGAGCTGCACCCAGAGGCCGAGCGCATGGTCCGCGAACGCTACGAGGAGTTCGCGCGGCGCAAGGCCGTGCCGTTCGCCGGCCTCAACGCCGCGCGGCGGAAGATGGCCGTCATCCCTCGCGACGCCACGCCACTGCTGAACCGCGTGGGCGGTGCTCCGGGCGTGTTCCTCGAGATCGGCGATACCGCCATCCTCTCGCTTCCCGGCGTGCCCTCCGAACTCCAAGACATCGTCGAGCACTCGTGCCACGCCCTGTTCACCCGCGTCTTCGGGACAGCGTACTATGAGGAGCGCGCCCTGATCGTCTCCACTCAAGACGAATCGGCCATCGCGCACGTCCTGGCCGAGGTCGAGGTTCGCCATCCGCACGTGTACATCAAGTCGCGAGCTCAGCGCATCGGTTCCGAGCACGTAAACCGCATCACCTGCTCGGCGCGAGGAGCCGACGAACAGGCCGTGGACGCGCTCCTCGCGGCAGCGCTCCGCGAGCTGCGGGAACGGATCGCCGCCAGCGGCTACGTCGCGCGCCAAATCGAGGCGGCCGGCGACAGTTAAGCCGCGCGCGTCCGCCGGTGGCGCGTCGGCTACCCCCCTGACGGCAGCGCGGTCAGCTCGGCGAGGTGGTCGGCGATGAAATGGGTGGACACCTCGCCGTCCTGGAACAGCGGGTGATCGAGCACGCGACGGTGGAAGGGGATGGTCGTCTTTACCCCCTCCACCGCGAACTGGTCCAACGCCCAGCGACCGCGAGCGATAGCTTCCGCGCGGTCGCGCCCCCACACGATCAGCTTGCCGAGCAAGCTGTCGTAATACTGCGGCACCGTGTACCCCTGATACACATGGCTGTCGAACCTGACCCACGGTCCACCGGGGACGATCCACGTAGTCACCGCTCCCGGCGTAGGGAAGAAGTTGTGCTCGGGGTCTTCGGCGTTGATGCGAAACTCGATCGCATGACCATTAACCTCAACTTCAGGTTGAGAGATCCCCAGCGACTCGCCCGCGGCGATGCAGATGCCAGCTTTAACAACGTCGATGCCGGTGACCATCTCCGTGACGGGGTGCTCTACTTGTACCCGGGTGTTCATCTCCATGAAGGAGAAGAAGCCGTCGGGCGCCAGCAGGAACTCGACCGTGCCGGCTCCCTCGTAGCCCACCGCGCGGGCCGCCCCCACCGCCGCCTTGCCCATCGCCGCTCGCAGTAGGGGGTCCACGACCGGCGACGGTGCCTCTTCGATGAGCTTCTGGTGTCGGCGCTGGATCGAGCAGTCGCGTTCGCCGAGATGAATCACATTCCCCTGCGCGTCGGCGAGGATCTGGATCTCGATGTGTCGCGGCGCCTCGACGTACCGCTCAACGTACACGGCGTCGTTGCCGAACGCGGCCTTGGCCTCCGTTTGGGCCTGGCGCACGGCCGCCTCGAGAGCCTCGATCTCGTGGACGATGCGAATGCCTTTGCCGCCACCACCGGCGGCAGCCTTCACCATAACCGGCAGGCCGATCACGCGAGCTACCTCGGCCGCCTCTTCGACGTGGCGGATCGCGCCGGGCGACCCGGGCGTAACCGGCACTCCGGCGGCCACCATGGTCGCCCTAGCCTGCACTTTGTCGCCCATGAGCTCGACGGCTTCCGGGCCTGGACCGATGAACTTGAGGCCCTCGTCGGCGCAGAGACGCGAGAACTGCGCGTTCTCGGCCAGGAATCCGTAGCCCGGATGGATGGCCTGGGCCCCGTGCGTCTGCGCCACCGCGATGAGCGAGGCCTGCAGCAGGTAGCTCGAGGCGGCTGGAGGCGGACCGATGCAGACCGCCTCGTCCGCGTAGCGAACGTGCAGGCAGTCGCGGTCCGCCTCCGAGTACACGGCCACCGTGCTAACGCCAAGCTCCTTACAGGCGCGGATGATGCGCACCGCGATCTCGCCACGGTTGGCGATAACGACCTTGCCGAACACCCCTGCCTCCTGCCCCGGCTGCCGATCCGATCCGACGCTGCGCCCGACTCACGGACGTACGCAGGCGGCGGGATTATACCGTGTGGCCGCGGCAGACGAACGTCTCCTTACGCGCGACAGACACCGCAGCCCCTTCCGATATATAACTCCGTGTGGAACAGTGCGGTGTCCGACCGGACCCAACTCACAGCACGAGATCAGAGTCAGAGGAGATCGCAGTGCCAGAAGAACCCAACCAGCGACTAGTGCTCGTCCACGCGGACGAGCACATCCGAGCATCGGTGCGGGCGGCTCTCGGCGAGTCGTTCCACATCACCGAGCATCACGATACGCCTAGCCTGCTGGCCATCCTGCGCACAGCGCCGCCGGCAGTGCTCCTCCTGAACATGAACCTGCAGAGGGAAGATGCGTTTCCTCTCCTCCGCCAGCTCAGCCAGTCGCCCGACCTCGCTCGCACGGTGATCGTCGTGTTGACATCGGCAAGCGACGGCGAACTCTCCGCACGGGCTCGCCACATGGGCGTCGCCGATGTCATCGAGAAGCCTTTTGATCTCGACGGCCTGCGCACCCGCGTCGCAGACGCCCTCTCATACAGACGATTCGTCAGCCGGGGGCGCCATCGTATCGGCACGGTGCTGGTCCGCGGATCCGTGATCACCCAGGAGCAGCTCGAGAGTGCCATCGCCACGCAGAAGGAGACGGGCGGCCGACTAGGACGCATCCTGGTCAGCGAGGGTTACTTGAGCGAGCGTGAGCTCGTCGACGCCCTCGCGCAGCAGCTCGGCATCGGCGTAGCGGATCTCTCGCACCTCGCCCCCGACGCGGCCGCCGTGGCCCTCCTGCCGCGCGACTTCATCATGCGCCACCGTCTGCTCCCCCTCGGCATAGACGAGCGAGACCGGCTCGTCTTGGCCATGACCGACCCTCTCGACGTCGTCAGTATGGACGAGGTCAAGTTACGCACCGGCAAGCGAGTGCGCCGCTTGGTCTGCACCGAGAGCGGCTTCGAAGAGGCCGTGAGCGTGTTCCTCAGCTCGCGCGGTACCCTGCGCAAGACGACGGAGGGCAGTAGCGAGCCGCCACCGGACGCGGCACTCGCCCTCGACGCGTCGGTCATCGAAGACGTAGACGCCCTCATCTCGGATGCCGCCGCCATGCAGGCCAGCGACATCCACCTGGAGCCCGCCGTCGACACGCTCCGCGGACGCTGCCGTATCGACGGCGTGCTGCACGAGCTGCGGCGCTTTCCGCCTCACATGGCGCCGGGCATTACCAGCCGCTTGAAGATCATGGGCGGCATGGATATCGCCGAGCGCCGCCTCCCGCAAGACGGACGCACATCTTTCGAGACCACCGATGGACGGCAAGTCGACTTGCGCCTGGCAACCATCCCCAGTCTCTACGGCGAGAACGTCACCATCCGCCTCCTCGAGACCTCCCCCACCATCCCGAGCCTCTCCGACTTGGGGCTCACGGGCGCCGCGCTGGAGCAGTTCGAGACCGCGGCGCGCATCCCCGAGGGGGGCATCGTCGTCAGCGGACCAACCGGCAGCGGCAAGTCGACCACGCTCTACGCCGCGCTCGAGACGATCAACACCCCCGACCGCAAGATCTACACTGTGGAAGACCCGATCGAGCGCGGCATAGACGGCATCATCCAAACCGAGATCAAGGAAGGCATTGGCCTGACTTTCGCGCGAGCCCTGCGCGCCCTGGTCCGCGCGGACCCCGACGTGATCATGGTGGGCGAGATCCGCGACCTCGACACGGCACGCATGGCGGCCGACGCCGCCATCACCGGCCACCTGGTGTTCACCACCCTGCACGCCAACGATGCGGCGGCCACCATCTACCGCCTCCTCGAGATCGGCCTACCGCGCTACGTAGTGGCCGCGGCCTTCCGTTGTGTGGTGGCCCAACGACTCGTCCGGCGCCTCTGCCACCACTGCCGGAAGCCGGAGACGCTCTCCGCCGAGCGCTGGGAGCAACTCGGCCTGGGCCCGGCACCGGCGGAGAGCGTCGACGTCCTCTCCCCCGCGGGGTGCCGGCGATGTTTCGGCACGGGCTACCTCGGCCGCGTCGGCCTCTTCGAGGTACTCACGCTCAACGACGCCCTGCGAGAGGTCATCACCGGCGGCGGGGTAGCGACGGACCTTCGCCGCGCGGCGACCGCCGCCGGCGTCACCACGGTGCGCGAAGACGGCGTGGCCAAGGTCCTACAGGGTGTCACCAGCTACGCCGAGCTGCTGCGCGTAACGGCGTGAGCCGTATGACCGTCGGAACACTCATCCTGCTCTTCCTCATCGCCGTGTTCCTGGCGCCGGTCGTGCAGCTCCTCGTCCTTGAGGCTCGCCGTACCCGGGCACGCCATCGTCTGGCGCACCGGCGCCGAACGCACGTGCTCGACGTGGTCTATCACGTCCAGACGGCGACCGTCTTCGGTCTCCCCCTCGTCCGCTGGCAAAGCCTCCCCCTCATCGAAGAGACGTTGCGAGCGCTCCAGCGCGTCCCCAGCCAATCGCCCCTGGATCTGCTGATCGACATGCCGGCAGGCGTAGATTACGGCCAGGCTGTAGTGGCCGATGCGCTGGCTCGTCATGGGGGCACCGTCACCCTGGTAGTACCCCGACAGGCACTCTCCGGCTCGCTGCTGTTCGCCCTGGGAGCCAACGCCGTGCTCATGGACCCCGCGGCGGTCATCGGAGCCATCCACACTCCGTCGGAGCTCCGCACCGCGGCCGCGCTGCTCCGCCGCCGCCTTCCTACAGGAGAGGCCGACGCCATCCTGCAGCAAATCCGCCGCGCCGCGTGGACGCACGACCAGCACGTGGGACCCGCCGAGCTGCGCCAGCTCGGACTGGCCGTCGACACCGAGCTGCCGGAGGAGTACCGAGGGTACCTCCAGCTCTACCGCCACGAGTCGCACGAGCGGGGGTGGCCGTTCCTCGTGCGCCTGCCCCGCTGGTCTCGCCGCTAGCAGGCGATCGAGCGAGCGAAGGCAGAGGGTCCTGGAGCCTTCACGGTGTGGGCGGGCATACCGAACGCTTGTCATATACCCTGATGGGTATAACGGAGCTAGCTACGCGCGAGCGTCATGGCTGGCAAGATGCAGCCGGCGTTCGCGCTCGGAGTCGTGAGCATGGGTGAGTACGCCACCGTCGAGATCCCCATCACCGGCATCACCTGCGCGAGTTGCGTGAGCCGCAACGAGCGTGCGCTCCGCACCACGCCAGGAGTGCGCGCCGCCGATGTGAACATCGCCACCGAGCGGGCGACGGTCACCTATGACCCCGCCCAGGTGACCGTCGCCGACCTCGTGGAGCGAATCAAGTCCGCGGGGTACGGCGTGAGCACCGCCACGGTTACGCTCCCCGTGAGCGGCATGACGTGTGCTAGTTGCGTGGCCCGCGTGGAGCGAGCCATCGACAGACTGCCCGGCGTGACCAGCACGAGCGTCAATCTCGCCACCGAGCGGGCCCATGTGGAGTACGTGCCTGGCGTAGCCAGCCGCGAGGCCATGATCGCCGCGGTACGCCGCGCGGGCTACGACGTGCCGGCGGCGGCCACTCTTGCTCCGGACCAGGGCGACGCGAGCTTCGAGGGGCTCCTCGACACGCAGGCTGCCGCGCGAGCGTCCGCCTACACCCGACTCCGGCGCAGAGTGCTCGCCGGCGCCGCGCTCTCTCTCGTCGTGCTCCTCGGCAGCATGCATGAGCTCGTGCCGCTGGTACCCGGATGGCTCCACAACGGCTGGTTGCTCTGGGCCCTGGCCACCCCTGTGCAGTTCTGGGTCGGCTGGCAGTTCTACCGCGGCGCCTGGGCCGCCGCGCGCCATGGCACGACCACCATGGACACGCTGGTCGCCATGGGCTCTAGCGCCGCATACGTCTACAGCGCCCTCGGCGTGCTCGCGCCCAGCTTGTTCACGCACCCGGGTATCCGGCCGCCGATGTACTTCGATACCTCCGCCCTCATCATCACCCTGATCCTCGTGGGCAAGATGCTCGAGGCGCGCGCCAAGGGGCAAACGTCGGAGGCCATCGGCAAGCTCGTCGGGCTACAGCCCAAAACGGCACGAGTCCTGCGCGACGGGCAGCAGCGCGACGTGCCCGTCGCGCAGGTGGTCCCCGGCGATCTGGTGCTGGTCCGGCCGGGAGAACGGCTGCCGGTAGACGGCGTGGTGGTGGAGGGTTCCTCGGCGGTCGACGAGAGCATGCTCAGCGGCGAACCTATCCCGGTCGCCAAGGAGCCAGGGGACCAGGTCATCGGTGCCACTGTGAACACGACCGGCGCCTTCACGTTCCGCGCGACCAAGGTGGGCGCCGAGACCACCCTGGCGCACGTGATCCGCCTTGTCCAGGAGGCGCAGGGGTCAAAGCCTCCGATCGCCCGCCTGGCGGATACGATCGCCAGCTATTTTGTGCCCGCAGTGATCGCCGTCGCCGCGGTCACCCTGGTGGCTTGGCTCCTGGTGGGGCCAGAACCGGCGCTCAACTACGCCCTCCTCAACTTCGTGGCCGTGCTGGTCATCGCCTGTCCGTGTGCGCTCGGCCTGGCCACTCCCACCGCCATCATGGTCGGTACCGGCCGCGGCGCCGAGCACGGCATCCTGATCCGCGGCGGCGAGTCGCTGGAGACGGCACACAAGCTGACCACCGTAGTGTTGGACAAGACGGGAACCATCACCGAGGGTAGGCCGAGCGTGGTCGAGATCCTCACGCCGTCCACCGCCGATGGCGACGGTGCGGCGGCCGACGAACTGCTGCGCCTCGCCGCCGCCGCCGAGCGCTCCTCCGAGCACCCCCTCGCCGCGGCCATCGAGCGCGCCGCGGAGGAGCGCGGCGTGCTCGTGCCGGCGAGCCAGAGATTCACCGCCGTCGCCGGTGGGGGCGTGCGCGCGCAAGTGGAAGGCCACACCGTCCTCGTCGGCAGCGAGAGCTTCGCGGCCCACGCCAGGGCGCGCACCGGCGGCGGCACACTGGCAGATGCTCCAGATGCCGCCGACGCTACCACCGCCGCGCCGTTCGACGGCCGCGTCGGCCAGCTGCGCGACGGCGGCGCGACCCTCGTCTTCGTCGCTGTAGATGGACACACCGCCGGCATCCTCGCCATCGCCGATCGGGTGAAGCCAGGGGGCGCGGAGGCCATACGACGCTTGCAGAATCTCGGCCTGTCCGTGGTCATGCTCACCGGCGACCACCAGCGCACCGCACAGGCGGTCGCCAGTCGGGTCGGCGTAGACCACGTGATGGCGGAAGTCGCCCCAGGGCAGAAGGCCGCCATGGTCAAGCGCCTCCAAGCACAAGGCGAGCGTGTGGCGATGGTCGGCGACGGCATCAACGATGCCCCGGCGCTCGCGCAAGCAGACGTCGGCATCGCTATAGGCACCGGCACCGATGTAGCTATGGAGGCCGCCGACATCACCCTCATCTCAGGCGACCTCAACGGTGTGGCTACGGCCATCGCGCTGTCCGAGCGAACGTTACGAGTTATCAAACAGAACCTGTTCTGGGCGTTCGCGTACAACGCCGCGCTGATCCCCCTGGCGGCGGGCGTCTTCTACCCCGCCTTCGGCATCTTGCTCGATCCGATCTTCGCCGCCGCGGCCATGGGTCTCAGCAGCGTGACCGTCGTCAGCAACAGCTTGCGGCTCCGTCGCTTTCACCCCGCGGACGCGGCGTCGCCCGCCGCCAATAAGTACGAACTGGCCATACCGCAGCAGACTTCAGGCCGGAATTTGCCACCGCGATAGTTGTACCAGCCGGCGCAAGATGGCAGCATCAACAGTGGTACTCTTTGCCATTCGGAGCAGAGAACCCGACGCGAGGGACGGCTGTGCGAAAGCAACTCAACCGACACACCGCCGGCCTGGTACTGGCCGGCGCCGGAGTGGACGCCTGGGGGGTCGCACGCAACGACCCGCAGCTCCCCCTCGCTCCTCCACTGCCATCGGCCATCTCGATCATGATGCGACTCAGCGGTGCCGTGCTGCAGGAGATAGCGACGGGGCCTACCGCCGCGTATCTCGCGGAGTGCCGCCGCGTCGACCAGGCCCTGCAGGAGGCGGCGGCCGCGCTCGAGCGAGCGATCACCGACACGGACCATCAAACGATCTCCATACCAGCGGCCACCGATGGGGAGGCCAAGCATCCCTTCTCCCACAAAGAGGTCGCCGCACGAGCCGGACTCGGCTGGATCGGCAAAACAGCCCTCTTCGTGAGCCGCGAATTCGGGCCCGCCGTCCGTCTCGCCACGGTGTTCACGGACCTCCCCCTCCCGCCGGGCAAGCCCATCCGCAGTGGCCGTTGCGGCACCTGCGTAGCGTGCCTGCGGGCTTGTCCCGCCGGAGCCGGCCGAAACATCACCTGGCAAGCCGACGCGACACAGACCGACCAGTACGGCGTAGACGCCTGCGGGCGGCATGCCGTATCCGCGCACACGCCGAAAGATCACGTCTGTGCCATCTGCATCGGCGTGTGTCCTCTGTCGCAGGGCGGGCGGATCGTGGCCGTAGCTTCCCAGGAGACTCGCAGACAACGGTCGGGATAGCAGCGCGCGCCGCACCGCCGCCATCGTGCTCCGGCACGCAGACGCGGAGGGCGCCGCCAGCGCCGGAAGGCACGGCGGTAGCGCAGCCGCGGCGGCGGGTATTTACGCGTGCTCTCCCTCTGCCTTCGACCGCAGGGGCAAGACTCCCGCCATGTCGCCGATCACATTCACGAGTTCGGCGCCCTCGGGCACCACGATCTTGGCGTTCTGCCGCAGCGCCTTCTCCACGGTCTCCAGGCGGCGGAGGAGCTGCGCGTTGCCGACGAAGTAGCGGTCGGCAGCCTCGTTGACCAGCTTGATGGCCTCCGCCTCGCCCTCGGCCTGGAGGATCTTGGCCCGCTTGATGCCCTCCGCCTTCTTGATCTCGGCGCGGCGGGCGCCGTCGGCCTGCGTCTCGGTGGCGGTGGCGAAGTCGACGGCCGCGATCTTCTCGTTCTCGGCCTTGACCACCTTGTTCATCGTCTCCTGTACATCCTGCGGCGGGTCGATCTCCTTGAGCTCGGTGCGCAGGATCTCGATGCCCCAGCTCGCCGTCTCGATCATGAGGGTCTTGCGCAACTCCTCGTTGATCTTGCCGCGCTCGCTGTTGGCGCTCTTCAGAGTCAGCGTGCCGATGATGTTCCTCAGCGTGGTACGTGCCAGGTTGACGATCTGCCACTCGTAGTTAGCCACGTTGTACTGGGAGGCCTTCACGTTCTCCTCGTCGGCCTTCACCTTGAGGTAGACCTGGGCATCCACCTTGGCGTTCAGGTTATCGTTGGTGATGATCACCTGTGGCTCCGCCTCCACGAGTACCTCGCGGACGTCGACCAGATACATGCGATCGACTACGGGGATGATCCAGTTGAACCCAGGGTTGGCGTAGCGGTGGTACTTGCCGAGCCGCTCAACCAATCCCCTGCTGGTTGGGCGCACAATGCGGATGCCGGCGAACAGAAAGGCTAGCACCAGAACGACGATGATGACGATGGTGATCCCTAGCGACATGGTTCCTCTCTCTCGGAACGCGGCTCACGACTCCCTGACGGTACAAGGGTACAAGACTACAGGGAGAGATCCGACGTACGCCAGTGTATCGTCTTCTGGTACCCGTGGCGACGGCGTCTCTCGGCCTTAGACAGCTCCGCGGCGTGGACGCCGGATCGCCAGTCAGAACGCAGTCGCCGCGCCCGCCACGATACGCCGGTCCGTGCTAGAGTGCGTCCATGAGCCGTGCCTTCGTGAAAGAGCCAGAGAGCGGCGCGCCAGACGAGCCGCTACCGCCGCGCCGCATCAGCGAGCACCCCAACTACGTCACCCCGAGCGGGCTGCAGCTTCTGCAGGACGACCTCGGGCGGCTCACCGCCGAGCGAGCCGCTCTGCTCTCCGCCGGGGACGACGCCGTGGCGCTCGAACAGCTCCGCCACGTAGAGCGAGACATCGCCTACGTCGAGGCGCGCCTCGGCTCGGCGATCTTCGTGGATCCCGCCACGCAGCCGCCCGACCAGGTGGCCTTCGCCGCCATCGTCACCGTCCGTGAGCAAGGCGGTCACGAGCACACCTACCAGATCGTCGGCGAAGACGAGGCCGACGCCCAAGCCGGCCAGGTAAGCGATGTCTCTCCTCTCGCCCAAGCCTTGCTCGGCAGCCGCGTCGGCGACACCGTTACGTGGAAGAGGCCGCTGGGCGACTTGGTGCTCACCGTCGTGAGTATCGCCTACCGCTGACCCACATCACCTCGCGTACACGGTGTTTGCCGCTGGGTACAACTGAATCCGGCGGTACCACGCGGCTGCCGCCGGCATACAGGTGTTTCGTACACGTCACGGAGGTCGAGATCGTATGGCCCGAGTGAAGATCTACTCGATGGAGTGGTGCCCCTACTGTGCCAAGGCGAAGGCTCTCTTCAAGGCGAAGGACATCGAGTACGACGAGGTCGACGTCACCTACGACGAGCGGGCGGCGCGGGAGATGATCCGCCTCACCGGCCAGCGCGCCGTCCCCCAGTTTTTCATCGACGAGCAGTGGATCGGCGGATACGATCAGCTCGCCTACATGAACGCCACGGGTGAGCTCGATCGAGTCCTCGGCATCACGACGACCATCGATCTCACTCAGGTATGGGACGTGGCCGTGGTGGGCGGCGGGCCGGCGGGCCTTACGGCCGCCCTGTACGCCGCGCGCAAGAACCTCTCGACCATTTTGATTACCATGGATCTCGGGGGACAGGTCGGCATCACGCACGCGATCACCAACTACCCGGGCATACCCCTGGTCACGGGACCCGATCTGGTCCGCCTGTTCTTCGAGCAGGCGTACATGTACGGGCTCGAGCGGCTCATCGGCGAGAAGGTCGTGGATATGGAGATCGACGGCCGCGCGAAGGTGCTCAAGTTGGCCTCCGGCAAACAGGTTAAGGCGCGCGCGGTAATCGTCGCCAGCGGAGCACAGAAACGGAAGCTGGACATCCCGGGCGAAGAGGACTTCGCCGGACGAGGCGTCGTCTACTGCTCCACCTGCGACGGCCCCTTCTACAGAAACATGCTCATCGCCATAGTCGGCGGCGGCAACTCAGCTCTGGAGGCCGCCCTCGAGATGGACGGCATAGCGAAGAAGGTCTACCTGATTAGCCGCGGCGAGTGGTCGGGAGATGCGCTCCTGCAGGACAAGGTCCGAGCGGCCAAGCGTGTAAAGGCGCTCCGGAACCACGAGCCGCTGGCGATCGAGGGAGGCGAGGTGGTGGAACGCCTCCGCGTCCGCGACACGAGCACACGGAAGGAGCGCGTCATCAAGGTGGACGGGGTGTTCATCGAAGTCGGGCTGTACCCGAACTCCGACTTCGTCCTCGACCTCACCGAGACCAACGAACGCGGCGAAGTGCGCGTCGACGCCCACGGCACCACCGGAGTCCGCGGCGTATTCGCCGCCGGCGACGTGACCGACAATCGCGACAAGCAGATCGTGATCGCCGCCGGCGAGGGGGCCAAGGCCGCCCTCGCCGCGTTCAACTACCTGATCAGCCAGCGCTGACCGTACGGTATGCCTGTAGCCCGCGCTACCACTTCTTGGGCGGCTCGCAAGAGAAGCTGGTGATGACCTGCTCCACCTCCTTGCTGTGGCACTCGGGGCACTCGGCCAGCTTCTCGCGTTCCTCCCAGTGGCAGGTGATCTCGAAACGAGCGCCACAGGCGATGCAGTGATACTCGTACGTGGGCATCGCTCCTCCCCTCGGCCCAAGAGACGGGCTCTGCTCGCGGTTCCCTCTCAGCGGAGCGTACACCGCCGAGCCCTACGTGGGGAATGCCCGGGCGTTGCCGGAGCCCCCGGCATTCGCGCCCGTGCGATCCACCGGCAGCGGCCACGCGGTCTTCCCTTCCGCGACCAGGCCGCGACTTCGTTGGCGGAGCTCTTCGCATGAGGCACGCGCCATTCACGCAGCGGCTGGCGCGTGCCTCGTCACAGCGGCCATGGTTCACGCTCGTCGCCTGGCTGTTGATCGTGGTCGTCGCTGTCGTCCTCTTCCGCGCCTTCGAGTCCTCGTTCCGCGCTCAGGACGACTTTCTCACCACGCCGGAGTCCAAGCGCGCCGCCCTCCTCATCGAGCAGCGCCTCCCCGCGGCCCAGCACGACACGGAAGTAGTGATCGTCAGCTCTCCGACACTGAAGGTGGACGATCCGGCGTTCCGCGACAACGTGAACCGCCTGCGCGGCGAGCTGCTCGCGCTCGGACGCGATGAAGTGCTCGCCGTGCTCACACCCTACGCGGCGCCGAGCGAGGCGCGCGCATTGCTCGTCTCGCGCGACCAGCATGCCGCCCTGCTGACCGTGACGCTCGCCGGCGACCAAGCGAGCGCCTTCGAGCGCGTCGCGGGCGTGCTCCGCATCGCCGCCGCTGCGAACGGCCGCGACGGCTTCCAGGTCGCGGTAACCGGCGGCGCGGCCTGGGGTCACGAGGCCGCGCGCGTCGCCGCGAGCGACTTGCGCCGGGCGGAGATCATCGGCATCCCAGCGGCGCTGATCATCCTGCTCGTGGTCTTCGGCGCCGCGGCCACGGCCCTCGTGCCCATGATCCTGGCAGCCGTGGCCATCGCGACCGCGTCGGCCGCCACGGCAGTGCTCGGCCTGGGTGTGCCGCTCACTGTATTCGCCGTGAACATGATCACCAGCATGGGACTCGCCGTGGGCATCGACTACTCGTTGTTCACCGTCTCGCGCTTTCGCGAAGAGCGACGCAACGGCCACTCCGTCCCGCTGGCCATCGAGAGCACCGGCGCCACCGCCAACCGGGCGGTCTTCTTCAGCGGCATGACGGTGGTGCTCTCGCTCCTCGGCATGCTCATGGTGCCGTACTCGGCGTTCACCAGCATGGGTGCCGGCGCCATCTGCGTCGTGCTCTTCGCCGTGGCGGCAGCGCTCACGCTGCTGCCCGCGCTCCTCCGCCTGCTCGGCGACCGTGTGAACGCCCTGCCCCTTCCGCGGCCACGCCGCCGCGCGCGGCGCTCCTCGCCGCCGCCACCGGCGGACGCGAGGAGCGCCGGCAGCCTGTGGGCGCGGACCGCCGCCACGATCATGCGCCGGCCCTGGCTGAGCTTGTGTTTCGGCGTCGCCCTGCTGCTCGCGGTGGCGGCGCCCACGTTCCTGATGCAGCGTGGCGTAACCGGGGTGGATGGGCTACCCGATCGGCTCGAGACCAAGCGCGGCTTCCTGGCCCTCTCCCGTGAGTTCTCCGCGGGCTGGACGGCTCCCATCCAAGTGGCCATCGACGGGCCGGTCCTCAATCCGTTCGTGTTCGGCGCGCTCAACCGACTGCGAGCGACCCTCGCCGAAGACGGTCGCTTCACCCCCTCCTCGGTACAGATCGCCCCCTCCGGCACGCTGACCGTGGTGAGCCTCCTGCAGGACTCCCCTCCCACGAGCACGGAGGCCCTCGCCCACCTGCGCGATCTGCGAGAACGCCTGCTCCCCGCCGTCTTCCGAGGTGTCCCGGCCAGCGTGTACGTGGGCGGCATCACCGCCGGGTACGTGGACGGGCTCCGGATGATCGACCGCTTTCAGCCGATCGTGATCGCCGCGGTACTTGCCCTGAGCTTCGTGCTCCTGCTCGGCGCCTTTCGCTCACTGCTGGTCGCCGTCACCTGCATCGCCATGAACATCCTCAGCGTGGGAGCGGCGTACGGGGCGCTCGTCCTCGTGTTCCAGTACGGGAGAGGGGCGAATCTGCTCGGCTTCCAGCGGGTGGAGCGCGTCGAAGCGTATGTCCCCGTGCTCATGTTCTGCGTGCTCTTCGGCCTGAGCATGGACTACCAGGTATTCCTGCTGAGCCGTATCCGCGAGCGGTACGACCTCGGGGGAGACAGCCGTGAGGCCGTGGCGTTCGGCATCCAGTCGACCGCCGGGATCATCACCGGCGCGGCGCTCATCATGGTCGCCGTCTTCGCCGGCCTCGCCTCGGGCGAGCTGGTCATGTTCCAGCAGATCGGTTTCGGCTTGGCGGTGGCCGTTCTGCTCGACGCAACCGTGGTACGCACCGTGATCGCCCCAGCGACCATCGCCCTCATCGGCGACCGCTACTGGTGGCTGCCCGTCTGGCTCCGCTGGCTGCCGCAAGGCACCGTACCCTCTCGCGATGCCCGGAGACGGCTTGAGGGAGTAGACTGCCGGCACGAGAACGATACTGCCGCGCCCCACGGCCACGCCGGCGCACAAACTGAGTGATGCACCTTGACGAAGGAGGGAGTCATGGCAGACCCGCAGCCGCCCACGACGACCGTAGCCAGCACGGGTGGCACCAGCTCCAGACAGCGACGCGGTCTCATCATCCGCCTGGTGACCGCGGCGGTGCTCGTCATCCTACTCGTCATCTTCATTGTGCAGAACCGTGCCAGCAAGACGCTGCATCTGCTGTGGGCCGAGCTCAGCGCGCCGTTGTGGCTGCTCTTGCTCATCTGTGCCGCCTTGGGATTCCTCCTCGGGTTCCTCTTGGCCGCCTATCGACGGAGCAGGCGATCGCGCTAGAAGTGCCCCCCACAGCGGTAGGAAGAGCACAGTTTTCCCCGCGAATGATGGTACCGGAGGTGGGAGTCGAACCCACACGGGCCGTGAGGCCCAGCGGAGTTTAAGTCCGCGGCGTCTACCGTTCCGCCACTCCGGCACAGGACCGCTCCGCGGACGCGTGCTTCGCGTTGTCCAGCCAGGCCGCCGCGCTCGTCGTGGGTCGCGCGCCGGCCCGCGGCATCTCCGTCGCGACAGCCGCTGAGCCTGGAGGCACTCGCGTGGCGCCGCGGAGCCACGCGTCAGTATACCTGGCGCCGGAAGAGGGTACGGAGGCGGAGAGAACGGGCTGGCGTGTCCGGCGGCCCGGGCCGCGCCGAGACCCTGGCGAAACGCCAGGCGCGAAAGGCCCGGAGGAGAGGAGAGGCGGCGGTGCGGGCCGCATGCCGCCCGCCCGCACCGCCGCCTGCGTCGCCCCGACCGTCACTGCACAGGAGCCGCATCCGCATACGCGTCGGGGCAAATGCACAAGAGCTTGGCCCGTCTTTCTCCCAAGCCGGCGGCGCGTTCCGCGCAGCAGGCCAACCTCTCTCACCGAATCGAACACCATCGCCGGTGAGGCTCTCAGTGTGGCACACACACAGTGCCTCGCCTAGAGGAATCCATTCAGCAACTTAGCCATGGAAGATGTGCCACACCGTACAAAATCGCGTACGGCCGCGCCGCTACGGATGGCCTATCCGTCAGTGAGCGCTCCGCTCGTCCTCGCCAGCGGCGAGCTCGAGCGCCGTGCCTTCGATGATGTCCGCCTCGGTGCATCGCAGGCCGGCGAGGCCAAAGAGGGCACACACCTCCCGTGCGATCAATGCTCCGGCGAGGATAACGTCCTCGCGGCCCGGCTGGATACCGGGCAGCAAGCCGCGCTGGGCGCTGCTCAGCGGCCGGAAGCGCGCGATGCTGGCGCGGATGCTGGCCAGGGAGAGCCTGCGGCCGTCCACCGCCTCGCGGCGATACTCCCGCAGGCCCAACTCGTGCGCCACGAGCGTGGTGATAGTCCCGGCCACACCGATGCCGGCGCGCACGGCATCGCGCACGGCGAGAGGGAACTGCTGTCGCAGGACGCGCCGGGTCAGATCGACCGCCGCCCGCCACTCGCTGGCGCGCGGCGGATCGTGTGAGAAGAAACGCTCGGTGAGCCGTACCGCGCCCACATCCATGCTGCGCAGGAACGTGGGCTCACCAGCATCGACACCGGCTTGCCCGACACACAGCTCGGTGCTGCCGCCGCCGATGTCGACCACGACCACGGTACCTCGCAGCTCAGTGGCCGCGGCGATGGCACCCCGAAACGTCAGTCGGCCCTCCCGATCGCCGCTCACCACACGCCACGGCACCGCCAGCTCGGACTCGACGGCGCTCAGGAACTCCAGGCCATCCGCCGCGTCGCGCAGGGCGCTCGTCGCCATCAGCAGACGGCGTTGCGGAGCGTAGGCCTCTATGAGCGCCACGTACTCGGACAGACAGCGGCGCGTCCGCGTCTTGGCGGCGGCAGACAAGCGCTTGTGCGCATCCACGCCCTCTCCCAGACGGACCACCGTAGTCAGCCGCTGCTGCGTGGCCGCGACGCGGCCGTGCTCTACCTCGGCCAGCAGAAGGCGGCACGTGTTCGTCCCCAGATCGATCACCGCAACGCGCACGGCACCTCCTCCGTCCACTGACGACAGCGGGCATCGTCGCACCACAACGGCGCCGCTGCTCTCGCCTCGGCGAGCACCAGCTCGCCGAGCAGGTAGCCTGGCCGGGCTAAGGCGTGGGCAGCGTGGCAGTGCAAGCATTTCAGCGCCTCGGGCTGAGCCACTCCGCCGACGCCGGCACGCAGGACGGCCCCGGCATCGAGGGCGCGGGCCCGGCCTGCCGAAGCTGGCCCCGCGCCCAGCGAGCGGCGACGGCGGCGCTCGTACCTGGTGGCCGTCCGCAGAGCGGCTCGCAAGCGCGCGGCGTGTTCCCCCCCACCGGCCAGCGTGGCGGCGAAGCGGGTAACGCCTCCGCGGTCCTCCACCTTTCCCACCGCCGCGGCCGCGGTAGGGCAGGTGAGGTAGAAGAGCGTCGGAAAGGGAGTTCCGTCCGCCGCGTACGGCAAGCTCTCGATGACAGCGGGTAGCCCCCAGGGGCAGCGGGTGACAACGCGATAGACCGGGGCACTGAGGCGCCGAGGAGCGCCACGGCCCAGTTGCCCAGCGACACAGCGCAGGTCGGCGGCGGGAGAACACATGCCCGGCACCCTACCAGAGCTCCTCGGCGCGCGCTCCCGGAGCGTCCCTCAGCGCAGCAACGTGTTCCAGAGGTCCTCGAAACGGTCGCCGAGACTCATAGACCCGCCCGAGGGCTCTCCTTGCGTACGCGGCTCCTCTTGTCCGTCCGGCAGGCCGGAGACTACGAATGCTTGGACGTTGGGCGGCACCAAGCCGAGCGTCTCGCGAGCCGCCCTCACGACCCACTCGGTCGTCTTGGCCTCCTTGATCTGCCGCGACAGCGCGCGATTCTGCTCCTTCAGCGTACGCAGCGTGGCCGTCTCGCGCATACAGCGGTCCTGCTGGACGAAGTACTCCCGCAGCGGCCCCACGTAGAGGGCCGCGGCCACCAGGACCAACACCAGCAACCCAAGTCGGCCCCAGTGGACCCGCGGTCCACTCCGCGCACGCGAACCGCGAGCGGGCGCGGGTGAGCGACGCGCTGAACCGCGCGTGCGGCTGCCCGCGGTACCGCGGGCCGGCGGAGAGCGGCGTTGTGCGACCGTGCGATGCTCCTTCATCCTTGATCGACTCGAGGCTCACTTCGGCGCCCGGCGGCCAATGCCTTCCGGGCGCGGCAGCGGCAAACGATGGCATGACCAGCGCGCCGGCGGCATGGTACGACTCCGCCGCGCCTTTCACCGCGGCGCGGCAGCGGCACGCCGGCGGCTACCGCTCCACTTCGCGCAGGTTGTAGAAGGCGGCGAGGCCCGGGTAGTGCGCCACCTCGCCGAGCATCTCCTCGATACGCAGCAGCTGGTTGTACTTGGCCACGCGGTCGGTACGAGCCGGCGCGCCGCTCTTGATCTGCCCGGCATTGGTGGCCACCGCGACGTCGGCGATAGTGGCGTCTTCCGTCTCTCCGGAGCGGTGACTGACCACGGCGGTCCACCCAGCCCGCTTGGCCATCTCAATGGCGTCCAGCGTCTCGGAGAGCGTGCCGATCTGATTGAGCTTGATGAGGATCGAGTTGGCGGAGCCTCGCTCGATACCCTGCGCCAGGCGCTCCGTGTTGGTGACGAAGAGGTCGTCGCCGACGATCTGTACACGGTCACCGAGACGCTCGGTCATCAACCGAAAGCCGTCCCAGTCGTCCTCGGCCAGACCATCCTCGATAGAGATGATGGGGTACTTGTCGCAGAGGGCCGCGTAGTACGCCACCATGTCGGCGGAGCTCAGCGAACGGCCCTCACTCTTCAGCACGTAGCGGCCGTCCTCGAAGAAGCTGCTGGCGGCCGGGTCCAAGGCGATGCACACGCCACGCGGGCCCGCCTCGTAACCGGCGGCTCCGATCGCCTGCATGATGACCTGGATGGCCTCCTCGTTGCTGCCGAGGTTGGGGGCGAATCCACCCTCGTCGCCCACAGCGGTGGACAGGCCGCGCTCCTTGAGAACGCCCTTGAGCGCCTGGTAGATCTCGGCGCAGGTGCGCAGCGCCTCGTCGAAGCTCTCGGCACCCACCGGCATGACCATGAACTCCTGCAGGTCGACGTTGTTGTCGGCGTGCTTGCCCCCGTTCATGATGTTCATCATGGGCACCGGCAGCGTGTACGCGTTACAGCCGCCGATGTACTGGTAGAGGGGGAGATCGAGAGCGCTGGCCGCGGCGTACGCCGTCGCCAGAGAGACGCCGAGGATAGCGTTGGCCCCCAGCTTCTCTTTGTTCGGCGTGCCATCGAGCTCACGAAGCACCACATCAATCACGCGCTGATCTGTGGCATCTAGCCCGACGATCTCCTCGGCGATCACGCCGTTCACGTTGTCCACGGCCGTCCGCACGCCTTTGCCGGCGTACTCGCCACCCTCATCGCGCAGCTCTACAGCCTCGAACGCCCCCGTGGAGGCGCCCGACGGCACCGCGGCGCGGCCGACATCGCCCGTGTCGAGCGCAACTTCGACCTCGACCGTTGGATTGCCGCGTGAGTCGAGGATCTGCCTTCCCACCACGTCGACGATGACCGTCATCGTTGTCCCTCTTTCTCCTCGAGCTTGGCACGTTGGTAGTAGTGCTCTTGCCGCTCCAATCCTACCGCAGACCAATCGACGCCCTCGCCGCTCGCCAGTTCGGCGGCAGTTGAGACGCGGCGCTCGAACCGCCGCACAGCCTCGCGCAGCGCCAGCTCGGGATCGATCCCCGCCTTGCGTGCTACGTTGACCACGGCGAACAGCAGATCGCCGATCTCGTGACGCACATGGGGATCGTGACGCATCTCCACCTGTTGCGGCGAGGGCGCCTCGCTCTCGCGCGGCGCCGCGGGGGCGTCGAACTCCGGAGCATGGCCATGCGCCGCCATGGCTTGGGCGAGCTCCGCGTGCTCTTCGGCGATCTTGGGGAACGCCTCCAGCGCCGTCTCCCAGTCGAATCCCACCTCGGCGGCACGGCGCTGCAGTTTGCGCGCGTACAGGAGCGCTGGCAGCGACCTGGGTACGTCGTGGAAGATGCCCTCCCTGCCCTCTTGCTCGCGCTTGATAGCCTCCCAGCGACCGCGCACGGCCGCGGGCGTATCGGCCACCGCGTCCGCGAAGATGTGTGGGTGCCGCCGGATCAGCTTCCGCTCGATCGCGGCAGCTACGCTGCCGAGATCGCCCGCCTGCTGCTCTTGTAGAAGGAGCGCCAGGAAGTAGACCTGGAAGAGCACGTCGCCGAGCTCGCCGTGTTCCTGCTCCAGGTCTCCCTCGGCGATCGCGTCGGCCAGCTCGTACATCTCCTCCAGGCTGTAGGAGACGATGTCTCCGGCGGTCTGCACGCGATCCCAGGGACACTGCGCGCGCAGTGTCCGCGTGATGCGCTGCAGCGACGCGAGCTGTTGGACGACAAGACAGTCGTCGAACAGCGGCTGCGCCGGTACGGTGTTCACGGCAACGCCCGCCTGAGCTGCGGCCGCCAGCAGAGCACGAGCCAGCCGGGGACCGCGCGGCCCCGCGGCCGCCACACATGAGCCACCCTGGAGCTGCCGCAGGGCCTCGTCCGCCTGAACCTCGTGAAGGCGGCCCCCGGCGGCCGTGGCGATCAGCCGGCGAAGCTCAGCCGAGAGGCCAGCGGGCACCAAGACGGTGCCGGCGCCGGCAAGCGCCCGCAGCGACGACGCGGGCGCCACGGCGGCGTCGGCACCGATGTAGACGATGCGCGGCGACCGCGAGTCGCTCATGGCACCCACTCACCGGCGCGGTCGCCGGCCAGCGTCACTCCGTGCCGGTCGCCGAGGGAGACGCGCTCGGCTGCGCCGAGGCGCTCGGCGAGGCGCTGCCGGAAGCTCCGCCGGAGGGCGACGGAGAAGGCGAGATCGACTCCGGCTTGGTCTTTCTGAGGACCACTGGGTCGAAACCCTTTGCGTAGGCGATCTTCGCCTCCGTCTTGGCGATCTCCAGCCACTTCGCCCACACGCTGCGCTGCCTCTCGTCGAGCAGCTGCGTCTTGATGTCGTCCTTAACGTCCGCGTAGCTCTGCTTGCCGGCCGCGGTGATCTCGGTCACCTGGATGATGTGCCAGCCGAACTGCGTTTGTACCGGCTGCGAAATGACATTGGCCTTGAGCGCGAACGCGGCCTTGTCGAACTTGGGCACCATGGTCCCGGGCGTCACCTCGCCCAGATCCCCACCCGTCTCTTTGCTGCCAGGATCTATGGAGTACTGCTGAGCGAGCTTCTTCCAGCTCTCTTCAGAGTCATCGGCGACCAGCAGAGCACGCACCTCGAGTGCTTTTTCTTCCGACTTCACCAGAATGTGGCGCGTGCTCCGCGTCTCCGGCTGCTGGTAGTCGTCGATGTTCTTCTCGTAGTAGTCCTTGACCTTCTGCTCGGCCACCGTGACGCCCGTAACCACATGATCGAACACGTGCTGGCTGAGAATCTGGTTCCTCATGAGACTCTTGAGGTCTTGGCGTGTCATGCCCTGCTGCTTGAGGATCTCGTCGAGCTTCTTCTCGCCGCCGTAGACCTCTTCGAACTGCGCGATGCTCTCCGCGACCTCTTTGTCCGTAACCTTGAGGGGTTTCGCGAGCCGCTCCTTCTCCTTCAGGTCGCGCTTCAGAACCTTCTGTACGGTCGCGTCCATGAAGTCCTTCTTGGCGGCAGCCTGATTGATAACCTCTTGGGAGACAAGGTACTCCACGACCTGTGCCGCGTACTGGTTGTAGTTGTATGACCCCTTCTTGGGGAAAGTGGCCTTCGCCGCCTTGGCCTGCGCCTTCGCCTGGTCCATGATGGAATCGAACTGGCCCTGAGTGACAACGCCGTCGCCAACGGCGGCGATGGCGCCTGTGGGCACTTGTGTGTCGCCGCACGCCGCGAGCAGAAGCGCACCGAACAGGAGCACCACGGTGACCAGGACATGCTTCCTCATGAGATGCCTTTCTGTGGGATGGCGGCTTCGGCAAGACGGGTATCAAGTATAACATCCAGCACCTCTTCGACCCAGGCGAGCAGGCTCGTCGAGGAGCCGTCGCGGCCGGCCGCCCCGCCGCCGAGCGCCCGACGCAGCTCGACGGGGGCATGAGCCGTGAGCGCGGCGCGTGCCTTGAAGTAGGCGGCGCGAGGGTAGGATGCCCGCAGTCGTGCCGCCCACGCGTCGTCGAGCGCCAGACCATCCACGGAGAGGCGGCCGCCTCTGTACCCCACCGCGGCCGCCCCAGCCTGCCCCGCCTTTATGCGCACCGCCTGCAGGCGGAGCAACGCGTCCACTGGCTCCGGCGGCGGGCCGAAACGGTCGTGGAGCTCGGCACGAACCGCCGCGAGGCCGGGTACGTCCCGCGCGCGGGCAATGCGTCGGTGCGCGTCGATCTTGATGGCCTCGAAGGAGATGTACTCCGGCGGCACATAGGCGGTCACGGGGATCTCGACGCGCACGACACGCTCTTCGAGGAGGGGCTGCCCGCGCAGCTCCGCCACCGCCTCCTCGAGGAGCTGCGCGTACAGCTCGAACCCGATCGCCGCCACGTGACCGGACTGCTCGTCGCCCAGCAGGTTCCCGGCGCCGCGGATCTCCAGGTCGCGCATGGCTATCTTGAAGCCAGCGCCGAGCTCCGTGTGGTCGCTCAGCGTCTGCAGCCGCGCTACGGCCTCGGCCGTCAACAGTTCCTCGCTGGGGTAGAGCAGGTACGCATAGGCGTAGGTGTCACTACGCCCAATGCGCCCGCGAATCTGGTAGAGCTGCGCCAGACCGAGCAGATCGGCTCGATCAACCACCAGGGTGTTCACGCTGGGGATATCGATGCCGCTCTCGATGATCGAGGTGGTCACCAGGACGTCGGCCTCCCCAGAGAGGAAGCTCGTCATGACTCTCTCTAGCTCATGCTCATGCATCTGGCCGTGAGCGACCAGCACGCGCGCCGCTGGTACTAGCTGGCGTACGTGCTCGGCCACCTCCTGGATGGTCTCCACCCGATTGTGCAAGTAGAAGACCTGACCTTCACGGGCAAGCTCCTTTTCCACCGCCAGCCGGGCGACGTCGTCGCGGTACTCGCCGATGTAGGTGCGGATCTCGTGGCGGCCGCGCGGCGGCGTCTCGATCACACTGATGTCGCGGATGCCCGTGAGGCTCATCTGCAGGGTGCGGGGGATCGGCGTGGCGGAGAGGCTCATCGCGTCTACCTGCAGCTTGAGCTGCCGCAGCAGCTCTTTCTGGCGCACACCGAAACGCTGCTCCTCGTCTAGGATCACCAGACCGAGGTCGGAGGGCGTCACGTCTTTGCTCAGCAGCCGATGTGTTCCGACGAGGATATCGACCGTGCCCTCGGCGAACTCCTTGAGCACCTGCCGGGTTTGCGGGGCGCTGCGAAAGCGCGACACCATCTCCACCCGCACCGGCAGGTCGGAGAAGCGCTCGCCGAAGGTGGCCGCGTGCTGCTGCGCGAGGATCGTCGTGGGCACCAGCACGAGCACTTGCTTGCCCGCCTCCACGGCTTTAGCCGCCGCGCGCAGCGCGACCTCCGTCTTGCCGTAGCCTACGTCTCCGCACACCAGACGGTCCATCGGAGAGGCCGCTTCCATGTCGTTCTTTACATCGTCGATGGCCTCCGCTTGATCCTCGGTCTCCTCGAAGGGAAACCCCGTCTCCACCCGGTTCACCAGCTCTCCGTCGCGCGGAAAGGCAAAGCCCTGGGCCATCCGCCGCGCCGAGTACAACGTGAGAAGCTCGCCCGCCATCTCGGCCACAGCGGCGCGGGCGCGGGTCTTGACCATCTGCCACGCCGTACCTCCGAGGCGGTTGAGCGCGGGAGTCTCCCCACCAACACCGATGTACCGGCTCACCTTGCCCATCTGGTCGTGCGGCAGGTACACCTTGTCCTCGCCGCGGAACTGCAGGAACAGGTAATCGCGGGTTACACCGGCGACGGTTTTCGTCTGGATCCCGCCGAACCGCGCGACGCCGTGGTCTTCGTGAACCACGAAGTCGCCAGCGCGCAGATCGGAGAACGACGCTAGACGAGTGCCGGCGGCGAAACGCGGACCGCGTGGCGCCCCTCGAAGGAGCGCGCGCTCGCCGACTACGGCGAGCTTCAGCTCGGCGCTCACGAAGCCCTCGCGCAGACGCGCCACCACGCAGTACACACCGGGCGCCGTCGGTAGGTCTTGCCCGGGTTCTCGCACCTGCGCGGCGAGGCTCTTCATGCGGTAGGCGGCGCGCGCCGCCTCTCCCACGTGCCGGAAGGCCAGGAAGACGCGGTAGCCGTCGCGCGCCAGCCGACCCAGCTCCCGTTCGGCCGCCGCCGCGTCCCGCGCGGCCAGCTGCGGCCGCGCGGCGGGGAACTGCCAGCGCTGCTCGCGCCGCAACGTCTCCACTTTCAAAGAGCGGTCGAGGAACCGGCGTACCTCCGGTAGCGGAAGGAAGAAGCGGGCGCGTTCCGCCTCGTCCCGGATGAGCGTCTGCGCCTCCTCCGCCAGATCGGCGAGATCGCGCCACACCTCTTCGGGCGTCAGCACCGCCAGAGGCCGGGAGCCGGCGAGCTCGCCCACGGCGGCAAAACCGGCGGACAGCGCCTCCGTAGCTCGTACTGCCGCCAGGCGATACAGCTCCTCGGTCGCGCGACCTTCGTCGCGCGCGTCGCGCGCCCCCTCCACCGCACCCCATTCGTCCCTTCCGCCGTAAGTTCCGGCGGTGCCGTCCACCATCCCCCGCGGCTCAGCGTCCATGGCCCGCCGCAGCGCTCGCTGGAAATCTTCCCGCGCGGCGTCCACCTCGACGGCGGCGTGCACGGTACTCTTGTCCAGGGCGGCGATGGTACGTTGCGAGAACACCGAGAAACTCCGCAACGACTCGATCTCGTCGCCCCAGAACTCCGCCCTCGTAGGCTCGCCCGCCGTCGGATACACGTCCACGATACCGCCACGCACGGCGAACTCACCGCGTCCCCGTACCTGCTCCACCCGCCCGTACCCGAGTTCCACGAGTCGCCGCGGAAGCTCGTCGAAGGCCACGCAAGCACCGCTCGCCAGACGCAGCGGCTGAGGTTGCATGGCGAACGGCGGAAAGCGCTCCAGCAGGGCGGGAGCCTCCACGACCACCGTCGCGCCCTCCTGCAGCGCCTGCAGCGCTCGCTGCCGCTCGCCGCATACATGCGCGGCCGGCAGTACCGTGCCCCCCCAGAGCACACCGCGCGCCGGAAGCACCGGTACCGTGCATCCCAAGTAGACGCCAAGCTCCTCAGCGAGGTGCAACGAGCCCTCACCGCTCGGAGCCACCACGAACGCCGGTCGCCGCCACTCCCGTAGCATAGCGGCGAGCAGGTAGGGGGCGAAGAAGCTGGGGGTATAGGCGGCCGCGCCGCCGCGCAGGTGCGGCGCAGCCGCCCGGAATCTCTCGTGACGTTGCAGGTACTCTAGGAACACGATCGCTCCTCAGAGCGCGAAACCAGTGGGTCCGCGCACGCCAAACGCCCCGCCGAGGACTCGCTACGTGGCCTCGGCAATCCCTCCGCTCTCACCCGGAGAGAGCCACTGCTCCACCGCGTCGGCCGCCGCCGCGATCAGCCGCTGTACATCGGCCACCGGCTCGCTGAACGGACTCAGCACGTATGCCGCCACCTTATCTGGATCGGTGGTCGGCGGCCGGTCTACGCCCACTCGTACGCGATCGAAGTCGGCACCGATGAGCTCGTGCAGGCTCCGCAAGCCGTTGTGACCACCGTGGCCGCCGTTATGGCTCACGCGCAGACGCCCAAAAGGCAGGTCGATGTGATCGTGCACTACGAGCACATCGACCGGCCTGAGGCCGAGTCCGCGCAGCGCGGCCGCCACACTGCGACCCGAGTTGTTCATCATGGTCTGCGGAGCGAGGAGCCCAACGACCTGATCGTCGATGCGGCCGACCGAGAGGCGGCCGCTGTAGCGGCGCGCCGGCTTGGGCAGCCCATGCCGACGCAGCAGCTCCTCCAGCACGAGGAAGCCGACGTTGTGCCGCGTGGAGGCATACTGCGCGCCAGGGTTGCCTAGGCCAACCACCAGCTTCTCGGGAGCCGTGTCCGAGCCGGCGCGTCGTTTGGATAATCGCACCGCAGCGCGCGCCGGAGGCTACTCCTCCGCGCCCTCGCCTTCCTTACCCTTGCCCACCAGCTCCGGCTCGGAGGCCGCGGCCGCGGGGACCTCCTCCTCGGCGCCAGCACCACGCGGCAGGATGATGGACAGCACCGTCTCTTCGGGGTCCTCCAGCAGGCTGAGTTCCTTGGGGATCACGAGATCCTTCACCCGCAGAACCTGGCCGAGATCGACCTCCGATACATCGAGCGTCAGGTGCTCGGGGATATCGGTCGGCAGCCCTCGTACACCGACCTCCCACAGCGTGATATCGAGCAGGCCGCCAGCCTTGACTCCCTTGGCGGTACCCTCGAGCTGTACCGTGATCTTGGTCTCGATCGGCTCGTTCAAATGGATCTCGTGCAGATCGACGTGGCTGACGATGTGCTTGACGCGATCCAGCTGTATCTCTTTGATGACCGCGCTGTGGCCCCGCTTCTTGCCCTCGAAGACTACATTGAGGACGGCGTGCCGGCCTGTATCGGTGGACATCGCCGTGCGGAGGGCGTGAGCGTCCACGCTGAAGGCCAAGGCGGCCTTGCCGGCCCCGTAGAGAACCCCCGGTATCATGCCCTGGCGGCGCAAGCGGCTCATCGCTCTGCCCCCGCGCTCGTCCCTTTCCGTGACTATGAGTTGTACCCGCTCCATGCGATTCTCCCGCTCCATCTAGAACAACTGGTGCTCGCCGGCGAAAATATCGCTCACCGACTCGTCTTTGAACACGGCGGAGATTACCCTGGCGAGCACGCCGGCCACGGTGAGCACCTTGATCTTGGTGTCCTCCGGCCCCAGCGTGACGTGGACGGTATCGGTGACCACCACCTCTTTCACCGGCGACTGCCGGAACCGCTCCAGCGCCGGCGGCGAGAAAATGCCGTGCGTGGCGCCCACGTATACCGCGTGCGCGCCATGCTCGTAGAGCGTCTCGATGGCGCTGATCATGGTACCGGCGGTATCGATCATGTCGTCGATGATGATCGCGTTCTTATCTCGTACGTCGCCGATGAAGTGCATAACCTCGGCCCGGTTGTGCGCCGGCCGCTGCTTGGTGAGCACGGCCAGATCGCACTCGGGGATATGGTTCTGAAAACGCTTGGCGAGCTTCACACCGCCCGCGTCTGCCGAGACGGCCACCACGGGCCTCCCGCCCCAGTCTTTGAAGGCGAAGTAGTCGGCCAGCATGGGCACGGCAGTGGTGTGATCGCAGGGAATCTGGAAGAAGCCCTGGATTTGGCCTTGATGGAGATCCATGCTGAGCGCCCGATCGGCACCCGCGGCCTCGAGCAGGCTGGCCACGAGACGCGCGCTGATGGGCTCTCGCGCGGCGCTCTTCTTGTCTTGGCGCGCGTAAGGATAGTACGGCATGACGGCGGTCACACGACGAGCCGAAGCTAGCTTAGCGGCCTGCACCATGAGCAGGAGCTCCATGAGGTGGTCGTTGAGCCCTTGACCACAGGGAGATTGCACCAGGAAAGCATCGCACCCGCGAATGCTCTCTTCGTAGCGCGCGTAGTTCTCGCCGTTGGCGAACGTCTTCAGCACCACTCTGCCCAAACGTACACCGAGCAACTCCGCGATGCGGGCACTCAGCTCGGGGTTGCTGCGTCCAGAGAAAACCATGAGGCGTTTCTCGTTCGGCTGACGGAGGGTTGCTTGGCCGGCCACGCCGTACTCCTTCGCGATCGTGTTCACCATCGCAAACCGATGGATTCTATCAGAGGGGGTTTTTAACGAGCATCTTCGCCGCGCTGCTGCTGGGCGCCGAGATGGCGCTCGCGCCGCCGGCGCCCGTATCCTGAAAGGTTCTGTTGGCGGCTACGGGCCACCCCCAGCGCATCGGCCGGAACATCCTCCGTGATCACCGACCCCGCGGCGGTGAACGCGCCGTCGCCTATGGCCACCGGCGCGACCATCGTCGTGTTGCTGCCCGTCTTCACGTTGTCGCCCACGGTCGTCGCGTGTTTCTGGAAGCCGTCGAAGTTGGCGGTGATGTTCCCGGCGCCGATGTTGGTATCTTTGCCGATCACGGTGTCGCCGATGTAGCTCAGGTGCGGCACTTTGCTGCGTTCGCCCACCGTGCTGTTCTTGATCTCGACGAAGGTGCCCGCGCCGGCACCTTCCCTGAGCACGGTGTTGGGGCGGATGTGGGCGAACGGGCCCACGAAACAGCCAGAGCCGATCACGCACTGCGTGAGGTACGAGTTGACGATGCGCGCGCGATCGCCCACGAACACGTCGCGCAGGTACGTCCCCGGGCCTATCTCCGCCGCGGCGCCCACTTGAGTATGACCGTAGAGGTAGCTCTGCGGATGGACGATCGTGTCGCGCCCGACCTCCACGCCGTAGTCGAGATACGTGCTGGCGGGATCTACTATCGTAACCCCCGCCAGCATGAGACGTTCCAGGAGCCGCCGGCGCATCGCTCCATTCACCTGCGCCAGCTCTACACGTGAGTTGACCGCGGCCATAACCTCCGGATCGGGCGTCTGGTACGCGGCTACCCGGTGGCCCTCGGCAATCATCAGGTGCACCACATCCGTCAGGTACAGCTCGCCCTGCGCGTTGCCGCGCCGCAGCCGTGGCAGAAGGCGCCGCAGGTGATCGGCCGCGAACACGTAGAAACCGGTGTTCACCTCACCGATGGCGAGCTGCTCGGGCGAGGCGTCGCGCGCCTCGACGATACGCTGTACCTCTCCTCCGCCGGCGCGTGCGATCCGGCCGTAGCACCCCGGGCTCTCAAGCACAGCCGTAGCTACGGTGGCCGCACAGCCCGTGCGCCGATGGTCGGCGATCAGGCCGCGGAGGAAGCCTCCGTCGACGAGCGGCGCGTCGCCGACTAGCACCACAACATCGCCATCGAAGCCCACGAGCGGCTCCATACCGGCACGCACGGCGTCTCCGGTGCCCAGCCGCTCGGCTTGAATGGCGCGCTCGCAACCGACCGGGAGCAGTGCTTCCACTTCGTCGTGCTCGACGCCGGTGACCACCACCAGACGGGTCGGCTGCAGGCTGAGGGCGGCATCGACCACGTACGAGACCATCGGCCGCCCGCAGACCTCGTGAAGCACCTTTGGCAGACTGGACTTCATCCTCGTGCCCAGTCCTGCCGCCAGGATGATCGCCGCAACAGGCAGCTCGCGTTCAGTGCTCATATCGTGGGATTGCGCATCATCGGACACGGGGGCCTCCCGAGTACGTTTCGCCAGGAGACGACCGGCGAACCGTAGCGATGGCTGGGGCGGGAGGATTCGAACCTCCGATCACGGGACCAAAACCCGTTGCCTTGCCACTTGGCCACGCCCCATCCGGCACGGCCGTGCGGAGTATATCATCGCGACCCGTCTCTCCCGCGCTCCGCAACTAGCCGCCGCGCACCTTCCACAGCGGCCCCGACTGCAGCTCACTCACCGTAAAGGCGCGTCCCGGCGCGATCTCCAGACGCGCCAGAATCCGCAGGCGCGCGGCCTCCGCTCCCTCAGCGTCCGCGAACAGCCCGAACACCGCTGCACCGCTGCCGCTCATGGCGGCCGCCAGGGCGCCGGCCTCCATCAGCGTATCGCGGATTTGGCCCACCTCGGGCCACCGTGCGACCACACAGGGCTCCAGATCGTTGGCCACGAGCGGAGCCAGGTCCGGCGGCCGACGCGCCGCGCGCGCAGCGGCTACGAGCACCTGCGTCCGCTCGGCGAACGCGCGCAGGCCGACGACCTCGTCGCCGTCCCACCAGCGATACACCTCCGCGGTGGATACCTCGATCTCCGGCGCCACGATCACAAAGTGCAGTGGCCCGGGGAGTACGGTCTCGGAGAGTACCGTGCCGCGACCCATCGCCAACTGAGGGCCGCACCACAGGAAGAACGGCACGTCCGAACCCACCGCGGCGGCCACCTCGTACCGCGTCCGCCCAGGGAGACGGAGATCGTAGAGGCGTTCCAGGGCCACGAGGGCGGCCGCGGCATCCGCGCTACCTCCGCCGAGGCCGGCCGCGTGCGGCACGCGCTTGTCGATCCGCAGGAGCGCGGGCAGCGGCTGCCCCACGACGCGCTCGAGCTCGCGCACCGCGCGGGCGGCGAGGTTGCGCTCCCCTGGGCATACCTCACACTCCACGATCAGGTCGTCAGACGGCGATGGCTCGGCCCGTACCACGTCGGCCAACGTCACTGGGACCATCAGCGAGCAGACCTCGTGGTAGCCATCCCGCCGTCTGGGACCCACCAGGAGGGCGAGGTTCAGCTTGGCCGGCGCGACTACCTCGACGTGAGACCCCGCGGCCGGCGCCCTCCACTCTCCGTGGTCTGTATCTCGGCCCTCTAGAGCCATCCGACCTCCTTTGCGAACCGCACGAACGCCGCCGGCGTTAGCTCCTCCGGCCGCGCCGCCGGCGAGAGACCACAGCATCCGAGTGCGGCGCGCACCTCCTCGCGAGTCAGCGAGCGACCGCCGCGCACCGCGCCGGCGAGCGAGGTGGCCAGCATCTTCCTCCGCTGCGCGAATCCGCGGCGCACGAGCTGCGCGAGCGCCTCCCAGTCTCGGCCTCGCGGCGTCTCAGCGCGCCGCTCGAACACCACGAACGCCGAGTCCACTCGCGGCCGCGGCGAGAACACCGTGCGCGGCACGGCTCGCTCAGCGCGACGTCGGCACTGCAGCTGCGCCAACACTGAGACGGCCGAGTACGCTTTCGTGGACGGCGACGCGAAGAGACGCTCCGCAAGCTCCTTCTGCACCATGACCGCCCAGCGTCCCACCGTCGGCAGTTCGGTCAGCGAGCGCATGATGACGGGGATGGCGATGTTGTATGCCAGATTAGCGACCAAGGCGGTCGGTGGCGGTTCTAAGGCGCGAAGATCGGCGCGCAGGGCATCCTGCATGACGACGTGCAACCCAGGACATGCGTTCGCCAGGCTCGCCAGCGCGTCGCCGAAGCGACGATCGACCTCAAACGCGTGCACCGCGGCCGCCCGTTCCGCCAGCGGCCGCGTGAGTAAACCGTCGGCGGCGCCCACTTCTAGTACCACGTCGTCCGGACGCACATCGGCGAGTGCCAGGATAGCGGCAAGCGTACCGGCATCGACCAGATGGTGCTGACCGTAGCGGCGCCGCGGCGCCGGGCGCGGCAGATCGCCCGTGGTTGTCACGCCACCGCCAACCCGAAGACCCGCCGCGCGTTGGCGGTGGTGAACTCCGCGAGCTCACGGCCGTCTTGACCACGCACCTCCGCGATCAGCGCGTGGGTATGTACGAGCCGCTGCGGCAGATTCGGCTTGCCACGATACGGCACGGGCGCCAAGAAGGGTGCGTCCGTCTCCAGCAGCAGGAGCTCGCTGGGAACGCGCCGCGCCGCGCGACGCAGCTCATCGGCATTCTTATACGTCACGTTCCCGGCGAACGAGAGATGATACCCGCGGCGCACGCACTCTTCCCGCGCGTCGGGCTGCGAGAAGCAGTGCAAGACTACCGTGAGCCCCGCCGCATGGCGCGCCAGCAGATCGAGGGCATCCTCTGCCGCCTCGCGAATGTGAACCACCAGCGGCTTGCCCACGCGGCGGGCGAGCTCTATTTGCGCCTGGAAGGCACGCCGTTGGTCGGCCCGCGGCGAGCGGTCGCGATAGTAATCCAGGCCGCACTCCCCAATGGCCACCACACGGGGGTCGCCCGCTAAGCGCTCGAGGCGCGCGCCGAGGGCATCGTCCCACAGCCGGGCATCGTGCGGATGCACCCCTACGGTGGCGAACACCTCCGCATGGGCGCGCGCCAGAGCCACCGCGTGCAGCGAGGACTCCAGGTCGATGCCCACGGTGATCACCGCCTCCAGGCCCGCGTCGCGGGCCCCAGCCAGGGCATCCTTCACCGGGCCGTGCAGCAGGTCCAGGTGGCAATGCGTGTCGATCAGGCCGCTCACCACTACCGCGATTTAAGCGTCCGCCTCGATGCGGGGGAACAGCGGCGGCGCGAGCTCGACGGCGGCGGGCCGCAGGCCATCCCACACGGCACGCTCGAGGGCCAGCGCGCCGGCAGCGGTGGGCTGGCCTAGCCGGCGCAGGATCTCCACGGCCGTCGACGGCATGACGGGATACAGGCAGAGCGCGATCAACCGCAGGCCAGCGACCAGATCGTGCAGCACGGCATCCAGCCGTGCGGCGTGGGCCTGCTCTTTGGCCAGCTTCCAGGGCGCCTGCTCCTCCACAAAGCGGTTCAGGCGGCGCACGAACTCCCACACACTCTCGAGGGCGGGCGTGATCTCCACCGCGTCGAAGCGGGCGCGGCACGCGGCAACCATGGCCGCGCCCTCCTGTGCCAGCCCGGCGTCGCCCCCAGCCGGAGGTATCTGCCCACCGCGGTACTTGCCTACCATGGAGACGGTGCGACTGACGAGGTTGCCCAGTTCGTTGGCGAGCTCGTTGGTGTAGCGCGCGGCGAACCCGTCGAGTGAGATAACACCATCCTGACCGAAGGTGACCTCGCGGAACAGGTAGAACCGCAAAGCGTCGATGCCATACCGCTCGATGATGGCGAACGGGTCCAGCACGTTACCTCGCGTCTTGCTCATCTTCTCGCCGCCCATCAGCAGGTAGCCATGGATAAGCTCGCCGCGTGGCAGCTCGTACCCCGCGCTCATGAGCAGCGCCGGCCAGATGACAGCGTGGAACTTGAGAATGTCCTTGGCCATGATGTGCAGCCGCGCCGGCCAAAACCGCGACAGATCGTCGCCCGGCCGGGCGTACGTGAGCGCCGAGAGGTAGTTGATCAGCGCGTCGACCCAGACGTAGATGACCTGCTCCGGATCCCACGGGACGGGAACACCCCACGTGATGGAGGAGCGGCTGATGGAGATGTCCTCGAGGCCCTGCTCGATGAAGGAGAGGGCCTCGTTGTACCGCGAGCGCGGCTTCACCCAATCGGGGTTCGCGCGGAAGAACTCGGCCAGTCGCTCCTGGTAGCGACTGAGCAGAAAGTAGTAGTTCTCCTCCTCCAGCCAGACGGGTTCGATGCCATGATCGGGACACTTGCCGTCGACGAGATCGCGTTCGTACCAAAATCCCTCGCACGCCGTGCAGTAGAGCCCGCCGTAGGTGCGCTTCTCGATGTCGCCGGCATCCTGCAGCCGCTGTACGAACTGCTGGACGAAGGCCTCGTGCTGGGGGTCCGTGGTACGGATGAAGAAGTCGTTGCTCACATCCAGCAAGCCGGCGAGCGCGCGGAACCGCTCGGACACCTGGTCGCAGTGCTCTCGCGGCGAAAGCCCACGCTCGGCGGCGGCCTGCGCGACCTTGTTCCCGTGCTCGTCTGTGCCGGTGAGGAAGAACACGTCCTCGCCACACTGGCGATGGTGGCGGGCGAGGATGTCAGCGGCGATCGTGCTGTAAGCGTGGCCGAGATGCGGATCAGCATTCACATAGTAGATCGGGGTGGTGATGAAGAAGGTCATGCTCGGCCGCGTCTCATCGACTGTGCGTTGCTCGCCCGCTCTTGCTCCATGCCATCCTCCTCACCGTTCCCCGGACTCACAAGGTTATACCACCGCCGGGGGTCCAAGCTCGCCGCAGATACCTTGCTCATCCCGGCCGTGCATACCGGCCACTGGATTGCTAGCATCATGCCGACGCGACACACAAGGGACACTCGACCGGAGGTGATCGGGGATGATCTCGGAGTTTCCGTACGCCGGCATCGCGAGCTTCCTCAAAGCGCCGCTGATCGCGCGGCCAACACGCGCCGACGGCGAGGTGGCCATCTTCGGAGTGCCCTTCGACCAGGGGACCACGGCACGCCCCGGCGCCCGTTTCGGCCCGCGTGCCATTCGCGACGCGTCCACCATGTACGCCTACTTCCCACCCGGAGAGCCGGTCTACGACGGCGAAGTGGACGCATGGATCCTCGACGGCGTTCGCTTCGTCGACGTCGGCGATGTCGACATTCCACCCATGGCCCCGCCAGAGCTTTTTCACGAGACCGTGAGTGCGCAGGTCACCAGCCTGGCACGAACGGGCCTGCTCCCCGTCGGCCTCGGCGGCGATCACTCTGTAACGTACCCAATCCTGCGCGGGCTCAGCGCGGCGCGCGACGGTAGGCCGTTCCACCTGGTGCAGCTCGACACGCACATGGACTACTGGGACGACGAAGGCGGCCAGCGCTACACGCACGCCAGCCCCATCATTCGCGCGCACGAGGACGGCCTAGTCGACGGCATCACGCAGCTCGGCATCCGCGGCGTCCACACCATGCGCGACAACATCGAGCTGGCCAGAGAGCGTGGCGTGCGCGTCTTCTGGTGCGCGCAAGCCAAACACGCCCCGGCAGAAGATCTGATCGCGCACATCGAGCCTGGCGCCGACGTGTACATCACCTTGGACATCGACGCGCTCGACCCGGCCATCGCTCCAGGCACCGGCACGCCGGAACCGGGGGGCTTCACCTACTACGAGGCAAAGGCGATCATGCGCGCCGTGGCCCAGCGCGGGCGGCTCGTGGGACTCGATGTCGTCGAGGTCAGCCAGCCGTACGACGTAAGCCAGACGACCGCGCAGCACGCCGCACGGCTGATCATCGACACGGTCGGAGCGGCCTTCTCGGGGCCTACCGCACCCCACCTCGCATAGGGCGCCCGAGATGTCGCGGCGCTAGGGACGCAGCGCCCGCACGAGCGCCGCGATGTGGTCGGGGGTCGTACCGCAGCAGCCGCCGATGATGTTCGCCCCCTGGCCAACGATAGCCACACCCGCGGTCGCGAAGTGACGCAGCGTCTCGTCGTACACGGTCACGCCCTCCTCGAGACGCGGCTGACCAGCGTTTGGCTCAGCCAAGATAGGCGCGTCGGTGGTCGCGCGCAGCTCAGCCACCAGCTCGATCATCTGGTCGCCGGTCACGCTGCAGTTGCAGCCCACCACGTCGGCGCCCGCCTCCAGAAGCGCACCTACACCGCGTCGCGGATCGACACCCATCATGGTCCGATACCCCCGCGGCGTAACGCCGTAGGTGAGCGACGCCATGACCGGCCGCTCGCCGGCGACCGAGCGCGCGGCCTCTACGGCAAGGCACGCCTCGGCCAGATCGAACATCGTCTCGATGCTCAGGAGATCTACGCCGCCCGCAACGAGTGCGGCAGCCTGGACGGCGAACATCTCGCGGAGCGCGGCCGGCTCCAGCTCGCCCATGGGCTTGAGGAACTTACCGCTGGGGCCTATGTCGCCGGCCACCAGGCACTCCGGGGCCTCTCTATCGCGTACCTCTCCAGCTATGCGCGCCGCGACCGTGTTGAGCTCGGCCACCCGATCCTGCAGGCCGAAATGCCCCAGCTTAGCCGCCGTGCCGCCGAAGGTATTCGTCTGAATGATGTCTGCTCCGGCGGCGAGGTACTGGGCGTGGATGCGAGCGATTACCTCAGGGTGACTGATGTTCCACTCCTCCGGGCAAGTCTCCGAGCGAAACCCGTGCCGGATCAGCTCGCTGCCCATGGCGCCGTCCAGGAAGACCACTCTCTTCTTCACCTCGGCAAGCACGTCCATCTCTCTCCTCCCCTGGACATCGCCGACGCCAGTCCACCATTGCGCTTCGTCTCAGTCTACCAGCGCCCGGGCATGCGCGGAGCGCTAGGTCAACGAGCAGCGACTCCGCGTACCACCTCATCCGCTACGCGCCGCGCCACCCCGAGGCAAATAGCGACGGCGGCCGCCGCGTCGCGGCGGCTCAGACCACGCGCCAAGAGTTGCCGAGCGGCATCTTCGACCGCGGGGCCTCCCTTCTCCACACAGGGAGGACCGAGGTCGAAGACGAGGGTGATCTCGCCGCGCACCGTTCGAGAACGGCGGACGGCTTTGCCGCCGGCCCCGGCCACATCGGCCGGCGGCACCGAGAACCGCTGCGCCAGTTCCGTCATCGTCCCCCGAACCACTTCTTCGTGGATCTTCGTGAGCTCCCGGCACACCGCTACCCGGACGTCCGGCGCAAGTCCGGCCAACGTGGTGAGACTCCTCGCCAGGCGCCGCGGCGACTCGAAAGCCACCACCACACCTCCGCATCGCCGCCAGTCGCCCCACGAGCGGGCGAGGTCCGCTGGCCGGCGCGCCAAGTAGCCGACGAAGCGAAATCCCTCCGCCTCGGCGAGGCCGGAGGCTACCAGGGCGGTTGCCGGAGCCGACGCGCCGGGGAGCACCGTCATCGGCAGCCCCTCGGTGAGCGCCGCCGACACTAGCCGTGTGCCGGGGTCGGCGATGCCGGGCAACCCGGCATCGGTTACGAGCGCCACCTGCCGGCCGTCGCGCAGCTGCTCCAGGAGCATCGCCGTCTTCTGTGCCTCGTTGTGGGCGAACAGACTGGTGAGGGGCGTGTGGATGTCGTAGCGCGCCAGGAGCTTACGCGCGCAGCGAGTATCCTCGGCCGCGATGAGGTCGACAGTGCGTAGCGTCTCGAGCACGCGCAGCGTAACATCGCTCAGGTTACCGATAGGCGTGGCGCAAACGTAGAGCATGCCGGACTCACAAGAAGGCTTCGACGAAGCAGACGTCAACGAGCCGACCGTCTACATACGCCTGGCGGTGCGCTACGCCCACGACCGTGAATCCCATGGCCTGGTGAAACGCCAGAGATGCGGTGTTGTCCGCCCGGATGTCGGTGAGCACCTTGGTGAAACCGAGGTGACGCGCAGCTGCGAACGTTGCTGTCGTGAGCGTAGTGGCCACTCCCCTGCGGCGGTATGAGTCCCGTATCCAGGTGCCCATGGTCGCAACGTGCCGCTGCGACTCCATGTTCGGCGCATACGGCTCCAGCACTTGCAGACCGACGACGCCCGTGCACGGCATGTCGGCCACATGGAACACTCCGCGGCGAGGCAACACGCGGATGAACCGCCGTTCTTCCTCCACGGAGATCGGCCGGGCGAACAGACTGCGCGAGCCCTCGCGGATCACCTGATTCAGGATCTCGCTGAGCGCCGCGGCATCTTGTACGCGAGCCGCGCGAACCACCGCGCTGTCCGAGCCGCTGTCCGATCCAGTCATCCGCGCTCACGCCCTTCGCCCCAACGTTCGTGCCCAGTGTCGTCCTCTCCGCCTGGGCCACGGGGCGGCAGCTCCGGCGAGCCGGCGACGTGCCGCCCGCACCTCCGTGAAAAAAGGGGCGGCCTCCCGTCGGAGGGCCGCCCCTTGCCGCCTAGCTAAGACGAGCGCGTCAGTCGGCCGGCACGATAGCGTCGTTCGGGCACGCCTCTACGCAGTTCCCGCAGTCGTCGCACTTGTCGGCATCGATCACGAAGATGTCGTCGCCCTCGGAGATGGCCTCGTTTGGGCACTCGTCGATGCAAGCGCCACAGGCCAGACAGTCTTCAGTAATGCGGTGGGCCATTGGTCCTCAGTCACCTCCTGTTGGCGCGCGGTTCTTCCTGTTCCCCACGCGCGATTGCGCGTGTAGTAGGCCAGAGCGGCCGCTCTTTGTCAAGCAGACCGACGCGCTTGCGCGACGCCGCGACACCCCAAGTCAAAGGGAGGTGAGGAGCTCGGTGAAAGCCAAGGCGGCGGCCCCGATAAGACCGGCATCCTCGGCGAACGCGGCGCGGACAACGCGCACCTGGTCGCGCTGCGGGCGTAGCGCCCGCGCGGCGATCACCCGGCGCGCGGGCTCCAGCAGAAGATCGCCGGCCGCGGCCACGGCGCCGCCGACGACGATCATCTCCGGGTTGAAGGCATTCACCAAGCCCGTCATACCCACGCCGAGCAGCGTGCCAAGCTCATCGTAGACGGCGAGTGCGTCGCCATCGCCGGCCTGCGCCAGCCGTGTGACGAGCGGGCCATCCAAGGACTCGCCGCTGGCGGCGGCGGCGGCGAACGCTGAGTCCGGCCGCTCCGCCGCCAAGCGGCGCGCAGCGGCGACCAGAGCGCGGCCCGACACAAACGCCTCCAAACAGCCGGAATTGGGGCAGCTCCCCTGGCAGCGAGGTCCGTGCACATCGATGACCATATGGCCGAACTCGGCGGCGGCTCCACTGTATCCCCGGTAGGGGACGCCCCGGGCGATGATGCCGCCACCGATCCCCGTCCCAATGGTGAGCATGAGCATATCGTTCACGCCACGGGCGACACCGAACCGATGTTCCGCGATACACGCCACCGTGGCGTCGTTGTCGATAGCCGCCGGGAGGCCATATCGATCTTGAAGCTGGTCACGCAACGGGATATCTCGCAACGGCAGGTTGGTCGACTCGACGATGTAGCCGCGTGCGTAGTCCACCATGGAGGCGGTGCCGACGCCGATTGCCTGCACCGCCACCTGGGTCTCGGCAAGCAGTCCGTCGATACACGCGAAGAGATCCGCCAAGCACGCTGCGGCATCGCTGGTAACCGTCGGCCGCACGGCTTTCCCGCGCAGGGTAGGCGCGTCGTCGACGATGCCGGCGGCGAGCTTTGTGCCGCCGAGATCGACGGCCAATACGAGGGGCTGCGAAGACATGGCGAAAGCAAGACTACCATGGTGTACACTGCCCGCGAGGACAGCCCGAAGACGCACCACGGCGTGCACCATCCCACACCAGACCCTCAGCCATGCCCCACAACACCACCAGACCCAAACGCACCACGACGTACCGCACGTATCACAGTCGGCGGTTGCCCCTGCGAGCGCCCAGGAGCGGTACCCTAAAAGGCGAAGACCTCGACCGAGCAACCTTTGACGACAGAGCAGCGCTCACGCCACACGAGACACACCCTTCGCGATCGACGGCCATTCGCAGGCGACGCTCACCCTGGAAGATGGCGGCAACAGCGCTCACGGTGCTCATCCTCGCCGGCCTGTTCGCCGTCGGCGCATGGTCGCTCTTCGCATGGCGCACGGTCGACGCGGCCGTGCAGAGCGCGAACGGCCGCCTCAATCGCGAGACGATCGCCGCGCTCACGCCAGACGCGGGCAGCATCTTCAGCCAGCCGACCACCGTCCTCGTCCTCGGCGTAGACAAACGAGCCAACGACCCGGGCCGCTCCGACAGTATCCTGCTGCTCCGCACCAACCCACACACCGGCACCATGTCCCAGCTCTCCATCGCCCGCGACATGCGTGTCCAGGTCCCGGGACACGGCATGGGCAAGATCAACACCGGCTACTTCTGGGGCGGGCCAGCGCTCGCCGTCAAGACCGTGGAGCAGTTCACGGGTATCCCCATAAACCACGTCGTTGTCGTCAAGTTCAACGGCTTCCAGAAAGCGATCGACGCCGTAGGCGGCGTGGACGTGCTCGTGCCGAAGACCATCGTCTCCTGGTACTCGGGCAATACCACGGTCACTTTCAAGAAGGGCTGGAACCACATGGACGGCAAGCGCGCGATGATCTACGCCCGCGTGCGCAAAGTAGACGACGACTTCCACCGTCAGGCGCGCCAGCAGCAGGTTGTCCAAGCGCTGCAGCAGAAGATGATGTCCTGGAAGCGCCTCCCCAAGCTGCCCTCTGTTGGCGCCCAGGTGCTCGACGGCCTCTCCACCGACCTCACAACATGGGAGCTCGCGCAATTGGTGTGGCGAGCGTGGCGCGCTAAGACGACCCACCGCTACGTCCTCACGGGCACGCCGGCCATGATCGGCGGACAGAGCTACGTCGTCTCAAACCGGCAGGAGAACCTGCGGATGATAGAGCAGTTCCAGTCGAGGTAGCCGGGATCTACCCTCAGTAGGCCACGCGCATGAGCATCAAGCCGCGAGCCGGCGCCGTGCGCCCCATGCGCCGCCGCTCCCCGCAAGTCAGAGCGGCGGCGATGTCGTCTAACGTCAGCCGGCCGAGCGCCACCTCGACCATGGAGCCCACCATCACCCGTACCATCATGTGGAGGAAGCTGCGCGCGGTGACCTCGAAGACCCATTCCTCGCCGCACCCCTCGATTACCGCAGCCGGACGCCACGTCGCCGCGAGCACCTCGCGCGTGCAGTCGCGGTACAAATGCGCGGACGGCGTGAGCGCGCGCCAGTCGCGCCGGCCCGTAAACACCGCGGCCGAGGCCACCAAGACCTCAGTGTCCACACGACCATGGACGTGCCACACGAAGTGCCGTTCGAGCGCGGGCCTCTCCGGCGCGAGCCAGAGACGGTAACGATAGGTCCGCGCCACGGCCGCGCGCGCGTCAAAACCTTCGGGCACGCAGGTAACCGCACTCACCGCCACGTCTTCGGGCAACAGCGCGTTGAGCCCCAGACGCAGCCGCTCCGGCACCACGCGAGCCCCCGTGACGAAGGAAGCCACCTGGCCCGCGGCGTGCACGCCGGCATCGGTTCGCCCAGCTACGCGCACGATCACGGGATGTCGCAGGAAGATCCCCAGCGCCCGTTCGACCTCACCTTGGACCGTGCGCCGCCCCGGCTGTTTGGCCCACCCCGAGAAGGCAGTCCCGTCGTACGCCAGGTCGAGCCTGACCGCCGTACCCTGGTGAGTTCTACCGCTCGCCATCACCACAGCGTACCGGCGGCGACGGCCATGACAACGATGCCCGCGACCGCCACGAGCAGCACTCCATCGCGCCAACTCGCACGCAGCGGGTGGAGCCTGCTGCGTTGCACCCCAGGCACGTAACAACGTGCCTCCATCGCCAAAGCAAGATCGTCTGCACGACGAAAGCTCAGCACGAACAGGGGTACCAGAACGGGAACCAACGCGCGAGCTCTGCGCAGAGGTCCACCGTGTGAGAAATCGGCCCCCCGTGCCCGCTGCGCGCGCATGATCGTCTCCAGCTCGGCGAGGAGCGTCGGGATGAAACGGAGGGCAATGGTAACCATGAGCGCCAGCTCCTCAGTGGGCACGCGAAGCCGCCGCAAGGGTCGCCCAAGCCAGGCCAAACCATCGGTGAGCGCCACCGGAGAGGTAGTGAGGGTGAGCAGCGAACCGAAGAGTACGAGCACGATGAGGCGCAGGCTGAGGTACCCCGCCAATTCGAGACCACGCCAGCTCAGGCGTATAGGGCCAAAGCGGAAGAAGGCCTCGCCGGGCGCGAAGAGGATCTGGACGAGGAACGTCAGGGCAACGAGCCACAGTACCGGCTTCAGTGCACGCCAGAACCAGCGCGCGGGGACGCGGCTGACGATCAGGCCGATCGTCGCCGCACCGCTGTAGAAGGCGAGAGAGATGAAGGCATCGCGTGTGAACAGTGCCACCGACAGGACCCCCACGGCAACGATCTTCGCCCGCGCATCCAGCGCGTGGAGCCACGAGGCGGCGGGGTAGTACTGCGCGACCGCCGCCCTCATGCCAGTGCCTCAGCGGCGGCGGTCGCCGTCCGCGGCGGGTGAGCGAGGGGCCGGCCGAGCCGGCGCCAGAGCTCCACGAGCGTGGGCACCTGCAAACCATGAGACTCAAGGAGCTCCACGCCGCCAGCGGCGAAGTCCCAAGCACCACTAGCCGCCAGCCCGCCCCCTGCGAGGACAACGCGCTGCTCGCACAGTTCCCACGCGCGATCCACCTCGTGCGTCGCGAGCACGACCGTCTCGCCGCTCGTCGCGAGCCCCCGCAGGATAGCGCTCAGGTCTCGCCGTGCCGCCGGATCGAGACCGACGAACGGTTCGTCGAGGAGCAGCGCCCGCGGCCGCATGGCCAGCACACCGGCCAGTGCCAGGCGTCGCTGCTCGCCGCCGGAGAGCGCGTAGGGATGGCGCCGCGCGAAGAGGGCGGGTGAGAGGCCTACGCGCTCCATCGCTTCCGCGACCGCCTCCTGCACCTGCTGCGGCGGCCAGCCGAGCTGGCGGGGACCAAAGGCCACGTCCTCCTCGCACGTAGCAGCGAAGAGCTGGCGCTCCGCTTGCTGGAACACGAGGCCCACCGACCGCTGGGCTTCGGCGTAGCCGCGGTCGGCCATGCCAACTCCACCCAGACGCACCTCTCCCTCGTCCGGGTCGAGCAGGCCACGCAAGATCAGCAGCAGTGTCGACTTGCCTGACCCCGCTGGACCAAGTAAGGCCGTACTGCTGCCTGGAGCCAGCGACAGCGAGATGTCGCGCAGCGCGAGCACTCGCTGCTCGCCGGCTTGATACGCGAACGAGAGATGCTCGCACACCATCCCCAACCCCGTCACGAGACGACCTCTCGCAGCGCGGTTACCAGCCCTTCCAGGTCCAGTGGGAGAGTTCCCAGCCGACGACCGCGCCGCTCGACCTCAGCCGCCACGGCAGCGGGAAGGGGCAGGCCGAGCGAGAGCCGAGCGAGAGCCTCCTGATCCGTGAACAGCGTCGCCGCCGGACCGTCAAAGGCCACCGTCCCTGCGTCGAGCGCAATCACCCGGGCGGCGATCGCGGCCTCCTCCATCTCCTGCGTTACGAGGATCACCGTGAGACCCTCCGCGTGAAGCCGGCGTACCGCCGCGAGGACGTCATGCTTTCCGGCGGCATCCAGCATCGAGGTGGGTTCATCGAGCACCAAGAGCGTGCGGGGCACTGCCAGCACTCCGGCGAGAGCAACGCGCTGCTTCTGCCCGCCCGAGAGCATGTGCGGCTCTCGCTCTCGGAGGTCCTCCAGACGAAACGCGCAGATCAGCTCTTCGACGCGCTCCCGAATGCGTTCTGCCGGCCACCCGAGGTTCTCTGGGCCGAAGGCGAGGTCCTCCTCCACATCGGCACCGACGAACTGGTTCTCCGGGTCCTGGAAGAGGATACCCGCCTCGCGACGTGCGGACAGACGGCCCTCGAGCGTCGTCAGATCGGCACCGCACACCAGAGCTCTCGCCGCCGCCGTCGGTCGCTCCAATCCTCCGAGGATTCGGGCGAGCGTCGACTTGCCAGACCCGTTGGCACCCACGATCGCGACCGATTCTCCCCGCTGCACGTTCAGCGAGATCCCGCTGAGCGCGGCTTGGTTACCCGGGTACGCGAAACGGAGCTCGCGGATGTCAATCAAGGTACTCATCACACGGTGCACACCGACGGCTCACTCTACCGCAGCAGACAGACGAAGGGGGCGGACGCCACTTGCGGCATCCGCCCCCTTAAAGATCTCCGCGCCGACGTCTTCAGACCAGCTCGAGATACACCATCTCAGCGCCGTCTCCGCTACGAGGGCCGAGCTTCACGATGCGCGTGTAGCCTCCGGCGCGCTGTTCGTAGCGCGGCGCGATATCGTTGAACAGCTTGTACACGATCTGCTTGTTCCGCAGCAGAGAGATGGCCTGCCGTCGTGCCGCCAGGTCTCCCCGCTTCCCCAAGCTGATCGCCTGGTCGACGAGCGAACGCACTTCTTTAGCCCTCGCCTCTCCCGTGCGGATCTTCTCGTGTTCGAGGACGGCGACCGCCAACCCCGCGAGCAGCGCCCGCCGCTGATCGGGCGCCATGTTGAATTTGCGTCCTTGCTTCTGGTGCCGCATATCTCAGTCCTCGCCCCGTAGCTCGAGGCCGCGAGCCACGAGCTTCTCCCTGACTTCGTCGATACTCTTCTTGCCGAAGTTGGGGATGTTGAGCAGTTCGGCTTCCGTCCTCGAGAGGAGATCGCCGATGGTCTGGATTCCCTCACGCTTCAGGCAGTTGTACGAGCGCACACCGAGCTCAAGCTCTTCGATCAGCTCGTCTGCAACCGTGGGCCGCTTGGGCTCAACCACAGACGCGACCTCGGCCGACTCGTCGCCGAACGACCCGACGCCCTGAGCGGCGTCGGTGAAGATCGACAGCCCTTCTACGAGGATGTCTGCCGCCTGCCGCAAAGCCTCCTCCGGCAACAGCGCACCGTTCGTCGTGATGTCGAGGATCAGCTTGTCGTAGTCGGTGCGTTGCCCAACTCGAGCGCTCTCCACGTTGTAGGCGACGCGCTTGACCGGGGTGAAGATGCTATCGATGGGGATTACCCCGATGGTGGTCTCAGAGGGCTTGTTCCCCTCGGCCGGCACATACCCGCTGCCACGACGGATGGTGAGCGTCATCTCGAGCACACCGCCCTCGGCGAGAGTAGCGATGTGATGGTCGGGGTTCAGCACCTCGAGCTCCGCCGGCATGTCGATGTCGGCCGCTACCACCTTGCCCGGCTTGTTCTTCACCAGCCGCACCAGCACCTCATCGAGATCGCCGTGGAGGCGGCACACGAGCCCCTTGAGATTGAGAATGACATCTGTGACATCCTCTTTGACACCCGCAAGCGTGGCGAACTCGTGGTCCGTACCGTCGATCTTCACGGAGCTTACGGCGGCTCCTTCCAGAGAAGACAGCAGCACGCGGCGCAGAGAGTTGCCGAATGTATGTCCGAAGCCGCGCTCCAGCGGCTCGACCTCGAAACGAGCCCGATTGGGGGCGAGTTGCTCTCGAATCATTGTGGGCATCTGGAAATGTAGCACCTGGCCTCCTGTCAGGTCCCTGCTCTGCTGGGTCCTGCGACGTGGGTCACTTGGAATACAGCTCGATGATGAGCTGTTCCTGGACCGGAGCGTCGATGTCGCCTCGCTCGGGGATACGCAGGATCTTCCCGGTGAGATTGTCGTGGTCGGCGAGCAGCCATGGAGCCACCGACGACGTGAGATCGGTGGCCAGACGCACTACTTCGGCGGCCTTGCTGTTCGGGCGCACCGAGACAACATCGTTCGGCCGCAGCTGGTATGACGGAATATCGACCTTCTTGCCATTCACCAGGAAGTGCGCGTGCCGCACCAGCTGCCGTGCCTGGCGTCGCGATGCGCCGAAACCGAGGCGGTACACCACGTTGTCCAGACGGAGCTCGAGGAGGCGCAGCAGGTTCTCGCCGGTGACACCTTGCTTCCGGCTGGCGATCTCGTAGTAGTGATGGAACTGGCCTTCGAGCAGCTGGTAGTACCTCCGGGCCTTCTGCTTCTCCCGCAGCTGCAGGAGATACTCGGACTGCTTAATCCGGCCACGCCCATGCTCGCCCGGCGGGTACGACCGCCTTTCGACCGAACACCTATCCGTGAGACAGCGCTCGCCCTTAAGGAACAGCTTGATGTTCTCGCGCCGGCACTGTTTGCATTGCGATGACGTATCTCTGGCCACTGCACAACCTTCCTAGACCCGACGCCGCTTACGCGGGCGGCACCCGTTGTGGGGCACGGGCGTGACATCCTTGACGCTTAGGATCTCCAGGCCAGCCGCCTGCAGTGAACGGACAGCTGTCTCGCGACCCGATCCTGGGCCACGTACAAAGACCTCGACCTTCTGAAGGCCGTGTTCCATGCCCTTCTTGGCACAGGCCTCAGCCGTAACCTGAGCCGCGAACGGCGTGCTCTTCCGCGAGCCCTTGAACCCAGCCGACCCAGCGCTCTCCCAGGCGATGACGTTCCCTTCCTTATCGGTAAGCGTCACCAGCGTGTTGTTGAACGATGTCTTGATATGCGCCTGCCCGATGGCGATATTCTTGCGCACCCTGCGACGCTGGCGTCCCTTGGCTCTCTGCGGTTTGGCCACTCCCGTCTTCTCCTCTACGCCGTCCCGATTGGGCGATGCCTACTTTTTGCGCTTGCCGCCGACGGTCCGCTTGGGACCCTTCCGCGTGCGTGCGTTCGTCTTGGTCCGCTGGCCGTCTACCGGCATGCCACGCCGGTGGCGGATGCCCTTGTAGCAGCCAATATCCATGAGCCGCTTGATGTTCTGCGACCGCTCGCGGCGAAGGTCGCCCTCCACCGTAGCCCCTCGATCGATCGCCTCACGAAGTTTCACGATCTCTTCCTCGGTGAGGTCGCGCACTTTGGTGTTCGGGTCGATCCCGAGTTGACCGAGAATCACATTCGACGTCGAGCGACCCACACCGTAGATGTACGTGAGACCGATCTCTACCCGCTTCTGCGGCGGGATATTGACCCCGGCGATTCGCGCCATACTCTCCTACCCCTGCCTTTGACGATGACGTGGGTTCGTGCAGATGATCTGCACCACGCCGTGCCGGCGGATGATCTTGCACTTCTCGCAGATCGGCTTGATGGATGCTCTAACCTTCATGCCTTCCTCACTCAGAGCGGAGCGGCTTTCCCCCAGGGAGATGCCCACTCCACCACGTTGCTCTTTTCTCTACTTGAATCGATACGTGATCCGACCCCGTTGAAGGTCATATGGCGACAACTCGACCTTCACCCGATCTCCGGGCAAGATGCGGATGTAGTGCATTCGCATCTTGCCCGAGATGTGGGCCAGCACTTCATGCTGGTTATCGAGCTGCACACGGAACATCGTGTTCGGCAACGCCTCGACCACGACGCCCTCGATCTCTATTGCCTCTTCCTTTTTTACCATGCTCTCCCGCGTATCACCGAAGGCGGCCAGGAATAATACCATACGTACGCGGCGCCGGCGAAGTCGCGCGCCCGTACGCCGAGCTATAGGCACCGGAGACTCGCGCTGCGGCCCCCATCCTCAGCGGCCCTCTGACGGCCGCCGCGTGAGAACCCGAGGACCACGTTTCGTGATCGCCACCGTGTGTTCGAAATGCGCGGACAAGGAGTGGTCGGCCGTGTGGATCGCCCACCCATCTGGGGCGACGACAACCTCGTGGTCGCCCATGTTCACCATCGGCTCGATCGCCAATACCATTCCCGCCTGCAGACGCGGCCCACGACCAGGCTCCCCGTAGTTGGGGATCTGCGGGTCCTCGTGCATCTCGCGACCCACGCCATGCCCCACGAGCGAGCGCACCACGTTGAAGCCCGCGCGCTCGACAACCTCTTGCACGGCGTGCGACACGTCGCCCAATCGCCTCCCTTGCCGACACTGGCGGATGGCCGCCTCCAGCGAGTCGCGTGTTGTATGCAGCAAGCGCTTGGCATCGTCGTCGACATCGCCGACGGCGACCGTTACCGCGGAGTCGGTCACAAAGCCGTCCAGAGTAACGCCCACATCGATGCTCAAGAGATCCCCATCTCGCACGCGGTAGGCGCCCGGTATTCCATGCACCACCATATCGTTGGGCGAGGCGCAGATGGAACCCGGGAAACCCCGATATCCTTTGAAGCTAGGCTCGCCCCCGTGCTCGCGGATAAAGGCCTCAGCCAGCTCGTCTAGCTCTTGTGTGGTGATCCCTGGCCGAGCAGCCACCGTAAGCTCCTCCAGACAGGCAGCCAGCACGCGGCCGGCAGCCGCCATTACTTCAATCTCTGCGTCTGATTTCCGAACGATCACGCCATCGCGGACAGCGCCAGCTTGACGTCGACCCATACCTCGTTCGGCATGCGGCCGCCACCGTGGACCGTGTTCACTAACCCCTTGGTCGCGTAGTAGTCGACGAGCGGCTGGGTCTGCTCTCCGTACACGACCAGGCGATTTCGTACCGTCTGCTCATTGTCGTCCGCTCGCTGATACAGCTCCGCCCCACAGGCATCGCACACGCCCTCTTTGGCCGGCGGGTCGAACTTCACGTGGTAGCCCTTGCCACACTTGCTGCACATGCGCCTGCCAGAGAGACGTTCCACAAGCTCCTCCGGAGGCACCTCGAGGACTACCACGTGCGTAAGGCTACGGCCAGCGGCGGCCAGCATCGCGTCGAGCGCCTCGGCCTGCTGAATGGTGCGGGGAAACCCATCCAGGAGGAAGCCAGCCGCCGCGTCTGGCTCAGCCAGCCGTTCGCGAATGATGCCGACGACCACATCGTCCGGCACTAGCTTGCCCGCCTGCATGAACTGCTGAGCCTCTTTCCCCAGTTGCGTTCCGGCGGCAACCGCGGCGCGGAGGATCTCGCCAGTCGAAATGTGAGGAAGCCCGAACGCTGCTACGATCCGTTCGGCCTGCGTTCCCTTGCCCGCGCCCGGCGCACCGAGCAAGACGACATTGAGCTCCACCTGACTCAACTCTCCACCCCCGTTTACTTGAGGAATCCCTCGTAGTGACGCATGAGCAGCTGGGCCTCCATCTGCCGCATGGTATCCAGCGCCACGCCCACCACAATCAAGATAGAGGTGCCGCCGAAATAGAACTGCACATCCGTGAAGCGAAACAGCAACCACGGCAACACGGCCACCGCCGCGAGAAAGAGCGCCCCAGGGAGGGTGAGCCGGGTGAGGATGCGGTCCAGGAACTCCGCTGTTGGCCGCCCGGGTCGTACGCCGGGCACAAAGCCACCGTACTTCTTCAGGTTGTCCGCCTGCTCGACCGGATTGAAGGTGACGGCGGTGTAGAAGTACGTGAACAGCACGATGAGCACGGCCTGGGCGATCATATAGGGGAGTGTGTTCGGCCCGAAGACCTCAGAGAACCACTTCGTGGGGCCGCTGGGGATCATCTGGCCGAGCGTTGGGAAGATCATCAGAAACGATGAGGCGAAGATGATGGGCATCACGCCGGCCATGTTCACTTTGAGCGGAATGAAGGTACTCGACCCGCCCATCATGCGCCGCCCCACAACGCGTTTGGCGTACTGCACGGGAATACGGCGCTCGCCAGTAGTAATCCAGACCACACCCACGATGACCGCCGTCACGATAATGGCGATGGAGATCTGCGCTATGGTCCCCATGGTGCTGAACTTGTAGAGCCCGCTCGGCAAGCGCGAGATGATACTGATGAAGATCAAGATCGACATGCCGTTCCCGATGCCGCGAGCGGTGATCAGCTCTCCGATCCACATAACCGCGGTGGTACCGGCCGTCAACGTGATCACGATGAGCAAGGCACGCGTGAAATCGAGGTTGGGCAGGGCTTTCTCGGCGCGAAACAAGAAGATGTACGCCACGGATTGCATGAACGCGAGCGCCACGGTCACCCAGCGCGTGATCTTCGTGACCTGCTTCTGTCCCTGCTCGCCTTCCTTGGCCAGTGCCTCCAGTCGAGGAATGACCACGGTGAGCAACTGCATGATGATCGACGCCGTGATGTACGGCATGATGCCCAGCGCAAACACCGCTGTCTTGCCGAGCGCACCGCCCGAGAAGAGATCGAGAAAACCGAACACGCCACCGGCACTGCCGGCGAGGAAATCCGCCAGCGCTTCGCGATCGATCCCGGGTACGGGTACGTGACAGCCGAAGCGATAGGCAGCGATCAGGCCGAGCGTAAAAAGGAGCTTCACACGAAGCTCAGGGATCTTCCAGGCGTTGGCAAGAGACTGCCAGAGCTTGTTGTTCACAGACTACCGCCCCCTGGGCTGACTCAGGATCAGAGGAGTTCTACCTTGCCGCCCGCCGCCTCGATCTTCGCCTTGGCCGACGCGGAGAAGGCGTGCATACGGACGGTGAGCGCCACGTTCAGATCGCCGCCGCCGAGGATCTTCACCGGCGTGCGCACGTTCTTGATGATGCGCTTGGCCACCAGTTGCTCGGGGGTTACCTCCTCGCCAGGCTGAAAAGCCTCGGCGAGGCGACCGACGTTCACCGGCAACCAGTACGTGCGGAAGGGACCAATAGGCATGCTCTTCTTCATGTGCGGACCGCGGAGCTTTCCGAGGCGCATGTACACCGGCATCTGGCCACCCTCGTAGCCAGGCCGCACACCGCCCCCGGATCGAGCGTTGTAGCCCTTATGCCCGCGGCCAGCCGTCTTGCCCTGACCGGTACCCTTGCCCCGGCCGAGGCGCTTAACGTCTCTTGTGGACCCCGGATTGGGTCGTAGGTTATGAAGCCCTATCTCAGTCATGTCACGACTTCTTGGTGGTCGGGCGTACCTCCAAGAGGTACGCGACTTTGTGAATCATGCCGCGGATGACCGGCGTGTCCTCGTGAACTACCGTATGGTTGAGCCGCTTGAGCCCCAGCGCACGCAGGGTGCCGCGGTGGTCACGCGGGCTACCGATCTCGCTCTTCACCTGGGTGATGTGTAGTTTGGCCATGCTAGGCCTCCAGCACCGACTCGTCAGCCTGATCCGCCGTGGAGGTACCAAGGACCTCTTGCACCGTCAGGCCGCGGAGACGCGCAACCTGCTGAGGCGTCTTGAGCGCCTGCAGACCGGCCACCGTCCCACGGACCAGGTTGATCGGGTTGGTCGTGCCCAGCGACTTGGTGAGGATGTCGCGCACGCCGGCGAGCTCGAGGACCGCGCGCACACCGCCGGCCGCGATAACGCCCGTACCAGCAGCGGCCGGCTTGAGAAACACCTTGGCCGCGCCAAACCTGCCCATCACTTGGTGGGGGATGGTCGTCTTGTAGCGCGGCACGCGGAACATGTTCTTCTTGGCGTCCTCGATCGCCTTCTGGATGGCGAGAGGGACCTCGCGTGCCTTGCCGTACCCGGCGCCGACCAAGCCGTTCTCGTCGCCCACGACGACCAGGGCCGTGAACGAGAAGCGGCGGCCGCCCTTGACGACCTTGGCGACGCGGTTGATGTCGACCACGCGCTCCTTGAGCTCGGTGGCCTCTGAGCTGACTCTGACCACTGTCGTTCTTATCTCCTCGTTAGAAAACCAGGCCGCCCTCGCGGGCACCTTCCGCGAGCGCCTTGACACGACCGTGGTACAAGTACCCCGAACGGTCGAACACGACGACCTTCACTTCTTTTGCCACTGCGCGCTGCGCGAGCAGTTCGCCAACCTTCCGGGCAACAGCGCTCTTGTCGAGCCCTGACTCCGCCACCTCGGCCGACCGTGCCGCTGCCAGCGTGACCCCCGCCCGGTCGTCGACGATTTGGGCGTAGATCGCTCTGTTGGAGCGGAAGACGGCCACCCGTGGCCGTTCCGGCGTACCCATGACCTTACCCCGGATCCGCTTATGGCGCTTGGCGCGCGCCTCGCTGACTGTCTTGGCACTCATCTTCTGCGTCTTTCCTCTTCCTCCGGCAAGCGCTATGCCCGCTTGCCGACCTTCCGCTGGACGTGTTCGCCCGCGTACCGAATGCCCTTCCCCTTGTACGGCTCAGGCGGACGCAGCTCGCGCACCTTCGCCGCCACCTGACCAACTACCTGCTTGTCGATGCCCTTGATCAGGATCACCTGTGGTTGTGGCGTCTCGAACGAGACGTCCTCGGGGGGTTGCATTACCACGGGATGACTGAAGCCGAGCAGCAGCTCCAGGTTATCGCCTTTCACCGACGCGCGATAGCCAACGCCGACGACCTCCAGCCGCTTCTGGAAACCCTTCGTGACGCCCTCCACCATATTGGCGAGAAGGGTCCGGGTCAGTCCGTGCAGTGAACGATGCGTGGCACTGTCCGTCGGACGGCGCACACTGAGCACACTCTCGGTCTGCTCGACGATCATGTCCCGAGGGATGCGCTGCGTGAGCCGTCCCATGGGACCGGTGACCGTGACGGTGACGCCGTCGACGACGACATTTACACCATCCGGCACGGCAATTGGCGCTCTTCCAATTCTCGACATAAGACGTTCCTTACCAGATGAAGCAGACGACTTCGCCGCCCACACCAAGACGCGCCGCTTCAGCACTGGTGATCAGGCCGCGGGAGGTGGAGATGATCGCCGTCCCCAGGCCTCCGAGCACCTTCGGCAGCGTGTCCTTGCGGGCATAGATACGCCGTCCGGGACGCGACACACGCTTGATGCCAGAGATGACTCGCTCCCGGTTCTTCCCATACTTCAGGGTAATCACAATGAGGTCGCCGACCTCACCCGGCTTGATCTCGTAGGCGGCGATGTACCCTTGCTCGAGGAGGAGTCGCGCGATTTCACTCTTCATCCGTGAAGCCGGAACATCGACCGTCTCGTGCCGCGCCGTGGTGGCGTTCCGAATACGGGTCAACATGTCGGCGATGGGATCTGTCATGGACATATGGCTCGTCCCTTCCTACCAGCTCGACTTCGTCAGGCCGGGGATTACACCCTCATGGGCGAGTTCGCGTAAGCAGATACGGCAGACTCCGAATTCGCGATAGTACCCTCGAGGGCGGCCGCAACGCGAGCAGCGGTTATACTCGCGCGTCTGGTAGCGCTGCTTGCGAGCGCATTTGACGACAAGCGATTCCTTGGCCATGCGTTAGCTACTCCTCGTCCGACCGTCGGCTGCGGCCGCGGCCGCTCAGTTCCCCACTATTCACGACTCGCTCCGGAAGGGCATCCCCAACTTGGCCAGCAGGGCACGGCCTTCTTCGTCGGTCTTGGCCGTCGTGGTGATAATCACATTGAGCCCGCGGATCTGCTCGACCTTGTCGTAGTCGATCTCCGGAAAGATGATCTGTTCGCGGATACCCATAGCGAAGTTACCGCGACCGTCGAATTGCTGTGGCGAGATGCCGCGGAAGTCGCGGATGCGCGGCAGTGCGATGGACACCAGACGGTCCAACATCTCGTACATCCTCTGACCGCGCAGCGTCACCCGACACCCGATCGCCATGCCTTCCCGCAGCTTGAACCCGGCGATCGACTTGCGGGCGCGGGTAACGGACGGTCGCTGGCCGGCGATTAAGGCGAGTTCCTCGACGGCGTTGTCGAGGAGCTTGGCATTGGTCTTCGCCTCGCCAACCCCCATGTTCAACGTGACCTTGGTGACCTTGGGTACTTGCATGACGGTGCTGTACCCAAACTCCTCCATGAGAGCGGGAACTACTTCCTTGATGTACTTATCCTTGAGTCGTGCCATGTGCACTCAGTCCTACGCTTTATCGATGTCCGAGGCGCAGGCCTTGCGCCGACAGACTCGCACCTTGCCGCCATCCTCTGTGACCCTGTACCCGACCCTCGTTGGCCGACCGCACGCGGGGCACACAAGCATCACGTTTGACACGTCAATGCCGGCCTCGCGCTCGATCACACCACCCTGAGGGTTCTTCTTCGGGTTCGGCCGGGTGTGCTTCTTCATCATGTTGAGATGCTCGACCACCACACGATGTGCATCGGTATCGACACGCATCACCTTGCCGGTCTTGCCGGCTTCCTTACCAGAGACGACCATCACCTGATCGCCTTTGTGAATCTTCATCCTCTGCATGGCTTTTCCGTCACCTCGTGCGCGTGCCGTTCTAGAGCACTTCTGGGGCTAGCGACACGATCTTCATGTAGTTCTTTTCGCGCAGCTCGCGCGCCACCGGTCCGAAGATGCGGGTACCGCGCGGATTGCCCTGGTTGTCGACGAGCACCGCTGCGTTCTCATCGAACGCGATGTACGTGCCGTCTTTGCGTCCAAGCTCCTTCTTGGTGCGCACCACCACAGCCTTCACGACATCGCCCTTTTTTACACTGCCTCCGGGCGTGGCCGTTTTTACCGTACCCACAATAACGTCGCCGACGTAAGCATAGCGGCGGCGAGACCCGCCTTTGATGCGGATGCACAAGATCTCCCTCGCGCCGGTATTGTCGGCCACTCGGAGTCGTGTCTCTACCTGAATCATCGTGCTCTTTCCCCTGCCGCTCTACCTGTTACTTGGCCCGCTCGAGAACCTCGAGCAGCCTCCAGCGCTTGGTCGCGCTCAGCGGCCGGGTCTCGACAACGCGTACCACGTCGCCAATGCTGGCCTGGTTATGCTCGTCGTGCACATGGAGCTTGCTCGAGCGACGGACGACCTTGCCGTACACCTCGTGCTTCTGCACTACGTCGACACGCACCACGATCGTCTTATCCATGGCGTCGCTCACGACCACACCACGCCGTTCCTTGCGGCCTGGCACCCTGTCCGGTGCGGGGCGCGCGGGTACGACCGCACGCTTCTGCGCCGTCGCGCTCTTGCGAGCGCCCCCCCGAGCGGCGGCTTCCTTCTGCTTCGTCGCTGCCTTCGCGGTGGATTTGATCGTCGTCTTGCTGGTCTCTGTTTTCTTACTGGGCATCAGCCTTCACCGCCCGACACACCGCGCGCTGCCTCGCGCTCGTTTTGGATCGTGAGCAGACGCGCGATCTCGCGACGCGTGATGCTCAGCTTGTGGGGGTCGTCGAGCTGACCCGTCGCATGCTGAAAGCGCAGGTTAAACAACTCCTTCCGGCGCTCGCGCAACTGCACGACCAGGTCGTCTTCGGAGAGCTCGCGCACCTGTTTAGCTTTCAAAGAGGTTCCCCTCCCTGGTGACGAACTTGCACTTGATCGGCAACTTGTGCATCGCCAGACGCATGGCCTCACGTGCCACTGCTTCGCTCACCCCGGCCAGCTCGAACATGACCTTGCCGGGTTTCACAACAGCCACCCACTGCTCGGGCGAACCCTTGCCGCCGCCCATGCGGGTCTCGGCAGGCTTGCTGGTGACGGGCTTGTGCGGAAACACGTTGATCCACACCTTGCCGCCACGACGCATGTACCGCGTCATCGCAATACGGGCCGCCTCAATTTGGCGGTTGGTGATCCAGCCGCACTCCAGCGCCTTCAGACCATACTCACCGAACTCGACCGCGGTGCCGCCCTTAGCTTGGCCCGCCATGCGGCCGCGCTGATGCTTCCTATGCTTGACTCGTCTTGGCAGAAGCATGACTCGACTTCCTTACCTGCTCTCGGCCGTCTGCCGGGACGGCCGCTCTGACGGCCGGCGACGACGCTCGCGCGGGGGCTCGCGACGTTCCTCGGCCTCACGCCGCTGTCCGCCCGGATACCCGGCCGGCATCAGCTCGCCTTTGTTCATCCACACCTTGACGCCGATGCGCCCGAACGTTGTCCGCGCCTCACGAAAACCGTAATCGATGTCGGCGCGAAGCGTATGCAGCGGCACCCTGCCTTCGCTGTAGTGCTCGCTGCGCGACATCTCGGCACCACCCAAGCGACCGCTGCAGCGCACGCGCATGCCAACGGCTCCCGAGCGGATCGCGCTCGTCAGGGCGCGCTTCATGGCCCGGCGGAAGCTCACGCGGTTCTCGAGCTGCTCGGCGATGGACTGCGCCACCAGCACGGCATCGAGCTCCGGCCGCTTTACTTCGATGATGTTGACCTGCACGTTCTTCTGCGTCATGCGGAAGAGCTCTTTGCGCAGTGCATCCACCTCTGACCCGCTCTTACCGATCACGATGCCGGGGCGAGCCGTATGAATATCGACGGTGATGTTGCTCTGGTCTTTCCGGATGATCACACGGGAGATACCGGCGTGCGCGAGCTTGCGGAAGATGTGCGTGCGAATACGCTCGTCTTCGGCGAGAAACTGCTTGAACTCTTTCTCTGTATACCAGTGCGACTTCCAGTCGTGGATGATGCCCACGCGAAAACCGCTCGGGTGCACCTTCTGGCCCACTAGGAACGGACCTCCCTCTGCTCGACCGCGACCGTGATGTGGCTGGTGCGCTTGCGAATCCGGTTGACCCGACCCATAGCGCGGAACTGCCAGCGCTTCATGGTCGGCCCCTCGTTCACGTACGCCTCGGTCACGTACAACTCATCGGCGGCCAGATTGTTGTTGTTCTCTGCATTGGCCACCGCCGAGTTGAGCACCTTGGCGACAAGCTTCGCGGCCCCCCGATTGGCGAAAAGGAGCGTGGCGCGAGCGTCCGCAACCGACTTACCGCGAATCTGGTCCGCAACCTCGCGTGCCTTGCGAGGTGCCACTCTGACGTATTTTGCCTGAGCCCTTACAGCCATGCTCTACCTTCTGGCCCCGCGAGATTCCTTGATGTGACCGCGATAGGTACGAGTGAGCGCGAACTCGCCCAGCTTATGCCCTACCATGGCCTCCGTGATGAAGATCGGGACGTGCTTCCGTCCATCGTGTACGGCAACTGTATGCCCAACCATGTCGGGGAAGATGGTGGAAGCACGCGACCATGTTTTGATCATCCGCTTCTGGCCACTCTCGTTCATAGCGACCACGCGCTGCATGAGACGCTCTTCCACGAACGGGCCTTTCTTGGCTGACCTGCTCAACGGCTTCCTCCCCTCATCCGCGCTTGCCGCGCTTGCGACCGCGGATGATGTACTTGTCCGACCGCTTGTTCTTCGGGCGAGTACGGTATCCCAGCGTCGGCACACCCCATGGTGTGACAGGGTGCCGACCAGCAGTGGTCTTGCCCTCGCCCCCACCGTGAGGATGATCTACGGGGTTCATCGCCGTGCCGCGCACGGTGGGGCGAATACCCCGCCATCTGGACCGTCCGGCCTTGCCGCCGTCGATGTTCGAATGGTCGGCGTTGCCCACCTCGCCCACCGTCGCGCGGCACTCCAACCGAATGCGCCGCAGCTCGCCCGATGGCAGGCGGACCACACCGTGACCCTTCTCCTTTGCCTGGAGCTGAGCACTGGTACCCGCGCCGCGCACGAGCTGGGCGCCCCGCCCGGGGTATAGCTCGATCGCATGGATGGTAGTACCGGTGGGGATAGCCTCGAGCGGAAGCGCGTTCCCTGGACGGATATCCGCCTCCAGGCCAGACTCAACCAGCTGACCGACACTCAGGTCGCGCGGCGCAAGGATGTATCGCTTTTCACCATCGGCGTAGTGCAGCAACGCGATGCGCGCCGACCGATTAGGGTCGTACTCGATGTGTGCTACACGAGCGGGCACGCCGTCTTTGTCGCGGCGAAAATCGATGATGCGATACCGACGCTTGTGGCCGCCACCCTGATGCCGGGTAGTGATGCGACCGTGCGCGTTACGCCCACCGTTCCGCTTCAGCGGTGCGAGCAGCGATCGCTCGGGCTTTGTACGCGTGATGTCGTCGAACGTCTCGGTCGTCATGAACCGGCGACCCGGCGACGTCGGCTTGTGCTTCTTGATGGCCATTACCTGCCCTCGAAGAACTCGATCTTGTCTGCCGGCGCGAGTGTTACCACCGCTTTCTTCCACGACCGGCTACGCCCGCGCGTGGCGCCACGGCGCTTGGGCTTGGATGGCACATGGGCGGTAGATACGTCGACGACGGTGACGCCGAACAACTGCTCGACCGCTTGGGCGACGACGGTTTTGTGTGCATCCGGATGCACCTCGAAGGTGTACCGGTGCTCATCGATCTGCCGGTAACTCTTCTCCGAAATGATCGGACGGATGATGATCTTCTCTGCCTCGACCATGCCTTACCCCTGCTCCAGGGCGGCGAACGCCTTCTCGGTGAACACCAGCGAGCGAGCGCGCAACACCTGCTCGGTAGTGACTGCCCCCACCTCGACCGTCTCCGCAAACGCCAGGTTTCGCGCCGAGAGGGAAACTTGGGGCTCGTCTGCCGTAAGCACCAACACCGGCGCGGCGATGTCCATGGCGACCAGCGTGCGGTTCAGCAGCGCCGTGCTGGGAGCATCGAGTTCGAGATCGCGCAGGACGAACACCGAGCCCACGTCGGCCCGACTGGACAGCGCCATCGCCAGCGCCTGCTTGCGTTGCTTGCGATTGACCTTCATGGCGTAGCCGCGCGGGTGCGGGCCGAAAACGATGCCTCCGCCCGGACGGAGCGGCGACTTGCCCGAACCGGCGCGCGCTCGACCCGTGCCCTTCTGACGGAACATCTTGGCGGTCGTGCCGCTCACCTCGCCGCGCGTCTTGGTACTCGCCGTACCGCTTCGGCGCAGAGCCTGCCGAGCGCGCACCGCCAAGTGCAACGTAGACACGTTGACCTGAGCGCCGAAGCGCTCGGGACTCAGCGACACCACATCGACCTGCCGTCCGGAGGTGTCGACAACCGCCGCCTGCAGGGGACCGACCGGGCCGACCTTGGGCGCCGCGGGCTCCTCGGTACCGCTCCGCTGCGAAGCCCTGGAGGCCGGCGCCTTCGCCGATCTGCTCCGCGAAGCTTTCGCCTCGGTACCGCCCGAAGCGCGACCGCCCGCCGCCTTGGGCTTTCGGGCGGGCTTGCGTGCCGGGGCGTTCGGGGCCTCCGCTGAGCCTTCCAGATCCTGATCTTTCATCTCACCTGCGGCCACGGGTCACCCGCCCCTCACGATAACGACTGAGTTCTTCGCGCCCGGTACAGCACCCCGAACGAGCAGGAGGTTGTTGTCCGCGTCGCAACGCACCACGCGCAGACCAGGCTGTGTAACCTGCTGGTTGCCCATCTGGCCGCTCATCCTCATGCCTTTGAACACCCGGCTCGGGTAGGCGCTGGCGCCAATTGATCCCGGCTGGCGGATGTTATGAGAACCGTGTGTCTCGGGCCCGCGGCCGAAGTGATGACGCCGTACCGTACCTTGAAAGCCCTTCCCTTTTGAGACACCGGTCACACTGACGGTCTGGCCTTCCTCGAAGATCTCTACCGTCACTGTGTCGCCCACCTTGAGCTCTCCGATAGGAGAGAACTCCGCAAGGTGACGCTTGCCGTGTTTGACGCCGGCCTTCTTGAGGTGCCCGAGCTCGGCCTTACTGAGCTGCTTGTCTTTGCAGTCCTCGAAAGCCAGCTGCACGGCCTCGTAGCCATCCGACGGCGTCGTACGAACCTGTGTTACTACGCACGGCCCGGCTTCGATCACGGTCACCGGAATCACGTTCCCGTTCCCGTCGAACACTTGGGTCATGCCGATCTTCTTGCCGATGATACCCGCCATGGCGCCTACAGCTTGATCTCGATGTGCACGCCCGCGGGAAGGTCGAGTCGCATGAGCGAGTCGACGGTCTTCGGCGTGGGTTGATGGATATCGATGAGCCGCTTGTGCGTACGGATCTCGAAGTGTTCGCGCGCATCCTTGTCTTTGAAAGGGCTGCGGATCACGCAGTACACGTTCTTCTCGGTTGGCAGCGGCACGGGGCCGGAGATCGTGGCGCCCGTACGCTGGGCGGTGTCCACGATGGACTGCGCACTACGCTCGACCAACTCGTGGTCGTAGGACTTGAGCCTTATGCGTATCTTCTGCTGAGCCACTGGTTGCCTTCTTGCTCCTGTTCACGCAGCCGGGCGTGTCCCTCACACTCACGCAAAGAACACCCTCGACCCTTCAGCTCGTGTACGTTACTCGATGATCTCCGTAACCGCGCCCGCGCCGACGGTACGACCGCCTTCGCGGATGGCGAAGCGCAAACCCTCTTCCATGGCGATCGGGGTGATCAGCTTGACCTCCATGATGGTGTTGTCGCCCGGCATGACCATCTCCACGCCCTCTTCCAGGGTAATGACCCCAGTAACATCCGTGGTGCGGAAGTAGAACTGTGGCCGATAGCCGTTGAAGAACGGCGTGTGCCGACCGCCCTCGTCCTTGGACAGCACGTACACCTGCGCCTTGAACTGAGTGTGCGGCGTAATGCTGCCGGGCTTGGCGGCAACCATGCCGCGCTCCACATCTTCGCGCTTGATGCCGCGCAGCAGGATACCGATGTTGTCGCCGGCGACGCCCTCGTCGAGCAGCTTGCGGAACATCTCCACGCCGGTGACCACTGTCTTCTGCGGCTTGGCGCGCATGCCGATGATCTCGATCTCTTCGCTCACCTTGACGATACCGCGCTCCACGCGACCCGTAGCCACCGTGCCCCGCCCGGTGATGGTGAAGACGTCCTCAACCGGCATGAGGAAAGGCTTCTCGGTGTCGCGCACCGGCTCGGGCAGATAGGCGTCCATGGCGTCGGTGAGCTCGATGATCGACTTGCACCACTGGCAATCGTCCTTGCCGCAGCCGCACTCGAGCGCCTTGAGCGCGGAACCGCGAATGACCGGGAGATCGTCGCCCGGGAAATCGTACTCGGTCAACAGCTCGCGAACTTCCATCTCGACTAGATCGAGGAGCTCAGGATCGTCGACCAAGTCCACCTTGTTCATGTACACGATGATATTCGGCACGTTCACCTGATGGGCCAGCAGGATGTGCTCGCGCGTCTGCGGCATAGGACCATCGTCCGATCCTACGACCAGGACGGCGGCGTCCATCTGGGCGGCACCGGTGATCATATTCTTGATGTAGTCAGCGTGGCCCGGACAGTCTACGTGAGCATAGTGGCGCTTGGGCGTTTCGTACTCGACATGCGCGGTAGCGATGGTGATACCACGCTCGCGCTCTTCGGGAGCCTTGTCGATCTGGTCGAAGGCGACGAACTCGGTCTTGCCGATGCCGCGATTGTGCAGCACAAGCGTGATGGCAGCAGTAAGGGTCGTCTTGCCGTGGTCGACGTGCCCGATAGTGCCCACGTTCATGTGGGGCTTGCTGCGATCGAACTTCTGCTTGGCCATCTACCTGCTCCTTTTCCAGACACCCGCGGGTGGTAGTCTCCGCTCAGCCGGCACGCCGACCGCTTCACCAAAGGGTCGCAGTATACACTGCGGTCGCCTGCGGGGGCAACTGAAACCGGGGGCCACGAGAAGATAGGGCACGCGGTCGGTCATTGACCTTTCACCCTCGCCACGATCTCCGCCGCGACGGACGCAGGCACTGCCGCATACCTCTTGAACTGCATGGAATAGGTGGCGCGACCTTGCGTCATGGAACGCAGCGTGGTCGCATACCCGAACATCGTCGACAGTGGAACGGTGGCCACGATCACCTGCCCACTGGCACGTTGTTCCATGCCATCGATGTGACCGCGGCGCGAGTTGAGGTCGCTCATCACATCGCCCATGAACTCCGGCGGCGTGACCACCTCGACGCTCATCACAGGCTCCAGGAGCACGGGGTGCGCTTTCGCAGCAGCGTTCTTGAGCGCGAGCGAGCCGGCAATCTTGAACGCCAGGTCGGATGAGTCTACCTCGTGGTAACTTCCGTCCAGGAGCGACGCCTTTACATCTACCATTGGGTAGCCGGCGAGCACACCCGTGCTCATAGCCTCCTGAATGCCCTCGCTGACGGCGGGGATGTAGTCGCGGGGGATCACGCCGCCGACGATGCGACTCTCGAACACGAACCCCTCGCCAGGCTCAGTCGGCTCGAGCGAGATGATCACATGCCCGTACTGGCCACGCCCACCAGTCTGGCGAACAAAGCGCCCCTCCGCCCTGGCGACGGCATCGCGGATGGTCTCTCGGTACGCGACCTGCGGCCGGCCCACATTGGCGTCTACGCTGAACTCCCTGAGAAGCCGATCGACAATGATCTCCAAGTGCAGTTCGCCCATGCCCGAGATAATCGTCTGTCCCGTCTCTTCATTGGCGTGTACCCGGAACGTCGGGTCTTCTTCGGCCAGCTTTTGCAGCGAGGTCGAGAGCTTCTCTTCGTCGGCCTTGGTCTTCGGCTCGATGGCTACAAAGATGACCGGCTCGGGAAATACCATCGACTCGAGAATGACGGGCTTATCCTGGGCACACAGGGTGTCTCCGGTAGCGGTAACCTTGAGCCCAACGGCGGCGGCAAGCTCTCCCGCGTAGATCTCCTCGCGATCCTCGCGATGGTTGGCGTGCATCTGCAGGATTCGGCTCACCCGCTCGCGTTTCTGTTTGGTGGAGTTGAACACGTAGGAGCCGGCTTTGAGTGTCCCGGAGTACACACGGAAGTAGGTGAGTTTGCCCACGTAGGGATCCACGGCGATCTTGAACGCCAGCGCCGCGAACGGCTCTTCGTCGTCGGTCTTGCGGGTCACCTCTTCGCCGTTCAGCTTCACGCCGTGCACCGGGGGGATGTCCAGCGGGGAGGGCAGGTAGTCCACCACTGCGTCCAGCAGCGGCTGTACTCCCTTGTTCTTAAAGCTCGAGCCGCAGAGGACAGGCGTGATGGCCGCGCTCAGGGTAGCCTTGCGGATGGCGGCGCGTATCTGTGCCGGCGGCAGCTCGTCGCCCTCCAAGTAGGCTTCCATGAGCGCGTCGTCGTATTCGGCCACGCCCTCGATGAGGAGCTGACGATACTGCTCGGCGAGACTAGCGAGGTCGGCCGGGATATCGACCACATCCCACGTGGTGCCGAGTTCGTCCCGGTACACGATGGCCTTCAGCTCGATCAGATCCACGATGCCGTTGAACTCGGCCTCCCGACCAATCGGTAGCTGCAGGGCGAGAGGCCGAGCCCCCAGTCGATCGACCATCATCTGCAGGCCGCGAAAGAAGTCGGCCCCAATGCGATCCATTTTGTTGACGTAGGCGATACGTGGGATGCCGTACTTGTCCGCTTGGCGCCAGACAGTCTCCGACTGGGGTTCCACACCGCCGACCGAGCAGAACAGCGCAATGGCGCCGTCTAGCACGCGCAGGCTCCGCTCGACCTCGGCCGTGAAGTCCACATGTCCGGGCGTGTCGATGATGTTGATCGTGTGCTCCCGCCACTGACACGTGGTCGCTGCCGAACTGATGGTGATACCGCGCTCCTGCTCCTGCGCCATCCAGTCCATGACGGCGGCACCTTCGTGCACCTCACCCATCTTATGGGTCTTCCCCGTGTAGTAGAGGATGCGTTCGGTGGTAGTCGTCTTGCCCGCGTCGATGTGGGCCATGATGCCGATATTCCGTGTACGTTGCAGGGAGTTGAGTCGCATACCGTTACCGTTCCGATGCAGCAAAAGGCCCCGGTCGACGACCGTCGAGCGCGGGGCCTAGGATCCTTGGACTACCAGCGGTAGTGTGAGAACGCTTTGTTCGCCTGGGCCATGCGGAAGATGTCGTCCTTCTTCTTGAAGGCGCCACCCTGGCCCGCGATGGCGTCCATGATCTCGCCGGCCAAGCGGTCGGCCATGGTCTTCTCTCGCCGCTCCCGCGCGTAGTTGACCAACCAGCGGATCGCGAGCGTACGAGCGCGACGACCGGGGACCTCGACGGGAACCTGATAGGTGGCGCCGCCGACACGCCGGCTCCGCACTTCGAGATGCGGCGTGAGCGCCTGGATAGCCTCTTGGAGGACGTCCACGGGATCGCGCCCGGTTTTCACACGAACCGTCTCCAGCGCGCCGTGAACGATCTGTTCGGCGACTGACTTCTTGCCGTCGAGGAGCACTTTGTTGATCACTTGCGTGACGAGCTTGTTACCGTACACCGGATCAGGCAGGACCTCACGACGGGCGATGGTACCTCTCCGCGGCATGGGTTAGCGCCCTCCCTTCGGCGACTTCGCGCCGTACTTGGAACGAGCCTTACGCCGGTCGGCCACTCCCGATGCATCCAATGCCGCGCGAATGACCTTGTAGCGAACGCCCGGCAGATCGCGCACGCGCCCGCCCCTGACGAGCACTACCGAGTGCTCCTGCAGGTTGTGACCCACACCGGGGATGTAGGTGGTGACCTCCATGCCGTTCACGAGACGTACGCGAGCGACTTTGCGGAGAGCGGAGTTCGGCTTCTTGGGCGTGGTGGTGTACACGCGAGTGCACACGCCGCGCTTTTGCGGCATGCCCTTGAGCGCCGGGGTCTTGGACCGCTTGCTCCTACGCTCGCGACCCTTGCGGACCAACTGGCTAATGGTGGTCATCTACCCTCTCTGTCAGTAAACGTGTTCGGACAGCGGTCGTGCAGTCTACCAAGCAGACCGGCCGCCCGCAAGACGACGGTCCAAACCCGCCGCACGCGGTGGACGACCGGCGAGGAGCCTTGCCCGATCCTCTCGCCGGTCGCCCGCCGCGAATCGGTCGTCCACTCATGCTACAGCGCGAGGTCGTCTGGCTCGGCCTCAGCATCGGTGCGCACACCCTCGAGCGCCTCGTAGGCTTGCTGTTCGGCCTCCGCACGCCCGGACGGGAAGATGTCCAGATTCCGGTATCGCTTCAATCCGGTCGCCGCGGGGATGAGCTTGCCGATGATGATGTTCTCCTTCAGGCCAAGGAGGTGATCAACCTTGCCCTCGATGGCGGCGTCCGTGAGCACCTTGGTGGTCTCCTGGAAGGAGGCCGCGGAGAGGAAGCTCTCGGTGGCCAGCGAGGCTTTGGTGATCCCCAGGATCACCTGCTGCGCCTCGGCCGGCTGCCCGCCCTCGGCGACGACCCGCTGGTTCTCGGCGCGGAACGCCTGGCGGTCCACAAGTTGGCCAGGCAGCAGTGACGTATCGCCTTGGGTGTCGACGCGTACCTTCTTCATCATCTGGCGCACGATCAGTTCGATGTGTTTATCGTTGATCTCCACGCCCTGTGACCGGTACACCTCTTGCACACCCTCGACGAGATAGCGCTCTGTGCCCGTAGCGCCCCGGTGACGCAGGAGATCCGCAGGATACAGCGAGCCGTGCGTGAGCGTAGCTCCCTCCTCCACCCAGTCGTTTTCCCGAGCAGCGGTGATTACCTCGTCCAGGAAGGGCGCGTGCCGCGAGTCGTACTCCTTGGCTGGGCCTTCGTCTGGCGTTATGGTGATCCGCTTGACGTGGGGGTCCGACTCATCGATAGACAGATGCCCGGACACCTCGGCGATACGACCGACGCCCTTCGGCTTTCGCGCTTCGAAGAGCTCGACCACACGTGGCAGACCGTGCGTGATGTCGGCCCCAGCGACGCCACCGGTATGGAAGGTCCGCATGGTGAGCTGCGTCCCCGGCTCACCGATGGATTGCGCCGCGACATGGCCCACGGCATCGCCGATCTGCGCCTCGGAGTTGGTCGCTAGGCTGATGCCGTAGCAGGCCTGGCAGACGCCGATCTCCGCCTCGCACTTCAGCACGCTGCGCATCGGCACGGTCGGCTCTCGCTCACCGCTACGCTCCAGCACCTCGAGGATGCCGGCGCGCGCGCGCTCGTCAATGAAGGTTCCGCGATCATAGATGATCTCGCCAGTCGCGTCGTCGACGATCGGCGCACCGAGATAGCGGCCGAGCAGGTTCTCGTTCGGCTCGTGCAGCCACACCGCCATCTGAGCCGGCTGTTGGCCATCCTGGCTGACGAGGATCTTCGCGTTCGGCATGTGCGCGTAAACCTCTTTCAGCAAGCCGATCTGGGTCGGTGAGATGCGCGTGCCCGCCTTTACCACCGCGCGCTCGCCCGTATGCTGCTCAACAGGACCGGTCGGCGTCTGGACCACCCGCGGCCGGAATACATCCTGCTCGAGGACACATCCGAGCAGCGCCGGGTTCTCGTCTCGCCGGCGCGACCACGGCGACATCGGCACCCATTCCTCGGTGCCGCAGTCGGCCTCGCGGATCACCACGTCTTGGCAGACGTCCACCAAACGGCGTGTGAGATACCCGGAGTCCGCCGTACGCAGTGCGGTATCGGCCAGGCCCTTGCGGGCGCCGTGCGTAGAGACGAAGAACTCGAGGACCGATAACCCTTCGATGAAGCTCGACTTCACCGGCTGCTCGATGATCTCGCCCTTCGGGTTGCTCATCTGGCCACGCCACCCCGCGAGCTGCCGGATCTGCTTGATGTCGCCGCGGGCGCCGGACGTGGCCATCATGTAGATCGGGTTGAGCGGCTTGAAGTTGGCTTTGGTGGCCGCGGTGATCTGCACATCGGCCTCTCGCCAGATCTCCTCCACCTTGCTGCGCCGTTCTTCCTCGGTGAGCAGACCCTGGTCGTAGAGGCCCTTGATCTGCGCCACGAGGGCGTCGTGCTCGGCGATGATCTCGGCCTTGCGCTGCTCCGGAATGACCACGTCGTTCTTGGACACCGTGACGGCGGCGCGGGTGGAGTAGCGGAAGCCCAACTCCTTGAACACGTCCAGAACCCGCGCTACACGGGTAGCGCCATACTGCGCCACCAGGTCGGTGATCAGCTGAGCAAGGCCTCTCTTGGTGATGGTCCGGTTGATGAATGTGTAGTCGTCCAGGTAGTCGGTGCCGAGCACCTCGCGAAGACCTTCCTCGACCCGCATGTTGAACAGAGCACGGCCCACCGTGGTGAGCGTGCGCGAGCCGTCCGGAAGGCGCAGAAGGATCACCCGACGGGTAAAGTCGGCGATACCGGCGGAACGATGCACGGGTACCTGGCGCTGCTCCAGAATCCGCTGCTCATATGCGCGCAGTACCTCATCGTAGCCCGAGAACGCGAGCGGAGGCTCCGGCAGGCTCTCTGGCGACAGCGCACCCAGGTCCTCGGCATCGTGGTAGGTCAAGTAGTAGATGCCGATGACCATATCCTGACTGGGAACGGCGATCGGCTTGCCATGCGCCGGCGAGAGGATGTTGTTGGTCGACAGCATCAAGATCCGCGCCTCGGCCTGTGCCTCCCAACTCAGAGGCACGTGCACCGCCATCTGGTCGCCGTCGAAGTCGGCGTTGAACGCCGCGCATACCAAGGGGTGAATCTGAATTGCTTTGCCCTCTACCAGCAGCGGCTCGAACGCCTGAATGCCCAGCCGGTGCAGAGTGGGCGCACGGTTCAGCAACACCGGATGCTCGGTGATGACCTCCTCCAGGATGTCCCACACCTCGGGCACCATGGACTCGACCATCTTCTTCGCCGCCTTGATGTTCTGGACCATCTTGCGGTTCACGAGACGGCTCATGATGAAGGGCTTGAACAGCTCCAGGGCCATCATTTTGGGCAAACCGCACTGGTGCATCTTGAGGTGCGGGCCAGCGACGATCACGGAACGACCGGAGTAGTCCACGCGCTTGCCGAGGAGGTTCTGCCGGAAACGGCCCTGCTTGCCCTTCAGCATGTCGCTCAGCGACTTCAACGGACGGTTACCCGGACCAGTCACCGCACGGCCGCGACGACCGTTGTCGAAGAGCGCGTCAACCGCCTCCTGAAGCATGCGCTTCTCGTTGTTCACGATGATGTCCGGAGCCTGCAGGTCCAGCAGTCGCTTGAGACGGTTGTTCCGGTTGATGACCCGTCGATACAGATCGTTCAGGTCGCTGGTCGCAAACCGTCCGCCGTCGAGCTGCACCATGGGACGCAGCTCGGGGGGGATCACCGGGACAACGTCGAGCACCATCGACTCGGGCTTGTTGCCACTTGTCAGAAACGCCGACACTACCTTGAGCCGCTTCACGGCGCGCGCCTGGCGCTGCCCCTTGGAGGTGGCGATCACGTGCTTGAGCTCGGCCGCCTCCGCCTGCAGGTCCACCTGGCGCAGCAACTCGCGAACCGCCTCGGCGCCGGTACCGCCCTGGAAGTAGACACCCATACTGTCAGGGTCGTACTCGGAGTGGCGGCCGAACAGCCGCTCCATCTGCTGATACACAGCTTCGTCGCCGATGACGTCGCGCGGTTTGATCGTCTTGAACAGATCCCAGGCCTGCTCGATTTGTCCCTTGACCTCAGCGACAGCGCGCACGCCACGATCGATGTAGTCGTCGCAGAGCTTGTCCGCCTTGCGACGAGCTTGTTCGAGCTCCTCGGGGCTCATCTGCCCAACAGCGACCGTCACGCGACGATACGTCTCGTAGATGTCGTAGTAGTTGAACAGACTGAACTCGTCGCGCGGCTCCTCGGCGATGTGGAAGTCCGCCGGATCTAGCTCGCCGGCGATCACTCGCCTGACTTCGTCGTGCATGCGGCGGATAGCCTCTTTGCGGTCTTCTTCGTATGCGTCGTAGCGCGCGAGGAGATCGGCCACCTTATCCGCGAGCAGGTCGAGATCGCTGACGCGCTTGTCGTTCTCCACCCGCACGATGATGTAGCTGCCCCCGAAGTACAGCACCTTCTCCAGCTCCTTGGGGGCGATGTCGAGCAGGTAGCCCATGCGCGACGGAACACCCTTGAAGAACCAGATATGGCTGACGGGTGCCGCGAGCTTGATGTGGCCCATGCGCTCGCGGCGCACTTTGGCACGGGTGACCTCCACACCGCAGCGCTCGCAGATGATCCCCTTGTAGCGCACGCGCTTGTACTTGCCGCAGTAGCACTCCCAGTCCTTGGTAGGACCGAAGATCCTCTCGCAGAAGAGCCCGTCGCGCTCAGGTTTAAGGGTACGGTAGTTGATGGTCTCGGGCTTGGTGACTTCGCCCTTTGACCAATCGATAATCCTGTCCGACGAGGCAAGACCGATGCGGATCGAGTCGAAGTTGTTGATGTCGATCAAGGAACGCTCCCCTCAGTCGTCAAGATGCTCGGATTCCTCAGGCTCCAGCACATCCTCTTCGGCGTCCATGGTCAGCCCATCGAAATCGATATCGACCTCCTCTGCATCGAGGTAGTCGCCACCTTCACCTTCGGCCGTACCGGGCTCGAGGAGCTCCTCGGTCTCCTCATCCTCAGAGGGCCGACCGACGCCCACCAGATCGCGCAGACCTTCCACCGCGGGCGTGTCGTCGTCGCCGAGCGCCCGCTCTTGCTGAGCGCGCAGGCTGGCGCTGAGGTCGATACCGAGTTCCTCGGCAGTGCGAAGGAGCTCGTCCTCTTCTTCCCGTACCTCGAGCACGCCGCCCTCTTCGCTCTGCACGATCATGTCGAGAGCGAGGCTCTGGATCTCCTTCATGAGAACCTTGAACGACTCAGGGATATTAGGCCGAGCGATGTTCTCGCCCTTGACGATAGCCTCGTACGCCTTTACACGTCCCACGGTGTCATCCGACTTGATGGTGAGCATCTCCTGCAGCGTGTAGGCAGAGCCGTACGCCTCCAGCGCCCATACTTCCATTTCGCCGAACCGCTGCCCACCGAACTGGGCCTTCCCACCGAGGGGCTGCTGAGTGACGAGAGAGTAGGGGCCAGTGCTCCGCGCGTGGATCTTGTCATCCACCAGATGGAGCAGCTTCAGGATGTACATGTAGCCGATGGTGACCTTGTTGTCGAAGCGTTCGCCCGTGCGGCCGTCGTACAACCACACCTTGCCAGAGCACCGTCTGCCCGGAGGCTCGTTCTTGTTGACCTTGAACTTGATTGGGTTATCCGGGTCTTCCTCGGACGACTTGATGAGAAGGTCGTCGATCTCCTGCAGCGTCGCGCCATCGAAGACCGGACACGCCACGCGGGTGGGGCCTTTGACGCGAGAGCCATCGGCCTGCCAGCCACGATGCACCACCCAGCCGAGATGGCTCTCGAGGACCTGACCGATGTTCATGCGACTCGGCACGCCGAGCGGATTGAGCACGATGTCGACCGGCGTACCGTCTTCCAGGAACGGCATATCCTCTTCCGGCACGATCTTGGCGATAACGCCTTTGTTACCGTGCCGGCCGGCCAGCTTATCGCCCTCGGCGATCTTGCGCTTCTTGGCCACGTAGACCCGTACGAGCTCGTTGACGCTCGGCGGCAGCTCGTCGTTGTTCTCGCGGCTGAAGGTCTTCACGTCGATGACCTTGCCGCCCTCTCCGTGTGGAACCTTGAGGCTGGTGTCGCGGACTTCTCGCGCCTTCTCCTTAAAGATCGCGCGGATCAGCTTTTCCTCTGCCGTAAGCTCTGTCTCGCCTTTGGGCGTGACCTTGCCGACGAGCAGATCGCCGGAGTTGACCTCGGCGCCCACGCGCACAATGCCGCGCTCGTCGAGGTCCTTGAGCGATTCCTCGGAGCGGTTGGGGATGTCGCGCGTGATCTCTTCGTCGCCGAGCTTCGTGGTACGTGCGTCGACCTCGTACTCCTCGATGTGGATGGAGCTGAGCAAGTCGTCCTTGACCACGCGCTCAGAAATGACGATGGCATCCTCGAAGTTGAAGCCCTCCCAGCTCATGAACGCCGCCAACAGGTTGCGTCCGAGCGCGAGCTCGCCGTGGTCGGTGGACGAGCCATCGGCGAGCACACTCCCCTCCTCCACACGGTCGCCGACATCCACAATTGGCTTCTGATGGATCAGCGTGCCCTGGTTGGACCGCATGAACTTGACGAGCTCATATACATCGCTGCCACCATCCGTGCGATCCACAACGACGCGGTCGGCATCCAGGTAGGACACCCGTCCAGCGGCCCGAGCGAGGACTACGTCGCCCGTATCGACGGCGGCCCGAAACTCCATGCCAGTGCCCACATACGGAGCGTCCGTCACAAGGAGCGGAACCGCCTGACGCTGCATGTTGGATCCCATGAGCGCGCGGTTCGCGTCGTCGTGCTCGAGGAACGGGATGAGCGCGGTGGCCACCGAGAAGATCTGTGTGGGACTCACGTCCATGAAGTCGACCTGCATGGGATGCACGGAGGCCACGTCGCTCGCGGGATACGCTCGCGCGAGGATGTTGTCGGCGAGGAACTCGCCCGTCTTGTGATCGAATGGCGCGTTGGCCTGCGCGATGAACAGGTAGCGCTCTTCTCCGGTCAGGCTGTCGCGTACCTTGGCCTCTTCCTCAGAGGCATCGAGATAGACGATCTCGTTAGTAACGCGCCCGTTGACCACCCTGCGATACGGCGTACGAACAAAGCCGAAGTCGTCGATCGTGGCAAAGGAGGCCAGCGAACCGATCAGACCGATGTTCGGACCTTCGGGCGTCTCGATAGGGCACATGCGACCGTAGTGCGTTGGATGGACGTCGCGCACTTCGATCGGCGCCCGCTCGCGCGTCAGCCCGCCCGCGCCGAGAGCACTCAGGCGGCGGCGGTGAGTCAGGCCGGACAGCGAGTTCGTCTGGTCCATGAACTGCGATAGCTGCGAGGAGCCGAAGAACTCCTTGAGCGCAGCTACCACGGGACGGATGTTGATCAACGTAGCCGGCACAATCGTGTCGGCATCTTCCGTGGTGAGGCGCTCACGGATAACGCGTTCCATGCGCGCCAGGCCAATGCGAAATGCGTCCTGCACCAGTTCGCCCACCGTGCGCAGGCGCCGGTTGCCAAAGTGCTCGTATTCGTCGATCTCCCCGGCGACTTCGTCGCGGCGATCCATGAGCAGAGTGGCGACCTCGTCCGCGTAGTCTCGCGCGACGTGAGACGGCCAGACGCTTGGATCGGGTTCGTCGGTCACCGGTCGCTGCTGCAAGTCACGAAGCTCAGCGATGCGGTCGTTGCAGGCGGCGATATCCGCCGCGATGGCGGCGGCCTTTCCCTTGTCGCTACCCGCCTCCGCACGGCGGCCTTCGAGTTCCTTGCGCTCGCCCTCCAGCCGTTGAATCTCATCCTCGATTACACTCAGTACGCCAAGCTTGGGCACCAGAGTCACCAGTCGACGGATGAGCTCTACGATGTCCTCGTTCGCCAGAACCCGCAGGCCTTCGTCCGGCCGCTCTTCGAGCGGACGGTGAGCATGAAGTCGCGAGTTAAGCTTATGGCGACCGACACGCGAAAGGTCGTAGCGCTTAGGGTCAAAGAACAGGCCGTGGAGCATGGCGGTGGAGGCGTCCAACGTGGGCGGCTCACCGGGACGCTGTTTGCGGAACAGCTCGATCAGCGCCTCTTCTTCGCTACGTGTAGCGTCTCTGTCAATAGTGTGGTTGATGTAATCAATGATCAGAGGGTCGGCGGCGAAGAGAGCGCGAATCTCCTCGTTACTGCCGTAACCCATCGCCCGCAGCAGAACCGTCACGGGAAACTTGCGCTTGCGATCGATACGGACGTTGATCGTCCCTTTCTTATCGACTTCGAGTTCGAGCCACGATCCACGTTGCGGCATGATGTTGGCCACGAAACACTGCTTCTCGCGTTCCGCCGGCTTGGGCTCCATGATGTAGGCACCCGGCGAGCGCACAAGCTGCGTGACCACGACACGCTCGGTGCCATGGATGATGAACGTGCCCCGATCAGTCATCATGGGGAAGTCCCCCATGAAGACCTTCTGCTCGCGAATCTCCCCAGTGTCCTGATTGATGAAGCGCACCGTCATACTCAGGGGCGCCGAGTACGTCATGTCCTTATCGCGGCATTCGGCAATCGACTTCGACGGCGCGCCGAACGCGTACTCGCCGAATTCGACCAGCAGCTGACCAGAGAAATCCCGGATGGGCGAGATATCGGCGATGGTCTCTCTCAGACCGTCTGCGAGGAACCAGTCCCAGGATGCCCGCTGAATATCGATCAGATTAGGGATGGGCAGTGGCTGATCGAGCTTTGCGAACGAGGTACGCACACGAGGACTCTTGGGCTCGTTCAAGCTGGGGCTCCTCTCGATAGCGTGACCGCACAGGCGCGCAACAGCGTGCCGGCGGGAACATGGGCAGAAGATATGGCGAGCGGGCAAGGCACGAACGTGCAGGTTATCACGCCTTGCCCCGCGGAACAAGGACGGCGGATCGCGCCCGTGGCGCGGTCCGCCGCTCAATCCCCTGTAGTCTGGAAAACAACCGGCGAACTGCCGCGCCTACGGCAGCGCCGGACCGGCACTACTTGATCTCGACGCTGGCTCCCGCCTCTTCGAGCTGCTTCTTGGCGTCTTCCGCCTCGTCCTTGTTGACGCCCTCCTTTACGGGCTTGGGGGCCTCGTCTACAACCGCCTTGGCCTCCTTGAGCCCAAGGCCGGTCAGCGAACGGACGACCTTGATGACCTGGATCTTTTTGTCCCCAGCTCCGGTGAGGACAACATCAAACGAGGTCTGTTCTTCCTCGGCCGGTCCGGCCTCGGCAACCGCTGGCCCTGCCGCAGCCGCCATGGCGACCGGGGCGGCAGCGCTCACGCCGAACTTCTCCTCGAGAGCCTTCACGAGCTCCGACAGCTCGAGTACCGTCATGCTTTCAATGGCGGCGATCAATTCGTCCTTGGTCATGCTTGCCATATCAGTTCACCTCAGTCCTGGGGCTTGGTCACTCTGGTCGGAATACGCGACGTATCAGGCCGCCGCTGCCTTTTGATCTGCAATCTGCTGGAGCGCGCGCGCCAGACCGCTCACGGTGCCCCGCAGCACCGTGAGCAGGCCGCTCAACGGAGCCGCGATGGTGCCGACCACGCGCCCCACGAGGACTTCACGCGGCGGGAGCGTGGCGAGCGCGCGAACAGCAGCCGCGTCCACTACTCCACCCTGCAGGAGGCCACCGCGCACTTGCAGTTCCGCATGCGCACGAGCGAACTCGGCCAGCGCTTTGGCCGGTGCAACAAGGTCTTCACCACAGAACGTTACGGCCGTAGGGCCACTGAACAGCGGGAGCATAGCCTGGCAGCCGGCCCGCTCGGCCGCGATCCGCGCCAGCGTGTTCTTGAGCACGCGTACCGTAGCGCCACTGGCGCGCAACTTGCCGCGCAGCTCCGTCATTTCGGCTACCGTAAGACCACGGTAGTCGCTCACGTACAGCGCCCCAGCATCCGCGAGGAGTGTTACCACCTCGTCCACAAGCGCTTGTTTCTCGTCGCGCTGCATCTCCACCTCACCGTCTCTCAATGCGAAGCGCCCGCCCCCGACGCACGGGAGCGGGCGCACAAAGGTGCCATCGCTCTGTGCCTCGGGCGGGCGGATCCTCTCCTGATCCTTTATGCCCCTTGCGAGGCACCGGCCTTCTCAGGCGGCGGCGCCGCGAACGGCGCCAACAGCGGCGGAGTATAGCGGAGTTGGCACCCCCGCACAACACCGTCGCGAGACTTCCGGCTCTCAGCTCTCCATGAGGTCGCGAGTACGCGTACCGTCGATCTCGATCGCCGGCCCCATGGTGCTCGCGCAGTGCACGCTTCTCAGGTACTTGCCCTTGGCGGCCGCGGGCTTGGCTCGAACGATCTCTTCGAGCACAGCGCCGTAGTTCTCCACGAGCATCTGCTCGTTGAAAGACTTCTTGCCAATAGCCAGGTGAATAATGCCGCTGCGGTCGGTCCGGTACTCGACTTTTCCGGCCTTCGCGTCGCGCACGGCTTTGGCGACATCGAAGGTCACCGTACCCGACTTGGGGTTCGGCATGAGCCCACGGGGTCCAAGGATGCGGCCGAGTTTGCCGACCGTCCCCATCATGTCGGGCGTGGCGATGGCCACATCGAAATCGAAGACCCCGTTCTGGATCTGCTTGGCGAGATCCTCCGAACCTACGATGTCCGCCCCGGCATCCTGCGCTTCGCGCGCCTTGTCGCCCTCGGCGAACACGGCCACGCGCACATCTTTGCCGAGACCGTGCGGGAGGATAGTGGTACCGCGGACGATCTGATCAGCATGCCGCACATCGACTCCAAGGCGGAAGTGAACCTCGATGGTCTCGTCGAAGTTCGCCGTGTCGAGCGTCTTGCAGAGGCGAATCGCCTCGAGAGGGCTATAGGCACGCCCTTGTTCGACGACGTTGCGCGCGGTACGATACCTGCGGCCGTGGGTTGCCATCTCTTTACCTCCTGTGGTCCGTGCGGCCGTCCCCGGAGAGCGGCCTCCCACATCACCTCGGGCGAACGAAAACAGCGCTCGCCCTGTTTGCTTTCTCAGTCGACGATGTCTACGCCCATGCTTCGAGCCGTGCCCTCGATGATCCGCATGGCCGCGTCGATGTCGTTCGCGTTCAGGTCCGGCATTTTGAGCTCCGCGATCTCTCGTACCTTGCTCCGCGGCAAGCTGCCGACCTTCCGCCGGTTGGGCTCTCCAGAGCCCTTGTCTTGGCCCAGCGCCTCGCGCAGGAGCACCGCCGCCGGAGGCGTCTTGAGGATGAACGTGAACGAGCGATCTTCGAAGACCGTTATCTCCGCCGGAATGATGGTACCGGACTGCGCCTGAGTCTGGGCATTGAACTGCTTGCAGAACTCCATGATGTTGACCCCATGCTGGCCCAACGCGGGGCCGATCGGCGGCGCCGGATTGGCGGCGCCGGCGGGGATCTGCAGTTTGATGACGGTCAAGACCTTCTTGGCCACGTCGACCTACCTTCGTGTTCCGTTCGCTTACGTCGTCTTCTTGACCTGCTCGAAGCCGAGCTCGACCGGCGTCTCGCGGCCAAAGATCGAGACCATGACCTTGAGCTTCTGCTGGTCGGAGTTCACTTCCGAAACCTCGCCGGAGAAGTCCGACAGCGGCCCCGAGATGACACGCACCACTTCGCCGACAGTGAACTCCGCCTTCGCCTTGGTACGCTCCACGGCAGCCGTGTGCAGAATGCGGTTGACCTCGGCTGGAGTGAGCGCGACCGGCTCGTTCCGTGGGCCCACGAACCCAGTGACGCCGGGAGTGTTCTTGACCAGCGACCATGTGTCGTCGGTGAGCTCCATCTTGACGAGCACGTAGCCAGGAAACACGCGGCGCTCGGTGGTGACCTTCTCCTTGTTCTCCTTCGTCTCCACCACTTGCTCGGTGGGCACAACCACGTCCACGATGCGATCTTCCTGCGCCATCGATCGGATGCGGTGCTTAAGGTTGGTCATGACCTTGTTCTCATGACCCGAGTATGTGTTGACAACGTACCACTTGAACACGCGGAACCCCCGGCGTTCCCGTTCAGGCCCCTATGAGCCTGAGGACTTGGTCCACAATGCGAGAGAACACGTAGTCGAATGCCATAACGCAGCTGCTCATGATGAGCACCGCAACGATGACCACGACAGTTGACTGGACGAGATCCTTGCGCGTGGGCCAGGTGACCTTGCCCATTTCGACGCGTACGTCGCGCAGGAACTTGCGCAGGCCGCCCGGCTCTCTCTTCGTCTTCGCTCCCTGAGCACGCGAGGCCTTGCGCTGCGCGACCGCCTGGTTTGCCGAGGACCGCGCCCGAGCCCAGCGACTCGGCACCTTAGTCTGGCGTACCTTGACGGGGGCCTTCCCCGGGCGGCCCTCTTTGATCTGCTTGACCTGCTTTCCGTTGGCCCGCGCGGCCTTGGCCGCCTCAGTGGGCTTGCGGGTCTTACTCTTGTTGCTCTTGACGGCCTTGGCCACGTGCTCGTCCTTACGACTGAGAAGAGATGGCAGGGCTGGAGGGACTCGAACCCCCGACCCCCGGTTTTGGAGACCGGTGCTCTACCAATTGAGCTACAGCCCTGTGAGAAACCGGCGGGCGTAGCCGACGCCGGGCGTTGCTACCGCGTTTCCTTGTGAACCGTGTGCGTCCCGCACCAGCGACAGTACTTCTTCATCTCGATCCGGTCCGGGTCGTTCTTCTTGTTCTTGTTGGTATGGTAGTTGCGACGCTTGCACTCTTGGCAAGCGAGCGTGACCAGCTGACGCACCCTCATCCTTTCGACGGCAGCACGTTAGGATAGCAGGCGGGTCTCGCGAGGGTCAACGCGAGGCCCGCCGTGCTCCGGCCGAGCAGTATACCCCAAACGACGAGCCACGAGGAATCGGAAGCGAGGGGCATGTGAATAACCAGCACAGGAGTCAAGACGAAGGCCAGCCGCAGAAAACGGCCTTCGTCCCAGTGATTACTCCCCGGAGACCAGGACAAGGGAGCTGGGGCTGGAGACAGGCGCTCGCCGGGATCCTCGTAGCGGCGCTCCCAGTTACAGTCCTCAATCTCCTCGCCCTGGTGTCTGGCGCCGGCGGCGAAGCCGTCTCCGGCAACCCCACCACGACCGAAGCCATCGCCGGTGTGATAGCCACGCTGGTCGTGGACTCATGGTTCGTCTTCTCGGCGTGGCTGTTCTCGCTGCGCGGCAGCGACCAGGGCATTGCGGCGTGGGGTATCAGTCCGCCGCGCGCACGTATCCTCTGGGTGGTGCCCGCGGCTCTCGGCGCGGTCTTCGCTCTCAATCTCATCTACAGCCTCTTCGTCACATCGCAGGAGCAGGATGTGGTGAGTCAATTCCCGCACAATGCATCAGGCCTGCTCCTGTTCATCCTCCTCGCCTGCGTGATCGCGCCCCTCTTCGAGGAGATCTTCTTCCGTGGCTTCCTCTTCCAGGCATTCGCGCACTCATGGGGAGTACCGGCCGGCGCGGTGATCTCGGCCGCCCTCTTCGCCCTGAGTCACCTGCAGCTCGACGTGGCCGTGCCGCTCTTCGTGCTCGGGCTCGGCCTCGCCTTCGTGTTCGTCGTCACCCGCTCGCTCTGGGCGAGCATCGCGCTGCACGCGGCGTTCAACGCCATCGCCGTCGTGGTGTGGGCCTTTGACTGAGCCATCGGTGCCGGTGCTCTCCACTGAGCACGCCGGCTGCGACATCTGAAGACGAATTCTTGACGAGCAGCTACAGGAGCAGGCTGGGGCGGCGTAAGTCGCGACAGCGACAGCCGCCCTCTGACGGAAGAGCCGCAAGAGCGCCGAGGACGATGCGGCCAATCAACGCGCCATCTTCTCGATACATGCGCGCAAGCTCATCGTGCGACCACTCCTCCACAACGCCTTCCCCGTAGTTGACCACCAGGTAGACGCCGGCGTAGCAGGCACCGATATCCCGGGCCAGCCACACCTCGGGCACCATGCTCTGCCCAACGATGTCGCCATAGGATCGCAGACGCCGTACTTCCGCCGGCGACTCGAATCGTGGACCTTCGGTTACCACGTAGACGCCACGCCGGAAAAGGCGGCGGTCGGGTGCTTCGCGGACAACCGCCGCGCTCAAGGCCTGGCGGCACACCGGGCAGATGGGGTCACGCATCACGAGCAGATGATCGCCCACAACCATCCCCCCGCGGTCCCGATCGGTCGTGAGATCTACATAGTCGTTGGGAATCATCAGATCGCCTGGATCGAGCAGGTGATTCAGACTGCCGACGCCAGCATCTCCCAAGATGCGCTGCACACCGGCGCGATGGAGGACGCTGAACACCTGCCGCGAAGCCCGACCGCGCGAGACACCCTCACGCCAACCATGGAGGCGTACGTGCAGCACGCGACGCCCCTGGATCTCAAGCAACGCAAACGCTGGGCTCTCTCCCCACGGCGTGTCGAAGCGCAGCGCTTCCTCGACAACGCGCACTCCAGAGTACAGCCCGTCGGAGATAGAGAGGGTGTTGCTGCCAGTGCCACCGATGAAGGCGAACGTCGCAGCGGGGACGGCGCCGCCGACCATAACCATACTCAGAACGTCGCCAGGTTCGGGGCAACGCGAAGGGCGATCAGCTGCACGTGATCGCCAGCATCGTTGGTATAGCGGCTGAGATCTTGCTGCATCTCTTTGGGAAAACCGCGCAGACGGCCCAGGGCGGTAGTCCCCGCCATTACACGATCGCCCACATGCACCACAGGATCCTCGATGTGGCTGAGGAGAAGCAACAGTGAGGGGTCGGCCGCCAACTGGATGCGGAGCTCACAGTCTTTGTGGGCGCCGAGGAGACGATACGTCTTGACGGCTACCACCTGCCCGTCCACCGGTGCGTACACACAGCTGCCAGGTACACCGCCGACGTCCAGCGCCGAGGTGGAGGGTCCACGCTCATCGCCCCCGCCGTCCATGAAGTAGTACTGCACTGCGTGCTGCGTCTTGGAGGCCTTAGTCTCGTCGACACGATCACCTACGGGCGAGAACGCGACGGCGTTCGGGTCGTCCGCCGGACGAAAAGCGACCGCCGTGATCGCATCCGTCGGGAGAGGAAGGAACAGCTGAGCGCCTTCGAGCTCGGCAACCACAACACGAGAGGGATTCTCCGCCGTCGGAGAACCGAGGGCAATAGCGGAGCATTTCTGAGGAATGGCGGCTGGTTGCGGGGTCGGCATAGCGTAGGCCGCGGTCACGGCCAGCACGACTACCGCGAGGCCTATGGCGAGCGCCGCACGACGCCGGCGCACGATCTGCCTACGGCGGGCCACACGAGAGGCGGACCCTCCACTGGGCGGACTCTGCATGCGGGCCACTTTAGTACGTCGTGGCAGACGGAGCAAGCGCTTTCTGCGAAGACACGAACACGCCGAACACGCGCACGCCCACACTCGCTCCGCAGCGCGAGCGCCGCGTGCGGCATCACGCGCCACGTACGCGGAGCGCAGCGTTCGGACGACACCGAGGGCGTGAACCATGCCGTGTCGATGGAGTACGCACCGGGTCACGCCCGTGCGATTCGGGCGTTCCTCCACGGGCACGGTCCGTCGTTGTCAAGTAAGACGAAAGAAAGGGTTCAAGCCGTCACCGACGTCGGCCGAAGACTCGAAAAGACCTACGAATACCTGCACGCTCGTCGGACTCGGGTACCCCTCGACCCGCGAGAGGCGCCCGAACAGCCGGGAGGCAGACGTGAGACGAATCCTCCTCTTGCTGGCAGCCGCGACTGTCATGGTTGCACTCCTTGCTCCGACGGCCTCCGCGGCCACCGTCAGACTGACGAAGATCGAGAAGCGTGTGCTCACACTAGTAAACGCTGAGCGTACCAAACGTGGCTTGGCTCCGCTGCGCGTGCAGCGCAGCCTCACCCGCGCAGCACGAGTGCATTCCCGCAACATGGCCATCACTCCCTTCTTCTCCCATATTTCGCCAAGTGGGCGCACCCCCGGTGCTCGCGTCCGTTCCGCCGGCTACACCACCACAGGCTGGACGAGATGGCGTGTCGGCGAGACGATCGCCTGGGGAACGGGCGCGCTCGCCACACCCGAAGCCATCGTGTACGGCTGGATGCATAGTCGCAGCCACAAACGCATCCTCCTCTCTCGTGGGTTCCGCGACATCGGCATCGGAACGGCCTGCGGTACATTCGTCTCGGGGGACCGCACTCTCGACAACGTCAGGTACTTCACGGTGGACGTGGGGGCACGCTTGCGCTAGAGCGAAGCGCAAGCGCCGCATCAGCGGTATTCCACTCCAACCCACAGGACATCGCCCGAGTCGTAGACCCCTGTGCCTCGGCCGTCGAGTTCGGTTGACATGCCCCTCACCCCCTTACTCGTCCCCTGCTACCATGAGGCCATGGACGAGTCTCTACGCAGAGGCGAGACTTCACGCACATCGCCGCTCCCCGCGCTCACAGCCCTGTTCCGACCGGACAGCCGCGAGGAGGTCGTGGCTGTCGCCCACCAGACGCGCCGCGCCGCTCAGCTCGTCGATCCGCCGGCAACGCTCTCCCCGGTTGTCCGCACCGCCCTCGCCGCTGCCGGCGTGCACACGCTCTTCAGTCATCAGCGGCAAGCCTATGAGCTGCTGGCCGAACAGGGGTGCAATGTGGTCATCGCAACAGGTACGGCCAGCGGTAAGTCCTTTTGTTTCCTCTTGCCCGTGCTCGACGCGATCGCCCACGATCCGCAGGCGCGTGCGCTGCTCTTGTATCCGACGAAGGCGCTCGCGCAGGATCAGGCGCGCAAGATATCACTGTTACGTGGCCATGGTGCCGTCACCGCCATCTACGATGGCGACACCCCGCGGGAGCAGCGCCGCCAGATTCGCCAGCGCGCCAGCGTGCTCCTCAGCAACCCCGACATGCTCCACGTGGGCATCTTGCCCGGACACGACCGTTGGGCCGAGTTCCTCCATCACCTACGCTACGTGGTGGTGGACGAGGCACACGTATACCGGGGTGTGTTCGGATCGCACGTGGCCCAGGTACTGCGACGTCTGCGGCGGCTCTGCGCCACCTACGGCAGCAATCCGCGCTTCGTGCTCGCATCGGCGACCATCGCCAACCCGCAAGAGCTCGCTGAGCGGCTGGTCGGACTACCGTTCCGTGTGATCACGGAAGATGGCGCCCCCCGTGCGGAGCGCACCATCGTGCTCTGGAATCCGCCCCTGGAAGATCCAGCCCTGGGGACGCGCCACAGCATCCTCGCCGAGGCCAGCGCCATCCTAGGCGAGGTTATCCTCGCCGGTGCCCGTGCCATCGTCTTCGCCCCCACCCGCAAGGCGACTGAACTCATCTACGCTCACACGCGCGCACGCCTCGAAGAGCGTGCGCGCGACTGGTCCGGAGCGGCCACTCCAGCCAATCGTATCCTGCCCTACCGAGCAGGCTACACACCGCAGCAGCGCCGGGATATCGAACGGCGATTGTTTGAGCAGGAGGTGGACGCGGTGGTGGCGACCAGCGCTCTCGAGCTGGGCATCGACGTCGGCGATCTGGATCTCTCGCTGGTCGCGGGGTTTCCGGGCACGGTAACGAGCCTCCTGCAACGGTGGGGCAGAGCTGGTCGCTCTGGCCACGGTTGGGCCGTACTGGTAGCAGGCCAAGACGCCCTGGATCAGTTCTTCATGCGAGAGCCGGAACGCCTGCTCTCTCGCCCGGTGGAGCAGGCGATCATCGATCTCGAAAACCCTCACATTCTAGACGCCCACCTCCTAGCGGCTGCCTACGAGCGCCCCCTAACAGAGACCGACGAGGATTACTTCGGTGCGGTGGCAATGCGCCGCGTCACGGCACTCGAGTGCGCCGGCCGCCTGGTGCGCAGCGAAAGCGGTTCCACCTGGACCGAGCCACGTTCGCCAGCGGCCGACTTCAGCCTGCGGAGTGCCTCCGGCGACCACTTCCTCATCGTGGAGAAGACCACCGGAGGCCTCCTCGGCAGCGTGGAGCAGGAGCGCGTCTTTCGCACCGCGCATCCAGGTGCCGTCTACCTTCACCTGGGGGAGAGCTACCTCGTAACACAGCTCGATCTCCCGAACCGCTTGGTGCTGGTAGAGCCCTCCGCCGACACCACCTACACCCAGCCCAAGGTGGACAAGAGCGTGACTATCGCCAGCCAGGAACTCCTGCGACCGCTCTCTCCTGAATCCCTGCTGTGCTTCGGTGAGATTGACGTGACTGAGCAGGTGATCGCCTACCAAAAACGCGACATTCACGATCACCGAGTCCTCGACGCGGTAGCTCTCGACCTCCCCGCACAGACCTTCGCCACCAAGGCTCTCTGGCTGACCATCTCGCAATCGCTGGCAGATCATCTCGGAGCCGACCTCGGGATCGATCGTACACCGGACACCCATCAGACGACCCAGCGCACAGGGACATCTCAGCACCTCACGGGCACCCTTCACGCAGCCGAACACGCCTTGATCGCCATCCTCCCCCTCTACGCGATGTGCGATCGCTGGGACATCGGCGGCCTCTCCACCGCCTGGCATTGGCAGACGGATCGAGCCACCGTGTTCATCTACGACGGTTACCCCAAAGGTATCGATCTCGCTCGACGAGCCTACGATAAGTTCGCAGCATTGGCGGCAGATGCCGCGGCGCTCATCGCCGGATGCCCTTGTGAGACTGGGTGTCCGAGCTGCGTGCAGAGCCCTAAATGCGGCAACCTTAACGATCCGCTCGACAAGGAGGGCGCGCTACGACTCCTGCGCGCCCTCCTCACTCCACCTCCTGAACACACCGGGGGGCAGTACCATGAAGCCGACAACACTGCCCCCTACCGCACATTTCCGCAGACAGGCGCCCGAGGCGCAGAGAGGCGCGAAGAGAGCTGAGCTGGAGACCGGGCATGATCAGGTACGTGAGCGTCATCGGCCAGGGCGTCTGCGATGCCGAGACAGCCGAGACGGGCGAGACGCTCGGCAAACTGCTCGCCGAGGCAGGTGTGGTGGTCATCTGCGGCGGCATGGGGGGTGTTATGGCTGCTGTGGCTCGCGGAGTACAACGCGCCCATGGCGTGAGCATCGGCATCTTGCCAACCATGGATCGCGAGCACGCCAATCCCCACCTCACGTACTCGGTTTGCACCGGTATTGGCCACGCTCGCAATTTGGCAGTCGTCACAAGTGGCGATGTAGTCATCGCCCTCGGTGGCCACTGGGGCACCTTGTCGGAGATAGGGTTGGCCAGATGCGCCGACAGGCGCGTCATCCTCCTCAGGAGCTGGCGCCTGGATGCCCCCTGCGGCCCCCTCGAGGGCGTCGAGATCGCGCAGACGCCACGGCAGGCAGTGCGCCTCGCCCTTCGTCCACACCGTACGTAGAACGAGCCTACGTGCAATCGTTTACCCTAAGCAGCGCATATTGTGAACCTCATCGCGGGCATCACGCATTGATCAGGGGGGTGAACAGGCTGCTATAGTTGCCGGGCTCCATCATCATATAAGGCTAACTACGAAGTTCATAGGCACGACTATTGAGCATCCGGCCGCTCCCCATCGTCGCCACCAAGCTTTCCCCACCAAAACTCGCTGGAGCATCCCTCCGACCAGACATACTCTCGCTCATCCAGCGAGGAGGTCAACGGCGGCTGCTCGTCGTGCAGGCGCCAGCCGGCTACGGAAAAACAACCGCGGTCGCAGAGGCGGCTCGGGTTCTCAACTGGCGCGTCGCATGGTACAAACTCGACATCCTCGACCAAGATCCCGTGGTCTTTGCCGCCTCGCTAGTGGAAGCAGTGCGGCTCGTACTCAGCAATTTTGGTACTGTCCTTCAATCCCGCTTGGCCGATGCCCACGACGCGCCCCTGGACGCGTCTGAACTCCTCGGGATCCTCGCTGCGGAATTCAACAATGAAGTCGACGGAGATCTTCACCTCGTACTGGACGACTACCACGAGACCGCGAACTCACCTGCCCTCAACACCGCTCTCGACTACCTCCTGGCGAGCATACCTAGCAACGTCCACACCGTCGTGCTCTCCCGCTACGAACCGTCATTCCGGCTATCGCGCTACCGTCTTGCCCAGGATCTGGTCGTCCTAGAGGGAGAACATCTCCGCTTCACGCCCGACCAAGTACAGACCTACCTCGCAGCCCGTGGCCTCAGGGATCTCCATCCCACTCACCTGGATTACGTCCTGACTATGACCGAGGGGTGGCCAGCAGGTGTTGCACTCGTGGCAGACGCCCTCGCCGCCTCGGGGCAACGCGTGGATGAGGCAGTCTTAGCAGACCCGTTTCTCAAGGGCGACCTCTACACCTACCTTGCTGAGCAGGTCTACGCGACACAGGACGCCAGCACTCAGTCGTTCCTCCGCCAGTCCGCGGCACTCGAGCACATGACTCCAGAGCTCGCGGAAGCAGTCACCTGCTGCCCCAAGGCGGGAAAAACCCTGGAGCGCCTTGCTACCCAATGCCTCTTCACCTTCCGTACGGAGGCAAACCACTACCGGTATCACCGCCTCTTCAGGGAGTACCTGAAGCACAAGGCGCTCCAGGAGGATGGCATCAGGTCCTTCCAGGAAGCTCAGCTACGCGCCGCTCATGCCCTCGAGGAGGCTGGCGACTTCTCCGCCGCGACAGAGATGTTACTCACTCTCCGGGAACATACACATGCTGCACGCGTCCTATGCGCAGCAGGCGAGCAGGGACTGGATTCCTGCACGACGGCAACTCTAGCCTCGTGGGCTGATCGCATGGCAGACAGTGACACAGAACTCCAAGGTTGGAGACACTTGCTCATCGGCCTAGTTGACTTCCGCGAAGCACGCCATCATGAAGCTGCCACGCATTTCGCCCTATCTGTTCGCGCTTTCGACGGCGTGCATGATCTTGCAGCTCGCTATCAAGCCACCTCCGCCCTCGAGAGGTGCCTCTACTGGAGCGGAGAGTATCAGCAAGCAGCGGAGATGTGCTTGACAGCTCTAGAGCAAGCGGTGTCGCCACTGCACACGGTCCACTCGCTGACCAGCCGTGCGGCAGCTCTCATCCAGGCGGGGCGCCTGGCACCAGCCCGAGAATGCCTCCGGAAAGCCCGCACAATGTGTGAGTCTGTCCAGGACATCGAAAACGCCAGAATCGCCGCACAGGAAGTGACTCTCGCCTACTATGATGGCCAATTCCGCCATGCTCACGTACATGCACTAGCGTATCTTGGCCTTGTCAACAGACGCCTCCCCCCCAGTTTTCAAATTGCCTACCTTCACATCATAGGTATGTTAAATCTTCAGCTAGGACACTACTCTCAGGTAGATGGCTCCCTCAGAGAGGCAAGAGAGATTGCTTCTCGCCTTGGATATTGGTTGTGCGAACCGCATATTCTTGATACTGAAGGACAACTCCAGCTAGCGTTAGGTAATAAAGATAAAGGCATTGCTATTCTACATGAAGCAGAATCAAGTGATATCATCACCAATGATCATACAAGTTCAGCAATAATAAAAAACCATATTGCAACCGCATATAGGCGTTCGAATAGCCTGATCAGTGCTGAAGAAGCCTCTAAAAAGGCATTGCGATTAGCTATAATTTCATCAAATCCATATGTCATTCAATCATCTCAGTTAAATATTGCGTATTGTCGCTCTCTTCGAATCGGCATAGTTGAGAAAGAAACCTTTCAGGAGATTATTGTGACATCGCGTACTGACGGACTTCTATCACTTGAGAGCAGAGCCAGGCTCTACCGATCCATACTTGAGTGGAAATGTGGAAACCGCGAACTGGCGGTACATCATCTACATCTTCTGCTTCCGCAAATGATCAAATGGGGACAAGTCCACACCATTGTTCAAGAGCTCGCTCTTCACGTTGATCTACTGCTCCAAGTGATACCAGCATTCCCCAGGGGTCACCATCTTCGTGACATGCTAAGTGCTTGGGCGCAGCACCCGCGGAAACTGGACATCTTCAGCGGCCTGCTTGGCCTTGACGGGTCACTGGCGTCTCTTGCGCTTGAGACAGGCAGCGCTTCTCTTCCAGATAACTGCTTCTCGACACTGGCTTCCCGTGCCCGTCGACATCATGATGCGCGTATTCGGCGGCAGGCGAGGTTTCTTGTGGAATCACGACGTATCGGAAAAGACGATTCAGTGCTTCCAGAATTGACCAAAAGGGAGAACGAAGTCCTCTGCCTGGTGGCTCAGGGACTGAAGAATCAGGAGATCGCGGAGCAGCTTGTGGTTACACCGGGAACCGTGAAGACCTATATCAACCGCATCTTCTACAAGCTCGGTGTTTCCGATCGGGTATCCGCAGTCCTCGTTTACGGGCAACGGACGAAGAGTAGCCAACAATCCGCAATGCAGGGGCAGGATAGGTCACCGTAAACTGAGAGAAGAGAATAATGCCAACCAGGGGTTGATGCCATCGACCGCGACCTCCCAATACGCTGCGCGTACTACCGGAGCGAGGAGGGAGCGACAGTGGAATCGATGGGATCTGTGACGTATGTGGAAGCGAATCGCATGAGTCAGCGCAAGAAAGCCGTTATTGACATCCTCAGAGCCAGCCCGGATTTCGTATCAGGCGAAGCAATGAGTGCCAGGCTGGGCATATCGCGGAACGCCGTGCACAAGCACGTAAAATCCTTGCGCTGCCGCGGGTATAAGATCCTGGGCGTGTCCCATCGAGGCTACAAGCTGGAAGAGGAGCCGTGCCGCCTAGAGGTCTCCACGGTAGCGGCGTTGACTCGGCAAAGCATCTTTGGTCGCGTATTTCGGCATTACGACGAGATCGAATCAACCAACCTCGAAGCGAAGTCCTTGGCCAACGACGGCGCTCCCGAAGGTACCGTGGTGATCGCCGAGAGTCAAAGCGGAGGGCGCGGCCGGCTGGGTCGGAAGTGGACCTCACCCTCGGGAAAAGGACTCCTTTTCTCCCTTATCTTGCGGCCGGATCTGCCAATGAGCGACGCTCATTTGTTGACGCTGGTTGCCGCAGCCGGTGTAGCTGAGGCGATCGAAGCTCACACTGGTGTGCATGTGCGTATCAAGTGGCCGAATGACCTCTACGTAGATGACCGTAAACTCGGCGGAATTCTTACTGAGGTCTCGGGAGAGGAGGACGAGATCGCCTGGGTAGTCGTCGGAATCGGTGTCAACGTCAACACCGAGCACACGGAACTTCCCGCGCCACTCCGACGATCGGCAGCCTCACTGAAGATCGCCGCAGGAAACCCAATCAACCGCAGCGAGCTACTCGCGCACATCCTGCTCTCCCTTGAAGCCAGCTATGTTGACGCTCTGCGGTATGGCTTCTCGCACTCATTGCGGGTCTTCCGCGAGCATGATTATCTGCTCAATAAAACCGTGAGCGTACAAACCAGAGAGGGACCGGTAATGGGCGAGGTCCAGGGCGTGGATGACCGCGGCGCCCTTCTCCTCCAACTACCACACGGTCACGTACGGCGCTTCTACGCGGGCGACGTGACTCTCCGCTAGAGGACGGACAGTGGCTCGCAGCAGGGCGAGTTCTCCCTTATATCAGGCAGGATCCTCCCGCGCTTGTGGACGCGAGCGCGGGAGGTCCTCCTCCTTGAACATGGCACCGCGCAGCTTCAGACTCAGCCGGCCGCGCTCATATTCGCCCATGAAGTCGGTTGAAGTACCCTCTCGATACGCCAAGTCCTTGTCGCGCAGAATACGTGCAAGGGTCTCAACATACCGTGCGTCAAGCGAAAGGCCGGCGGATCCGCGAAGCACTTTAAGTGCCTCGAAAGAGCTCATCGCACGACGGTAGGGGCGATCTGAAGTCATGGCGTGATAGCAATCCGCAACAGCAAGAATCTTCGCCAGTTCCGGGATTTCCGACTCCTTAACCCCCAGCGGATAGCCACTTCCGTCCAATCGTTCGTGGTGGAACTGTACGATATCCGCAACCTCACGGTAGGTGACCAAGTGCGATAGCACCTCCGCACCTTTCATGGGGTGCTCGCGAATGAACTCCCATTCGTCACTATTCAGGGAACCTGCCTTACCGAGTACCGCATCTGGCGTACCGACCTTGCCGAGATCGTGTAGCAGTCCCGCCAAGTGAAGAGCCTCGACCTGGGGTTCCGGTAGCCCCAGCATATGCGCCATATCTCGGCAGTACATCGCCACCGCAGCACAGTGCCGCGCTGTGTACTGATCCTTGCTGTCGAGGAGAACGATCATGGCGGCCGCGAGACCGATGTTCATCTCAAGATACTGATCCGTGAGCCTCTTCTGCCGCTCAAGGTGTTCCTTCTCACGCACGAGCAACTGGAACATGTACTGGCTGGCAAACAGAGGTGCGAACAGAAGAACCACCGCGACGATACCCGCGAGTGTGTAGAGCGCAGCGATCATCAGCCCAAGACCAGTGAGAAGCGCGACAGAACGAAGGAAGGGTCGCAACTCATCTTGTAGGTACGTGCGCATACTGCGCCCATACGCTGTGCTAGCACCTACAGCAGTCGCGAGCATGTTGAGGGTTTCGTACGTGATACCCGCAGCAGCGCCAGCCAGGAGAAGGCCTGCGGACAAATGCTCCAGAGAGAACCCCAGTTCCCTCTGAGCTGCCTGGAACAGCGCAGCCCCCAAGGCAGCTGGAAGCATGTAGATAGCGACGTTGAAAGCAGCGATCTTGGGGCTGCTTTCCCTCCAGCAACCCCAGAGTCCGGCCACGGCCGCCACAAACATAGCGGGAACTGGCCCGAGGAACATGATCGCGACAAGTATGGGGAGGTTGGCGGCGGTTACCGTAACTTTCTCGGCAAACTCAACCGCCATAACCTCCGCGACTGCGGCAAGAAAACAAAGAACTAAGAGGTCGGCAAGCCGAAAACCTGCGAGGCACGTCCACCCATCGCGCCACACAAAGAAACTAAGCACCAAAAGGGTCGCCAGGCTAATGCCGTAAACAGATGCCGAAAACCTGCGTGGGTAATCCGTGGACGTGTCGCACCTCTTCTGTCGCACGGTCGCAGGATACACGGCAGCGGTGGAAGCCGCAGCCGCGCGCTGCGACTCCACCCCAATTACCAGCGCCTATAAGGCTGGCCGCCCTTCGTTGTCAGTGGATCTTGCTGCTGCCCCCGGCTGTGGCCAATGCAACAAGCAGCGCCGCAAAGACCGATTCGACTTTCTTCATGATAACCCTGCTGACTGCTTAGTGCAGCTTGGTCGGCTGATGCAGTTTGGTCGGTGCAGAGGCCATTCTGGGCTCCTTCCTCATCTCTCAGGTCACCACGCAGCACCGAAATGACAACGTGGTGGTTGACAATGAACACGCCGTCATCGTATCTACGCCTTGATGGAGCACGCAGAGAGCGATAGATGGACAAATCGATCAAGTCGTCCCGCGGCTTTCGCCAGAATTGACAACACCTTGTCTGCTTTGGCAACACAAACAGGGTGACAACGGGCATTAGAGGGTTACAAAGGCGGGCGCGCTAGCTTGAAGCGTCACCGCCTGCCGAGACGGCGACCTGTTCCCTCGAGCAGATCTGAGGTCGCAGTCGGCTTGTCACCGACAGATTGCGGAGTGGACGCGAGCACACGATGCCCGCAAGAGAAAGGCGGCAGAACTGCCGGTTGGCCGGAGCCACCGAGCCAGCCCGAACGCCAGCGCTGGAGCGAGGAGAACACCGTAGCTGAGAGAGCCGAAGTAGTCCAAGCCACACTGGCCAACCGTCCGCTAGCATTCAACAAGAACTTCGTTCTGCTCTGGGTGGGTCAGTTCGTGTCACAGATCGGCGACCGCCTGGCCATGGTCGCTTTCCCCTGGCTGGTGTACCAGTCGACCGATTCAGCATTCTCGACCGGCGTGATGCTCGCGCTCTACGCGCTTCCTTACGTTCTGTTTGGCGCATTTGCCGGTGTCATCATCGATCGCTTCAACAAACGAAGCGTGATGGTAACTGCCGATCTGATACGCGCAGCGCTCATACTCTCCGTGCCGCTTATCGCCAAACAATGGCCTGGTGGCGTGTACCTTCTGAGCTTCACGATCTCATCCGTGGCCGTGTTCTTCGATCCATGCAAGCTGGCGATCCTCCCCGACCTCGTAGCCGCTCGAAAGCTGCTACGAGCGAACTCCCTGCTCGCCACGGGAGAGACGCTCACGGAGACCATCGGTTTCGCCCTCGCCGGATTGGTGGTGTACGCGTACGGTACGTCAACGGCGTTCATGGTCGACGCGGCAACCTTCGTGGTCTCAGCCGTCGCCCTCCTCGTCCTTCGATACGGGATGAGCCAGTCCACCGCAGGTCGGCGATCAGCCCGAGGACTAGCCCACGAGGCACGCGAGGGGATCGCCTACCTCTTCGGACACCGCGGTTTGGCCGCAAACACACTGCTCGTGATGGCGGCGGCGCTCGGCGCAGGCGCCACGTACCCCTTGACGTTCCTCTACGCCGCCAAGGTACTGGGCGGGGGGATGCGCTGGTTCGGCTTCATGGAATCGAGCATTGCTCTCGGATACCTCGTAGGCGCGATCGGCATGGCAGCGCTCGGCGAACGCGCCTCAAAGGGCCTTGCCATGACAGCGGGAGTTGCGGGAATGGGGGCCGCCTTTGCAGTCGTCGGAGTCGTCGACACACTCGCCCTCACGCTAGTTCCCTTCTTCATCGTGGGAGTCACCAACGCGGTCGCACTCATCAGCATCGACACTTATTGCCAGGAGATCGTCCCGGAACCACTGCGCGGCCGGGTATGGGGCACACGATTCACCCTTACCCAGGGCATCTTTGCCATTTCGGTGTTGATAGGAGCAGCGCTAGCTGTGCGCATCGATGTCGCGACCCTGTTCATCGTCTGCGGCACCATCGTAGCGGTATCCGGCGTGGCCGGCATCTTCGTCGAGAGCATTCGCCGGGCCTAAAGGACCCGCCTCGTCGGGAGGAACAGCGAGGTGATAGCCTAGTCGCGTGATCCCCCGACCGCACACCCAGTTCGCCATGTCCGCCGGGATCGATCGCGGTTCGAAGCTACAGCTCGCCGCTATCTGCTGTGCCTCCTTCGTTGTGTGGTCAGGATTCGGCGCGATCCTGCCGTACCTTCCGGTATTCCTCCGTGAGCAGGCACACGCCTCGCTACCCTTGATCGGAGTGATCGCGGCGGGCTTCTCGGTCGGAACCTTCGCGTTCAGCGCCCCCCTGGGTCGCTTGAGCGATACCGTCGGACGCAAACCAGTGATCGTTACGGGTGTGTGGCTCTACGCGGTCGCGTCACTTCTCTTCGTCGCAACGCGGAACCCCTACTGGTTCATCCTGTTCAGGCTGCTCGAAGGCCTTGGCTCGGCAGCTGTCGGCCCAGCGGGGCAAGCGTTCATCGCCGACATCACTCCAGAGCATCGCCGTAGTCAGGCGTACGGGTGGCTCACTTCGGCGCAGTACGGCGGACTGGTGATCGGGCCCGCGCTGGCGGTCCCCCTCTACAGCCTAGGTGGAGGCAAGGGAGTGTGGGCCTTTTACACGATTTTTATCTTCGGTGGGGCACTCTCTGTACTGACGGGGCTGGCGCTCATGCTCACCATCCGTGAGCCAGCACGCAAAGCTCGCCGGGAGCAGCCTCGGCGACCGCCGGCCCGTGCCCTTCTCGCCGGCCCGATCATCGCCTTCGTCGTGATTGCTTTCACCGGCAACTACGCAGTGGGCGCTTTCGAGGTGCTCTGGAGCATCTACCTGCAGGACATCGGCACGTCAATGAACTTCGTCGCGGCCACCTGGATCGCGTTCTCCGTCCCGATGCTCTTCTCCTGGGTTGCTGGACGGCTCTCTGACAAGTCCAACCGGTTCCTCCTTATGATGATTGGCTACGGGATCTCGGCTCTAGCCTGGATGACGTATGGCCTGACCACCATTCCGCTCGTACTCCTGGCGGTCAATGTCGTCGAGGGCTTCGCGATCGCTTTCTCTTATCCCGCCAAGCAAGCTTTTCTGGTCCAGATGAGCCCGCGACCATGGGTCGGCACCATCCTCGGCATCGAGACTAGCTCCTTGCAGCTGGCGACTCTGGTGGGCTCGCTCACCGCGCCACTGCTCTACGATAGGATCGGCGGGAAGACCCTCGTGGTAGGCGGCATGCTCGCTCTGGCTGGCTTGGCGGCCATGGCGCCAACGCTGGGACGAGCTTGGAAGGTCGCCTCTGCTCCGACGTCCCGGTGAGAGTACCTCGACCGGCGTTGGCGAGAAGCACGCCATCTCGACGCGTCATCTGAGCACACGGGAGCAGCTAGCGTTGAGCCGGTCGAATCCGGCCTTTCCCTCTCGTGCTCTGCCCGGCGTTAGCCGCGGACGCTCATCGAGTCTCGAATAGCGGCACTACTCGGGCAGCGGCACTACGAGTACCGGCGTATGTGTCTTTGGCAGCAACCGGTAGACGCTGGAGCCGAGCAACGCGCCCGCGATAGCCCCCTCGCCGTGAGTACCGACGACGATCATGCATGCCGCATGAGCCTTGGCGGCAGCGAGCAGTGCGTCAGCCGGCGAGCCCTCACGAAGCTCAGTGCTCACAGAGAGGTCACTGCCGGCAACCAGCTCGGCACCCTCCCTCAAGTACTGTTCGGCGTTGATTCGTGTAGCCCGAAGCTCGTCCTCGATCTGCGTGGTAAGCGCCGCGGGCGGTTCCAGGCCGACGGGCGTCGGGTACACGATCGGGGGCTCGTAGGCGTGCACGAGCACAAGACGAGCACCTGGCATCCGAGAGGCTTGGCCGACAGCGACCTCGAGCGCCGCTTTACTGCATGCCGAGCCATCGTAGCCAACGATCACTACCTGCGAAATGCCCCCGGCATCGCGCTCCTCCTGCATGCCGCCTCCTCATTCGTCGTGGAATCTCTCTGCTGCACTGCTAAGAGCTGATCCGTGCCGCTGGACCCGTCTCGCATACCCTCGCCTTGTGTCAGTACCGTCGCACCTCACGGTAGAGCGTGTCGCGCTGAACAGGGCTTCGGCCGGCGCCGCGAATGCACCACACCATCTCATCGACGCACATCCGGTGGCTAACTCCGGCGGCACGCACCACGTTCTCCTCGATCATCGTGGAGCCCATATCGTTGGCCCCGAAAGCGAGAGATACCTGCCCCAGTTTGATCCCCTGCGTCACCCATGAGGCTTGGATATTGGGCACATTGTCGAGGTAGATACGACTTACCGCCAGCATACGCAGGTAGTCCATTCCAGTGGCGGCGAGATGGCCCTCTTGCAGATGGGTGTTGCCTGCCTGGAACGTCCAGGGGATGAAGGCGGTGAAGCCACCCGTCTCGTCCTGCAGATCGCGGATGCGCCGTAAGTGCTCCACGCGCTCTTGCGGCGTATCCAGAGAGCCGAACATCATGGTGGCCGTGCTGGGCATGCCAAGGGCATGAGCCCGGCGCATGACCTCCAGCCACGTAGCGGTGGAGATCTTGTGCGGACTGACGGCGGCGCGCACACGGTCGACCAGCACCTCGGCACCACCGCCCGGCAAGCTATCCAGCCCCGCGGCGTGCAGCCGTTGCAGCGTCTCGGCGAGGCTGAGCGCGCTCAACTGGGCGATATGGGCGATCTCGGGCGGCGAGAGCGAGTGGATATGGATCGGGTACTTCTCCTTGATGCCGCGAAAGAGGTCTTCGAACCACTCGATATCGAGGTCGGGGTGGAGGCCGCCCTGCATCATCACAGCAGTACCGCCGAGGGCGAGTGTCTCCTCGATCTTGGCATAAATCTCCGCCCGGCTGAGCACATAGGCGTCCGGGCTGCCCGGCTCCCGGTAGAACGCGCAGAAGCGGCAGCCCGAGACGCACACGTTCGTGTAGTTGATGTTGCGATCGACGACGAAGGTGACATCTGTACCAGGGTGCCAACGATGGCGGACCGCGTCGGCACGCGCCCCTAGCTCGAGCAGGTCGCCGTGCACCAGCAGATCGAGCGCCTCAGCCTCGCCAATACGCGTCTGGGCTCGTGAAGCAGCCATCACGCCACCACCGTGGCATCCGGCAGGCCAGACAGCTCGAACTCATACCCCGGGACGATCCGGAGGCGGGCATGTCCGGGCACGGGAGACACGCCGTCGATCTCGCAGCCAGCCATCTTCATGCTCCGGCCTGCCTATCGCTGTGGTATGCGCTCGCGTGGCATTCGCTCGCCGCGAGAACACCCGGTACGGGCGGTACACCGACGAGCTCTCCAAGAGCAGCGGCGCGTCGATAAAACTCCGTCAGACCAAGACGCTGCTGCTCCGAGAAGTCGTAGCGCAGCTTCTCGAAATACGCGTACAGATAGCGTTGGGTGAAGTCGTAGATCAAGGCGGCCGCGGCAGCCGTATCGCACGGGCGCTCGGCACAGCGATCTCTCGAGGCGAGCAGCGCCGTCTGCAATGCACGAGCTTTCTCCGGATACATGGCGAGGAAGTCTCTGCGCACACCACACACCGCGAACACCATCGGCAACCCAGTTACCTGGTACCAGGCCTCACCGAGATCGACGTGAATGGGATACACGCCATCCCGCAGTACGTGGAGAGCTTCGTCGCCGATCAAGAGCAGCGCATCGAACCGGGCGAGCGTCTCCGAGAGCGGCTGAAGCCGCGGTGCATACTCCGGCGAGATCCCCCACTCCTCGCACAGGAGTCGAAGGAGACAGACGGAGGTGGCGCTTTTCTCGGAGAAGGCGATCGTGCGCAGCTGTTCAACTGGGACCTTACTGAACAGCTGCACGGAATCCACCGCTCCGACCGAGCCGATGGCGAGGTCACCGAGCACGGTGAGTACATCCGCATGCCGTGCGTACTCGATGGAAGAGCAGAAGGTGAGATCGATGCGTCCGGCGACCAGCATGCGGTTGAGCTCGGTCGGACTCCCTTCTACCACTTCAGCGGTCATACCGAGTCGGGCGAGTTCCTCCTCGAAGTACACGTAGAGAGGAAAGCAGTTGACGAAGTCGATGCGTCCCACGCGCGGCGGCGACCCGCCAGCGCTGCTCACCGCTCCACCTGGTAACTCCGCACGACGTTATAGAGCGTATCGCGCTCCACCGGGATGCGATCCGCATTGCGGATAAGCCGCACGAGCTCGTTCCGCTCGATCGCCTGAGCCGTGTCGACTCCGGCCGCGTGGCTAATCTTCTCTTCCACCACGGTGCCGTCCAGGTCGTTCACACCGAAGGCTAGCGAAACCTGGGCAAGCTTGAGACCAACGTTGATCCAGAACGCTTTCACGTGGCGGAAGTTATCCAACACGAGCCTGCCGACAGCCAGCATGATGAGATCGTCGCAACCAGATGGGCCGGGCAGATCCGCCAGTTTCGTATTGTCCGGTTGGAAGGAGAGTGGGATGAAGGAGTTGAAACCCGCCGTTTCGTCTTGCAGGTCGCGCAGTCGCAGCAGGTGATCGACGATCTCCTCTGGCCGCTCTACGTGACCGTAGAGCATGGTGGCATTCGACCGCAGGCCAGCGTTATGAGCGGCACGCATAACGTCCAGCCACCGCTCCCCGCTGATCTTGCGGTTGCACACGAGGTCGCGCACGCGTGCCGCGAATATCTCCGCACCCCCGCCAGGCAGCGATCCCAGCCCAGCCTCTTTGAGCTCGAGCAGGACTTCCTCGACCGAAGTCCCGGCGAGACCCGCAAGGTAAACGATCTCGCTGGCCGTAAAAGCCTGGATGTGCACTTCGGGCGCTAGTTCCTTCAGGCCGCGCAGCATCTGCACGTAGTAGGAGTAGGGAAGGCCGGGATGCTCACCGCCCACGATGTGGATCTCCGTAACCCCGCCGGTGAGCGCCGACCGCGCCTTCTCCAGCACCTCGTCCACCGAGAGCGTGTACGCATCGGCATCGCCATCTTGGTGACTGAAGGCACAGAAGAGACATCCGTTGCGACACACATTGGTGTGGTTGATGTGACGATTGCAGATGAAGTAGACCTGGTCGCCAACGGCGCGCGCGCGCGCGAAGTCAGCGAGCGCGCCGAGCGCCAGGAGGTCGCGACTCGTCAACAGGGTAAGCGCATCGTCGGCGTTCAGACGGATGCCCTCTTGTACCTTCTCCCAGATATTCGTAAGGCCCGCCCGCCCGGCGAGTCGCTCTCTGTCCTGCACATCCACAGCCCTGCTACCCTTCCTGACACACTCAGCTATACCGGTCCACTACCCGCCCGGCAAGCTGGCCGAGCAGGTCTTTCTCCATATCGTCGGGGCACGCCGCGAGGCGCTCGCGGGCGGCCGCGACGTAGCCCAGGGCCGCCTCACGAGCTCTGTCCAGCGCGCCACAGCGCCGTACCTCATCCACCACACGCACCACGTCGGCCTCGGCCTTCTGCCGCCTGCCGAGCACATCGGCCAGGCCAGGAGACACGGCCAGCGCGTAGATCAGCGGCAACGTCATCGTACCGTCACGAACGTCCGTGCCCGTCCGCTTTCCCGTAGTCATCTCCTCGCCCGTGAAGTCGAGGATATCGTCGAAGATCTGGAACGCCACACCCAGCAGACGGCCGTATTCTTCCAGTTCCCGCGCGACCGCCGGCGGCACGCCGGTGACCACAGCGCCCAGCCGGCAGGAGGCGGCGAAGAGGCCGCCCGTCTTCAGTGTACAGCGTCTGATGTACGCGTCTGGCTCCACAGCGACCAGATAGGCCTCGTGCATCTGCAGGATCTCCCCCTCGGAGAGCCCGGTGGCCACGTCACTCAACACAGCGACCGCCTCGGGATGACGGGTATCTACGATCTCGCTGAACGCCGCCGCGAGGAGGTAGTTGCCGACTGAGGTCGCCACATGAACACCAGCTTCCCTGACCACCGTCGGACGGCCCCGCCGCAACGCGGCGCCGTCGAGCACGTCGTCGTGAACCAGCGTGGCCATGTGCAGCAGCTCTACGGCGACGGCAACTCCGATGACCGGGCCGTCGAGCGGCGCGTCTTTCCGCGCGCAGAGCAAAGCGAGAAGCGGTCGCAGCCGCTTTCCGCCAGCGTTCAATGTAGCCTCAGTGGATCTGCGAAGCTGGCCGGAGAAGCGCGTGGCGACCGCGTCGAGCCGAGCCTCTACACAACGCAGACCTGTAGCGAAGCGCCGCTTCTGGGCAGCCCCCCGCCAACTCAGCTGATGAGGTGTCGTCGTCACGTCACATCGACCTCTTGGGTACCTGGCCCACGTGGAGAGCCACGATACCCAATCCGAGACGACGATACCGGATGTCGACCAGACCAGCCTGCGCCATCATCGTAGCCAGCTCCGGCGGCGGGGGGAACGATCGCACAGATGAGGGGAGATAGGAGTACGCCGAGCCATCACCGGCGACGAGGCGCCCGAGGCCCGGCACAACACGATCGAACCAGAAGCTGTGGAACCGACGCCCGAAGCCCGGTGGCGGCGTAGTGATCTCGAGACATACTACGCTGCCCCCTGGCCGCGTGACCCGTACCATCTGCCGAAGGGCACCGAGCAGATCCGCCACATTGCGTACGCCGAAGGCGACAGTAGTGGCGGCGAAGTGATCGTCGGCGAAGGGCAGGTTCAGAAGATCGCCGACTATGAAGGTTGGCACGACGGCGTTGTGCCTCGCACGCCGTCGCGCGAACTCCTCCGCCTTTTTCCGCGCACATACCAGCATCGCCTCGCTGAAATCCAAGCCGACCACTTGCACCCCGGGGAACCGCTGGGCGATGGCGAGCGAGAGATCTCCGGTACCGCAACAGACGTCGAGTGCCCGCTCGCCGGGCTGCAGATGAGCCTCGGCGGCGGCCAGAGATCGCCAACACCGATCGAGCCCCACCGTCATGATCGTGTTCATGAGGTCGTAGCGCCGCGCGACACGATCGAACATGTCTCGAATGCGCTCGGGCTGACGCGACGGCGCACGGGCGCCCGTTTGCATCACGCGTCTTCTCCACCCCATGCGGGGTACAGCGTGTGTTCGAAACCGAGAACCGTGAGCACCTTGCCAACGACTGAGTCGACAACGTCTTGAAGCGTCTGCGGCCGGCCATAGAACCCGGGCATGGCGGGCACCACACAGGCTCCCGCCTCGCTCGCCTCCAGCAGCCGCCGAAGATGGATGGAGGAGAGCGGCATCTCACGCGGCACCAGGACCAGCGGGCGCCGCTCCTTGAGCGCCACCATCCCCACCCGGTGGATCAGCGTGCTGGTGGTACCCAAGGCGATGGCAGCAGCACTAGAGAGCGAGCACGGGCAAACGACCACCGCATCGGGCGCCGCCGTGCCGCTGGAGACCGCGGCGCCAAGGTCGTCGGGGTGGTAGACAGTGGCGTTCGCGTGGCTCGTTTTGAGGAAGACGCGCGTGGTCTCGTCGCGCTCGGATGCCGTGATGCCCAGCTCGTGGCACACCACCTGGAGCCCGGGATCGGAGAGGCACAGCGCGAGCCGACAGCCGCGGAAGGAGAGCTGTTGAAGCAGCCGCTGTGCGTAGACCGCGCCGCTCGCGCCACTGACACCCACGAATATCGTGCTGGGCAAACCCGTCATGTGCGGCGCGATTCTAGCACGCGAGCATCAACCGGACGGGTGTTCACCCGCGCCGGACAGCACCTGCAGCCCCGCCTCGAGGCCGGGCCCTATGTCCACCGACGCCCCCAAGTCCGCCAGCGTGCGCCCGAGAGCCGCCAGTCCGACTATGGGGAACAGGGAGCGGGCCGTCTCACCCATGTGGCCAATGCGCACCAGATTGCCCGCGCCATGCCCTCCCGAGAGCGCTACGCTGTACCACCGCATCGCGTGTTCTCGCACTGCCGAATCAGAGAGGCCCTCCGGCAGCCTGACGGCAGTGACGCAGGGAGACATGATCTCGTCTCTCCTCGGCCACAAGCCGAGCCCCATCGCCCGTGCCCCTTGGCGGCACGCCCGGGCGGCGAGGGCATGACGGGCGAACACGGCCTGGCGACCTTCCGCTAGGAAAGCGTCGCACGCGGCCTCGACGGCGCGTACTTCGACCACCGAGGGCGTGAACGGAAAACGGCCTTCACCGAGCCAGCGGTCCTTCCAGTCCACCAGGGACAGGTACGATCCACGCGGCGCAGTGGGATTCCGCGCGATGACGGCCCATGCGTCGGCGCTCACGGTGATCAGCGTGATGCCCGGAGGTCCCGCGAGGCACTTCTGCGCGCCGGCGACGCAGATATCCAGACCCCATTGGTCCGCTTCGAACGGCATGCCGCCCACGGCGGAGACGCAATCCACGAGCGTGATGGCCCCATGCTCCTTGGCGATGCGCGCGATCTCCGCCACCGGATTGAGCGTCCCCGACGGAGTCTCCGAGTACACCACCGTGACCAGCTCGATCTCCGGGTGTGCACGGAAGGAACGCTCCACATCGGCCGGGTCGATCGCGTCGTCGTAGCCCACAACGACTTCGTGAACCACGCCCTGCGAGGTGCGGAGCCAAGCGCCCATCCCCTCGCCGAACACGCCCGAGACCAGGTTGAGGCAGTGCATACCAGGCCGCACGACAGCTCGCCACGCCGCCTCCAGGCCGAGAACGGCCTCGCCATGCATGAGCAGAGCGTCGGCTCGCTCCGCAGCCATGACCACTCCGACCTTGCGCTCAGTACGCCGATACTGTTCAACGAAGGCGGGATCGTAGTGGTAGCACATGGGCGCGCCCATGGCCGCGAGCACCGGCGCGCCAATAGCAGTGGGCCCGGCGCTCAATGTGAAGTCTGCGTTGCGCATCGGCTCATCCTCCCTGCTCGAGACGGTCCCCTTCATCGTCTCATACCTGGCTTTGCCCGCCACGCACAAATGGTGTGGCCAAGGCCGCCGGCAGGATCGCTCGCCGCGCGAACACGATGAGGGCGAGGATCACTACGATGAAGGGTAGCATTTGGACCACGTCGGTCGGCAGACCAATGCCGGCCAGCTGCAGCGCGGTGGAGAACGACATCGAGATGCCGAAGAGGAAGGCGCCGAGCACAACCCACGTCGGCCTGCCTCGCCCAAGCATGGCAATAACGATGGCGATGAAGCCGCCACCTTGCGTCATGAAGGGGACGAACACACCGGCGCTGACGATCGACAGATAGCCGCCGCCCAGGCCCGCGAGCAGCCCCGTGCAGAGCACGGCACAGGTTCGCACGCGGGCCACATTGACTCCGGCGGCATCGAGCGCCGCGGGCCTCGATCCGGCAGCGCGAGCGTAGAGGCCCCACCGTGTTCTCCACAGCACGACGCTGACCAGTACCGCCAGCAGCAGCGTCAGATAGACGATAGCTGGCTGGCTGAACAAGCTGGGACCAAGCACGGGGAGGCGATCGAGCAGCGGCAGAGACACCTCGTGGACTTTGCTGAGGCGTTCGTACGTCTCGCCGTACTGCACCGCGTGCAGGAGGCTGGTGAGCCCCTCCATGCTGAGCAAGACTCCGATACCCACGACGATCTGGTTCTGACCCATGTACACGCAGAGCAAGGCCACCAGAGAGCTAAGCACCAGACCGGTCGCCGCGGCCGCCAGGAAACCCAGCCAACTCGAGCCAGATACTTCGGCCGCCACGAAACCCGCGTACGCACCCAGCAGCATCATGCCCTCGAGCCCGATGTTCAGAACGCCGGCTTGTTCGGAGATCGTCTCGCCGAGCGCGGCCAGGAGCAACGGCATACCGGCCAGCACGCCCCCAGCGACCAGAGCGGCCAGGAGATCGACTGTGAAGATGCTGTGCATCCTAGCTCGCCTCCCCGGACGGAGGGAGGGCCAGCCCGGTACCGCTCGCCCGCCGGCGACTCCGCAGCCAGCGGGTGAGGACCATGAACAGCAGGACGAGGCCGATGAGCAGCAGCAGGAAGTCGCTGGGCAGCCGAGTCTGGAGCGCCGCCGCATGTCCGCCGATTGAGACCACCGCGAAGAAGAATACCAGCGGGATAGTGGCGAGGACGTTCAACTCGGCCAGAAACACCAGGGCGAACAGCGTGATCCCAAAGGCGGGGTTCCAGTCGGCGCGCACGTACCCCCAGACGCCGAGTACCTCGACCGCGGCCGCGAGGCCGATGAGCCCTCCACTCAGCGCGAAGGCGGTCATAATGTCGCGTTTTACCGGCAGGCCCGCGTGCAACGCCGCTCTGCGGTTCACACCGAGCACTCTCAGCCGCAGCCCGTAAGCTGTTCGCGTTTGCATCAGGTGAACGAGGAGCAGCACGACCACCGCCACGACGATCCCGACGTGAATGCGCGTTCCCGGCAGATAGGGAAGGCGATCCACCCATGCGACCACGTCCGTCTGGGGCACCGTCGTCTTCTCGCTGAGAAACGGCCCCTTAATGAGCACGTTGGCCAGATTGATCCCGATCATCGCCATCATCAGCGAGGTGATGATCTCGTTCATCCCATACCAGGCCTTCAAGAACGCGGGCACGAGCGTCCACGCGGCTCCGGCAAGACAGCCAATGCCGCAGAGAACGACCCACGCCGCCCATACGGGCAGACTCGCGACCAGGGGAGGTCCGAGACCCCCCACCAGGGCGGCGGCCATGAGGAACTGCCCGTCGCCGCCGATGTTCCAGAGCCCCGCCTGGAAGGCGACGATGAACCCGGTTCCCATCAGCAACAGCGGTGCCATGCGAATGATGGTCTGCTCGAGCCCCACCGCGGTAGTCAGGCCGTTCCTCAGAATAGCTCCGCCGAAGGCGACCGGATCGCGGCCTAGGGCCAGCAGCAGCACCGCCCCGGCCGCGACGGCCATGGCCACCGGGAGGGCGGCCCGCCCCACGACCGGCAAGAACCTCCCGGCCGTGTAAAAGCGGGGCCGCCTGCCACGCGACAAGCCCGGGCGACCACTCATCTCACGCACTTCGCGCCCCACCGACCATCAGCATCCCGACTTCCCGTCCAGCGCCCGGCCGGTTGGCGACCACGCCGGCCAGGCTCCCGCCGGCCAGTACAGCGATACGGTCGCAGAGTTGGAGCAGTTCCTCCAGATCTGTCGAGACCACGAGCGCGGCCGCACCGTTCTGCACGAGTTCGCGGATATGCGCGCGCACGGCCACGGTCGTCTTCACGTCTAGCCCGTGCGTCGGCTTGTTGAACACGACCACCGAAGGATTGAACGAGAGTTCCCGGGCCAGCAGCGTCTTCTGCATGGTGCCACCCGACAGCGTCTCGGCGGACGCGCGGATATCGACGTCGATGCCGAACGTGGACAGCAGCTGCCTGGCGTTGGCCTCGACATGGTCCTGCCTGACGAATCCGTATCGCCAGCACGGCGCCGTGCCGATCCGCTTCAGCAGCAAGTTCAGCGAGATTGGCAGCGGCCCAACCAGCCCCTCGCCCTCACGATCGTCTGTGACGTAGCGAAGCCCAAGACGCTGCCGTGCGCGAACGTCCAGGTGTACCAGCGAACGCCCACTCAGTCGGACATCGCCCGCCGTGATAGGCCGCTGCCCGGCAATGGCCTCGGCCAGCGGTCCCTGCCCGCTGCCATCGACGCCCGCCACTCCGACAACCTCACCAGCGTGCACGGTGAGGCTCAGCGGACGCCAGATCCCGACCTCGCCACGCTCTCCTGGCACTACCACGCGGTCGATTTCGAGCAGCGACGGACCGGTCGGAGGCGGCGCCTGGCCGCTCGGCGAAAGGGCCTCGCTCAGCTCGGGAAGCTGTGCCACGCTCGCGGCATCTTGGGGGAACATGAGCGCGACGATCTCCGTCTGAATCTCCTGGCGTGTCGCGCTGCGCAACCGCTCTGGACCAATCGTGTCCACCACTCGCCCGCGCCGCATGACCGACACGCGGTCCGCTACATCGATGGCCTCGTGGAGCTTGTGCGTAATGAAGACGATCGCCAGCCCTTGTCGCTTGAGCTCCACCAGCACACGCTCCAGATCGCGAATGCCCTGAGGCGAGAGCATGGAGGTCGGCTCGTCGAGGATGAGTACCTTGGGCTCGCGCCACAATGCCTTGATGATCTCGACCTGCTGCTGTTGTCCCAAGGCCAGCCGGCCGGCCTCGACATCGTGGTCGATCTGAACGCCCAGTCGAGCCGACAGGTCGGCGAACATGCGCTCGGCCGTGCTGGTGCGGAGGCGTATGCCCCCCTCCGCACCGAGCATCAGGTTCTCGAGTACCGTGAACGTCGGGACTAAGTTGCTGTGCTGCCGCACCATGCCGATGCCGAGATCGATGGCGTCGCGAGGGCACGTGAGACGCACCGGTCGTCCGCCGAGCAACACACTGCCTCTGTCCGGAACGTAGACGCCCGCCAGCACGTTCATGAGCGTCGACTTGCCGGCGCCGTTTTCCCCCAACAGACAGTGGACCTCGCCGCCGCGCAGGTTCAGATCGACAGCATCGACAGCCACCACGTCGCGAAAGGTCTTGGTAACCCCCTGTAGCTCGACGAGCAGCATGGTGTTACGGAGAACCGACCCGGACCGACCCGCGACCGCGGGAGTCGCTGCGATCCATCACTCGTCCCGATTCAGGAAGTCCTTTACCTCGGCGCCGGTGGCTGTAAGCGGTACGTCGATATCTCCGGCCGCGATCCCCGCAGCCGCCTCCTCGACCGCCGCCCAAACGTCGCCTGGGATCCACTGCGTGCGCAGCAACCCGATCCCGTTCTCCGTATTCAGCCAGTAGGTCTCGCTCCCGAATGCCCCCTGCTCAACCTGCTTGATCGCCAGCGTCGCCAGAGAGGAGAGATCCCACACCACCGACGAGAGGTAGATGCCGCGCTCGTCCAGAGAACTCTTGTCGCCGATCACGTCGATGAACCAGACCTTTTCGGCGCCGGCCGGGGGCCGCGACGTCTCGCACGCTTGCATCATGCCGAACGAGGAGCCGTCGCCCATGCCGAACACGACGTCGGCCCCTCCGGCGATAGCGCTCTGCGTAACCCGCTTGCCGCCGGCCGCGTCAGCGTACCCGGCCTGGCCGATCTGTGCATACAGGATATGGATATCGGGCAGGGTCGCGCGTGCTCCGGCGATGAACCCACCCGACATCTTGGTCCAGTTCTCGTCTTCGGCAGACACCACGATGGCCACCGTACCGGTCCGCGTCATGCGGGCGGCCAGCACGCCGGCGAGGTATGAGCCCTTATGGGCCTCCGTCTCGAAATCGACCACGCATCCCGGCACGTTGGCGGTATCGCCGCCAGCCCCGACGATCACCACGGGGATGCCACGCTGCTGAGCGACCTCCGCCGCCACGGTGTTATAGCCGCTGGCCCAGGCGAAGATGAGCTGTGGTTTAGATGCCGCCAGCTGGTTTAAGATCGACGTGATGTCGCCGTAGCCGGCACCATCCTGGACGATAACCTCCGCGCCAGCGGCCTTGGCCGCCGCTCGAACTCCCTCTACCCCCTGCTCGTTCCATCCATAGTCATTAGCTTTCTCCGGAGTAACGATAGCCACCGTGCCGACCTTGTTGGCCGTAGGGCTCGGTGAGATGTGTTCGTCGCCTCTGCCGCACGCCATACCACCCAGCAGCAGTCCGGTGACCACTAGACACGCCGCGAGATACCTCCACAACCGTCTCACTGTACTCGACTCCCTTTCTGCAATTGCGGCATCCCCTCATGCCATAGTGCTTGGCGCCACCCGCCGATGCAAGCGGGCGGCAAGACCAGCGTCCGATTTTACGCGACGAGTACCTCGGCCAGTACTACGGCACCATACAGCACGCTCACCGCCCCGTTGATGCTCATGAAGCGCATGCCGACACGCCGCAGGCCGCGGTGGGCGATATCGACATGCGGCCACAAGAGGAGGGCGGCCACGGGAACACAGCCGACTGTGTAGAGCCAGCTGAGGTCCAGCAAGCCCCCTACGAGCAGCAAGAGCGCCGCCGCGCCAAGATGCGAGGCGGCGGCGATGGCCAGCGCCGTGCGTTCGCCCACCGCCGCCGGGATCGACTTGACCCCCTCGCGCCGATCGAAGTCCACGTCGAAGATCGCGTAGATGATGTCGAACCCGCCCACCCACAGCCCGACAGCCAAGAGCAGGAGCACCGGCGCCCAGTCGACGCCGCCTGTGACAGCTACCCACGCCGCGGCTGGCGCCAGGCCATCGGTGAGGCCGAGGATGTAGTGGCAGAGAGACGTAAAGCGCTTCGTGTACGGATAGAGCACGAACGCGGCCACGGGGATCGGCCACAAGAAACGGCAGGGCTGGCTGAGCTGGAACGCCGCCACGACGAGGACGGCGAGCGAGACAGCGCTGAAGAGCAGGACCTCGCCGCGGCGCAGCAGGCCGGCGGGGATCTCTCTGCTGGCCGTACGCGGGTTGCGGGCGTCGAGGTCGGCGTCGATGAGCCTGTTCAGGGCCATGGCGCCGCTGCGCGCGGCGACCATGGCCACGGTGATCCACAGCAACGCCTGCCACGACGGGACCCGCCGTTCGGCCAGCAGCGCACCCACGTAGGCGAACGGGAGCGCGTACACGCTGTGCTCCACCTTGATGAGCCGCGCGAAAAGTTTGAGTCGACCGCTGGCATCTTTCTCCAGCGTCGCGGACGACACGGATGACAGGTCGCTCACGTGAGCGGCAAGCCGAATTCGTGCCAGCGGGCCGTAACGCGCGCCGCCACTTCGGGATCCATGGCGATCTCATCCGGCCACTCGCGCCCGTGCCCCTCCTCGGGCCAGGTCCGAGTGGCGTCGATCCCCATCTTGGCACCGAACCGGGGGAGCGGGCTGGCGTGATCGAGCACGTCGAGAGGCCCGGGGACGACCACGCAGTCGCGCGCGGGGTCAACGTTGTTGAACACGCGCCAGGCAACCTCGCGCGGATCGTGCACGTCGACGTGCTCGTCCACAATCACGACGAACTTCGTGAACATCATCTGACCCATTCCCCACACGGCATGGATGACCTTTTGGGCGTGGCCGGGAAACGCCTTGCGTATGCTCAAGATGGCGCAGTCGTGGAATACGCCTTCCACCGGCAGTTCCATATCGACGACCTCTGGCAGCGTGAGCCGGAGGAGCGGGAGGAACAGCCGCTCCGTGGCCTTGCCGAGAAAGCAATCCTCCATCGGCGGCTTACCGACGATGGTAGCCGGGTAGATGGCATCTCGACGATGGCTCATCGCCGTTACGTGGAACACGGGGTAGCGGTCGGCCAGAGAGTAGTAGCCCGTATGATCGCCGAATGGCCCTTCAAGGCGCTCCTCTCCGTGTTCCACATACCCTTCGAGCACGATCTCGGCATCGGCCGGTACCTCGAGGTTCACCGTCGAGCAGGAGCATACCTCCACCGCCTCGCCACGCAGGAAGCCGGCGAACATGAGCTCGTCGATCCCCGGCGGCAGCGGAGCGGTAGCCGCATACGTCACACACGGGTCGGTACCGAGTGCCACGGCGACCTCGAGGCGGCCCTTTGACTCACGGAAGTTAGCCGCCCCATCGTGATGTACGTGCCAGTGCATGCCGGTTGTCCGCTGATCGTAGACCTGCAAGCGGTACATGCCGGCGTTGGGACGGCCGCGTACATCGCGAGTGATAACCACGGGAAGCGTGATGAATGGGCCGCCGTCGGCCGGCCAGGTCGTGAGGACGGGGAGGGCGCGCAGGTTGGGCGGATCCACGACGACCTCGCGGAAAGCGGCCTTCTTGACCACGCGCGGCGCGAATGAGGCCAGCTCGCGCAGCTGCCCCAGGGCCCTCACCTTGCCTACGAGACCCTGCGGTAACTGGAGATCGATGAGCTGCGCGATGCGCCCGGCGAGCTCCTCGAGCGGAGCACCCAAAGCGAGCTCCATACGGCGCAGCGTGCCGAATTGGTTCATGAGCACGGGGAAGCCGCTGTTCTTGGGCTTTTCGAACAGCAGTGCGGGCCCGTGCGCTTTCACCGCGCGATCGGCGATCTCGGCCATCTCGAGGTACGGGTCGACCTCCGCCTTTACTACCACCAACTCGCCTTCCCGGCGCAGCACCTCTATGTAGTTACGCAACGACACCGCTTGGCCTCCAGTGCGCTCCCTGAGAATGAAGCTCGCGGACGGACGGCCCGAGCATCTCTGGCAGCTCGGCTGCTCGTTCGGCGGCTATGAGATCGGCGGCGACCGCGTGCGCACGAGCGCCGCACTCGCGGCAGGATACATCGTTGGACCCCACGGCCAGAGCCGTGACCTCCCACAAGGTGTCGTCCAGGTGGAATGGCAGGTGCTGCACGCGCAGGCACGAACACGCAGCCATGAGCCGCGCCAGCAGGCTCACGGCCGCGATGTCGTCGGCTTGGGCAACCAGTCCCAAGCCACGGGCGTAGAAGTGGTCGCCGGCGAGCAGCCGTGTCTCGGCGGTGGCGCCCTGGAGCACGCGACTGCTCCGGTAGTGCAGGAGATAGCCCTCGTACACCAGCTCTACTGCCAGCGCGGCGTATGAGCGCGGCGCATCTCGCAGCAGTTCGGCGAAAGGCAACGGGATAGCCTCAGACGATACCTCGCCGAAAGGAGCTGCCACCCGCCGCAGGCCCTCGAGCACGCGCCCGGAGCACACCGTCTCCCCGCCCGCGGCCGAAAACGTACCGTCAAGACGGCGTGTGTTCATGACTCAGGAAGAACGACAGGTGCATGAGCTCACTCGAGAGGTCGACCTGTCGTACCAACACTTCGGGTGGCACAGAGACGCGAACCGGCGCAAAGCTCAGGATGGCGCGTATGCCGGCCGCGACCAGCCGATCCACCGTGACCTGCGCAGCCTCGGCGGGCACCGCGACCAGGGCGATGTCGACACGCTCGTCGCTGGCGTCTCGCTGACGGCAGAACTGCTCCAGGCCGGCGACCGCCATGACCTGACCGAGGCCGATACTGCCACCGATCTTCTTGGGAGAGCTGTCGAACACCCCGGCCAGCCGGAAGCCCTGCTGCGTGAAGCCGCGGTACCAGGCAAGGGCCGTGCCCAACTGGCCGGCACCGACGATGATCATGTTCCAGGTGCGCGAGAGCCCTAGGCACCGCTCTATCTCGCCGGCCAGCCGGGCGACCTCGTACCCCACGCCACGTACGCCGAACTCGCCGAAGTACGAGAGGTCTTTGCGGATCTGAGCGGGGTTGAGATCGACCAGCTCGGCTAACTCCTGCGAAGACACGCGTTCCCTCCCTTGGGCACGCAGCTCGCGCACCTTCCGAAGGTACAGGGCAAGGCGCGGGACGGTGGCGGCAGGCACGGAGCCCTTCACCGGCAACACCAGTCGTGCCGAACGAAGAGACGGACAAGGTTGGAGAAGAGAGCTGAATTCGGTTTCACGAATGCACATGATACCCCGCGCCAGGCGGTCCCGCCTCCCGCGACTCGGAGAGCACGTCGGAGTGGGCACGGAGACTTCGACGGGCGTTTTCGGAGATGCGCGGAGCGCGGCTGGCTCTCTCGAGCCAGCCGCGCTCCGCATCCTCTCTAGCCTAGCCCAGCCAGCGGATCACATCGCACGCATAATCGGTGACGATGAGGTCCGCGCCGGCACGACGGAAGGCCGTCATCGCCTCGAGAACGGCAGCGCGCTCGTCTAGCCAGCCCTCCTTGGCCGCGGCCTTGAACATCGCGTACTCGCCGCCCGCGCTGTACACCGCCAGCGGGAACTTGGTCTCCTGCTTGAGCACCTTGACCACGTCCAGGTATGGCAGCGCGGGCTTAACCATGATGATGTCGGCGCCCTCCTCGATGTCGAGCAGGGCCTCGCGGACGGCCTCCTCGCCGTTCGCGGGATCAACCAGGTACGTGAGCTGATCGCCGAAGAGTGGATGCGCACCTACCACGGCGGTCTGAAACGGCTCGTAGAAGGAGGAGGCGAACTTGGTCGCCACAGGCATGATGATCGTATCGTGCAGGCCTTCGTCGTCCAGCCCTGAGCGGATGGCGGCCACCCTGCCGTCCATCATGTCTGAGGGGGCGAGGATGTCGGCACCCGCCTCAGCGTGGCTGACAGCCACTTTGACGAGCACCTCCAGCGTCACGTCGTTGAGGATGCGCCCCTCCTGAAAGATACCGCAGTAGCCGCTACCGGTGTAGGCGCACACGCACACATCGGTGATGACTACCATATCCGGGTACTCGTCTTTGATGGCCTTGACGGCGAGTTGTACCACGCCCTCCGAATCGTAGGCCGCCGAGGCCCCGACGTCTTTGTGCGACGGCACACCGAAGAGGAACACCGCGCGCACCCCGATCTCCTGTGCCTCGCGGATCTCGGCGATCAGGTTGTTGATGGAAAGCAGGTGCGTCCCCGGCATGCCCGGAATGGGTTCCCGCACGTTCTCTCCGTGCCGCACGACCAGGGGCAACACCAGGTCTTCGGGCTTCAGGCTAGTCTCCCGCAGCAGGTGGCGGAGGGTCGCTGTCTGCCGCAGGCGTCGCATCCTGTAGGTGGGGTAGTACATGCGGTCGGATCCTTTCAGTCCCTAGGGAAGCGTCAGCTCCCGCACTTCATCGCTGCAATCTACCCTGCTCACCGCACGGCTGCAAAGACAGGGGGCGATCCTCCGTGTCAGCCCGCGAGGCTGACCGCCACGTAGCCTGAGCGCCAGCCTGGACACCATCAGTGTGGCGCCCGGCGGTCGCGGCCAGTTCTCGGGGGAGGGACGGGCAGCGCGCCCTCCGGGCTATCCGGCAGGGTCGCGGGGGGCTCGCAGCCCGAGACATGCCGCCGGAAGCGGCGCAGTCCGGCAGCCGCTGCCACCGCAGTGATGAGCGTGGCAGCGCCACCGCACGCGAGTGCTACCCGGGCGCCGAACCCCGCGGCCAGCGCGCCGGCGAGCGGGCTGCCGAGAGGCGTGGCGCCTAGGAAGAGCATAGACCACAGCGACATCACGCGACCGCGCATGGCTGGCGCCGCATGGAGTTGCAGCAGCGATGTCACGGTGGCCACGAACATCACGGCGGCGGCGCCCAAAGGAACGAGCAGAACGAAGGCAGCCGTGAGTGTGGGCGCGAGCGCCACCGCGACAGTACACACGCCGAACGCGGCCGTGGACAGCAGAAGTAATGGGCGGTTCGCGCGCGCTAGAGCGGCCGTGACCAGCGCACCGATCAGCGCACCCGCCCCCATGGCCGCCGTGAACGCGCCATATGTGCCACCGCCGCGGCCGAACACCTCCTTGGCAAGCACCGGCAGCAGGACTGAGAAGTTGTACCCGAGTGTACTGACCGCCGCCATCATGAGCAGCGGCACGCGCAAGTCTACCGTCCGCCAAGCATAGGCCAACCCCTGCCGTACCTGCCGTCGCGCGCGCCGTACCGGTGCGCTGCGCTGGAGCTCCTCTGGGCGCATGGCCAACAAGGCGGCCACCATGGCCAGGAACGAGGCTGCGTTGACGAGGAAGCACGAGGCAACGTTGACACGGGCGATGAGGGCGCCGGCGATTGCCGGTCCGATCAGGCGCGAGGCGTTCACGATCACGTTGTTCAAGCCCACTGCGTTCGCCAGATCATGGCGCCCCACCATCTCGACGATGAATGTCTGCCTGGCCGGGGAATCCAGTGCGGTAGCCGTCCCAGTGAGCACAGCCAGCACCCACACCACCCACACGCTGACAGCCCCCGTGAGCGTAAGCAGGCCGAGGCAGAGTGCGAACACGGCGGCGGCGACCTGCGTGAAAAACAGCAGCCGCCGCTTGTCCATGCGGTCGGCGATCAGGCCCGCCCACGGACCGAGCACCAGGACGGGCGTGAACTGAAGGGCCACCGTGATCCCGAGATCCATCGCGCTCCCGGTGAGCTCCAGCACGAGCCAGCCCAGGGCCACCGACTCCATCCACGTACCGCTCATGGAGATGAGCTGCGCGAAGAAATAGAGCCGGTACGTCTTGTATCGCAGCGAACGGAACGTGCGGGCGAGGGCCCGACGGGGCAGGAGGCGCTGTGAAAACAGGTCTGGCACAGTCAACTCGACCTGAGCCGCCGCGGCACCACAGCCCGACGAGCCCAGCAGCACAGAGTAGCGTCTAGCCTATCAGGAGGTCCCTGGGGATGACGGCTCGGCAGCCTCAAGGCCGTTGCCTGCCAGTACGCTAGTGTGCGCGGGAGGTACTCCTCTCCGCGCTTCGAGCTTCGCCCTGGTCGTTCACAGAAACGGAGATTACCTGTCTGTCGGGCGACGACCAATTCGACCGCCCTCGGGGTCCTCTACGCGCCCCCCAGACTCTCCACCATGGCTTCTTGCACTCTCTGGCAAGTTCGCTCTCAGACGCGTCTAGCCGGAAGTAGGGGATGAGCAAGTCCTCCATGGTATAGAAGCCGATAGGCTTGCTCTGGATATGTTCCAGAGAGAACAGTATGCCGCCGCCGAACGCCTCGCGGGAGATCGACTCATGCTTCAGCCTCACCGTTTGGTGGGGAAACCCGAACAGGATTTCGTGAACCCCGATGATCCCCCCAGCGCGGATTGTCTTGATCGAATCCTCTGGAAGCTCGAGCGCGTCCGCTATCTTCTTCGCGGTACCAGATACCTCGCTCTTACTCTTGAAGTGCTCTTCGAGTATCTCTATATCCGTGTATGGCGCTATGTTTTTCAGTATCTTTGCGGCGATGATCAGGAAGTTCACGCCAAGGGTTATGTTGGGAGAACATACCACTCTTGTGCATTCGGCAAGCCCCCTAATGTAATCAAGAGTGTCGTCAGGATAGTGGGAGACAGCGGTGACGATCGTGATCTCCCGTTTCATCGCCTCTTCTCCGTAGTAGTAAATTCCCGTATCGGAAGAGAAGTCGATGATCGCATCCACCGGGAACCGGTCCAGCAACTCAGACGCGGAGAACTCACTAACGGGGTAGATGAGCCCCGGCTCCTTGGAAGGTATCCCCAGAAACCCCGACACGGACCTGTGCTCGAGCGTCCGCGATCTGCGAAGCACCCACTCCAGATGTGCCGCCTTTGACTCCAGCAAGACGGAGGCAACAGGCCTACCGGCTCGCCCGAAACCGAGTTGTCCGACCCTCATACGACCACCCTGGACGATCCCGAGGGCTCAGTGTCGAGTTGCAGTCTCGAGCCCCGTTCAATAGGGTCTCCACCTTGCCCTACACGTCGGAACGGATAACGGATTTCCGAACGTGCAGTGCACGGACACACGAAGCACAAGATTGCCGGGCAGAAACCCCCGTCGTACGAAGCGCGCGTCAACGCCGCACGCTAGAGGGCAGGGACTTTGACGATCGCTCCGCCGGCCCTGCAGGTCACCTCTGCCATGCATACTACGCGTTCCGGACCTCATGTGTCTATGGACTCCGCAGAGGAACAGACACCGCGAAGCACGGATTCCACCCCTGATGGCACGCGAACTGGATCGCCTCGCGAAAAAACCACGCAAGAAAGACTCGATCGTCCAGGCGGGCATTCCTGAAACATCGGGGAGACACTGGTCGACCGCAGCGCTCCGCCCGCATACAGACGCCGACCTGAGAAATGCGGCTGCGCCGGCGTCCTGTATGGGCGCCGGCGCAGCCGCTCACCTCGCGTCTTCGCTCTTCGAAGCTTACTCCTGCTTACCGTGCCCCCGGGCCTTGCCGTGTGTTCCGGCGCTGGTACTAGCCTCCGGCTTGCCCGCTTGCGAGCGCGCAACCGCCGAGACAGCCACACCATGATTCGTAATGGTCTTGCCGTTCGCCAGGGTCTTGCTGGCGACGGTCTCGCCATCCTGAGCGACCGCGGAGACGGCCGCGCCATGATTGCCTACCGCTTCGGTCTGCACGGTCCCCTGATCACCCGAATCAGTCGCCGCCGGCAACTCGCTCGGTGCGGGGGCAGGCGGGGAACTCGGCACATCACTCGGCAGCGAGCTGGGTGTTTCGACGACCGCCGGCTCGCCAGACCCTGCGGGCACGTCGCGAAGAGCGGCCGATGCCACCCCCGCCAACGCGAGCACACCGCACAGCACGGCGGCAACGATGAGAATTCTGCGCACGGAGTACCTCCACCAATCGACTGCATCACCGGGCACGCTTTTTTCGCGCATCCAGCATCCTGAGACGACACTGCAGCCATTTTATCGACGAGAATCGAGAGATCTTCGGCGATCATCGTTGCCCGCATTGACAACAGCGGTGGAGGCGACCTCTCGCGATCCAGCCCAGCTCGCGCAACTGCTGAGCGCTTGACACTGGCCGACCGGTAGCTGACAGTAGGCGATGTGACGCTAAACGTTTCCTTAGCGTCTCACGACGCGCTCGGCCGAGCTCATCACCCGAGGGTCCAGGCCGCAACGATGTCCATGCCCGCAGAAGACCGCACGCGACAGATTCGCATACTCGCCGATACCCGCCGGACAGATCTCCTGCGCAGACTCCTGCGCGCACCAGCGACCATCTCTCAGTTGGGTGCCGCTGTCGGGCGCCATCCCGCTTGGGTGCGCCACCACGTGCTGCGCCTCCAAACGGCGGGTCTGGTCGAGCTGTGCGAGACACGGCAGACAAAGGGCTATGTAGAGAAGTACTATCGAGCGACGGCGGACTCGACCACGGTCGAGCTGCTTGGCCTTACGCCAGTCGATGCAGCTCCCTGCGTGGTCATTACGGGCAGTGACGATCCAGCCCTGGGGTTGCTCGCCGAGGCACTGCGTCACGATGCCTCGTCCCCGGAGCTGCTCGTACTCCCCACCGGCAGCCTCGAAGGTCTCATCGGCCTGCGGCATGGGATCGGCCAGATCGCCGGCTGCCACCTGCTCGACACCAGCTCCGGCGACTTCAACGTACCGTACATCCGCCACCTACTCCCAGGCCGGTGCGTGGTAGTTACCACACTGGCGCACCGGGAGCAGGGGCTCATGGTCACCGCCGGCAACCCCTTAGGCCTCACCGGCCTCCAGGATGTGATTACTACGGGCGCACTGTTCGCGCACCGCAACGAGGGTTCAGGTACCAGGATCTGGCTCGAACACGCTCTCCAAACACTGCAGCTTGCACCTGACGCGCTACGCTGCCTCCCCAGAGCGGCAACCACTCATCACGAGGCCGCCCGTCTGGTAGCAGAAGGCCAGGCCGACGCCGCCGTCGGCCTGCACCAAGCGGCAGCGGCCAATCGCTTGGCCTTCATCCCGCTCTTCTGGGAACGCTACGACCTAGTAACCACCGCGGAGGCCCACCGTGACCCGCACGTGCAGCGAGTCGTACACCAACTCACCGATCCGGAGTTCGTGGGCCAAGTGGCCGCCCTGCCTGGCTACAACGCCACGTACACCGGAGCGAGCATGGAGGTGCAGTGCTAGACAACGCTAGGGCAGAACGCCCGACAGCCCGCCAAACAGCCAACAACCGCAGAGGAGGACACGCATGCCATCTCCCAGGCGACTACGACTGATCTCCCGCCACGGCGGTGGCCACACCCCGCCCACCCTGGCTCTAGCCACACTGATCGTCCTGGTGGCACTGCTCGTCCTCGCGCCGACGGCGCTGGCCGCCGGAACCTACACCGGCGGTACGGACGAGTATCCCCAGTACGTGCCCAACGACCACACGGCGATCGCCGTACACCTCGGCGCCGAGGGCTTAGAGGCCAGCCAGACCTACAACATCAAGGTACGCTTCTCGCCCCAGCCAGCGCCAGCCAGCACCGCGAACCGCGGTTTCGTCTGGAACGCGAGCGCCGGCAGATGGGTCCAGGAACGAGAAGGAGGGTCAGACTGGTCGGCCTTCCCAGTAGTGACGACCGACAGCAGCGGGAGGATCAGCGGCAGCGGCGGCTGGCTTTACACCAAGTTCGGCGATGTGACCCACAGCGGCACCTACTACCTGCTCATCTCGTTGAAGAAGACCGGCGCTGGGTCAGGCGAGACGCTCAACGGGACCCTGGAGACACCGGTGACGGTGATCGATATGGCCAGCGACGGGTTCTGGGTGCACAACGGAGAGGCCACCAGCACCACAGGCGCTAAGCGCGTCGAGGCCAACGTGAGCACGGGAGGAACCGCGCCTTTCCTCTCGCTGCAGAAGACAGAGGCCAACGGTGTTGACGACGACGCGAACGGTACCCCGGACGACGAGGTCTACTTCACAGAGGTAGACAAGACCGGCAGCTTCCTTATACCAGCGCCCATCGACACAGCCTTCAACGTCTACCTGGGCAGCCAGAGCGCTTCAACGTGGACGTTCACGGGCGCGCAAAGCGCCACACCCGACGTAGACATCGCCCTTAGCACCGCCTCCGGCGCCGACATGACACCACCGGCGGCGCCCACCTCGCTCACGGTCACGGGGTCTCTCGGAAAGGCGACGCTGAACTGGACGGCCTCTGCGGATAGCGACGTGAGTTTCTACCGCATCTACCGCTGGCGAGATTCCGAAGACACACAGTCAACGGCCGTGAAGACCCTCGTCATGCAGGTCGATGGCGCCACCACCACCTACGAGGACACCGGTGTCCTCTTCTGGGGCCAGTATTACTACGAAGTGCGCGCCGTCGACGCCGCCACCAACGTCAGCGCTCGCTGCACGTCGGTACGGACGCACACAGTGCCTACCACCCTCACCATGTCCACGCTCGCCGTAACGGTGGACTACGCGGAGACGGTGAGGCTCCAGGGCACCCTGAACGGCCTGACCACCGAGCCAGCCCGCGGCCAGGTCACGGTCGAGCAGTCCACCGACGGCTCTACCTGGTCTTCCGCAGGCACCACCAGCGTCGGGCGGAGCGGAGCGATCAACTACGACGTAAACCCCACCCGCAAGATGTCCTACCGTTTCGTGTTCGCCGGCGACCAAGTGTATGCCGCCAGCACCAGCAGTGCCGTGCGCATCTCACCGCGCCCCCAAGCACTCGGCCGGCCGATTACCGCACTGACGTGGTACCGCAACCGGAGCTACGCACTGACGGGCGTGCTCAAGCCACACCACACAGTCGGCGCCAGGAACGTCAAGCTGCTCTTTTACCGCTACGAGAACGGCACGTGGCGATATAGGAAGTACGCGTGGGCCACGAACACCACGTACCTGAGCTATACACGGTACCGGGCGACCACGTCCTTGCCCTATAGGGGCAAGTGGCGCGTGCGCGCCTACTACCCCTCGAGCAGCCTGTACGCCGCCACGTACTCGAGCTACAGGTACTTCACGGTCCGGTGATCGTAGCCGGCGAGAGGCAGAGAGAGGCAAGCGATGACCGACCGTGGCACACCGCCTCGTCTGGCGCTCATCATCGGCGCCTGCACGATCCTGGCCGCGATCGGCTTCGCTTGGGCGTTCGAGGCGATCATCACGGACGACGCGGAGACCTCCAAGGTCTCCGCGTCGTCCTACTCCGTCGTCGTCGTACACGGGGGCGTCACGCTCCACCGGTTCACAAGGGACGACCTGGAAGCACTGCCCCAGCGATCGTTCAAGCAGAACGGCAAGATCGAAAAGGGGCCAACGCTGGTAACGGTACTCCGTGAGGCGGGAGTCGAGAGCTTTACAGCGCTGGAGGTCGTCGGCATGGGCCTACGCGATTCGGGGCGAGGCGAGTTCACAGCCTCCCAACTCGAAGACGCCATCCTCGACCTAGCCAACCGCGGCACAGCCAAACTCTGTGGTCCGCGTATCGACTGGCACGAGCGAGTTCGCGATGTCACAGCACTCCGTGTCCGCTAGCCACCGCCGGGGAGACTTCATCTGGTCACTCACGCTCCGTGAGGCGCTCGCGCTCATCCTGATCGCGGACCTCATGATCCTCGGCAAGATGTTGCTGCGCATCCCCATCCACGTACCCGGCCACTCCGGCATCGTGTGGGTGGCCCTCATGGTGATCGGCTGGGGCATGGTGCCCAAGCGAGGCGCCGGCCTGCTCATGGGTCTCATCGCCGGCGCCCTGGCGGCCCTCTTCGGCATGGGCTCGCAGGGAGTTCTCAATGGGGTCCGCTACGCCGCCGCCGGCTTCACGCTGGATGTGCTGGCCATGGCATTCCGCGGCAGACTCACCAACTTCGTCGCGGCCGCCCTCGTGGGGGCGGCCGCGCACATGGCAAAGCTCGTGTCCATGATCCTCGTCGGCTTGATCATGCGGTATCCGCTCCGTTTCCTGGCGGCCGGCCTCGGCCTGGCCGCCACCACCCACGTAGTGTTCGGCGCGCTGGGTGGCTTGCTCGGAGCACTCGTCCTGCGCCAGCTCCACCACATGCCGGCGTTCAAAGATCGACACGCGGGAGAGCCGCCGCTCGGCCACGGAGCCCCGCGATGAGACGTCGAAGCAGACGGTTCTGGAGCGTCTTCCTCACGGCGGGATCGCTCGTGGCGCTCGCTGTTAGTCTCGGCTCGGCGATCACCCACAGCTCCGCCCTGGCAGCCGCGGCACCCCTGCGGAGCATCACTATCGGCGAGGGCGGCAGCGAGAACTTCAGCTTCTCCTCGCTGCCGCCCGAGCTCGCGCTGTCCGCAGCACCAGGCGGCCGCCTGGTGCTGCGTCCCCAGGTCCTGTGGATGCTCGACGGCTCTTCGCCAGGCTACGCGGGCAGGTTTCCGCCTGATCCACGATCGGTCCAGCGCCTGAGCAACGGCAACACGCTGCTGGCCGACCGGGTGAATTGCCTGGTGGGCGAGTTTCGGCCTGATGGAACACTGGCGTGGTCTTACACTAAGGCAGACGATCCGAAGCTCGTCTGGCCCTTCGCGGCACAGCGCCTGGCGAACGGCAACACACTGATCACCGATCGCCGCGGTACGCGCGTGTTCGAAGTCACTTCCGCAAAGCATCTGGTATGGCAGTACGGCAGCACCGCGGAGTGGGGGACAGGCGTGGACCGTCTGGCCGATCCCTTCTCGGCGACACGGCTTCCCAACGGCAATACCCTCATCTGCGACAATAAAGAGGCCAACCGTGTGATCGAAGTGCGGACCTCCGACTACGATCCAGCAAAGCCGAACAACGGCTACACGCCCGCCAGCATCGTCTGGCGCTACGGGCAAGATGGCGTGGATGGCGTCGCGGCCGGTCAGCTCCGCTCACCGCGCTCCGCCCAGCGTCTGAGCAACGGCGACACGCTCATCTGCGACGCCTGGGCCAACCGGGTCATCCAGGTTACGCCTAGTGGCAACATCGTCTGGCAGTATGGCCAGACAGACGTGACGAACACCGGCGACCCCGTCGACGACCTACTGAAGGACTGCAACTTCGCCCTGCGCTTAGCCACGGGGAACACCGTGATCTGCGATACGGGAAACAGCCGTGTCATAGAAGTGGACGATCAGGACCGCCTGGTGCGTCAGAGGGGAAACGGACCGCTGGATGACGCCGCCGCGCAGTTGCGCGAGCCGCGTTCTCTAGACGTCACCGCAGATGGCCGCTTGATCATCGCCGACACGGGCGGCGCCCGCGTGGCCGAACTGGGCATGCCGGCCTCGGCCACGGCCACCTCGAAGACCACGGAGTGTGGCCTGCACTTCACGAAGAGCTTCGTCTCACTCGACTGGACTGGAGAGGGCAACGGTCGCGTGAGCATCGCCTATCGCATCGACAGCGGGCCCTGGCATTCGGCCGGCAGCTCCGGGTACTTCACATTTCCCTCTGGCACACGAGGATGGGACCTCACCTACCGCGCCACCCTGCAGACAGCCGATCACAACTCCGGCCCAGAGCTCGCCTCGCTCACTATCGCCTATCGACGCTACGAGGCCAGCTCAGGCGGAGACAATGGCGATGGCTCAAGCGGCGGCGGTTCGGGCGGCGGCGGTTCGGGCGGCGGCACAGGATCGGGCGGCAGCAGCGGCTCCGACGGTGGCGCAGGGTCCGGCTCCGGCAGCGGCTCGGGCGACGGGAGCAGCACAGGACACCACGGCAAGACATCCCCATCAGGGGGCGCTGTAAACTCCACAACGACGGAGGGCATCTTTGTGGCGCCGCGCGCCGAAGTCGTAACCGGGACCGTCGTTCAGGAGCCCAACGGAACGGTGACCGGAACCGTCTTGAAATCCGGCGGCGGTACGCGTGGCGGAGGCGGACGATCGAGCGGCGGGCCGGCGGAGCGCATCTCCGCGGCAGCTGTTACCTCGGCCACCGTGCTCGGGCTCTCGCTGCTGGCGGCGCCGGCGGCGTTTGTCGACCGGCGCCGGCGGCGGCTGAGCGCACACGACCACAGCCTGGACTCCGCCTAGCCGGCGGACCACGGAGCCGATGCGCATACCCGCCCTCGGAGAGACAGGAGAACTGTGACGAAGCCCATCGAGAGGCCGCTGCCACCACGAGCCTACGTAGCCTTTGACGATACCGATACCCTGACCGCCGATCGCGGCACCGGTAAGCTCGCCCGTTGGTTCGGCGACCGGCTGCCTGAGGACGTCGCGCTGTGGGGCGTAGTACGTGTACAGCTTCCGGTGCTGCCCGGTATCCCGTTTACCTCCCACAACAGTGCCGCCGTGGTGGTGCTGGAGCGTACCAGCCAATCGTTCGGCGCACAGCGAGACGGCGCGCCAGCTTGGGAACGTGAGCTGATCGACGAGCTCGTGCTCCGCGCTAGGCAACACGTCGAGGAGCTCGCGCTCCCGGGCAGCGACCCCGGCGTCTGCGTTGCCTGGGACGGCTGTCCCGCGCTGGCGCCCCTCATGGAGTTCGGCCAGCGGGCGGCCGTCGCGGTAGTCGATCAGGCGCAGGCTAAGGCCGCCGCGGCCCGGGCGCACCTCTCGGGCCACGGCGGTACGTGCGACGGCATCATCGGCGCCGCCGCCGGCGTCGGTCTGGTCAGCGGCGGCTGGGGCGGGCGCCTCATTGAGTACCGCTGGAACGGTCTGGGATTGCGCGATGTACCGGATCCCGTGAGCGTGGCGGAGCTCCACGCCGCCGGTATCCGGGTGGTCGCCCTCGACCGCGACGCGCCGCTGCCGGCACCACACCACCGCATCCATCACGGCAACTGGCTGCGTCCGCGCTTCTGGGCCGGCCGGCCTGTACTCCCCGTGCTACGCCACACGGCCGGCAACGACGATGCCTGGGTCATCGTCGGGCCGCGCTCTCGTGGTACAACGCGGCCAACCCTTGAGGAGTAGCCATGGACCTCTCCAGCCTAGCCCACGACATCGAGCGGACTATCTACTACACCGCCACGGGCCTCATGTACCCCGTGCTCATCGCCGCGCTGGTCTGCCTTGCGTGGGTGCTCGTCGAGCTCGGCTGGTTTCTCTATGAGGCCTACCTGCGCGTGCGCTACCGTGATCTCAACCTGCTCGAGAGCAGGGCCCTGCGGGCGCGTAAGGCGTTCGCCGCCGGAAAGCCCAGCGAGGCATACCGGCTGCTGCAGGAGAACAAGCACTCGATGGTGGTCGTTAAGTTCATCTACGACCTCATCCGCAACTATCAAGTTGACAAGCTCCCGCAGAAACCACTGAAGCTGCTGCAGGAGTACGAGTTCTACACCATGAGACGGCTGGAGAAGACGCGTACCCTGGTGCGCGTGGGACCTATGATTGGCCTCATGGGGACACTGATTCCTCTGGCTCCTGCCCTTACGGCATTGGCGGCCGGCGACACGCAGACACTCGCGGACAGACTCACGGTGGCCTTCTCGGTTACCGTCCTCGGCCTCCTCATCGGAGGACTGGCGTTCGCACTGAGCATCCTGCGCGACCGCATGTACGCACAAGACATCTCCGATCTGGAGTACATGCTCGAGCTGCTGGAGAGCGCGGAGCCTGTAAAGGAGGACTGACGCCGTGGCACCGCCAACTACCGACCGCAGCTTGGTAGAGGTCAGTCGAGAGCACCTCGAGGGGTCGCTCGAGAATGGCCGGTTCCGCTACATGCATCGTCGCCGCATCGATCGCGCCGATCGCAACGGCGACCCCCTGGACGGCATCGTGAATCTCTTCGATGTGGCGATCGTGCTAGCCGTGGCGTTCCTGCTCGCCGCGCTCACCAGCTTCGGCCTCGCAGATATCTTCTCCGACAAGGACGTCACCATCGTCACCAACCCAGGTACGCCCGACATGCGCGTGATCATGAAACAAGGCGATCAGGTGCGTTACCTAGACATGGCCGACGGCAAGCAAGCCACCGGAGTTGGCGAGCTCATCGGACGCTTCTACCGCCTTGAGGACGGCACAACCGTCTACGTCCCCGCCGAGCCCGCGACCGGGGTCACTCCGTCCCCTCAGCCGAGCGCAGAGCCCTAACCAAGCCGACCGTCTGGGCAGCAGATCGCCGCGTCGCTCGGCCGACGCAGTTCTGCCGAGCGACGCGGCGAAAACAACTCAGGCAGAGCCGATGCGCAGAGTTCTGCCCACGGTGAGGCGATGGAAGCCCTCGCCGAAACGACGATGGAAGTACTCTAAGGTCCAGTCGCAGCTATCGTGTGGCGAAAGGGCGACCACGGGCACCTGGCGACTCTGTAACTCGGCGGCGGCGCGCGCGGCGTCGAGCTCGCTGGGCAGAAGCCACGGCGGCTTGCCGGTGCACAGCAGCCGCTGGAGCGGCACGCCGTACCGTTTGGCGCGTGAGTCCTTTACGGGCAAGTGCAACCCGCCGACGAACGCGCCAAACGGACCTCCGAAGACCTGCTCGCAGCGGAGCAGGAACCTGTCGAGCCCGGGGTGACCGCAGCCGCTGATCAGCACCAGCCCGTGGCCCTCCACGCGGACCACCAGACCGTGCTCCAGCAGCTCGCCCTCGGGGAAGAGGTATCTGGGGATGGCCCCAGTCGAGGCCAACCCTGGCCCGATCACGCGGGGCTGGTCACACACCACCGGCGTTACTCCCGTCCCCGACAGAGGAACGGGACAGTACGCGGGGACGGACCGTGCCAGATGCACCCCGCCATCGGTCAGGAGGATCCTGCGCTGCTTCTCGCCCTCCATACCTCCGAGATGATCGGAGTGCGCGTGTGAGATGAACACGGCGTCGACCTGCTGCAAAGGAACGTCGAGCAGCGCAGCGTTCGTGGCGAGCGGAGACGGAAAGCGGCAGGCGGCGTTGTCTCCCATGTCGAAGAGGATGCTCCGCTCCTCGGTGCGCACGTAGTAAGACACACCGGCCTCGGTGAGGAGATCCTCCCGTTCGGCAGCCCATTCGACCAAGGGAGTGATCTCCACCCAGCGCGTCGCGCCGAGATCCTCCACACGATCCGCCGCCTGAGCCACCGTACGATACCAGCGCTCGTCTACCGAGCGCCGACCGCGCAGAAAGGCGGCAGCCTCCCAGGCCGCGACCGACGCACCCAATGCGCCGAGGAGCGCGGCACAGCGCCCAACCACCGCCCCCGACGTCGGCGGCACCGGCTGCTCATCCGCCATGTCATCCTCCCGTTCAGAAACCGTGGCGTCTATACACTTCACGACCACCGACCATGGTCAGCAAGCAGCGGTTCTCCCTCGCTTCCTCGGGAGTAACAGTTCCAAAATCGTGCTCCCACACGGCGAGGTCGGCGTACTTGCCGGGAGTAAGACTCCCCACCCAGTTTTCTAAGAATAGCTGCCGGGCGGCCTGACTGGAATACGCCGCGAGCGCTTCCAGCGGCCCGATCGCCTCTTGAACTCCGAATGGATGCGGTCCGTAGCGGTTGAGCAGCGTCCGCCGGCACATGGCCGTCGCGATCCCGTAGCGCGGGCCCGCTGGGGTCACCGGGTAGTCTGAGCCAGCCGTCCAGTTGATCCCCCGCATTCTGTAGCTGCGAAGAGGGAACAGCCGGCTATTACGAGCCGGACCGAAGTTCGCGGCGTAGTAATCACCCAAGAACCAGAGAAACGTCGGCTGAGTCTCTGGGACAGCCACATCGAATCGCCGTTGCAGTTCTACGATCCTATCCAGCGCTTCGTGGGTAGGAATGTGACAATGAATCAGCCCATGGCGCAGCCCTGCGACCGGATTTTCGGCGAGCGCCTCTTCGTAGCAGTCGAGGCAGAAGTCGATAGCTCGATCTCCTATGCAGTGCACACTCATGTGGATCCCATTCGAGTGGAAGAGCTTCACCTGGTCCCGGAACACATCGGCATCCACGACCGGATAGCCTTTGTTGCCACCGTCCAGAATCCCGGGCCCCTCATACCAGTCGTCGTATACCCACGCCGTTCGCGCCCCGGTGGTTCCGTCGAGGTATATCTTGACGCCGCCGCACATGAGCTGGTGCTCCGTACGGGCAGCCGAGGAGGCTTTGGCCCCCGCGATGTGACCCAGGAGAGCGTTGCACGGAGCCAACTCGCGAGGAGCCTCCCACATGAAGAAGGTACGGATGCCCAGCAGCCCGCGTTCTAACGCTAGCAGATAGTCCTCCCAGCGCTGCGCATCACCACCTCCGTCCTTCACCGAAGTAACGCCCTCCGCGTGGAACAGCTCACAGGCCCTGGCCACGCCACGGATGCGGTCTTCCTGGGAGGGGGGAGGGATCAGCCGCGTCACAGCCAGCTGCGCCGCATCTATGAGGACACCCGTGGGTCTGCCTTCCTCGTCACGCTCAATGCGTCCATGGGGGGGATCAGTCGTCGACGACTGCACTCCCGCCAAGCGCAAAGCCAGGGAGTTGCCAGCTCCGTAGCACTCGGAAGCGTGCGAGAGCCAAACCGGATGGTCTGGCGAGACGGTGTCCAAATCTGCTGCCACGATGTACCGACGCTCGGCTAGCGTACCCTCGTTCCACCCCGTCCCCACGATCCACGTGCCAGGCGGGACAGTCGCCGTCCGCTCCCGTACCTTCGCCGCGATCTCCTTAATGGAACCCACACTGGGATACGCCGCGTCGATGGTCACGATCTCGTGCACGGCAGAGAAGTGGCAGTGCGAGTCGACGAGACCCGGCGTTACCGGATGGCCGCCGAGATCCAGCACCTCGGTGTGCGGTGCGACGAGGCTCAGGAGCTCGCGCGTATCCCCCAGGGCCACCACCCTTCCTTCAGTCACGGCTACACCTTCAGCCAACGGCTGAGCCGGGTCCATGGTCCGCACGCGCGCATTCACGAGCACAAGGTCGGGCGTCAGCCGCTTCGTCCGCGAAGAGCCTGCGTTTGAGGTGGGTTCGGCCGAGTCCACTGCGTCTCCTTTCGTCTCAACAACGACATGCTGCACCCACCTCGGGAATCGCCGCAGTACACGACAGCGCGAGAGCGGGGGCCGGGGGCGGAGAGCGGGGGACGTGCCTCCACCCCCGGCCGATCTCATTCCGTTACGCCGCCGTCAGGGTAGGCGCAGCGGAGCCGTGGCGTAGGCCTCGGGATAGACGGGGACCATCTTCCCGTCCTGATACTGGATCACGATCAGCGGTACATCGGGGTTCTGCCCATCCGGACCAAACGACACCTTCTCGCCACTGGTCACGATGTGGGGGTTGTCCTCATGGGAGATGTTGGCCGCCGCCAACGCATCGCGCACTTTGATGGGATCGGCCGTCGCCGCGCGCTCGAGAGCGTCGGCGATCACCCAGCCAGCCTGATAGGCGTAGTAGGCCATCGAGGTGATATCGCTGCCGTACTTCGTCTTGTAGTTAGCGTTGAGCTCGGTCACTCCGGGGATGGAGTCCGTGAACTCCAGTTCAGTGAGGGTGCCATCCCCGGCAGACCCCAAACGCTTGATGAACTCTCCATCGACGGTGCCACCGGACGAGTCGAAGAAGAGCGTCTTGACACTGAGCTTCTCCCGAGCCTGCATGATGAGGATGGCGTCGTTCAGGTACGTCGACGTGAGCACCACATCCGGCTTCATGGCCTTGATCTTGGATACCTGAGTGGTCAAGTCCGCCGAGTTGGACGGGTACGTCACATCGCCCGCCACCTCGATGCCCGCCTCCGCGGCGTACTCCTTCTGAGCGGCGCTCGTCGACTGGCCATAGTCGGTGTCCTCGTGCAAGAGCGCGACACGCGCAACGGCTGGCCCTCCGACGTCCTTCATAGCCTGGCAGTACCTGATCTGGTCACGCGCATACCATGACGATTGCGGGCAGAGACGGAATGTGTACTTGAACCCGCGCTCAGTGATCTCGTCGGCCACGGCGATCGAGATCACCACCGGGACTTGCAAGCGCTCGGCCCACTGGGTCACGGGCAAGGCCACCGTCGACTGGTACGTGCCGACGACCGCGCTAACGCCTTCGCTGGAGGCAAGGCGCTCCATCTCGCTGACGGCCTTATCCGGTGAGCCCTGCGAATCGGCGACCACCAACTCGATCTTGGCACCGCCGAGAGATGCGATGCCACCCGCCGCGTTAACCTCATCGATGGCGAGGCGCAAGCCCTCAACAGAAGCTTTCCCCGGCTGCGCCAGCTCGCCGCTCGTGGGAAAGATAGCGCCGATCTTGATTGTCGCGGGCTGATCGCCCGTCTTCCCTTCCTCCTGATCTCCGCAGCCTGCCCCCAAGCAAAGACCTATCGCTAGGAGCGCTGTAAGCAGGACTAGTGGTACAACGCGTTTGTGGGTCATGGGATCCCCCTCATTCCTCCTGCACGATTGATGAACCGCGGGTAGCGAGACGCCCGCCGCGCGCTTGAACCTGACGTGCTACTACCGTGGCGGACCCCTGGATCGCCAACAACTCGCCGTGCGCGCAATGAGCGCATCGCTGCCGTCGCGCCACTCACCGCCCTGCCTCCACGACATTGTCAGGATAGCCCCCACGGACAGTCTCTCATCCTCCGCCACCATGGGTTTCAATCACGTGCGGCGTATGATACATCACCCGGTTGGTGTACACCAACCGGGTGATGTATCAAAATGAACGGTGTCCGGGTCGGGCGGCGAAAGGTGCTCTGGGCCAGCGACAGCGTTAGTATTTCGGTTTAGGACAACCGCCTCTCGAGAAAGAAGCGCAGCAAATGAACGAGCTCAGGCACCCTCTCGCCGATCTGCCTGCTCAGGCCAGGTACATCGTGGAGACCACGCGCAGGCTGTTGACCGCGGAGGGCTACCGTGCACTTAGCCTGGAGCGAATCGCTAAGGAGTGCCGACTCAACAAGACCGCCATCCGCTACTACTTCGGGAACAAAGCGGGTCTCATGGAGCTCGTCATCGAGACCTTTGTCTACGATAGCTGCCGGCGTGCACTCTCGTTCTCAAGCGAACTGAGCGGACGCCCCGCCCTCCAGCGCTTTCTGGAGGCCAAGCGGGAGGTGAGCGAGAACGAGGAGCTCTCTCTCGCCTTCTTCGAGTTCCTGCCGAATATCTTGCGCGAGCCCCAGTATCGCGCGCGGTTCATCGCCATGTACGAACTCACGATTGCCGAGTACATGAAGTTCCTCGACGGCCACATGCCCGGGGCTCCGAGAGAGACAGCCCGCACTGTGGCACAGCTCTTGATCAGCGTGCTCGACGGGCTGTGCGTGCAGTACTCAATCGACCCCCAGCGGTTCCCCATCGACCGCGTCTACACCGTGCTCGAATCCATGCTCGCCTGCTGGCTCGAGAGCTCCGCCTGGACGACCGAGGAGCTAACCGCCAAAACCTGAGCGTGGACGGCTGCTCCGCCGAGGTTGCATGGGGCGTTAGAGACCGCGGCGCGCCCCCACTTCACGCCGCGAGACGCAAGGAGGTACAGAGGATGGTCACACCAGTTGAGGCCGAGGTGCACGAGCTCGGACTACAGTTCTCGCTCTATCCCCTCCGGCAGACGCATCTGCGCCCCGCCATCGAGGCCGCCGTGCGCGCCGCCGCCGAAGAAGGGGCGGTAGAGACCGTTGGGACGCTGAGCACGCTCGCGGTAGGAGATGAGGAGACGGTCTTTCGCGCTCTCCGCGCCGCCTTCGCGGCCGCTCGCTCCTTTGGGCCCACCGTCATGGTGGCCACTCTCTCCAGCGGACTGCCCAGCGAGGACACGGTAGCCGGTATCCAGGCGGCGACCATACACTGAACCGTCGGCCGCGCGCGAATGAGTCAACGACCGATCGCTCGCGGCACCTCGACAATCGACGCGACCACGTGATCCGGCGCGCGTCTCGCCTGCGTCGCGACAGCTACCCCACGGGAAGTCGCCGTGCGCACCCAGATGCCCGTGATGCCGGCGGCCTGGGCCGCGAACACGTCGTTCTCGAGGTCGTCGCCCACCATCGCCACCCGCGCCGCCGGGAGCCCGAGCGCTCGCAATCCGGCGGCGAAGAAAGGGGCGGCAGGCTTGCCGGTCACCACAGCTTCGCGGCCACTTGCCCGCTCCAGACCAATCAAGTAGGCGCCGAGATCCAGGCACTCGCCAGCCCGCATCAGCCACGAGAGCGACCGGTGCATGGCCACGAAAGGGACGCCGCGCAGCAGTAATCGGTAAACCTGGTTGAGGGCATCGAAGGCGAAGGAGGGATCGGCCCCAGCGAGCAGCACCACCTGGGGATCGTCGTCGAGGCCGACGAGGTGGAGCCCCCGCAGATCCTCCGGCTGCGCCGCGCCCAGCACGAACACACGGTTTCCGGGATAGGCGGTGCGCACATACGCCGCCGCGGAGACCGCCGCCGTGAGTACGTGGTCGTCGGCGATCTCCATCCCCATGTCCCGCAAGCACCGACCGATGTCGCTCCGGCTACGGCTTGTGGTGTTCGTGAGGACGCACAGAACCACGCCGGCGGCGCGCAGATGCGCCAGAACCTCCGCGGCGCCGGGCACGGGCTCACCCAACGTCACAAGCACACCATCCATGTCGAGGAGCAGCCCCTCAATCATGCGACGAGACCCCCAAGGACTCTCAAGCCATCGCGGCGAGGACGCCCGTTACCCGTGATCCGCTAGCCGACCGGCACGACAGCGATGTACAGGCCGATCAGGTACCCGATACCGAACGAGACAGCAACCGTGAGGAGAATCACCAGCACCGCGAACAGAATACGGCGGCCCAACCGTCCTTTGCGACGGTCGGGAGGAGCCGAGCGCCGCGCACGATCGGCGCGTCTGCGATCCTCCGTACGCGTAGCCTGCCCTCTCCTCGCAGCCTGCCCCCTACTGCCAGAGCCGCTGCGATAGACGGTACGGCCGGAAGAACTGCTCCTCGGCTCATCTCGCATGCTCTTCCCCTTTCAGCAGCCCCTGTCGGGCGAGATCCTCTAGCAGATACAACGACCCCGTGATGAGCACAGAGCCATGGCGACCGGCCGCCCGAGCAGCCAGCCGGAACGCCGCCTCGGAGCTGGCCGCCACCTCCACGGCCGGCTGGTACGGCAGACGCCGAATGCGAGCTGCCAACTCCGCGGCACGGAGACTGCGCGGCTCGCTTGCCTCGGTACAGATTACCTGCTCCACCAGCGGCAGCACCAGAGCCAGCATCTCGTCCACGGCCTTGTCGCGGAGCATGGCCAGCACCGCCACTCGCGGACGCGGTGGATTGAGCTGCCTCAGGCAGGCGACCAACGCCGCCATGCCGTGCGGATTGTGGGCGCCGTCGGCCAGAATCAGCGGACGATCGCCCACCACCTGCAAGCGCCCGGGGACGAGGGTCGTGGCCAACGCCTGCCGAACACGCTCCTCGTTGAGGCCGCCGAGCAACAGGTCGGCGGCGGCCACCGCCAGGGCGCCGTTCGTCACCTGGTAGCCGGCCGCGGTGGGCAGACGCAGGCCCGAGTAGTGGCGCTTGCCCGCCGCGCCGCGCAGCTCGACCGCGAACCCCCGCGGATCGCCCTGTACCACGACCTGGCGACCCCAGTAGTGAGCGCGCGCGCCCGTCCGCGCGCAACGCGCCTCGGCCAGCGGCTCAAGCCCCTCTAGCGGGCCGAAGACGGCGTCGCCTCCGTGGATCACCGCCGCCTTCTCCGCGAAGATCGCCTCCCGGGTAGGCCCCAGCACAGCGGTGTGCTCCAGGGCGATGTTGGTGAGCACCACCACCGGCGCATGCACTACGTTGGTGGCATCGAGGCGACCCCCAAGCCCCGCCTCCACCGCCGCTGCCTGTACCCCGGCTCGAGCAAGAGCCAGGAACGCCGCCACGGTCAGCACCTCGAACTGCGTCGTCTCACCAAGAGCCACCGGTATGCGATCGACGGCGGCACGTACCTCCTCCACCGCGGCCCCCAGCTCTCCCGGCGACACGGAGGCACCATTGATGACGACGCGCTCGTTGTAGCCCGTCAGGTGCGGCGAGAGATAGGCGGCACTCCGCACGCCGTGTGCCCGCAGGAGCGCCTCCACGTACCGTGTGGTAGACGACTTGCCGTTCGTCCCTACCACGTGCACGGTACGAAAGGCGCGCTGGGGATCGCCCAGGAGCGTCAGCAGGGCCTCAACCCGTTCCAAGCCGGGGCGCATGCCGAAAGCAGCCAGGGCATCGAGGTACTCCTCCCAGGGCGACACCATCGCCGTCCCTACTGCAGGTGCGCCAAGCGAGCCGCTACCTCATCGCGGTCGGCCAGATACTCGGCGAGCTTCGCCCGCTCCTTCTCCACTACTTCCTGGGGCGCTCGTTCGACGAACGACTGGTTACCGAGCTTCGCCTGGGATCGCGCCACCTCGGCGTCGAGCTTGGCCAGCAGAGCCGAGAGCCGCTGAGCCTCGACGGCGCGATCGGCCGCCGAGCTGGTCACGAACAGGGTAGCCCCCGGCACGATCACTACATCGCCGCTCGCCTCGGCACCGACCGCTACCTCGGTGCGCGCCAGGGCTTTGAGCACGGCGCCGTGCGCCAGAAACACGTCGGCGGTGGCACCGTCGTCGGGCACGGCGACGGCGTTCAGCACGGCCCCCGGCGCCACGCCGCGGTTGGCGCGGTAGGCGCGCAGCGCGTTGACCGCTCCCTGCACACCGGCGATGGCGGCCTCGTCGGCGCCGGCGCCTGGCGCCGGCGCCACCCGCGGTGCTGCGCCGCGAATGAGCGGTGCGGCGCCGTACAACGCGGCGATCTCTTCCGTCACGAACGGCAAGAAGGGGTGGAGCAGGCGGACCGCGGCGTCGAGGATGAAGCGCGCGTGGCCGGCGGCTCGCCTGCGCACCTGTTCGTCTTCCCCGTACAGACGCACCTTGACCATCTCGAGGTACCAGTCGCAGAACTCGTTCCAGACGAAGTGGTAGAGGCCGTCGGCGGCGGCGGAGAAGTCGTAGGCGGCCACCACCGCCGCCGTCCGCTCTACCGCGGCGGATAGGCGGGCCGTAATCCAGCGGTCCACTTGGTGTTCATCGGAACGCTGGGAAGCCACGCCCTCAGTAGCCAGCAACACGAGCCGGCCGGCATTCCACAGCTTATTGGCGAAGTTGCGGCCCATGGCGATCTTCTCTTCCGAGAAGCGCACGTCCTGGCTGCTGCTGATGAGCAGCAGCCCGAAGCGCGTAGCATCGGCGCCGTACTTGTCGATCATCTCGAGCGGATCGATGCCAGTGCCCAGCGACTTGCTCATGCGCCGTCCATCGGCGGCCTGAATGACGGAGTGGATGTAGACATCGCGGAACGGGACCTCGCCCATGAACTCCATGCCCATCATGATCATACGCGCGACCCATAGGAAGATGATCTCGCGCGCCGTGCTAAGCAGAGCGGTGGGGTAGAAGGCCCGCACGTCGGCCGTATCCTCCGGCCAGCCCCATGTGGCGAACGGCCACAGCGCCGAGCTGAACCACGTGTCGAGCACGTCTGAATCGCGCTCCAGGGCGCCGCCGCAAGCGTCGCAGGCCGCCGGCTCCGTCTCCTCGACGATCACCTGTCCGCACGACTGGCACGTCCACACGGGGATCTGATGCCCCCACCAGAGCTGGCGGCTGATGCACCACGGCCGCAGGTTCTCCATCCAGTCCAGGTATACGCGTCCCCAGCGCTCGGGGACAAAACGTACCTTGCCCGAGCGAACCGCCTCGACCGCCGGCAGCTTGAGCTCGTCCATGCGCATGAACCACTGCAGGCTGATCAGCGGCTCGATAGCCGTACCGCAACGGTCGCAGGTGGCGATGGTGTGCGGGTAGTCTTCCACGCGTTCGAGCACGCCGAGCGCCTGCAGGTCTGCCACGACGCGCGCGCGGGCCTCCTCCACGCTAAGGCCCGCGTACTGTTCTCCCGCCGCGGTGATGCGTCCGTCTGGACCAATAGCCTGCACCGTAGCCAGCCCGTGCTCGCGGCCGATGTCGAAGTCGGTGGTGTCGTGTGCCGGCGTGATCTTGAGGCCGCCGGTACCGAACTCGATATCGACCCGCTCGTCGGCGATCACCGGCAGCTCGCGCCCCAGCAGCGGCAGCACCGCCGTGCGGCCGACGAGGTACGCGTAGCGCTTGTCGGCCGGGTTCACCGCCACGGCGGTGTCGCCCAACATAGTCTCGGGGCGGGTGGTGGCGATGGTGATCGACCCGCCCCCCACGAGCTCGTAGCGCACGTGGTACAGCTTGCCCGGCGCCTCCACGTGAGCGACCTCGAGGTCGCTGATGGCGCTGCCGCACCGCGGACACCAGTTGACCAGGTAATGGTCCTTGTAGATGTAGCCCTTGCGATAGAGGCTCACGAACACGTGGTTCACGGCACGGACGTAGCCTTCGTCGAACGTGAATCGTTCGCGATCGTAGTCGCAGGCACAGCCGAGGCGTTTGAGCTGGCCGATGATGGTGCCGCCATAGAGCTGACGCCAATCCCACACCCGGCGGACGAACTCCTCGCGTCCCAGATCCTCTTTGGCGAGACCCTGGGCGCGTAGCTGCTTCTCGACCACGTTCTGCGTGGCGATGCCCGCGTGGTCGGTCCCCACCAGCCAGCAGGCGTTGAGGCCAGCCATGCGATGCCAGCGGATCAACACATCTTGGATGGTGCCGTTGAGAGCATGACCCATGTGTAGATTGCCGGTCACATTGGGGGGTGGGATGACAATCGAGTACGCCGGCCGGCGCTCGTCAGGCTCGGCGTGGAACAGGTGATCGTCGAGCCAGCGCTGTGTCCAGTACGCCTCTACGTCTGCCGGCTCGAAGCGGGTGCGGTCTTTCAGCGGGATCTGAGCGTGATCGTCGGTCATGGTGGTACGAAGCCGTCCTTCTGCTGGTTCAAACGAGCGTAGCACGGTGCGCGACCGCCAGCCGGTGCGCCTCCCATCAGTATATCGCCTGAGCCTTCTCTCCCAGACTCACGGCTCCACAGGCGATGTCTGGCTCTGGTCGTCCTCAGACCCCGGCGGCGGATCCCACGTCTCTTCTTCGGGCACTATACCGCTGATTCGCCAGCGGCCCCCGCGGAACGACATGGCAACCAGATGCATGGGCCCGGAGACGCAGACACCATCCGAGGTAGAGGTGAGCACTTCGAATTGGACACTCCGGTAGATCCGCCCATCTGAGCCGTACGAGGACACAGCTACGTGTGCGGTCCGCAGGCGCCGCGCGTCGGCCACGAATCGCGGCGCCTCGCGGCGCACGGAGCCGCCGAAAAGCCTGTCTGCTTGCGACCATGCTCCGCATCGCACCGCCCGCACCAGCCCATTGATGATGTCCCGATCCGTCTGATGTGAGAGGCGCTGATACACGCCATCGAAACCGTCCGGCGACATCTTCGCCAGGGCGCCGGGTACGACGAGGCCTACAGCGAAGGCGACGCCGGCGACGGCCACGATCGTCATCGGCATACGCAGACAACGTGGCATTGAGGCACCGCCGTGCCAGCGCCGCCCGCGCCACGAGGGACCCCCAAAAGACTGGCGCGCGTCTCGGCGCCTCTCGGGCTGCGTTCGGGACCCGCCCATGCCAACTCGCACGAGCGCGAGCGGCACTAGCAGCGCGAGCCACCCCAGCAGGACAACAGCCCCCACTACCCGCGGGGCTCTCAACCATGGGGCAAGGGCGATCACGCGACCGCTAGCTATCGCCTGAGCCGCGCCGACCGGGTTGAGCAACGCCAGTACCTTGCCGACCGGCGAGAGCATCGTCAACAGCACCGCGCCGAAGTACGCGAGAAAGCCGCAGAGGCCGAGGGTGGCCGCCGCGGTACGTGATCGCATAACGTAGGTCACGCAGATCGAGACCACAGCACAGGCGGATGCAAGGACACAGGCGACGAGCGTGCTGTCCACCACCCGGCGAGCCGCGTGAGCCCACTTCGCCGCATCGCCAGACGGCAGGCCGCCGATACCACCAACACACGCGGCGAGCAAGGCAGCTACCACGGCGAGCGGCCACAGGAGGAGCGGCGCCACAGCAGCAACCGCCATACGGCTCCAGGCATCGGACACTGGGCTTACGCCCGCGAGATACGAATCGCGCGCCGTCTGCAAAGCATCTTCCTCGCCGCCGGTCACTACGCCCCAGAACAGCGCCGGCACGGCCGCTAACTGGGCCGACCAAACGGTGCCGGAGACCACCATGGCTGCCACACTACTCGTGAGAGACCCGCAGACGAGAAGGGCACAGAGAAGTCCACTGCACAGAAACCACCCTGCACAGAGCCAAAGGACGGGCCTTCGGGAGGCCCTCCGGGCCTCGGCCCGGAGGCTCGCTGGCAGGATGATCACCTCACACGCCTCCTCACGCCACTGCGACTGTGCCGCAAGCCCCGATAGAGCCACGCCCAGGCGGCCGCGGCAACGAAGAACACCGTCCAGGCGGAGTAGCTCGCCACGAACTGCCACGTCGTCATCTCGAGGCCGCCGGTGAGATAGTTGCCCTCGCCGAGAGCGGCCGCGAAGAGTGGCCCGCACGGCAGGATTTTGAAGATCGCCCGCAGCGGCGAGGAGAAGCCAACGGGATGCGCCAGGTACAGGCTGGCCATCAGAACACCCAGCCAGATGATCAACCCAACTACCCGAGAGCGAGCGTAGGCAGCCAAAGCGAAGGCGGCAAGCCCTGAGAACGAGGTGCTCATGAGCGCCACGGCAACCAACCGCACCTGGAACGCGGCCGTAAGGGTTGATGTCTCAGGCGCCACGGGATGGCCGGCGATCAGCACGCCCACCAGCGTGCAAGCCCCTCCGGCCACTGCGACCAGCGGTACCGTGACAACGCTCACCGCGGCGAGCACAATGCGTGCCAGGAATAGCGATACCCTTGGCAAGCCGGCGAGATGCAGTTCCTGCTGGGTCTGCAGATCGTAGTCGTCTCCACCCAGTGCCGCGCCAATCACCGCGGCCAGCACCAGGCCGGCAAGGCCGCCTACCAGGGCGGCGAAAGCGAGCGCCACCGGCGGCCCATAAGCAGTGCCCCTCGACATAGTAGTGGCGGCCACCGCGAGAGAGCCGCTCAGGGCAGCCACCAGGAGACACACGGCGGTGAGCGGCCGCCGCACAAACACGAGCGCTTCAGAGGCGAGCAGTCGGATGAACACCATTGTCTTCTTCATCAGTAAGGGCGAAGAAGTAGTCCTCCAGGGTGGCGTGGCCGCTGAGAACTTCGGCCGTCGTTCCGCACGCGACCACCTTGCCTTCGGCCAGCACCACCACCTCGGAACAGAGACGCTGGACTTCACCCAGCGCATGACTCGCCAGCAAGATCGTCACCCCGTTGGCGTTGAGTCGAGCCACCAGGCCACGAAGCCACCGGTAACCGGCTGGGTCGAGCCCGTTCGTCGGTTCGTCGAGCAGCAGCACCTCTGGCGAGCCGAGGAGAACGCGAGCGATACCAAGACGCTGCCGCATACCCTGCGAGTAGGCTCTAACCTTGTCAGCCTTACGTTCCCAGAGACCGACCTCGGCTAGGAGGTCATCGATACGTACGACGCGCTCGCGCCGTCCAGCGGCAGCCACCAGGAGGTTCTCCCTCGCACTTAACCACGGGTAGAAGCGCGGTTCCTCAATGAGCGCACCTACCTGAGCGGGCATGCGGCCGGCGGCAACTGGATGGCGGGCAACTCGTACTTCGCCCGCGTGTGGGCCGATCAAGCCAGTGGCGACACGCAGGACAGATGTCTTGCCGGCGCCATTGGCGCCCAGCAGACCGCAGACGCTGCCGCACGCTACTTGGAACGAGACGTCGTCCAGGATCTTGCGACCGGCACGCATGAGACAGACCGAGCGAAGATCGATCGCGGGCACCGTATCACGGGCGGATCGGGTGTCGGGCATCAGTGCGATATCGCATTGTACAGGGGATTGGGTATCCAGCGCAGGACACCACAGGCCCGAGGTGCCGCGAACCGCGCGAGGCGCGCGTCTAAGCGAGGATGTGCTCGAGCGCCTCGGTGAAACGCCCCACGTGGATGAAGTTCAGCTTGCCGGTGAGCTCCCCAGGCAGCTCGAGAAGGCTCGCGCGGTTGGCCTCCGGCAGGATCACCGTAGTCACGCCGGCCCGCACCGCCGCCAAACACTTCTCCTTCAGCCCGCCCACCCGGAGCACGCGTCCGGAGAGGGTGATCTCGCCGGTCATGGCCACCCGCGGCTTGAGCCGCGCGCCGGTGAGCGCGGAGAGCAGGGCCGCGGCCAGCGCTAGCCCGGCCGATGGTCCATCTTTGGGTACGGCACCCTCGGGCACGTGCACGCGCACGTCGTAGTTCGCGAGGTTGAGCCCCTCCGCGGAGCAGTAGGGCAAAGAGCGGCACACGGAGCGCAGCCGCGGATCATTCTCCACGTTGGCCAGGATGTACCCCCACGCGGCCGAGGCCGACTCCTGCATGACCTCCCCGAGTTGGCCGGTGAGTAGCAACTCGCCGCGCCCCCTGCTGATAGACGCCTCGACGGTGAGCACCTCGCCCCCGTCTGAAGTGTAGGCGAGGCCCAGGCTCTGGCCGACGACCGGCCGCGAGGGTATGCGCGCCTCGGCCCAATGGGCCTCGCCCAGCAGCTCGTGCAGGTCGGCGACGGTCACTGTGATGGGGAAGGCGAGCTGGCCCTCCAGATGCTTGCGCGCGGCCTTGCGATGCACGCGGCGCAGAGCGCGCTCCAAGTCGCGTACGCCCGCCTCTCGGGTATAACCGCGGACCATGGCCCGCAGCGCCGCGGCCTGCAGGCGCACCTGGCCGTGGCGCAGGCCGGTCTCCGCCGCGATGCGCGGCAGCAAGTAGCCGCGCGCGATCTTGAGCTTCTCGGCGATCGTGTAGCCACTGAGACGAATGACCTCGAGACGATCGTACAGCGTCGGCGGAATGCCATCTTCATCGTTTGCGGTCGCGATGAAGAACACCCGCGAGAGGTCGTAGTCGGCCTCGAGGTAGTTGTCGCGGAAACTCGTGTTCTGGACCGGGTCCAGCACCTCCATGAGGGCGGCCGCCGGATTCCCGTGCCAGTCGTACTCCAGCTTATCGATCTCGTCCAGCAGCAAGACCGGGTTGTCTACGCCCGTCTTGGCGAGCGCCTCGATGACGCGGCCGGGCATCGCGCCCACGTAGGTGCGTCGATGGCCACGGATCTCGGCCTCGTCGCGCACGCCGCCCAGCGAGATGCGGGCGAACGGGCGCGCCATAGCGTCGGCGATGGCGCGCGCGATGGAGCTCTTGCCCGTGCCGGGCGGGCCCACCAGGCAGAGGATGGTTCCCGGCTGATCGCCACGCAGACGGCAGACGGCGAGGTACTCGAGAATGCGATCCTTGACGTCCTCGAGGCCGTAGTGCGTACGTTCCAGATGCCGCGCCACGGCGCTCAGGTCGAGCTGCGCGGGCGCCACACGGCCCCAGGGGAGATCCAGCAGCGTGTCGAGGAGGCTGCGGATCACGCTCACCTCCGGAGACATGGCAGGAGTGCGGCGCAGCTTGCGCACCTCCTTCTCGACCATCGCCGCGGCCTGCGACGAGAGGTCCTTTTCCCGCGAGAGGGCGATGTAGCGGCCGATCTCGTCGTCCTCGTCCTCGTCGACCTCGATCTCCTCCCGAATAGCGCGCAGCTTCTCGTGCAGCACCACCTGCCGCTGTCCGTCCTCGATGCGCCGCTGTACTTTCTGCGCGATCTCGGCCTCGATAGCCAGCACAGCGTTCTCCTCGGCGAGGAGCTCGAGCAACACACGCAGCCTCTCCTCCACCGAGACGGTCTCCAGCAGCTGCTGTTTCTGCTGCATGCTCACGAGCAGGTGAGCGGCGACGATGTCTGCCACCTCGCCCGTGTCCGCCGCCTGCGCCACCACCTGCTGGGCTTCGTCGGGGAGCTGCGGGTTGAGCTGGACATAGGCGGCGAACTCGCTGGCCACGCGCCGGGCCAGCGTCTTGCTCCGGCGCGCCTCGCGATCGGACGACTCGAGCCGTTCGTAGGCCACCACGAACTCGGGCGTCGTGGCCTCGAAGCCATGCAGGCGCACGCGCTCGCGTCCCTCCACCAGCGCCTTCACGCTGCCGTCGGGCATCGTGAATACCTGAAGCACCGTGACCAGGGTGCCCATAGGCACGATGTCTTCGGGATGCGGATCGTCCTGCAGCGGCTCGCGCTGCGGACAGAGGATGAGCGCGGTGCGCTCGCTGTGCGCCTTCTGCACCGCGCGCACGCTCTTCTCGCGGCCCACGAAGAGCGGCGAGATCATCTTCGGGAAAACGATCAGCTCTCGCGTCGGCACCAGCGGAAGCGCGGCCGGCTCGACACCGCCGGCCGCGAGCTCGTCAGGCAGTTTCTTCGTCAAGCTGGTACTGCGTCCTCTCGGCCTCTGTGACCAAAGTGGGGTCGAGCCCCTTCTCGATGGTCTCGCGAGTGATGACGCACTTGCGCACGTCGCGCCGCGACGGCAGCTCGAACATCACATCCAGCAAAGCCTCTTCGATGATGGAGCGCAGGCCGCGCGCACCCGTGTCGCGCTCGAGGGCTTTACGGGCGATGGCTTCCAGCGACTCGTCCGCGAACACCAGCTCTATGCCGTCGAGCGCGAAGAACTTCTGGTACTGCCTGACGAGTGCGTTCTTGGGCTCCACCAAAATGCGCGTGAGCTCTGCCTCGCCGAGGCTGTGCACCGCGCTGACCACCGGCAGCCGGCCGACGAACTCGGGGATCAGGCCGTAGTTGAGCAGATCCTCGGGCAGCACCTGGCAGAAGATACTCTCCGCGTCGCACAGCGCTTTGGAGGTAATGTCGGCCATGAAGCCCACGCCCTGACGGCCCACGCGCCGCTCGATGATCTTCTCCAGCCCCGCGAAGGCGCCCCCGCAGATGAACAGCACGTTGGTGGTGTCGATGGTGAGGAACTCCTGGTGGGGGTGCTTGCGCCCGCCCTGTGGCGGCACACTGGCCACCGTGCCCTCGAGGATCTTCAGCAGCGCCTGCTGCACGCCCTCGCCCGACACATCGCGCGTTATGGAGGGGTTGTCGGCCTTTCGCGCGATCTTGTCGATCTCGTCGATGTAGATGATGCCGGTCTCGGCGCGCTTCACGTCGAAGTCGGCAGCCTGGATGAGCTTGAGCAGGATGTTCTCGACATCCTCGCCCACGTAGCCCGCCTCGGTGAGGGCGGTGGCGTCGGCGATGGCGAACGGCACGTTCAAAATGCGAGCCAGCGTTTGCGCGAGCAGTGTTTTGCCGGACCCCGTAGGCCCGAGGATGAGGATGTTACTCTTCTGGAGTTCGACGTCGCTCTCGCCGGAGGCCACCGCGCGGACGCGTTTGTAGTGGTTGTAAACCGCCACCGACAGGATGCGCTTAGCCTCGTCTTGGCCGACGACGTAGTCGTTGAGCGTGGCGTAGATCTCTTTCGGCTTCGGCAGGCTGTCGAAATCGAGTGTGGCCGGCGCGGCTAGCTCTTCGTCGATGATCTCGTTACAGAGGTCGATGCACTCATCGCAGATGTACACTCCCGGCCCTGCGATCAGCTTCTTGACCTGGCGCTGGGACTTGCCGCAGAAGCTGCACAGGAGCTGGTCGTTGCTGTCTCCGGTTGCCAAGACTATGCCTCCTGCCGATGGGGCCTGGGACCGCCCGCCGGCGTGGTCCTCCCTCTACCGATGGGCGATGACGTCGTCGATAAGACCATATGCCTTCGCCTGTTCGGCGGTCATGAAGTAATCCCTCTCCGTGTCGACGCGCACCTTCTCGATGGGCTGATTACAGTGCGTGGCCAGGATCTCGTCCAGCCGTTGCCGGATGTTGATGACCTCGCGCGCATGGATCTCGATATCCGTGGCCTGGCCCTCGAAGCCGCCGCTGAGCTGATGGATGAGGACTTTGGCGTTGGGCAGGGCGAATCGCTTGCCCGGAGCGCCACCCGCCAGCAGCAGAGCGCCCATGCTCATCGCGATGCCCACGCAGATGGTGCTAACGTCGGGCTTGATGAACTGCATGGTGTCGTAGATGGCGAGGCCTGCGTACACGCCGCCCCCGGGGCTGTTGATGTACAAGCTGATGTCTTTCTCGGGGTCTTCGGACTCCAGGTGAATGAGCTGCGCCACCACCAGATTGGCAACCTCGTCGTTCACCGGCGTGCCGAGAAAGACCACACGGTCGTTGAGCAGGCGCGAGTAGATGTCGAAGGCCCGCTCCCCGCGGCTGGTCTGCTCAACCACCATCGGGATGGGAACGTAGGGACTCACTCGGGTCTCCTCCTTAGGCCGGCGACCGGCGCCGATCGTTACTCCTCGTCGTTTTCTTCCCGACCGGCCGCGGAGGCAAGCTCCTCGTCCGTCGCCGCGACCTCGCCGTGACTAGCCTCGTGGGCGGCCTCGTCTTCGTCCTCCGCGGCCTGCTCCGGCGTCATCTCCGTCGGCACGGACTGGTCTACGAGGTAGTCGACCGTCTTGGCCATAAGGAGTTCGTCGCGGATCATGCTCTGCCTGCCCGAAGCGTATACGTCGAGCACGAGCTGGTCGCCGTCTCGACCCAGGAGCTCGGCGTCGGCTTTGATGCGCGCGCGCAGTTCCTCGTCGGTGACCTCGATGGCCTCGGCGGCACGAATGGCATCGAGCACCAGACGCCGGCGGACGTTCATCTCCGCCCGCGGCTTCAGCTCTTCCTCGACTTCCGCGGGCGTCTTCTCCATAGCTTTGAGATAGACCTCCATGGTGACGCCCTGCTCGCCGACGGCGGTCTCCAGATCATGGTAGAGCGCATGCGCCTCGCGCTCCACCATGGCCGACGGCACGGTGAGCGTGGCGTTCCGCACCGCTTGGTCGACTACACGGCCACGGTACTCACGCTCGGCGGCCGCCGCCTGGGCGCGCCCCAGCCTTTCGCGGATATCCCGCCGGAGCTCCTCGAGCGTCTCGAACTCGCTGACGTCCTGCGCGAACGTATCTCCGAGCTCGGGTACCGTCTTCTGCTTGATCTCCTTGATGTCGACCGCGAAGGAACCGGGTTTGCCCTGTAACTCCTCTACTCCATAGTCGTCGGGGAACGTGACCTCAAACTCCTTGTGCTCGCCGCGGGAGGCCCCAATGAGGTGGTCTTCGAACCCTGGGATGAGCTGCCCGCTGCCAACTTGGAGCATGTAGTCCGTGGCCGTGGCGCCTTCTATGGGGCGCCCCTCGGCCACGCCCCGCAGATCGACGATCACGAAGTCGCCCCGCTGCACCGGTCGATCGTCGACCGGGGCGAGACTGGCGAAGCGCTCTTGCAGCATGGCCAGATTGGCGTCGATCTGACTGTCGGTGACCTCCACCTGACGTTTGGGAACCTGCAGTCCCTTGTACTCGCCCAGCGTGGGGGTAGGCCGCACCTGGACCTTGGCCGTGAACGAAAACGGCTTGCCCGCGGAGATCTCCTGGAAATCGAGCTCGGGCATGGAGACCGCCTCCACGGAAGCGGCACTCAGCGCGGAGTCGTACCATTCGGGCAGGAACTCCCGTAGCGTCTCGTTGAGGACGTAGTCGGGCCCGAGTCGCTGCAGGAGCAGCTGCTTGGGCACGCGCCCCTTGCGAAAGCCCGGCAGGGAGGTCTCGCGGGCGAGCCTGGCGAGCGTCTGCTCGTACCGATGCTGTACTTCGTCTGGCGGTATCTCGACCGCGAGCAAGACCTCGTTCTCGGCGACCGGTTTGACCTCGGTTTTCACAGTGCGTTCTCCGTTCATACTGCAGGGGACCTCGGAAACGCGGTGGTGGTGCGGGTGAGAGGACTTGAACCTCCACGGGCAGAGCCCACCAGATCCTAAGTCTAGCGCGTCTACCAGTTCCGCCACACCCGCGTCGTTGCCGGCGCTCGGTTCGATGAGTTGGGGTGAAGGACGGGATTCGAACCCGCGACCGCCAGGGCCACAACCTGGAGCTCTACCAGCTGAGCTACCTCCACCACCGGCCTGGAGCACCGCCGCCCCCTGTGGCATACAGCCAGCGACGCCCGGGAGCGCGAAGCGGCATGTGAGAATACCATGTCCGCCCCACGCGGTCCACGCGCCACCGACGCCGGCTCACGGGGAGCTTTCTGCCGCGTTGGGGCGCAGTCGGAGAGGTGAGGGGCGGAACTCGGAGCCTGGTGCGCCCGGCAGGATTCGAACCTGCGACCTGAAGATTAGAAGTCTCCTGCTCTATCCAGCTGAGCTACGGGCGCGTGAAGGCGGGGGAATGGAGCGGGAGACGGGCCTCGAACCCGCGACCCTCAGCTTGGAAGGCTGATGCTCTAGCCAACTGAGCTACTCCCGCTCGTTGTCGCTCGCCGATATGGCCAGCGTGGTCGGGACGGGCGGATTCGAACCGCCGGCCCCCTGCTCCCAAAGCAGGTGCGCTACCAGGCTGCGCCACGTCCCGGCAGGCGGAGTATACCCCACACACGGAGGGTTCTGGATAGGCGGCAGCGAACCGAAGCTCATGACATTGACGACGGTGCTCTTCCACGACGGCCGCTGCCGCCCAGAACCGCTCCCCTTCGAGCAGATCTCGGACGTGCTAGCCGCCGGCAGCGATCTGGTGTGGGTAGACGTAGTCTCACCCACTGAAGAGGAGATCCGGCAGCTGGCCGAGGAGTTCTCGCTGCCACCATTAGCCGTGGAAGACGCGCTCGAGGCACACCAGCGGCCCAAGATCGACCGCTACCAAAACTGCCTCTTCGCGGTGGCCTACGGGGCCGCCATCGTCGACGGCGGTCTTCAATTGAGCGAGGTAGGCCTGTTTGCCGCACCGCACTTTGCCATCACGGTGCGGCATCAGCCGGCGCTCAACATCGACAGGGTCGGCGAGCGCCTCCAAGCTTGCCCGAAAGAGCTCAGTGAAGGCGGCGGCTTCGTCATGTACGTCGTCTTCGACCACATCGTCGACGGGTACTTTGAGGCGCTCGAGTATCTGCAAGACCGCATCGTCGAGACGGAGGAACGACTCCTGACAACGACCTCCGGCGACGGCGATCTTCCCGCCGTGTTCCGGCTCCGGCACGACATCGTGCGCTTTCGCCGTGCCGTCGCGCCCTTGCGCGAGGTGCTCAATACGCTGCTGCGCCGCGACGAGACCGTGCTAGACCCCGCATTGGACGAGCACTTCCGCGATCTATCGGACCACGTGATTAAGGTCTACGAAGAACTGGACATGGGCCGCGAGCTCCTCGCGACGGCCGTTGAGGGCCACATGTCCGTGGTCTCCAACCGGCTCAACAACGTGGTCCTCAAAGTCAGCGCGTGGGCAGCCATTATCGCCGTACCGACCTTTATCGCCAGCGTGTACGGCATGAACTTCCGCCATATGCCCGAACTGCACTGGACGCTCGGCTACCCCTTCGCCGGCGGCCTCATGCTCGCTGTCGGCGGCCTGCTGTACGCGCTCTTCCACCGCCGCGATTGGCTATAGATCCGACGGTCGCCGCACCGCGCAGGCCGCTTTACTCCAACGCCCGCGCGACGCGCTGCGACCGCCGGCGGACGCGGCGCATCCCTCCGCGCGTGATCCTGGCAGCTACTCCGGCACGTACGGGAAGCGGATGCGCTGGCCCGGTACCAGCGCGGGCTCCGCGAGATGATTCTCGCGCTCAACGAGATCGACCAGCGCACGGACGTCGTGCCGCTGAGTGCCGTAGTGCTCCGACACCAGATCCCACAGGGTGTCTCCGGAGCGCACGACGTACACGACCCCGGTGAGCGGTTCGTCTGCGCCCGCAGCTTGGGCGATGCGGGCGCCCGTCCAGGCCAGGAGAACGAGGATGAGGACGACGAGCGCCAGGCGGGCGAGGCCCGCGAGGCGCTGCTGCCGGCGGCGGCGACCGCGATGGAGGGGTTTCGACGTTAACCGCCCCGGTGAGCCGCCTCTGCTGGCGCCCGTCGTCCTCGTCTCTGCGCGGCGCGGTTTCACGCGACCGCCTTTTTCCGCAGAGGCCTGTCCAGTTCGAGCCGGCTACCGCAGGCATCGCAGCACAGGACATCCCGTGCCGGCCATCCTTCCTCGATGGTCCAGCGCACGCTGCGAGACGTGCACCACGGGCAGCGAGCCGCCCCTGAGCGCGCGGCATCGGTGAGCTCTCGCAACGCGTCGGCGAGCGTGGGACCGTGATGAAGGGCGACCGGACGTGTCATAGTTTGCGCAGCACCCCCACAACAGCGCCGACGATCTGTACCTCGCCACGCTCAACGATAATCGGCGGGTACGACTGGTTCTCCGGCTGCAGCCGAACGCGGTCGCCCTCACGGAAGAAGCGCTTCGTGGTCGCCTCATCGTCCACGAGAGCCACGACGATCGTCCCGTTCTCCGCCTCGCGCTGCTGATGGACCACCACGAAATCGCCATCGAGAATGCCCGCGTCGGTCATAGAGTCGCCCTGGACGCGCAGCAGGAAGTCGTCGTCCCCGCGACGCAGAAGCGAGGGGACGTCCACGTACTCCTCCACATTCTGCTCGGCCAGGATGGGCATGCCCGCGGCCACGCGCCCGAGCAGCGGCAGCGGCTGGGGCAGGCGCCGCTCGCCCACTAACTCGAGGGCCCGCGGCTTACTGGGATCGCGGCGGATATACCCGAGACGCTCGAGGTTGGCCAGATGCGCGTGGACGGTGGACGGCGCCGAAAGGCGCAACTTGGCGCAGATTTCGCGCACCGTGGGCGGATAGCCCGTGGTGCGCACCGACTGGCGAATGAACTCGAGAACCTGCTGCTGCCGTGCTGTAAGGGCCGACACCCTCTCCCTCCTTACATACGAACACCTGTTCGTGCGGAGCATACCAGAACACGTGTTCGTGTCAAGGGAGATCATAGGGAGCGGGTCGGACGGAACGTTTCGGCAGCGCGAGACGAACACGAGGAGAGCGCCGCGGCGCGCCAGCCGTCTGACGGCTCCGGCGCGCCACGCACGGCACGAGCCGGTAACGGTAGGCCCGGCCGACGGGGCCGGCGGTGAACCTGGCCGCCGCCGGCCCCTTGCGTCCGAACAGCCGGCCGGAAGCGAGCGGGGACGAGCCTACCGGGACTTCATGAGGGTGCCGAGCACACCGCGCATGATGCTGCGACCGACCTGACTGCCCATGGCCCGCACCGCGCTCTTCCCGAGTGCCTCGAGCATCGAGTCGCGTCTCCCTCGACCCGCCCCGGCCTCCTGCCGGCCCTGTCTCTGCTCCGTCCTGGTCTCCGCGGCTCGCCTCTCAACCTTCGCCGCCGCCTCTTCTTTCGCGGCCGCTTCCTTCGCCGCAACGACCGCCTCTTGCTCCGCGACGGCCTTCTCGGCACGCGCCTTGAGCACCTCGTAGGCAGAATCCCTGTCTACAACCTGCTCATAGTGCCCCGCCACCAGCGAGGCGGCACGGATCTGCTGACGTTGTTCGGGGGAGATGACTCCGATGTGGCCATGGGGAGGCACGATGAATGCACGCCGCACCATGCTTGGACTGCCGTCCGCCTCCAGCAGAGAGACCAGCGCCTCGCCGACACCGAGGTCGGTGACGGCTGTCTCCACATCCAGCTCGGGATTCACCCTGAAAGTCTCGGCCATGGCCTTGACCGCCTTCTGCTCCCGCGGGGTGAACGCACGCAAGGCATGCTGCACCTTGTTGCCGAGCTGACCGAGGACGGTGTCTGGGATGTCGATGGGATTCTGCGTGACGAAGTACACCCCCACGCCCTTGCTCCGGATCAGCCGGACTACCTGCTCTATCTTGGAGAGCAGCGCCGCCGGCGCCTCGTCGAAGAGGAGATGAGCCTCATCGAAGAAGAACACGAGCTTGGGCTTGGGCAGATCGCCCGCTTCGGGCAGCCGCTCGAACAGTTCGGAGAGCAGCCACAACAACAAGGTCGAGTAGGCACGCGGCGATGTCATGAGACGGTCGGCGGCGAGCAGGTTCACGTAGCCACGCCCGTTGCTGTCCGTCTGCAGGAAGTCGAAGAGGTCGAGCGCCGGCTCGCCGAAGAGCTCGTCTCCCCCCTGCTCCTCCAGAGCCAGGATGCCGCGCTGGATAGCCCCTACACTAGCGGCCGACACGATGCCGTACTCCGTGCCGATCGCCGCCGCGTTGTCGGCCACGTACTTCAGCATGGCGCGCAAGTCCTTCAGGTCGAGGAGCAGGAGGCCGCTGTCGTCCGCCACACGGAACGTGACCGTGAGCACAGCCTCCTGTACCTCGTTGAGCCCTAGCATGCGCGCCAGCAGGAGAGGACCGGCCTCCGACACCGTGGTACGCAATGGGTGGCCCTGGTCGCCGAAGACGTCCCAGAACATCACCGGCGTGGGCGAGAACTCCCAGGGTGTCAGCCGAAGCTGCTCGAGGCGAGCATCGACCTTGGGATTGCCGCCGCCGCTCTGGGAGATGCCGGAGAGGTCGCCCTTCACGTCGGCAGCGAACACCGGCACGCCAATCCGGCTGAACGCCTCGGCCAGAACCTGAAGCGTGACGGTCTTCCCTGTACCAGTGGCACCGGCGACCAAGCCGTGACGATTGGCCATGTGGGGGAGCAGGCGGAGATCGATCTCTCCCCTGGCGATCAGCAGACCCTCTGTTGGCTCCATTCCTCTCCTCTCCGGATCGATCGTTTCGACCACGTCGGCCACTCAGTACAGCATCTGGCCATCCTGCACGACGAGGCGTCCGTCAACCACGACCCGATCGACCAGGTTGACACCGAAGTGGTAGCCCAGCTCGCGATGGTCCTCGCCGTTCCACACGACCAGGTCGCACCAGGCTCCGGGGGCGAGCGTACCGACCCGCCCGCTCATGCCCGTGGCGGCGGCGGAGCCGGCCGTGGCGGCCTGCAGCGCCTCCGCCGGCGTGAGCCCCATACCCCGGCAAGCGAGCGCGACAACCAGCTGCATGTTCTCGCAGTAGCAGGTACCGGGGTTGAAATCGGTGGCCAGAGCGATGGAGGCGCCGGCGGCGATGAACTCCCGCGCCGGCGCGTACCGCAGGCCAAGCGTGAAGCTCGTGCCAGGTAGCAGAACGGGCACCACACCAGCCTTGGTGAGGGCCGCGATCTCCCACCGGTCCACGTGCACCAGATGATCGGCGGACACGCAGCCGAGCTCGGCGGCGAGCAGCGACCCGCCCGAGCGCGCCAGTTCGTCAGCGTGAACCTTGAGGCCGAAGCCAAGGGCGCGGGCGGCGAGCAGAACGCGCCGCGACTGCTCCACGCTGAACGCGCCTTGATCGCAGAACACGTCGACGAAGTCGGCGTGCCCCACGGCGGCCGGCAGCATCTCGTCGCATACCGAGTCAACGTACTCGTCCGGCCGTCCTTCATACTCGGGCGGCACCGCGTGCGCGCCGAGGTGCGTGTAAACGCGGCGTACCGCATGCTTCACCCGCGCCGCACGCAACATCCGCAGCTCGTGTCCGGACGCCAGGCCATACCCGCTCTTCACCTCGAGCGTGGTAGTACCGTGCGTGAGGAACACGTCGTAGCGCGCTCGGGTGAGCGCGGCCAGCTCGGCATCGGGCGCCCTCCGCGTAGCCTCCACGGTCGCGGCGATGCCGCCCCCGGCCGCGGCGATCTCCGCCGTGCTGGCGCCGCGCAGCCGTGCCTCGAACTCGGCCGCGCGCGAGCCCGCGAACACGGCGTGGGTGTGAGGGTCTACAAGACCCGGCGTAACCCACGCGCCCGCGACATCTAGCTCCACCACATCGCCCGCGAGAGGCACCTCGCCCAGCCGGTCCTCTCGCCCAACCCACACCACGCGTCCGTCGCGGGCGACTAGCGCAGCGTCGCGAAACACTCCCAGCGGCCCCTGGGCGCCGCCTACAGCCGCCAGAGTCGACAGCTCACCGGCATGGCGCAGGACGAAGGTGCGGGACGCCGCGCTTGACCCGGGCGCGGCGGCGCGGCTCCTCACGCGCCCCTCCCGTGTTGGGTAGACGGCACCATCGGCAGGTCGATCCCGCTGTCTACGGCCTTCTGTACGGCGTCCTCGTAGCCCGCGTCGGCGTGACGCATGACGCCCGTGCCCGGATCCGCGGTCAGCACACGCTCGAGGCGCTCGTCCATGTGCGGGCTCCCGTCGGCCACCACCACCATGCCGGCGTGGATGCTCTTGCCGATACCCACGCCGCCACCGTGGTGGATGCTCACCCAGGAGGCCCCGGCGGCGACATTGAGCAGCGCGTTAAGCAGCGGCCAATCGGCGATGGCGTCCGAGCCGTCTCTCATGGCCTCCGTCTCACGATACGGAGACGCGACCGAGCCGGCATCCAGATGGTCGCGTCCGATCACGATGGGGGCGCGCACTTCGCCGCTGGCCACGAGACGGTTGAACAGCAGGCCGGCGCGCGCCCGCTCGCCGTACTCGAGCCAGCAGATGCGCGCCGGCAAACCTTGGTGACGAACACGCCGCGGCGCCATGCGCATCCAGCGAGCCACCATCTCGTTCTCGCCGAATTCCTCCAGAATCGCCCGGTCCGTGCGCGCGATGTCGGCGGGGTCGCCGGAGAGCGCCACCCAGCGAAACGGCCCGCTCCCGCGGGCGAACAGGGGGCGAATGTAGGCGGGCACAAAGCCCGGGAAAGAGAACGCCTCGGCGAGGCCGGCGGCGGCGGCTACCCCGCGGATGTTGTTGCCGTAGTCGAAGACCGCGGCACCCGCCTTCCGCAGGGCGACCATGGCCTCGACGTGCGTAACGATGGCGGCGATGGCCCGCCGCTCGTATTCCGCCGCATCGGCCGCTCGCAGCTCGAGCGCCTCCTGATAGCCCATGCCGTTGGGCACGTACCCATTGACGGTGTCGTGGGCCGAGGTCTGGTCGGTAACCACATCCGGCACCACCCCGCGACGCATGAGCTCCGGGTATACGTCGGCCGCGTTGGCCTGGAGGCCGATGGAGAGCGCCTCCTCCCGCCGAGCGGCCTCGCGACCCATACGCAGCGCCTCGTCCAGGGAGTCCGTCGCGGTATCCAGATAGGCGGTCTCCAGGCGCCGCCGGATGCGCTCGCCGTCGACCTCCACGCAGAGGGCGACGCCGCCGTTCATGGTGATGGCCAGCGGCTGCGCGCCGCCCATGCCGCCCAACCCGGCCGTCAGAACCAGACGGCCAGCGAGGCTTCCCCCGAAGTGCTTGGCGGCGCAGTTGGCGAACGTCTGATAGGTGCCCTGCAGGATCCCCTGGGTACCGATGTAGATCCACGAGCCCGCGGTCATCTGCCCGTACATGGTCAGACCGAGAGCATCGAGACGGCGGAACTCCTGCCACGTGCCCCACTCCGGCACCAGGTTACTGTTGGCGATCAGCACCCGCGGCGCGCCCTCGTGGGTACGGAACACGCCGACCGGCTTGCCCGACTGCACGAGGAGCGTCTCGTCGTTCGCCAGGCGTCTCAGCGTAGCGACAATGGCATGATAGGCCTGCCAGTTCCGGGCCGCCTTGCCCGCGCCCCCATAGACGATCAGGTCTTGGGGGCACTCCGCCACCTCGGGATCCAGGTTGTTCATCAGCATGCGCAGGGCGGCCTCCTGCTGCCAGCCACGGCAGCTGAGTCGCGCCCCCCGTGGCGCCCTCACCTCGATGGCCGTCTCCATCGCGGTCACCTCCCGCCCTCGGCCACGCACGCCGCTCAAGGCCCGTATGGCGTCGGCATGGCGTCGTCACGTCATTCTCTCCCCACCCTCGGGATCGCGCCACTCCCAACCGATGGAAATCGGCGCCGGTGATCCGCTGGGGAATGGGATGGCGCAGACCATCCCGCCCCTTCCGGTACAATCACGTTACTGGCACCCAGGGAACAACCAGCTCACAGGGGGCGCGACAGGCCGTGAAGATCCTCTTCGTCTACCCCGACTACAAGGTCGAGATCGACGCCGACACGCACGCCGAGATCGGCGTCGTCAAGGGCGGCTGGTATATGGAGGGCGTAGCCAGCATGGCGGCCGTGCTGCGCCAGCACGGCCACGAGGTCGCCCTCTACCATCTCACCGAGCCACCCGCCTCCGACGAGGCCTTCGTGGCCGAAGTGCAGCGCCACCAGCCCGGCCTCATCGGCTTCATCACCATGACGCGCGAGTACCCGCAGGTAAAGCACTTCGCGCGTCTCCTCAAAGGGCGAACCGATGCCAAGGTGATCTCCGGCAGCTACCACCCGACCACCATGCCCGAGGAGGTCATCCAGACCGAGGGCATCGACATGTGCTGCCGCGGCGAGGGCGAGCTGGCCCTGCTCGAGCTGGTGGAGAAGATGGACGCCGGCGAAGACTACACCGGCGTCCACAGTATCTGGGTCAAGGAGGCGAACGGCACCATCCACCGCAACCCCGTCCGCCCGCTCCTCGAAGACATCGACGAGCTACCCCTGCCCGACTTCGACATCTTCAACTTCAGCAAGCTGCTCGGCACGCAGATCAAGACCGGCGTGGTCATCCTCAGCCGCGGCTGCCCGTATAGCTGCAGCTACTGTTCCAACAAGAAGATGCGCGAGATCTACCCCAACCAGAAGTCCTACTCGCGCTTCCACAGCCCCGACTACTCCATCGAGTACCTCCTCAAGCTGAAGGCCACCTATCCGGAGATGGAGTACCTGAACTTCAAAGACGACATCCTGCCCTGGAAGGACAACTGGCTCCTACGCTTCACCGAGCGCTACAAGAAGGAGATCAGGCTGCCCTTCATCTGCAACTACCGCGCCAACCACGTGACACCCGAGATCGTGCGCATGCTGGCCGACGCCGGCTGCTACCAGATGTTCTTCGGCGTGGAGAGCGGCAACGACCACATCCGCAACGACGTGCTGAACCGGCACATGAGCCGCGAGAAGATCAAGCAGGCGTTCGCGGCCTGTCACGCAGTCGGGATCAAGACGTACGCCTACAACATGGTCGGCTTGCCGTTCGAAGACAAATCGACGGTGCTCGACACCATCAAGCTCAACGTCGAGATCAAGAGCGACCACGCGTTGGCACCCATCTACTACCCGTATCCGGACACCGAGCTCTTCGAGACGGCCGTGGCGCACGGCTGGGTGCCACCGCTCTACGACTATCGGGAGGACAAGTTCGTCGACCAGCCCACACTGCCGCGCGAGCAGCTCTACTTCGCGCAACGGTACTTTCGCACGTTCTTGGGCCTCTACCAGACCACGGAGAAGCTGCCCGTCCGCGTTCGGAAGCCCGTTGTGCGCGCCCTCGACCGCATCTGGCTCAGCCCCCGGCTGCCGCATAAGACCCTGGTGAAGATCCAAGACGGCCGCCGAGCCGCGGCCGAGAGGGCCAAGACCGTGCTGCGCGAGCGGCATCCCGGGCTGTACCTCAAACTGCGCGATACCGTCCGCGGCGTCGGCAAGCGCACCGCCGCATAGTTCTTCGCGCTGTCGGCGAACGAGCGGCGACAGGTGTCAGGCGGTGTCCACCTGCCGCAAGGACGCGGCGGGTAGGGAGACCACCAGCCTGAGCCCGGCGGGCACCAGCGCCTCGGCCACCGCACTGCCATGATGCGCCTCGGCCACAGCTTTCACGATAGAGAGACCCAAACCAGACCCGCCCGTCCGCCGGCTACGCGACGCATCCACCCGGAAGAAGCGGTCGAAGAGTCGTGGCACGTCTTCGGCCGGCACCACCGCGCCTCCGTTGGCCACGATGACCGTGGCCCGGTCTTCGCCCAGCGTCGTCTGCACCATGAACCAGCCATTGTCCTCGTTGTGCCGGATGGCGTTCTCCACCAGGTTGTCGAGCATGCGCGCCAGCAGTGCGCGGTCGCCCTCCACAACCGCGGCGCCCAGTGCCAGGTCGGCACGCAGACCGCGCGCTTCGGCAGCCGTCGAGTAGCGCGCGACAGACTCCTCGGCCAGAACGGCTAGGTCCACGCGCCGTAGCTCGACGGGCGTCTCGCTCCGCGCCAGCGCCAGCAGGCTGGCGAGGACATCTTCGCTCCGCTGCAGCGCACTGCGCACGGCGGCGGCCACAGTCTCCAGCTCCTCGCGTGAGAGATCGGGGTCGGCCAGGGCGACATCGAGCTCCGTCCGTATGATGGTCAGCGGTGTGCGCAGCTCGTGGGAAGCGTTGGCCACGAAGTCGCGCTGGCTGGCGAAGGCGACGTCAAGGCGTTCCAGCATGGCGTCGAAGGTATCGGCCAGCTCTTTTAGCTCATCGTTCGGACGCCGCAGACGGATGCGTTCGTGCAGCGTCCGCTCCGACAGGGTGCGCGCCAGCGCGGTCAGGTCGTGAACGGGGCGCAGGAGGCGTCCGGCCATCGCCCAACCAAGCCCCAGCGAGACCACTGCCACGATGCCGAGCGCCACACCAGACCACATGAGCAAGCCACGGAGCTGCTGCGTCATCTGCTCAGCTTGGATCTCGCGGAGTAAGCGTCCAATAGTCAGGTCGCGGCGCATTTGACCGAGGTCAGGGAACACGGGGTTCTGACCCGCGGGTGGGCGCTCCTCGAGCCGCCCCGGGGGAATACCTAGCCGCTCGGCAACCGCCTCTCGTACGGCTCGCGGCGATGGCTCGAACCCCTGCCGTACCAGCACGTACGTGAGGCTCAGCAGCAGCAGGCCCGCCAGCAGGAACATCGCTCCGTACCAGAGCGTCAGCTTCAACCGGATGGTCGGCCGCGGCAGACCTAGCCGGGTACGCGCCGAGCCAACACCAACCCGCGACGAACCCTGCCACAGATCTCTCAATCTTCGCATAGCCGATACCCGACGCCGGTCACCGTCTGAATAGGCTGCGGCTCGCCGAGCTTGCGACGCAGCGTCATGATCGTGACCCGCACCGAGTTGGTGAAGGGATTCGCGTTCTCGTCCCACGCCCGCTCCAGCAGATCCTCCGCCGTCACCACACCCTCCGCGGTGAGAAGCACTTCGAGAATAGCGAACTCCTTGCGCGTCAGCTCGATAGGCCGACCATTCCTCATCACCGTGTGGCTGCCGGGGTCCAACTCGATGCCGCCACGGCGCAGTACGGGAGGCAGCACCCGGCCCGGTCGCCGGCCGAGGGCGCGCAACCGCGCCACCAGCTCGGCGAACGCAAAGGGCTTGGGGAGGTAGTCGTCGGCACCCAGGTTCAGTCCCTCTACGCGATCGTCCACCGCCCCGGCCGCCGTGAGCATCAGGACCGCCGGCCGCTCCACGCGCGCGGCGAGCACGCAGCATACCTGATCCCCGTGCACGCCGGGCAGGTTGCGGTCGAGCACCACCGCGTCGTACTCGTTGGCTCCGAGTTTCTCCAGAGCGCTCACGCCGTCGAGAACGGTGTCGACGGCCATACCCTCGCGGCGCAGGCCACGAGCGATGGTCTCGGCCAGACGCTCCTCATCTTCCACGATCAATACGCGCACTTCGACATCTCCTGTACGCAGCTTACTCGTAGCGGAGGGCTGTCGTCGGCTCCACCGAGGCCGCCTGCACTGCGGGGCCAACGCCGGCCAGCACGCCGACCACAGCCGAGACGGCCAATGCCAGTGCTACCGCCGCCCACGAGAAGGCAGGCGCCACCTCCATCAGCGAACCTCCGAGGAAGGCGGCGGCGATACCGGCGCCCACGCCAAGCACTCCGCCGATCACGCTGATCACCACGGCATCCACGAGAAACTGCACCACGATGTCGTGACGCGTGGCCCCCACGGCACGGCGCACGCCGATCTCCCGTGTGCGCTCGCGTACCGTGACCAGCATCACGTTGGCGATACCGATGCCACCGACGACCAGGCTGATGGCGGCGATCGCCGCCATCAGCCTGGTCAGCGTGGCGGAGGTTTGGGAGACGGCCGACGCGATGGAGCTGGCGTCCCGCACCTGGAAGTCGTCGTCCTCACCCGCATCGATGCCGCGCACGCTGCGCAATGCCGCGGTGAGAGCGTCGACGTACGTATCCACTGCGCCCGGTTCGGCCTGAACGCGGATCTCGGAGATCGCGGGGTCGAACGCCACCAGCCGGCCCTCGATCGCCCCCAACGGCACGATGATGCTATTGTCCGCCGAGGCAAACCCCACACCGCCGGTCTCGGCTAGTACACCGACGACCTCGAAGTCGCGGCCGCCGATGCGCACCGTCTGCCCCACCATCTGATTCACGTCCGCACCGAGGTTCTCGATGATGGCGTTCCCCAGAACCGCCAACGGCAGGTCGTTCTCGGCGGCGAACCAACTGAAGAACGAGCCCGCCTGCAGCTCCAGACTGTTTATGCTCTGGATCGCCGGGGTTGTGCCCGTGATCGTGGCGAAGGTCGTCGTGTCCCCGAAGCTCACCCTGGTATCGGTCTCGACCGTACACACGGTACGCCGAACGCCCGGCGCTTCGTTGATCGCCGCCAGATCGTCCTCGTCGAGCGCCGTGTCGTCAGAGGCGAACCGACTAGCCGACACGGTCACCGTGTCGGTACCAAAGGTCGTGAACTGTTCCTCCACCGCCCGCTGCGAGCCAGCACCGATCGACATGAGGGCGACAACCGCCCCGATGCCGATGACGATACCCAGGATGGTGAGAACCGCGCGAAGCGGATTCGCCCGCAGGCTGGCGAACGCGAGCCGCAGCGACTCCAGAGCAACGATCATTGCCCACCGGCCTGATTCATCCGCGTGCCACCAGACTGTACACCGTTCCCACGTATGCCCTGCGGTCGTTCCCCGCCGGTCATCCCGGGCAGGCCAAAGGCGCCAGATGATCCCGAGCGAGTAGTCGAGCTCCCGTTGGTGATCGTACCGGTGACCACCAACTCCCCTTCGACCAGACCACTCACGATCTGCGTGAGGGAGGACGTCGTCATACCCGTCTCGACCTGTCGGGTAGCCGGCTGCCCATCGATCATCACCCGCACGTAGGCGTCGCTGGCGGTGCCGGCGATGGCACTCGTAGGCACCACCAACACGTCGGCCGCCTGCGCGATGGTGATCGACAGCGAGCCTGTCATGCCCAGGAGCGCCCACGACGGCACCTCAGCTACAGAGAGCGTCACCGTGTACTGCGCCGACGTCGAGCTGCCACCCGCCCCGGCCTGTGCCGACGAGACCGTGGCAATCGACTTGATCTTCGCTGAGAACGTGGTCTCCTCGTGCCCGTCGATGGTCAGCTGAGCCGCCTGGCCTTTCTTGAGGAGCGAGATATCGGCCTGTCCAACAGACGCCTGTGCGACCATGGCCCGCGGAAAGCTCGTCGTCGCCAGCGAGGTTCCAGCGCCTACAGTGCTCCCCTTGCCGACATCCACAGAAGTTACCACTGACCCCTTCGGCACCCATACGAACGTGGCCAAGTCGATTGTGCCCGTCTGGTCCAGACCGTTGTCCTCCTGCCACTCGAGCAGGCCGGCTTGAGTAGACGCGTCGAAGTACCCATCCACCGTCCCGTGATCGTACCCCTCAGCCTTCAACGCCATCTCGAGCGCCTTTACATTCCCCTGCGTGTCGCCATAAGCCAGCTCTTCGTAGAATGGTACCGAGCTCACCAGCGCGAACACCGGCCGGCCTGAGATCACAGCTAGCTTCTGCAGACTGCGCAGCGTCGCCCCCTCGGAGAGGTACAACGCGGTGACCACACCGCTGACGCCCGGCCGTAGCGCGGTATCGCCGTGCGCAGCAACCAGTGTGAAATCGGCCTCGACTGTCTGCTCGACGGTCCCAGTGCTCACCGTGGACGTCAGGTACCGTACAGCGCCCGCCTCATCGTCCCGCTGCCACAGATATACAGCAACCGCGGCTCCGGCCACGATTACGATCGCCATCGTCGCCGCAAGCCACCGCCGTACGCGCCTGCTCTTCCTCATCTGCTGTCTCCTCCATCCTCGCTGGCCGCGGTCATCAACCGACGTGCGCGCTCATTCCCCGACAGCTCGCCGCCATCGGCCGCTGACTTCACGAACCGGTGCGGTCCGCGGGTTGCGGACTGCTCCTCCGCCCGCCGCCCAGCGGAGGGCTGCCGCGGGTACCCGGAAAGCTAATCTCGTACACCACGTTGTCGCCCTCTTTGAGGCCCGAGACAATCTCTGTCTGCTGGTCACTTCTCTGGCCCACCTCGACTGTGCACGATTCCGTCTTGCCGTTCACCACGATCCGCACGGTCGACGCGCCGTTGCTCGTGGTAATGGCCTGCGTAGGCACCACGAGCACGTCTTCCGCGAGGATCTTCACCTCAATGACGGCGACGCCGTGATCGCCCGCGCTAGCGTCGTTCGGCACCGAGGAGAGGCGGACGATCGCCGTCGCACCATCTGTGCCTCTCGTCACAAACTCCACCGTACCCTCGACGCCACGCATGCCACCCGTGCCGCCCCGCGGCCAGCCCTGAGCACCAGCCGGTGGGCTTGGTCGTCCAGCAGCGCCCTGGTCCATCGGCGAGCCGCCGGTCGTGACGCGCGGGTCGGGCGTGGTACCCGAGCCGCGCGGCCGCTGGCCACTGCCGAAGTCGCCCAGACGCACGGTGGCGTGTTGGCCCTCAGCTACCTGAGCCACCCCGTCGCCCGACAGCCGCACCGTCACTGTCGGCGCATTCCCGAGAGTCGTCAGCTCGGCGGTTCCGCTCACCGTCTCCACGACGTCCCCCCGCATCACTCTGTACAGTACCTGCCGTACCTGAGACGGCGCCTGCTGGTCGCTACCCGATGCGGATCGCGCCGAGTCCCCGCACGCTGCCGCGAACGGCAGAGCGGCGCACAGGATGACGAGCAGTGCGACCGGTGCGGCACGGCGTGTCCGCGCCGTCCGCCGAAGCGGGCGCGGTCCGCGAGAGCAGGGTGGCACGTTGGCCGGTGGCATAAGTATTCCTCCGTGTCGATCGGCAGCACCGTACAGAGGAGTCGATAAGGTGAGCGTAAGGACAGAGGCACGGCCAGAGGCGCCTTCGTGAGTCGGCCCACGCCGGAGCTTACGCCGGCCTTACACGGCCGCCCCTAGACTGCCGCAGACGACGCCCCTCGATACAGAACAGGGTGAGCCCGATCATGCACGCACCTCGCACCTCCGGCCATGGAGATCCGATCCTCGAAGTCAGGGGCCTTGAACGCACCTACAGAAGAGGCACCATAGAGGTGCCGGTGCTTAAGAACCTTGACCTCGAAGTGCACGAGGGCGAATGGGTTGCTTGCACCGGCCGGTCTGGCTCCGGCAAGTCGACGCTGCTCCATGTACTCGGCTTGCTCGACAGCGCCGACGCCGGCGCGTACTCCCTCGCCGGACACAACGTGGCCGTCCTCGACGACACGGAGCGGGCACAGTTGCGCAACGAGCTCATCGGCTTCGTGTTCCAGCTCCACAATCTGCTTCCGCGCACCACCGCATTGGAGAACGTGGCCACGCCTCTCATCTACCGTGGTGTACGCCGCGCCGAGCGGCTGCGCGCGGCCGCGAAGGCCCTGGAGGCCGTCGGCCTCGCACACCGCTCCGATCACGACTCGAGCGAGCTCTCGGGCGGGCAGATGCAGCGCGTGGCCATCGCCCGCGCTCTGGTCGGCGACCCGGCGCTCCTGCTCGTCGACGAGCCCACGGGTAACCTCGATCTGACGGCGACCAACGAGGTGCTCGAGATCCTCGATGAACTGCACCGCAGCGGACGCACGATCGTCATGATCACCCATGAGGAGGACGTGGCCAGCCACGCCGACCGCCGTCTCGTTCTCCACGACGGCAAGCTGCACGACGCAACCACTGTGGCAGCGCAACACGGCCGCTATTAGGCAGTACCCGCCGACATCGCGGCAGGCCACTCCACTCGCACAGCCCGCGGAGTACCTTCGGCAAGTTCCAGCGCCAAAAGGGCTGTGCCGGAGCTAAGGGAAAGCCGTTACCGGCGGTCGCGTTCCTCTGAGCCAGCCCCCGGGCCGGTCCGCGCGCGACCGGCGTCTTGGAACCAGACGGTCTGCTGCGGAAACGGGATCGCGATACCGGCCGCGTGCAACGCCTCTTTGATGCGCGCCCTCAACGCCCGCCCCACCGCCCACTGCTGTCCCGGCAGCGTCTTGACTGCTAGACGAATGCTGACGGCCTGGGGTCCGAGATCCTCCACCCCCCAGATCTCGGGCTCTTCGATGATCGCCGCGCCCGGAACAGCCTCGCGCCACAGCCCGTCCGCCACCTCCTTGATGACCTTGGAGGCCGCGGCGATATCGGCATCGTAGGCTACGCCGATGTCGAGCACCGCGCGCGCCCACTGGTACGACTTGTTACCAACTCGGCGAATCTCGCCATTGGGCACGTACCAGAGCGTCCCCTCGACGTCGCGCACAACGGTGAGTCGCAGCGTCACACGCTCCACCACGCCGCTGGCCTCGCCGATATCGACGATGTCGCCCACGCCGTATTGGTCTTCGACGAGCATGAAGATGCCGGTGAGGTAGTCGCGAACCAGCGCCTGAGCCCCGAACGCCAGCGCGATGCCGGCCACACCCGCCCCAGCGAGCAGTGGGCCGATGTTCACGCCGAGCTCGCCGAGCACCATGATCCCGGCGATCACGAGAATGACGACGCCGGCCGTGTGCCGGAGAAGCACTCCGAGAGTCCGTATGCGCTGTTCGGCGCGCTCCTCTTGCTCGGCGGGCGCTCGCGCCGCGCCCTGCACGTCCGGTTCCGGGGCGCCCGCCGCCTCAGAGACGGGCGCCCCCACGGAGATATCGCGCTCGCGGCGCTTGCGCCGAAAGGAGGCGAGACGGCTGACCAGCCGCGCGACGCCGCGCGAGACCACAAAATGGAGGATGAGCGCGCCGAACACAATGGCGGCCACCGTGACCAGTGTTCTCAGACGCCCGTCGAACGCGACGGCTACGGTGCCACCCGGCAACGCTGGTTGCAGAAAGCGCTCGAACACGCGCGCAGCCTAGCACGGTGCACCGCGCCGCGGATACCCCTGCTTCCCGCGGACCACCGCACGGGGAGCGCTCGCGGCGCCGACTTCGTCACGCACCCGGCAGCGGCCGACCCCCCGCCAGCCCTCTACACGCGGCCCTGGCTCACCAGGCGGGCGAAGTGCTCGAACGAACGGTCGTAGGTGCGTTCGCCCTGGGCATCGAAGACGCAGGCCGGCAGCTCGCGTAGGCGCAGGTGGTAGCTCACGCACTCGCAGCACACGCCCTTGTGCGAGCACGCGGCGTACGTGCACGTGCACGCGGCCAAGTTTTTGTCTTTTCGGCACTCCATAGACGACCCCTCGAGACGTGAGCTCCTCAGCGCGGCGCTCCCGTAGGAGCAGCGGATTGCTTGAGCAGGGCCCGCCGGGATGGCTCGTGCCCATCCCGGCGGGCCCGCCTGTCAGTCGATCGGTTGCCGACCGCTCACGGCATGCGGCGTCGGCAGATACCAGCCCCTCTGGCCAGAGCTATCGGTGACGTAGTCGGGCCAGGGCAGATCGACGGGCGGCACGAAGTCCTGCGGCAGCAGCGGCGGCATCCAGTTCGTGCCACCGATGCCGCCGCCCGTCCGTTCCTCAAACTCCGCCTTCGCTCGTTGCAGCTCGCGCGGGTCCGTCAGCAGATCGAGCGCTATCGCGGCGATGGTCTTTCCCGCCAGGAACATCCCCGGATCGACCAGCGCGGGCACACCTCCGGTGGCGACGACCACCCAGTGCGGGTATTTCTGGCCGGGCGCCGCGGGCCGCAGGCTTCCCGGGAACCCAGGCCGCGCGGTGTACAGGCGCAGCGTAGGCGCGTGCCAGGTGTAGTCGGTGTAGTCGTCTGAGGTGAAGTTCTTCTGCCAGGGTGGCATGAACTGCCGTGTCTCCTCCTCATACACCTCTGGCGGCGTGATGCGCTCGCACTTGTCGTCGATCGGGCGTTCGAGGGGCTCGAAGCCCAGGTTCTTCTGGATCGCACGGATGAATCCGGCCGCCTCCTCACCGTAGCTCGGCGGTCCAATGAGCCGCATGTTGCGGTGAGCGAGCTCGGCCAGCGCATGGTTGGCCAGGCCAGGCCGCGTTTTGGTCACCCACGTGACAGAGGCCTTACAGCCAGTCGCTTCAGCCACGACCTTGGCGTTCTTCTCCAGGACGCTGTACATGCGCTCCTGCATCCGAACCGTCGGCGACCGCCAGGAGTACTGGATCTGGCTGAAGTGCGGCGCATGGTTGTCGGCGGTCGCCTCGCCGGCAGCCATGATGTACTCGTTCATGGTCCAGCTCCCGGTGTGGGCGAACATCGCCTCCTTGGTGTACTTGGTGGTCGTGTACATCAAGCAGACCGCGTCGAGCGCCCCCGGTGTTCGCGCCCATGTGTGGACATTGTCGAACCCACCAGACGCGGGCTTAACATCCGTCCCGGCAAGGTACTTCTCGGGCTCGGTACACTCGAACGTGAAGACGGCGCTCCAGTAGCAGCCGCAATGGGTATCCCAGACCACCACGTTGGCATCTGTTGGATGGTAGGAGAGCATCGCGTCGAGATCGTCGTAGTAGCCTTTGGCGGCATGGATTGGCTTGGACCCGCAGACCTTCTCGGCGGGCTCACCGAAGAAGCGCAGCGTACCCGGAATGCCACAACGCTCCATGGCCGCCTTCGTGGCGAGAACACCGGCCAGCGCACCCACGCCGAGCATCGCATGGGTGCAGTTGTGTCCCGGCGCGGAGGGATGGAGCCCTTCCCGAGGCGCCTTGTAGGGCACGGCCTGCTGAGACAGGCCGGGCACGGCGTCGTACTCCGCATGCGAGGCGATCACCGGTCCGCCCTCGCCCCAGGTCGCGCAGAACGCCGTGGGCATGTCCCCCGAGCCTGCTTCTACAGTGAAGCCCTGCGCGCGCAACAGCTCGCAGTAGGCGGCCGCCGACTTGTACTCTCTCCATGCTGGCTCCGCGTAGCCGTGAATGCGCAGGTGAAACTCGGACAGCCACTGCTCGTTTTGGCCTATCCACTCGATCGCACAGCGCTTCGCCTCGGTCAGTTCGGCTGCGGAGACCTGCTCGCAGCCCATTCCCTCCCTCTCGGTCATGCGTCCTCTCCTCTTTCTCGCCGTACCCTGCTCCCGGCTCATCTCCGACGAAGACGCGCCGAGCGCACGGATTCTCCTTTGCCCTGCGCACCATCACGAGCCACAGAGGGCAAGCCGCAGGCGGCGTACAGCACACACGGTCGTTCGGTGCCCCAAGACAATGACCCTCTGTCGCCGCGACCGCAACCTCGGGCCCCAGCCGCCGGTGAGCTACCCGAACCCGGTACGTCTACCGGTACGCTTACCGCTTACAACGATCGTCCTATCGCGAGGCCGAGCAGCACGGCCGCGAGGCCCAGGATGCTCGTGCCGAAGATGTAGACCAGAGCGTGAGTCGTGAGTCCCCGCTCGAGGAGCGCCGTACTTTCGTAAGCGAGGGTCGAGAAGGTCGTGTAGCCGCCCAGGATGCCGACACCGATGAACAGCCGCCAGTTCGCGCCGACGGCGCCGCGCTCGATTGACAGTGCCATGAGAAAACCGAGCAGGAGAGCACCACTCACGTTGATCGCCAGCGTGTGCCACGGAAACCGCGCTCCCCAGCGCTCGGCTATCCAACTACCGAGTGTGTACCGAAGGCCGCCCCCTATGCCCGCTCCGGTCACGACAACGAGCACGTCGCTGATGTACACCGTGAATCCCTCCCGCACGACGAAACCTCCGTGACGAGAGGAGGCACTCCCTCACAGCTCACCGGCTCCCATGCCGCACGACACGGCGAGCGCCCGCGCGGACCGAGCAGACGCCAGCCGTTGCTCGTCACATTATTTTCAGCCTATCAGGAGTGCGCCTCGCCGCGCCTCGCGCCCAGCAGCAGATGCACGACTCTCCGCTCCGCCATGTCGGCATCAGCCCGCAGTCCACCCGCCATCGATCGTGAACTGAGCACCTGTCACCCACTTCGATTCGTCCGCGGCAAGATAGAGATCCAGGTAGGCGATGTCGAGGGGCTCGCCGATGGTCCCCAGCGGAAGCTGCGCACCAGCTTGCTTGAAGAACTCCGAGGGGTCCAGATTACGCTCGAGCGCCTTCTCCTCGACCATCGGCGTCTTCACGTAGCCCGGATGGATGGAATTCACGCGGATCCGCTGGCCGTCCCGGGCCACCGAGAGCGCAGCCGACTTGGTCATCAGGGTCACGGCACCCTTGGAGGCACAGTACGCGAACAGATCCGCCGCTCCCACCAGGCCGTCGACCGACGAGTGGTTGACGATGGAACACAGCTCGTCGCAGCGCTTCATCGCCGCGATGGCGTACTTCATGCCGAGGAACACCCCACGAGCGTTGACCCCCATCACGCGCTCCCAATCCTCGAGCGTGGTCTCCTCGACGTCCCGCCGCAGGGAGACGCCCGCGTTGTTGACGAGCACGTTGAGTTTCCCGTACAGCTCCGTCGTCCTCGAGACGACTTCTTTCCACTCCGCCTCGCTCGTCACATCCAGCCGCAGGAACGTGGCCTCGCCACCGGCCGTCCGGATCTGCTCCGCGACCTCCTCCCCCCGGAACCGGCGACGCTGCGCGATCACCACGGCCGCCCCCTCGGCGGCGAAGAGCCGCGAGGTAGCTTCGCCGATCCCCGTCGCCCCGCCGGTCACGATGGCGACCTTGCCCTCCAGCCTGCCCACGCGTTCTCCTTCGTTTGAGCTGGACGGAATGGGAGCACCCATCCCGACGACCACGTTCACTTCAACACAGAGGGGAGAGGCGGAACGTGTCTACTCCGTAGCGATCTCCGATGCCGACCAGTCCTGGTGTTCGCAGCGAGCGAACGACAGGGGGGAGAGCTGGTCAACCGTGCGCTTGTCCCAATCCTGTTCGGATGTCTGTGACCATGCGGCGACGGCGATGTCCTGGACACGGCGCAAGAGAGCCCCCTCGTCGACATCCAGAGCTTTGCCGTCTTTGACCAGGCATCGCCCCTGCACGTACACCCGATCTACCGAGTGCCGCGTCCCGCTGTACACGAGGTTCTTGATTGGATCGCGTACTGGGGTCATCTCGTGAGAGTCCAGCCGCAGCGCGACCAGGTCGGCCTGAGATCCTGGCGCCAAACGACCGATGTCGGAGCGCCGCAGAGCCTGTGCGCCGCCGAGCGTCGCCGAGTTGAAGGCGTCGGCCGCGGAGGGTTCGAAGCAGCTCCGCTCGACCAGCTTTCCCACCCCGCAGGCCCACCGCATCTCCTGCAGGTAGTCGGCGTTGGGAGAGTCTGTCCCGATGCCTACGGGAATCCCCATCTGCAAGTACCGGGGATAGGACTCCATGGCATAGCCCCGCATCATGAAGCCGAAAGGACAGTGCGCGACCGGCGTCTTGGTCTCCGCCAAGAGACGGAGATCGCCGTCGCCTGGGTAGTTCACCCTACTGTGCCCCGAGGGGAAAATGCCGTGCCCGATCAGTACATCGCTTCCCAGAAGACCGGCGTCGGCCAGCATCTCGAACGGGGTTCTCCCATAGCGGCGCACGCAGTCTTGAAACTCCACGAAGGATTCCGCCGCGTGAATGGTGACGCCAACGCCTATCCGATCGGCAGCCTGCCGCGTCTCGGCGAGGAGCCGCGGAGTACAGGTGGTCGTCTGCGTTGGCCCCAACAGAGCCCGTACTCTTCCCCCGTAAGTTCCGTCGTACCGCTCAACGAACTGGATGGCCTCGCCCAGCTTCTGCAGACCCCGCTGTTCGTCCAGTGGATGGACCAGGGAATGCCCATCTTCCGTATGCCATATGCCGGCACGATACGGGGCTCCCACATAGCCGCGCATCCCCATCTCCCCGATCGCATCCGCGACCTGCGCCGATATCTGACTGCCGGGGTCGACGACGGTGGTACAACCACTCAGGAGGAGTGCCGTCAGAGTTGTGCGAGCGATAGCTTCGCAGTCCTCGGCGCTCTGATCCCACCCGAACAGATGCTCGAAGAGGATGTCGTGGTAGAAGTACCGGCTGCCCGTGTCTTCCAGGAGGCTCTTCTGTACCGCGGACCAGGCTGGATGGCAGTGCACATTCACAAACCCGGGGATGATGAGGCGGTCGCCGAGATCCTCGACGTCCACGGATGGCGTGGGCAGGGTCTTGCCGAAGCCGATGATCTTGTCGCCGCGAACGCCAAGATACCCTCCCTCGAGGACCTCGTGGACGCCGTTCCGGAAGACCACGATGTACCTCGCTTTGAGATACCACTCCTTAACATCTGAGCTCATGGATGCAGCCTCTCTCCGTTGCCGCTGTTCCTCACGACGACTGCATCCGCCTGGCACTGAAGCACTCGCCGCACCGTTTGCTCTGCCCGCGCCGTGCACAAACCTCGATCTTCGCGGACCCGTTCGAGCCACCCAACGAAAGACGTACGGGGAGTCCAAGACACGCGCCTCCGCGCCAGATGCGAGGCGGTCGCAACGGGCGTCCCGAACCCCTTTTGCCAGCGCGACAAGCTTACCGCAAGTTCCCCAGCCAGCGGACAGCTCGCGGCATCAGGAGGAACGCGTGCTGGAGGCCTCCGCCTCGGCGAGACGGCCGATCGTGGGTTTCGTCGCCAGCTGCTCCGCCGCTCCTGAGAGTCCCCGCTCCTCCCCGATCTTGCGCAAGGCGAGTGCTGCGGCGCCGGCGGTGAGCAGCACGGCCACACCGCCGAGCGCCATCGCCCAGCGCGCCCCCAAGTGAGCGGCGGCGGTACCGGTCAGCGGTCCCCCGATCGGCGTGAAGCCCAGCGAGACCATGCTCCACAGTGCCATGACTCGCCCGCGCATCGCATCGCTCGTGTGCAGCTGGAGCAGGTAGTTGGTAGTGGCGACGAACACCACGCTGGCCGCTCCCGTCGGCGCCAGGAGTGCGAGCATCAACGGTAACGATGGTGCGGCCGCGGTGACAACAGTGGCTGCCCCGAACACCAAAGTGACCAGCACGAGCAGGCGATACCCGGGCCGCCGACAAGAGGCTACTGCGAGGGCGCCCACCAGCGCGCCGATGCCCATAGCGGTCGTCATAGCGCTGTAGGTCCCGGCGCCGCCGGCGAATACCGTCGCGAAGAGCGGCAGGATCACACTGTAGTTGAAGGCGAGCGTGGCGACCACAGCCATCATCAGGAGCGGAACGCGCAGTCGCCACGCCCCCCATGCGTAGTGCAACCCCTCGCGGATCTGTCCTTTTCCTCCTGGTACCGGCGGTTGCCGGTACAGCTCGGAGGCGCGCATGGCCAACAACGCGGCGAGCACGGCGACGTACGACGCGGCGTTGAGGGCAAACGTCCACGCCATGCCCATGGTCACGAGGAACACGCCGGCGATAGCCGGCCCCACGATGCGCGACGCGTTGAAGATCACGTTGTTCAGACCGACGGCGTTGACGATGTCCTCCGGCCCAACCATCTCGACGACGAAACTCTGCCGTGCCGGCTGGTCCACTGAGTAGATGACGCCCATGGCGAACGCCAGCAGCCAGACCATCCACAGGTTCGCCACGCCACTGGCCACCAGGACGGCGAGCGCCAGCGCCTGCGCGATCAGAGCCGTCTGGGTGAGCAGCAACAGCTTACGTTTGTCGAAGCGGTCGACCAGCAAGCCGCCCACGGGACCCAACACCAGCACCGGGCCGAACTGCAAGCCCGTCGTGATCCCCAAATCGAGCGCGCTGCCGTGCAGGCCGAACAGGACGAGAGCGCTCTGCGCCACCGTCTGCATCCACGTGCCGGATTGCGAGACAGTCTGCCCGAAGAACCACAGGCGGTAGTTCCGGCAATGCAGCGAGCTGAACATGCGCCCGGCGATCCTCGCCGGGCGGCTTGTCGTCGGACTTACGTTCGCGTCGCTCAACGACTAGGTCAGCGGGGAGAAACCGAGCGCCGGCCGGTGAGAGAGGGTGAGCGAAGGAAGGAGTTGACGGATGGCCCAGCGACGGTTCTCGCCGTGACGGCCGTTGCCCCTCCTCGTCGCTCTACCTGAGACTGCGCTTCTCGTCTGCACAGAGCGCAGTCTAGCCCATTTGGAGAGATGGAGCGGCCAGCGCTCGCCGCACTGTGCGGCGCCGTCGGCAGCGCTCTCTCATGCTTCTCGACGAGACGACGCAGGCCGTGCGGCCGCTCACTCTCTGGCCCGCCGCAGCGCCACCGCGTCGCCCGGGCGAAGCGAGAGGACGTCGGCCGCCGATCCCTCGTTCACCGCTACGGCGACCTGACCGTAGCTGTCTATCAGCACGAGGATGTCGCTGCGGCGCACACCGCGGAATGTAGCAGCCACCTGAGCGAGGTAGCACTCGCCCCCGCAGATCACCTCGAGGCGGTCGCCCAGAGCCGCGGCGTCGAGCTGTTCTTGCCGAACATTGAGGGCTACGTTGCCGAATCGGTCAACGAGCAGGGCGGTAGCGTACAAAACGCCCTCCTCGATGCACGCCTCCGGCACGTCGAGACGCACCAGGCTTGCGGGATCCACGGTCCGACCACACTGCTCTACCGGCTTCCCGTTCGCCAACCACGCTGCAACCGGCGCGAAGATGTCGCGTCCGTGGAACGTGGCGGAGACTGGGGTGAGCCACAGCTCGCGGTTGGTGAGCTCGTAGGCGGCGGCGATGCCATCATCAGCCTCCGCGGCCAGCACGAGCAGACCGTTGTCGGGACCCACGAACAAACGCCCGCCGCCGCCGCGGAGCACCAGAGCCCGCCGCGGTCCGCCCACCCCAGGGTCCACGACAGCCAAATGCACCGCGCCTTCAGGCATGTACGGCAACGTGTTCCGCAGCACGAAAGCCCCACCGAGCACGTCGTGCGCCGCGATGCCGTGCGTCACGTCAATGACCTCCGCACTTGGGACCAACCGCTTGATGACCGCACGGCACGTACCGGCGAAATCGTCTTGGTAGCCGTAGTCGCTGTAGAAGCAGATCGCGCGCATGAGCACTTCCTCCAGTCAACCCGCAACGCCGCATGGCTACACGCTGTGCACGACGTGCTCGCCGCCGCTCCAGCGTCCGGGCGCTAGTTCCGCAGCCCCTTCGGCGAGACCGGCAGCTCTCGCGGCTTCGCCGGTTTCAGCATACCCTTCTGCTCGACAACTGCCGATTTCGCTACCCGCCTTCGCGCTCCGCGCGGCGATGCCCACCGCGGAGCGTGCGGAACTACGCACCGAGGAGCCACCGACATGGGCGACAGATGTGAATCTTCCGGCCCCCTCATCGCGGCGATCCACGCCGATGTTATCGGCTCGCGTCGCCTGGCCCATCCGGAACGCACACTCCCGCGCCTAGAGCAGGGGGCCCGCACGCTCAATGCACGGTTCGCCGAAGCCCTCGCGTGCCCCTTCGGCACAGCCGCCGGAGACGAGCTGCGAGGCGCCCTGAGAGACCCCGCCCAGGCGCCGTTCTGCGTTACCGCGATGCGCGAGGAACTGGCACCGATCCAGGTGCGCGTGGGCGTCGGTATTGGCCCCGCGCTGGCCGAGGGTGACGAGCGCGCGGAACCCTCCGAACTGGCACGGACCGCCATCGCTACCGCCAAGCAGCAGGGCGGCGTGATCCGGTACCTCGGCACCGGAGTGGCGAGCGACACGCTGCTCGGCGCGCTCTGCCGTCTCGCCGACCCGCTCCTCGTCCAGCGAACCGTCGAGCAGTGGCAGACCGTAGCCGCCTACCGGCGACTCGGCACCCAACGCGAGGTGGCCCGCGCGCTCAAAGTCAGTCGACAAAGCGTCAGCGCGCGCCTGCTCGCCGCCCACTGGAGTGAGCTCGAGGAGGCCGACACAGCCATCGCCGCCTACTTCGCGTCACTCCGCGACCGGCAAGGATAGTGAGAACCGTGCCACCCGGCGGCTACCGCGCGCAATCGCCGCCGAGATCGAGAAGCTTTTCGATGGCGTGCGGCAGAGCCGGGCCGATCACCGCGAACTGCTCTCTGCAGGCTCGCGGACTGCCCGGCATGTTGATGATGAGCGTTCGCCGACAGATGCCACTCACGGCACGCGAGAGCATGGCGTGCGGTGTCTTCCGCAGGCTGAGCGCTCGCATGGCCTCGACGAAACCGGGTGCCAGCCGGTCGATCACCGTCAGCGTCGCCTCCGGCGTCACGTCGCGCGACGTTAGGCCCGTACCCCCCGTGGTGAGCACCAGGTTCACGTCGGTTACCTCGCTGAAGTGCCGCAGCTTGGCTGCGATGAGTTCGCGTTCGTCGGGCACGATCGCTCGCTCCACGGAGTCGACGCCGATGCCGCGCAGAAGCTCCTCGAGCGCCGCACCGCTCTCGTCCGTCCGCTCTCCAGCGTGGCCTTTATCAGATACGGTGAGCACGGCCGCCTTGATTATGCTCGGCGTGCATCCGGCGTTCACACCGCTACCTCCCCTTGGTTACCGCGTTCTCTCTGACTACCGCCGCGGTGAGAGCATCACGCGCTTGGCGATACCTCGGCACGAACCCAATGGCCACTCCGGCCACCGCTCTTCTCGAGGAGACGCACGGCGACGATCTCCATCCCGCGATCGACCGCCTTGCACATGTCGTACACGGTGAGCGCGGCCACTGAGGCCGCCACCAACGCCTCCATCTCGACGCCGGTGCTCCCGACGACACGAGCTTCGGAGACAATCCGCAGACCCGGAAGCTCGTGGTCGGGCTCGATCTCTACGCCGACGGAGGTGAGCGCCAGCGGGTGGCAGAGCGGGATGAGGTCGTGCGTGTGCTTGGCGGCCATGATGCCCGCGACACGTGCCACACCGACCACATCGCCCTTGGGAGCAGCCTGATCGACGATCGTGCGGAGGGTAGCCGCGCTCATGCGCACGGCCGCGGTCGCCCGAGCAACTCGCTCGCTCGCCTGCTTTGCCCCTACATCCACCATGCGTGCTCTACCCCGCTCGTCGAGGTGCGAAAACCCGTCCGCCATATTCTCCTACCCACCGATCTCGGACATGGCGCGCCGCGTGAGCTCCGTCTCGGCGCGCCTGTCGTACGACTTCTTGGCGAGCGCGGCGCCCAGGGCCTTCGCCAGCTCCACGGGCTGCCCGATCAGCGGCCGAACATTGAGTTCCTCCGCGGAGAACAGGCAGGTCTTGAGCCTCCCGTCGGCCGTCAGCCGCAGCCGGTTGCAGGCGCTGCAGAAATGCTCTGACACCCCAGCGATAAACCCGAGAGTGCCTCGTGCGCCCGCTGGCCGCCAGTAGACGGCTGGGCCATGGCCGTACGGACCCCTCACGGGATGCATGGCCACCGTATCGTTCAGTCGTCGCAGCACCTGTGACGCGGGCACAAACACGCTCCGCTCCCCGTGGCGACGGTCGAGCGGCATGTGCTCGATGAAGCGTACGTGGACCTCGCGTTCGTGCACCAGGCGCACGAAGTCCGCCACCTCGTCTTGCACGCCGTCTTCCAACACGACGTTCACCTTCACCGGCGTGAAGCCAGCCTCGATAGCCGCGTCGAGGCCGGCGAGCGCGTCCTCGAGAGAACCGCCGCGCGTGAGTTCACGGTACCGATCCGGATGGAGACTGTCGATGCTGATGTTCACACGGTGCAGGCCGCCCTGCCGCAGAGAGGCCGCGAAGTGAGGAAGCAGCAACCCGTTGGTGGTCAAAGAGAGGTCGGAGATACCAGGCACCGTGGCCAGCATGGCGACAAAGCGCTCGACGCCCTTGCGAACCAGGGGCTCGCCACCCGTAATGCGCACCTTCGTCATGCCTGCTTGCGCCGCCACCTCGGCGAAGGCCAGGAACTCCTCGTAGGAGAGGATGTCCTGGTGACGGCGCGGCGTCACACCTTCCGGTGGCATGCAATAGACGCACCGGAGATTGCAGCGGTCCGTGATGGAGAGCCGCAAGTAGTCCACTCGCGGTCGGATACTCTGGCAGGTCCCGGTGTCTGTCATGCGCTGTAGGATCCCTCGAACGGATGCTCGTCTCGACCCCGTGTACGGTAGTCTATTCTTTCATCACCATCACTTCGGTCGCCTTGATCACCGCCGCCACCTCGTCTCCCGATTTGAGCTTCAGCTCCTCCGCGGAGCCTCTCGTGATAACGGCGACGACCGTGTGGCCTCCCAGGATGTCAATCGCCACCTCGGCCATCACATCCCCTAGTAGAACGGTCTTGACCGTGCCCTGCAGCCTGTTCCGCGCACTCAACGCCATCGATCCGCCCTCCTTCAGTCCTTGCCGGCACCACGGCGGCCGCCCTCAAACCCCGGACCCAAGGCTACGCTTGCCCGCAGCGCCATCGTCGAGCACTCTTCCCTGCCGCGGGTTCCGCAAACGAGGACCCGTGGACGGAAACGCCCTCGTACCCCTCTCTGCGTGGAGAACGAACGGCAGTGCAGGCGCGACCGGCAGGACGAGCACCGGGCGTTCGCTCGAGGCTACGCCTGCGCGGCCCTCACGACGAACGAGCGATGACGAAGCAAGGCGATACAGAAACGCTCCTCCGAGCGCTCTGGACTGTAGGGGAAGTCCGACTGCCTGCCATGGCGGCGCGTCGACAGGTCCGCGGTGCTCAAAGGGGGCATGCACACACGCGCATCCTCCTTTCCACACTGGGAGGCGCTGCGGTTTCCCGCTGCACCCTGTCGGCGCAGATTCCGTGGGCCCGAGGGGCCGGTAGGATCAAGCGCTCGGAGAAGCGAGGTGACCTTACCCTACGTCACGGCCCGTGACAAGACGCCGGCGGTGGTCGAGTCCGCGGCGCCGCACGCGAATCACACCGGGCACCACTCGATCTCGCGTATGGCCACCATCTTCATCTCGGTCATCTCCTCAATGGCGTACTTGAGGCCCTCGCGACCCATTCCCGAGCCCTTCACGCCTCCGTAGGGCATGTGATCCACGCGGAAGGTGGGCACCTCGTTGATCATGACTCCGCCCACCTCCAGCCGCCGGGCAGCGTAGAGTGCCTTGTTCAGGTCGCTGGTGAACACTCCCGCTTGCAGTCCGTAGTCGCTATCGTTGGCGATCTCGATCGCTGCACACAGATCTTTGGCGCGCAGCACGCTGATCACCGGACCGAACAGCTCATGATGCACCACCTTCATCTGGCGCGTCACGTCCGTGACGACGGTGGGTAGCAACGCCCCGTCTGGCGTCTCGCCGCCGGTGAGGACGGTCGCGCCCTGCTCGACAGCCTCGCGGACCCACGAGCACACGCGCTCCGACTCCGCGCGCGAGATGAGAGCGCTCACGTCTGTGGTGGGATCCAGCGGATCCCCGTACTTCAGCTTCTTCACACCCGCGACCAGCTTGGCGAGCACCTCGTCGTAGACTCCCCCGACCACGATCACCCGCTGAACCGAGATGCAGACTTGGCCAGAGAAGGCGAAGCCACCGGCGATGATGCGATCTACGGCGAGGTCGATGTCGGCGTCCTCATCGACGATCGTGGCCGAGTTGGAACCCAACTCGAGCGTCACCCGTTTCATCGCTGCATCCCGAGCGATCTGTCGGCCAACGGCCGGGCTGCCCGTGAACGTGACCATCTTGACGCGAGGGTCGGATACTAGTTTGCCGCCGATGGTGCTGCCCGAGCCGAGCACCACCTGCAGCGCACCGTCGGGCAGCCCGGCTTCGTCGAGGACGCGTGCCAAGAACAGCGCCGTTAACGGAGTCACCGAGGCCGGCTTGAGCACTACGACGTTGCCGCTCGCCAGCGCCGGCGCTACCTTGTGAGCCACCAAGTTGAGCGGGAAGTTGAAGGGCGAGATGGCCGCGATCACTCCACGCGGCTCGCGAATGGTCCACCCAAACCGATCCTGCCCCGCCTCCTCGGCGTGCATCTCGATGACCTCGCCAGCGGTACGCTTAGCCTCTTCGGCCGCCCAGCGAAACGTGCTCACCGCGCGAGCAGCCTCGGACCGCGCATGCTTCAGCGGCTTGGCCGACTCGGCGGCGATCAGCATGGCCACGGTCTCCAGCCTTTCCTCGAAGAGGCGCGAGGCGCGGTCCAGGATCTTGTACCGACGCCACGTCGGCACCCACTTGTAATCCTCGAAGGCGTCCACGGCCCGCTCGAGGACCACCTCGAGCTCCTCCGGCGTGGTGGTGGGGACACTCGCCACCTGATGACCATCCCAGGGGCTCACTACCGCGAGGAGCTCGCCACTGCCGACGGGTGCCCTCAGCTCTACGTCCGTGGGCTGCTCTGCTGCACGAAAGACGATCTCCACCTGGCGCTCCTTCCGCTCCTCCCTCGTCTCCACCCATACCGGTACCACAGACGCGAAAGACGAGATGACTCCCGCTCACGCGCAGTTACGGCAGTGCTTCACCCAGTTGCCAACCGCGTCCCGCTTCGCCTCGAACGGACGACGATCCCACCGTGACGATTGGCCGTTACCCGGAACCTGGAAGTGGGTGTCCCCAGCCAAGCGCTCCTCGGCGGATCTGCCTCTCGAAAACACCCCCAGCGGCTCGCCCGTGAGATCGATGTTGACCTGCTTCACCTCCTGGTACTCGGCGAGGCCATATGTACCCAGTTCACGACCAACGCCACTCTGTTTGTAGCCACCCCACGGCGCCTCGCTGTAGGTGGGATGGTAGGTGTTCACCCAAGTGATGCCGGCCCTGAGCTGCTTGATCACCCGCATGGCACGCGTGATGTCGCGCGTCCACACGGCTCCCGCGAGCCCGTAGACCGTGTCGTTGGCGATCCGTACCGCCTCTTCCTCGGTATCGAACGGGATCACCACCAGTACCGGGCCGAAGATCTCCTCTTGGGCGACGCGCATGCTGTTCTTAACGTCCACAAGGATGGTCGGCTCGAAGAAGAACCCCCGCTCGCCAAGGCGGTGCCCACCGGTGGCTAGACTAGCTCCCTCTTGCAGGCCCAGCCTCACATACCCCTCAACCTTCTCGAGCTGCTCCCGGGAGACGAGGGGGCCCATCTCAGTATCTTCCGCATCGGCGGGCCCAACGCCGATCATCATCGCGCGAGACACCAGCTCGCCGACAAAGCGGTCGTGAATGCTGCGCTCCACGAGCAGGCGCGAGCCGGCGGAGCAGACCTCGCCCGCGCCGGCGAAGATACCGGCGAGAGCGCCGTCGATAGCCGCTGCGAAGTCGGCGTCGGCGAACACGATGTTCGGGCTCTTGCCGCCCAACTCCAGGCCAACCCGTTTCACCGTATCGGCGGCCGTACGCATGATGTGCTTGCCGACCTCGACGCTTCCGGTGAACGCCACCATGTCCACGAGTGGCGACTTGACGAGCGCGTCGCCCACCTCGGGCCCAGGTCCGGTGATCACCTGGAAGACACCTGGCGGCAACCCGACCTCCGCCGCGATCTTCGCCAACTCCAGGGTCGTGGTAGGAGAGACGCTCGCCGGCTTGATGATCATGACGTTGCCGGCGGCCAGCGATGGTGCGAGCTTCCACGCGGCCATCAAGAGCGGGTAGTTCCAGGGTGTTATGCCAACGGTCACTCCGATGGGCTCGCGGACCACCATGCTCATGCTGGGAGCGGGGACCTCGAGCGTCTCGCCGGTTTGCGCGACCGCAAGACCGGCGTAGTAGTCAAAGGTGTGGGCGGCATCGTTCATGTCGGCACGCGATTCCGCCAGGATCTTGCCCATGGTCCGCGTCTCGAGCAGTGCCAGCTCTTCGGCCCACTCACGGATACGAGCGGCCATGGCACGCAGATAGGCGGCCCGCTCAGCGGCGGTCGTGCGCCGCCAGGGACCATGATCGAAGGCGGCGCGGGCCGCCGCAACCGCCCGCTCGGCGTCTTCCGCGGTGGCACGCGGTACGACCGCGACACGCTCCTCGATCGTCGGGTTCAAGACTTCGTATGTTTGACCGCCGGCAGCGTCGACCCACGACCCATCGAGATACATCTGATAGGCGCGTGCCTCGACCGCACGGTCGATGGACGTTGTGCTCATCTCCTCCTCCTCGCGCATACCCTTAGGGGTATATGGCGAGGATACCCTCACGGCGGGAGCGAGTAACCTGCGACGAGCGCCCGAGCGCCGATGGGCTGAGAGGAGTCGACGAGCGTGCGCGTTTGGAGCGCGGAGCGCGCCTGGCTCGCGACGCGGCGACGCGCGCGGTTAGAAGCAGCCGAGTTGGCAGCCGATGATCTTGATGCCCAGGTCGTCGCAGGCTGTACCGACCTGCGCCAACGGGACAGCGAGATCTTGGGCGATCCGGAACGCCTCCTTGCAGGGCAGGCGTTTCTCTTCGCCGGCGCGCTGCTGGAGCGCCTCGATGAGTCGTGGAGTAGTGCCCGAGGTCATGCCCGGATTGTACCAAAGGTCACGGTCGCCACCCCGAAGCGGGATCTCCCGGCGTGAGCGTCCCCCCGCTGTGGTACCATACCGCGATGCGCCCGCCGGGTGACGGGCATACACTCCTGCTCCAGCGCGAGGCTGGGGCCGTCAGACCGTAGGAGGTGATCACCATCAACAAGTACGATCTCCTGCTCATGCTCCATCCCACCATGGAGCCGGAGCGCCAAACCGAGATTCTCGATCGTCTGCGCACAACTGTGGAGTCCGCCAAGGGCAGCGTCGTCAGCGTCGACGATTGGGGCAAAAAAAAGCTGGCCTACGAGATCGACCACCAGACCGAGGGCATCTACGTCGACATCGTCTTCAACGCCGAGCCAACCACGCTCGCGGAGGTGGAGCGTGTACTCGGCATTACTGACGACGTCATACGCTTCATGACCACTCGGACCGAACGCCAGCAGCGCGTCGCGTCGCCACCGTCCTCCACTGCCTAAGGAGGCCACATGGCATCCATCAATCGAGTAGTCCTGCTGGGGAACCTCACCCACGATCCGGAGCTGCGGCCGCTGCCCAGTGGCAGTAGCGTCTGCCAGCTCCGCATCGCGGTGAACGACCGCGTGAAAGACCGGAGCACCGGCGAGTGGACAGACTATGCCAACTACTTCGACATCGCGGTCTTCGGCCAGCAGGCCGAGCGCTGCGCGCAGTACCTGTCGCGCGGCCGCCAAGTGGCAATCGACGGCCGCCTGCGCTGGCGCTCGTGGGAGACGCAAGACGGACAGAAGCGCTCGAAAGTCGAAGTGGTCGCCGACACCGTCCAGTTCGTCGGCCCTCGCGACGGCGGCCAAGGCGGCGGCCAGCAGCGTGGTGGCCCGTTCCCCAACGAGGCGGGGCTCGAGCCGGCGGAGGACGACTTCGCGGACGACATACCGTTCTGAGGCGCCGACAGCCGTATGTGAGGGCGACGGCCGGGGGACGCCCGCCGTCGCCGAGAAAGGGTCCATATGTCACCAGCAAAGCCAAAGCGTCGCGAGAAGAAGCCCAAGCCAGGAGCCCCGGGGCAGGCGAAGCGGCGCTACTGTCATTTCTGTAAAGACAAGGTCGACGAGATCGACTACAAGAACGCCGCAGCTCTGCGCCGCTATATCTCCGAGAAGGGCAAGATCCGCTCGCGACGCATCACCGGCGCCTGTCGCAGGCATCAACAGCAGCTCGCCGTCGCCATCAAGCGGGCCCGCGAAATGGCCCTTCTCCCGTACGTCTCAGGAGGCACTACAAGTGGAGGTCATTCTCCTTCAAGACGTTCCCACGCTCGGGACTAAGGGTTCGCTGGCGAACGTCAGCGACGGCTACGCCCGCAACTACCTTATCCCTCGAGGGTTCGCCGAAGTCGGTACACCGGGTAAGATCGCCGAATTCCGGCGCCGGGAAGAGGAACGGAAATCCCGGGACGCACGTCTCGCCGCTCAGGCGGAGACGGTCACGGCCACCCTTAATCGCACCGTGCTCACCATCGCCGCCAAGGCCGGCGAAGGCGAGCGGCTCTTCGGTTCGATCACCGCGGCCGACATCGCCATCGCCATCTGGGAGGCCCGCAAGCTACGGGTCGACAAAAAGCATGTCCGTCTCCCAGAACCGATCAAGGCGCTGGGAAGCTACATCGTCGAGGTGGAGGTCGCCGAAGGGTTCGTCGCCTCTGTGAAGACGATCGTCGTTCCCGAATAGGAGAGGTACGGTGGCCGGCGACCTGCCCCGACAGGTCGCCGGCTCAGCAGGATCGGGTGGGATGGCTGGGGAGAGCACAGGGCAAAAGGGAGCGCTGCTTCCGCCACAGAACCTGGAGGCCGAGGAGGCGGTGCTGGGCGCCATGCTCGCCAATCCCGGCGCGATCCCGGTGGCCACCGACGTCCTGCGCGGCGCCGACTTTTGGCGCGACACGCACCGCCACGTATTCGAGGCCATCTACACGCTGTACGCCCGCGGCAGCGAGGTCGACTTCATCACGGTCAGCGCCGAGCTGGAACGTCAGGGCGCCCTGGAGCGCGTCGGCGGCCGCGAGTTCGTCCATGCGCTCACAGAGGGCGTGCCGGCGGCCACGGCGGTGGTTCACTACGCGGAGATCGTCCGCGAGCAGAGCATCTTGCGCCAGTTGGTCGCGGTCGGAAACGAGATCGCCGAGATGGGCTACCGGCACCCCGACGACGTGCACGTGCTGCTCGACCGCGCGGAGCAAAAGCTGTTCGCCGTCTCGCAGGAGCGCCGCGCGAAGGATTTCCGTGCCCTCAAAGACGTCCTCACCGAGAGCTTCCAACGTATCACCGCGGCCAAGGAGACCGGCGGCCGCCGCGGCGTGCCCACGGGCTTCAAAGACCTCGACGAGAAGACCGAGGGGCTCCACCCGTCGAACCTAATCGTCTTGGCCGCGCGGCCGAGCATGGGCAAAACGTCCCTGGCGCTCAACATCGCGCACCACGCAGCCGTGGACGAAAAGGCCGCCGTCGCCATCTTCAGCCTGGAGATGAGCGTCGGCGAACTGGGCGACCGGCTCATCTCCGCCGCCGCGCGCGTGGGTTCGCATAAACTGCGGAACCCGCGCCTGCTCGGCGACGACGACTTGTACAAGATCATGCGCGCCATCAGCGAGCTCGAGCAGGCGCCCATCTTCATCGACGACACCGCCGGCCTCTCGATGTTCGAGCTCCGTTCCAAGGCCCGCCGGCTGAACGAAAAGGAACGCCTCAGCCTGATCGTGGTGGACTACCTCCAGCTCATGGTCGGCGACGGCCGTGCCGAGAACCGACAGCAAGAGGTGGCCGCTATCTCGCGCTCGCTCAAGCAGCTCGCGCGCGAGCTTGAGGTGCCGGTGGTCGCCGTCTCACAGCTCAACCGCGCCCCCGAGACCCGCGGCGGCGACTCCCGCGAGCCGCAGCTCTCGGACCTCCGCGAGAGCGGAGCCATCGAGCAAGACGCCGACCTGGTGCTGTTCCTTTACGAGAAGGAGAAGGGCTCGGCAAACAAGGGCGAGATCACGCTCAAGATCGCCAAGCACCGCAACGGCCCCACCGGAGAGCTCACGCTCGGATGGGTGAAGGACTACACCAAGTTCCGCACCCTCGCCAAGGCCAGCGACTACCCGTACGAGGGCTAAGGCAGATGGCGGGATATCCTCCGGGGGGATGGCGATGACGCTCCTCATGCTCAACGGCGAGCTGCAGCCCGCCGAGCGAGCCCTGGTACCCGCCCTCGACCGTGGCCTCACGCACGGACTTGGCCTCTACGAAACCATCAAGTTGGCCAGCGGTCTGCCGGTCTTCTTCGACGAGCACATGGATCGGCTCGACAGGGGGCTCGCGCAACTCGACCTCCGAACGCCGTACCCGCGCGTTGTCGTGGCCTCACAAGTGGTACGACTGGCGCGGGCCGCCGCCATCCCCAACGGTGCTTGCAGAGTGCTGGTGACCGCCGGCGCCCCGCGCGGCGGTCCGACCATCCTCATCCAAGCGGAAGTCCGCTCGTTTCCCACCCATCCGCTCACTTTGATCAGCTATCGCGCGTTGCGCTCCGCCGCCGACCTCAAGTCGAAGACGTTCACCACCTCGCATCTGGCGCAGCAGGCGGCTAAGGCGGCCGGCGCCGACGACGCCCTCTTCGTCGACGAGGACGGTCGGGCACACGAGGCCACCACGGCCAACCTGTTCCTGTACCGGGACGGCGTTCTCTGCACACCTCCGCTCGACGGCTCCATCCTGCCTGGTGTGATCCGTAACCAGGTGATGACGCTGGCTCGCGACGACGGCATTCCCGTCGCCGAGAGTCACATCGCCGTGGACGAGCTCTCCAGCGCCGACACGCTCCTGCTCACGAGCAGCGTGCGCGGCATCGTGCAGGCCGCGAGCGTCGACGGTGTACCTCTGGCTACCGACCAGCAAGTGACGGCCCGACTCCGCGCCCTTCTCCGGAGCGCCGAGACCGCCAGCGCCGAGCGTTTCACCGCCACCTACAACACCTGATCTAGCGAAGCCCCGCCCTCACCGCGGAGCAGGCGAGCCACCATGATGACATGCACGTGGTCGTGCCCTGGCCCCTCGTCGTGCGGTTCATGGAACGCGGAGAGACTCACCCGCTCGAATAGAAAGCGACCGCCGAACTCGGCCCGCAGCGACGTGGGGCTGCTGAAGTGCAGGTAGGTGTGCCCCACGAACGACTCGGGGTCGTTGGGGACGGGCGCGCCACAGCCATAGTGTGTGGGATCGCCCACCGCGAGCGTGCTGAGAAACAGCAGGCCGTCGGGGGAGAGGAGGCGCGGCACCGCGGCGCGCAGAGCGCTCCGTTCCACGGGCCGCAGTCCGTGGTAGACGTTCGAGACAAAGAGCGCGGCGTACGGGCCGTCGCTGACGTCCTCCACGACGGCCTGACGGTACTCCACAGTACCCCGAGACGGCACGGCGCGGCGCCGGGCTATCGCCAGCCCGCTCGCGGCGGGATCGATGCCCACGACGTGTGCTCCGAGCTGCTCCGCCAGGTAGACGACATCGCGCCCGTAGCCACACCCCACCTCCAGGATGCGGAGGCCACGCGTCGCCGCGCTGGAAAGACGGGCCACGGCGACGCGCGCCAGCTCACCCGGCGCGTCGCCCCAGCGCTTACCCTCGCGCGCGTAGACGTTGTCCCACCGTACAGACGACATGGCTGCAGTGTACCTCGCAGCCCCCGCGGAACCGATGGATCGTTCCCCGCAGAGCGACCGTCTGCGCCGTGGACGGCGACACACCTGTCGGACAAGAGAAGGGGGGGGGGGGGCGCGCGGCCCCCCCCCCCCCCGCGCCCCCCCGCCCCCTCCGTCAACCGGCCTCAGGCTGCACGGAAGTGCAGAACGGACAGCGCTTGGCGGCGATCGGTATCTCGCTCGCGCACTCAGGGCACTGCTTGACCGTGGGATCGGCCGGCGCTTGCCCTCGCGCCTTGCGCTCGCGGAGCTTGTTGATGGGGAGCACCACCGCGTAGTAGATGGCCGCCGCCACAGTGAGGAAACTGACGAGAGCGTTGATGAAGCTGCCGTACATGAATTTACTGTTGTTGACGGTGAAGGAGAGGCCGGAGAAGTCCGGCTTGCCGAAGATAGCGGCGATCAGCGGCGTGAGCAGATCGGCTACCAGCGAGGCTACCACCGCCCCGAACGCAGCGCCGATGACGACCGCCACGGCGAGGTCGATTACGTTGCCGCGCATAATGAATTCCCTAAAGCCTTTCATACAGCATCTCCCTTCTGTCTGTTGGCCGTCAGAACGGACTCTCTGTCGGCGGGCGCAGCCTACCTCGCCGTCTGCGCGGTGCGTGTAGAGATGAGATGGAGGAGCGCGACCGCCGCCTCCTGAGGCCCGCGAGAGGCAAACCCCTCGATGCCGAGACGCGTACGCAGCTGGCCTACGACCACGCCGTGGCGGAACGCGGCGGCGAACACGGCCGCGGCGATCGCCTCGTGACGCTCGCGCCGCTGCACGGCGCCAAAGGGATTGGCGAAGTAGGTACTCGTGAGCCCCGTAGAGGTCGTGGTGCCCTTGGCCATCGCCCGACCCTCGCCGAACACCTCGAGAGCCTGCTCGACCGAGTCCAAGCGCTCGATGACCGGGTGTTCTTCGTCCACCCACTCGTAGTTGTTGGCGTAGAGCAAAACGTCCACGCGATGGCCGCGCAGGATCTCTTCCAGCGAGGTCACCGGTACCACCACGCGGGCATTCACCTTCTGCGGGCTCATGAAGATCGCGCGATCGAGCTGCTGAAAGGCGTAAGCCTTGCTCAGATCGTCAAGGCGCACGAAAGCCCCGATCTCTGTGCCGTAACCACGCAGTACCCCGTCGGGATCGACCGCCAGCGACCCCATGTCGTCCGCAACGATACGAAGGTCGCTCACTTCCTCGCTGGCCAGTTCGCGCAGAGCCTCCAGCGTCTCGGACTTGCCCGTCGCCGTATCGCCGAGGACGAGCACGTTGGCGGCGGCCCCACTCTCGAGGGTAATCCGGGTGAAGGCGCCATGGAATGGCAGACGACCGTGCTTCATGACGGCGACGTTATGCAGTGTGAGCACCATCTTCTTGAGATATCCGAAGTAGCCAAACCGATCTTCCGCCGGGATGGCCGCCACGAGCAGATCGTGCTCCTGATCGTCGTGAAACACCGTCGGCAGCAGGCCGCAGGCGGCCAGGGATTCCGCAGGCACGCCGTAGAGGAACACGGCCTGCGGCCCCGCGGCCACCTGCTCGTCGCTCGCCAGCTCGAAGAGGTTGGCGAGCGCACCACCCAAGCCGATGAACCGCTGGTTCACGTAGATGAAGATCACCGTGGGACCCACCACGGCCGGGTAGCAGATCCATTGCGAAGCATCCAGCTCGAGGTCGGCAATCGGGTTCTCCGGTACCTCCGTGAACTCGCCGCTGCGCTTGTTCATCGGAGGGTCGAGGATGAACGGCGGATCGATAACCACGTGGCGGACGAAGGGGATGGACGCCAACGGAGAGCGATAGGGCGCTGGGACAGGCCAGTCGTGGCGCACAGCCACGAGACCCACCTGGGCACCGGCCGACACCTGACGGTACACGCGGGGATGATCGCCCGTGATGTTCTCCACTACATCCCGGTACAGGCCGCGCACCAGCATGGCAAACGTCTCCATGGTGCGGTTGAAGGTATGGTGCGGCCGGCGCTCGCGCGACTCGCCGTTCCGTGAGTGGGAGACCAGGAAGCGGTCGAACGAGCGCCAGTAGTCGTAGAGGCCCTCGACAAAGACGTGGAGCGCCTCCCGGATCTCCGCGAGTGCCTCGGGTTCGAGCCCGCTGAGTACCGTCCGCTCGATGGGGTTGTTGGCCAGAACACGCAGGAGATCGATGAACGACGCGAGCCCGCCGGGATCGGCCAGATCGTAACTCAGACGGTCGAGGAGGGGCGAGCGGTGTACGACGAGCGTGCGCGCGTAGGCGCCCACTATTCGCGCGAACGCCTCGCTCTCCGCCACTTCTTGCGTGCTGGCGCAGATGGACCCCGTGGCATGCATCACGATTTGATCGCGATCGCGATCGATGTGCGTCACCGGCATCGCCAACCCCCTGCCCGGGAACGCCCGGCGAGGACGAGAGGCCTCGCTCTCAGCGGCAACGGCGGCACGTTCACCAGCGGTCTCGGTGCACGCGCGCGGGATCGTAGCGCTCGGCGGCGAGCTTGGTATCGGCTGGGTAACCCACTACCACGATCGCAAATGGTACGACGGCCTCGGGAATACCGAAGATGCGACGCACTCCTGCCTCCCGCTCCACCAGCGGATGAACTCCCAGCCAGACCGCCCCTAAGCCGAGGTACTGAGCCTCCACGAGGAGGTTCTCTGTGGCCGCGGCGCAGTCCTGCACCCAGAACGCCGGCCACTTCTCGGTAGCCGGGTCGCCGCAGACCACGATCGCCAGGGACGCCGTGACGATCATCCGCGCGTACGGATGCACAGCGGGCACTTGAGCCAGTAACGAGCGGTCGCGAACCACCACGAACTGCCACGGCTGCTGATTGCCGGCCGACGGAGCGTTCATGGCAGCGCACAATAGCCGCTCGACCAGCTCTTCCGGCACTGGATCCGCCGTGTACTTCCGGATGCTCCGCCGATCCAGCACTGGATCGGCTCCGTACGCGCCTCTCGTCACCGCTGCCTCCACGGGGTTCGCTCGCGCCCGCCCCCCATACGATAGGGCGGGTGCGGCATCCTAGCGCACAAGAGCCCCCTCCGCGTGCCCTCACCACCAGCACACGGCACTCAGGAGGGCGCGAGCAGCCATGCTTCACTCCTGCTCATCGCGGCCTGCGCTCACCCAACCTGAGCGAGATTGCCAGCCACGAAGTCCCAGTTGACAAGACGATCGAAGAACGCCTGGACGAAGTCGGGGCGCCGATTCTGGTAGTCGAGGTAGTATGCGTGCTCCCATACATCCACGGTGAGCAGAGCGGTCGCCACCGTGGTGAGAGGCGTCTCGGCGTTCGGCGTGCTCGTGATCTTGAGGTTTCCGGCCTCAGATACGAGCCAAGCCCAGCCACTGCCGAACCGCCCCACGCACGCGGCCTTGAAGTCCTCGACGAACTTCTCGTAGCTGCCGAATGAGGCCGTGAGGCGATCAGCTAGTGCACCGGTAGGAACGCCACCCCCGCCTGGCTTCATGCAGCTCCAGAAGAACGTGTGGTTCCAGACCTGTGCCGCGTTGTTGAAGATGGGTACCTTGGCGCCGTCGCCGGCCACGCTCTTCACTACCTCTTCCAGCGGCGTATCCGCCAGCGCGGTGCCTTCCGTCAGTTTGTTGAGGGTATCCACGTAGGTCTTATGGTGCTTTCCGTAGTGGAAGCTCACGGTGCGAGCGGAATAGACTGGCTCGAGCGCATCCTCAGCCCACGGTAAGGGCGGCAGTTCGAATGGCATGGCTTCTCCCTTCTTCGTGTTTCAGATCCTCGTGGCACACGCCGGCAACACACCACGCGCAAGGCCGACCCCACACCGTCGCCGTGATCTGCACGGCACGGTCGCGAACGCTGCTCCGCACAGAACAAGCGTACGAGGCGACGTTGAACAGTCGCAGAGGAGATCCCGCGGCACAGCCCTCGTGCGGCCTCGCAGGTTGTCACTTGTGGTTCCCACGGCCCACGGTGCGCAAACCAGGCGGCAACCGCGAGTTGAGCCCTCACACGAGGACCACTATCATTCCCTAAGGGAATTACCTTCGCTCCCGACCCCCCACGAGCTGTCATGACCGGAGCACGCTGCCATTTCGATGTTGTGATCGTCGGAGCCGGACCGGCGGGGATCTTCGCTGCCCTGGAACTGGTGCGACACGACAACGTCCGCGTCCTGATCCTCGAGAAGGGGCCAGACATCACGCGACGCACGTGCCCGGCCCGAACAACCGGCAGGTGCAGCGCCTGTTCCCCGTGCGACGTTACCTGCGGGTGGGGCGGGGCGGGCGCGTTCTCGGACGGCAAGCTAGTGCTGTCGTCCACGGTAGGAGGTTGGCTCACCGACTTCGTGCCCGAAGCCTCGCTCAACGACCTGATCCGGTATGTGGATTCCGTATGGCGAGAGTACGGTGCCCCGGAGAAGATCCATGGCGGCAACGCGCGGGAAGTGGAACAGCTCCGTCGTACCGCGCTCCTCCACGGCCTGACGCTGCTGGCCGCTCCCGTCCGCCATATGGGAACCGAGCGCGCGTGGGATGTGCTGAAGGCCATGGAAGAAGAGCTGCGGCGCTCGGTCGTCATCCGCACGGGCACGTGCGTCGAGCGCGTCCTCGTCCAGGACGGCCACGTCATCGGCGTGTCCTGCGAAGACGGAAGCGAGTACACCGCCGAGGCGGTCATCGTAGCCCCCGGTCGTCAAGGGGCCGCGTGGCTGCGTGCCGAGCTCCGCCGCCTGGGCTTCGCCCTGCGCACGAACGCAGTGGATATCGGTGTCCGCGTAGAGGTCCCGGCGGTGATCATGGAGCCATTGACATCGGTCCTCTACGAAGGCAAGCTCGTCCACTTCTCCCGCAGTTTCGACGATCAGGTGCGCACATTCTGCATGAACCCGTACGGGGTGGTCTCGTTGGAGAACTACGGCGATGTGGTTACGGTCAACGGCCAAAGTTACGCCAACCGGCGGACCGAGAACACGAACTTCGCATTGCTGGTGAGCACCGTGTTCACCGAGCCGTTCGACGACCCCATCACGTATGGCAAGTCGATCGCTCGTCTGGCGAACCTGATCGGTAACGACATCCTGGTCCAGCGCCTGGGCGATCTCACCCAGGGGCAACGCTCGACCCCGCAGCGACTGGCCCGCGGCACGGTTCGGCCAACCCTGGGTGGAGCCACCCCGGGCGACCTCTCGTTCGTCCTGCCGTACCGGTACCTACGCGACATCCTCGACATGCTCGAGGCCATGGATGCGCTCGTCCCGGGCGTGAACGCCCGGGACACCCTCCTCTACGGAGTCGAGGTCAAGTTCTATAGCTCCCGACCGGTGCTCGACGAGAACCTGCAAACGCACGTACACGGGCTGTACGCGATCGGCGACGGCGCCGGCATCACCCGCGGCCTGGTTCAGGCCTCGGCGGCCGGCGTGTTGGCCGCGCGCAGCATACTCAACAAGGGAAGGGCGCGGGCGGATGCCGCTGCCCAGCCGCCCGCGCCCGCACAACCCCTGGAGGACTCCTCATGCCAGCCACCGTGGTGATCGGCGCCCAGTGGGGCGACGAGGGAAAGGGCAAGGTCACCGACCTGCTTGCCGCCAAGAGCGACGTGGTAGTGCGCTACCAGGGCGGCAACAACGCCGGGCACACCATCGTGCGCGACGGCGAGACCTTCCAGCTCCACCTCATCCCCTCCGGCATCCTCTACCCAGAGAAGATGTGCTGTATCGGCAACGGCGTGGTCATCGACCCCCACATCCTGTTCGGCGAGATGGAAGCCCTGCACAAACGCGGCGTGAGCACGGAGAACCTGCGCGTCAGCGGGAATGCCCACCTCATCATGCCATACCATTTGCTGCTAGACGGCGCGTGGGAGAAGCAGCTTGGCAAGTTCCAGATCGGCACCACGCGAAGGGGTATCGGCCCCTGCTACATCGACAAGTACGCGCGCCTGGGCATTCGCGTGCAGGACCTGCTCGACGAGGAGATCTTGCGGCGTAAGATCGGCGCCGCGCTGGAAGAGAAGAACTGGCTGCTCGAGCAGCGCTACGGCATCGGCGTCATGGATCCCGCTCAGGTGACGGAGGAGTACCTGGCGTACCGCCAGCGGTTCGAGCCATACATCGCCGACGTCTCCCTCCTCGTCAACCAGGCTCTCGACGAGGGGAAACAAGCTCTCTTCGAGGGCGCCCAGGGCACGCTGCTCGACGTCGACTTCGGCACCTATCCGTTCGTCACCAGTAGCAATCCCATCGCCGGCGGCGCGTGCGCTGGGGCCGGCGTCGGCCCTACTCGCATCGACCACGTCGTGGGAGTGGCCAAGGCGTACACCACCCGCGTGGGCGAAGGCCCCTTCCCCACCGAGCTGTTCGACGCCGACGGCGAGGCCATGTGCGAGGTGGGCCACGAGTTCGGTACCACGACCGGTCGCAAGCGACGCTGCGGCTGGCTGGACCTCCTCGCCCTCAAGTACGCCGTGCGCGTCAGCGGCATCACGCACCTCGCCATCACCAAGCTAGATGTGCTCACCGGCTTTCCCACCATCAAGGTCTGCACGCGCTATCAGGCCGGTGAAGCAGTCCACACGGAGTTCCCCCTGCGCCAAACCGACTTTCACCATGCGCGCCCGCTCTATGAGGAGCTGCCCGGCTGGACAGAGGAGATCCGCGAGTGCGAGACGTGGACAGATCTGCCGCAAACCGCCCGCGAGTACGTGCAGTACATCGCCGACTTCACCAAGACGCGCGTGAAGTTCATCGCCGTCGGACCGGGACGAGACGAGACGATCATCCTGCCGCGCAGCATCGGGCGAGGGGGTGCTGTCTAGCACCAGGGGGAGCGTCCCCTTTCGCTATACTTCTTTGCTCCACGCAATCTCACACAGACCGGCAGGTCTTCCTCTGAGACACGCAGGCGTTCACGCGATCTCGCCACCCACCGCTGAGAGACGGCCGCTCATCTCCGACCCCCTCAGCACGAAGCTGCGGGTGCTCACCTGGATGGCGGTCGTCGCCGTGGTCTTCGTGCACGCCTACAACCTCAGCAATCGCCTCCTGAGCGAGAACGCCGAGGCCACTCCTCATACTCCCCACGGCGTGGTCGGCTTCGTTCAGTACCTCGGTTCGCAGACGCTCACCCGCTGGCCGGCGGCGCTGCTCTTCGCCATCTCGGGCTTCCTCTTCTTCCACAATCTGGAGCCGCGCGTGGGGCAGTTCGTGAGCAAGATCCGCCGTCGCGCGCGTACCCTCGCCCTACCGTACCTCCTCTGGAGCTCGTGGAGCCTAGCCGTTTACGTGGTCTCGCATGCCTTGCCCTCCGCACAGGCCTACGTCTCTGCCGACGCGCTCAACAGGCTGACCATCGGCTCCGTCCTCGAACGGCTCTTCGTCTCTCCTGTGGCGTACCCGCTCTGGTTCCTACAGGCACTGTTCACCTGCGCCCTGCTCTCGCCGGCGATCTGGGCTCTCGTGCGGTTCCTGGGTCCCCTCGCGCTCGCCCCCTTTACGGTGGCCTGGTTGCTGCACGTCGATCTCGGCGCTGCCGGTTACCTGCCCTGCAAGGCTCTGCTCTTTTTCACGCTCGGCGCGCTCGTGGCCACCCGCATGCGCGCGGGCCAGCGCGTGCCGTTCTCCGGACCCAACGGCAGCGCCACATCGGCTGCGCTCGGCCGCTGGCTGCTACCGCTATTCGTAGCGGCCTGCATCCTTTACACGGCCCTCCTCAGGAACGAACAGAGCTGGGCGGCGGCCACCGCACACCAACTGCTCATGTGCTTGGCTGTGGCCGCGGTCTGGTTTGGTTACGACGCGTACCTGATACCGCTGGTTCGGTGGCGCTGGCTCACGGCCAGCGCCACCCTCTCCTTCTTCGTCTTCGCCGCCCAGGAGCCGCTGCTCATGATCTTCAAGCGGCTCATCCTCCACACCGGCGGTGGGGGGCGGGCGAGCGACGCAGTCATCCTCGCCACCTACTTCGCCGCACCGCTGTTGACGATCGCCGTATCGTTGGCCGCGGGCTGGATGCTTCGCCGCCACGCGCGGCCTCTGTACGGACTCCTGACCGGCGGTCGCTGAAACACGATCGTCAAGACCCAGGGCGGGAAGCGTTATGGACTGCCCCTGCGGCGCACGAGTACACTTGCGAGCGGCCAACCGGGCATACCCGAGACGACCTGCCCGGCATACTCTTCTCCCTAGGAGGTTGCATGCGTGTCCTCGTCGTCGGTGGCGGAGGCCGCGAGCACGCGCTGGTGCACGCGTTCGCCCAATCGCCGTTGCTCACCCAGCTGTTCTGCGCCCCGGGGAACGCGGGTATCGCCACCGAGGCTGCCTGCGTCAACATCAACGCCGAGGACATCGCGAGCCTCCTCGCCTTCGCCAAGAGAGAGCGCATCGACCTCACCGTCGTCGGGCCAGAGGCGCCGCTCGTCGCCGGTATCGCCGATGTGTTCGTTCGCGAGGGCCTGCCGGTGTTCGGCCCGACGGCGGACGCCGCTAGGCTGGAGGGAAGCAAGGGCTTCGCCAAAGACGTGATGGACGAGGCCAAGGCGCCTACAGCTCGTTTCCGCCGTCACGACAACCTCGACGATGCCCTCCGGTGCCTCGAGCTCCAGGACACGTACCCGCTCGTCGTCAAAGCCGACGGACTGGCGGCCGGCAAGGGCGTCGTGATCGTCCGCACCTTCGAGGAGGCGAAGCAGGCTATAGAGGACAACCTCCAGCGCCGGCAGTTCGGAGAGGCCAGCCAGGCGATCATCATCGAGGAGTACCTCTCGGGTCCCGAGGTCAGCCTGCTCGCGCTCTGCGACGGCGACACCATCGTCCCCATGGCGCCAGCGCAGGATTATAAGAGGATCTACGCCGGCGACCAGGGACCCAATACAGGCGGCATGGGAAGCTACTGCCCCGTGCCCGGCTTCAACCCTCGCGCCTCGGAGCAGATCATCGAACACGTCTTCGAACCGGTGCTGTGGGCACTGCGTCAGCGCGGCATCCGTTATCGGGGCGTCCTGTACGGCGGCCTCATCGCCACCGCGGACGGCATCAAGGTACTGGAGTTTAACTGCCGCTTCGGCGATCCGGAGACACAGGCCATCCTCCCCCGCCTGGAGAGCGATCTGCTGGAGCTGTGCCTCGCAGTGGCCAAAGGTGATCTCGCAGGTACACCGATCACCTGGCGGCCGCAATCGTGCGTATGCGTCGTGATGGCCTCCGCCGGCTACCCGGCCGGCAGCCACAAGGGCGACGTAATCCACGGGCTGTCGGCGGCGGCGGCCGACCCCCAGATCACTCTCTACCACGCCGGCACGGCCTTCGCCGACGCGCCGGGCGCAACCGACAAGCCCATCGTTACCGCCGGCGGCCGCGTGCTCGCCGTGAGCGCGCTCGGCGACACCTTCGCCAGCGCGCGAGAGCGCGCGTACCGCTCGCTCGACTGCATCAGCTTCGGCGGCATGCAGGTCCGGAGAGACATAGCGGAACGGGCAGTACGGGCCGAGCGTGGCGAGACGGAGATCTTCACACTGGGTACGCTGCCATAAGTGTGTGGTGTCACCATCACCCACAGAGAGAGGAGCCGCAGTGGAAAAGACACAGACGGACGTAGAGGCACTCTTACAGAGCATCAGCGCAGCCCCCATCCTCGTCGGCATCGTCATGGGAAGCGAGAGCGATCGCCCGGTGATGGAGGCGGCCTCACAGGAACTCGATGAGCGGCGCATCCAGTACGAGGTGAGTGTGCTGTCGGCGCATCGCGCCCCCGACCAAGTGGCCGACTACGCCCGCAGCGCCCAGGCGCGCGGCCTCAAGGTCATCATCGCCGGCGCCGGGAAGGCGGCGGCGCTTCCCGGTGTGATCGCCGCCTACACCAATCTCCCCGTCATCGGCGTGCCCATTAAAACCAGCGACCTCGGTGGGCTGGACTCGCTGCTCTCGATCGTCCAGATGCCCTCCGGCGTTCCCGTGGCCTGCGTCGCCATCAACGGTGCCCGAAACGCGGCCATCTTAGCTGCCAGAATCCTCGACGTCTGAAGGAGACGCCATGCCCAAGATCAGCTTTACCGCACCCAGTGCCGCCGCACCCGTGGGCCCATATTCACCAGCAGTCGGCCTTGAGGGCTGGGTCTTTCTGTCCGGGCAGGTACCGCTGGATGCGGACGGTTGTGTCGCCGGCGAGACAGCGGCCGAGCAAGCCCAAACGGCCCTCGAGAACATGCGATCCCTGCTTCGCGCCACCGGGCTCAGCATGGCGGACGTGCTGAAGACCACGATCTTCCTCACCGACATGAACGACTTCGCCGCCGTGAACGAGGTCTACGCGGCGTTCTTCGAGCCTCCGTACCCAGCCCGCTCCACAGTACAGGTGGGCGCCTTGCCCAAAGGAGTCAAGGTAGAGATCGAGGCCATCGCCCTGCGAAGCTAAGCACCTCATCCACCCACATCGACAAGAGGCGCGCGCAGATACCTTCGCCATGCGCTCACGTTCAAACACGACACCGCCAAGTACCTTAGAATCGCCCTACTCGAGAAGGGGAGGAATACCGTGATCGATCGCTACACCCTGCCGGAGATGGGCGCCATCTGGACCGACGAGGCCAAGATGAACGCATGGCTGCGGGTGGAAATCGCCGCCGTCAGGGCGTGGTCGCAGCTCGGCAAGGTGCCATCCGAGGCGGTCGCGGAGATCGAAGCAAAGGCCGCGTTCGACCCCGCACGTGTAGCTGAAATAGAGAAGACCACCGACCACGACGTGATCGCCTTTCTCACCAACGTCGCCGAGCACGTCGGCGAGTCGAGCAAGTACATACATTACGGGATGACTAGTTCGGACATGCTCGACACGGGACTGGCGCTGCAGATCAAGGCCGCCGGCGAGTTGCTGCAGCGCGACCTCGCGGCACTGGGCGAGGTGCTCAAGCGCCGCGCCTTCGAGTTCAGAGAGGCCGTGCAGGTCGGCCGTACCCACGGCGTCCATGCCGAGCCCATTACCTTCGGCATGAAGCTTGGCTTGTGGGCATTCGAGACGCGGCGCAATCTGGATCGTCTGCGCCGCGTCACCGAGAATGCCGCCGTGGGCAAAATCAGCGGCGCCGTCGGTGCGTACGCCAATATCGATCCCCGGATCGAGGAGTTGGTGTGCCGCGAGCTGGAACTTGTCGCCGAGCCCATCAGCAGCCAGGTGGTCCCGCGCGACCGGCATGCTTGCTTCCTGAGCGCCATCGCCATCGTCGGCTCCTCGATCGAGAAGTTCGCCACCGAGATCCGCCACCTCCAGCGTACGGAAGTACGCGAGGCGGAAGAGGCCTTCAAGAAAGGGCAGAAGGGTTCCTCCGCCATGCCCCACAAGCGCAATCCAATCCTCAGCGAACGAATGGCGGGGTGCGCCCGGGTTCTGCGCGGCAACGCGCTCGTGGGCATGGAGAACGTGGCGCTCTGGCATGAGCGAGACATCAGCCACTCGAGCGCCGAGCGGATCGTGCTTCCCGATAGCTGCATCCTCCTGGACTACATGCTGCAGAAGTTCACCCACCTCATGGGCAACCTGGTGGTAGACACGGGACGAATGGCGGACAACCTCGCTCTCTCCCACCGCCTCGTCTTCAGCGAGGCAGTGCTGCTCTCTCTGATCGACAAGGGGATGCTCCGGGAGCAGGCCTACCGCGTGGTGCAAGAGAGCGCCATGCGTGCATGGCAAGAGGGTACCGACTTCGGCGAGCTGGTTAAGCAGAACGAGACAGTACAAGCCGCCGGGCTCACCGCCGCCGACATCGATGCGGCCATGAATCCGAGCCGCCGCGACGAAGGCCCCAAGGCCATCTTCGCTCGCCTGGCGGAGCTTAGCTTCTAGCCTCCATTCACGGCCGCCGACCTCCGCTCACCTACAGCCCGGGCGGGGGCCTGCCGATATTTCTCCTGCCACGAGCGGTTGCCACGCAACCGCTCGTGGCGTACCGCTGGAGAGACTCAAGCGCCGTCAACGGCTATCGCGAGAAGGAATCGTCGGATGACCACGTGCCATAGGTGTGGGAGACAGATCACGGAGGGAGCGTGGGTCTGCGGGCTCTGCGGAGAGCCGGTCGGCGCCTTCCGCTCGGGTGACGAGCCGTCACCGGGGGAAGATTGGAGCTCGCCAACCATCGGCGAGAGCCAGCCATTCTCATCATCGACTGCGGCACCACCTGCGCGCGACGCGCTCCCCCGCCGTACCCCTGTGGTCGTTCTGGCCCTGGGCATCGGCTTGGCCGCGGTGCTCGCCGTGATCGCCGTCTGGTTCTTCGCGCTGCGTGGCGATGCAGTTGATACCCAACCCTTCCTCGGCGCCTGGCAGAGCACTGGCGGCGACGCGATACACGTGACGTTCGACCGCGCCGAGGACGGCGTGACCATGACGCTTGGTGATGGCAGTGGCCAAAGCGTCGGCCCCTTCAAGGTCGAAGCCACCGAGGACAACCTGCAGACCAAACTCGAACTGCTCGCCGTAAACGAGCAGACGGAAGCCGCCGCGCAGATCCTCACGGCGACCCTCGAGGCGGCGTTCGAGGATTTCAAGATGACCTTCACACACCGGCAGGTGGACGACACCGTCGTCCTCGCAGTGGAGGGCGCACCGAGGATGGCGTCTGCCTGCACAACCACAGCCTGGTCGCGACCGATCGAGCTGGTGCGCGTTCGCTAGGGGAGGATCGTCGGCAGCCTCCGCACCCCGCGCCGATCGGCCGCCCAGCTCGTCTCAGCGAGCGCGACGGCCCACCGAGCCGGGAAAGGCCGCGGCTACTCGCGGCGCGAGCGCTGCATCTCGCGCTGGATATCGGCCTCCGTGATCTCGCGCCGCAGATACACGTCGTAGCCGTTGAACGCGAGGCCGATGCCCCAGCCGATCATCACCCACATAGGCCAGAAGTATCCCCGGCCGCTGAGATACCAAATGAGCACCAGCACCGCATTGATGATCACGTAGCTCACGAGATGCGTGGAGAAGTCGCGTTTCTTCTTCAGACGCCGCAGCGCCGCTTCGCGCACCTCTTGGTCGTCGTACCTCGTCGCCTGCTCGTCCGCCATGACCGGTCCTCCCGTACCGAGCTGCCTGTATCGCCTAGGTTATACCTCTCACCGGCAACCGCGGAGGCCGCGCTCCCGCCCAACCACCGCTTCATGCGATGATGGTACTGTCGAGCAGCATGACCAGGAGGATGCGATGCAGCACGAAGCCTTGTTTGAATCCCACGAGCCCGATCTCCCGCTCGTCGGTCGCGGCAAGGCACGCGACATCTACGAGACCCCCGACGGTCATCTGCTCATCGTGACCACGGACCGCATCTCGGCCTTCGACTTCGTGCTCCCCACACCGATCCCCGGCAAAGGGGTCGTCCTCACGCAGCTCTCCAACCACTGGTTCTCGCTCACTCAGCCCATCATCGACAATCACCTCATCGACGCCGCCCCCTTTGCACACGCCCCCGAGAAGGCGCATCTCGCCGGAAGATCCGTGGTGGTGCGCAAGGCGCATTCACTCCCCGTGGAGGCCATCGTGCGCGGCTATCTGGCCGGCTCGGGGTGGGCGGAGTACCAGCGTTCGGGCTCTGTCTGCGGCATCACGCTACCGGCGGGCCTGCAGGAGTCCTCGCAGCTTCCCGAACCGCTCTTTACCCCTTCCACCAAGGCTGAAGGCGGCGCTCACGACGAGAACATCTCGTTCGAGCAGCTCGTCGACACCCTCGGGCGAGACCTCTCGGAGGCTGTACGGGAGACGAGTCTGGCGCTGTATACTTTCGCCGCCGCGTACGCTCTTGAACGCGGTATCATCATCGCCGACACCAAGTTCGAGTTCGGCCTGGTGGACGATCATCTGCTTCTGATCGATGAGGCGCTTACACCCGATTCGTCCCGCTTCTGGCCGCTCGACAGCTACCGGCCAGGGCAAGGGCAGCCGAGCTTCGACAAGCAGTACGTCCGCGACTACCTGGAGAGCATCGGCTGGGCCAAGCAGCCGCCCGCGCCCGAGCTGCCAGCCGAAGTCGTGGCACAAACAGCACAGAGGTACCGGGAGGCTTGGCGCCGCCTCACCCAGTGACAGGCTGAAACGGCAAGGCATACGATCGGCACAGATTCGGCGACCGGCGCGAGGAGGGACCATGAAAGAGGACACGCGACAGCCTAGCTACCTTGCACTCTCGAAGTCCGCGGTACGGCACATCGAGGCGGAACACGCCGAGGTGAGCATGAGCGCGATCGGCGTGCTGAAGAGCGACGCTGCCTCCTTCAAAATGAGCAGCGCTGGCGTAACCCTCGCCGGTACCAATGCGGAGCTGTCGTTGAGTACCGCCACCGTGGTGGCCGCACGTCGCGACATCACCCTGACCACTGCCGGCGGCCAGTGGATCACCGCTGGCAACAACCTCGCGGTCAGGAACGGCGGCGCGGCGGTCATGGCCGCCCGCAGCATCACCGTGGATCGCGGCGCCGTCGGCCTGGTGATCGCCCAGCACGCGCACCTGGGCGACGGGGCACGCGTGCTGCTCGAGCCGCGCCGCGGTGTCGTGTTGGCCGGCAGCTTCGGCGTCGGCGCGCTCTGCGCGACGCTGCTCGGCTTCCTCCTGCGGCGACGGCGCTAGGCCGTCGCCCCTGTGCCACCGGCGGCGCGCCTCTTTCCGCGGTGCCGCACGACGAGACCACGACGCGGCGCGAAGAGGTAAGCCGCCAAAAAGAAGGTCGTTGCCACGAGCACGACCGCCGCTCCCGAGGCTACGTCGAGGTAGTAGCTCAAGTACAGGCCAACTACGCTCGAGATCACGCCGACGGCGGCCGCCATGAGCATCATCGCCGGGAGCCGGCGGGTCAGTAACGAGGCGGTGGCACCTGGCGTTACGAGCATGGCCGCCACGAGCCCCGCGCCCACGGTCTGCAGCGAAACCACTATGGCCAGCGCGAGCATCACGAGAAGGAGCGTCCGAAACACACCGGGCCGGCGGCGCAGCGTATGCGCCAGCACGGGATCAAAGGTCGCCAGGAGCAGCTCCTTGTACAGGAGCGCCACGGCGAGCAGCACGAGCCCGGCGAGCGAGACGGTCACGGCCAGATCGACGACGGTCACCGCGAGCACGTTGCCGAACAGGATGTGGGTGAGGTCGGTCGCGTAGGTTCGCAACGTACTGATGAGCACAACTCCCAGCGACAGCGCCGCGGCGAAGAGGATACCGATGGCCGTGTCCTCCTTCACCGCCCCATCTCGCGTGAAGAAGCTCACTCCAAAGGCCACCAGCAACGCCGCTACCAGCGCGCCGACGAACAGGCTGCCGCCCAGGAGGTAGGCGATCGCGACGCCCGGCAGTATGGCGTGCGCCAGGGCGTCGCCGAGAAACGCCATAGAGCGCAGGACGACGAAGCAGCCGAGCACCGAGCAGAGCACGCCGACGACGACCGACGCGGCAAGTGCACGCTGCATGAACCCCAGAGAGAATGGATCCGTGAGCCAGTCCACGTCAGCCCGCTTCCGATCCGGGGGGCTGGCAGCACTCGTCGATCAACACCATGCCACGGAAGATACGCGCGTGCGTTCCGAACGTCTGTGCGATGCGCGCCTCCGTCAGCACATCTCTCGGTGGACCATAGGCGACGACCTTGCGATTCAGGAGCACCACCTGGTCGAAGCGGGTAGCGGCGAGCTCGAGGTCGTGTGTACTGACAAGGACCGTGACGCTGCGCTCTCGGAGCCTGGCCAGCACCTCCAGGATGCGTTCCCGCACAGCCATGTCGACGCCGGTGAACGGCTCGTCCAGCAGCAGCACGTGTGGCTCCTGGGCAAGGGCTCGCGCGAGGAACACGCGCTGCTGCTGGCCGCCGCTGAGCTCTCCGATCAGACGGTCCGCGAGCTCGCCGAGACCCAGCAGATCGAGCATGTGCGCCACCGCATCGCGGTCGGTAGGGCTCGGCCGCTGGAACCAGCCTAATCGGCCGTAACGCCCCATCATCACCACATCGGCTACGGTGACCGGAAAGCTCCAGTCAATGTCCTCGCGCTGGGGCACGTAGGCGACGCGGTCTCCGTGATCGCCTACCGGACTCCCATGGATCAGGATGCGCCCCCGCCCGAGGCGCAGCAGGCCGGCAAGTGCCTTGAACAAGGTCGACTTGCCGGCCCCATTGGGCCCGACCACAGCCAGCTGCGCACCGTGCGGCACCCGCAACGAGACCTCCTGGAGCACCGCGTCGCCGCCGTAGTGCACGCTCACGCAATCGACATCGACCGGGTCCCGAACGGTCACCGCAGCGCCTCCACCATCTGCTCGACGTCGAAGCGCATCATAGTCAAGTAGGTAGACGCCGGCCCCTTCGGGCCCGTCAGACTGTGAAAGCGCAGCGTGTCTACCACCCGTACACCGGCTTCGGCCGCTACCTGCTTCGCCAGGGTCGGGCTCTCGGCAGCGTCCACGAAGATAACCGGGACGCCTAGCTCACGGATCCTCGCCACCAGATCGCTGAGATCGCGCGCCGTGGGGCTCCCCCCGCTCGTGACACTCGGCATCACCGCGCCGATCAAGCGAAACCCGTAGCGATCGGCGAAGTAACCCCACGCCAGATGGTCGGTCACCAGGAGGCGTCGCCGCTCGGGCACCACGGCCACGGTCTCGCCGATCCACCGATCCAACTCTTCGAGCCGAGCGACATAGCGGTCGGCGTTAGCGGCATAGGCGACAGCATGGGCGGGGTCCACGGTCTTCAACGCCGTTTCGATGACCCGTACGTAGTGGACTACGAGCAGAGGATCGAGCCAGTAGTGTGGGTCGGCATCGGCCCCCTCTCCAAACGACACCTCATCGGGGCCGGGTGTGCGTGCCGGCAACCCACGCGCAGCTTCGACCACCATCGCGTCCAGGCCGGCGTTCTCCATGGCGTCGCGCAGCGCGCCCTCCAAACCGGCGCCGTTGAGCACGATCAGATCGCTGGCCGCGACCGACCGCAAATCCCCCGGGGTGGGCTGGAAGCCGTGGGGATCGGCGGCGGCGGGAATCAGTGACGTTACGCGTGCCCAGCGTCCGGCCACATTCCGGCAGATGTCGGCGAGAACACTGGTGCTCGCCACAACCCGCACGCCCTCCCCCTCCTCCCGCGCGCATCCCACGCAGAGCCCCAGCGCCAGGGCGCCGAGCACCAGCGTGGTCCCCAGCACACGGCCGCCGCGCCGTGAACTCATCGCCGTGCCCCCGCGGATGCTCGTCGTCCCTCCGGAGGAACCCCTCCGGCCAATCCTCGGCACGCGCCGCAGACGCCGCTGAGCTGAAGGAAGTGATCCGCGATGACGTACCCCGTCTCCGCCGCCGCCGCATCCGCGACGCCGCGCAGGTCGTAGTCTGCGACCTCACGCACGCGGCCGCAGCGCGTGCAGACAACGGAGCATCCCTGCGACCCCAACGCCGCCACGTACGCCTCGCACTTCTCGTGACCATGCACGCGACGCACCGCCCCCACGTCGATGAGCGCCTCGAGGGTGCGATACACGGTCGCCAGTCCCATGCTCGGACAGGCACACCGCGCTGCGTCGTATACCTCGTTCGCCGTCAGACAGACCTGAGTGCTGTCCAGCGCCGCCAGCACCGCGCGCCGCTGCCGTGTGATGCGATACCCGGCCGCAACCAGGCGCGTCTCGGCCTCCCACCGTGTTGGTCGCTCGCACACTCCGCTTCTCGCTCTCCAGACAGCCCTAGGGCCGCCAACGACTCAGCCGTCATTAATCCGCTCCATTATCAGAGTATAGAAAATGAGAATCATTTTCATCTTTCGCCCGCACGACCAGCGAAGCGCCTGCTAAAGAACGAGTCCGGCCTTTGCCTGCGACAGAGCACTCTGCCACTTGACTTGATCCGAACAGCATGCAAAGGTACGTGCTTAGCGCTGCATCCCATGGCACCCGTCTCGGCCACTCCACAGTCATGCAGCAGGGGATAGGTCTCGCTTTGGCGAGCACAGAGGGGGGTTGCCTATGCGTTTCGTCGCCGGCTGTCGTGCCGGCTCCTTGTCGTGATCCCCACGAGGGTTTCCTAGACCATCGTCGGGGACGAGTCACGCAGACACTGCCAACGTGTCAGGGGGGATCAATTCACAATGAGGAAGAAGGAACTCTCGCGCGTTATCATCTTCGTGCTGATCATCGCCCTCGTCTCAGCGCTCACCGCGTTCGTCATCGCGTGTGGGGGAAACGGGGACACAGACAAGAACGGTAATGGCGACACCACTGCCAAGACCATCAAAGTCGGTAGCCTCTTCCCAGTCTCCGGCGACCTCGCCAAGCTTGGGCAGGAATGCGTTAACGCCACCAAGCTGGCCTTCGAAGAGATCAACGCTGCCGGCGGCATCAAGTCAATGGGGGGCGCCAAGCTCCAGCTCGTAGAGGCCGACAGCCAAGGTAAACCCGATGTGGGCATCCAGGAAGTCGAGCGCCTCGCTCAGGAGGGCGTAGTCTGCATCCTGGGTACCTACCAGTCGAGCGTTGCCATCCCGGCGACGCAGGCTGCCGAGCGGCTGCAGGTGCCGATCTTCATCGTCCAGGCGATCGCCGACGAGATCACCGAGAAGGGCTATAAGTACACCTTCCGCCTCGCCCCGAAGGCATCCTGGTACGCCAAGAGCCAGGTCGAGTTCGCCAAGGCAATGCCGGAGCTGAACGCTGAGTACGGCGAGGTCAAGACGGCCGCCCTGCTGCACGAGGACACGGACTTCGGTCAGTCCACCGCCGCAGGCGACAAGAAGTACATGAAAGAGATGGGCATCGAGCTCGCCACTGAAGTGGCGTATCCGGCGGCGGCGGCCGACCTCACCACCCAGGTGAGCAAGGTCAAGGCGTCGAACCCCGACATCATCTTCATGACCACGTATTTGAACGACGCCATCCTCATCAACCAGGCGCGCGAGAAGATGAAGATCCCGCAGCTCTTCGTCGACTCGGCTGGTGGCACCATCGACCCAGAGTTCATCAAGCGGCTCGGAGAGTCGGCCGAGGGCATCTGCACCGTGGTCGAGTTCTCCAAGTACGGTGGCGCGGCTGCTGAAGACATCAACAAGCGCTACGAGGCCAAGTTCAACAGCGAGATGAGCGGGAACAGCTGCTATGCCTACCAAGGCGCTTGGGTACTCGCCAAGGTGCTCGAGAACGCTGGCAGCGACGATCGCGAGAAGATCCGCGAGGCCTTTGGTGCCGTCAAGCTCGACGCAGCGGCGGGCGACAACGTGGTGGTGCCGACGAGCACCATCGAGTTCGGCCCCGACGGTCAGGTCAAGAACATGCCGCTCTACGTCTGCCAAATCCAGGGAGGCGAGCTGGTCCCGCTGTTCCCAACCGATTTCGCGATGGAGGGCAAGAGCCTCCTCCTCTACCCCTTCACGGGTGAGTGAGGCTCTCGGGAAGGATTCACACTAAGGAGAGTCCAAACTCCTGATCTCCGCAGCAAAGGCGGGCGTCCCGGCTTCGGCCGGGCGCCCGCTCTCTGCGGCCTCTCGACCTGTAGTTCAACACGACAGCGTCAAGAACGGAGGGTGATACGTGAATTTCGACGCTCAAGTGTTCACCCAGGCACTCGTCAGCGGAGTGATGCTTGGGGGCATGTTCGCCCTGATCAGCATCGGCCTCACGCTGATCTGGGGCGTCATGAAGATCATCAACTTCGCCCACGGCGAGTTCCTCATGCTGGGCCTGTACATCGCCTACTTCCTCGTGGCAAACGTAGGCTTTCCCCCATACTTGACCATTTTCATCACCGTGCCGGCTGTGGCACTCATCGGTATCTTCATCTTCAAGGTGACGATCAACCCGATCCTCAAAGACCCGGTGATGAACCTGATCATGCTCACCCTGGGCCTTTCGCTGATCCTTCAGAACCTCGCCCTGGTGGCGTTCAAGGCAGATGTGCTCTCCGTACGCACAGCCTGGACCAAGCGAGTCATCGACGTGGGCGGCGTCGTGATCAGCGTCTCCCAGGTCATCTGCCTGATCGGCGCCATCCTCACGACGCTCGGCATCTGGTGGTTCCTCAAGTCCACCGACGTCGGCCGTGCCGTGCGCGCGGCGGCGCAGAATCCCGCCGCTGCCACGCTCATGGGCATCGATGTACCGAAGATCTACCTGCTGGCGTTCGGCCTTGGCTCGGCCACGCTGGGCCTGGCGGCCTCGTTGATGATCCCCTTCTACTACACCTCGCCGACCGTGGGCCTGTTCCTCGGCCTCATCGCGTTCATCGTCGTGGTGCTCGGTGGTATGGGCAATCTCTTCGGCTGTTTCCTCGGCGGCCTGATCATGGGTCTCGCCGAGTCGCTCGGCGCCGCCATCTTCCCCGGCTCGCTCTCGCGAGTCTTCTCGTTCGGCATCTTCGTCCTGTTCCTGATCTTTAGGCCTCAGGGTGTGCTTTCGAGGAGGCAAGCATGAGTACGGCCAAACGGTACATGCCTTACATCGGCCCGCTCATTCTCGGAGTGGTGCTCTGTCTGCTTCCACCTATCCTCGACGAACGTTGGAAGCTGATCTTCCTGCTCGTGTTCATCTGGGCGTTCCTGGCCATGGGCTGGAACATCCTCGGCGGGTACTGTGGCCAGCACTCACTCGGCCACGGCCTCTACATGGGCATCGGGGCCTACCTCACCGCCTATTTCTTCCAGTCCTTCGGCCTCACGCCATGGCTGGGCATGATCATCGCCATGGCCGCGTCGGCGTTCACCGGCTGGTTCATCGGCTGGGTCGTGTTCCGCTACCAGCTCAAGGGCGCCTACTTCGCCCTGGTCACCATCGCTATCGCCGAGATGGCCGTCTACATCGTCAGTAACATCAGCGCCTTGGGTGGCGCCGCTGGCATTCAAGAAGACATCAAGTACGGCATCGCCTGGCTGCAGTCGCCCAACAAGGCCGTCTATTTCTACGCCGGCATCGGGCTTGTGGTCGGCGGCTTGCTGCTCACGCAGTACCTGAGCAAGCAGCGGTTCTTCTACTACCTGCAGGCCGTGCGCGAAAACGAAGACGCGGCCGAGGCTCTCGGCGTCGACACGGTCAAAGAGAAGATCAAGGCAAGCGTCTGGAGCGCCGTGTGGTGCGCGCTCGGAGGCGTGTTCTACGTTCAGTACTTCATGTACGTCGGACCGCGGAGCGTCTTCGGCGAGACCATCTCGGTGCAGATCCTGCTGTTCGCCATCATCGGCGGTTTGAGCACCGTCTGGGGGCCCTTCGTCGGCGCCCTCATCCTCGTGCCGATCACCGAGATTACCCGCTCGGAGCTGGGCACGGTCTTCCAGGGTGCCTCGCTGCTGATCTACGGCGCCGCTATGGTCCTCGCCATGCTCTTCATGCCCTACGGCATCCTCGGCCTGGCGAAGCGCCTGCAAGAGCGGTACCGTAACAAGCGCAGCTCAAACAACCTCGCACCCCGCGGTGCGCAGCCGGAGGGAGGTGAGGCATCATGAGCATGCTAGAGGTACGCAACCTGACTAAGCGATTCGGCGGACTGGTGGCTGTCAACAGCCTCACCTTCGATGTGGAGCAGGGCGACATCCTCGGGCTCATCGGACCCAACGGATCCGGCAAGACCACGACCTTCAACATGCTCTCCGGCGCCTACAAGCCGACGGAGGGTACCATCACCTACAACGGCGAGCGTCTCGACGGCCTGAAGGCCAACAAGATCTGCAAGAAAGGCCTCACACGTACCTTCCAGGTGGTGCAGCCCTTCCCCGACCTGACCGCCGTAGAGAACGTCATGATCGGCGCCTTCTCGCAGACAGGACGAGGCGGCGAGGCACGAGAGCGCGCCATGGCGGTGCTCAAGCGCGTGGGCATGGAGAAGGATGCCCTCAAGCTCGGCAAGGAGCTCACCCTGCTGCAGCTCAAGCGTCTCGAGATCGCCAAGGCACTCGCCACCGAGCCCAAGCTGCTCTTGCTCGATGAGGTTGCCGCCGGCCTGACCAGCACCGAGATCGACGATGTGCTCGAGTTGATCAACCAGCTCCACAGCGAGGGCATCACTTTCATCGTCATCGAGCACGTGCTCAAGGTCATCGTGAACCTGTCGCACAGGATCATCGTGATCGACTTCGGCAAGGAGATCTCGCGGGGTACGCCCGACGAGGTCATGAACGACCCGGCCGTGCACGCGGCCTACCTCGGAGAGGAGGCCACCATTGCTTAGTGTCGAGAACGTGGTGGTCAAGTACGGGATGTTTCGCGCCCTCGACGGGGTGTCGATCAACATCGACGAGGGCCAGGTGGTCGGCATCGTCGGCGCCAACGGCGCCGGCAAGTCGACGCTCATGAACACCATCTCCGGGCTCCTACGGCCCGAATCGGGCAAAATCATCTTTGACGGCCAAGACATCACGAAGCTCCCTCCGCACAAGATCGTGCAAGCCGGCATTGTGCAGACGCCAGAGGGACGCATGCTCTTCCCCGAGATGACGGTGCGCGAAAACCTGATGGTGGGCTCCGCTCACAAGCGGGCGAAAGAGCAGCGCGCCGAGCGGTTTGAGCTGGCCTTCAAGCTCTTTCCACGACTCAAGGAGCGCGAGAACCAGCTCTGCCGTACCCTGTCGGGCGGCGAGCAGCAGATGGTCGCGGTTGCTCGCGGGCTCATGAGCGCGCCGCGTATCTTGATGATGGACGAGCCCTCCCTGGGCCTCGCCCCAATCGTCATTCAGGAGATCTTCAAGGTCGTGCAAGAGCTCAAGAAGCTCGGCCTGACCATCCTTCTGGTCGAGCAGAACGTCCACCACTGCCTGCAGATCTCCGACTACGCCTACGTGCTCGAGACCGGTGAACTCGTCCTCGAGGGCACGGGCAAGGACTTGCTCGAGGATCCGCACACCAAGGCCGCCTACCTCGGCATGGGCGTCGAGGAAGAGGAGGCGAGCTAACCGAGACGAGTGGTCTCGCAGACGAGCCTTCGTATGGCTTCTTGAAGTCACGACAATGGCTCCCGCGCTTGCGCGGGAGCCATTGTCGTCCGAGCATAGCGTTACGACAGGCCGCCGCTCTGAACGCTGCCGTCAACGCCGCGGAGGCGGTCATCCAGCACAGCAGACACGGAGGGCGAGATGAACCAGCAGACCGCCAACGAGCAGGTCACAGCAGCGTTTCCGCGCCCGCCGTCCGCGGGACCCGTCGTCATCCTCGGCGCGGGTCTAGTTGGCCTGCCGACAGGCCTGGTATTCGCCCTCGCCGGCTACCAGGTTCGTCTGGTGGAGACCGACCCTCCACGGTGCGACTCCGTGCCTTCGCGACTCATCGATCTGCTGGATTTCCTGATAACTCACGGCCTGGTTGAACACGCCACCGCGCACATGGCCATGCCGCGGATAGCCGTCAGCGACACGTTGGAGGACGTCCTCAGCCCAGCCGGCGTAACTCCGGCGGCGCTCATCGAGGCGGTCTTCGAAGACCTGGAGTTGAAACGCTCTGTGCTGGCCGCCGCGGAACGCTCCCTCAGCCCCGAGGTCGTCATGTGCTCCGTGACCTCGGGTCTCTCCATCACCGCGCTCAGCGGCGGCTTGCAGCATCCCGAACGTTTCTGTGGCGCTCACTTCTGGAACCCCCCGCACCTCATCCCCTTGGTCGAAGTGATCTACGGAGCGCGCACGGCAGACCGTACCGTAGCTGCTCTGTGCGCCATGCTGGAGTACGTCGGGAAGCGGCCGGTGGTCGTCCGCCGAGACGTGCCCGGCTTCATCGGCAACCGTCTGCTCCACGCCCTTCAGAAAGAGGCGATGGCGGTCGTCGCTTCGGGGGTCGCCAGTGCGGCGGATGTAGATCTCGTGGTCACGCAAGGCTTCGGTCGGCGGCTAGGGGTGGTGGGTCCTCTGGCTGTATGCGACCTGGCTGGGTTGGACCTGGTCCTCGACGTCGATGCGTACTTGATCCGCGACCTGGACCGTTCAGCCGATCCTTCGCCACTCCTCACGAGCCTCGTCGAGCAAGGCAAGCTCGGCGTGAAGACCCTCGAGGGGTTCTACCAGTGGACACAGGAGGAGGTCGCTGGGACCATCGCCCGGAGAGACGCCGCGCTCATTCGAGCTCTGCGAGCCGATCGTGCCGAGCAAGCGCAGCCTGCGGAGTCCAGCCACTAGGTTGGCCACGTAAACGATTGTCTACCGCGGTCACACCGCACGCGGTTGTACGGAGGGAGCGACGACGCCCAGGGAACGTATCGTGAGAGCATGAAGGCCATCGTGGTACACCAGCTCGGCCCTCCGGAGGTCCTCTGCTTGGAGGACATCGCGGCCCTGGCGCCTGCCTGGCGTCAGGTGCTCGTTCGCGTGAGGGCCGCCGGAGTCAATCCGGTGGATGCCTCTATCCGTTCCGGAATCGGCCCCACACCGCGGTTACCGTACACGCCCGGCACCGACGCAGGAGGTGTTGTCGAGGCAACCGGCGACGCCGTCGACGAGCTCTCAGTAGGCCAACGCGTGTATACGCATGGCTCGGCGACCGGCACCTATGCGGACTTCGCGCTCTGCGCGCCCGAGCAGATCGCACCGCTGCCCGACTCCCTCACCTTCGCTCAGGGAGCCGCCATCGGTACACCGTACGGCACCGCGTACCGTGCGCTGTTTCAACGCGGCAGCGCCCGATCCGGTGAGCGCCTATTCGTCCACGGAGCGAGCGGCGGCGTTGGGCTGGCCGCCGTACAGCTAGCTGTGGCGGCCGGGCTAGAGGTAATCGGCTCCGCGAGCACTGTGGCTGGCCGCCGTCTGATCCTCGAGCAAGGCGCGGCACACGTGGTCGACCACTCCCTCAGCGAACATGGAGACGAGGTCCTCGATCTCACTGACGGCCGCGGCGTGGACCTCATCCTCGAGACGCGCAGCGACGTGCACCTCGGCGCCGACTTGCTCCTCCTCTCCCGCCATGGGCGCGTCCTGTGTGTGGGCAATCGCGGACCCGGCAACGAAGGCACCGTCGCCGTCAACGCTCGTCACCTCATGCGTGGAGAGAAGACCATCCTCGGAGTCATGCTGCACCACGTCGATGCCACGGACCTTTCGGCTATCCACGCCGCTCTCGCCACGGGTCTCCACTCTGGCGCCCTGCGGCCAGTGGTCACACGCGAGTATCCTCTCTCCCAAGCGGCCGCGGCACATCGGGCGGTCGCCGCCGGTCACACCCGCGGAAAACTCGTGCTCCTTCCCTGATAGGGTACCCAGCCCAGAGCCCAGGAGGTGATTTGAGATGCAAGAGAGAACGACCACCGAGCGCCTGCGAGTCGCCAGCGACAGGACCTTGTCGGAGGTCAAGCGCCTGATTCATGAGGGGAACGTACGACGCCTCATCATCCGCAACCAAGAAGAGAGAGTGCTCGTCGAGATCCCGCTCACCGTCGGCGCCGTCGGCGTCCTGGTAGCTCCCGTCGCCGCCGCCATCGGCGCCGTCGCCGCGTTGGCGACTCACTGCACGATCGAGATCGAGAGAGTCGCCACCCCGCAGCCAACGCAGGAGGCGTACGGGCCGGCGAACTTCGCTCCCTCGGCGGCGGCACCTCCGGCTCAGCCGCTCACGGAAGACACTCCCAACGCCCCAGCCGACGACCAGCCCACCACCGCGAGCAGACCGGCGTCCACGCCGTAGACCGCGCTGCATGACGACGACTCGGAGAGAGCGTCGCCTTCATGGCAGAGACCACAGCGTGAACGCCAGCGAACGTCAACCGTTTGTCGGCTCATCACCCTTGTTTGCGTCCCAGACACGTGGCTAACCTACTCATGTGGAGGCAACCCCGGGACTCCACCGCACCGTTTCTCGCGCATCAAGGAGTCAATCATGACACGTCGTTGGCGGACGGCATGTTGCCTGCTCATACTGTGGACAGCAGCCACGCTCGGTGCGGGCGCGGCGATGGCCCAAGAGCCCCTCAACCAAGGATCTCCCAACCCCTCCCTGCGGGCCGACCACCTCACAGCGGCCGAGGCGACTGAGAAAGCGCGCCAAGAGGCAGCGTTCGAATCTTGGCGCGCTGCCCTCCACAAGCGCCAGAGTCGAGTCGTCGACGCCCCCTTCTACTACCTCTTCACCCCAAGCCACAAACAGATCAACAACTACTACTGCGGGCCTGCATCAGTGCAAATCATCGACGACTACTGGGGCGATCACTGCAGCCAGATCGTCTACGCCCGCCACATGGGCGTCACCAGTCAGGGCACCGACTTCACTCTCGTCGACGACGCCCTGCGCTGCTTCACTGGCGTCCCCTACTACTATCGGGCCGGCATGGACGACCCAATCGAGATCTACGAGAACGTCCAGTACGCCCTGTACAAGCTGCACCGGCCTCTCGTCTGCGATGTCCGCATCGACAAGAATGTCTGGAACCGCTACAACCACACTCATGCCGGCCACATCGTGCCCATCGAGGGATTCGACTGGCGCCAGAGGAAGATGGTGATACGTCTCAACGACCCCTACAACGAAGCCGACTACTACACGGACGGCGGACAAACCTACGGGCACCAGGTGTATCCGCGAGGCCAGATTGCCCGGGGCATCCTCACTTCGCTCCGACGGGATCTCATCTGGTGATCGGCTTTCATCGCACAAGGTCACGTGCGGGCGGGCGTCCATCGCGGCGCCCGCCCGCCGGCGTACACCGACGGGCAACTGCATGCTTTTCGCCGCGCCAGTACCGAGAGGCAGCTTGGCTCCTCATACTCGCGGCAGCAGCCGTCCACCTTAGCGCGTGCCAACAGTCTGCCCCGCACGTGACCCCCAACGCATCCCGAAGTGCTATCGCCTCACCGGCGGCTTCTCCCTCTCCCACCGGTCCCGGCTACCCAGATCGCTCAGACTTCCGCATCGGCCGGCCGCTCCACCTGCCGTTCCGAGCCCTGCGCCTCTCAGGCGACTGGGAACTCGCCGGCTTCACCGACAGCACCTGTACCCTCATGCGGCTCGAGCCGAGTCACTACCCCTATCAGACCCTGTATCTCATGGACCTCGCGCAGCTCCAGCCACAATTGGTTCGAGCCTGGCCGGTAAACCGGCAGGCTGGCTTCATCATGCTCAGCGCAGAGACATCCGACACATGGCTGGTCTGGGAAGAGGTAGCGAATGGCGACGACCTGCGGCGGCCCACTTCGTGGAAGCTGTACGCCGGCGGTATCCAGCGGCCAGAGCTCCGTCTCGACCAGCCCATCCTCGTAGACAGCGGACGTACGCCAACACACTCACGCCCGCTGTTCGACATCTGCGGCGATCGGCTGCTGTGGGCAATCACGTCACCCGGCAAGCCCGCGACGACTGTGCTGACGGCCGTGGATCTCCGCCGGCGCAGCACTCTCTTCTCGCTCCACCTCAACGGTGTAGCCTCGTCACTCACCACAGCGGGGGACGAGGCGTGGGTCACCATGCTCGAGCACGCGGGCAACCCAGCGGCGCGACTCCGCTGCTTCAACTCCACTTCGGGCAAAGAACTGCCAGACCTCTGTTTGAACAACCCCTCACAACTCTCACACTGGACCGCGCGAGGTCTCGGATGGACGGCCTGGGCTCTGTTCCCCTCACCAGAAGAGCCACACCCCACGCTCTACGCACGCGACCCGCGAGGGACCCTGCACAAGGTACTCGACAATGCCAACGACCCCTGCTTCGCCGGCAATCATCTGGTCTTCGACCAATGCACCATGCCAAGCGCTCGGGCAACAGATGGCGAGGCCGTTATCTGGGTGGCCGACCTCCGCGCTGGCGTGCTGCGAGAGCTCCTCCGCGGCGACACAGCTACCGGAGGTTGGTGGTACGTCCCGGTGAACGGCGGCAGCACACAGCGAACGCTCGTCGTCGCCACCGTGGCTCTTCCAGATGTCGGCGTTCCGCTTGAGACGCAGCTGCGAGTCTACCGCTTCAAATAGGCAGGGCGATAAAATCGGGCGGCGCGCGCCGCCCTCACTTAGCTCAGCAGCCCTTCGATGATCAAGTTGACCGCGCTGTCTTCGTCCAGCCCACGCGACATGAGAGTCTGGAGCTGCCGCGAATCCACACTGCCGATGGCGGCCTCGTGCGTCACATGTGCACGCGGATTATTGACCTGGACGATAGGAACAGCGCGCGCCATAGCCTGGTCCTGCACGATCTCCTTGCAGTCGACATGGCCACGCGCGTGCGGGGCGTCTGCGGTGACGGTGTTAAAGACCTCGGCGCGCGCTCGCTCGCGCAGCGCGATGTGTGTCTGCAACGCGGCGCGAGCATAGGCGCCATTCAGATGCCCCGTCTCATGTACCGTCAGCGTGTCGTCGGCACGCCCAAACACCCGCGCGATCATCTCGAGAATGGAGTGCGCCGCGCAGTCGACCTCATAGTCGATATCCATACGGCCTACACGGCCCTTGAGAAGCTCGAATTCCGTGCGAAACCGCGCTCCCTCCAGCAGATGCACGGCGGCCTTCGGCGCGACGAACACCCCTCCATGCGGCCCATGAACGTGACGCTCGAAGTAGCTGTACGCCGCTCCCTCTGCCACGGTGATCTCCGCATCCATGACGTGGGTAACCTCGACGGCATTGGGAAATGTGCAGTGGGCGAGGACGTGCGCTTCAGCTTCTTCCTCCACCTCGACACGCATCACGATACGCTGCGTGCCGCGCTCGGGAAGAAGCCCGAAGCAGAGGTGAACCGGCTTGACCACCCGAATACCCCGCGTTACCACGAGATGCACCTCGAGCCCGTCATCCAAGGTCTGCGTGTTCACACGAAGCCCAGGAACCAGGTGAGCACCTACAACTTGATTGCCGTGAACCTCGAGGTGTGCGACATCGTCGCCACCGGCGTGCGGCGTAAACTCAGCGATGGAGGCCAGCAGACCGTCGGCGAGAGCGCTGGTCACTGGAGCTCTCCCGGTTCAGGCTCATTCTCATGGCTGCACGTGATGCATCGACCCTCGAAGTACTTGCTGATCTTCTCCACCGGCCCTTTGTCCAGAATACGACCGTTGCACACGAGGAACGCGTGCTCGGCCTGATGCAATACAGCCATGCTGTGGGTGATGAGGATGACGGTGGATCCGGCCGCCTTCAGCTCCGCGAGCACAGCGAAAATGCGCTGAAGGGCGTCGACGTCGATGCCAGAATCCGGCTCGTCCATGAGGACGATGCGCGGCTCCATGGCGATGATCGAGGCCAGCTCAATCCGCTTCCGCTCGCCGCCGCTCAGCGTGCGGTCTACCGCGCGACGCATGTAACGAGGTGGATCGAGACCGACACGCTCGAGAGCAGTCGCCGCGGCGGCGGCCGTCTTGCTTCTGGCACCCGCGGCGATGAAGCGATCGACGCGAAGCCCCTCGAATCTGGCCGGCTCCTGCCACGCTAGGGTAATGCCGCGGCGCGCCCGTTCATCGACCGGAACGCCACGCAGCGATACGCCATCCAGCAGGATGTCGCCGCGCACGTCGGTGTACCCCGGCAGGCCCATGATCGCGTTGGCGAGCGTGGACTTGCCCGCTCCGTTGGGGCCGATGATGGCGTGAACGTGACCTTCCCAGAACTCGGCGGTCAGCCCGTTGAGAATCTGCTTGTCGCCAAGCTGAAGGGTCAGATCGCGTACTTCAAGCATGCCGGAACTCGCCGGTCGCGGAACTGCCGAGCGTCCTCATTCCTCAACCGGCTCGAACATATCCTTCTCCACGCCACAATCGGGACAGACCCAATCGTCGGGGAGATCTTCGAATGGCGTGCCGGGATCCACATCGCCATCCGGGTCACCGATCTCGGGGTCGTAGATGTAGTCGCAGATCGTACAACGCCACTTCTGCATCTTGGGCTCCTTCACTGATCCGTTGTGGGATGCGTCCGCCGTCACGCAGCGGCGAAGCCGACACAGCAGAGTATTGTACGCTACCCGTGCTGGCACCCACTGTCACCGCGTATCAGCCCACCTGCGGAGCGCACAGCGCGGGCTGTCAGCGCACCGTCAGCGTGTTGACCGCCGCATGACTCTGGACGTTGCCGGCCGAGTCTCGCGCGGAGACCGCGAAGCGGTACACGCCTCGCGATAGCCGGCACCTGTACGCGACATACTTCGTTCGACTCACCGGCTGAGCGGGCACGGAGATGGTCTGGCGCAGGCGGCCCCGCAGATCGCGGATACGGATGGTCACGGAGGCTTGGCCAGAGCAGTAGCCCGCGTCGGTCACCCGGTAGTACAGACGGGTGACCGCACCGCGCACCACGCGCGCCGCGCGCGGTGCCGTCGACCGCGGACGCTGGGTGTCGACGTGCACGACGCAGCTCTTCGCGCTCTCCACGTTTCCGACGTTGTCCGTTGACCGGTACCAGATCGTATGCGGCCCATCGTTGGCGTGGTTGGCAGGCGCCTCCACAGTGACGGTGGTGCCCTCGACAAAAGGATCTCCCTCCGTACCGTCGATGCGGTACTCCGTGCTGCGCACGTTGGACCCCAGGTCGACCGCATGCAGGGAGAAGGTGGGTGCCGTGTGCCACCATCGCCCGCTAGTACCGCTTACCGAAGTCTGGGGGGCACTCCTGTCGCGACCCAGTCGTGTGCCGTGGACGCGAAGCGTCCAACGCACGAATGTACCGCTGTCGCCCGCCTGGCGATCGCGTATCTTCAACGTCCATGCACCACACGAAGACTCGCCAAGATGACGCGCGGAGCCAAAGCGCCACGAGGAAGAGTAGTCGAGACCCCCGAACGAGGCGAACGGAGACGCCGTGGCAAGCCGGCTATACGTTCCGGACGGCCCGGTAAGCGAGATCTCCAGATCGCTCCAGTAGTTGTGCAGCACCGAGAGATCCACCTCCACGTACTCGACGCGTAGAGCTTGCTCGGACCCCAGAGTAATGGTGCTGGAGACACTAGCTGCTGCGTCGTCAGGAATGGGGGCGTTTGGTTCTGTCGACGCCTCGACCAGCGATTCCCGCGCCACCGGCGACCAAGTCTTCGCCGCGGCGACAGCTGCGGCGGCATCCACCAGGCCGAAGCCATAGATGTGACTCACGTGGTAACCGGCCGCGTTCCGCGTCCAGCTCGAACTCGTGGCGTCGACCTTGCGGGCGGTAGTCATGAGGATCTGCTGGACATCTCGCCACGAGAGCTCCGGATTGGCCTCGAGCAGCAGAGCGACGACTCCAGCCACCTGCGGAGCAGCCGCCGACGTGCCCGAGAAGGAGCCCGTATAACTCCCACTAGAGTAGCCGGAGAAGCCGACCCGGTCCGTGGTCACGATGTCGAGGCCACCGCCACCCGAGGGCGCGCAGACCATGAGCGGAGCGCCGCCTTCTGAGTATGGAGCCACTTTTCCGTTCGCCCCGACAGCGCCCACGGCGATCGTATAGCGCGAGTTGGCATAGCCGTCGAAGTTCACGTTGTCGTCGTTCTCGCGGCCGTTGCCCGCGGCCCACACGTAGACGGTTCCCTTGCCCCCTCGGCCGGTACGAACGCCGGCCTCGAGTGCCGCCAGCGTGAGGGGTCCTGGGGCTTCCAGACGCCGATCGTCGTACGGCCCCCAGCTACTGCTGCACACAGCGACCAACTCACGATTATCGAACACTCCGGCGCGTGTGTTGCCGAGAGCCTCCGCTTCGACGGTGTCGCTATCTGCCGCCATGAATCGATACCCCACCAGACCGGCATGGGGCGCTACACCCGCCACGCCCAAGCCGTTGAAACCCCGCGCCGCCGCCACACCAGCACACGCAGTGCCGTGCCATTCGTACCAGCCGCTCTCCTCGTCGTCTTGTGGCGTAGGGTCTCTATCGCCATCGACCCAGTCGTAGCTGGCGTTGGGGACAACGTTGGGAGCTAAGTCCGCATGCGCCACCTCGATTCCGTCGTCTACAACCGCGATTACCTGATTAGAACCGCGAACAACGTCCCAGGCTGGCGTCACCCTGAGATCGAGACCCGGCAGTCCTCCGAGCGCGCCCGTGCTCAACAGGTGCCACTGCCGCGAGAACAGCAGATCGTTTGGCAATGCTCTGGTGGCACGCACGCGGAAGAAGGACGGCGAGGTCCAGGCAACGCGCGAGGATTCCCGAAGCGCCTCGGCCGCGGCGAAGACGCCGAGCGGCGAGGCTGAACGGGCGAGAAGAGCGGACGGCGCGAACCCGAAACCCCGCACTACTTTGAGCCCTTGAGCGGCGAGCAAGGTGCGCCGCTCGGCGTCGCCGACGCCGTCGCGGAAGCAAACGATGAGCTCTCCCGTGGTGATCAGCCTGTTCTCGCGAGCTGGCGCCCCCCGATAGAGAACGGCACCTATCCGCGCTACTGCACGGTCGGAGAGCAGCCTGCGCCGCACGCGCTCGAAGGTCGCCTCGGCCTTTTCGCCCGCGCGCTTGGTCACCCTGAATAGACGAGGAGCAGACTCGCCCCGTCTGGTCGCCGGATGCGCGAAGACGGCGACCTCCTGGCTAGAGAGCCTGGCAGACACGCGCCGCTCGCCCTCGAACCAGGTGTATAACGGGCCGCTGGAGCTCGCCCGCACGGTCTTCGCCGGCGATGCCGGCGAGCCAGCCGCCACGGGAGCCACAGTCACGCCCGTCAACAACACGAGCACGACAGCGCCACCGGCACACGGCACCACATGCCGGAGAAGACGCCAACCGATGCCCAGGGTCCGTCGGGATACTGCCCTCATCTGCCTCCTCAGCCGCACACACCGTGCCCCACCTCTCCACCTGAGACGGGGAGGCGCGTGGTGGTCGCGACCGCACACACTGTACCGTGCCCCCACCTCTCCACCAAACCGCAAGAGGGTGACACAGTACCGCCCGTCTGGCCGCCGACGGCCACAAGCGCACGCAATACCGGCGGCGCAGTACCATACCGATATGGAGCCAGACGCGGAATACTCTGGAGATAAGACCGACGAGGAGCTGCTCGGCGAGTGCGACGTCGCTACGTTTCGCTCGGGCGGACCCGGCGGCCAGCACCAGAACGTAACCGACAGTGGTGTTCGGCTGCGTCATCGCCCGAGCGGTATCGTCGTTACGTGCCGGCAAGAGCGCAGCCAGCACCAGAATAAGAAGACCTGCCTGCGGAGGCTGCGTCTCCGGCTTGCCGCGCTCGAGGCCTCGACTCCGCCCCGCGTGCCCACCAAGCCATCCGCGACGGCTGTCCGACGCAGGCTCGACGAGAAAGCGCGGCGCGCGGCCACAAAACGCTCGCGCGCCGCGCGCCGCGAGACCGACGAGTAAGGGGCAGAGGACTTCCCGTTACTGCTGCTCGAGCAGCTCCTCCTCCGGTACGTCCCGCACCACGCGCGCCGGGGAGCCCATGACCAGCTTGTACGACGGCACGTCGCGAGTCACGATCGATCCGGCCGCGACGAAAGCCTCCGTGCCGATCTCCACCCCCGGCAGCAGCAACGCGCCGCCGCCGATCCGGGCACCGCGACGAATGGTCGCTCCCTTCTCCAGCGCGTGCCGCTTCTCCGTGCGACCCATGAAGTTGTCGTTGGTGGTCTGCACCGTGGGAGCCACGAAGACGTGGTCCTCGATCTCCATGTACGCCGTGATGTAGGCGTTGGACTGAATCTTGCTGAAGTCGCCGATCCGCGTGTCGTTCTCCACACAGGTGCCGCGCCCCACCACCACCCGTTCTCCGAGAGCGCAGCGCTCGCGCACACTCGCCAGATCGCCGACGATGCAGCCAGGCCCCAGGCTGGCGCCGCGATACACGATAGCGCCTGTGCACACCACGCACCCGGCACCGAGCGTGAGCGGCGCCAGCGTTCCCCGCTTGGCGGTAGAACTGGGAGAGAGCGACGGCACCTTGCCCAAGACCACGTTGTCTTGGATGAAACAGCCGTCGCCGATAACCGTATCGTCGTAGACGACGATGTTTGCCCCGAAAGAAACCCCAGCGCCGATCTGTACGCCCTCGCCGAGAAGGAGGTTGTGGCCAAGCTCCGACGTCTTCATGACGCCGCCTTTCCGCCGAGCAGTTCAGACGTTCTGACCGGACGCCCGCCCTCCGAGAGTGAGCGCTCCATGGCCTCCAATACGCGTACCACATTCAAGCCATCGTGCCCGTCGGAGAGCGGCTGCTTTCCCTCGCGAATGCAATCCACGAAGTGGCGGCACTCGAGCCGCAGCGGTTCGTCGTTCGGCACCCGCGGGATGTGGATATCGCCGAACCGCAAGGTGACGTACTCGCCGTAACTCTCGTAGGTCGGCACCACGGCCCCCTTGTCGTACACGGTCACCTTGCGATCACTCTCCATATCGTCGAACACGACCATCTTCTCGGAACCCACTACCGTGACCTTGCGTGTCTTGTGAGGGTCGAGCCAACTCACGTGCAGATGGCCGATCATCCCCGAGGGGAACTTGATGTAGCCGAAAACGACGTCCTCAACCCCCTTCTGGAGGTAGCTCTCCCCGCGGGCGCTCACCTCCTCCGGCTCTTCGCCAGTCAGGAAGTTGATGACCGAGATGTCGTGTGGGCCGAGGCTCCACAACGCGTTCTCGTCCGCCCGTACCTTGCCCAGGTTCAGGCGGTTGGCATAGACGTACAGCACGCGGCCCAGCTGGCCGCTGTCCAGCAGGTCCTTCATGACTCGCACGCCCGGGTGGTACTCCAGCAGATGACCCACCATGAGCAGCTTGCCTTGTGCCTCCGCCAGCGCCACCAATTCCTCGGCGTCAGCGGCGCGCAGCGCCAGCGGTTTCTCGATCAGCACGTGCTTGCCGGCCTCCAGGACGCGCTTGCCCAGTCGATGGTGCGTAGGTACCGACGTAGCCACCACGACGGCGTCCAGGGAGTCGTCTGCCAGGAGCACCTCGAGGTCGTCGGTGATCGTCGTGCCGGGGAACTGCGCTCTCGCTTTGGCGAGATTGCCGTCCGCCAGATCGCAGCAATACGCGAGCCGGGCGCCAGGAAGGCGATCGAAGTTCCGCGCTAAGTTGGGTCCCCAGTAGCCCAAGCCGACCACACCGATGTTGATCTCGTCAGTCACGTTGCTCTCACCATCCTCAAGGGGGGCTGCGAAACGATCGATCGCCTCTCTACAGCTTCCACACCGTGCCGCGAGCGGGGATACCGGCGGTGGCGTTTCGCAAATCCACCACCAATGGAGCGGCGGCCACGACGCCGCGGTAGTCGATCCCGGAGTGCGCGGTCACGATGACGACCGCGTCGTACGCGGCCAGCGCACGCCCCGAGATGTCATCAACCGACAGCAAACCGAACTCCGCTAGCTCGGGCACGTAGGGGTCGTGGTACTCGATGTGCGCACCGTGCGTGAGGAGACTGCGCATCACCTTCAGCGCCGGCGACTCGCGCAGATCGTCGATATCGGCTTTGTACGCGACTCCCAACACCAGGACGCGACTGCCGTTGAGGCTCTTGTGCCGCGTATTGAGCGCGCGGTGAAGCTTCTCCACACAGAAGTACGGCATGTTCTCGTTGACCTTGCCGGCCAACTCGATGAACTCGGTCCAAAAGTCGAACTCACGCGCCTTCCAAGAGAGGTAGTACGGATCGACGGGGATACAGTGGCCTCCCAGCCCGGGCCCGGGCAGGAATTTCATGAAGCCGAACGGCTTGGTAGCCGCCGCTTCGATGACCTCCCACACGTCGATCTGCATGCGATCGCAGAGCATCGCCAGCTCGTTCACCAAGGCGATGTTGACACTGCGGAAGATGTTCTCGAGCAGCTTCGTCATCTCCGCCACCTCTGGCGTGGAGACGGACACCAGATGGTCGATCGCCGTGCCGTAGATCTCGAGCGCCTTCTGTGTGCACGCCTCGGTGAGGCCACCGATCACCTTGGGAGTGGTCTTCGTGGTGAAATCGGTACGCCCCGGGTCTACGCGTTCCGGGGAGAAGGCGAGGTGGAAATCGACCCCGGCGACCAGCCCTGACCCCTCCTGCAGGATGGCCGACAGCACATCCCGAGTAGTGCCGGGATAGGTCGTGCTTTCGAGCGTGATCAGCTGCCCGGGCTGCACATGGCTCGCCAGAGCCCGCGCCGCTTGCCGCACGATAGTGAGATCTGGCTCACGATTGCGGTTCAGGGGCGTAGGAAGGCAGATGATGTCGGCGGCACACGATTCCGTAGCCGCATAGTCCGGAGTGGCGGACAGCCGCCCCGCCTCCACCATGCGCCGAAGGCTGGCCGAGGGGACATCCTGAATGTAGCTCACTCCGGCATTCACTTGCGTGCAGCGCTCAGCCGACGCCTCGATGCCGACGACCTGCGCCCCCGACTCCGCAAACACCATGGCAAGCGGCAAGCCGACGTAGCCGAGACCGATGATAGCGATCTTCACGTGCGGACTCCCTTGTGGTTGCCCGGCCCTCGAATGCAGCCGGGCCGCTGAACACGCGATTTTAGCGCAAGATCGAAGCAGCCGCGCCCTGGCTCACGCCAGAAGCCGGCGCACAGACGCCACGATCCGCTCGCCCGCGTGGCCATCTCCGTAGCAGGCGGGCCGCGTGGCGACGGGCGGCGGAGCCGCCAAAGCGGCGGCGATAGCGGCCGGGTCTGCGTCAACCAGCGTATTCCAGCCCGACGCCACCGTCTCTACCCACTCCGTCCGATCGCGGAGCGTCACGCACGGCGTACCCAGAATGTACGCTTCCTTCTGCATGCCACCGGAATCGGTGGCCAGCACGCGCGCGTTGCGGATGAGGGCGAGCGATTCGACGTAGCCGACAGGTTCGGTCACAGCGACGGCGTCGCCGAGAGAGCCGATCAACCCGTTGTCCTCGAGCGCCGCACGTGTGCGGGGATGCAGGGCCAGCAGCACAGGCTCGCCCGCGGCCGTCAACGCCGACACGATGTGCCGCAGCCTCTCCGGCACATCGGTATTCGCGGGCCGGTGAACAGTGGCGAACACGTACTCGCCGGGCCGCAGGTCGAAACGCGCCAGTGTGGCCGCCTCGCTCCCCGGCGTGAGCGAACGGAGAGCGAGGTCGTTCATCACATCTCCCACCAGCTCGACACCGTCCCGGATACCCTCCGCATGCAGGTTCTGCACCGCGGTACTCGTGGGGCAGTACAGACACTGCGAGAGATGGTCGGTGAGCACCCTGTTGACCTCCTCCGGCATGCGCCGGTCGAAGGAACGCAGCCCCGCTTCCACGTGCGCCACGGGGATGTGGAGCTTGGCGGCGGCGAGCGCGCCGGCGAGCGTGGCGTTGGTGTCCCCGTACACGAGCACCAGGTCCGGATTCACCTCTCCCAGCACCTTTTCGATGCCCAGCAGGCCGCGAGCGGTTTGCTGAGCATGTGTACCCGATCTGACCTCGAGAGAGAAATCCGGCTTCGGCAGGGCGAGCTGCTCGAAGAACACGCCGGCCAGAGCATGGTCGTAGTGCTGCCCGGTGTCGACCAGAACCTCACGCACATGTGCGCGCAAACGCTCGGAGACCACAGCGCATTTCACGTACTGGGGCCTATTGCCTACGACGGTAACGACGGTTTGGTCTGACATCCGCTGCATTGTATCCAAATCGGTGCCGCGGGCCTGGGACGGCCGAGACATCGGCTTTCGGTAGATGCCCGCCGCCCCGGAACTCGCGGCGTAAGCTCGCGAAAACCCCCCTTACCCAGCTTAGGCCGTAAGCCGAACGTGCTGAAGTCACATCACCAAGACCAGCTCACCCTGCGACGGCTTCGCCGCGTCGAGCCACCCGAGGGCAGTAACCTGGTATCCTTCGGCGGCAGCACGCCGAGGCGAATGCCACGCATGGTCGGTTCTGCTCTTCTGAACCATAGCTCGCGATTCCTCAACCTCGGCCGGGAGATGCCGACAGAAGGCAGAGGGGCGAGTCAGTTCCACAGGGCAGGCTCATCACGAGAACGCGAGGGGCAGCATGAAGCACGAGCGAGGAGGAACACGCGTGGCAGCGGCACGGCACCAGCCAGCCTTCCTGCGGGAAGCTATTACGCTATTCGCGATCATCGCCGTGGTGATGGTCGTCGTGCTCGATGTCCTGTCCGTCTACACCACCCACCGCACGCTCACAAAGCAGACGCGGGAGGCAGCCAGGGAAGCAGTGGCTACCTGGGTGGGTAGCTCGAACGATGCCCAAGCGGAGCAGGCGGCAGCCGCTTACCTCACCGAGCACGGCAGTACCATGGTGGACTTCGGAGGAAGTCACGCCGACGGAGAGACTTACTACACCGTAGCCGCCACGCGCAGCGCGAAGACGTACGTGTTCCGCTACCTCGCGCGACTACCCTGGGTCGGCGACTGGATCGACCGGCAGCTCCACCCGGAAGTACGGAACGACAGCCGGTAGAATCCCGTCACCAAACGGGGGTGCGGACGGGCCCTTACCGCGACGTGCTAAGCGCCGTCCTGGCAGTGGCACGCGCGAGCCCCAGAGCGACGATGCGATCCACGAGCTCTGTGCCATTGACCCCCGTCGCCTCCCACAACCGCGGAAAGGCGCTCATGCTCGTCATACCCGGGATGGTGTTGATCTCGTTGACGAGTACGCCCCCTCCGGAGTCGAGGAAGAAGTCGCAGCGCGCATACCCACTGCAGTCGATGGCTCGAAAGGCTTGGACCGCCAAGGACCGGACTCTCTCCGTTGTCGCCGCATCGAGAGGTGCGGGGACGCGGAACTCCATCATGCCATCGGTGTACTTGGCCTCGAAATCGTAGAACTCGTTGCGCGGGACGACCTCTCCCGGCAGCGATGCCTGCGGCGTCTCGTTTCCCAGGACGGCGCACTCGAGCTCCCGGCCGGCACAGAACGCCTCGACCACGACCTTGCGGTCGTACTGGAAGGCGAGAGCCAGGGCGGCGGCCAACTCCGGGCGATCGTGCGCCTTCGTCATACCCACGCTCGAGCCGAGGTTGGCCGGCTTGATGAACACCGGATACGAGAAGCGCCGCTCGATAGCGACGAGCGCGGCGGACACATCGGCGGCGCTATCGCGCACCACCATATAGTCGACCTGGGGAAGCGAGGCACTGGCGAATGCCGCCTTCATCATCTCCTTGTCCATACCCACCGCGCTGGCAACCACACCCGCACCCGCATAGGGTAGCGAAGCCATCTCGAGCAGACCCTGGATGGTGCCGTCTTCGCCGAATGTGCCGTGGAGCACGGGGAAAGCGAAATCGACGGCGACCACCTCGCCATTCTCCTTCAGAAAGCCGCGCTCAGAGGCACCGAGCGCGAGCGCGATCGGCTCTGTTGCCACCGCCCCGAGGCCTTCGTGGAGCGCCGTGTCGAGGTCCGCGGGGATCACCCATGTACCGTCCGGCAAGATGCCGACCGGTACCACTCGGTACCGCCGTGGATCGAGGTTCGCCGCTACGAAGCGCGCAGATACCAAAGATATCTCGTGCTCAGCCGATCGTCCGCCGAAGATGAGCGCCACCGTAAGCATGAGGGCAAGCTTACTGACCAACACGCGCCGCGACAAACTGCCCCGCAGGGGTAACGTCGTGCCGGGGTGCCGCCGGAGCAGCACGAGCAGCCTAGGCGGTCGCGTGTAAGATGAGCCCATGGAGATCCTCCCTCGTCTGACCGCCCGCGCCGTGGCAACGGCCATTCGGGCGACCGGCGCCGGCCAGGCTAGCAGCCTGCCGGGCAAGGTCGTCAATCGGCTGTTCCCCGCGTACCTAACGTCACACGCGGCCCGCCTCACAGAGGGCCTGGCCCTCGTCACGGGCACCAACGGCAAGACGACCACAGCCAACATGGCGGCGGCGATCCTCCAGGATGCGGGATTCCGCGTCGTGCACAACGCCGAAGGGGCGAACCTCCTGAGCGGCATCGCCACGGCCTTCGCCCGTTCGCCCGCCGCCAAGCTGGCCCTTCTCGAAGTAGACGAGGCGGTGGCGCCGGTCGCCGCGCGGAGGCTGCGCCCGCCAGCCGCGATCGTGCTCACGAACCTGTTCCGCGACCAGCTCGACCGCTACGGTGAGGTCGATCGACTGGCGCTCGGGTGGCGCGCGATGCTCGACGCCCTGCCCGACACCACGCTGATCGCCAACGCCGACGACCCACTGGTCACTTCGGTCGCGCTCTCGTCGGGTCGCCGTACAGTCTTCTACGGCATAGATCGCATGAGCGGGGGGGCCGAGGGCGAGGTCAGCGACGTCGCCGTCTGCCCCAGATGCGCCACCGCCCTGCAGTACACTGCCCGCTGGCTCTCCCAACTCGGCGAGTACAGCTGCCCGGGATGCGACTTCGCGCGACCGCCACGAGACCTGGCCGCAGACGCCAGTACCCTGCGTACTCTCGACGACGGCACCGTCGAGGTAACCCTGACCGGTGCCGCCAGCAGCGTCCTCCGCCTGCGCGTCCCCGGCCTCCATACCATCTACAACGCGCTGGGCGCCCTAGGTCTCACCCACCATCTCGGCATCGGCACCGACGCGGCCCTCGCCTCGCTGGCGCGCTACCAGCCGGTGTTCGGCCGCTGGAGCTCACTGCGGCGCGGCCCCATGACCATCCGCGTAAATCTGGCGAAGAACCCCGCGGGCATGAATCAGTCGCTGCGCACCATACGCGAGATCCCCGGCCCCAAGTCACTCGTCTTCATGCTCAACGACAACATCGCCGACGGCCGCGACATCTCCTGGATCTGGGATGTCGACATAGAAGAGCTCCTTCCCCCGCTGGAGGCCGTGGTGACCACGGGGACCAGGCGACACGAGATGGCGCTCCGACTGAAGTACGCCGGAGTGCCTACCCCGTGCATCATGACGACCACCACGCTGGCCGAGGCCCTCGTCCAACTGCAATCGCGAGGGGCGGCGCACCTCTATGTGCTGCCAACGTACACCGCCCTCGGAGAGGTCCGCAAAACATTGGCGACGTGGGAGACGGTACGCCAGTGAGTACCTGCCCGCCATCGGACGCCAACCAGGGAGTCACACGCCTCGCGGCCGTCCACCTCTACCCGGCAACGATGAACACGTACGGCGACCGTGGTAACGTGGCCGCTCTGAGTCGCCGTGCTCAATGGCGTCAGCTCGATCTTCGCTGGCATCCCGTGGAGCTCGGCCAGCCGGCACCAGAGCACCCCGACCTGGTCTTCATGGGCGGCGGCCAGGATCGTGTGCAGCACGCCATAGCGGAGGATCTCGTACAACGCCGCGAGTGGCTGCGCACGTGCGCGGCGGGCGGGACGGTGATCTTCGCCGTGTGCGCCGGCTTCCAGCTTCTCGGCCGCAGCTACACCGCCGCGGACGGCAGCCGGCTCGAGGGAGTCGGCCTCCTCGCCATAGACACCGCGGCGGCACAGCCGGGCGAGTGGCGGCTCATCGGCAATACGGTGGTCGAGGTTCACACTCCTCACGGGCCCCGCATTTTAGCCGGCTTCGAGAATCACGGCGGCCGCACGTACCTCCACTCCGTACCGCCACTGGGGATGGTACGCACGGGGCACGGGAACAACGGTAGAGACGGCACTGAGGGAGCCTGCCAGGGGACCGTGATCGCGACGTACCTCCATGGACCCGTGCTCCCGAAGAACGCGTGGCTGACCGACCATCTCCTGCACCTCGCCCTGCAGCACGCCGGGGCGGATCCGGCGCTGCTCACGCCGCTTGACGACTCGTTTGAGACGGCCGCGCAAGAAGAGGCGGTCGCGCGAGCAAACACTGCTGAGCGAACCGCGCGCGCATTGCCGCGCCGGCTGAGCGCTCGCGCATGCGCGCCACTGCGACGCGCGCGACGTTGACTTACAGCCGCGAGCGAGCGAGGAGCGCGCCGATGGCGTCCTGCGCACGGCGCGCGGTTGCGATGTCGAGCGACGATCCGTTCATCAGCACGCTGAACACGAGCTTCTGCCCGTTCGCGGTAGTCACGTAGCCGGACAGGGAACTCGCGATACTGAGCGTCCCCGTCTTGCCCCGTAAGTTGCCGGCGGCCGGTGTATCTCGCATTCGCCAGCGGAGCGTCCCGTCGACGCCGGCCAGCGGCAGCGTAGCCTGATACACGCTGAAGTCCTCCCGCGTCGTCAACTCCCTGAGAAGGCGCGCGACCGCCGCGGCACTCAGGCGGTTCCGATAGTGCAAGCCAGACCCGTCCCGCAGCCGGACCTCAGCGACGTCGACGCCGCAATCCACCAAGAAGGCGCACTCAACCACTGCCCCCGCGGTCGTGGTACCACCCCGGCCGAACTCCTTGCCCAATCCCTTGATGAGCATCTCCGCAGTGAAGTTGTCGCTGCGTTTGTTCATGTGACGTACGATGCGTCGCAAGGGCGCCGAGTACTCCGTGTGCAGTAAAGTGGCGCCCTCCGGCACGACCCCCAGACGGGCGCCCCCGGTGACCGTGATGCCCGCGGCGATGAGCCGCTTTCGCAGTTCGTTCGCCACGTAGACAGCCGGTTCGGCGACACGGCGTCCTCCCGGCGTACCCTGATCGAGCGAGAGCGCTGAGAGCGGGCCGCATTCCGCGACAAACGATGTCTTCCAGCCTGCAACCGTACGCGCGTTGTCGAAGTACGACTCGTCGGCGAGGACCCGACCCCTGATAGCGGTCACACCACGCTGCTGCAGAGCCCTCACGAAATGCGCGATGTCGGAGGTGGCATACCCGAGAACCCGGCGCTGGAAGCGAGTCGACGAGAGAGACGGGTCACCGTATCCCTTCACGATGATGCTCCCGTGCAGCACGCCTGAGGCATCTGGCCCCGACCGCACGCTCCACAGCTCCGTCCGGAAGCGATGTTCAACGCCCCACCGCGCAAGCGCCGTGGCCGACGTGACGAGCTTCTGGTTCGAGGCGGGGACCAGCAGGGTGTGGCCGTTTCGGCCATAGAGGTGCTTCCCAGTATCCAGGTTCCACACCCGAACGGCCGTGCCAGGTTGAGCCAGGTGGTAACGGACCAGCACGTGATCGAGCGAGCTGTGCAGATCGGCACGCGCGGCCGCAGGGGCGAGCGCGCTGGCGCCGACGAACAGGGCGAGCAGAGCGGCCGCCACCCAGCAGCGAAGCGCACGCACCGCGGCCGCGTTCCGCGAGCTCATCCGCGGCACTCAGCGCCCCCCGTGGCCCTCGCGATGAGCGCCGCCGTGGCTCCGGCGCTCACGCCGTTGTCGATGTTCACCACGGTGAGCCCCAGAGCACAGCTCTGGAGCATACCGAGCAGCGCCGCATGCCCGCCGCCGCCGTACCCGTACCCGGTCGACGTGGGCAGCCCGATGACGGGGACGTCGACCAGTCCCGCCACCACGGAGGGCAGAGCACCCTCCATGCCGGCAGCGACCACGAGGACCGACACCCCGGCGCGCCGCATGGTCTCGAGCGGCGCACCGAGCCGGTGCAGGCCAGCCACACCGACATCGTAGGCGGTGTGGACGCACACGCCCATCTCGCGCATCACGGCCACCGCCTCTTCGGCCACGGGTACATCGGCGGTCCCCGCGGCGAGCACGCCGGCGACGCCACGTGGTGCGGGAGGCTCGTGCTGTGCCCCCCTCGCGATCAGCACACCGGAGCGCTCGTCGTAGGAGACTCGTTCGCCGACGGCCGTACGCACCGCGGCGGCTTGCTCCGCCGAGACCCTGCTGCACAGGACCCACCCACTGCCACGCACAAACGCCCGCACGATCTCCACGAGCTGCTCGATGGTCTTGCCAGGGCCATAGACGATCTCGGGGATCAAGCGTCGCCGCTGCCGTCCCAAGTCAAGCCGCGCGTAGTCGCCAACGGCGTTAAGCCCCAGCTCGGCAAGTTGGCGAACAGCGCGGTCCACAGCGACGCGGCCGTCGGCGACCGCCGCGAGCAGCTCGGTCAGCGCGGTATCGGCATCTTTCTCTCTCGGTTCGGACATCAGCAGGCGCACTTTACCGCAAGAACGCTGCGAACGCGCGGAGTTTCCAGTATCCTTGCGGGTATTCCCGAGCAGTTCGCCGAATCCCGCGTGGGTATGTTGTCAGTATGACCGAACCGTCGTCAGCAGTACGCTCGTCACGTACCGTGTATAGAACTAAGGCCAAGGCACGGCATAGCCGCGGTCGCGTCTCCTGGCTCATCGGCCTCACCCTCCTCGTGGCGGCCCTCGGCGCGGTCGTCGCCTGGCAGGTGATCACCGCCCCTTGCATCGAAGCCATCTCGCCTCAAGCCGGAGCTCATACCATGCACAGTACCATCACGCTCCGCGTCACGGTTCGCGGCATCCAGAAGCTGCGCGACGTGCGAGCGCACATCGACGACCAGGATGTGAGCGCGTCCGTTACCATCGATGGCGATCATGTAGTGATCCCCGGCGAGAGGCTCGCCGATGGTCGACATACGGTGGCTATGGCCGCCAGCACAGGCAACTTGTACCGCCGGAGACTCGACCGTACATGGCAGTTCACCGTAGACACTAAACCGCCATCGCTGACCGTCGAAACTCCAGCCAAAGAGACCGTGTTCACCATGACCCCAATCACCATCTCGGGCACTGCCGAGGCGGCGGCGGCCATCAGCGTAGAAGACATCGAAGGCAGCACAGTAGCCACGTCCGACGGCAGCTACTCGCTCACCGTCACGCCCCCCGACGGCAAACTCAACCTCACCATACAAGCGCGCGATAGGGCGGGTAATACCAGCACGATCGAGCGCCGCATCGTCGTCGACACCACCGCCCCATCCCTCTGGGTCGAGGCGATGGGGACGGTCCGGACAGCGACACCGCAGCTCTCCGTCAACGTCAACGACGCCGCGTGCACGCCGCGGCTCAAGGTGACCGTGGACGGCAAACCCGTCTACGCCAAGCGCAAGACGGGCTCTCGCCTGGTCGAGCTCGGGGAGCTGGCGGAGGGCACACACGCGATCGTCCTGCGCGCGATCGACGACGTGGGCCATCAAGAGACGAAGAGCCTGACGATCCTCGTCGACAGCAGCGAGACCCTCGGAGAGGCCACGCTCATGGAGGGCGCGGTCGGCAAAGACGTGGAGCAGCTTCAGAAGCTTCTGAAGCAGAACGGCGTCTACAGCCAATCGCTCACCGGCGTCTACGATGCTGCCACCATCAAGGCCGTTCGCAAATTCCAGCAGAAGACCAATCAACCGGTCGACGGCATCGCCGGCCCCATCGTGCTCGCCTCACTCACCGGACGCATCGTCATCGATCAGTCGGAGTTGCGGCTGTACTTCTATCTGCACGGCAAGCTGAAGCTCACCTACCGGGTCGCCACCGGCATGCCCGCCTACCCCACCCCCAACGGCTCCTTCCGCGTGGTCGTCATGGCGAAGAACCCCACCTGGATCCCTCCCGACTCTCCATGGGCCAAGGGTCTCGAACCGATCCCACCCGGAGATGGGAACCCCCTGGGCACCAGATGGATCGGCCTGAGCGCGCCAGGCGTTGGCATTCACGGGACGAACGCGGATTGGTCTATTGGCTCCTACGCCTCGCACGGCTGTGTCCGTATGCACATTTGGGAGGTCGAGGAGCTCTTTGAGTACGTCAAGGTCGGCATGCCGGTCGTCATTCGCTGGTAGCAGCCACCTCCACGTGGCCGCCCGGCTTTTCCCAGCGCGAGACCGCCACCCTCGGGCTCAGTGCCGCGAGGAGAGGGTCACGCAGTCCGTCGTCCGACGTTCGAGCGTCGCGTATCCGTCCTCCGCGCACGGGAGTAGCCCCCAGAGAGCCCGTCGGTTCGCGGCGCCGACTTTGCGGAGGACAGCGCGACAATGGGCACGCACGGTCGCCTCGCTGAGGACGAGTTGCTGGGCGATCTCGGGATTCGTGCGCCGTGCGAGTAACAGCGCGAGTACGTCTGCCTCGCGCGGCGTGAGGCCGGCGATCTCCAGTCTGCCCGGCCGCGCCAGGGGCTCGAGCCTGCCGCCACGGTCATCGGGCACGAAGACGCAGAAGTGATCCGCACAGCGATGCAGGCGGTGTAACTCCGCCGCCAGGTAATCGCGAAGGACGTAGAGGACGGTAGTTGACGATCCCCGCGTCCGCACAGCGTATGGCTCGGTCGGCGAAGGGGTGGCCAGCTCGCGGCGGCGCAGCGGACACGCGGCCACCCCAACCAGCCCATGGACACCGACGAATCGCAGGAGGGACGACGGCCTCTCTCCAGAAATCGACGATCCGTCCTGTGCTCCCATTCCGTCCTTCTCCACAAGACGAACCACCGCCGCGCGCACGAGAGCGTCGCCGTCCTCAACCAGTATCGACTCCATGCCGACCTCGCGCAGCTCAGCACCCCCTGTCGTTCCGACTGTGGGATTCGTGCGACACGGTAGCCGAGCGCGCTACCGGAAGCGTCATACCAGAGATGACAGTGAAGGGGAGCCGTGCGAAGACAATCCTCGCGACGGCAAGCCCGGCACGAAGAGATCTGTGCCGCCGGCGAAGGGTCGCTCCGGAAGCCCGACGGCCCCCGGCACTGCCAGCGTGCGACGCGGCTGGAACGCCCCTCCGATCGCCGCGAGACTCAGCTTGTCGACGCCCTTCCCGTCGCCCGTCAACCCATGGATCGGGGGCGAAACGGCCTCGTTTGGGCTACACTACAGAGGTCCCCGATCGCTCGAGCAGGTGAGGCGCATGAACGTCCGCGTGTACGTGACTCCGAAGGAAGGCATTCTCGACCCGCAGGGCGCCACCGTCGAGCGAGCACTCCCCGCACTCGGCTTCCAGGGTGTTGCCGCCGTACGAATCGGGAAGTTCATCGAGTTTCGCCTCGAGGGAGGCAACCTCACCTGGCAGCAGACTCACGAGCAGATCGATGACATGTGTCGTAAGCTCCTCGCTAACCCGATCATCGAGGACTACCGGTTCGAGATCGATGAGTAACTCCAGTCGAGTGCGCTTCGGCGTCGTCGTATTCCCAGGCTCTAACTGCGACGCTGATTCCTACCACGCGCTCACCACCTTCCCCGGCGTGACGGCGAGCTACCTGTGGCACAAAGACACCTCGCTCGGCGACGTGCAAGCGATCGTCCTGCCGGGCGGTTTCTCCTATGGAGACTACTTGCGCTGTGGCGCCATCGCCCGCTTCAGTCCCATCATGCGGGCGGTTACCAGCTTCGCCCAAGCCGGAGGGCTCGTGCTCGGAATCTGCAATGGCTTCCAGATCCTCGTCGAGGCGGGCCTGTTGCCGGGAGCTCTACTGCGCAACACCGGTCTGAAGTTCATCTGCCACTACGTAAACCTGCGTGTGGAGACCACCGCCACACCCTTCACCCGCGCCTGTTCCGAGGGCCAACTCCTGCGCGTCGTGGTCAAGCACAACGACGGGAACTACACGGTGGACGCGCCGACACTGGAGCGCATGCGGACAAACGGCCAAATCGTGCTGCGCTATGCCGACGCAAAGGGCGGCACGGGCGCCGACGCTAACCCCAACGGCGCTCTCGAGAATATCGCCGCCGTCTGCAACGAGACGAGAAACGTGTTCGGCATGATGCCGCACCCAGAGAACTCCGTGGAGACGGCGCTCGCTGGCGGTGGCGACGGCCGCCACCTCTTCCAATCGATGATCGATCATCTGCGAGAGCAGGCATCATGAAGCACACCGCGACTCTCTCCGACGCTCTCAAGCTCGGCCTGACCGAACCCGAATGGCACGCGATCTGCGGCATTCAGGGGGGCGAGCCGACGTACGTCGAGCTCGCCATCTACTCGCTCATGTGGAGCGAGCACTGCAGCTACAAGCACTCCCGGCCCATCCTCAAACGCTTTCCCACCAGCGGGCCGCGCATCTTGCAGGGCCCCGGTGAGAACGCCGGGATCATCGATGTGGGCGATGGCTGGGCCGTGGCGATGAAGATCGAGAGCCACAACCACCCCTCGGCGGTCGAGCCCTTCCAGGGCGCGGCCACCGGAGTAGGGGGCATCGTGCGCGACATCTTCACCATGGGGGCGCGGCCCATCGTGAGCCTCGACAGCCTACGCTTCGGCGAGCTCACCGAGCCGCGCCAGCGCTTCCTCCTCGACGGCGTAGTCGGCGGGATCGCTCACTACGGCAACTGTCTGGGCGTGCCAACCGTGGGCGGCGAGATCTCCTTCGAGCCCAGCTACGAGGGCAACTGTCTGGTCAACGCTATGTGCGCGGGCCTCATCCGTGCCGACAACATCGTCCGCGCCATCGCCAGCGGCGTGGGCAACCACGTGGTGCTCATCGGCTCAAAGACGGGGCGCGACGGCATCGGCGGCGCCAGCGTGCTCGCCAGCCAGGAGTTCGACGAGACACTGGAGGAGAAGCGGCCGAGCGTCCAGGTCGGCGATCCCTTCACCGAGAAAAAGCTCATCGAGGCCTGCCTCGAACTGCTCGGCCGCACGTTGGTGGTCAGCATGCAGGATCTCGGCGCGGCCGGCCTCACCAGCTCCAGCTCAGAGATGGCCAGCAAGGGACACGTGGGCCTCGACATCCACGCCGATCGCGTCCCGCTGCGCGAACAGGACATGGAGCCCTGGGAGATCATGATCAGCGAGAGTCAGGAGCGCATGCTGACCATCGTGACCCCCGAGTACCTAGCCGACGTGCAAGAGGTCTGCGACCGCTGGGACCTGGATTGCACGGTCATCGGCGCCGTCACCGACAGCAAGATGCTGCGGACCTACTGGCACGGCGAGCTGGTCGGCGACATCCCGGCCCGCCGGCTCGCCGACGAGGCGCCGGTCGTCCGCACCCCGCCCGTGCGACCGGCGTATCTGGTCGACGACCCAGTCGCCGTGACGAACGAGACGTACCCGCAGCCGCCTGACCTCGGCGCGGCGCTGCTCGAGCTGCTCGCCGCGCCGAATATCGCCTCGAAGCGCTGGGCGTACGAGCAGTACGACTACATCGTACAGGCGAACACCGTGCAGATCCCGGGTTCCGACGCCGCGGTGCTGCGCATCAAGGGCACACGGCGCGGCATCGCCTTTACCACCGACTGCAACGGCCGCCACTGTTACTTGGACCCGTACCGCGGAGGAAAAGCCGCAGTCGCCGAGGCCGCGCGCAACCTCAGTTGCGTCGGGGCGCTCCCCGTGGCGGTCACTGATTGCCTCAACTTCGGCAACCCGGAGAAGGGTGAGATCGCCTGGCAGTTCGAGCAGGCCGTTGAGGGTATGGCCCAGGCCTGCGAGACCCTGGAGACGCCGGTGGTCTCGGGCAATGTGAGCTTCTACAACGAGAGTTTCGGCAACGCCATTTACCCCACCCCGGTTGTGGGTATGCTGGGCGTGTACGACGACGTCGCCGTGCACATGGACCATCGCTTCAAGAACGAGGGCGACGTTGTCCTGCTCCTGGGCGCAGCCGACGCGGCGTTCATGGACGGCTCAGAGTACCAGAAGGTCCGCTTCGGCCGCGTCGAAGGCCGTGTCCCAGATGTCGATATGGAGCTGGAGAAGGCGTTGCAGGCCGTGCTGCGAGAAGCTATTCATCGGCGCCTCCTCAAGAGCGCCCACGACTGCGCCGAGGGCGGACTTGCCGTGGCGCTCGCCGAGTGCGCCATCGCCAGTGGCGCCACCGGTGGCGGCGCCTCTGCGGACCCCGAAGCTCGTTCGCCGCGCTTCCTCGGCGCGCAGATCGAGCTGTCAACCGCCGTCTCGCGTGCCGACCTCGGGCTCTTCGGCGAAGGGCCCTCGCGAGTCGTGGTCACTGTGGCTCCCGAACAGGAGCATGCGGTCCGCGAGCTCGCCGGCTCCGTCCCCGTCACGCGCCTCGGCCACGTCGCGGGTACCTCGCTCGTCATCGGCGTGAATGGACGTCACGCGTTCGACATACCGGTACCAGATCTGTACCGAGCGTTCGAATCCCTGCCCGTCCACCTCACGTAAAATCAACGGACACGCACAAGGAATGGATGATCACTTCCACGACTCCTGTGGCGTCTTCGGCATCTACGCGCCGGGACAGGATGTAGCGCGCCTCACGTACTTCGGCCTGTACGCCCTGCAGCACCGCGGGCAAGAGAGCGCCGGGATCGCGGTGGCCGACAAGAATCAGGTTACCGTCATCAAAGAGCTCGGTTTGGTGAACCAGGTCTTCGACGAGAAGACGCTCAGCAGCCTGAGCGGACAGCTCGCCATCGGCCATGTCCGCTACTCCACCACCGGTTCCACGCACTGGCAGAACTCCCAGCCACTCGTGCGCTCACGCGGCGGATCGGCCATCGCCCTCGGTCACAACGGAAACCTGGTGAATACCACAGAGCTACGAGAGGAGCTCATTCGCCAAGGCGTGCGCTTCAACTCGGCGACCGACACCGAAGTCATCACCGCCCTCATCGCCAATCAAGATACGGGAGATATGCTGACGGCTGTCCGAGAGACGGTGGCGAAGATCCGCGGGGCCTTCTCCGCCACGGTCCTCGCCGGCGACTGCCTGGCGGGATTCCGCGACCCGCATGGCGTGCGGCCACTCTGCCTGGGCGACCTGAATGGCAATCCCGTGATCGCGAGCGAGACCGCCGCGCTCGACATCATCGGCGCGCGCTTCCAGCGCGAGATCGAGCCAGGCGAGATCGTAGTAGTCGACGCCGAGAACGGCCTGCGCAGCGAGCGCGCCGGCCTGCGAGATGCTCGGCAGGCGCTCTGCATCTTCGAATTCATCTACTTCGCGCGCCCCGACTCGGTCATCGCCGGCCAGAATCTCCACCGCTGCCGGCAAGAGATGGGCCGGCGACTGTCTCTCGAGGCCCCCGTGGACGCCGACCTGGTGATCCCTCTCCCCGATACTGGCATCCCGGCCGCGATCGGCTATGCGAACGCCTCGGGAATCCCCTACGGTGAGGGCCTCATCAAGAATCGCTACGTCTACCGCACGTTCATTCAGCCCGGACAGCAGCTGCGCGAACTGGGCCTGCGCGTCAAGCTCAACCCGCTTCCCGAGGTCATCAAGGGGAAGCGCCTGGTGGTCGTCGACGATTCGATCGTACGAGGCACCACGACCGGCAAGATCGTCGACATGCTCTACGGCGCTGGCGCGACCGAGGTTCACCTGAGGATCTGCGCGCCCCCGATCAGATTCCCCTGCTACTACGGCATCGACATGGCCACCCGCGCGGAGCTCATCGCGGCGAGCCTCACCGAAGAGCAGATCCGCGCGCGACTGGGGGCAACCAGCTTGCACTTCCTCTCCTTAGCAGGGCTGCAGGAGAGCACCGCACTGCCTGAGAGCCGCTTCTGCCGAGCCTGCTTCACGGGCGAGTACCCCATCCCCGTGCCGGAGGAGCTTGCCATGTGCAAGATGCGGTTCGAGGCAAGCGGCTCTACCTGCCTGCCATGAGACATGTGCGCGCACGGCACGAACAGCAGTTCGGACGGGCGAGCCACCACGGACCAGAATCGACGAGGGAGCCCCTAACGTGAGCGAGGAAGAGCGGCTGACGTATCGGCAGGCCGGCGTCAATGTGGAGGCCGGCAACGCAGCGGTTCATCTGCTGCGCGAGCAACTCAAATCAACGCACAGCCCCCTGGTCCTCGAGGGCATCGGGGGTTTCGGCGGCGTCCTGCGCATGCCGCCGGTGAAAGACGCCGTCTTGGTCGCCGGTACAGACGGGGTGGGCACCAAGGTTATGATCGCCCAGGAGCTGGAGCGCTACGACACGCTCGGCATAGATCTCGTGGCCATGAGCGCCAACGATGTCTCGGCGTGCGGCGCCGTGCCCCTCTTCTTCCTCGACTACCTGGTTGTCGGTACGCTGGTACCCGAGCGCGTAGCCGAGCTGGTCGGCGGCGTGGACGAAGGCTGTCTGCGTGCCGAGTGTGTGCTGCTCGGAGGCGAGACCGCCGAGCATCCCGGCCATTTCGCCCCTACCGACTTCGACATGGCCGGGTTCTGTGTCGGGATCGCCTCACGATCCGAGCTGTGGGGCGTCGCCAAAGTCGTCGACGGCGACGTCCTGATCGGTATCGACTCCACCGGCGTGCACGCAAACGGCTTCAGCCTCGTGCGAGCGCTGCTCAAGCGCCACGGTGTGCGGCTCACCGATGTTCTCCCAGGCGACGCACAGAGACGCACGGTGGGCGAGGTCCTGCTCACGCCGACGGCCATCTACAGTCCTGTCCTCCACAACCTCGGCCACGCGTGCAACGTCCATGCGGCGGCACACATCACTGGCGGCGGCTTCCCCGACAACGTGGGCCGCGCCGTACCGAGGAGCCTCGCGGCAACCATCGACCTGGAGGCCTGGACACCGCCGCCTGTCTTCTCCTGGCTCGCCAATCTCGGCGTGAGCCACGACGAGATGCTGCGCACCTTCAACTGCGGCATCGGGATGGTCGTTCTGGTCTCCCCGAGCGACCAGCTCACGGCGCTCGACGTGCTGCAACGCGGCGGACACACCGCGCGCATCATCGGTACCGTCGGTGCGCGTACGGAAGATGAGGCGCCCGTTGGCTATCGAGGATGCCTGTGTCTGTGAGCCGCGTCGACCTCATCGGGTGCGGGGCGATCAACATCGACCTCATCTATCGACTGCCAGAGGACTTCCCTCTCTGGCAGGAACTGCCGTCACGCGGCGCGGAGGAGGCGCTCTCGCCTGAATTCCGCGAGCGACTCGATAGTGTCCTCGAGGGCCGAGAGCCCTTCCGCAGCGGCGGCGGGCAAGCGGCGAACGTCGTCTATGCCCTCAACCGCCTCGGACACGCGGCGGCCGTGCTCGGCCGCGTGGGCGACGACGAAGACGGCCGTTTCCTCTGCGCGGAGCTTGGCCCTCCCGCGTGCCGCCACGTCGTGCACCATGGCCAGTCCGGCCGCGTCTACGTCCTGCTGGACGAGAACGGCGAGCGGCGTAACTTGGTATGGCCGGGCGCCAACGACACGTTCTCACCAGCCGATCTGCCACGCCGGCTCCCACGCTCCCGCGTCGCCTACTTCAGCTCGTTCGTGGGTGAGGAACCCTTGCAAGCCCAGCTGGAACTCCTCCAGCGCCTCCCCCCGGACGTGGATATCGCGTTCGACCCCGGCGAGCTCTACGCACGGAGAGGAGTCAAGCGCTTCCTCCCCTTGCTGCAGCGTACTGCCTACCTGTTCGCCACCGAGACGGAGCTGGAGCTCATGTGCGGAGTACCTCTCGACGAGGCGCTGAGCTTCCTCATGAACGTCGGAGTCGGTCTCGCCATATGCAAAATGGGCGCTCGAGGCGCACGCCTCGTGGGACAGCGCGGCGACATGTACATCCCCCCGTCGCCGGTCGACGTAGTGGACGTCACCGGCGCCGGCGACCTGTTTGCCGCAGGCTTCCTCGCCGCGATCATGGAGAACCTGGGCCTGGAGGCCGCCGGCCACCTGGCCGCGTGGACGGCGGCCAGGGGCATCGGCGGCCTCGGCCGCAGCGCTTACCCCACGGCCGCCGACTGGCAAGAGCGGATCGCGGCGGAGCGCGCCGCACAACCAGCGCCGCCCTCTGCGTAAGCATGCGCCTGGGTTGGCTCTCATCTGGTCGCGACCCGGCTGCACGCGCCCTCCTGACGGACATCGTGACGCGCGCCCGTGCCGACGGTCTGCCGCTCACCATCGGCGCGGTCTTCTGCGACCGAGAACGCGGCGAGTCGGAACAGAGCGACGCGTTCTTGGATCTTGTGGCCACCCTCGGCCTGCGGGCCGTTACGCTCCCCAGCGCCCCTTCGTGGCACGCCGCCGCCGCGCGCGGCGTGGCCCGCGAGGCCTGGCGCGAGACCTACCACGACGACGTGATGCGGCTACTCGATCCACTCCGCTTGGATGTCCTGGTACTTGCCGGGTACATGCTCGTAGTGAGTCCCGCTATGTGCTACCGCTACGCCATGCTGAACCTGCACCCGGCGCTCCCGGAAGGACCGACCGGGACGTGGCAGCAGGTTATCTGGTCCCTGCTGGCGAGCAGGGCTCGCGAGACCGGAGCGATGATCCACTTGGTCACACCGGAACTGGATCGCGGCCCCGTGCTCGCCGTCGATCGCTTCCCGATCGTCGGCGGCCACTTCGACGCGCTCTGGAACGCGTTCGCCGACAAGCTCGCGAACCGCGACCTGGCCGCCATCGCCCAGGAAGAGGGCGAATCGGAGCCGCTGTTCACCGCGATTCGGCAGCGCGGAGAGGAGCGTGAAATCCCGCTCCTGTACCGTACCGTGGCGCAGTTCGTCCTCGGCAAGCTGCACGCGGCCGAGGGCAGGGTTGTGGGCGACAGCGTCACCTTGCCCCTGGACCTCACCTCCGAAGTAAACGCCGAACTGGCGGCGCGCGCATGAGCGGCACGCCTCCGTTTCGCCGCCTCTACGTTACCGACTGCGAAGGCCCGCTCTCCCGTAACGACAACGCGCAGGAGCTGGCGGAGCACTTCATCCCCCAAGGGGCTGGGCTCTTCGCCCAGCTTTCACGCTACGACGACGTGCTCGCCGACATCGCCCGTCGACCCGGCTACAACGCCGGCGACACCCTGCGCCTGCTGCCGCCCTTCCTGATCGCCTACGGCGCCACAGACGCGCGGGTGCTGGAGTTCAGCTCCCGTACCGTGTTCATGGTCCCCCATGCTCGCGACCTGCTGGCGGCTCTGCCCGGCCTCCTCGACCCGTACATCATCTCCACGTCGTACACTCCGTACGTCCAGGCGCTCTGCGAGATCACCGGCTTCCCCTTTGAGCGCTGCCACTGCACTACCTTGAGCCTGGACGCCTGGCGGCTCGACGACAGAGAGGCGAGCCTTCTGCGCACGTGGGCGGAACGGATTCTGCGCCGCCCTCTCATCGAGATCCCTCCGGAAGCCTCCTCGCTCGCAGACCTCGACCCGGTCGCGCGCGCCACGGTCGCCGAGCTCGACGCCCTCTTCTGGGAGCAGATGAGCGGTACAGTGAGCGGCGAGATGCTCGCCGCCGTCCGACCCATCGGCGGCGGCATGAAGCTCGCCGCCCTCGAAGACATCGTCGCCGCGGCCGGCCGCGCGGGCACTGATGTGCTCTACGTGGGAGACTCGATCACGGACGCGCCGACGCTCGCGGCAGTCCGTGGCTGGGGCGGCATTGCCGTGAGCTTCAATGGCAACGGATACGCGCTGGCGGCGGCTGAGGTGGCCGTGGCAGCCACCGATGCTCTCCCCATGCTCGAGCTGGCACGAGCCTTCGCCGCCGGCGGACCTGCCGCCGTGCGCGCCAAGGTACACGACTGGCCGCCAGGATCGCCGGTGCGGGTAGGCCTGCTCGAGTCAGACCGCGAATGCCTCACCGCCGCCTCACTGGCGGCTCGCACTGCCGTCCGCGGCGAGCACATCGCCCGCCTCGGCTGACCGGCACAGGCGGGCGCCGGCGACACACGCCGAGGCCGGCAGCGCCGCGGCGGTAACTCCAAATCCGCGCACGGCCACTCCCGCACCATCGCACTCGCGGGTACAATCCAGCGATCAGCCGCCGCGAGGCCCCTGGACACCCCCGATCCATCCGGCGACCAGGAGCGGCGGTCAGGCGTGTGCGCCAGCAACCGGTGCAGGAGGAAGCATGAAGCGTCTCATGTGCGTGCCCAACGTGAGCGAAGGCCGCAACCGCGACACGATCGCCCGCCTCACCGCCGTTCTCACGGAAGACCCCCACATCACTCTCATCGACGCATCCTCGGACCCCGATCACCATCGGTCGGTATTCGCGTACCTCGGCGAGGCCGAGTCCGTTCTCGCCGCTACCGAACGCCTCGCTGAAGAGGTCTTTCGCCTCCTCGACATGACCGATCACACAGGCAGCCACCCTCGCCAGGGAGCACTCGACGTAGTGCCGTTCGTCCCTCTTGGCTCCACGACCATGGAGGAGGCGGTACACGTCGCCCACGAGTTCGGGCGCTTCATAGGAGCACGTGGCGTCCCCGTCTACTACTATGAGAACGCGGCGACGCGACCGGAGCGTGTCAGCCTCGTTGACGTACGGAAAGGCGAATACGAGTCCCTCGCGGAGAAGCTCAAAGACCCGGCATGGGCGCCAGATGAGGGGCCCGCAGTGTTCAACTCCGCGATCGGCAGTGTCCAGGTGGCCGCGCGATTGCCCCTGGTGGCCTTCAACGTGAACCTGCGCACCGACGACCTCGCGATCGCCGAGCGCATCGCGCGAGCTGTGCGCTGCCGCGACGGAGGGTATCGGTACGTCAGGGCGATGGGAGTCCGTCTGACGGATAGCGGCATGGTGCAGGTATCCATGAACCTTACGAACTACCTGCGCACACCGCCGCACCGCGTACTCGGGACTATCCGCAGCGAAGCCGCGCGCGACGGCGTAACCGTCGCCTCCACGGAGTTCGTGGGTCCGGTCCCCGCCGCCATGCTCGAGGAGGCCGTGCGGCACTACTTCCAAGCACCTGATTTCCGGAGCCAGCAGATCATGGAGATCGATAGGTGATCACACGCCGTACCGTACGCCCGCCGGTGGCTGACGCTGGCTTCGCCGGCGGATACAATCAGACACAGGACTTCCCCGGCGTCCCCGCATTCGTCCATCGCAAGTCAGGAGGCCCATTGTGAATGTTCGCCGAGCCTTGATCTCTGTCTACGACAAAGAGGGCGTCGTCGACTTCGCCCGCGGCCTCGTCGAACTCGGTGTGAGCATCGTGTCCACCGGCGGTACGGCAAGGCTATTGAAAGAGCAAAACGTCCCCGTGACCCTCGTCGAGGAAGTCACGGGATTCCCCGAGATGCTCGACGGCCGCGTGAAGACCATGCACCCACGCCTGCAGGGCGGCATCCTCGCGCGGCGTGACGTGCCCGAGCACATGCAGACCATCAAGGACCACGGCATCGAGCCCGTCGACATGGTCGTGGTGAGTCTGTACCCGTTCGAGAAGGTAGCCGCCCAGCGCGGCGTCGATGAGCAAACGGTCATCGAGAACATCGACATCGGCGGGCCCAGCATGATCAGGGCCGCCGCCAAGAATCACAGCGGCGTGGCGGTGGTCACCGACAAAGCAGACTTCGCCCCCCTGCTCGAGGAATTGCGCGCCAACGGCGCCCAGCTCAGCGAACAGACCCTCCGCCACCTGGCCAGCAAGGCATTCCAGACCACCGCGCACTACGACATCGCCATCGCCAACTGGTTCCTGGAGGCAGACGAGGGGCTGCCCGCCAACTACTTCGCCCACTACCAGAAGCAGATGGACCTGAGCTACGGCGAGAACCCGCACCAGCGCGCCGCCTACTACACGGAGTCGGGGCGCCGGCACCACCTCTTGTCCCGCGTCGAGCAGCTCCACGGCAAACAGCTCTCCTTCAACAACCTCTACGACCTCCACACCGCCCGTTCACTCTGCGCGGAGTTCACCTTGCCCTGCGTGGTCATCATCAAGCACAACAACCCCTGTGGCTGCGCTCTCGGGGACACTCTGGCGAGCGCCTACGACAAAGCGTTGGCCTGTGACCCTCTGAGCGCCTTTGGGTCCATCATCGCCGTCAACCGACCCGTCGACGTGGCCACCGCCGAACGGCTCGCCGAGCTGTTCGTCGAAGTCATCTTCGCCCCCGGATTCGAAGAGGAAGCCCTCGGGATCCTGACCCGCAAAGAGAACATCCGTATCCTCCACAACACCGAGCGACGCGAGATCAACCCAGGCGAGTACGATGGCAAGCACGTCCTCGGCGGCATCCTGGTGCAGGATAAAGACAACGACGCGGAAGAGCGCGGCGGGATGAAGGTGGTTAGCACCAAGCACCCGAGCGACAAGGAGTGGGGCGATCTCGTGTTCGCCTATCGCGTCGCTAAGCACGTCAAGAGCAACGCCATCGTGTTCGCTCGCGACTTGGCGACGATTGGGGTGGGAGCCGGCCAGATGAGCCGTGTCGATAGCACGCGGATCGCGATCGAGAAGGCCCTGAGCAGCCTCGAGGGCTCCGTGGTGGGCTCAGATGCCTTCTTCCCCTTCCCGGATGCTGTAGAGCTGGCCATCGACGCCGGCGCCACGGCGTTCATTCAGCCAGGAGGCTCCAAGGGCGACGAGGCCGCGCTCGAGGTCTGCGAGCGGCGCGGCGCGGCCATGGTATTCACTGGCCGGCGCCACTTCCTGCACTAGGGCTCGTCGCCGGTCACACAACGTCGCGGAGCCGGGCGGCGCTACGCGCCGCCCGGCTCCGCGCTCGAATGGTACAATCCCACGACCGGGCCGCTAGCTCAGTCGGTAGAGCAGGGGACTTTTAATCCCAAGGTCACAGGTTCGATCCCTGTGCGGCCCACCAACACAGTGCCCCCATCGTCTAGTGGCCTAGGACACCGGCCTTTCAAGCCGGCGGCACGGATTCGAATTCCGTTGGGGGCACCACCCTTTCCTCTCTTGAACCATCGCCAAACGAGGCTACCCCGCGGCCAGGCCGTCCGCCTCATACCAACCAGACCACGGCCCTGGGAGTGCAAGGCGTACGTGCGTCGCAGGCATGCCGCCGACTGTCACTGCCTCGGCTGCGTCGTGGACATAACTCAGCCTGTACGTATGTGTGGCAGCGAAGAATGGCCTACGAAACGATCCTGTGAGCGGGGTGAGAGATCACTTGGTGCGAGCTGTGCACTCAATAGATGCGGATGAGCCTCACGGGGGCCCCTCTTCACTCCATCCTCACGTCGCCCTCATCCGCAGGCGCTGGAAGAGCCACACGCCCACGGCGTAGTAGAGGGCGGAGAGCACCGCGAGCGCGGCGAGCTCCCAGAGTACCGCGTGTAACCCCTCACCGAGCGTCAACACCTTGTTGAGGGCGAGTACCGCGTGCGTCGGCGGGAGCACATCGAACGGACTTATGCCATGGCCGGCAACGGTGAACAACGTCGCCCGGGGGATGGGGAACACCGTTCCCGAGAAGAACATCAGCAGCCCGAGCGGGAAGTTGGCGATCACGAATGCTTGCGCCACGGATCGCGAGCATGCCGCCACGATCAGCCCACAGCCGATGATGGCGATCGCGGTCACCGCCCCCACGAGGATGGCGACCCAAATGGGGCCGCGACTATGAAACCCTAGCGCCCACGCGGTCGCGAAGGTCAGGAGCACCGAAGCTATGCCCACCAGTACCAGAACGGCACTCATACCGCCGAGCAGATCGAGCGCCGTCATGCGCGTAATCTGCAGACGACGCAGCGTGCCGGCCTCGACCTCCCGGGCAATCGTCATAGCGGCGAGGAAGACGAGCATGATGACGGCGAAGACCAGGACGCCCGGCACCGCGGTTTCAAAATCGGTGCGCCCGCCCGAAGCCCCCAGCGGCCGCTCGATCATCTGTATGGGCGCCGGCGCATGCGTAACCTCGCGCACGTAGTTGTCCGCGGCCGCACTCACCAGCACGGCCGCTACGGAGTACGCGGAGTTCGTCAGGTCGCCCATGAGCACGAGCTCGGATGGTCCGCCGACGGGCCAGGCTGAGTCGTCTCCAGTGGCGCCGGCCACGGCGCGCGAGAAACCAGCGGGGATGAACAGCGCGGCAGCGGCGGCGCGATCCTCGAGCGCGAGCTTCGCCGTGGAGACGCTGCCAACGAGATCAACCGTGAGAAGAGAGCCGCCGCCGGCAGCGCGCAAAGCGGCGATGAGCTGGTCGCCCACCGCCAGGCGCTCACCGGACGACGTGACGTGTGGTGTATCCCGATTAACTACGAGCACCTTGTAGCTGGCCGGCGCCTGATTGAAGTAGAGCCAGTACATGAACACGAAGAGCGGCGCGAAGAGCACGGTGAGGATGAGCACGAGGCGCTCGCGGCGCATCTCGCGCACGGTTTTGCCGAAGACGTGGAGCAGCCTCACGAGCGCAGCCTCCGCCCGGTGAGGCTGAGGAACACATCCTCCAGTGAGTTCTGCCGCACGTGCACAGCGCCGGGCCGGCACCCCGCGGCGTTGAGCGCGCTGACTACCGCGGGGAGAAGAGACAGAGCGTCCAGTGCGCGGACGACGAGCTCGTGATCCGCCCACTCAACCGTCACGCGGCCCTCCAGGAACGCCAGCGCGTCGCGCGCGCTCCCTGGTACGGCACCAAGCTCAATCTCGAGCACGTCGCCCGCGCCCACGCTGCTCTTGAGCGCCTGAGGCGTGTCGAGCACCAGCAGCTTACCGTAGTCGATGATGGCTACCCGGTCGGCCACCCGATCTGCTTCGTCCATGTTGTGCGTGGTCACGATCACTGTCTTGCGCCGCGCCAGCGAGCGGATGTAGGTACGCACCATCACGCGGCTCTGAGGGTCGAGGCCAGCCTCCGGCTCATCGAGGACGACGATCTCCGGGTCGTGGACCAGTGCGAGCGCCAGGTTCAGCCGACGTTTCATGCCGCCAGAGAGCGTCGCGGCAAGCGCCGTCGACTTGTCCTCGAGATTCATGTCTCGGAGCAGCACATTCGCCCGTCGGCGCGCTTCGCGCGTCGCGAGACCGTACATCTCGCCTATGAACTGCAGCTGCTCACCGCAGGTCAACTTGTCCCAGAGCACGACGTCCTGCGGGCAGACGCCGACTCGACTGCGTACGTCGGCGCCGCCAGCGGCGATGGGCACACCACGGATGAGGACGCGCCCCGCATCGGGCTTGAGCAGGCCACACAGCATGCTGATCGATGTCGTCTTACCGGCGCCGTTGGGACCTAAAAGGCCGAGGATCTCACCCTCGTAGACATCGAGAGACAGCTCATCCACCGCGGTGAGCGCCCCGTAGCATTTGACGAGCCCCTCAGCCCGAAGGACTACGCGGGGGGCCAGCGTGGATTTCACTTCGTGCGTAGCCGCATCGCATGACGAATCGTCGTTCATGACCGTTCCTCCGTACCCACAGCGGCGAGGATGAAGTCGAGCGCCGCGACCGTGGCAGCTTCGCCGGGCAGGCTTTCCGGCACGACGCGAAAGTAGGCGTTGAGATGCGGGAACAACTGGCTATCGCCCACAGCGATGATCAGCGCGTGGACGATCCGCGCGGCCCACTCGAGATCCACGTCTGCTCGCACTTCCCCCCGCGCGCGGGCGGCGACCAGTATCGCGCGTACGGTCTCATGCATCGCGAGAGCAACGGGCTTCACGACCTGTTCCTCGAGGCCCATGTCTCCCTGATACGCGGCACGGGCGAAGAAGCGCAGCAGCCCTGCTCCTGCGTACGTGCCGCCCCATTCCACGCCACCGCCCAGATAGGCGGTGAGAGCATCGCGCAGCGGCAGTTCCGCCAGCGTTGGGCGATAGCGGTTGAAACACGCGATCAGGAACCGGCTCGACGCCACCGCGGCGAACTTCACCATGCCCTCGCGATCGGGAAAGTACTGGTAGAGAGAGCCTACGGCGACACCCGCCTGCGCGGCGACACGCTTGACGGCCAGGGACCTCGGACCTCGCGCCGCCGCCTCCGCGAGAATCGCCTCGATGACGGCGAGCTGCCGGTCCGGGTCGAGCCGCCGGAACGTACGCGTCGCCCAGCCGTCACGCTCTAAAGTGACGATCTGCGCATACAGCAAAGCGGCTTCGTCGGCGCTCACCTGATGAACCATAGTTCATAGTATATAACTATACAGTTCACTACAGCGCTGGGACCCGCGGCAGCGAACTGCCCAGACCCTTCCGGATACCACTCCGTACGGACCTGAGCTCAAGTGAACTCGCAAACGCGGCTGCGTAGAATAGCCAGAGAGATAGAAGGCGACCAACCGGCGCGGAGGTGTGTGGTGGCCCACATCACCCTTCTCACGCTGCACTACCTCTTTAGCGTGAACTGCTACCTCCTCACGACCGACGAGGGTACTATCCTGATCGACACGGGCCCTGCGCCACGGCGCCAGGAGCTCTCCGAGCGAATCGTGGATACCATGGGCCCGTCCCGCGGACTTCGCCTCATCATCTTGACGCACGGACACACCGATCACTGCGGCAACTGCGCGTCCCTCCGCGAGAGCCTCCTTGCACCGATTGCGATCCACGCCGGCGACGCTGGCAAGGTCCAGCACGGCGACATGTTCTGGCGCGAAGAAGGGCGCCAGAGCATCGCGACCGCCGTGGCCAGGAAGATGCTCTTCCCCGTCGGCCTGAGCACGTTCGATCGCTTTGATCCCGACCTGCTCCTGGTCGACGGGCAACACCTTGGTGAGTATGGACTCGACGCGCGCGTGCTTCACTTACCGGGGCACACTCCGGGCTCACTTGGGGTACTCACTAGCTCGGGCGACCTTTTCTGTGGCGATCTGTTCACGAACACCAAGACACCAGAGCCGAACTCAATGGCCGAAGATAAACCGAGCCTGCGAGCCAGTGTCGAGAGGCTGAGACGATATGAGGTCGACACCGTCTACCCCGGCCACGGAAAACCCTTCCCGTTCGCGGTTCACGGCGGAGGAATTGGAGGGTAGAGCCCGTGGGGGTATGAGGGACGCGGGCGGAGCGACGGCGTCTCTCAGGTCCGGTGTTGCCTCACGCGACTACATGTGGAGTGAGCCAACCTTCAAGGCCGGACCACCCAACGCCGTTGTAAAGATCAGGATGACTACGCCTCTCTACAAACAGCGGCATCGGCGGGCAATGCGCTGCCTGCATAACCATGCAGCCCTGGCGTCCACGGTAGCCGCGCGCTTGGAGGATGCCGGATACCTGGTGCTGCGCGCCGAACGGGCACGGCTCTCCAGCAGGTGGGGACACGCTGACCTCATCGCCATCGGCCATGGCCGCTGCCTGTTTGTGCTCATCGGGCAGACGCGGTCATGTTTGACACGACGGCAGCACTTTGCCGAGAACATACGGCGCGCCGGGGCTGAACTCGTTATTTTGACGGATCCCGCCGGCGTGGAGCGGTTCAAGTCTCCCGCGAGACGGGCCGCTGAGACCGCTGCCACCATAACCGCCGGACGACTGCGCTCCGACGTGGCCGAGCGAACAGACCGGCTCGGACCCGGGCAAGCCGACAGCGTCGATACCCCCACACCGCCGCCCTCGCTCGTCACCAGGCCGCTGAATACCGTACGACACCTGTTTGGATTACCCTCACGGCCGGCGCCCGACGAGAAGGGGCGGGCTGCTCCGGAGCAGCCCGCCCCCGGCACGCGGATTGCCTGCCGACGGCCGTCCTAGGGCTCCCCCCACGCAGAGAGCGCAGCAGCCGCGACCGCGAAGGCCACCTCCTCGTCGCGAGGTGCGCTTAGCGCCGTACCATGAGAGTGCGCACAGCCTGCGTCAAGCCATCTACGGTGAGCTCGTACATGGGGAACACGGTGCGCACCTTCGCAATGGTGTGGCGGCCGTAGGTGAAGTCCCACTCGGCCGCCGGAATCGTGTTCAGCCACACGGCGTGATCGAAGTGGCGGCGTAGCCGGCGGAGCCACTCAATGCCGGGCTCCTCATTCTCCTGCCCCCACCAGATGATGCCGTAGCGCGCCGTGAGCTCGCTGGGAGCCATGGCCGCATCGCCAACGAGGATCAGCTTGTATTCACTGCTCAGCTCCTGGAGCACACGGTGAGTTCGCACCGCGCTGTTCAAGCTCAGGCGAGTATCCAGATACAGATGGTCGTAGACACAGTTGTGGAAGTAGAACGTCCGGAGATCTTTGAAATGGCTCTGACGGTTGACCGCGGTGAACAGCTGACTGCAGAGCCGTACATATGGATGCATGGACCCCCCGACATCCATGAGAAGTGCCACACGGACGTTGTTGCGCCGGCTCTTCCGGTACTCCAAGCTCAGTACACCACCGTTGTCGGCCGTGGACTTGATGGTCTCGTCTAAGTCCAGCTCATCGGGGCGTGACTCGTTACGGGTCGAGAGCTGACGCAGCCGGCGCAACGCCAGCTCGAACTGCCGCACGCCGATCTCGATGTCGGTGCGGTACCCGCGGTAGCGACGTTCTCCCGCTACCTTGACCGCCGAACGATGGCGGCTCTCGCCGCCCACACGGATGCCCCCCGGATGCCAGCCGGAGTGGCCAAAGGCGGACGTCCCGCCAGTGCCCACCCAGTAGTTCCCTCCGTGGTGAGCTTCCGTCTGCTCGTTGAGCCGCTCGGTGAACCGCCGTCTGAGCTCGTCGAGATCGATCTCGCCGAGCTCGTTCAGGAGCGCCCGGCGTTCCTCCTCCGACAGGCCGACGAGCGCGAGGGGATCCTGGAGCCACTCCCAAACCTGATCGGCAATCTCCTGCGGGGTCTCGATGCCTTCGAACGCGTGCTGGAACGCCTGGTCGTACTGGTCGAAGAAGGTCTCGCTCTTGACGAGCACCGTACGACCGACGGCATACAGATCGCTCAGGCTAGCCTCTACGAGACCCGCCGCGAGCGCGTGCATGAACGTAAGCCACTCGGTTACCGTAACTGGGACCCCGTAGGCACGCAGCAGGTAGAAGAACTCGGTGAACACGGGCGCTCAGCCTCGCCGTGCCGTGAGCGCGTGTTAGTGGCGGCCGTGGCGACGGCCGTCGCCGACCACCTGGAGAGCGCGTTCCACGTCCTTGTCCTTCTTGAGGAGGACTCCCAAGAAGGGTAGGCGATCGCGCAGCTGGCGAGGATCGACCCCTCCCATGGCCAGCGCTTGTACCCAGTCGATCAGCTCGCTGGTCGAGGGCTTCTTCTGGATCCCCGGGACTTCGCGCAGCCAGTAGAACGCATCGAGCGCCTGCTCGAGCAACTTCTCCGCTAGATGCGGCTGATGCACCTTCACGATGCGCCGCATCATGTCTGGGTCAGGGAACTCGATGAAGTGGAACACGCAGCGCCGCAGAAATGCGTCGGGCAGCTCTTTCTCGGCGTTGGAAGTGATGATCACGATGGGCCGATGGACGGCCTTAATGGTCTGCTTGGTCTCCGGGATGTAGAACTCCATCTGGTCGAGCTCCCACAGCAGATCGTTGGGAAACTCGAGATCGGCCTTGTCGATCTCGTCGATGAGGAGCACCACCCGGCACTCCGAACAGAAAGCCTCGCCGAGCTTTCCCAGTTTGATGTAGTGGCCGATGTCAGCGACATCGTGGTCGCCGAACTGACCGTCGTAGAGACGCTGCACCGTGTCGTACACGTACAGGCCGTCTTGCGCCTTCGTGGTGGACTTGATGTTCCAGGTGATGAACGGGAGATCGAGACCGCGAGCGGTGCTCTGGGCGAGCATCGTCTTGCCGGTGCCGGGCTCGCCCTTAATGAGCAGCGGCCGGGTGAGCGCTACCGCCACATTCACCGCCTGCATGAGATCCGTGGAGGCGATGTAGTCGGCGGTACCGGCGTAGGACAGCGTGCGTGCGTCATTCATAAGTCAACAAGGGTCGGGAACAGGTTGAGGACGTCGGCGGTGCGTACGACCCGCGCGTCCGCTGTTCATTCTAGCAGACCGGCGACCAGCTTCACCGTCCTCTCCGTCTGCCCGTGAATTTCCCGCGCGCGCTCGCACGCAGGACCACGGCCGTCCACGGGCCGCCGTCTTCCGGGCCCCGCTTGACCGCATCCGGCAGCCGGGCAAGACTGACACACCAGCGAACCGGCGTCCGCTGAGGCTGAGGCCACGGCGGTGAGGAGGCGAGCATGTATCTCGGTGCCCACGTACGTGCATCCGGGGGAGTGTGGACGGCGATAGAGCATGGGGTGGAGCTTGGCTGTGAAGCTGTCCAGTTCTTCGCCGGCAGCCCACGAACTTGGCGACCGATGGTCTACAAAGATGCCGACGCGGCGCGCTTTCGTGAAGCCCGCGCCGCGGCGTCACTCCGTTTCGTGGTGATCCACACGATCTATCTGATCAACCTGGCAACCACGAACGACGACTTCTACGAGAAGTCGGTCACCTCGCTCGTGGGCGCCGTTGCGGCTGCTGAGCAGCTCGGAGCCGAGGCAGTGGTCAACCATACCGGATCCCACCAGGGCGCGGGCTTCGCGGAGGGGCTAGAACGCGTGCGCCGCGCCTTCGCACGCGCCCTCGTCGAGGTCGGCGACTCAGCGGTGAAGGTACTCATTGAGAACACCGCCGGCGCCGGCGGCACCATGGGCGTCACCTTCGAGGAGATCCGGGCGATCATCGACGCGGTGGATGGGGATCCACGGGTTGGCGTGTGTCTCGATACCTGCCACTTACACGCCGCCGGCTACGACCTGCGCACTCCCTCCGCCCTCGAGAACCTGTTGTCGGATTTCGATCGCGTGGTCGGCCTCGAGCGCCTCGTCATGCTGCATTTGAACGACTCCTTGACTCCCCTTGGATCGAATCGTGATCGTCACGCCAATATCGGCGAAGGCGAGCTCGGCCTGGACGCCTTCGCGCCCGTCGTCAACCACCCCGCCTTCGCCGATCTGCCCGGCATCACCGAGGTACCGGGCGTCGACGGCCACGGGCCAGACAAGGAGAGTATGCAGCGGCTCTTCTCGCTTCGGAGAGCCGCTAGAGAGGTCTGAGTTATACTCAAGCCACCCGCCGGGCATACTACGGGTATCGAACGCGGAGGTGTGGCCATGGAACTGCGCGTTGTAACAACAGCCACGGACATCGGCCTTGCCAGCGTGCTGAAAGGAGTCCTTCAGGCGGCCGGTGTGGAGGCCGTTCTCAGCGGAGGCTCCGAGCACATCTACCCCGGGACCACGTTGGACGCCGTCCGGATCCTTGTAAGCGCCGCGGACTACCCTCGTGCCGTCCAGATACTGGAGCAGATCGAGGACCTCGGCGTGCCCGGCGAGGAAGACGAAGAGGCGTAGCTCACAGCCCGAGATAAGGTGCTGTGGTATCATCGAGCAGCGCAAAAGGCGCGCTCAGCAGCGCGCAGGCTAGTCGGTTCGTCCGTTTCTCAGCTACCCAGGGAGATAGCATGTGGGACCGCCTCTTCGGGCGCAACAAGGAGGAGGGTCGCGAGCCTGCCTGCGCCGCCTGCGGCCGTACTCTCCTGCCCGGCGAATGGGCGCAGTCCGTGGTCACCGACGAGGGTTTCGAGAGGGTCCTCTGCTCGTTGTGTGCCCAGTCCAACCTGATCGCCGATAACGCACCGCCATACACCGAGACCGAGGATGTGCCCGGCCCCATCTCCGTCTCGGGTCGCCCACAACCCATCAGGCCGCGTACACAACGCGAGTCGCACGAAGATAGCGACGCATTCTGGCGCGCCCTCAAGGACAAAGACGCGCAGATCGCGCGCCTCGAGTCGGAGCTCCTGCAAGCTGAAGCCCAGCGGCAGGAGCTCCTCGCGCAGATCTCCTTGCTGCAGCGCCAGCTTCGCGGCGAGGCCGTCACCGACTGGCAGGCGGCAGCGTTCGAGCCCCACGCGACACCCGCCGCTAGTTGGGCACCCGCGGACACTCCCCCGCTCGCCCCCGCGAGCAGCGTAATCCCGGGCGACGCGGCACTTGTCTCCGACGATGAACCGCGACAGCCGGCACCAGCCGAGACAACGCCCGCGGCCCTGGGCGCGGCCGAGGCTACGGTCGCGGAGGCCAGTGCCCTGCCCCCGCAGCCAGACAGCATGACGGACGTCGAGGAAGACGAGCACACGGCATCCATCGCCCGCCCACAGCCCGGCCCAGCGACCGAGCAGGACGCCGACGCGGGACCAGCTTGGCTCTTCGACACCCCTCCGCACCAGACGTTTGGCGGCGATACCGTGGCAACCCTCGGCGCGGGAGCGCTCGCATCGTCGGCGGAGGGTCACACAGAGGCGGAATCAGACGAGGATGCGGCGGCGGGCGACACGGGAGCCCCGCACGGCACACCACTGGAGCAAGTGCCGTCGACCATGCCGGTGGAGCAAGACGCCCAGCTAGAGCGCGCGTCGTTCGAGGCCGCCTTGGCCTCTTCTCAAGTCGAGGAGGCCGCCCCCGCGGCGAGCACGGAAGAGCTCGAGGCAGAGGAGCGAGCCCTTCCTTTGCTCCAGCGTGGCGCCGATCTGCTCAACGTAAGCGGCGCCCCGCGCAAGGTTGCCGAGACAAGCGAGAGCCTCGGCATCCCGTTCGCCCGTCTGTCGTCCGATGGCGAGACGGTCACAGCCGTGTTTCTCTGGTCGATGGCATGGTACGAGTTCGCCGTAGACCTGGCGTCCGGAGACGTTTCGCTGAAAGAGCGCGGCTATGAGGACCGCGCCGACCTCATTCCCAACGCCAAGGTCCGCGCCGACGGCACGGTGCAGGTTACGCCGCTGCCCACCCGGCGCAGCACAGCGCGGCCTGCCCAGCAGCCCTCGTCCAGCGCAGTGGCTGCTCGCGAAGTGGAGTCGCCGCCGGCGAGCCCCGGCAAAGGCGAGATCATCTCCAAGTCGCTCATGGGGCAGCGGACCGACGACGAGCAGAACACCTGGGACGAGATGTCCGCTCGCGACTTCGACTGGGGACGCTGACTCAGTTCGCCACAGGCAGAGGCTTCCGCAGAAAGCAGAGAGGGGGGTGAGCGCTCCTGGAGCGCTCACCCCCCAACGCATGGTAGCGCGAGAGATAGTCTCTACAGATTGAGCGCCCCGGAGCTCATGAGGGCGTTCATCAGCTGATCGAATGGCTTTACGTCGGCGGGAACCTCTACCGTAACCGGCTTGTCGAAGTCGGCCATACTCAGGGTAAAGGCCAGCTCGATCGCATCCACACCTTCGGCCTGCGCGTCTGCCTGACCGGTGAAATCAAGGTTGACCGCGACCGCCGTCTTTCGCATGAGGAACGTGTCCTTCTCGTACCAGTAGTCGACGGTGAGGTCTTTCAGCGACTCCTTGAGGGTCTGCGCCGCCTTCTGCATCTCCTCGGGGTCGGTGGCGCTCGTATCACCAGTGAGCGCGGAGAGGCTGCCCGATGCCTTGAGGACGTCGTCCACCATGGTGCTCACATCGATCGCCTGCTTAATGTGGTAGGTCTCCGCGCCGTCCAGGCTCTCGGTGCCCACTAGGGTGAGTTCCTTGGACCACTTGGCCGGGTCAAGACCCATGCTGGAGAGCTGCTCCTGGAGCTGCTGCGTGAGGGCGCCAGGACTCTCCGTCGGCGCCGGCGAAGCGCCAGCTATGGCGCCGGTCAGCATGTCCTTAGGCACCTCGTACCACGCATCCATGAACTGCACCCAGATCTTGTCTGCGTCCATGCGCAGGCCAATATCTAGACTCTGCCCGGCGAACTTGGCGTTGATCCCCAGATCCGCCTTCTGCGGCTCGTTACCGACCTTGCCTTGGCCCTGGATGGTGATCGGGCTCTGCGCGATAGTCTTGACCTGCTCGTCGGTCATCTTGGCCGTGTCTCCCTTGATGGCCAAGGACAGGTCGAGTGCGAACGAGGCGCTCTTGATGCCCTGCATGGCGGCTTGGCTCTTATCGACGATCTGTTGCGCCGTGAGCTCCTTGTCGCCTCCGCCGGTACTCGCGTTCTCGCCATTCTTCTTCTCGCCACCGCCGCACCCGACCGCCAGCACAGCGGCGAGCGCCACGAGGGCGAGGAACACTGTGAACCACCTACGCATACGAACCCCTTTCTCCGGAGCGAAACGCCGAGAGGACCCCCTTGGCCCTCGGCGCTATCCTCGATTGTGCCACGTTCTTCAATGCCCCACACACGCGAGACGCTGGAGGACAGGCTCTGCCACCACGCTTCTCTCGGTGCACGCCTCCCACCTTCTTCGGCAGACACCGGGGCAAGCCTTTAGCCCCAAACAACCGCCACGGGAAGCTCACCCGCGCCGACGAGGAGTGATAACTACCGCTCGATGAGGCTCTTGCCCCTCGGATACGGTCTCCACTCGGGGATGGTCCTTGAGATGCAGGTGCACGACTTTTCGTTCCGCCGCGCTCATCGGCTTCAGAACCACCGCCGTGCGCTCGCGAATGGCCTTCTGCGCCATGCGGTCGGCTAGTGTATGCAGAGACAGTGCACGCCGGGCACGATATCCTTCCGCATCGACCACCACCTGCTGCCGAGCACGCCGGCCGCGATTGACGACGATCGCCGCCAAATACTGCAAGGCGTCGATCGTCTGGCCATGGCGGCCGATCAGCAACCCAAGGTCGTCGCCACCGATCTCCGCCAGCAGCGCCTCCGAGGTCTCGGTGACCGTCACCTCGGCCGCCAGATCCATCAAGTGAACCACTCTCTCGAGGAACGTGCGCAGGTCTTCAGCGGCATGTTCCACGTCGTCCGACGCGGAGGTCGCCAGCGGTGCCGGAGCAGAGGGCCGCACACGAGCCTCGACCTGCACGAGCGTGCGCCCCCGGCCGAGAAAACCGGTTCTCACGGTCTCGTCGACCACAACGCACTCGATATCGGCATCCGTAACGGATGGGACAAGCTTGCGTAACTGCTCCAGCGCTTTGCGCCGAGCCTCCTCGATACTGCCCCCCGTGGCAACGGTGGCGAATTCGGTATCCCCTTCCATATCGTGGAGTGCACCGAGATCCGCGTAGTCCCGTTCGTCCATAACCGCCCTTACAACGAGGTGATGCCGACCCGTCAGACGTCGCCCGACGGGCGAGACACGCCCTTCGGCCGACCGCTTGGGCGCGGAGCTTGACCGCCAGGCTTGTGCTGCCTGGCGGGCGGCCGCGTGGCCTGCTTGGTACCCGGCTTCGGCTGGGGCTTGGTGGACTTCGGCTGGGGTTTAGCACCCGGCTTGGCCTGCGGCGCGCCAGCCGGCCGCCTCTCTCCCTGTTTGCCCTGTGGCTTGCCACCCTGCTTCGGCCTCGGTTTGCCGCCCGGCCGACCCTGCTGGCCGCCTGGCCGGGCACCCTTCTTCGGCTGCGGACGATTGCCGGAGGGACGCGCCGAGGTGCCGCCCTGCTGCTCCTCCCGCCTCGCTTGCGCGGTCGCCATAGCCTCCAGGAAGCGGCTCTTCTTGCGCCCCGAGACCTCCCGCGCCTCGAGGTCGACGGGACGGTGTTCGCGCAGGTAGCGGATCACCAGCGTCTGCCCAATGGTCCACAGGTTGGTGGTGATCCAGTACACGAACAAGCCCGACGGGAAAGACCGCAGGATGAACACGAAGAACAGCGGCATGGCGCGCATCATCCACTTCTGCTGCGGCGGTGTCTCTGGGGTGAGCATGAGCTCGGTGGCGACGAGCTGCGAGGCAACGTAGATGATGAGCAGGACGTAGTACGGGTCCTGCTTGCCGAGCGCGAACCACAGGAACTTGGCGTCCTCCAGTGGCCCGAAATTCCTGATCGCATAGTACAAGAGGATGAAGATCGGCAGCTGGAGCAGGAGTGGCAGGCAGGATGCGAACGGGTTAACCCGGTACTGCTGGTAGAGCTCCATGGTCTTCTGCTGGAGCTTCTGCTTGTCGCCCCTGTACTTCTGCTGCAGCTCCTTGAGCTTCGGCTGCAGCGACTGCATAGCTAGCTGCGAACGGATCTGCTTCCATGTGAGCGGAAAGATGACGATGCGCACGATGATGGTGAGCAGGATGATCGCGATGCCCCAACTGCCCACGCCGCTGTGAATCCAGGAGAGCAGGTCGCGCATCAGCTCGCGCGCCTGGTCGAAGAAGTTGGCGGCGGTTATCAGGACCGCGAGAGGATCATCGAATGGGAAGTGGCTCACGTCACGCTCTCTTTGGTGGGACGGGGTCCAGACCGCCGTCGCTGAGGGGATTACACCGCAGGATACGCCAGCAGGCCAACAGCACGCCGCGACCAGCACCGTGAATGCGGATGGCCTCGATGGCATACTGCGAGCAGCTCGGGTAGTACTTGCAGCGTGCGGCGAACAGCGGCGAGATGAAGCGCTGATAGAACCGTATGGGGGCGATCAGGAGGTTACGCACCGTTTGGCTCCTCTCCGAGGAGCGACGACCGCCGAAACAACTCGATGACGGCTTCCTGGACGATGCCTTTTTCGCCTTTCTCTTGCCGCTCGACGAGGTCCGCCAACGGCGGACGGGCAATCAACACGTAGTCGTAATCCTGCGCGACGAAAGTCTCCACGCTGGAGAACGCCTCGCGCAGCAACCTCTTGACGCGGTTGCGTAGCACAGCGCCACCGATCTTCTTCGAGACCGAGAGGCCGAGCCGCGGGCCTGACTCGATCGTCCCCGGCGGACGCTGAAAATAGTGAAGGACGAGGTGCCGCGACGCGGTGGAGCTGCCCTGGCGGTAGATCCGTTGGAACTCGCTTGACCGCGACAGCCGCGCGCGCTTGCGGACCATACGACCCGGGCCTAGGCGCTGAGGCGCTTGCGCCCTTTCTCTCTGCGCCGCTTGATCACCGCGCGACCCGCCCGCGTGCTCATACGCTTACGGAATCCGTGCGTCTTCGCACGTTTGCGCGTGTTCGGCTGATAGGTCCTCTTCACAGCGTCCTCGCTCGCTTGGCAGTGTTCAGAAGCGGAAGTATAGCTGCGGGCTGGAAAGGTGGTCAATCTCCATGGCACAGTCGGCCCGCGCCGCCTTCGAAGACTACACCTCTTCCAGAGAGCACTCAGTCTTCCGGAACGACTGCCGATAGTCCTCTCAGGATGCTGCTGCAGGGCTTCATACGACGGTTCAGCCTGGCGGCCGTGCTTCAGTTCCTCGCACAGGTCGAATCCACCGGCGTGCTCGAGGTACGGGATTTCGAGGAGTACGGCTTCATCTACCTGGTTGGTGGCCGAGTGGAAGCCATTTCCCTCCCGATAACCGACGAGAAGCTCGGAACCCGTCTGGTTCGGGCTGGCCTGCTCACTTCGGAACAACTCTCTGAGATGCTGCTCGAGGACGCCGCCATGACCAAGGAGGAGCGGAGACGCGCCCCGCTAGGCCAGCGGCTCGTGGCACGCGGGTACACGGACGAACAAGCCATCCACGACATCATGGCGCGGCAGACGCTCGACCAGGTTTTCGAGCTCGCTCACTGGCAGAACGGGGTCTTCCTTTACGAGGAGCCCGAGGAGATGCCGGCTTTCTCCGTGAAGTTGCAGGGTAACGTCCAGGAGCTGCTCCTGGACGCGTGTCGGCGTATCGACGAGGGAGAGCGGGCGCGCAAATCGAGCCGCATCGTGATGGACGAGGTCTGCTACGCCTGCCCAACGGCGTACACCTGTACGCCAGAGATCCGCAGACGGTACCGCAAGCCCGACATCTGTCTCTGGCGCAACCTGGCCGCTGTACGAGACGAAGAGTACGAGCAGGTACGCGACGCACGCCATCTCTATCGGTCACGGGAGTCCGACGTGCGACCGTCCCTGGATACCCTGATCGACGCGGCCGTGCCCTACGCCAAGTCCTGACCGCCACCGGTCGGGAGGCCAGCCGTTCAGCGGTCGTCAGCGCCACACCTCGACGGCGCCCGCCGACTCCCCCTGGTGCCACACGGCGCCCAAGCAGGTATGGTTGCGGCATGCGATCGCGCAACGGACAGGGGGGAGAGATTCAGCCGCCCGACTCGGCGGCGGAGCGCGTGCGCCGCAACCCGGTCACCGGCACCGTCACTGTGATCGCCCCCGAGCGACGCTATCGTCCCGGCGCCGAGTCACGCGCCGAGGAGCGGGCGCCGACGTGCCCCTTCTGCGCGGGGCACGAGGCACTCACCCCGCCCGAGCTCGACGCCTTCCGCGTGGCCGGCAGCGCCGCCGACGGCCCCGGATGGCAGGTCCGCGTGGTGCCCAACAAGTACCCCGCCATCCCGGGCGGCCACGAAGTCATCGTTCATTCGCCAGACCACGAGCGGGACCTCGAAGAGCTGCCGCCAGACGCGGCCGCCGCCGTGCTCCGCATGTACCAGCGGCGAATCGAGTACCACCTGCGCGCCGGCGCGCGCGCCGTGACCATCATCTGCAATCACGGCGCATCCGCCGGCGCCTCCCTCGACCACCCCCATTCGCAAGTCTTCGCGCTGCCCCTGGTGCCCCCACAACTTCTCGCGGAGCTCAGGAACGTCGAGCACCATCGCCGTCACCGCGACGCGTGCCTCGTCTGCGCGGAGGCCGAACAGGCAATCGCGGCCGGCCGCCAGGTCTTTTCCGATACCCTGGTGGCATGGGTTCCCCTGGCGCCCCGGTGGCCCTTCGAGACCTGGCTTGCTCCATCGTCTCACGAGGCGGATCTCCGCGCCGCGGATCCCGCCCACGTGGCTGCGGCGCTGCAACGGCTCCTCGTGGCAGTCGATCGCGCTACCGGCGCCGCTCCACGGAACTTCTGGCTGCACACGGCGCCGGCGGGCGCGCACAGCACGTTCCACTGGCACATCGAAGTCGCGCCGCGTACGTCCACGGCCGCCGGCTTCGAGTTCTCCACGGGCATGACTATCGTCGACATCCGGCCGGAAGAGGCCGCGCACCGCCTGCGCGCAGCGCTCCCGCCCACGCGCGATCAGCGCCGCTGACGAAGGGCGAGTTGGCCACAGGCGGCCTCCACATCGGCGCCCGGTGACCGGCGTACGGTGACCGAGACGCCCCTGCGCTCCAGATCTTCGCGGAGCGCCGCCAGACGTCTCGGCGACGGCCGCCGGAATCCGCCTCCTGTCTCGTTGAAAGCGATGAGGTTGAGATGGTAGAGCGGCCGCCGGAGCTGCTCCGCCAGAGCGCGAACCTGCGGAGCACCGTCGTTGACCCCTTCGAGGACCACGTACTCGAACAGTAGCTTCCTCCGAGTCTGTTCCACGTAGTGCGCGCAGGCCGCGAACAGGGTCTTCAGGGGATAGGTGCGATTCAGCGGCACGAGCCGGTCGCGAAGATCGTCGGTGGCCGCGTGCAGGCTGACCGCCAGGTTGAGCTGCAGCGGCTCGCGCGCGAACCGGTAGATACCGGGTACCACGCCGGCCGTGGACACCGAGATCGATCGCGCCGCCAGGCCAAAGCCACGGGGATCGTTGAGCAGCCGACAGGCCAGCAGCGTCTGCTCGTAGTTCTGGAAGGGCTCGCCCATCCCCATGACCACCACGTTCGTCACCCGCTTGCCCTCCGCCCGGAGCCGGCGGGCAAAGTGCAGCACCTGATCGACCATCTCTTCGGCCGACAGATTGCGCACGAGCCCTGCCCGCCCGGAGGCACAGAAGGCGCAGCCTACGGCACAGCCAACCTGAGACGAGACGCAGACGCTCGCACGGCCGCCCAGCCGAGTGAGCACCGCCTCGATGGGGCTACCGTCGCTACGCGCCCGGAACGCCGTCTTCAGCGCCGTGCCGTCGCGACTGCCCAGCGTGAGTGCCTCGTCGATCTGCACGGCGTTCAGCCTCTCGCCGAGAGCTGTCCGCACAGCCTCCGGGAGCGTGGTGATCTGCCCGAAATCGGTAATTAGCTCACGCGTGAGGGCACGGTAGACTTGATCGGTCCGGTAGGACGGCGCGCCCATATCTGCCAGCGCCTTCGCCACTGTAGAATAGTCGAGCATCGGCCGATTGTAGCTCCAGCGGCCACGTCCACGCGCCCGACGGGCCTAACCCGAGGAGCAGCACCATGCCGCGGACACCATCGCAGGTCAGCAAGGCGGAACTGCCATGACCACAGTACAGATCGTCGGTATAGGTATCGCGACCACCATCGTCGTGGCCCTCGTGGTATCGCTCTACATTACTCGGCGAAAGGACCGAGACATCGCCGCCGAGCGTCTCAAAGCTCCTCCCATCACCGCCAACACGGCATCCTTCCTCGACGAACCACCGCGCGACGAGCTCGAACTGTTCGGTGCGCGGCATAGGGAGGCGGTGGTGTCTTTTCGGCCGGATACCGACTCCCCGCCACCGCCCAGCCAGCCGGCTTCCGCGGAAGCCGACCTCGCACCGGCGAGGGCAAAGGCAGTGGCGGCCGAGGTACCGCCGGCCGAGGTCGAGGCGGCGGAGGTACCACCGGTCGAGGTCGAGGCCACGGCCGCCCCGAGTGTCGACGGCGACGCGCCCCACCTCGTGCGGCTGTCGGACATCATCGTCACCACAAATGAGCAGCGCGTGGACCTCTCCGACCCGGACGTGCGCACGATGCTCAAAGATCTCGTCAAATACGAGATCGACCTCGCCACCCACTACCGAGAGATCGGCCAGAACGTCGACGCCGTGCTCCAGCTCACCGAAGCCGAGCGCGTCTGCACCGCCTTGGGCATGACATCCCACGCCAGGCTGATCAAGGAGATGATCCTCGCGCTCCAGAGCTGACGCCGCCGAGCTACCTCCGCAGCGTTTTCAGTTCCTCAAGCTCTGCAGAGGGGCGGGTATCCTCCCGCCGCGAGCGAGGAACGCCTCGTTCCCGGCGCCGCTGACCCGCATCACGGGAGCCTCACCGAACAAGCCACCCAACCGGACCCAGTCGCCCTCTCTCTTGCCCACCGCGGGGATCAGCCGAGCGCCCGTCGTCTTTTGGTTGACCATGCCGATGGCCATGACGTCGGCGATGGTCCCGGCAAGCGCGGCTCGTGAGATGTGGCCAGGCACTACGATCATGTCTAGCCCGAGCGAGCACACGGCCGTCATGGCCTCGAGCTTCTCGATGCAGAGCGCGCCCTCGGCGGCCGCGCGCGCCATGGCGGCGTCTTCGCTCACCGGAATGAAGGCGCCAGAGAGACCTCCCGTGGAGGAGGTAGCCATGACGCCGCCCTTCTTCACGGCGTCGTTGAGCAGCGCGAGCGCCGCCGTGGAGCCGGGCGCGCCCGCGCGCTCCAGCCCCATGCTCTCCAGGATCTCGGCAATCGAATCGCCGACCTTCGGCGTAGGCGCCAGCGAGAGGTCGATGATCCCCATTTCCGCGCCGAGCTGAAGCGATGCTTCACGCGCCACCAGTTCGCCCACCCGCGTGATCTTGAACGCCGTGCGCTTGATCAGATCGGCCAGCTCGGTGAACGACGCTTGAGGGTTCGCTCGCACCACGTTGCGCACCACCCCTGGCCCGGAGATGGCGACGTTCACGCTCACCTCGGGCTCGCCGCTGCCGTGCAGTGCTCCGGCCATGAACGGGTTGTCCTCGGGCACATTGCAAAAGACGACGATCTTGGCGCAGCCGATGGAGTCGCGGTCGGCGGTCCGGGCGGCAGTATCGAGGAGCACGTCGGCCATGCGGCTCACGGCATCCATATTGATGCCGGCCCGCGTGGAGGCCACATTGACCGAGGAGCACACGGCGGCGGTGGTAGCGACGGCCTCCGGGATAGCGTTCACCAGAGCGGCATCGCCACGCGAGAAGCCCTTCTGCACCAGACACGAGAAGCCGCCGACGAAGTCGACGCCCACCGCCTCGGCGGCGGCGTCGAGAGCGTGCGCGACCTGCACGAAATCGGCGGGATCGTCGCTGGCGACCACGTCGGCGATGGGCGTCACTGCCACCCGACGATTGACGATGGGCACACCGTACTTGCGCTGGAGCGAGAGGGCGACAGGGACCAACTGCTCGGCGCGCCGCACGATCTTCTCGTAAATGCGGTGGCACACCTCGTCCACATGGCGCGCGGCGCAGTCGTTCAAAGCGATCCCCAGGGTGATGGCGCGCACATCCAGGTTCTCCCCCTGGATCATGCGTACCGTCTCGAGGATCTCTTCCGCGGTGATGAAAACCATGCCGGCGGCCTAGATGCGGTGCATGAACTTGAAGATGTTCTCGTGCTGCACGTGAATCTGCAGCCCCATACGGTCACTGACCTGCGCGAGCGCCCGCTGCAGATCCTGGAGGGTTGCCTCCGCTTCGTCGAACGATACGAACATGATCATCGTGAACATGCCGTTCGACACCGTCTGGCTGACGTCGTCGACGTTCGCGTTCTGCTCCGCGATGGCGGCGGCGATGGCGGCGAGCAAACCGTGGCGATCAGGTCCAAGGACGGTAACGATGACTGACGTGCGCATCCGGGGCGTCCATGGTCGAGGTGAGCGGGAACCAGTAGGCGCTCAGTATACTAGGATGTGGTACTGCTCCGCCCGCACACGCCATCGCCCCACCGACCGCCAGCAGTGCCGCGAGGCCGTGATGTCCACTGATAGCGATCATCCTGCCGCTTCCCTCCGGGAGGCGCCCTCTCGCGTCGCCGCGTGGGACGCGGCGGTCTCCCGTCGCATCGGCGTGCACGCGCCGCACCCGCGCTGGTTCACCCTCGCGCTCTCTCTCCTCTCGCTGAGCGGCAACTACGGCTTCCTCTGGTTCGTGCTCGCCGCCGTCCCATGGCTGCGCGGAGCGCCACGGGGGGCGGCGCGGTTCGCCTACGTGGCGGGCGCGGTACTCGGGACCGAGCTCCTCACCTACGGGGTCAAGGTCCTCGTCGGCCGCCGTCGCCCGCCTGAGCTGGAGCGTGACACGCCGCGCTATATCGCCCTCCCGCGCAGCCGATCGTTTCCGTCGTCGCACGCCAGCATGGGGGTCGTGGGTACAGCGACCCTCACGGCGCTCTCCCCCGCGTGGGCGGCCCCGCTCGTCGTCCTGCTCTTCGTCCTCGCGTTCAGCCGGGTATACCTGCGCGTCCACTACCTTCTCGACGTGGTCGCCGGCCTGGTCTTCGGCGCCTGCCTGGCCGTCCTGCTCTTGACGTTGGTCCCCGCCCCGCACTAGGGGGGCGCAGCCGTTCCGCCAACCGCGCTCACGTACCTGCGGTAGAATCGGCCGCCGGGCTGTCTCGGACTGCCCTCTCAGCCAAAGGAGGCGCCATGAAGATCGGCATCGTGGGCCTGCCGAACGTGGGCAAGACGACGCTGTTCAACGCACTCACGCACGCCGGCGCGGCAGCCACCAGCTACGCGTATACCTCGCCCGATCCTAATGTGGGCGTGGTGCCCGTCCCCGATCAGCGCCTGTGGCAGCTCCACGAGGTGCTCCAGACACCGCGGGCCATCCCCGCGACGATCGACGTGGTCGACATCCCCGGCCTCGCCGGCGGCGCCAGCCAAGGAGAAGGGCTCGGCAACGCGTTCCTGGCCGCCATCCGCGCGGTGGATGCCGTAGTCCACGTGGTCCGTGCGTTCACGAGCGCCGATGTGGCGCACATCCGCCCCAACATCGACCCGCTCGCGGATGTCGAGCTCGTAGAGACCGAGCTGGTCCTCAGCGACCTCGACATCCTGGAGCGGCGAGCGGTCAAGACAGCGAAGAGCGCCCGCGCCGGCGACCGCCAGGCCCAGCGCGAGTTGGCCGTCTTGGAACCCGTCCTCGCGACGCTGCGCGCGGGCCGGCTCAGCCGCTTCGTGCCGCGCGATAAGGAGGACGCCCACGTGTTCCGCGAGTTCGGCCTGGTGACCGAGCGACCAGTGCTGTTCGTGCTGAACGTCGACGACGAGGCGGCCGCACTGCCGCCGAGCGAGCGGCTGGCGCCCTACGCCGACTTCGTCGGCTGGGCGCGCGAGCGCGGCGACGAAGTGGTCGCGGTGGCGGCCAAGCTCGAGGCCGACCTCGGCGAGCTAGACGCGGAGGAGGCGAGGGAGTTCCGTGCCGAGCTTGGAGCGACGGCCGAGAGCGGCCTCGGCGAGCTGATCACCGCCGCCTATCGCCTGCTCGGCTACCTCACCTTCTTCACCGGCGACTTCAAGTCGAGCGAGTCGCGCGCCTGGCAGCTGGTCGCGGGGTCCACGGCGCGCGAGGCCGCGGGCCGCATCCACAGCGACATCCAGCGCGGCTTTGTGCGCGCCGAGGTAGTGCCCATCGAGGATCTCATCGCACTGGGCTCGTTCCACGCCGCCAAAGAGAAGGGGGTACTACGGGTGGAGGGCAAGGACTACGTGGTCAAAGACGGCGACGTGCTGCACTTCCGCCACACCGCCTGAGGCACCAGGCGGTCACCCTTCCGGCGACGCCTTTCGCCGTCGCGCGCCGCGGTAGAAGACTACCCCAAGGCCCATGGGTATGACGCCGCCCATGAGCGCGGCGAGCACACTGAGTCTGGTGATATGCGTACGGCTGGCGCTCGCCTCTCGCGTGGTCGAAGCGGCGAGTTCCTGCACACGCTCCGCCGCCGGACGTATTCCGGAGCCGATCAGCGGGATCGACGCTAAGGCACCGAGCGTTTGACCGGCCTCGTCCAGCGACTGGCCCGCGTAGTCCATGGTATCGCTGAGGCTGACGAGGGCACGTACCTCCAGGAAGCTGATCGTGCCGAGGAATCCCCAGAAGACGAGCCAGACGACGAGGCCGAGCAAGAGCCTTGTGTTCGCGCGTGGTGGTGGCACGGCACTCATGACTGTTCTTATACCACAGCCAGGCGAAGGCGAGGCGAGGCAGCATCCAGGCGGAGGGCCAGCTTCCCGAATGGTGACGGTTTCTGGTACAGTGAGTGTGTTCGCGGTGCTGCGTGCCTACCTGGACGCCGCCGCAGTGCCCTTCGCGCCAATCGATAAATGTGAACGAACCCACCGCATTCGCACGTCTCGGCCTCAGCGAACCCCTGCTCGAGGGGATCTCGGCCATGGGTTTCGTGCACCCCACCGCGATCCAAGAGCAGACCATCCCGCTCGTCCTGCAGAGCCGCGACGTCGTCGGCACCTCACAGACCGGCTCGGGCAAAACAGCGGCCTTCGTGCTGCCCATCCTGCAGGTGCTGCAGCCGGGGTCGGGCATTCGCGCGCTCATCGTCACACCAACGCGCGAGCTCGCCCGACAGATCGAGGAGATGGCGCTCCCGCTCGCCGAGCGCAGGGGCTTCCGTGTGCTCGCCGTCTACGGCGGCGTGCGGATCGACGGGCAGATCAAACGCCTGCGCAAGGGCATCGATCTCCTGGTCGCCACGCCCGGCCGTCTCCTGGACCTCAAGCGCCGCGGCAACCTCGACCTCTCGTGCGTACGCTTCCTCGTCCTCGACGAAGCTGATCGCATGCTCGACATGGGCTTTTGGCCCGACGTGCGGCGCATCGTGCAAGCGCTGCCCAGGGAGCGGCAGAACCTGCTCTTCTCGGCGACCATGTCGCGCGGCGTGCTCTCCGCCATCCGGGATACTCTGCGCAACCCCGTCTACGTGGAAGTCGGGGCGTCGCACACCCCAGTCGATACGGTCGAACAGGTGATCCTTCCGGTCAACCAGGACCAGAAGACCAGCTTGCTCGTGCACTACCTCACGCACCACGACCCCGCCCGCACACTCGTCTTCTGCCGCACCAAGATGCGCGCCGACAGGGTCACGCACGCCCTGGAGAAGCAGGGCGTCAAGGTCGCCGCCATCCACTCCGACCGCGACCAGCGCGAACGGCAGAGGGCACTCGATGGCTTCCGCCGCGGCGAGTTCGACGTACTGGTAGCCACCGACATCGTCGCCCGCGGCATCGACGTGGAAGACATCAGCCACGTCATCAACTACGACGTGCCCGAGAGCCCAGACGATTACATCCACCGCATCGGCCGTACCGCACGCGCTGGGGCGCGGGGCACTGCCATCACGCTCCTCTCCGCGGAGGAGGGCTACCTTCTCAAGGACATCGAGCGCCAGGTAGACATGACGATTGAGCGGCGCGATTTAGAGGAGTTCGTCTACGAGGAGCGTCGCATTCCGCTCTCGAACGAACTGCCGCGCCGCCCGGGCAAACTCGTCTATCGCGGCGGCGCCCAGCGCGCGGCCAAGTTCGGCATGCGCCACGTGAAGCCACGCAGCCGCCGCCGCTCCGCCGGCTGAAGTACGTGATTCCCCAATCCCAGCGCTTTCCGGGGCCCGCCCGGCCCCACTTGCATCTGGCTCGCGCCACTGTTACGATACGGTTCGTAGTATTCGGAGCCGGTTTCGTTCCCCCAGCCGTTCTGCGCTCGGGTGTCTCCCTCCACTAGCTTTCAGAATCCTGTGTGCAACCGGACGGTGTTCTGACGAAAGGAACGGCGTCCGTACCCGATTTGCCGCCATCCCGGCGGTTCATGATTCGATGAACGCGGCCCTCCACCCGCTGACTCGCCCGCACAGGTCTACCTGTCCACGGTCCGAGCACCGCCGTCGGCGCGGCTCATCCCGAAAGAGAAGAGATCCATGAAGACACACCGTAAACCATCAGCTCGTCGTGCCGCACCCCAACCTACGGGGTCGTGGAGGCCAAGCGACGTGGATGTGAGCGCTTTTGCTGTGCTCGGCCTGGACCAAACCCTCCTGAGAGGCGTGGCGGCTCTGGGCTACGAGCAGCCGACGCCAGTCCAGGAGCAGGCCATTCCGCACGTCCTCGCCGGCACCGACGTAGTCGCCTGCGCCCAGACGGGAACCGGCAAGACGGCAGCGTTCGTGCTGCCGGTACTCCAGCGCATGGAGCACAGCGCCCGACAGACGGCACCCGGCCGTGCCGGCTGTGCTCCCTCCGCGCTGGTAGTCACACCAACGCGTGAGCTGGCGGCGCAGATCGAAAACGTTGGTGCCGCCCTGGGCCGCCACACACGACACCGCGTGCTGGCCGTCTTCGGAGGTGTCTCCTACTCCTCGCAGACGCAGCGGGCACTGCGTGGTGTCGACCTGCTGGTGGCCACCCCGGGCCGGCTGCTGGACATGATGCGTCAGGGACACGCCAGCCTGACCGGCGTCCGCACACTCGTGCTGGACGAGGCCGATCGCATGCTCGACATGGGCTTCTGGCCCGACGTGCGGCGCATCATCGCCGCCGTACCAGCCGAGCGTCAGAACCTGTTCTTCTCGGCCACCATGTCCAAAGACGTGCTCTCGGTGATCGAAGACACGCTCACCGAACCCGTCTTCCTCGAGCTGGCCGCTAGCGCAACGCCGGTGGAGGACATCGCCCAGTCGGTACTGCCAGTAGCCCGCGAGCAGAAACTCGATCTACTCCTTGAGTACTTCCGGCACCACAATCCCGCCTGCACCCTCGTATTCACACGAACCAAGCACCGCGCCGACCGTCTGACCCGCACACTCAACCGTGCGGGCGTCGCCTGCGCGGCGATCCACGGCGATCGCTCGCAAGGACAACGGCAACGTGCGCTCGAGGCCTTCAAGCAGCGGAGCATCAAGGTACTGGTGGCCACCGACATCGTCGCCCGCGGCATCGACATCAACGGCATTACGCACGTGGTGAACTACGATATTCCTAATGCGCCAGAGGACTACGTCCATCGCATCGGCCGTACCGCGCGCGCTGGAGCCAGCGGTACAGCAGTCAGCTTCCTGACCGCGGATGAAGCCGGGCAGCTCGCGGCAATCGAGCGCCTCATCGGCAGCACGCTCGAACGACACGACCTGCCGGGGTTCGACTACGCCGCACGGCTTATCCCGCCGGCCCAGTCGGCGTCGCAGCCCGCGGCGAAGCGGCGGCGATCCTGGAACGGCGGTACCCGACGTGCGGCCGGCCAAGGCAGGCAACAGCGCGCTGCCACCCAGATACAGTCCTAGACCCGTCGGAGGAGTAACGCGGCGTCAAGCGCCGAGCGCGCGGCGGCCGTCAGCCGCCCACCGCGCCGGCGCGCTTGGCCGCTTTCTTGCGCGCCTCGGCGCTCAGGATCGCCTTGCGCAGCCGCACCGACTTCGGCGTAACCTCGACCAGCTCGTCGTCGGCGATCCACTCGAGCGCCTCCTCCAGCGTCACGCCGCGCGGTACCTTGAGGCCGGCATCGATCTCTTTCGTGGAGGAGCGGTAGTTGCCCATCTGCTTCTTCTTGGTGGGGTTGCACAGCATGTCTTCCCCGCGGCTGTTCTCGCCCACGATCATGCCTTCGTAGACGGGGTCCATAGGCTTGACGAAGAGGACGGCTCGCTGCTGCAGATTCTCGAGCGAGTGGCTGGCTGCCTCTCCGCTCGCCTGGCTGACGAGCGAGCCGCGACTGCGCCCAGGCACCTCACCGCGCCATGCCTGGTAGCCGGTGAAGCGCGACGACATCACACCGAGACCACGCGTCTCGGTCAGGAAGTCGCCGCGATAGCCGATGAGACCGCGGGTGGGCACGGAGAGCTCCAGGCGTACCAGGCCTTCGCCGTTGTTGCGCATGCTCGTGAGCTCGCCCTTGCGCAGGCTGAGTTCTCGAATCACGGCCCCCTGGAACTCCTCCGGCACGTCGACTACAACCTGCTCGATGGGCTCCAGGAGACACCCACGTGTATCGTGCTGCGTAATCACCTCGGGACGCGACACACAGAACTCCATGCCCTCGCGCCGCATCTCCTCGATGAGGATGGCCAGGTGGAGCTCGCCGCGGCCGGAGACTTTGACGCCGTCCGGCCGCCCCAGGTCCTCGACGCGCAGCGCGACGTTCACGCGCAGCTCGCGCTCCAGCCTGTCCTTGATTTGGCGCAGTGTCACCGCGCGGCCATCCTGACCGGCGAACGGGCCGTTGTTGACCAGGAAGAACATGCTGACCGTGGGCTCCTCGATCTCCAGCGGCGGCAGAGCCGGCGCGCTGAGACTGGGGTGGGCGAACGTGTCGCCGATAGCGATGTCGGAGGGGCCGGCGAGCCACACGATGTCGCCGGCCGATACCTCTTCCACCGCGTGCCGCTCGAGGCCACGCGTGACCCAGAGGTACGCCGAGCGCGCTACCTCCTCGCCAACGACGTGCCAGCCCGCATCCTTCTCGGCACCACGCCAGGCGGCACTCACGCGACGCAGCTCGTCGCCCACACGATGGGCGCCCTGCAGTACGCGGCCACAGCCGATGCGGCCGATGTAGTCGCTCCAGGCGAGCGTGCTGACCTGCATGAGAAACGGCGCCGCGCGGTCCACGGCCGGCGGCGGCACGCGCTCGACGATCGTTTGGAAGAGATCGGTCATGCCGGCCGCCTGGAGCTCGGCGCGCACGATGTCGGAGATGCCGCCCGTGCCATCGCGCAGGTGCTCCTCACGCTCGAGCTCCTCGCGACGGTACTCGTCGAGATCGGTGACCAGCCAGCCCTCCAGGCCCGAGCCGTAGAGGACGGGGAAATCGAGCTGGCTGTCGTCGGCGCCAAGCTCCACGAACAGATCGAAGGTGGCGTTGAGGGCGCTGGAGGGATCGGCGTTCGGCCGATCGGCCTTGTTGACCACTACGATCGGCCGGAGGCCCAAACGCAGCGCCCGCATGAGCACGTACCGCGTCTGCGGCATGGGCCCTTCGTTGGCGTCTACCAGCAGGAGCACGCTGTCGACCATGCTCAGGACACGCTCCACCTCTCCGCTGAAGTCGGCGTGCCCCGGGGTATCGATGATGTTGATGAGGTAACCCCGCCACTCCACCGTACAGTGCTTGGAACGAATGGTGATGCCACGTTCGCGCTCCAGCTCGAAGCTGTCCATGACCCGTTCCTCCACGCGCGCGTTCTCGCGGAACACGTGAGCGGCGCGGAACACCGCGTCGATCAGCGTGGTCTTGCCATGGTCGATGTGGGCGATGATCGCCAAATTGCGGATGCGCTCTGCGGAGGTCATGCGGACAGGGGCCTTCCTGGTACAAACGATGGTGAGCGCGGCGCGCGCCAGAGAATTGCATGCTACCCCACGACACACCCATGGTCACCCCGAAGCTTCCGACCCCCCGACGAGATAACAGCAGGACCCATCTCCTAACGACACGCCTCCAGCGTTCTCCACACTCGAGAACACCCTGCAGGCCAGCAAAGCCAAGCCAGCGATAGGATACGGCTGCATCGACAGCCACCGCGAGGTGCCCCGGTTGACCTCTCTCCCATAGAAGGGAATTTGCGCGACGAGACAACAGCGGGATCCGTCTCCTCAGCCATGCATTGCCCATGAGAAGACGTGCCCTCACCCCGATGGCCATGCCCACTACGGCGATCATGGCTACCGCCCTCGCCCTCATCGGTGCGGCCGCCACCGGCTGCGACGGCAACGCCGGTCGGCCGCCGGCCACGCCGAGCCAGCCAGTTCCTCAAACCGCCGCGGAGGGCACCGCCACGAACACTGCGGACTGTTTGCCGGCCGGTCTCATCGTCTTCGACGGCGACTCGCTCACCGAGGGCTACTTTCTGCCCGAATCACAGAGCTACCCAGCACAGGCCATGCGACAGCTCCCCGCCTGGCTGGAGTGGACGAACGTGGCGGTCTCCGGCCAGACGTGGCCCGACCTCCTCGGCGACGCGACCGCGGAGGTCGACGCGCTGCACGACCCCGCACGGCAGCTGAACCTGGTGGTGGTATGGGCTGGAGCGAACGACCTCGCTTCCGGACGCTCGGCCCGGCAGGCGTTCCACAACGCCCGGCGCTACTGCGAGGCCCGCGTGCACGCCGGCTTCACCGTGGTGACCCTCACCATGTACCCGCTGGAACCCGCCGCGATAGACCCCGGATACGACGCCCAGAGACGCGAGTACAACCGCCTCCTGCGCACGCACTGGCGGGAGTTCGCCCATGGGCTCGTGGACGTAGCGGCAGACGAGCGCCTCGGCGACGCCTCCCCCGCCGGCCGCTCCACCTACTTCCTCGACGCCGTCCACCTTAACGCGGCCGGCTACGGCGTGGTCGCCGACGCCGTGGCCACGGCCTTGCGCCCCATCGTTGCCGATGCTTCGAGAAGCGCGCCGTGAGCCGTCCCGCCAGGCCACCTCGCTAGAGCCCCACCCTCTGCTCCATTCGCTCATCGGCCAGCCGCACATTCTTCGCCGCACCTGGGTACTACTCCCAGAGCGACGGCGGAGGTGGAAGGATGAGGAGCGAACACGAGCGGCTGGCGCCGATCGACATCCTGCGGCACGAGCACGCCCTGGTCGAGCGGGTCATCGCCGCTATGGAGCGCGAGACGCGAACCGCGCGGGAGCGCGGCCGCGTGAACGGTGCCGCCGTGCGGCAGATGATCGACTTCGCGCAGGGCTTCACGGATGGTTGCCATCATCTCAAGGAAGAACGCCTGTTGTTCGCGCGTCTTCGCCAACGTGACGCCTCTACCGAGGCGCCCACCCGAGCGCTCGAACACGAGCACGAGAGCGGCCGCTCCTTCGTACGTTCCCTCGTCGAGCACCTCCCGGCAGCGCAGGCCGAAGACGCGAGGGCGAGCCGGACTGTCATCGACGCGCTCACCGCGTACGCGGAACTCCTGCGTGGCCATATCGCGAAGGAGGACGCGGTTCTGTTCCCGATGGCCGAACGGCTCCTCGAAGAGAGCGACGCGGAGTTCCTCACCCACGAGTTCGAACAGGTTGAGAGGGAGGAGACCGGAGCCGGCGTGCACGAGAAGTACGAGGCGCTGGCCCACGAGATCTCCGGCGAGGCGTTCGGAGAGGCAGAGAGCCACGCGCATGCCGGAGACGACCGGCACCCCAGCGACCTCGCCCGGTAGGAGGAGAGGCCGTTCAAGGCGTGCCGGGCACGCGTTCCCCCGAACCGGCCGGTCTTAGAGATGTGAGTTCGTTCTACGTACCTCGAGGCGCACGTGCGCTGTAGTACAGGTGTCCGCTCACCCGCCGTTTACAGAGCCGCCCGTCGGCATCGAGCGCTTCTAGATGTTTGAGCACCTCGTTGCGGTGCGATCCCAAGCCTTCAACGATGTCGTCAAGCGAGCAGGGCCGCCGGGTGATCAGCGCGAGGACATCCGCAGACGTGGCGACGAACTCCGGCAGCCGATGCGTGCCGCGGTAATCGGCGATCACCTCACCTGAAGGCTCGAAGACCGCTGCGATCTCCTCCAAGCGAGCCCGATCCACGGCCACCGCGAAGTCCTCCGCCGGCGGCCGGGTAACGGTGTTGAGCTGCACACGGTCCGGGGCGATAGCACGGACCAGCTCGGCAAGGCGCCGAACCTCGCCGGGCTGAGCTGTGTAGCCGCCGAGGATGAATACCTCCAGCCAGTACGCACACGCGGATTCCCGACGAAAAGCGATGAGGCCATCGACCATCTGCTGAAACCCGATGCTGCGATGGGGCCGATTCACAACTTGGAAGACCGCCTCACCGCCAGCGTCCAGCGACGGCACGACGAGATCGGCTCTGGCGAGCTGCCGGCGTACCTCCGGATCCCACAGGAGCGACCCGTTGGTGAGCACAGCCACCGGGGTATCGGTGAGCACGTGAATACGGTCGATGAGTTCATCGATTCGCGCGTACAGCGTAGGCTCGCCCGAGCCGCTGAGGGTAATGTAGTCGGGCCGCGACGATAGCTTGGCAGAGAGGTCGGCGATCACTTCGTCGAGCGCCACATACTCTCGACGCTCAACGGTCTTGTTGGTGGTACGGCCGAGTTGGCAGTACACGCAGTCGTAGGTGCACGTCTTAAACGGGACGAGATCCACCCCCAAGGAGCGACCCAAGCGACGAGAGGGAACCGGGCCGAAAACGTACGTCACGCTCTCTCGCCCCTCCCTTGGTTCGCCACCTGTTCTCCGAACCGACGGAGCGATGTCCCCGGCGGACCGTACCAAGACATGCGCGTCGCTCTCCATCCGCATAGGGATCGTGGATTTCGCAGACGAACAAGACTTGGCATATGCTCAGAATACGCCGACAACTTCCGCTGCGCTACTCCCCGCGAATGGCAGCGAGTGACGAACGGATCACCCCTGTCGCTCACGGCGACGACTAGGCCGAACGGCCACGCGGACGCCGTCGCAAAACCTTCTCCGCACGCGGCGGCCGTGCAGAGTACGTCGCAGAGAGGCCAGAGGGTAAATGGCGGAGCGACATGGGAGTCGAACCCACCCAGGACGGGATCGCCGCCCCGCAGACGGTTTTGAAGACCGCGCCGGTCACCGGACCGGAAGCCGCTCCGTGCTCAGTATCTCACGTCAAAGGAGAGGGCGGGCGCCGTTATCCTTGGCGCCCGCCCTCCGTGCTCTCTTTCTTCAAGCTAATCCCGCAGTGGAGCCGCCCGCTACCGGAGACAGCTCAACCCTGGTGATACTTGAAGCTCACCTTCACCTTGGCGCGGTAGGCCACAACCTTGTTGTCCTGCAGGCGCATGTCGAGCTCGACAACCTCCGCCACCCGCAGGTCCTCGAGACTGGCTGCCGCGAGCTCCACCGCGGAACGCGCCGCGTCTTCCCACGATTCCGTGCTGGTGCCGACGATCTCGATGATCTTGTACACGCTGGCATCACCCATAACTGCCTCCTCGACGTGCGGGACCTCGCCCCCCCATGGAAGCGATCGGCAGCGGCATTCTACCAAGGCACGAGACGCGCGAAAACGATCGCCGTCACATCCAGCACGTCAGAGCACAACGCGCTGACCCAGCGCGCTTAACGGCGGCGAGATCGCAGCACGCGCGCATCGCCGACACGCCGCGTGAGGCCCTCGCCGTCGAAATACTCCAAGAGAGCCTGCGCGTTGCGGCGGCCAGTCCCCAACGTGTCGCGATACCCGGCGAGCGAGAGCTGCGGGAGGCGCGCGAGCATCGCCAGAAGCCGCTCACGCGCCTCGTCGACCGCCGCCCGTGCGAACCACAGGTCATCTTTCACTCGCACCAGCTGGCCACGGCGGACCAGGAGCCCCAGGAAGGTGAGCGCCTCGCGCCGCGACAGCTCCGTCTGCTCGATCAGAGCGGCGAGCGTCGGGGGGGCAAAGCCGCCGGCCGCGATCAGCTCCGCGATGCGCCGTGCACCCTGCTCGCGCGCCTCATCGACCGTCTCGCCGGCGCGCGCCACGCCCTCCGGTGAACGAACCGCCGCTCCCGCGGCGAGCATCTCGCCGACGACAGCCTCGACCACGGCGACGGGCACGTCCGGCAGCGCGGCGGCCAACTCCGCCGTGGTGAGCGCCGGACGATCTGGCCGCTCCGTGGCGCGCCGCTCGAGCGCGCCGGCGAGCGCGGTCGCGAAGCGCTCCCGCGCGCCCCGGCGAAAGTACCGCGGCGCATCCTCAAGGACGATCTCCTCCGCCTCTCCGCGCTCCACCGCCTCGCCGAGCGCCGCAGCCGCCTGAGAGGCGGCGACCGTCGGCAAGAGCTCCACCGCCGTGAGGCCTCTGTCGCCGCGCGCCGCGAGCAGCAGGGCGACCGCCTCGGCAACGCCCGGCCCGGCGGCACGCTCGGACGTGCCGCCGCGGAGAGCGCGCAGGAAGGCGGCTCGAGCCTGTCGGCCATGCACCGGCAACATGCTCAACACCGTGCCGCCCCCCAACGTCTCAACGGGCGATACCGCACGCAGAACGAACAGGTCGGCCGGCTCCACATACACCTCGGCGTCCAGCCGGAGCACTCCAGGCGCTTCTTCGCCTGGGCCGAGATCTCGACGATCGAGGAACTGGACGCGCGCCACGTGCTGAGCCGTGCCGTGATGCAGCCTCACCCGCTCGCCAGCTCGCAGCGCGCGCGCCGATGGAAGGAGCCGTATCCAGGCGTCGAACCACGTCGTCACCGCGGCCGCTGGCGACGGCGAGACCAGCCACCGCCCTCGCGCCAGGCCAGATCGCTCCGCGCCCCTCAGATTCACTCCCACCCGCTCGCCCGCGCGAGCTGTCTGCGCGGCGCTCTCGTGTACCTCTACGCTACGCACCACGACATCTGCTCCGCCCGGCTCTACCCGCAGAGCATCTCCCGCTCTCAGCTCACCTCGCCATAGAGTGCCCGTGGCCACCGTGCCTATCCCCTTCAGCGCGAACACGCGGTCAACGGCGAGCCGCGCTCCTCCCGCGAGCGAGCGCGCCGCCACCCGTGCCGCGGCCTCCTCCAGCGCCCCCAGCAGGTCCGGGACACCGCGACCATCGCGGGCGCTCACCGGTACCACGGCCACTCCCGCGAATCTGGTGCCCTCCAGGAACGTCACGACTTCATCGTGCGCCATGGCGAGCAGCTCGTCGTCGACGAGGTCCGTCTTGGTGAGCGCGACCACCCCGGTCGGCACGTCCAGCAAGTCCAGGATCGCCAAATGTTCCGCCGTCTGGGGCATCACACCGTCGTCGGCCGCCACCACGAGGAGGAAGAGGTCGACACCCGTGGCGCCGGCGACCATGGTGCGCACAAAGCGCTCGTGGCCCGGAACGTCGACAACGCTCAGACGGCGGCCGCTCGGGAGCACGAGCTGCGCGTAGCCGAGCTCGATGGAAATGCCCCGCTCTCGCTCCTCCCGGAGGCGGTCGGTGTTGGTCCCCGTGAGGAGCGTGACGAGTGCCGTCTTTCCGTGATCGATGTGCCCCGCGGTGCCCAAGGTGAGCGGACGCGCCGTGACATCGTGAGCCGGGCCGGTCACGCCGGCCGCCGCAGGATCGTGCCGGTCGCCGCGCGCCACGGCGACTTACGCCAGGGCGGCCGCCAGGGCGGCCGCCGTCTCGTCCACCTCGCTGTCGCGTATCGCCAGCACATCGAGCAGCACGTGGTCGTCCTGGACCCTCGCGAGCACCGGCGGCTCGCCGAGGCGCAGCCGCCTGGCAAACGCGGCGGCCTGCCCGTCTCGCGGGCGCACAGCGAGAGCACGACTGGTTATGTTGGTGATCGGGAGGGCGCCGGCGCCGGCGCGAGCGACGCTGGGCACCACCGCGATGTGCCCGGCAGCCGCGGAGATCTCGGCGAGCACGGCCGCCGCCAGCCGCTCCGCCCTGTCCTGCAGTTGCTGCTCCTCGGCGGCCAGCATGGAGAGCGCGGGGATGCGTTGTACCGCTCGCACCGGATCCAGGTGCAATCGCAGCAGCGCGTCCAGCGCCGCGAGGTTCAGCTTATCGATGCGCAGCGCCCGCGCCAGAGGATGGCGGCGCATTGCCTGTACGGCCGCGGCGCGGCCCACGACGATCCCGGCCTGGGGGCCGCCGAGCAACTTGTCGCCACTGAATGTGACGACATCCGCGCCGGCGGCCACGCTCTGCGTCACGGAGGGCTCGGTGCCGAACAGCGGCAGCTCCGTGAGCACACCGCTGCCCAAATCGTCGACGAGCACGCCGCCGCGCTCGTGGGCGAGCGCGGCGAGGTCGGCGAGAGAGGGCTGTGCGGTGAAGCCGACCACCTGGTAGTTGCTCGTGTGCACGCGCAGAGCCGCTCGTGTGCGCGAGGACCAGGCGGCCGCGAAGTCGTGCAGATACGTGCGGTTCGTGGCGCCCACCTCAACCAGCTCGGCCCCGCTCTCGCGCAGGATGTCGGGGATACGGAATCCGTCGCCGATCTCCACGAGTTGCCCGCGCGAGACGAGCACCTCGCCGCCGCGCGCGATAGCCACCAGGGCGAGCAGCACCGCGGCGGCGTTATTGTTTACCACGAGCGCGTCCTCCGCACCCGTCAGGGTACACAGCGCGTCGTGCACGTGGTCCTGACGCGACGAGCGTTCCCCCGTCTCCAGGCTCATCTCCAGATCCGTGTAGTTCGCGGCAGCCCGCAGCACCGCCTCTACGGACTCCTGGGGCAGGACGGCGCGACCCAGATTGGTATGCCCTACCACGCCCAGCGCATTGACCACGCACCGCAGCGATGGCGTGGTCGCCACCCGCACCAGGGCCTGCACCCAGGGAACCAGCAACTCCGCGGACAGGTCGCCGGAACTCACCCTCCGTTCGCCGGCGAGGATCTCGCGTCGCAGGCGGCCAACTACCGCACGCGTCGCGTCGACAACGAGTTGCCGAGGATACGGGCCGACGAGCTCGGCGACGCCGGGCTGGCGCAGCACCTCGTCGACCGCCGCCAGCCCTCGCAGGGCCCGCGCCTCCGCTTCGTCGGGTTTGTGGCTACGCTGGTGAGACTCCATAGAGTACGTCTACCACTGCGGCAGGCTGCTGTCGAGCAGCCAACCCGCGGCACCCACCACCACCGTGAGGGCGGCGATCGCCGGCCACCACCGGTGAAGGCGTCCGCGCCACCAGCCCAAGGTGCGTACCGCGGTGTGGAAGAGCAAGCCGAACAGTGCGGCTACACCCCCGTTGGCCGCGATGAGAGCGAGTACGTGACCCGCCCCGCTCACACCGCCGCTCTCGACCGCCCGCGTCCAGATCGTCTCCCCCAGTGCGAACTCAGGCTGCGCTGGGAGGTACGAGATCACCGCGAGGCTGAAGGCCAGGAAGGCCACGGCGGCGGCGGCTCCTACGGTCAAGAGCGCCAGAGGCACTCGCCAGAGCCAGCCGAGCGGACGGACAGCGTGCGGACGCGCGGCCAGGTCGGCTGCCAGTCCCGCGCGGCTGATCACCCCGCAGAAACCCGACGTGAGCGCCGTGTACAAGAGAGCGCCCGCGGCACAGGTGGCCAGCACCGTACTCCACCCGAGTACCATGCTCGCGGCCGCCACGAGAGCCCCCGCCCCCGAGGTGAGGAGCGACCACAACCACAGTCGACGATGGGCGCGCTCATCCAGCAGAGCCGCCCATCCGAGGACGGCGATCAGGCAGATCGCCGCCGCGAGGGCCGCACCCCCCGCGAGGAGCGCGGGGGAGGGCTCGTCGGGCGCGTCTTGACCAGCGAGCGTAAGGAGCCAGAGCGCCGCCCCCGCGGACACCGCGGCGAAGTACACCAGAGGGAGCGACAGGATCTCGCGCAGCGCCGGCAGCGTCCAGCGCGTCGTCCACGAACGCGTTGGGAGACGCCGCGCGCCCGGGCCGGAGCCAACGGATTCCGCCTGGCGACGCACCACGTCGTCGACGGGGATCTGGAACGGCGTGCCGACGGGCCGGTAGCGGGATTCCGGCAGCCCCGTAGCGGCGCTGCTATCGCTGACACTGACTTGCGACGCGGCCGGGACACCCCTCTCTCCGGCCGCCGGCATCAGCCTGAACCCTCCGCCAGCTCTATGCCTCCGACACCAGCGACCACTTCACCCACAGCCCACCCCTGTGCCCCTTCATGCCGCAGCTTCTCGATCAAGCTCTCGTGGCGATCGGGAGCCACGGCGAACAGCAGCCCGCCGGATGTCTGCGGGTCGTAGAGCGCCAGCACGACCGGGTCATCGCCTGACGGGCCGACGACCCGTGTTTCCAGATACGCACGATTGGCGCGTAGACCGCCAGCGTAGACACCCCGTTCGATGAGGTCCGTCACGCCCTCGTGCAGCGGCACCGCGGCGAGGTGGATGCGCGCGCCGACACCGTCGTCCCTGCTGCTCGCATCGAGCATCTCCGCTACGTGTCCGAGGAGGCCGAAACCACTGACATCCGTACAGGCATGGACGCCCACGGCGAGCATGGCGCGCGCGGCGGCATCGTTGAGCCGTGCCGCCTCGCGCATAGCCGGCAGCATCTCCTCTTCGCCGAGCAGACCGTTCTTGAGCGCGCTGGCGAGCACGCCGATGCCGATGCGCTTGGTTAAGACCAGGAGGTCGCCCTCCCGCGCACCGCCGTTGTAGACGACGTCCTGTGGCCTGGCCACACCCGTCACGGCGAGGCCGTACTTGGGTTCCTTGTCCTCGATCGAGTGCCCGCCGGCCATCTCCGCACCCGATTCCTCCACCTTCTCCATGCCGCCGCGAAGTACCTCGGCCAGCGAAGCCATACCCAGGCTCGTCGGCCAAGCGACGAGATTCATCGCGGTGAGAGGCCGGGCGCCCATGGCGTAAATGTCGCTCAGGGCGTTCGCGGCGGCGATCTGACCGAACCACCAAGGATCGTCGACGATGGGCGTGAAGAAGTCGACCGTCTGCACAAGGCAGAGGTCAGGGGTGATCGAGACGACGGCGGCGTCGTCCTTCGTCTCGAGCAGCCGCGCGAACGACTCCGTACCGCGCGGCAACGCACTGAGCATGGCCTGCAGGTCGCACGGACCCAGCTTGGCCGCTCAACCGCTCTTGGTCGCGTACTGTGTCAGACGGATCTTGTCGGTCATGGGGAAAGCTTACACGAGGCTCGCGAGTCGCCAGTATTTCTCTCGTAACTACCAAGGGCGAGTACGCACGGTCCTTGAGATATCGTTACCGGTGCAATGAAGAGACTTCTCCTCACGGCCGCCTTCGTCGTGCTGCTCGCGGCCGCCGGCACCGGCGTCGCACTGCTCACGGGACCCGTCGGCGACCGCCGGGTCACTCCGTTTCCCAGTAGCCCCGGGGCCACAGCCTCGCCAAACCCGGCAGGACAGCAGCTCAAGATCATGTCCTGGTGGCCGGTCTATGGCTACGACTTGGCTCACACGCGCGCCAGCTCGGTGAGCACCCTGGAGCCGCCGTTCACCGTGCGCTGGACCTTCTACGTCGGCGAATTGCTCGAGTTCCCTCCGGTGGTGTGGGGCAATCGTTTGTACTTCACCTCCGGCAAGGGCATCGTCCACTGCGTGGAGGCGCGCACTGGAGAGGTTGTGTGGACGTTCCCCATGCCGGGGAAGGCGGCGAGCACGCCGGCCGTCTCCGGCCGACGGGTGTTCGCCACGTCGATGCACGAGGAGAGCAGCCTCTACGCCCTCGACCGCGACAGCGGGCTTCTCCTCTGGACGTTCCCTATCGGCGCGCCGAGCGAGTCCTCACCCGTCGTCTGGAACGGCATGGTCATCTTCGGCTCCTGGGATGGGTGCGTCTACGCGGTGCGGGAAGACACCGGCGAACTCGTATGGCGGTTCCAGACCGGCGGTCGTGTGCACTCTACACCGGCGATCTGCGACGGCCACGTGGTGTTCGGCTCCTACGACGGCTGCGTCTACTGCCTCGACGCCGAGGGCCGCTTGAACTGGCGCTTCCAGGCTCGCCACATGTTCTTCCGCCGCGACCGCTTCTACACCACGCCTACCGTCGCGTACCGCACGGTGTACATCGGCAGCGTGATCGGCACGCTGTACGCGATCGACCTCTACACGGGGAACCTCCGCTGGTCACGCACCGTCGGCGACTCCATCTACTCATCGGCCGCTGCGTGGGACGGACAGGTGTTCTTCGGCTCGTTCGACACCTCCTTTTACGCTCTCGACGCGGAGACGGGATCCGTTCGCTGGACCTTCAGCGACGGTGAACGGATCAGCGGAGCGCCAGCGGTCATCAATCGTCTCGTCTACTTTTCTACCTTCGGCAAACATACCTATGCCGCCGACGTCTCCACAGGGCAGATCGTGTGGGAGTTCGGCGACGGACGCTACTCGCCCGCTACCACGTGGGGAGACATGCTCATCCTAGTGGGAGGCAAGACCCTGTATGGACTCGACGAGTTGTACTGAGGTTACCGCATGACGCGACGGCGCAAGATCGGCACGATCATCGGCGGGATCGTCTTGGTCGCCGTGGCAGTCGCTATGGCAACCCTCCTCCTCGCCGACGATCGCGGTCCCGTGAGCCCCTTCCCGAGCACCGAAGCCACCGCGCAGCCCTCGCCTTCGCCCTCCCCAACGCCTCCCCGGCCATCCGCCACCGCTTCCGCAACGGTTGACGAGGGAACCTGGCCAACGTACGGGTACAACGATGCTCGCACCCGCTGCAATCCCTCCCTCACTCTCCACCCGCCCTACCGCGTCAAGTGGCGGTTCGACGCCCGCGACCTGCTCGAGTTCCCGCCAGTGGTGGAGAGAGACCGCCTGTATATCAATACCGGTCACGGACGCGTCTGCTGCCTCGACGCGGCCACGGGAGAGCTCGTCTGGCAGTTCCGTACCCGCGGCAAACTCGCGTCGAGCCCCACCCTAGCCGATGGTGTCGTCTACGTAACCTCACTGCGCGGCCTGCTGTTCGCCCTCGACGCGCGGAGCGGAAGCCAGCTGTGGTCGCTGAAACTAGACGGTCCTTCGGAGTGCTCGCCGCTCGTCTGGCGGGGAATGATTGTGCTCGGCGACTGGCAGGGTATGGTGTATGCCATCGATGTCAGGTCGCACAAGGTGCGCTGGAAGCGCCGGACCGGCGGTAAAATCACGGCGAGTCCGGCATGCGCCGGCACCAAGATCGTGATCTCCAGCTACGATGGCCACGTGTACTGCTTTACCCCTCGCGGCCGTCCTGTGTGGAGCTTCCACGCGCGCCGGCGCCTGGTCTCGTCCGACCGCTTCTACGCCACACCGGCCATCGCCTACCGCACCGTCTACATCGGCAGCATCGGCGGTACCATCTACGCGCTCGACCTGCAGACCGGCCACCAGCGCTGGTCGCGCCCAACCGGTGGCTGGGTCTACAGCTCACCGGCGGTGTGGCGCGACTTCGTCTTCGAGGGCTCCTACGATCGCACGCTGTACGCACTCGACGCGGCCACGGGGCAGGTCCGGTGGCGGTTCGCCGCGGGAGCCCCTATCTCCGGCTCGCCCACCGTCATCAACGGCATCGTCTACTTCTCCACCATCCAGGGCCGCAGCTACGGACTGCACGCTCGCAGCGGCCGCGTGGTCTGGAGCTTCGCCGACGGCCGGTACACCGCCGTCACCGGCGGCCGGACGACGCTCTACCTCTGCGGCGGCAGGACGCTCTACGCACTTGTGCAGAAACCCTAGGGAGATCGCGACGCACCAACAGCCGCAGGCAGCTCGGCCAGCGAGCGGATGGTGGGAACATCCTTGCCGGAGCGGCCTCCTCTGTCGAGGAGGATAGCGCTCATCCCCGCGTTTCGCGCGCCCAGCACGTCGTCGTAGTAGTTGTCGCCGACCATCACCGCGTCTTCGGGGGCAACACCTGCACGGGCGAGCGCCACGGTGAAGATGCGCGGATCAGGTTTCATGGCGCCCACCTCCGAACTGGCCACCGCCGTGCCGATGAACGAGGAGAGCCCGAAGTGCGCAACGGCTTCACGCAGGTCGCGCGCGGTATTCGAGATGAGCGCACCGCGTACGCCGGCCGCCGCCAGCAGACGGAGGCACGGCAGGACATCCTCGTAGAGGCTGAAGCTCTCGATACGGTGCCAGCGCTCGATCTGCGCCTCGGCGCAGGCGCGGATCCGCGCCTCGCCCCTGCCGCCCATGGCACGGATCACCGCCAGCGCGACCGCCTGCATGAGCCCGTCATCGTGGCCGTCGCGGTGCAGCTCGCGGCGCTCCTTGACCGCGAGGAAGGCAGCGCGCTCCGCCTGCGGCCATCGCGATTCGTCGAGATCAAGGCCAAAGGTATGCCCCAACTCACGATAGCCTCGCGCCTCGAACTGCGGACCCGGGCGCAGGACCGTGTAGTCCGCGTCGAAGGCGACGAGGCACGGCGGACGCGGAATGGCCACGTTCATCGCGCGACCTCGGCGAACGCCTCGGCCGCGCGATACGACGAGCGCACAAACGGCCCCGCGATCACCCGCAAACCGAGCTCCCGACCACGGGCGGCCAGCTCCTCGAACTCTTCTGGGGAGACGAACCTCGCGACCGGTACACGATCGCGCCGCGGCTGCAGGTACTGACCAATCGTCACGACGTGCACGCCGTTCTCGGCGCACTCCACCAACACCCGGTCGAGCTCCTCCCGCGTCTCTCCAAGCCCGACCATGAGGCCCGTCTTCACGAGGCGGCGGCCGCCGTGTGCCGTCTCTGCCCACTCCGCGGCGCGCCGCAGAAGGCCCAGCGAGCGTAGCCACGCGGCCCCCGGCCGTACCTTGGCGCTCAGGCGAGGCACCGTCTCCAGGTTGTGGTTGAACACCTCGGGGCCGGCGGCGAGCACGGCCGCCAGTGCGTCCTCGTCGCCGCCGAAGTCGGGGACCAAGACCTCAACGGTGGCTGCCGGCATCGCCGCTCTGACGGCGCGCAGAACAGCCACGAACTGGCTGGCCCCACCGTCCGCCAGATCGTCGCGGGTTACACTCGTGATCACCACGTGCCGCAAACCGAGCAGCCGGGCGGCTTTCGCCACCCGACGTGGCTCGTCCTCGTCGACGACGCCTCCGGGGTCGCCGTGCCACACGGCGCAAAACCCGCACGACCTCGTGCACCGCTCGCCGAGGATGAGAAACGTCGCCGTGCCCGCCGCGTAGCACTCGCCCTTGTTCGGGCACCGAGCGGCGTCGCAGACCGTGTGGAGCTCAAGCCGCCGCAGGAGCTCGCCGGTGGCCCGAAACGCACCCGCCGACGGCGGACGGACGGAGAGCCAGTGCGGCTTGCGCGCCGGCACTGCCGCCCGTTGTCCTCCAGGAATGGCCGGCCTCACAGGCTGTGCATCCCCTTTCCGGCGGCCGCCAGCGCCGCCTCGCCGATAGCTTCGGCGAGGGTGGGGTGAGCGTGAATGGTACGGACCAGCCCTTCTAAGGGCAGACGGTTCTGCGCGGCCACCGCGATCTCGTGTATCAGCTCGGTCGCCCGGGGGCCCACAATCGAGCCGCCGATCACCACGCCGTCGGACGCATCGCAGACGATGCGCACAAAGCCTTCCTCCTCACCTTCGATGACCGCCCGCGAGTTCCCGTTCAGCCGAATGTGGGCGATCTGGACGGACAGCCCGGCGGCCGCGGCACGGTCTTCGGTGACCCCACAGCTGGCCACCTCCGGATGAGTGAACACGCAGCTCGGCACCACGTGACGGTCCGCGACGAGACGGCTGTCCGTAACAGCGTTCTCAGCCGCGGCCGCTCCCTGCCGATACGCCCAGTGCGCGAGCAGCGGACCGGCGGCGGCGTCGCCGGCGGCGAACACGCCGTCCACCGAGGTGCGCTGTGTCTCGTCGGTCACGATGAAGCCGCGCTCATCTCGCTCTACTCCAACCGCGTCCAGATCAAGGTCCTCGGTCGCGGCGCGGCGGCCGACACTCGCGAGCACCACCTCCGCCTCCACGCGCTCGCCGGAGGAGAGCGACACGCCCACCGTGGCGGGGGAGGAAGTATCCACAGCGCTCACGGAGGTCTTCAGATGTACATCGATACCGCGCTTACGAAACGCCTGCTGCAGAGCACGCGCCGGGCGCTTGTCCTCGCCGGCCAGAAGCTGATCCAGTATCTCCACCACGGTTACCCGCGACCCGAGCTCCGCGAAGGCGGCGGCGAACTCGCAGCCGATCACGCCGCCGCCCACCACGAGCAGCCGGGGCGGCAACGCGCTGAGCCGCAGCAGGCCATCGCTCGACACAACCCGCGGGTCCGTGCGCGGCAGCAGGGGCAGCCACATCGGCTCCGAGCCCGGCGCGAGAATGACCCGGTCTCCCTCCAGAACGCGGCCGTCGTCGAGTTTGAGAGCCCCCGGCCCCGCCAGCCGGCCGCGCGCCCGCACGACTTCGACCTTCCGCCCCCGTAGCAGATGTTCCACGCCCTCGCGGAGCCGGTCCGTAACGTGCTCTTTGCGGCTCATCAACGCGGGGAAGTCGAGCCGCGGCTCGCCTGCCCTGACTCCGAACTGAGCCGCCTCGCGCACCGCACGGAGACGCTCGGCGCCAGCGACGATCGCTTTCGTCGGAACGCATCCCCGGTTCAGACACGTGCCGCCGATCTCGCGCGACTCGACCAGCGCGACACTGGCGCCCAGCTGCGACGCCCGCAACGCCGCGACGTAGCCAGCAGGCCCGCCGCCGAGGATCAGCACACGTCTCATCAGATCTCCTTCCGAACGACAGCTCAGTCTAGCGGGCCTGTGCCCCGACGCGGGGCAGAGCCACGGCTTCCTCTCGCGCCTCGAGGCGCTCGGTCAGGCTGCGCAACGCGCTCTCCCAGAGTGCGGCACCATCGCCGCCGGCGCCGACTCCCTCCAGCCCCTCGCCCCGCCACGACTCACCGAGCAGTGTCTCGACCGCGGCCAGGAGCTGCCGCGGCGGCCGACGTTCCAACACGCTCCCATGGACCAGCACCGCACCGCCGTTCTGAACTTGCGCCACCGCCACGACCTTACCTCCAGCGGCATGGAGGTCGTAGCGCAGGCTGGTCCTGAAGCACAGCGCGGAATGCCGGTACGGCTGCTCGCGGCCGGCGCGGAGAGGCAGCCCCGCACCAGCGAGAGCGCTGGCGAAGGCCGCGGATACCACCTCGTACGCACCGCGCACGCCAGCCGGAAGCCGCAGGCCCGGCGGGAAAACCACGGCGAACGACCACTCGAACCCCTCACCGTGGAGCACCGCACGGCCGCCCGACGGACGCCGCACCACATCGAAAGGCACATCCCCGCCGTGAACGGCGAGCCGCTGGAACTTCCCCACAGACAGCGCCGGCGGGGACCACAAGTACCGTCGCGCGGTAACGAACTCCGCATTCTGCAGCAGCCCTCTGTCGATGGCCATTTGGGTGGCGCCGGCCGCCGTCAAGGAAGGAAGCCGGCGCACACCCAAGTCGGTCATAGCTCGATCTGGGCCCGCAGCACGGGCTGCCGCACCGCGCGGACCTCGTCGAGGCGTCGCACCGGCATGCTCACCGGCGCTTGCAGAAGGAGCTCGGGCTCGCTCGTTGCCTCTTCCACTACCTCGCGAAAGGCGGCGATGATCCGATCGAGCGACTCCTTCGACTCGGTCTCCGTAGGCTCCACCATCAGCGCCTCGGGAACGATGAGAGGGAAGTACGTGGTGGGCGGATGCACCCCTTTGTCGAGCAGACGCTTGGCGAAATCCAGCGTCTTCACTCCATGGTGACGGAGAGACTCGCCGCTCACCACGAACTCGTGCATGCAGCGACGGTCGTAGGGCAGCGCGAAGAGATCGCGAATCCCCTGCAACACGTAGTTGGCGTTGAGCACCGCCATGTCGCTCACACGACGCAGCCCTTGGGGCCCCAGGGCACGAATGTATGCGTAAGCCCGCACGAGCACACCGAAGTTACCGTAGAACGTGCGGACTTTTCCGATGGAGGCGGGACGCTCTTCTTCGAGCCGGTAGCAGCCATCGCCGGTCGCCACCACCACTGGCACCGGTAGGAACGGCTCCAAGATGTCGCGGACGACGATAGGCCCGGCCCCCGGCCCGCCGCCGCCGTGCGGCGTACTGAAGGATTTGTGCATGTTGAAATGGACCACATCGAAGCCCATGTCGCCCGGTCGCGAGCGGCCGAGGACGGCATTGGCGTTGGCGCCGTCGTAGTACAGCAGGCCACCGGCGGCATGTACCGTGGCGGCAATCTCCACGATGTGCTCGTCGAACAGGCCCAGCGTGTTCGGGTTGGTCAGCATGAGCGCCGCCGTATTCTCCGAGACCACCGCCTTGAGCTCGTCGATGTCCACACCGCCACGCTGGTCGCTCTTCACGGCCACGGGACGGTAGCCCGCGAGCGCCACCGAGGCCGGGTTGGTGCCATGCGCGCTGTCGGGAATGATCACCTCGCGCGGCGACCGCCCCTGCGACGCATGGTAAGCATGAACTAACAGCAACCCCGTCAGCTCACCGTGCGCCCCGGCGGCCGGCTGAAGCGTAGCCGCCTGCAGACCCGCGATCTCGCTCAGCCAGCACGCCAGCTCGTGCAGGAGAGCGAGCGCCCCCTGCACCATGGCCTCCGGCTGGTAAGGATGCAGGCCGGCGAAACCGTCGAGCGCCGCCAGACGCTCGTCGATCTTGGGGTTGTACTTCATGGTGCACGACCCGAGCGGGTACGGTCCTGTCTCGACACCGAAGTTCAATCGCGAGAGCCCCGTGAAGTGGCGTACCAGATCCACTTCGGCCACCTCAGGCAGCCGCGCCGGTTCCTCGCGCTGCTGTGGGACGGGGATCAGGTCCCCCAGGGGACGCTCCGGGACATCCGCGGTCGGGAGGGACGAGGCGCGCCGTCCGGGCGCCGAGAGCTCGAAGATGGTCTCAGGCATGGCGCACCTCCTCCAGTTCGCTCAGCACCGCGCCGAGGCACTCCGCGAACGCATCCATCTGCGCGCGCGTACGCCGCTCGGTGACGGCCACCAGCAGCACGTTGTCCAGGCCGGGGTAGAAGCGGCCCAGGTCGAGGCCCGGCAGAATACCCCTGGCCGAGAGTTCTTGAACAACCGCCGCGGCGGGACACGGCAGCCGCAGCGCGAATTCACGGAATACCGCCCCCACCGTATACGGCTCCACTCCCGGCACCGCGAGCAGGCGTTCCCGCAAGTAGTCCGCCTTGCGCGCGCACAGGAGCGCGAGCTCCGGCAGGCCACGCTTGCCCAGCCACGAGAGGTAGATGAGCGCCGCAAGCGCGTTCAGCGCCTGGTTCGAGCAGATGTTGCTGGTGGCCTTCTCGCGGCGGATGTGCTGTTCGCGAGTCTGGAACGTCAGCACGTAGCCCCGCTTTCCGGCCGCATCGATGGTCTCACCGACGATGCGGCCGGGCATGCGACGCACCAACCCCTGGCGAGCCGCCATGAAGCCGAGGTGGGGTCCGCCGAAACTCATGCGCTGACCCAGCGTCTGTCCGTCGCCGACCGCGACATCCGCACCGTACGCGCCAGGCGGCCGCAGCACACCGAGGCTCAGCGGCTCAACGACGGCCACGAATAGGGCGCCCACCTCGCGAGCCAGCGCCGCGGCCCGTTCCATATCCTCCAGCCCACCGAAGAAATTCGGCTGCTGCAGGATGACAGCCGCGGTCTGTTCGTCGACGGCGGCACGCAACGCTTCCATCGGCGTGGTGCCACCTTGGCAATCGATCTCTTGTGGCGCCGGGCCGCAGCCCGCGGGCGCACACCCCGCCGTCTCGGTAGCGAGGACGGCACGGTACTCGGGATGGACAGCCCGCGACACCACGACCTTGTGCCGGCCGGTCTGCGCATGGGCTAGGAAGGCCGCTTCCGCCACGGCCGTCCCGCCGTCGTACAGCGACGCGTTGCTGACATCGAGGCCCGTCAGTTCGCAGATGACGGTCTGGTATTCGAAGATCGACTGCAGGACGCCCTGGCTGCGCTCCGCCTGGTAGGGCGTGTACGCCGTGGCGAACTCCGAGCGCGAAACGAGGGCGTCTATCACGGCCGGCACGTAGTGGTCGTAGACACCCGCGCCGAGGAAGCTCGCCATGCGGTCGGCCGGTTGATTACGTGCCGCCATGGCGCAGAGCTCGTCCGCCAGCTCGCCTTCTGACACGGCGGCGGGAAGATCGAGTGGCCGGCTCAGACGGAGGGCGGCGGGTATGTCGTCGAAGAGATCGTCGAGCGAACGGACGCCGATGGTTGTGAGCATCTCCTCGACATCATCATGGGTGTGAGGGACGAAGTCCGTGGTAGCTCCTTTCAAGCCTCGGCGAGGAACTGCTTGTACGCCACCGCGTCCATCAGCGCACTGACCTCGGCTGGATCGCCGAGACGCACACGGACCAGCCAGCCGGCTCCGTAACAGTCTTCGTTGACAGCCTGCGGCTCATCCTCCAGCCGCTCGTTCTTCGCCACGACAGTGCCACTGACCGGCGCGTACACGTCGGTTACCGCCTTCACCGACTCGAGTTCGCCGTACTTGGCTCCGGACGCCACTTCCGTGCCAGCATCTGGCAGATCTACGTAGACGATCTCCCCGAGCGCATCCTGCGCGAACCACGTGATGCCAAAGACGGCCTCGCCGCCTTCCACGCGCACCCAGTCGTGCTCTCGATGGTATTTCAGCTCCACGGGATAGCTTTCTTCGGCCATTGCCTCCTCCTCCTCACTCGCTCGCCCAGTCTGCGTTCACGGCCCCGACGACCGACTCACCGGCCGAGGAGACCGCCGCGTTGGTCCCTCCAGCTAACAAAACACAAAGGACAGGGTGATGCGTACGCATCGCCCTGTCCATCTGCGCGCGTTCAACGAGAGCCGCGCGCCTTCAGGGGCCCGTCCGGCCGCATTCCGTTTGCCTGAGAGTTTCGGCCACCGTTCTGCCTTGCCCCTTCGGCGCCCGCCTCGTCCCCGGCGGACTCTCATGCGACCCTCATCCGGTCTTCTCTGGCCCGTCTTTGTGCCAGACGCTGTATAGCACCCACATCGCGGAGCGTCAACGCAACGGCGGACATCGGCGCACGCGGAGATCGCCCTCAGGTGCCCTCCCCACCACTCAACTACCGCGCACACCTCTCCACAAGAACATGATCAGCCAGAGCAAGGCCAGGATCGCGGCGACGTAGAACAGTGTCTTCACCACGAACCCTAGCCCGGCCACGACAATCACGATCGCGAGCAGCACAATCCAAATCCACATCGCATCCTCCCGGCAGCCGACAGTTCTGCGTTGGTAGTTCCCACACCGCCATGAATGTAACGAACAAGGGTGGCGGTACACGGTGGCGTCGTGCCAAAGAGCTCCGATTGTGGTAGACAATATGACGATGGGCATCAGAGAGCGTGTACAGAGATCGGCGGAAGAGGTCCGCCAGCGTGGCAAGAGGCTCGCCGAGCTCAACCTCGAGCTGGCCAAGCTAGAGATCAGACGAGCGGCCGCCAAGTACGGCGGCGCCGTGGGACTCTTCGCGGCCACCGCGCTGTTCGTCGTGTTTGGCCTCGGGTTTCTGCTCGCCACGATCGTGGCTCTCATCGCCCTCGCCCTGCCGGTATGGGCCGCGCTCCTCATCGTCACGGCGCTTCTTCTCCTCTCAGCAGCAGCGCTCGTCCTGGCGGCCCTGCGCCTCCTGCGCGGCGCGAAGAGCCCTCTCCCGCAACAGGCGCTGGCCGAGGCGCAGGCCACCGTTGGCACGGCCCAGCACGGAGTACGTCGCCTGCTGCGCCGCATGCCCGTAGCGCACCAGACGGCAGCTACAACCGATGAGCCGCTAGCCCGGCGCGCGGCTGCCCGTGCGGCGGCCACGGCCATGGCGACCGACACGCGTCCTATGACGACGAGCGCGCCGACACGCGAGGAGGAGAGCCACCGTGAGAACGCCTGAGCGGAGCGCTGAAGACATCCGCCGCGAGATGCAGGGAGAGAGGGAGCGCTTCGGCGCATCCCTCGAGGAGCTTGGCGTCGGCCTCGATGAGCTCGTGCAGTCGCTGCGAAACAAGGCTCGCCTGGTGGCCCCCGCGGGCCTTGCCGCCGCCGGTGCCGTCGCGACTCTCGCGCTCCTTGTGCGCCGGCGGCGACGCAAGCGCGCAAACGCCTAGCCGACGGCCGGTGCGGGCACCGCGTGCCCGAAAGCCGCGTGGTCGTCAGGGATACGAGCAGAGCTCCCCACCGCGCCCGCGAAATGGAGTATCCTCATGAGCCGTCGCGCACCACCACGTTCTGACCGCGGTCAGCCCGGAGGAGAACTATGCCACGCAATCTGCGCCACCGCAGTTTCCTGAAACTGCTGGACTTCACACCGGACGAACTCCGCTTCCTGCTCCGTTTGGCCTCCGATCTAAAGGCGGCCAAGTACGGTGGCTACGAGCAGCCTCGGCTCACCGGCAAGAACGTGGCGGTGATCTTCGAGAAGACGTCCACACGGACGCGTTGTGCTTTCGAGGTGGCCGCCTACGATCAGGGTGCGCACATCACCTACCTGGGGCCAGAGGGCAGCCAGATCGGCCACAAGGAGTCGCTGAAAGACACTGCCCGCGTCCTGGGCCGCATGTACGATGCCATCGAATACCGCGGCTTCAGTCAGCAGATCGTGGAAGAGCTGGCTCGTCACGCCGGCGTACCCGTCTACAACGGCCTCACCGACGAGTTCCACCCTACCCAGATCCTCGCCGACATGCTCACCATGCAGGAGCACAGCGACAAGCCGCTGCCCCAGATCGCCTTCTGTTTCCTCGGCGATGCCCACAACAACATGGGCAACTCACTCATGGCCGGCGGCTGCAAGCTGGGTATGGACGTACGTCTCTGCGCGCCGCGCGATCTGTGGCCGAAGGACGACCTGGTGCAAACCTGTCGTTCGCTGGCCGCTCAAACCGGCGCCCAGCTCACGCTTACAGAGGACCTCGACGAGGGCGTGGCCGGCGTGGACTTCCTGCACACCGACGTGTGGGTGTCCATGGGCGAGCCCGCCGAGGTCTGGGCCAAGCGCATCGAGTTGCTGCGGCCGTACCAAGTGAACGCCGACGTCATCCACCGGAGCGGCAATCCGGAGGTGAAGTTCATGCACTGCCTCCCGGCGTTCCACAATCGCGAGACCCGTCTGGGCGAGCAGGTCTTCCAGCAGTTCGGTTTGCAGAGCATGGAGGTTACGGACGAGGTGTTCGAATCGCAGCGCTCCATCGTCTGGGACCAGGCGGAGAACCGCATGCACACCATCAAGGCGGTGATGGTCGCCACCCTGGCGTAGCTTGGGTGGCGCTCCCGGCAGCCTGTTGTCCCCGATCGCTGGCTCTCAGCCAGCGATCGGGGAACGCTTACCGGTAACGGACTCCAGCCGGACGCGAATCACGGCCGTCGTCGGCAGCCCGTCGAAACTCCAGTCGTCCCGCCCGGAGTACTTGCGCATGAGCGCTTTCAGCCCGCGAATTTTCTCCGCGGAGTCCTCGACGATCTCCGCCTTGCCGAAACCGATCACCGATTCGTAGGAGCTTGACCAGTCGTCGCAGGCACTCGGACCCGTCTTGAGCGAGGTAAAGTGGTCCACTTCGATGCACACACGGCCATCGGCTCGCAAGCAGTCCACTTTGCGACCCGTGAGCGCCGAGTGTAGCCAGATATCGCTGCCCTCACGGGCGAAGTTCATGGGCACCACGTACGGCTGCCCGGCATCGACCATAGCCACGCGCAGAACGCTCGCCGCGTCGATGATGCGCTCGATCTCCGTACGATCAGCTATCTCCTTATCCCTCCGCCGCATCGGCGCATCGTGTCCCATGCCGACCCCCTCCTCCGCCTTGGCTTACCACCCGCACGAAACCGCGCAGGGCTGTCAGCGTCTCGCCGTGCTCGTTCCGCACGCCCCAGCCTCCTCAGGTCCGCTTGAGGAGTCCGGGTAATGCTACCAGCCGCCTCCCATTACGACACGCCCTGTACGCCACCACCCGCTCCGTTCACTACAATGCTGCACATCGTGGAGACCTCGCAGACTACGGCACGGGAGGTGCCAATGAATCCCTCCGAGTTCCGCCGCCTCGGCCACGAGCTCGTCGACTGGGTTGCGGACTACCGAGAGCAGATCGGCCAGTACCCCGTGCGAAGCCAGGTCCAGCCTGGCGAGATTCGGGCGCTTCTCCCTCCAGAACCGCCCGCACACGGCTCAAGCCTGCGCGACATCCGCGCCGAGCTGGACCGCGTGGTGCTGCCGGGGATCACGCACTGGAATCACCCCGGCTGGTTCGCCTACTTTCCCTCGAACAGCGACCTGACGTCCGTGCTCGCCGAGCTGGTCTCCTCCGGCCTCGGAGTCCAGGGCATGAGCTGGCAAACGAGCCCGGCGGCCACGGAGCTCGAAGACGTCGTCATGGAATGGCTGCGCCAGATGCTCGGCCTCCCTGAGACCTTCGTCGGCGTCATTCAGGACACGGCGAGCACGGCGACCCTCTGCGCCCTCCTGTGTGCTCGCGAGCGTCGCAGCGACTTCAGCCAGAACCGGGGCGGCCTCCAGGGAGCATCCTCCCCTCTCGTCGTCTACGCTTCCGATCAGGCGCACAGCTCCGTGCAGAAGGCGGCCCTGCTCGCCGGATTCGGCCAGGAGCACCTCCGCCTGCTCCCCACCGACCACGACCATGCCCTGCGCGTCGATGCTCTCGAGGCGGCCATCCGGGATGATGAAGCCGCTGGACGCACGCCGTGCGCCGTGGTGGCCGCCGTGGGCACGACCGCCACCACGGCACTCGATCCCGTAGCCGATATCGCGACCCTCGCCGCCCGTCATGAGTTATGGCTCCACGTAGACGCCGCGTTGGCGGGCACGGCGATGATCTGCCCCGAGCACCGCTGGATGTGGAAAGGCAGCGAGAGAGCAGACTCCCTCGTCCTCAACCCGCACAAGTGGATGGGGACCAGCTTCGACCTCTCCGCGTACTACGTCCGCGATCCGGAACACCTCATCAGGGTGATGAGCACCAATCCGAGCTACCTCCGTACAGCACAGGATGGCCTGGTGCGTAATCTCCGCGACTGGGGTATTCCGCTCGGCAGACGCTTCCGTGCACTGAAGCTCTGGTTCCTGCTCCGCGAGTACGGGGTGGAGGGTGTGCGAGCGAGGATTCGGCGCGACATGGCCAACGCGCAGTGGCTGATGCGTCAGGTCGACGCGGCTCCCCAGTGGCAACGCCTCGCCCCCGTGCCGCTGCAGACGGTCTGCCTGCGGCACGTCCCGCCGGGGCTCCGCGGTGATGAGCGCGCACTCGCCATGCACAACGCACTGATCGCCGCCGCAGTCAACCAGCGAGGGCACTGTTACATCACCACCGCGGAGGTCAAGGAAGTACTGACGATCCGCGTCTCCGTCGGCGCTCTAACGACTGAGCTGCCGCACGTGCAGCGGGTATGGCAGGAGCTGCAAGAGGCGGCTGAGGACACCCGCACATGAGCGTCAGATATGTTGCCCGCGGCTAAAGGAGCCTACCGCAGACCTTTGGGTTAGCTCTGGGACTCACGCATCCACTCCACTACTCATGTCACGCTTTCGTGGAGTCTGCCTACAGCCAGGATCCATCGGGGTCGCTGCCTCCAACACTATCTTCTTGACGCACGTGTTTTGGTGTACACTCCTCCTCCATCAGTAGTGCATGCGTCGCTATAGTTCAGCGTGAGCTTTCTCGCTGGCTGAGTTGCGACCGAGCAGTGCAGGTCGAACCACATGAGAGGAGAGCAGAATGTCCGACTACAAGCTGGTGCCCACAGATCTCCCCTCACGCAGGCGAGGCGGCGTCTACGTTGACATGATTACAGACTTCTCCAAGATGAAGCAGACCTGCGTGCGAGTAGACTACAAAGCGACCCCCTCAAGCATCTACAGCGGGCTCACCGCAGCCCTGAAGCGCAGGCCAGAGCTTGCCGACATCTCCGTCGCTCGTCGTGGCGACGAGATCTACCTTGCGAAGAAGGGCGCGAGCGTCTAACCCCACCTAGAGGTGCGTACGCGCCTCTCTCAGTTTTTCGCAGACGCAGACGAGCTCCGCGGTTCCTGGCGAACCGCGGAGTTCGTCTGTCCGGTCCGAGCGATGGCGTGAATCGCCCGTACGCGACCCCTCAACTCCTCAGCCGAGCGCGGCGTCTGGTATGCTCACAGCTCCACAGAGCAAGGGAACACTCCATGACCTTATCTCAGGAACAACTGGCTGCGACGCTCGCGCAGCGCCTCGACGGCATCGCCAACCTCATCGGTAACACCCCATTGCTGGCTATCGAGGTGGGCTTCCGCGGCACCAACCGAACTATCTTCGCCAAGGCCGAGCACCTCAATCTCACCGGCAGCATCAAGGACCGGATGGCGTTCCACATGCTCCGTCGCGCCCACGAGCGCGGCACCTTAAGGCCGGGGGGAACCATCATCGAGGCCACCTCGGGCAACACGGGCATTTCCTTCGCGGCCATCGGCCGGGCTCTAGGCCACCCCGTCACCATCTTCATGCCCGACTACATGAGCCGCGAGCGCCAGGCGCTCATCCGCAGCTTTGGAGCCGAGATCGCGCTCGTGAGCGCGGAGCAGGGTGGGTTCGAGTGCAGCATCCGACTGGCCGAGGAGATGGCGGCGCGCCTCACCGATGCCTTCCTACCGCGACAGTTCTCCAACCCCGACAACTGCGACGCGCACACGTGCACCACGGGTCCCGAGATCTGGTGGCAGCTGCAGGCAGCCTTCCTGACGCCAGACGCGTTCGTCGCCGGCGTAGGGACCGGGGGCACCATCATGGGCGTCGGGCGCTACCTGCGCAGCAAGCGGCCGGCCTGCCGTCTCTTCCCGGTAGAGCCAGCCAGCTCAGCCATACTCACGGGCGGTCCCGGCGGTAAGCACCGTCTGCAAGGCATCTGCGACGAATTCGTGCCGCCGATCGTAGACCTCAAGTATCTCGACGAGCCGGTCCTCGTCGAGGATGGCGACGCCATCCTGATGGCCCAGCATCTGGCCACCGACCTCGGACTGGGCGTGGGCATCTCATCCGGCGCCAACTTCCTCGCCGCCATCTTGGCGCAGGAGCGTCTCGGGCCACAGGCCGTAGTTGTCACCGTATTCGCCGACGACAACAAGAAGTACCTCAGCACAGACCTCCTGCGCGAAGAGCCGGTACGCGATAACTACGTGTCGCCCCACGTCTCGCTCCTGCAGTACCGCTCACTGCGGCGTGCGTGCCAAACCTGCTGCGATCCGGCAGTGTGCATCGCCAGTCCGCCTCCAGATTTCGAGCCAGACGAGGAGCTCCTGCCCGCCTGCCCCCGTCTGCACCAGGGGGGCAGAGCGAGCTAGTGTCGCCCCCTCGCCGGACCGCCCTCAAGATCTCGGCCCGGGGCGAAGCAGCTTGTTCCGGCAGCAGCTCTCGATCCGATCATCCTGAGCCGTAGTCCAGGGCGGCGCCGCTGTTGGCCGATTTCGCCAGCCGCGCGTAGACACTCAGATACCCCTTGCGTGCCCTCGGCGCTGGAGGCTGCCAGGCGCCGATGCGCCGCGCTACCTCCTCCACGGGCACCTCGAGCTCCAGCGTGCGGGCCGGGATATCGATGGCGATCACGTCGCCATCCCGCACGATAGACAGCGGCCCACCCTCGGCTGCCTCGGGATCAACCTGCGTGATCGCGCACCCCTTGTTGGTGCCTGAGATGCGCCCGTCGGTGACGAACGCCACGCGATCATGGAGGCCTCGCGCCGCCAGCTGCCAGAGAAACCGCTGCAGGAGCCGCATGCCGGGGTCACCTTTCGGCCCGGCGTAGCGAACCACCACGACGTCGCCCGGCAGCAACGCTCCCGCAGCAAGCGCCTCGCACGCGTGCTCCTCTGTGGCGAAGATGCGCGCCGGGCCACGGTGACGCACCAGCGGCTTCGGCACCGCCGACGTCTTCACCAACGCGCCCTTGGGCGCCAGCGAGCCGCTCAGGAAGTGCAGGCCGCCCTCCGCCGCCAGCGGCTCGTCGAGCGGCCGAATCACATTCCGATCGCGAACACGTGCGGCCTGGAGATTGTGCGCCAGCAGCTTGCCCGTCACCGTCAGCACGTCGGTGTGCAGCAGAGGAGACAGCTCCTGCATCACCGCCTGGATGCCGCCTGCCTGATCCAGGTCGGCGAGGTAGTTGCAGCCCGACCCTGAGGGAGCGATGTCGCAGATCAGCGGAGTCTCGGCGCTGAGCTGGTTGAAGGTCCGCGGCCGGATCTCCAGGCCGAGCTCCGAGGCGATCGCCTGCAGATGGAGCACGCCGTTGGTCGATCCACCGACCGCCATAAGGACGCGGACCGCGTTCTCGAAGGCCCCGGGTGTCATGATGCGGGAGGGGGTGATGCCATGGCGGTGCAGCTCCACCGCCATGCGCCCCGCCTCGAAGCCAATCCGCAAGAGGCGTGAGTCGGCGCCAGGAGTCGTGGCATTGCCCGGGAGAGACATGCCGAGCGCCTCGGCGAGCGCAGCCATCGTGTTCGCCGTCCCCATGACCGGGCAGGCACCGCCGCCTGCGCAACCCCGATCTTCTATCTCGCCGAACTCGCCGGCGTCGATTCGGCCCTCCTGGTAATCCATGAAATGTCCGGCGGCCACCTGGAGCGGGTCGACCGGCCGACCGTCCCACCGGTTCAGCGTCATGTAGCCCCCTGTGACCACCACGGAGGGCAGGTCGAGACGGGCGGCGGCCATCAGGTGGCCCGGGATCACGTCGTCGCAGACCGGCACGAACACCATGGCATCGAACAGGTTGGCCGCCGCCACGGTCTCGATATAAGCCGCGGCCACATCCCTGTAGGGGAGAAGGAAGCGATCGTCGCCCGCCATGCTGGTGCACACGGAGCTCACAACGAACTCGCGCGGCGTGCCGCCGGCTGCCCACACGCCGGCCTTCACCGCCTGTGTCACCCTGTTCAGGTGCACGGCGGCCGGGTTGATCTCGCCCCATGTGTTCGCCACTCCGACCTGGATGCGCCGCAGAGCCTCGTCTCCGTAGCCGATGCCGCGCAGCATCTCCTGGCGCTCGATCAGCGCGTACTCGGGCAATTCGGCGTCTCGCCTGGATGGTTCCACATTCCCTCCCGCGACTCGTCTTCGGAGTGTGCATGGGACCGCGGTTCGCGACGTCGCCGCGAGCCCGCAGGTCATGCGCTTGTAGCCTACGACGGTACACCGCAAACACGGAAACGAATCTCGGAGCTGAGGATCCAGGCGCCAGCGGAGGTTCCGCCGCAGGCTTGACCGGAGAAGGTGTGCTTCGCCTTATCGCGAGAGGGCGTCGCGCCGATTGTCCTCCTTCGGCGCGGCGCCCTCTCACTGGCGCGCAGCCGCGCGCCGCCGCAAATTGTCCGCTACGCGGCCCTCCGCCTCTCCTCGGACTGTTCGTCCTCCACCAGTCTCACTCTTGAGGAGCCGGACCCCAAAGCGGCCGCCCGAGCGGCGTGCCAGAACCCCAGCCCGGCCATGACCGTCAGAACACCGCCGCCCACGAAGAGGACGATGGCGACGATCTCCATGACATCGCCCATCGTCCAGAACGCGTGGGCGTTCAACAACAAGCCGCGCAACGTGGTGCCGCGAAACAGCGTCTGGGCTTGGGCTTGGAGTTGCTCGTCGTCCGGATTCTGAAGGGCGGCGCCGCTGACCTCCGCATAGGTCTTGCCGTCAGCGACGGCGGCGAGGTGCTTCGCGATGAACTGATCGGCGTATGCGGCCGCCTGATCGCCATTAACCACCTGCTGACCAGCGTAGTGCTGCAGCCCCGGGTACTCCCGAGGAGTGAGCGCCTCGCTCCCTCGCGGAGGGAAGAAGATCTTCTGGCTCGCGAGCTGGTCGCCCACCTGGTTGTGCACAAACGAGCTGCCCCAGAGCACCAGCCCGCCCGCGACCAACAGGACGAGAGCAACCACGATCCCTGCGCTGCTTACTATCGAGTCGAACGTTCTGCGGCTCATGACAGGCCTCCTGACAGTGGTGTTGAGGAGGCGGCCCCCTTTCTCACCGCAAGCGAGAGACCGTCACTCCGTTTGCGACCATAAAACCAGACTGATTTTGCCCTGATTCGCCAGGTGAAAACCTTCGTTCTCTCGCACACGGATCGCGAGACGGCCGAGCACTAAAGAATGCCTTACCTACTACCGATACCGTATCAGGCTGGGCGGCACGCGCAACACGCGCGTTGGATCCACGGCACGAGACTCTGCGACATGACAGGCTGGCTTCTCACCTACATAGTCCTGACGGCGCTCGCCGGACTCGGTTCCCTGACCGCGGCAGTCCTCATATGGCGACGGCGGCGCGTTCCGGGCGCGTGGCACCTGGGAGTGATGATGGCCAGCTGTGCGCTCTGGTGTCTGTGCGCCGTTGGGGAGCTGCTCGCGACCACAACCATGCACACGCTGTTCTGGGCGAAGCTCAGCTACTTCGCCATCGTAGCCATCGGGCCGAGCTGGCTGCTCTTCTGCCTCAGCTACACGGGGAGGTTGCCCACCGCGCCACGTAGCCGTGCGTGGCTCCAGGGGTCACTCGCCGTCGTCCCCGCGCTCACCGTGTTCTTCATCTACCTCTGGCCCCAGGTCCGGCTCATGTGGTCGTCTCTCCCCTTGTCGCCACCGCGGTTCGGACAACCGCTCCTCATGGAACACGGACCTTGGTTTCCTCTGTGGGTGGGCTTCTCGTATCTGGCGCTGCTCCTCGGCTCCAGCTTCCTGCTGTACACCGTACTGCGCTACGTCAAGATCCTCACCGCCCAAGCGCTGACGCTCGTGCTGGCCATCGCACTCCCTCTGTTGACGAGCCTCGCCTATGTGTTCGAGTATCGCGCCCTTCGCGGGCTCGACATCACCGCTCCGGCCTTGGCGATAAGCGGGGCGCTCGTCATCTTCGCCATCAAGCGACTCGAGGCGCTCGACGTTTCGCCCGCGGTCGTGCCGGAGGCGCACGCGACGCTCTGGGAGGACATGCGAGACGGGGTAGTAATCGTCGACCACCACCTGAGAGTGCTGAGCGCGAACCACGCGGCCGAAGCACTCCTCGCGGGCACCGAGGAGACGCTGGCTGGCCGGCAGCTGAACGGGCTGTTCGGCGGCGCCCAGCTCCCGTTGCCCGGGGAGGAACCGGCCTTCGACGATCTCACGCCGTCCGAGATCATCGTACACGACGCGTCCGGAACCGAGCGTTACCTTGAGATCCTCGCCTCCAGACTCGGAGGCGAGGATCATGTGGGCGGCTATGCGCTCGTGATGCGCGACATCACCCGGCGCAAACAGCTGGAGGAGGAGCTCAGGTCTCGCGTGTGGCACTACGAACTCACCGGCCTGCCGAACCGTGGCGCCCTCCGCGAAGAGCTCGCGAGAGCCCTGCGCGGACGGAAATCCAAGTCGGCGTCTCCACAGCTCGCGGTGTTCCTCATCTCCTTCGCCCACTTTCGCGAGATCAACGGAACCTTCGGCCACGAGGCGGGCGACAAGCTTCTGCGCTCCGCGGCACGTCGCCTGAGAACGAAGTGCGACGCTTCCGCCTTTGTCGCCCGCCTGGATGGCGACAAGTTCGCCGTTGTGCTTTCCGAACGGGACGCCGCCGTGGCTATAGCCGCGGCGGCGTCCCTGCGCAGGCAGCTCACCGCGCCCTTCAGCGTGCACCGACAGAAGGTCTTGCTCCCAGCCTGCATCGGGATAGCGCTCCACCCCCACCATGGGAGCGACGCCAGCACACTCCTCCGCCACGCGGATGTAGCTCGCATAGCTGCGAAGGAGAGCCCTCAGGGCGTCGCCCTGTACCGCGCGGAGGAGGATCCCAACAGTCCCCAGAGGCTCGCCCTGCTCCATGAGCTGCGAAAGGCGACGGCGACCGGCGCGCTCACGCTGAATTACCAGCCGGAGATCGAGTTGGCCAGCCAGCGAGTCATCCGTGTAGAGGCCTTGGCGCGCTGGCCGCAAGCGGACGGCAGCACGATCCTGCCAGGCGAGTTCATCCCTCTCGCGGAGCAGAACGGACTTCTGCCGGCGATCAGCACGTGGGCCCTCAATACGGCGCTCGCTCAGCTCGGAGCGCGAGAAGAGACTCGCGACGTGTCAGTCGCCGTCAATCTCTCGCCGATCGATCTGCGCGACCCCGGACTCGTGAGACGAGTGGAGCGGGCACTCGAGAAGACCGGCGTCCATCCCGATTCCCTCTGGCTCGAGATCACGGAGACGAGCATCATGCACGACCCTGAGCAGGCAAGACGTCTCCTCACGGACCTGCGGAGATTGGGCGTGTGCACCGCGATCGACGACTTCGGCGTGGGCCACTCGTCCCTGGCCTACCTGCACACCCTGCCCGCCTGCGATGTGAAGATAGACGCCTCGTTTACCCGCGATGTGGACAGCCGTTCCAGCGACGCGGCCATCGTGCGAGCGATCGCCACGCTGGCCCATGATCTCGGGCTCACGGTTACCGCCGAGGGCGTCGAGACTCCGTCGGCACTCGACTGCCTGCGAGAGCTGGGCTGCGACCACGTGCAGGGCTACGTCATCGCCCGGCCGATGCCCGCCGCCGACGTCACTCGCTGGATACGCACCTGGCAGGGGAAAGCACGACAGCCAGACCTCTGAGACAGACGTGAATGAGCAGCGGGCTCACCTGTCGGTGGCGAGGAGCGCGGGTGGCAGCTCTAGTTGTCCATGCGCCGCAACGCCGAGCTGCCGACCAGCCGCAGCCCGTCGGGAGTGCTCGCGAAGGGGACTACCCGGGCGCTGCCCACCAGCACCTCTCCCTCACGCGTGCGGGCCATCACCGCGCATTCCATCTGAGCCCTGGAAGCGACCCGAAGCGCGTCACCGGACGCCACGCGGAGAAGCAGGGCATGCCAATCCGCGCCGCCTCCTTTCTCGGCGGCATCTACCAGTACCACGCCGTAATCGAAAGCGATGGAACGACCGTCTATCTCCACCGCTTCAAGCAGGCGTACCTCCGCGTGAGTCGCCATCCTGAGGGGAGACCCTATCGGGAAGAGGGGCCGTTAGCAGTAGGACATCTGTCCAGAGGGGGGCAGTAGCACGCGGCGGGAAACCTTGGTGGGCGCACGTGGATTCGAACCACGGACCTCTTCCTTATCAGAGAAGCGCTCTAACCTACTGAGCTATGCGCCCGAGGGGGAAGTCAGTCTAGTAACGGTCTTGGGAAGCGTCAAGCGCGCGGAGCACATCGCGGCGTGAGCGCGCTGGAGCCAGCGGTTGCCCTGCGAGGGCTACTTCACCGCCGCCGAGCCCTCACGGTCTCACGCGATGTGGGCATGCCGCGCGGCGCGTATACTTGTGCTATGGACGTTCAGCGCATGGTCATCTACGGAGTGAGCTTCGACGTGGTCGGCAAGCAGCCCATCGTGCTGCTCAAGACGGTGGAGGGCAACCGCTTTCTCCCCATCTGGATCGGCCACCCAGAGGCCGCCGCCATCCTCCTGCGCATCCAGGGGACTAAGCTGCCACGGCCGATGACCCACGATCTGCTGGCCGGCATCATCGATACCCTGGAGGCGGAGATCGCCCGCATCACCGTGACCGAGCTGCGCGAGAGCACCTTCTACGCGCAGCTCACCCTCCTCAAAGACGGAGCGGAGATCGAGGTCGACTCGAGGCCGTCGGACGCTCTAGCCTTGGCGGTCCGCACCGACGCGCCGATATTCGCCAGCACTGAACTGCTCGATGAGAACGGCATCGAGTTCGAACACGGGACAGACGACACGGAGGAGATCGTGGAGAGCTTCCGGTCCTTCCTGGACAGCGTATCGCCCGACGACTTCCGCGAGGTGCAGGAGAGCGGTCTCGACGACGAAGACCTCGAAGACGAAGAAGACCTCGACGAGGATGAAGACGCTGATGACGAAGACGACGAACAGGAGCGGTAAGTGAGCGGCGGCGGCGATGCGGACCCGGTGATCCGCCAATTCCGCGATCAGATCACCGACAACGATCTCAAGCTAGTCGATGCACTGAACAAACGGATCAAGCTGGTCTCGCAGCTGCGCGCCTACAAGCTGAAACACGGCATCGATTTCCTGGATCCGGACCGCGAGCAGTGGATGCTCACGTTCGTCGCCCGCGCCAACAAGGGGCCACTCAGCGCCGACGGCCTCCGCGAGATCTACGAGCACATCCTGAGCCTAACTAAGGCGGAGATGCTGCGTCAGAAGTAGGCGCGGCCCACGACCGCCCGAACCCACCTGCATCACCTCATCTGCTCGACGGCCTCCCGCCCTGACACCCTGGTACCCGTCGCGCCGGGTTCCATTTCGTCCCAGCCCGCACCGGCGTCGGCCGATGCGCGCCCTCAGCCCTTCAGCACCCCGAGCGGCTTGAGGCGTGCTACCTTGCGGGCCAGACCGACCTCGTGAACTACGTTCATGACGGCAGAGACATCCTTGTACGCAGTCGGCGCCTCTTCCGCCAGCAGGCTCGTGGACTGGGCACGCACCACGATACCCCGAGCCTCCAACGCCGCACGTACGTCGGCGCCGCTGCGCTCCCGTTTGGCGGCGCCGCGGCTGAGGCGCCGACCAGCCCCGTGGCACGCTGAGCCGAAGCTCTCGGACATCGCCACTGAGGTGCCCACCGCGAGCCAGCTCTCCGTGCCCATGCTCCCCGGCACGATCACCGGCTGGCCCGTCTCCCGAAAGAGGGGGGACAAGTCGGGCTGCCCTGGCCCGAACGCGCGTGTGGCACCCTTGCGATGCACCCACACGCGGAGCGGGCGTCCGTCGACGGTATGCTCCTCCAGCTTGGCGATGTTGTGCGCCACGTCGTAGAGGAGTCGCACACCCAAACGCTCCCAACTGCGGCCGAACAGCCGCTCCAGGACGAGGCGAAGCTGGTGCATCATGACTTGCCGGTTGGCGAAGGCGAAGTTCGCCGCCGCCGCCATGGCCGCGAGGTAGTCACGCCCCTCCTCGGAGCTCACTGGCGCGCAGGCGAGTTGGCGGTCTGGCAGATCATAGCCAAAACGCCGGACCGCCCCGGCCATGCGCGCCAGATAGTCCGTGCACGTCTGGTGGCCGAAGCCGCGCGAGCCAGAGTGGATCATGATCGCCACCTGACCTGGCCGCACACCCCACGCCGCCGCCGTGCGCCCGTCGAAGACTTCGTCCACCACTTGGAGCTCGAGGAAGTGGTTCCCCGCGCCGAGGCTCCCGACCTGTGTGTGGCCACGGTCGATCGCCTTCTGACTCACCGCGTCGGCGCTCGCCCCGGGGACGGCACCACCCTCCTCGATATGTTCGAGATCCTCGAGCGTCGCCATCCCCCGTTCGACGAGCCACGGGACCCCCTCTTCGACCAGGCGACGGAGATCCCTCGCCCCGAGGTGGAGGATGCCCCGATCGTTGGCGCCTTGAGGGATACTTCGCATCAGCTCGTGCATGAGCCGCTCGAGGTGCGGCTTGACGTCGGGTAGCTGGAGATCGGTGGTAACCAGCCGCACGCCGCAGTTAATGTCGAAGCCGACACCGCCCGGGGAGACCACTCCGTCCTCGGCGCTCATGGCGGCCACGCCCCCGATGGGGAAGCCGTACCCCCAGTGGATATCGGGCATGGCGATACTGGCACGCACGATCCCCGGCAGCGTCGCCACATTCACGACCTGACGGAGGGCTTGATCTCCCTCCGCCGAGGCGAGCATCTCCGGCGCGGCGAACACCAGCCCAGGCACGCGCATGCCCCCGTGCGGCTCGATCCGAAACGTGTTCGGGCCCACCTGCTGCAAGAGCGCGCCGTCGAGATCCATGTTCATCGTGAGCCGGCGGCAGGGACTCCGCCTCCCCTGCTTACCCCTCGACGCCGGCTCCCTTTCCGGCCTTGGCCTTCATCCGCTTCACCTGCTCTCGAGCTGCCTCGTAGTACCAGCCGATGAGCGCGAGGGGCCCGACGATGGCCATCACGCCGAAGATCCAGCAGAACACCGTCCAGCCCATCAGGCCACCTCCTCCTCTTCGACAACCTCGCGGCCGAAGAAGCTAGCGACCACGTAGATCACAAACACCAGGGGGGTGATCATCAAGATCCCGTACTCCTGCCAGAAGTCCACGCCGCCGATGGTGACGATGTAGGTGGCGACGTCTTCGTCGAAGTGCCCCACCACGACGGTGACCGCATACCACGCGACGGAGAGCAGGAGGCCGCTCAGCATGGCGAGACTGCCAGCGATCTTCTTGGGCCTCTTCTTGCGGAAGGCCGCGAAGTAGATGGGCACCAAACACGTACAGATGATGACCGTTGCCTGGAAGACCCACACCCCCATGATGCGCTCGAAGACGAAGGCGAGGCCGACGGAGATGGCGGCAGAGATGAGCATGCCAATCTTGGTCAACCGCTCTACCCGCCGGTCCGTCGCCTGCGGGTTTATGAGACCTTTGTAGACATCGAAACCGATCACGCCGCCGGCCACCAGAAAGTAGGAGTCGGCAGTGGACATCGCGGCGGCGAGCACCCCTGCCGTCGCCAGGCCGAGCAGGCCGGCCGGCAGGTACTCGCCCCACACTGCAAATAGTGCCTCGTTGGGCTTCACGTCAGGGATGACCCCCAGGCCGATGGCCGCCGCCCCGGCGATGCCCAGGAACGTGACGCACCAATCGAAGGAGAGCCACATGGGCACACCCACGGCGAACGCCTTCTTGATCTCCTTAGGGCCCGCCGAGGCGAAGATGCGCTGGAAGAAAGCTGGTTCGGTGAGCACCGCCAACGACGTGACTCCATAAGCGACTAGCGTCCACGGCGTCAGGTAGCCGCCACTCACGTCGAAGTAGTAGTCCGGATTTGACTCCCCGGTGAACTCTTGCAGGCCCTTCCAGATGCCGTCGAACCCACCGAGCTCCGCCCAAGCGACGACCAAGCCGATGCCGACGGCGATCATCATGACCACGAACTGGACGAAGTCGGTCATGATGTCGGCCCACAGGCCTCCCAGCCAAGTGTACGCGAGCGCCACCGCCGCGCCGATGAGTACCCCTACCCAAAAGGGCATGCCGGTGATCAGGTGCAGCAAGAACCCGATGCCCATCATCTCCATCGTGTTGGTGGAGTAGATGTACGCGGCCGCCGAGACGGTCGCCCCAGCAGTTTTGCCGTACGACCGCCGGGCGATCTCCTGCATCGTGAAGTGCTCGGGGAACCTGCGCTTGAACTTCGGCGCCACGAAGGCCATGACGATGTAGAGCGCGGTGTAGGGCAGCGAGTAGGCGAAGAAGCCGGCGATGCCCTCGTAGTAGCCGACCTCCGATGTCCCGAACAGCGTATCCAGCCCGTAGAAGGTGGAGACCAGGGTGGCGACGAGCAGCGGCGCGCGTACGCTGCGGCCCGCCATGAAGTAGTCCTCGAACGTCTCCTTCCGCCGACTGAACCAGATACCGATGCCGAGCATCCCGGCGATGTAGACCCCGACAACGATCCAGTCCGGAACCGCGAGCGAAACAACAGGTCCGTCCACGTGCCTCCTCCTCTCGAGGAGCCTCCGCAAAAAACCTGGCAGCGAGGCTCACCATCACCACTATCACTACAATAGCGCGAGTGTGCCGCTGGGGATAGGGACTCGCCGCTGGCACGCCTCGCCGTGCCGGCCGTGGAGCGACGACGGCGAGGGGCCGAGCACTAGGATCACACGTCGAGGAGCACACGCCCCTCCCAGCCACCGGCGACAGGCCGCAGGGAGAGGTCGTGGAGAGTGGCCCCCTTGACGACGCCGCGCACCTCGTGACGACAGCCATCAAAGGGCTCGCCTCGCGCGACGGCCGTCAGCGTGCGCTCGCCGACCGACAGGACGTGGAGGGCCGAGAAGACGACGCGCCGGCCCTCCACTTGGTACAGCAGCTCGTTCAACCACGCCGCCAGCAGCAGCTCGCGGTCTTCGGCTGACGCCGTCAGCGAGAACGTCCGACTGCCAGCCACCGAACGGCGATCGTACAGCAGCGAGAGCATAGCCAACCCGGCCTGCTCGAAGACCTGGGCCATGTGAGGACCCCAAGCCCTCACGACTACGTCGGCCGTGTGGTCCACGAACTCGTAGCCCTTCTCGGCATCGGCGTCCATGCGACCCCGCCTCCTCGGGCAATCCGTGCAGGCCCTACTGCACCAAGGCACCCTGGGCCGACGTCGCTAGCCCCAACGCCCGCGCCGGCACACCTTCGGCTGCGAATGCAGCGGTCATGGCGCCGGCGACAGCCAGAGCATCGGTGGCCAGGCTGACGAAGGCCACCAAGCTGGGGCCAGAACCCGAGACCGCCACCGCCGCCGCGCCGGCCTTGAGCGCGGCCAGCCAGGCGGCCTTGCCCCCCGGTATGAGTTTGAGCCGCGAGGCTTGATGGAGCCGATCGTCCATGACCTCGCCGAGCAGCTCGAAGTCGCCGGTGCGCAGCGCCTCTACCACCAGTGGCGTGCGACCGAGATTGTAGACCGCGTCACTCAGCAGTACCTCAGTTGGCAGACCCGCGCGAGCCGCCTGGGTGGAGAAATCCAGTTGGGGCACGGCGGCGGCCACATGAACCTCCGGCACCAGGATGCGTTTCGTCAGCAGGCGCGCGCCCTTGCGTACCACGATCACCAGGCCGCCGAGGAGGGCGGCCGCCACGTTGTCGGGATGGCCCTCGATCTCGGCGGCGAGGCCCAGCAGCCGGTCTCGCGTCAGCGGACGCCCCAGCAGCTCGTTGGCGCCTAGCACCCCGGCGACGATCGCCGCCGAGCTCGACCCCAGCCCCGAGGCGAGCGGAATGCGCACGCCGCAGTCGATGCGCACGCCTGCGGGAAACGGCATGTCCACCTCGCGGAACACCCGCAGCGCGGCCTGGGCGACGAGATTGCCTTCGTCCTGAGGGACCCTGCCCGACGCCTCGCCGTCCGAGATAACTCGCAGGCCGGTACCCTCCACCGAGAAGCGCGCCTCGTTCCAGAGATCCAAGGCGAGCCCCAGACAATCGAACCCCGGACCCAAGTTCGCCGTGGTGGCGGGCACGCGCACCGTGACTGATCTCTGAGTCACCGAACTGCTCACACGTTCTCTGTCCCGCTGGCCGCCCTGCCACGCCGCAGCCGTTTGACCACCAGCCAGATGACCAGAGCGACGGCAGCCGCCAGTACCGCGTAGTCGACGTAGTGCAGATACCCCTGCATTCGTTCCCAGTTCTCGCCTACTGCTAGCCCGACGTATGCGAGCATCGCCACCCACGGCACACAGCCTGCGAGCGTGTAGACGCCGAACCTCCAGAATGGCATTTTGGCCGCGCCCGCCGGGAGAGAGATGAACGTCCGTACGATCGGCAACATTCGGCTGAAGAACACGGCCGCCGCCCCATAGCGAGCGAACCAGCGCTCGGCGACCTCGAGCTTGTGGTGACTCAGCAGCACGAACCTGCCGTAGCGGTCCACGAACGGCCGGCCTCCGTACAATCCCACCCAGTACGCAAGCCAGGACCCCAGCAGATTCCCCACCACGCCGGCTGCCACAGCCCCCGCCATGGACATCTCGCCGTCGCTGACGGCGAAGCCGGCGAACAGCATGATCGCCTCGCTCGGGACCGGGATGCAGGCGCTCTCGAGCACCATCAGGAGAAACACGGCCCACAGCCCCCAATTCCCGATGAGGTCAGTGGCCCATTCCACGATAGGCCCAGTGATCGAATCCATACCCACAAGGTTACCGCACCCGGTGTGGCGACGCTGCACATCGCCGGGATCGGCGGCACAGCGCACCGTCGGCTCACGCCCGCCGCCCGACGGCGACTGCTCTCCCACCGCCGTCTGTGGTAGCCTCCAGCGTTGCCTATGAACGAGGGAGGCGCCGTGTCGATCGGACTCATGGATATCAAAGGTCAGTACGCCGAGCTGCAGGAACGCGTGGAGGCGGTTGTGTTGGAAGTGCTGCGCGGAGGCCGCTACATCCTCGGCCCGCAGGTGAAGGCGTTCGAGGAAGAGGCGGCCGCCTTCATCGGCGTCCCCGCCGCGGTGGGTGTCGCCAACGGCACCGATGGCCTCACCATTGCTCTGCGCGCGCTGGGCATAGGGGAGGGCGACGAGGTCATCACTACCCCCTTCACGTTCTACGCGACAGCCGAGGCCATCGCCCAGACAGGCGCCACGCCAGTGTTCGTCGACATCGAGCCAGCCACGCTCAATCTCAACCCAACGCTGATCGAGGCGGCTCTTACGCCGAGAGCGAAGGCGATCATGCCAGTGGACTTGTTCGGGCTGCCGGCCAACGCCGATGCGGTCGCCGAGGTGGCCGCTCGCCACGGCCTCGCGGTTATCGAAGACGCCTGCCAGGCATGGGGTGCCACCTATAGGGGCCGTCGCGCCGGTGCCCTCGGCGACGTGGCCGTCTTCAGCTTCTTCCCCACCAAGAACCTCGGTGCCTATGGCGACGGAGGACTTATCTGCGCCCGTACCACAGACCTCGTCGAGCGGGCACGCGAGCTCCGCTTCCACGGCAGCAAGGATAAGAAGACCTTCACTCGCATCGGCTTCAACTCGCGCCTCGACGAGGTGCAAGCGGCCGTGCTCCGCGTAGAGCTAGAGACCATCGACAAATGGAACCGCCGCCGCCAGCAGGTGGCCGCGTGGTACAACGCCTACCTGCCAGCCGAGATACAGCGACCGGCCGTCCCCGATGGGAGCACGCACGTGTACCACCTCTATGTGGTCCGTCACGACCGCCGCGACGCGATCGCGGCCTCGCTGAGAGAGCGGCAGATCGACTGTGCCGCGTACTACACGGTCCCCGTTCACCTGCAGCCCGCCTTCGCGTACCTCGGCCATGGTCCTGGCGACTTCCCCGCTACGGACGTCGCGGCAGCCACCAACCTGGCGCTCCCCATGCATCCGAACCTCACCGAGGCGCAGGTTCAAGAGATAGCGCGAGGTGTGGAGGCAGGCCTCGCCTGAACCGGCGGACGGGCGCCCCTCGCCAGTCGTCAACCCAGGCCACCACGATCGCCGCTGGTGCCGGAGGACAGCGATGAAGATATGGATCGACATCACCAATTCGCCGCACGTCCTGTTCTTCGCGCCGGTGATCCGCCGTCTCCGCGCGCAGGGTCACCAGGTATGCATCACGGCGCGCGAGTACGCCCAGACGCAGCAACTCCTCGAGCAACACGGCTTGCACGCCACCGTGACTGGCCGACACCGCGGTCGCAGTGTGGCGGCCAAGGCCCTGGGCCTCGCCGACCGCAGCCTCCAGCTGGTGCGCTTCGGGCGGCGGGAGAGGCCAGACGTGGCCGCGGGTCACAATTCGAACGACCTCGCGGTGGCCGCCCGGTGGTTGCGTATCCCGCAAATCACGGCCTTCGACTACGAGTTCGCGCGCGTGAGCCATCACCTGAATCTGCGCTTGGTGGATCGTCTGCTCGTCCCGCAGGCGATTCCCCTGGAGCGCATCGTGCCGTACGGCATTCGTCCAGAGCGCATCATCCGCTACCCCGGCCTGAAGGAGGAGTACTACCTGTACGACTTCCGGCCAGATCCCGACATCCTCCCGGCGCTGGGCGTTGACCCGACCTCGATCGTCGCCGTCCTTCGCCCGGCGCCCGAAGTCACGCTCTACCATCGCGTGCAGAACCCCCTGGTCGAGGAGCTGATCGAGGGCCTCTCGGCCCGACAAGACGTCACCCTCGTCATCATCCCGCGAACGGAGCAGCAGACCGCGCGGTACCTGACTCGCCAGCGCTCCAACGTGCTGGTTCCCGCGCGCGCCGTCGACGGCCTGAGCCTCGTGGCCGCCGCCGACATGGTCATCGGCGCGGGCGGAACCATGAACCGCGAGGCCGTCGCTCTCGGTACCCCGGCTTACACGCTCTTCGCCGGCCGCCTTGGCGCCGTAGACGAGCAACTGATCGCCCAAGGACGCCTCCACCGTGTGCGTTCCCTCTCCGATGTCCGCATCAGCAAGAAGCCCGCCGCGGACGCGCCAAGCGCGTCCGCGGCGGGCTTAGGCGACGAGCCGCCCGCGAAGGCCGTCCGACGCAATCCTCAGCTCTTCGTAGAGGCGATCCTCGGCTGCGCGCGGCGGTGACACGCACGGGCGGACGATACTCCGCGCGTACGAGAGCGTGCTAGTATGGATTGTTTGTGCGTCGACATGAGGCGGCAGCCGCTGCGCGCGGCACGCCGGCGAGGGGGAGGCTGACATAAGACACCGGTTCCTCATCAGCCGTCATCGACTCTGGCAAGTGGCCATCGACGTCGCTCTGGTCTGCACCGCCTTCCTCGCCGCGTTCCTCTGGCGTTTCGGCCTCGACGTGCCACCGCGGTACCAGCAGCTTCTGTGGACGGTCTTTCCGTTTGTGGTAATCGCCAAGGTGCTCGTCTTCGTCGGCTTCGGGCTCTACAACAAGTGGTGGCGCTACTCGGGCATCCGCGATCTCACCCACCTCGTCCAAGCGACCCTGATCGCCTCCGTCCTGGCCGCCGGCGCCTCGGTCTTCGCGGCGCGCTACGTCCAAGACCCCTTCCTCACACGGTACGGCATCAACGTCGCCATACGCTCTGTCCCGCTCGGCGTTCTCGCCCTCGATTGGATCCTCACGCTGCTCTTCCTGGGCGGCGGTCGCCTGCTGGCACGCATCGTCTGGGAACGTCCATGGCGCCAAGACCTCAGCCGCGACCGCAAGAGAGTCCTCGTAGTCGGCGCCGGCGACGCCGGCGAACTGGTGGTGCGCGAAATGCTCAAGACACGCATGATCCGCTACCACCCGGTGGGGTTCGTGGACGACGATCCGAGAAAGAGGAACTTGCACATCCACGGGGTGCGCGTCGTGGGCCTCACAAAGCAGTTGCCGACGCTGGTGGAGGAGCACGCGGCCGAGGAAGTGATCATCGCTATCCCCTCCGTGCAAGGTGCCGTCGTGCAGCGCATCGTCGACCTTTGCAAGAAAGCGAACGTGCCGGTGAAGACGCTGCCCGGCGTCTACGAGCTGATCAAGGGCAGCGTCACCATCGAGCAGTTACGCGACGTGCAGGTGGAGGACATCCTCGGACGCGGCGAGGTCAGCGTAGACCTCGGCGATGTGAGCGACATGATCCGCGGCCGCACCGTCATGGTCACCGGCGCCGGGGGCTCTATTGGATCAGAGCTCTGCCGGCAGATCGCCGCCATGAACCCACGGCGGCTGCTCCTGGTCGACCACGCCGAAGACAACCTCTTCGCCATCCATCACGAGCTCGAGTCGGAGCGTCATCTGAAGGTCGCCGTGCCGGTCCTGGCGGATGTGAAAGACGCTCGTCGCCTGCGCCCCGTCTTCGAACAGCACCGGCCGCACCTAGTCTTCCACGCCGCCGCCTACAAGCACGTGCCCATGATGGAGGTAAACCCACGCGAGGCGTTCGAGAACAACGCCCTGGCCACCCTCAGTCTCGTGGAGACGGCTATCGCTGCCAGTGTTGAGCGCTTCGTGTTCATCAGCACGGACAAGGCCGTAGAGCCAGCCACCGTCATGGGCATATCCAAAGCGCTGGGAGAACGCATTGTCGAGAGCATGGCGCGCGAGCAGAGCACCACGAAGCTCATGAGCGTGCGCTTCGGGAATGTGCTCGCCTCGAGCGGGAGCGTGGTGCCGATCTTCAAGCGGCAGATCGCCGCTGGCGGCCCTGTTACCGTGACCGACGAGCGCATGACGCGTTACTTCATGACCATCCCCGAAGCGGTGCGTCTGGTTTTGCAGGCGGGCAGTCTCGGCCAGGGAGGAGAGGTCTTCGTCCTGAATATGGGCGAGCCCATCGCCATCATCGACCTGGCACGAGAGATGATCCGCCTCAGCGGTCTCGAGCCAGACCGCGACATCGCGATCGAGATCACCGGCATCCGCCCCGGCGAGAAACTCCACGAAAAGCTCTTCAACCCGGGGGAAGAGGTCGGCACCACAGAACACCTCAAGATCCACACCGCGAAACGCACACCTATCCCCATGGATATCCTGACTCGCGACCTCCAGCGCATTCGCGACGCCCTCGACAGAGACGACATCGAGGATGCACTGCAGACCGCCCAGCTTATCGTGGCCCCAGCGCCGGTCCCCAGCGCCCCCTGGTCCAGCGACTCCTCGAGTTGGTCGCAGAGGCATCTGGGCTAGAATGGGCGCGGCCGCGGCGGTCTCCTCGCCGTTGCCGGCCGCTTCAACTGTGCAGCCCGATGGAGGCCTAGCATGATGGCCGACTCCGTCTATGCCGCGATTGAGGAGGCGGCGAGGGAGAGTTACATTCGCGCGCTCAAGCGCTATCCACCCGACCTAAAGGAAGGCCTCCTGCGCGCACGGGCCGTGGAAACCTCCCCGGTGGGCAGAGGCGTCCTGGACACCATGCTCCGATCCATCGAGGTTGCGGAACGAGACGACAACCTCGTTTGCCAAGACACCGGCACGGTCATCTACTTCCTCGAGATCGGACGCCACACACGGCTCGACCTACGTTCGGTGGAGGACCACGTGCGCCGCGGCACGGAGCGGGCGACGGTAGAGCACCCGCTGCGGCCCAACGCCGTCCACCCTCTCACTCGTACGAACACCTTCACCAACACCGGGCACCACCTTCCGGTTCTCCACTGGCAGTTCGTCGAGGGCAACGCCATCACCCTCCACTGCCTCCCCAAGGGATCCGGCTCCGAGAACAACAGCTACTTGAAGATGCTGACCCCGGCAGACGGAGTGCGCGGCATTAAGCGCTTCGTGCTCGAGTGCATCGTCCAATCGGGCGCCAAGCCGTGTCCTCCCACTATCGTCGGCGTCGGCCTCGGCGGGACGAGCGACCTGGCCATGACTCTCGCCAAACGAGCTGCCGCCCTCCGCCCTATCGGCAGCCGCAACCCCGATCCCGTCGTCGCCGAGCTGGAGTCCGAGCTCACCGAGGCCGCCAACCAGCTCGGCATCGGGCCGATGGGCCTCGGCGGGCGCGCCACCGTCTTCTGCGTGAACATCGAGCACGCGCACACGCACATCACACAGAATCCCGTGGCGGTGAACCACCAGTGTTGGGCGGCGCGCCGCTGCAGCGCGACGGTCACACCGGAAGGACGCATTACCTATGGTTTCTGAGAAAGAGGGAACCGTGCCCGAGGAGATCCGCCTCGCCTTCCCGCTCACCGATCGCGACGCCCTGCGCCAGCTCCGCTGCGGCCAGCGCGTCCTCATCGACGGTCACCTCATCGGCATCCGCGATGCCACCCAGATCCGCATCTTCGACCACGACCAGGCGCCGCCCATGGATCTCGCGGGCGCCGCAGTGCTGCATACCGCCCCTAATGTACGCAGGCTCCCCGATGGAACCTACGTGAAGGTCTGCATCGGGACCACCACGAGCACGCGCATGAACCGTTTCACTCGCGGCCTCATGGAGCGATACGGTGTCCGGGCGATCATCGGCAAAGCAGGCCTTTTCCCTGATTCGCTGCCCGTGCTCGCACAGTACGGCGGCGTCTACCTCGCGATCACGGGCGGCGCGGCCGCGCTGCAGACCACCCAGATCGAGGCGATCGAGCAGGTGGAGTGGGAAGACCTCATGCCCGAGTGTCTCTGGCGGTTCCGGGTCCGTTCGTTCGGACCCCTCATCGTGGCCATGGACTCTCACGGCGCCAGCCTGTATCAGCAGGTGGAGGAGACCGCGCGGCAGCGCCTGGCCGCGCTCTCCGGAGCTTTTTAGGGCCGGCGTGGACCTCCGACACCTGCATCTGTTCTGCCGTGTGGTCGAGCGGGGAAGCTTCTCGCTCGCGGCCGAGGAACTGCACATCACTCAGCCCGCCGCCAGCCAGCAGGTACGCGCCCTCGAGCGACGCCTCGGCGCGCCGCTGCTCGATCGCTCCACCCGAGGCGTGCTGCCCACAGAAGCCGGCGCAGTGCTCTACCGCTGGGCCCGGCAGATGCTCGATCTGGAGGAGCAGGCGCTCGCTGAACTAGGAGGTCTCGGCGACCTCCGGCAGGGCCACGTGGTAGTCGGGGCCTCCACCGGACCGGGAGAGCACATCCTCCCCCGGCTCATCATCGACTTCCAGAGACGCGTTCCCGGCGTTCGGGTCACCCTCCGCGTGGCCGACACGCAGGAGATCATCGAACAGGTCCTCGCCCGGGATCTCGAGGTGGGTGTAGTCGGTACTTCGAGCGACCGTGACGATCTCATCGTGCAGCCACTCGCCCGCGACGAGATCGTCTTCGTGTGTGCCGCCGACCACCCCTGGGTCGGGCGCGAGGACGTCACCCTCGAGGACCTCCGTCGCGAACCCCTCGTGGTCCAGCAGCAGGGCGCCGGCATCCGCGCCGTGGTCGCCGAGCACCTGCGGCAGCGGGGCTTGCGTGAGGCGGATCTCACCATCGCCTTCGAGATGGGGCTCATGGAGTCCGCCAAACAGGCGGTGATGGCCGGCGCGGGCGTCACTTACGTGAGTAAGTTCGCGGTGACCACCGAGGTCGCCGCCGGCGCGCTCGCCGTAGTGCGGCTTGCCGACTTTCGCATCGAACGCGACTTCACTTTCCTGAAGCTGCGCCGGCGTACTCTGTCGCGTGCCGCGCACGCCTTCCTCGACTTCCTGCGCGAGCAGTCGGCGACGCTCACATGAGACCGCGGACCGAGCCGACGGGCGATCTCTCCAGGCCCGGAGTGGCCGGAACATCTCTGCCTGAAGACCAGGCGACTCGCGGACGCCACGCGGCTCGACTCACGAGCACGCGAAGCGGCGCACCGGCCTGCGACCACGCGCTCGAGGCCACATGACCAGCCTGCTCGTCGCCAAACTGAGCCTCGTCGCCCTCGCCGGCACGTACCTGCCTCTCTTCCTCGGCGTCCGGCGCGGCCGGCGCGCCTTCGCGGCGCTCTCTGTGGCCGCGGCGGCAGCGTTGCTCACCTTCTCCGCCTTGGCCCTCCAGACTCGCGCCGACCTGGCGCGCCTCCTCACTAGTAACCCTGGCCTCCTGGCCGCTGGAGCGCTCGGCGCTCTCACGATCCTCGCCGGCGCCACCGCGCTGGCCTGGCGCTTCCCCACGTGGGCGCTCCCGTTCGCAGTGGCCGTCGCACCGCTGCGAGTGCCCATCCCCGTGGGTACCGACACCGTCCACGCGCTGGTACCGCTCTACGGAGCGCTCCTCGCGGTGCTGGGAGCTGAGATTGTGCTCCGCGACCGCTTGCGACCACCTCCCCAAGCCGCCCGCGACCCCGTGCGCGTCTCCCTCGCGCTCCTCATGGGCTTTGCCTGCGTCTCCACCCTCTGGGCGGGCCTTCACTACGCGGCGGGGGAGGCGGCGTTCGCCGCCGCGCTCGTCGAGCTGCTCGCGTTCTACCTGCCCTTCAGCATCCTCTTCGCGCTCACGTGGCGGTACGTAAGGTCCCAGGCCGCACTGCAGCGCGTCATGATGGCTATCGTCGTCATGGGAACCATCTTGGCCGTGGTCGGGATAGCCCAGCGCTTCACGCACTTCATCGTCCTCAACCACGAGACCATTCTGCGCGAGGCGGAGCTCGGGCACGGTTTCCGCGTCAACTCGTTGCTGTGGGACCCCAACATGCTCAGCCGACTGCTCCTCGTCGTCATCCTGTTCGCGGCAGCCCTGGCCGTGAGCGCACCGCGACACCGTGCCTGGCTCGTACCATGCACGCTCATCGCGCTCGTGGCCGACGCCTTCACGCTGTCCCGATCGGGATGGATCATGTTGGTCCTCGCCGGCCTCTCCTTCGCGCTGGCGACCATGCGCGGTCGCCGAACCGCAGCGGTGCTCATCGCCGCGGTGATCCTCCTCGGCAGCACCGTCACGCTGGCGGCCGTGCGAGACGTGCACATCACCACCGGCAAGCTCAGCAAACCCTGGGGCATCAATAAACTGACGGGCGGCAGGTACTACCTGGTGCAGTCGGGCGTTCGCATGTTCACCACGCACCCATTCCACGGCGTGGGGGTGGGCTCGTTCCCACTCGCCTACGAGGCATTTCGCGACCGCCACGCGCCTCGCCGCCTCAAAGAGAGCCACACCACACCCGTCACCGCGATGGCCGAGGGCGGTGTTCCAGGGCTGCTCGCATACACCGCCGCTATCGCCGCACTGGTTTGGTGCATGAGGCGAGCGACCGGCCGGTCGTCGAGCCCCGGAGAGCGACCTCTGGCCATCGCCGCCGCAGCTGGACTGGGCGCGATCGCGTTGCTCAGCCTCGTCTACAACGCGTTCTTCGAAGACGCTATGGTATGGATTCTCATGGCGATACTCTCGGCGCTGGCGGCAAGACGCCCGTGTCCAGCCACGCTGAAAGGCTCGGAGCCCAGAGTTTAGGTCACGTGCTCACGTAACTCGGCATGGCTGGCCACCGACACGGCCGGCACGCCCACGACCGTCGCTCCGGGCGGTACGTCGCGAGTGACCACGGCGCCCGCTCCGACGGTAGCCCCCGCGCCCACGCGCAGGTTCTGCAGCACGGTAGCGCCAGCGCCCAAGAGACAGCCCTCTCCTACGGTCACGCCGCCAGACAAGGCGACCTTCGGATTGAGGACACAGTAGTCTCCGATGACCACGTCGTGGCCGATCGTGCAGGCGAGATTGAGCGCCACGCAGGCGCCAACACGGATATCGGTGGTGAGGATACAGCCGGCACCCACGAGTGTACCGCGCCCAAGGACTACCCCCTCCGCGTCGAGAACGACGGTGGGGTGGACCAGCGTGGGCAGCAGAACACGGTCAACGGCCGTTAGCGCCTCGTAGACAGTCCTTCGACCGAGCGGCCAACCTATACCCACGACAGCCGCTACCGGGTCCTCGCCGCGCAGGAGGAAGGACAGGTCGCCAGCCATGGCGTACTTGCCAACTCGCGGCCCGATCTCCGCCGCGCGCGCGTCGACGAAGCCCCGGACCTCCCATTGTGGCTGCTCCGCGGCGTCTGCGATCTGCTGAGCCAGAAGGGCGGTCTCGCGACCGAACCCTCCGGCGCCCACGATGTACAGAGGCAGCGATCCGTGACGTCCCATAGCGAGCTATCATAGCGGCTCCCGCGCCTCGGCTCACGTGAACTCCACCTACGCCGTTACCAGCCTTTCCCGCTGACCCTACTGCTCAGGAGCCTACGAGCTCTGATAGCATGAGGGCGTTCGGGCAAGCGATTCCGCGCTCCTCGAAGAGGAGTGTGCGCCCTCATCGATGAGAGGAGGCCGGCGGCAATGGACTTCCTAGCGCTGCCCGAGCGCAGTACGAAGCCCCGCGAGGCTGGACTCACTCACCTCTTGGACAAAGGTCTCGGGCCCGCCCAAGTCGCCGACCTGCTGGCGACAGCCGCGGCGTACATCGACATCGTGAAACTCGGCTGGGGCACCGCCTACGTTACGGAGAGCCTGACGCAGAAAATCGACCTCTACCACGGCGTCGGCATCCCGGTGTGCTTAGGCGGAACCTTGCTCGAGCTCGCCCTCCGGCAGAACCGGCTGGAGGAGTACCTACGAGCCACCAGAGCACTGGGCCTGCGGCACATCGAGGTCTCCGATGGAACCGTCTCGATGCAGGAAGAGGACAAACTGGCTCTCATCCGCCGGCTCGCCAAGGAATTCACCGTGCTCAGCGAAGTGGGGAGCAAAGACCCAAACGTGGCCCTCACGCCTTCGCAGTGGATCGACGCGATCCAGAAGGAGCTAGATGCCGGCGCCTGGAAGGTGATCACCGAAGGCCGGGAGAGCGGCACGGTCGGCGTGTTTCAACCCAGCGGCGAGATCAAAGAGGCCCTGCTGGCCGAGATCGTCGCGGCGGTGAGCGCCGAGAACCTCCTCTTCGAAACTCCCGCGAAAGGCCAGCAAGCCTGGTTCGTCAGGCGATTCGGCGCCAACGTGAATCTCGGGAACATCCCACCGGAAGACGCTCTGTCGGTCGAGACCCTGCGTCTCGGCCTGCGCGGCGATACCCTGCTGTACTTCCACTGAAACGGCGGCGCGAGGCCGCCGAGCACGCACCGGAGACGTCGGAGGACGACCCCCAGAGGCAATGCTCTACCTTCTCCGCCACGGCCAAACAAACTGGAATATCGAGCCCGCGCGCTGCCAAGGCTGGAAAGACGTGCCTCTCAACGAGGCTGGGCGAGCACAGGCCCGCCTGCAGGCACGCCAGTTCGCCGACCACGAAATCTCTCGCATCCTCACGAGTCATCTGCGACGCGCCAGAGAGACCGCCGAGATCATCGCCGACGAGCTCGCTACAGCAGGTACGCGGATAGACGTTACCCCGGATGAGCGCCTCGCCGAGACACGCCGGGGGCAGTGGGAGGGACGTACCTTCGCGGAGATCATGCGGCGAGAGCCTGGCGCCTGGCGAACATACCGCGAGCACCCGGAGATGTTTCGCTTTCCCGGTGGCGAAAGTCTCGCCGAACAGCAGGCCCGCGTTCTCGCGGCGCTCCGAGATGCCGCGCGGGGAACTGGCAACGCGCTCCTGGTAACCCACGGCGGCTGCATCCGGCTGGCGCGGGCCATGCTGGAGCATCGCGGCATCCAGAGCTTCCACCAGATCGCCGTGCCCAATGGCGACGTCCTCACCATCCCCTGTGCTAGACTGGCGCCGCGCATCGAGGCTTTCCTCAAGATCAGAGAGACAGAGCGATGAACCAGGCTCTTGGCCCAGACTCTTGGCCAGACCGCCAGGAAAGCACGTGCCGCACTCGAACCTCGCGCACGTGGAAAGTGGTCAGCCCTCCTCCAAGAACGACTCCGAGCACTCCTTCCGTACCTCGCGCTGAGCGACGGCCGGCAGCGGTGGCATTTTGCAGCACGCGCCACGGCGGAGTGACCACGCCATGAAGCGCCTCCTCATGGTCACCACAGCTTTCCCGCCGATGGCGAGCGGCGGCATCGCGCGTCAGCTCCGGTTCCTCAAGTACTTGCCCGAATACGGATGGGAGACGACCGTGTTGTCCGCCCGCACCAGCGGGCCGGTACCCGACCCTCAAGGCGTGCGCATCGTACGAGCGGCGGCCCCTGGCCCGCGCCCCGTGTTGCGCATGGGCCGCCGCGTCGAACAGCGATTGCGCAGGGTCTTCCATCCCTTCTCGTCATCGGACTCGTCCTCGCCCGGCGCCCGTAGCGCCCCATTGCAGGCGGCCCGCGTCAGCAACAAGCGGCACTCCAGCCGCAGCATCACGTTCAACCGCTGGGTCTTCGTACCCGACCCGGACGTGGGATGGATAGGCCCGGCGATCGTCGCGGGACGGCGCCTGCTGCGCCAGGAACCGTTCGACGCGATCCTCTCCAGCTTCCCCAGCGGCAGCGCGCACCTGGTCGCCGCCAGCCTGGCCCGCCGGAGCGGGCTGCCCTGGATCGCGGACTACCGTGATCCCTGGCCAACCAATCGTCACTACTCCTACCCGACGTCCGCCCATCGCCGGGCGGCGGAGCATCTCGAGGCCTGGGCCCTGCGCCACGCCGCCGCCGCCACGGCAGTCAACGGTCCCATCGCCGACGATCTTCGCCGTCGCCACCCGCACCTGGCGGATCGCGTGCACGTGCTCCCCAACGGCTTCGACCGCGGCGAGGATGTCGCCGACGTCTCCCTCGGGGAGGGCTTCTGGTTCGTCTATACCGGTCGTCTCTACCGCCGCCTGGAACAGACCGCTCACTTCCTCGACGCCATGGCTCAGCAAGCGGACGACGTCAACGTCCTCTTCCTGGGCATCGACGACCCGGTGATACGAGCGTACGCCGAGCGCCTCGGCTGCCACACGCGCGTGCACCTCCGTCCCTTTGTGCAGCGACCACAGGCGCTCGGCTTCCAGAGAGCCGCCGACGCCCTGCTGCTGGTGACCGGATTGGCGCCCGAATCGCTCTCCAGCAAGGTGTTCGAGTACCTCGCCAGCGGACGGCCGGTATTCGCGATCACCCCGTCAGGCTCCGCCGCGGCGCGCCTCCTGGCCGACGCCGGCGGCGGACGAGTGGTGCCTCCCGAGGCGGATCTCACCGTCGCGCTGTCCCGCTTCATCGCCGATGTCCGCGCGGGCGCCATTCCCCCAGCCGACGAGGCAGCTCTCGCCAAGTACGACGGCAGAGCGCTCACACGCCAGCTTTCGGATTGGCTCGACAAGGTAAGCCAGGAGACGCGGCGATGAAACCCGCCGTCATGAGCCGGAGATCACGCTGACGCCACGCGAAATGCGGGCGGGCGACCCCCCGTGGACGCTCGTGATGAGCGCGGTGACGGCGGCGTTCGCGGCCGGCCTCGGTGTGATAACTCTGGTCACGACGCTCCCCGCGCGCATCTGCCTCGCCTCGCTCGTGGTAGCGGCGATGTGGGCCGTCTCGCAACGGGAGGCCGTCGCGCGCATCCGGTTGACGAGCCTCCTCGCCCTCCTGGCCGTAGCGCTTCCGGGCCTCGCTCTCCTCGGCCCCTCGCTGGGCATGCCTGGCGCGCGAGAGGTCAGTGCCTTCCGTATCGCCTTAGTACTCTTCGTACTCCTCGCGTTCTGGCGCATCCAGCTGGGTCCCCTGCGCATACCGCGACGCCCGTCGAGTCTCTGGAAACCGCTCGGCCTCTGGTACGTATGGCTAGCGATCAGCGCGGTGTGGGCACCCGACAAGGTCGCCGCTCTGCGCTCTTTAGCGGTGCTTCTCTCGATGCTCATCCTCACCGCATGCGTCGCCATCTGCGGCAGCCGAGACGATCTGTTCAGAAGGGCACTGACCGTACTTGGTGGCGTGTTCGCCCTCACCCTGGTTGTGGGCATCGGCGAGGCGCTCACGGGCATGCACCTCCCCGGCTCGGGCGCCGCGCCCGGCGAGCGAGCCGTCGCGACCGCCTGGTTTGTGAACCGTAACGACCTGGCGACCTACCTCGCGCTCTGCTGGCCGTTCGTCCTCCTCGGCGGCCTCCTCGCACGGGGGGCTCGCTGGCGCTGGCTCGCGGTCATCGCCCTCGCCATCTCCACGGTCCTCGTCTTCCTCAGTGGATCGCGCACCAGCCTTCTGTCGATCGCCGTCGCAACGGCGGCCTGCGTGGCGGCCGCGCCCCGCCTTCGATCCTGGCGTAGCGCCCGCCGCCTGTGGGCCGGCGGCGCCGTCCTTCTCTGCCTCTTCGTGGGTGCCCTCGTCCTCGCCAACTACACCGACCTTCCACTCCTCCGCCAGTTCAGGCTGGCGGGAGTCGCCGAAGACATCCAAACTGGTACCGGATCAGGTGGCGCTCGTCTTGAAGTAGCTCGCGCGGGCCTCACCGTGGTATCTCGCTCCTACCTCCTCGGCGTCGGCACGGGCAACGCCGAATCGGTCGTCCGTCAGCCAGACGACTACGACCTCACGGTGGTCAATCTGCACAGCTGGTGGCTGGACGTGTTCGTGAACTCTGGGGTACCCGGCCTGGCCCTGTTCCTGGGCGCCTATGGCGGTCTTTTCGTCGTGTGCTTGAGGACGGCGAGACGGCGAAGCGCCGTCCCCGGAAAGGCGGTCGCGGCCGCCAGCGCGGCGGCGCTGCTCAGCTTCACCATCGGCGCTTTCGGCCCCAGTACCAGCAGCGGATTCGCGCCGCTGTGGGCGCTGCTCGGCGTGAGCATGGCCACCGTGTGGTACACCAGTCGCCACGAACACAATGCCGATGATCTCCCCCGACTGGAGCGGGGATCCACGTGAACGTCCTCCTCCTCTCGCACCTCTACCCAGCGCCCGGCCGCAGCGGAGGCATGTTCGTTCACCACCAGGTTCAAGCACTGAGCGAGCGAGGGGTGAAGACCGTGGTGATCTCCCCCAATCCGGTTGCTTGGGGCATCGGGCGACTCCACCCACGGCTGAAGGAGCGTGCCCGAGTCCCGAGAGAAGACATTCGCGACGGGATACCGGTGAAGTACCCGCGTGTTGTCGTCCTTCCACGGCGCATCCTCTTTCAGCACTCCGACGCCCTCTTCTACCTCTCGCTCCGCCGCCTGCTCCCCGAGCTCCGCGCCGCTGGCATCCAGCTCGTTCACGCACACCAAGCCATGCCAGATGGCGCCGCCGCCCGGCTGATCGCACGTGACCTCGGCGTTCCCTTCCTCGTGACGGTCCATGGCCTCGACGTACACCGGCACCTTGTCGACCACGGCCCCGTCGCGGACAAGACGCGCGCCACCCTGGGCGCGGCCGCGGCCGTCGTCGCCGTCTCCACCCGAGTTGCGACACAGCTCGAGCACGCGGTCGCCGCCGAGCGCTTGGCCGTCAATCACAACGGCATCAGCATCGACCACGACGTGGTGCCGGCGGACGATGCATGGCCCGGCAAGCAGGTAGTCCTCAGCGTCTCCCGCCTGATCGCCAGCAAGGGGCACGCCGACATCATGCAGGCACTAGCGATCATGCGAGCCAGTGGTGTCCAGCCGCTGTGGGTCATCGTCGGCGAAGGACCGCAACGGGCGACGCTCGAAGCGCGCGCCCGCGCTCTCGGCCTTCGTGAGCACGTCCACTTCCTGGGCCAGCAGCCACACGCCCGCGTCCTCGGTCTCATGGCCCGCGCCGAGCTGTTCGTGCTCCCCAGTTGGGAAGAGGGCTTCGGACTCGTCTACGCCGAGGCCATGCAACAAGGCACGGCGACCGTGGCCTGTGCCGGCGAAGGGCCGGCCGATTTCATCGAGCACGGCCGCTCGGGCTTCTTGGTGCCCGCCCACGACCCACACGCCCTCGCCGACATCATGACGCCGTGTCTGCGCAGCGCCGGCGTGCGGCGGCGAGTGGGCGAGGCCGGCAGGGCGGCCGTCGCCGATCTCACGTGGCAACGGAACGCCGAGCGGCAACTGGCCATTTACTCGCGCGTCCTCGAGCAGGCGGGATGTGCTGACCACACGCGCGGCGACCTTCACTGCCTCCCGGAAGGCCTCAACCCTCCCAGCGGGAGTACACCCCGCTCTGCTGGACGGAACTCTCGCTCGCAGGCGCCCCCCTACGTCCCTCGAGAGACGCGAAGCAGCGAGTCACGGCAACCTCGGGTGGCCCACGTCTCGGTTGTGCACCGGCCGGACGATCCGCGCATCTTCGAGCGTGAGTGCAGATCCCTGGCGGACGCCGGCTACGCCGTGTCCCTTCTCGCCCCCGGCGCCGAGGAGCACGAGACTCACGGCGTGCGCCTCGTGAGCCTGCCCCGGCGGCCACGCGCTACGCGGTGGCTGTCTGCCGGCCAACTCTTGGCCCAGCTTCACCGCTTGCGCCCCGACGTAGTGCACGTGCACGACCCGGAGCTGCTCACCCTGTTCCCCCTGCTCCGCCCACTGGGACCTCGCCTTGTCTACGACATGCACGAGTACGTCGGCCAAGCGGTGGCCGGCAAGCACTACATCCCGGCCTCTCTGCGGCGGCCGGCGGCTTGGGGCACGCTGTTCGCCCAGCGGATGCTCGCCTCGCTGGCCGACGGAGTGGTCGGCGTGGTGCCGGAGCAGTTCGAACAGCTTGGCGCACGGCCACGTCTGCGTGTGCTCCTGCCCAACTACCCGCGGTTCGCGCGCTTCAGCCACGCCGCGCCCCGTACGGAGCTCGCCGCCGACGATCGCTTGCGGCTGATCTACATCGGCAGCCTCACCCGCAGCCGCGGCGTCTCGCTGATGCTCGACGTGGTGCGCGACGCGGGTGAGGGAGTTGTCCTGTACCTCGGCGGCGATTTCTACGATCCCGTCTTCGCCGCCGAGGTAAGCCAGCGGGTAGCCGAGGAGCTGCGCGGCCGCGTTCGCCTCCTCGGCCGTATACCGCCGTCCGAGGTTCCCCACTACCTCGCCTCCGCCGAGGTCGTATGGGTCCCAAGCCTCCCGACGGGGCAGTACCGCCGCCCAACGGTGGCGACCAAGCTCTTCGAGGGCATGGCCTGTGGACTGGCGGCACTGGTGTCCGACCTCCCTGGGAGAGCCCCGGTGGTCGCGGGCGAACGTTGCGGCGTACTGGTTCCACCGACCGTCGAGGGACACCTCGCGGGAGTGCGTTCGCTCCTGGCCGCACGATCTGAGATCGCCGCGATGGGCAGGCGCGGCCGCGAGGCAGTCTGCGGCCGCTACTCATGGGAGGTCATCGAGCACCGTCTGGTAGACTTCTACGCCGAGTTGCGCGCACGGCGTCCGGCCTGATGTACCGATCTCTCCAGAGGACCCCGGCGCGGGCGTAGGTTACTCGCAAGAGGTAAACGCCCTGGAAAGGATAGTTCCGTCGTGATCGGTCTCTTCTCGAACGTCCTCGTGCTCGCCCCGCACACCGACGACGGCGAGTTCGGATGCGGCGGCACCATGGCACGACTCATCCAAGAGGGAGCCCGTGTTACCTACGTCGCTTTCTCAACGGCTACACGCTCGGTCCCCAGAGGTCTGCCGGCGGATATCCTCGCCCGCGAAGTGCGCGAGGCTACGGCCACTCTCGGTATTCCCGCGGCGGACCTCCGTGTCTACGACTTCGAGGTCCGCTACTTTCCCACCGTGCGGCAGGACATCCTGGAGCGCATGATCGAACTCAACACCGACATCGAGCCAGACTGCGTACTCATGCCCTCGCTCAACGACCTCCACCAGGACCATAAGACCGTCGCCGAAGAGGGCTTGCGCGCGTTCAAGCGGACCACGGTGCTGGGATACGAGATCCCTTGGAACAACCTGACCTTCAATCATCAGCTCTACATCGAGTTGCAGCCTCACCACCTCGATCTCAAGGTCCAGGCGCTGGCCTGCTACAAGTCACAGCAGCACCGCAACTACGCCCGCGAGGACTACATCCGTAGTTTGGCATTCACTCGGGCGATCGACATCGGCCGCGGGTTGGCCGAGGTCTTCGAACTCTACCGCTGGATCGTCTGAACTCGCTTCCACGATGCCCCGACCCGTATCCATCGTCCTAACGGCAACCGGCTGCCCCGGAGCGTCGACACTCATCCGTATGCTGAAGGCCAACGGCGAGCGCCCGCTCCACGTGCACGGCACAGACTCCCGCCACGACGCGATCGGTCGCTTCCTCTGCGACTCATTCGAGACGGTTCCCTGGGGAACCGAGGACGGGTACATCGAGGGGCTGCTGCGGGTAGTCCGAGAGCAGCGCCCGGACATCCTCTTCGTGCAGTCGTCTCTTGAGGTAGGCCCGGTCTCGCGCTCCCGAACAGAGTTCGAGGCGCTCGGGGCGCGCGTCCTCGTCGCCCATCCGCGAGCAGTCGAGCTGTGCACGGACAAGGCCGCCATGCATGCCGCCTTGTCTCACACCACGGTGCGCCAGCCGCGAATGCTGCTGCCCGGCGACCTCGAAGAATTCGTCGCCGGCGCCCACGCGCTCGGGTATCCCGCCACCCCAGTGTGCTTCAAGCCGCCGGTGGGCAAGGGGTCACGAGGTTTCCGCGTGCTCCGCGCCGACGTCGACCGCGCGCGCATCATCCTGCACGAGCGCCCCAACGACACGACCATGACGCTCAGCGAGTTCGTCAACGTCTTCCGCACCGCAGATCCCTTCCCGAGGCTCATGCTCATGGAGTACGTGGAGGGAGGAGAGTTCACCGTGGACGCGCTCGTCGAACGCGGACGCATGCTGGCCTGCCAGGCCAAAACGCGCGAGGCCATCGATACCGGTCTGGCCATGTCGTTCCGTACCGTGGAGCGAGCAGATCTCGTGGCGGCGGCGGCCACGGTGTGCGCGTGCCTCGATCTCGATTGGTTCGCCAACGTGCAGTTCAAAGGGGACGCACTCCTTGAGGTCAACCCCCGCGTGTCGACCTTCGTCTATCAAGACGACTTCAACCTGCCCTACCTGGGCATCAAGTACGCCCTCGGCGAGATCGGCGCCAGCGAACTGAGCGAGGCACAACGCCTCGTCCGGCCTTCTCGCCACACCGTGCGGTACTACGACCAGGTCTTCTGGGACGCTCCGGAGAGCTGATGCGCGTCCTGTACTTTCACCAGTACTTCGCGACGCGCGCCAGCTCCAATGCCACGCGGTCGTACGAGATCGCCAAGCGCTTGGCCGCGCGCGGCCACCAGGTGACCGTGGTCAGCGGAGACTCGCAAAGCGCTCCGACCAGTGCCCGCTCGCGGCGGTCTCCACGACACCTGGTGCGCCGTGAGACCATCGACGGCATCGATGTCCTCTACCTCTCTCTGCCCTACTCGAACTACTTCTCCGTGGGCCAGAGGCTCGTCTCCTTCTTCGGGTTCATGATCGCGGCCACCGTAGCCGGACTGCTCCAGCCGCGACCCGACGTCGTGTTCGCCACCTCGACACCTCTCACCATCGGCGTGCCAGGGTTGGCGATCTCCCGCCTCGCCCGCGCGCCCTTCGTGTTCGAGATCCGCGACCTGTGGCCCGCCGTGCCGGTGCAGCTGCGGGTCCTCACCAGCCGACCCCTCATCCGCTTGGCCGAATGGCTCGAGACGACGCTCTATCGCCGGGCGCGGCGCGTGGTGGTGCTCAGCGAGGGCTCGCGCGACGCGCTCGTGGCACGTGGTGTCCCGCCGCGCAAGCTCGTCTTCGCCCCCAATGCCAGCGACCTCGACTTGTTCCACCCGCACAACGGAGACGCCGGTTTCCGGCGAGAGCGCGGGCTGGAGAACCACTTCATCGCCCTGTACGCCGGCGCGCTCGGCCGGGCGAACGCGCCGCAACAGATCCTCGACGCGGCAGTGCTGCTGCGCGCCCTCGGCATCGAGCGCGTGCACCTCGTCATCGCCGGCGACGGAGCCGAGCGCCCCGCGCTTCAGGAACGCATCCGCCGTGAACGTCTCAGCAACGTCACCCTCCTTCCCCCACTGCCCAAGACCAAGCTGGCCGGCATCATGGGGGCCGTCGACCTCACGATGACGCTCTTCGCTCCGTACCCGATCCTCTCCACCAACTCGCCGAACAAGCTGTTCGACTCCCTGGCCGCCGGCAGGCCAGTCCTGTGCAACCTCGACGGCTGGCTCCGGCGCGTGCTCGAGGAGGGCGGCGCGGGGATGTACGTGCCCGCCGGCGACGCGGCGGCGTTGGCGATCGCTCTCGCCGCCGCCGCGGAGGAACCCGCGGCCCTGCGCGCGATGTCGATCAACGCGCGCCGCCTGGCGGAAACCACGTTCGACCGCGACCGAGTAGTGGCTCGCGTTGTCGACGCCCTCGAAAGCGTCGCCACCCATGCCTGAGACAGCGGGGAGCAGCCCTCTCGACCCCGAGATGCCGCCGACGCCGGCCACCCGCGACCGCGAACTGGCATGTGGCATCCGCGGCGGCCACGTCCCTCGCGGCTTCTACGTCCGTCACGGCAAACGCGTGCTCGATCTCATCGGCGCGCTGGCGCTCCTGATCGTCCTGGGCCCGCTGATCGCCGTGCTCGCGCTGATCGTGCGGACAACGAGCGGGCCGCCGGTCTTTTTCCGGCAGGAGCGGGTCGGGCAGAATGGTACGCGTTTCCGCATCTTCAAGTTCCGCACCATGATTCCCGACGCCGTGCACCAAGGCGCGGGCCTCTACGTAGCCGACCACGACGAGCGCGTCACGTGGGCGGGCCGGTGGCTCCGAGCCACCAGCATGGATGAGCTGCCACAGCTCTTCAACGTCCTCTGCGGAGACATGAGCCTGGTCGGCCCGCGGCCAAACCTGCCCGTCGTTATTGAACGGTACCGCCCATACTACGAGCTCATCCTCACGGTAAAACCAGGGGTCACCGGCCTCGCCGCCGTTCGTGGCCGCAGCAAACTGCGGCGATCCCAAATGCTCGCCCTAGATCAGGAGTACGCGCGTTCCGTCGGCCTCTTCACCGACCTTGGCTTGTTGGTCGCCAGCGTCCCGGCCGTTCTCCTCCGCCGAGGCGCCGTGGGGGGAAAGACCGCAGAGTACATGGAAGACCTGGACACGCCTCCGGCAGACACCCAGGGAACGTCCACGTACGCCACCACGGAAGGGATGAATACGCCAGAATGACTAGCTCAGCCGAAAAGCAACCCGCCGTTCTGGGAGGCCTCCCAGCGTTCCCGCAGGGCCTCCCCTTGCTCAAGCCCACCCTCCCACCCTTCGACACCGTCGGGCCACAGTGGTCGGCATGCTTCGCCACCGGCACCATGACCAAAGGACCAGCACTAGCCGAGTACGAGCGCAGGATCGCCGAGCACCTCGGCGTGCGGCACGCGCTCGGCGTCTCCTCCTGCACTTCCGGGCTCATTCTGGCGCTCGACCGCTACCGCGGCCGGCGAGCGGTCCTGCCGAGCTTCACGTTCATGGCCACCGCGATGGCCGCGTCCTGGGCGGGGCTGGGGCCGGTCTTCTGCGACGTCGATCCCGATACGTGGTGCCTCGACCCAGCGCGCGTAGAAGAGACGCTCGACCGCGAAGACATCGGCAACGACGACGGGCTCATCCTGCCGGTCCATGTGTTCGGGTCTCCCGCCAACATGAGCGCCTTAGACGACCTCGCTCGCCGCCGTGGCCTGCCCATCATCTACGACGCGGCGCATGGGTTCGGTGCGCGCGCCGGCGATCGACCCGTCGGCGGGCAAGGCGACGCGCAGGTGTTCAGCACGTCGCCCACCAAGCTTCTGATTACCGGAGAGGGCGGCGTAGTCGCTACGAACGACGACGACCTCGCGACGCACGTGCGCGTCGGCAGAGAGTACGGCAACCCTGGCTCATACGACGCGCCTTTCGTGGGATTGAATGCACGACTGCCGGAAGCGAGCGCCCTGCTCGGGCTGGCCAGTCTGGAACTCTTGGAGACCGAAGCCCGCCGCCGCAACGAGCTGGCGCTCGTGTACCGCGAGGAACTTGCGGCTGTGCCCGGGATCACGTTCCAGAGGATACCGACAGAGAACCGTTCCTCCTACAAGGATCTGTCCATCACTGTCGGCCCCGGCTTCGGCTTGAGCCGCGACCAGCTCGTGGACACGCTCGCCGCCGAAGGGATACCGTCGCGCTGCTACTACGTCCCACCAGCCCACCGCCTCACCGCCTTCGCCGCCGGCCACGCACCGGCGGAGGCGTACCTGCCAGTGACCGCGCGCCTGGTCGAGCAGATCGTCTCCTTGCCTCTCTACGGAAGCCTCACGGACGAGCAGGTGCGCATAATCGCCGCGAGCGTCCGCGCCGCGCACGCGCAGGCGCGGGCCCTCGGCCAAGCCCTCCGCACGGGCAACTAGACGCCGCGGAGACGATATGATGCGTCCCATATGAGCACGCGCACCGATTCCGAGATTAATCTCGGCGCCCTTGGACGCGCCTTGGCGGCTCGCTGGTGGCTCATCCTCATCCTGGTGCTCATCGGCGCCGGCCTCGCCGTGGTCATCGCCCACGCGCGCGACGACACGTACACAGCCACAGCCTCCGTGTACCTCGGCCAGGCCACGGACGTCAACGGAAACCCCGTCGCCAGTTTGAACGCCAACCCGCGCGCGGCGGCGTACGTCGCCCAAACCGAGGAGATCCTCGCCGCGGCAGCTCAGCACGTCGGCGCAGCCATGACTGCGGCCAAGCTCCGCAGAGCCTTGCGCGTCGAGATCCCCCCACAACCCGCGCGCACGTCCGGAGTGCCCAACAACCTGGTCAGCATCCACATCTCCAGCGGCGACCCCCGCGTGGCCGCCAAAGCGGCAAACGCCGTAGCACGTCAGCTCGCGGATCGCCTCGCCGCACCCTCCGAGCGGAAGAGTGCCTTGCTCCGCGAGGACATCGCCGCCGGAACCGCGCAGCTCACGACGATCGACGCCCGTATGAAGAGCGCCGAAGCGGCGCTCTCCCACATCGCCGCCGGACCGGGCACCGCGGCCGAAAAGGCCGCGCTGAGCGCACCGTACTTCATGGTCCTTCAATCCGCGGCGACCCTGCGCGAGACCGTGGCGACCGACCTGCGCGCGGCCAGACGAGAGCTCCTCGTCGTTCGCGCCGTCGAGCGTCCGTACGTCGCGAGCACTGCCGCGCCGCCCGCGCGGGCGGCCAGTTCGGGGTGGGGGATCGTCGCTGTCACCGGCGCGCTCGCCGGTGCCATCGTCGGCGTGGTCGCGGCCCTGTGCTGGCGCCGCCGGACGGCGGCCCCGTGAATACGCGGCACGCAGATGGCGCCGTGGTCTGCGTGGCCGGCGCCGGCCTCACGGGCGCGAGCTGGGCCGGGCTCTTCGCGGCCGCGGGCATGCGCGTACGGCTCTTCGATGTCGTCGCCACTCCATTCGAGCATGCGCGCCGGTACGCCGAAGAAGCGGCGCGCTTCCTCGTCGCGCACCACCTCGCGGACCAGGAACGGGCGGCGCGCGGCATCGCCGCCTTCACGGCGACTACAGACCCGCACACCGCCTTCGGCGGGGCAGACGTCGTCCAGGAGTGCGTCCGCGAAGACCTCGCGACCAAACAAGAGGTGTTCGCGCTCGCCGGCCGCCTCACACCACCCGAAGCACTGCTCGCCACCAGCTCCTCGGGTCTGTCCATCAGCGCCATCCAGGTCGCCAGCCAGCACCCTCAGCGCTGCCTCGCGGCCCATCCCTACAACCCGCCCCACGTGGTGCCGCTGGTGGAACTGGCCCCGGGAGAACAGACATCCCCGGAGACCATGGAGCGGGCACGAGCCTTCTACCTGGCAGCGGGTAAGGAGCCCGTCGTGCTGGCGCAAGATGTCCCTGGCTACATCGCCAATCGGCTCTCCGCGGCGCTGTGGCGCGAGGCCATCGACCTGGTTCGTCGCGGCATCGCGAGCGTGGAAGACGTGGACCGCGCCGTCAGCCTCGGACCCGGCCTCCGTTGGGCGGCGATGGGGCCGCACCTCATCTACGACCTCGGCGGTGGACCAGGGGGGATCCGCGCTCACATGGACCATCTCGCGGCGGTCAAGGAGGGCATGCTGCGAGACCTCGCCACCTGGGTGAAGTTCCCCGACGATGTAGCCCAGGTGCTGGAGTCCGGCCTCCAGGCAGAAAAGGGCGCCGCCGACTTCGACAGCCTCTGCCGCTGGCGCGATAACCTCCTCGCGTCCTACGTCCGCGCGCGCAAGGAGCTCGGAGAGCCATCCGCACCGAGCGCCGACGCCGCGGAGTCGCGACCGTCCGGCTGACGGAGCTCCTCCGCTCCGTATACCTCGGGCCGGCGATGCTGCAGCGAGGGGATATCGCGCCGTACGGCGGCCACCAGATTGAAGTCTAGGTCGGCTCCGCACACCCCGACCCCTTCCGCGAGCCGCGCCACCACGCGACCCCATGGATCCACGATCATGCTGTGCCCGTAGCACTCACGATCCCGGCAGTGGAAGCCGACCTGATTGGACGCCACCACGAAGCAGCCATTCTCTATGGCCCGCGCCCTCACCAACACCTCCCAGTGAGCGGCTCCAGTGGCGGCGGTAAAGGCCGAGGGCACGAGCTGCAGGACCGCGCCACGCAGAGTGAGCGCGCGATACAGCTCCGGAAAGCGCAGGTCATAGCAGATGGACAGGCCGGCGGTGACACCCTCGATCTCCGCGGTAACAACCTGGCCGCCGGCGAGCAGGCTGTCGGACTCGCGGTACACGGTCCGCCCAGCGGTCACATCGAAGAGGTGGATCTTGCGGTACACCGCTAGAGACTGGCCGTTCGGCGCGAAGAGCACACTCGTGTTGTACGAGCGATCCGCGACACCGGTTCCTTCGTAGATGGATCCAGCCAGGAGGAATATCCCTAGGTCCGCGGCGAGTTCGCTCGCCAGCGTGCTGCTCGGCCCATCGAGGAGCTCGGCATGCGCGGCGATGCCACGAGCGGAGCCCTTGTAGTTCCACGTCTCCGGAAGTACTACGAGACGGGCGCCGGCGGCGGCCGCACGCCTCACGAGACGCGTCGCCATCGCCCAGTTGGCGGCGACGTCGTCTTGGCTATTGAGCTGAACACAGGCCACTCGCATGCTCATCCCCGATCAGTTCGCCGCGCGGCTGCAGGCCACCAGCGTGAGGATCTCGTAGGCCACCGTGGCCGCGAGCGTGGTGGTGAGATGGGCGCAGTCCAGGTCGGGGGCTACCTCGACCACATCCGCGCCCGCCAGATCCAGCCCCCGGCAGGCGCGCAGCAGGGCGAGGGTCTGGGCCGAGGTGGGACCGCCAACCTCGGGCACGCCCGTGCCCGGGGCGAACGCTGGATCCACGAAGTCGATGTCGAAGGTCAGGAAGGCCTTGCCCGCGGCACGGTCGACGGCCGCCGCGATCATGCCGGTGCCGAGCTGAACGAGCTCGTCCCAAGGGACCAGCGTGAACCCCATGTCGCGAGGCTCCTCGAGGTCTCGCGGCCCGTACAGACCACCACGCATCCCCAGCTGAGTCGACCGCTCGGGGTCGACGAGGCCCTCTTCCACCGCCCGCCGGATCACGGTCCCGTGCGTGTACTTCTGGCCGAAGTACTCATCCCACGTGTCCACGTGGGCATCGAACTGGACGAGGGCGAGGGGGCCATAGCGCGCGGCGGCGGCACGCAGCTCCGCGAGCAGCACGCTGTGGTCGCCCCCCAGACCGAGAGGAACAGCGCCGAGGTCATCGGCGTCATGGATCTCGCGCAGCGTCTGTTCCATGAGCGCCAGCGACGTCTCCGTAGACCCGGGTGCCACCACTGAGTCACCGTAGTCGACAGCGGACACGTGCTCCCATACCTGGAGGCGCTGGGCTGGATTGTAGTCGGGACGGAGCGCCAGCGAACCTTCACGGATACCCTTGGGGCCAAAGCGAGCGCCAGTACGGAAGCTCACGGCCGTGTCGAAGGGCAGTCCCACCACGGCGACATCCACTCCGGAGAGGTCCGTGACCTGCGGAAGCCGCAGGAACGTGCTGGTACCCGCGAAGCGGGGCATGACCAGCGGATCGGCAGGGTGGTATCCCTTCATCGAGTGCTCCTTTGCCGTGTGGTCAAAGTATGGCACGAGCTCGCCCGCTTGACACAGCGACCACAGTGAGAGAGATTGCGCCTCATGGATCGCTCAGGCCGTCACCTCTGGTCCGGACGCCGCTGGCGCGCCCCGCGCGCCTGATCCTCAACACCCGTGCGGGAACAACCCGCGTTCCTCCCACCGCCATCGCGCGTCTCGTCGCAGCAGTTCTGCACACCACGCGTCATTCGGCGTCATTTCGACCGTAGCAGGAGGTCTTCGTGAACAAGAAGTATCTATTGGACGAGGGGAAGATTCCCGAACAGTGGTACAACATCGCGGCGGACTTCCCGGAGCCGCCCGCCCCACCGCTCCATCCCGGCACGCTGCAACCGGCGGGCCCCGACGACCTCGCTCCGCTCTTTCCCATGGGCCTCATCATGCAGGAGGCGGCTACCGAGCGCTTCATCCCCATCCCAGACGAGGTGCGCGCCATCTATCGCATCTGGAGGCCCACGCCGCTCATCCGGGCCACGGGACTCGAGAAAGCTCTCGGCACCTCCTCCAAGATCTTCTACAAGCACGAGGGCGTTAGCCCCGCGGGCTCGCACAAGTCCAATACCGCGGTAGCGCAGGCCTACTACAACAAGCAAGAGGGCTGTCTCCGGCTAACCACGGAGACAGGCGCGGGACAGTGGGGATCGGCGCTCTCGATGGCCTGCCGAATGTTCGGCTTGAGCCTGCAGGTGTACATGGTCAAAGTGAGTTACCACCAGAAGCCGTACCGGCGCAGCATGATGCAGCTCTGGGGCGCCGAGGTGTTCGCCAGCCCATCGGACCGTACGCAGGCTGGCCGCGCGGTGCTGGCGGCCGATCCTGATTCGAACGGCAGCCTTGGCATCGCCATCTCGGAGGCCGTCGAGGCAGCCGCTGGGCGCGACGACACGCACTACTCTCTGGGGAGCGTGTTGAACCACGTCCTGTTGCACCAGACCATCATCGGCGAAGAGGCCATCGAGCAGTGTGAGATGGCCTCGGCTTACCCCGACGTGGTTATCGGCTGCGTCGGCGGCGGCTCAAGTTTCGGCGGCATCGCCTTCCCCTTCCTGCGCCGGAAGATCGAGGGTCTGCACGACACGCGTTTCCTGGCGGTGGAGCCTACCGCCTGCCCCTCGCTCACCAAGGGCACCTTCGCCTACGACTTCGGCGACGAGGCGAAGATGACGCCGCTCCTGAAGATGCATACGCTGGGCCACGACTTCATGCCGGCAGGCATCCACGCCGGCGGCCTGCGCTACCATGGTATGAGTCCGCTCATCAGCCACGCCTACCACCTCGGCCTCATCGAGGCGGTGGCCGTTCCTCAGATCACCTGTTTTGAGGCGGCGAAGCAGTTCGCGGCGACCGAGGGCATCGTCCCCGCGCCAGAGTCTTCACACGCCATCCGCGTGGCGATCGACGAGGCCAAGCGCGCCGACGAGGAAGGTGTCCAGCGGAACATCCTCTTCAACCTCACTGGCCACGGCCTCCTCGACCTGGCGTCCTACGACGCCTTCCTGGCCGGCCAGCTTCAAGACTACGAGCATCCGGAGGCGGCCATCGCCGAATCCGTGGCCAAGCTTCCCCAGGTAAGCTGACGCGGACGTCCCGCGGATAAAGCCTTCGTCGTGGGGCGGAACCACTCGCATCGGGGTGGTTCTGCCCCACGACGAACAGCCGGTCTGGTAGCATCACCCCCACGTCAATTGTCCACCATTACTTAGGGGAAGTAGCTGCCCGATCTCTCGTACTACCGCCGGGCGTGGTTGATCACCGCGATCATCGCCGTGCTCACGCTCGTCGCGCTGCGCCCCACATACGTACCTCCCCTGTCCCAGGAGCCGACGTCATTCGACGGGCAACGAGCCCACGAGGACCTGCGCACCCTGACCGCCGACTTCCCTCGCAGGATCGCCGGCTCCGACACCGACAACCAGGCGATGCTCTGGATCGGCAACCGTCTCGAGGAGATCGGCCTACGACCTCACTTCGAGCCCTTTGTCGCTCGCATCGAAGACCGCGAGCGGCCGCTGCAGAACATCTGGGCGGAGTCGAAAGGGTCGAGAGCAGAGGTCATTCTGCTCATCGCCAACCGCGACTCGCCACCGTTCTCCACACAAGGGGCAGATAACAACGCCTCGGGCGTAGCTGCGCTTCTCGAACTCGCCCGCGTCTTCACCCTCCAGAGTCACACCTATCGCTTCATCTTCCTCTGGAGCGACGGCGACACTTACGGAGCGCTAGGAACGCAGGATTTCCTCAGGAAACACCCGGAGATCACCGTGCGAGCAGCTCTCGCGTTACAACAGGTCGGACTGGCCGGAGCGCGTTCCATCGAGCTGGAGGGTTGGAGTGCTAGCGACAGCACCGCCCCTCCGTGGCTCTGGGAACTGGCCAGCAATGCCGGCTCAGCCGAGGGGGGCATCAAGACACCGCTGCCGACGCTCACTTCGCAGGTCCTCCACCTCGCCATGCCTGTGGGAGGTGGCAGTCAGGCTCCCCTGGTCGCCGCGGGCATACCCGCGTTGACGCTCCGCGCCAGCGGAACACGGCGGCCATCTCCCGACCTGGACACGGTGTCCACGACGTCGGCGCGCACGCTGACCAGGCTTGGGCGCACAACGGAACGGCTCGTGATGTCCATCGACGCGGTGGAGACAAACGTGTCGGGGAGCGGCCGCGCGGTGTTCTTCTCTCGCGGCCGCGCCCTCCCAGGAATCGCCGTCACGCTGGTCCTCCTCGTACTGCTGGCCCCGCTCGCCACCGTCGTCTGGCGCCTCGCTGTGGCCAAGCCCCACAGCCGGCGCCTGGGCCCGGCGCTCTTCCTCTACCTGCTGCGCATTGGCCCCTGGTTCCTGATGCTCCTCCTGCTGTACTTCGCCAATCTCACCACGATGCTGCCGCGAAGCGCCGGCGCGGCCTTCTCCCCTGATAGCCGTGTCGCCCACAGCCCGCAGTACCTCCGGGCCTTTCTTCTGGCCGCCCTCCTCGCCCTTCTCGTCCTCTACGCGCACGCGATCGAGCAGCGTTTCCTGCGTCGCACTCCAGTGCCGCCCGAACATACCGTCACGGTAGTCCACTACGCCCTGCTGGCACTCGCCGTGCTCGCCCTCCTGGTCAACCCGTTCACCGTCGTGCTGCTGCTTCCGGCGGCCATCTGCTGGCCACTTGCCAAGCCGGGGCCCTGGCCAGTCTCCCGTCTCCCCGCCTGGCTGGGCCTGATCGGCCTCGGGGTTGCGCTGATCTACTTCGGGGCACGCCTCCACCTTGGGTGGCATGTGTGGTGGTACTTCCTGTTGCTGATCGAGAACCGGACGGTTCCCGTCGGCGCCGCGCTCGCCGGCATCTGCTTTGTGGCAGCAGCCATCCATCTCGGACACCATCTGTGCCGGCCCTCGCAGAAGAGACCACGCGAACTTACATCTCGACGTTCACCCGCAGCGCAAGCGGAACCGCCGGCCAGGAACGCGGCGGGTCCTCAGCCACCGCTCTCTCAGTAATCGTCCTGCGACAAGGACTGCTCGAGAGCGCGCTCCACATCAGCATCGAGAGACGCCTCGCCTCCCGCGGGCACTATACCTTCGCCGGCATCGCGGGACAGGAGAGCGGCCTCGCCGCTCGTCATCGCGTCGAACGCCTTCGCCTTCAGCCGAGTCCGCGTCAGTTCGATGCGCCGGCGCATCTCCGCCTGGTCCATCGGAACCTGAGGTGAGGCCAGCTCCTGAGTCACCTCATCGGTGCTCTCCCACGCCGCAGGCACGACAGACGTTGATTCCGCCACCGACTCCACCGCCGAGCTTCGCTCGCTCTGGCTTCCGCCATCCATCAGCGGCTGGTCCTCCGCAGGTGCCACCGCGGCAGTCGGCGATACAGCCTCGACAGGCTGTACCTCGCGCTCTTCCGCCGCTAGCGCCTCGGCGACGACCAATTCACCCTGGCTCACTGGCGAACTCGCCGCGCCGACCACCGCTTCCAGCTCCGGCGCGGGTACATCACTCTCGCTGGCTATCTCGAGGTACTCATCCCGCTCGGCGGCGGGCAGCCGCCCGCCCCCCGAAGGCTCGGCGAGATCCGCGGCGAGCACAGGTCCCTGGTCAAAGCGGCCGGATGCCTCGCCCGTCTCGTCCATACCCCTGTCGCCCAGCGACGCCGTCTCCTCAGATGGGAACGACGCCCACGCGTCGCCGGCGAGAGCCGCCTCCCGCGGCTGCCCCTCAGCCTCATCCGGCGCGCGCGTCGGGGTAACGGCAGGCGTGTCCTCCGGTGCTGGCCACACACGCACGTCCTCCGGACGGAGCTGCGTGCTCGCCATAGGCTCTGCGACCTCAGGATACGTGTCGGCCGCCGCCACAGGCTCTTCCACCGCCGCCTCCTCCTGCGACCAGGCGGCGGGTACCTGCTCAGCCACCGGCGGCATCGGCCACTCTGGCGTCGGCTCTTCCTCGACAGACGTGATCGCGTCCTCCGCTTGCTCCCCCCAGGCTGGTTCGGCCTCGAGGACGGGCGCGCCGTCCGCTGCCTCGCTCTCCGCCACTGCTTCGTCAGGCCGGCTCTCAACCGCCGCGGTATCGCCAGACACCTCCGGTACCTCAGGCGCCGTGCTCACGGCGGCGGGCTCTGGTTGCGATGGGGTGGCAGCCGATTCGGACGGCCAAGCTTCCGCTTCCTCCCCAGGCGTAGCCGGCGGGATGTCCACGACCTCAAACGGCCGGTCGAGCGCCTCCCGCACCGCTTGCCGCGTCTCCTCCACTCGAGCCCGAAGGTCGGCAACCTCGGCTACGGATGGCGTTGGCGGCGAAGCCACCGGCGCTATCTCCGCCTCCGCAGGCGTGGCGACCTCTGCCAGGACGACGGGCCCCGCGGTCGACACGGCGACCGGCTGCGACACCGTCTCCTGCGAGACAGAACTCGCGGGCTGCTGCTCTAACGGACCTTCGCGGAGGTAGTCACGCAGGCGGTCGCGAAACATCCTGCGCCACTCGCCCCCGCTCTTCGGCGAGAGGAGCAGCGCCGCGACCGCCCCCATCGCGGCGCCGATCACGAATCTCATCAGCCGGTTCATCGTCGCCTCCTTGGCTCTCGAGAAGGGCGACGGCACAACGTGAGCCGCGCCCTGGAATCTCCCTGGACTCTATTCGACACGTCTATGCGTTCGCTTGAGAGTTCCCGGCTAAGCTCGCGAATCCCCAGGTCAAGAGAGACGGTCCGCGACCACTGTTTCCGGGGAGGCCAAACGAACTACCGCCACCCAGCTCTCGCCGAACTTGCCGCTCAGTGCGACGCCGACCTCACGCAAGGCTACGGGCGCCAATCCCGGCGCTACCGCCACCGGAGCCATCGGCCGATCGTCGGCCTGATAGCGCAGCACGCCATCCTCCAGCTTGAGCAGCAGCGGCTGATCGGACAGCTCCCGCAGCCGGTGGACACAGGCCGCGCTAACCCGGACAGTATGGCTCACGATCGTCCCCGGCGGTGTATCGATGCGCCGTTTCACGTGCGTCGCCGCCAGCCAGGCGAACGCCAGGAGAACCGGCACGCTTACGCCGACGAGCACGAGGAGGAGCGTTAGATTCCCGGTCATACGCTGTCCTCGCCCTCCTCGCCTCCGCTCCGCCCGCGCAATTCTTCCGCCATGGTCACCTCCGCGCCACAGATGGGTTGGTAGTACACCGTGCCGACAAGCTCGTCGGGCAGGTACTGCTGTTCAACCCAGCCGCCGAAGCTGTGCGGATACTTGTACCCTTGGCCGTGTCCTAGACCCGCAGCGCCGCGGTAGTGCGCGTCGCGCACGTGAGGCGGAGGCGGCAGGTTGCCGTGTCGCCGCACGTCGGCCAGCGCCGCGTCAATCGCCTTGATGGAGGCGTTGCTCTTCGGTGCTAGGGCGAGGTATGCCGCCGCCTGGCACAGATTGATCCGGCACTCCGGCAACCCCACGAACTCAACCGCTCGCGAGGTGGCGACCGCCACCCCCAGCGCCTGCGGATCGGCGTTGCCGATGTCTTCGCTCGCGAACACGATCATGCGGCGAGCGATGAACTTCGGGTCCTCGCCGCCCTCCACCATGCATGCCAGGTAGTAGATGGCGGCGTTCGCATCGCTGCCCCGCAAGGCCTTGATGAACGCCGATATGGTGTCGTAGTGAGCATCGCCGGCGTCGTATCTCACCGGCGTCTTCTGCGTCGCGTCGCGCAGTGCGGCCACGGTGATGGTCTGCGGTGGTCCGCCGGGCGTAGCCCCTACGGAACGAGTGACCGCCTCGAGAGCGTTCAGGGCGATGCGCGCATCGCCGCCGGCGATCTCTGCCAGCACGGCCTCGGCACCAGTTTCCACGCGCAAGGGCAACTCGCCCAGCCCTCGCTCGCGATCGGCCAGCGCGCGCCGTACGAGTACCTCGATCTCCTGGTCCGTCAGCGGCTCGAAGCGATAGAGCTGGCAGCGCGAGAGCAGCGCGGAGTTCACCTCGAAGTAGGGATTCTCCGTGGTCGCCCCGATGAGGAATACGATGCCGTCCTCGATGGCATGCAGCAAGGCGTCTTGTTGTGCCTTGTTGAACCGGTGGATCTCGTCGATGAAGAGGATGGTGCGCGCCCTATCGAGCGCGCGCGCCTCGCGGGCGCCCTTGATGGCCGCGCGCACGTCCGCCGTGCCGGAGTTCACGGCGGAGAGCTGAGCGAATCGCGCCCCCGTCTCGGCGGCGATTACCCTGGCGAGCGTAGTCTTCCCGGTGCCCGGCGGGCCGAAGAAGATCATCGAGAAGAGCTCGCCGCGCTGAATGGCCGCCCGCAGGACGGTCGTGGGTCCGATCAGGTGATCCTGCCCCAGGAATTCGGCCAGCGTACGCGGCCGCATACGCGCCGCGAGCGGTGCCTCGGCTTTGACTGTGTCCTCTGGAAGGGAGAAGAGGTCCAAACTCCCACCTCTGGTATGATCGAGTTCGATGGTCCGGGTGCTGGTCCTGAACACCACAGACGAGCCGCTGAGTGTGTGTTCCGCGCGGCGCGCCGTCGTCCTTCTCCTAAAGGACAAAGCCGAAGTGATCACGTACTCAAGCCGGACCTACCACTCCGAACTGCTCACGCTCTCGGTGCCGCACGTGATCCGCTTGCGCGAGTACGTCGTGGTTCCACGAGGGCTACAGCGCCGGATGAGTCGTCGCGCGGTCTTCGCCCGCGACCAGTATCGCTGCCAGTACTGCGGCAGTAACTGTGACCTTACCCTAGATCACGTGATCCCCCGATCGAGGGGCGGCGATCATAGCTGGGAGAACGTCGTCACATCGTGCGCCCCCTGTAACGCGCGCAAGGGCGACAAGACGCTGACGGGGGCGCGCATGGCGCTCGCGCGACGCCCTCGCCCACCGGGACCCTTGAGCTTCGTGTTCCGTTCCACCGACACGGTACACGATTCATGGCTACCCTACCTGAGCCTCGCGAGCTCTTCGTAACACGAGCCTGCCACGCGCTCAGCCGCACCACCCTCGCCCGCTGTTCAACCGTACCCGCCGCGGTCCCTGCCTCTCTACGAATCACGCTGCCGCACCGTCGAGGGCCCGGGTACTCCTCGCCGCACCGGCATATGCTACGCCGCCGCGCACGTCTCGGCGAGGCCACCCGCGCACCAATGACTGCGGGCTGCCAGGGGCGTATGATCTGCGCATGTTCATCACGGAAGATAGACGACCGCAGCTGCAGGTAGGCGACGCGCAACCGTCGCCCATCGACCGTTGTGAGGTGCACCGCGACGTCGATCGTTCGCTTCTCACCGCCGTGATCCGCAACGGTGAGCCCGTGACGTTCGTCTCCGGCCAGCTGGTGACGTTGTGGGCCGACGACAGCGTGGTCTTCCAGGGTCGAGCCATCGATGAGTACACCGTGCTCGACCTGATCTCGACGGCCGACGACAGCGACCTCGCCGACGGCGAGCAGATCTAGCGGCCTGGTTTCGTCGGCTGTTCCGCTGACGCTGGCGTCGCTTTGTCCGTGAGCGCCCACCGCGCGAATACCGGACCGTCGTCGTGCTCTCTCGAGCCGTAATGCCCTCGAGGTGCCGCGCCGAAGATCGGCTTTAGTTCGCGGAGGGAGAGGGTGAGGGACTCGGCGAGGGCAGCGCCAGATCGGAGGCGGTCAGAAGGCGGCGGCCCCAGGCGAAGTCCGTCTTCCAGCTCCAGCCATCCCAGTTGAGCGACGCGATACTCACGCCGGCGGAAGAACCGGTCGAGTGAATGAACCATCCGTTACCCATGTAGATACCGGCGTGGTAGATGCTGCTTGCCGTCGAGGCCGACCCCTTGGGACCCCAGAAGAGGATGTCGCCGGGGCGGAGCTTCGCCCTTGTGATCCGTGGTTTGGCCGCGGCGGCCATGGCCGCCGCCGTGCGCTGTGTCACCGGAATTGGATAGCCGTACTGGATCTTCATGACCCACCACACAAAGCCAGAGCAGTCAAAGCCACCGTGTGCCTGAAGCCCGTAGGGTGAGTTCACGGTCGGATACTCGCCACCGTAGATGTGAGGGTAGCCCTCGTACCGAAGGGCGAAGCCGAGGATCTCCTTCTGGCGGGCGCTGAGTAGAGGCAGCTTGACTTCGTTGAACCGACTCAGCGAGCTGACACGCCACGCGGGCACTCGCAGAGCTTGGGAGAAAGCATACGCGGCGTGGTCGCGACGAAGCACCTCTGTAGGCAGCCGCTCCAGCTTGTCCTGACTGGCGGGGTGGTTGAATCGCAGACCGAAGTACCGCGCCGCGACTTCAGAGGGGAAGGAGGTGCGGACCGGCGGCCGCCAGTCGTCGTTTGGCTGCCACTTGCCCGGTGCTAGCGCGCTCAGCATGCTCCAGTCGGCCCTCGGGTACTTCGCGCGGATCATGCGCACCAGCGAGCGATGCGCCTGCCAGACAACCGCCGCCTGATCCGGCCTGAACTCACGATCAGCACACGTCCCCATGAACCCGAGGGCCAGGACTCTCTGGATATCTCCGTAGTACGGATGATCCTCGGGCACGTCGATCAGCTCTCGCGGGGTGAACGGCTTAGCCTGATTCCCGCTGGCCATCACGAGCGCCCGGGCTAGCTGGGCCCGCGTCATGGCCTGAGCCGGACGAAAAGCCGTGCCTTGGAAGTCGTCCAGGAGGTTACGGCCACCGATCCGCTGATCGGTAACCCAGCCGATGTAGGTCCGCGCCCACTGCGAGCTGCCCACGTCGGGGTACGCCAGCGCTCGCGCGACAGTCGGCCGAAGCAGGATGAGAGACGCCAGGAGCAGCGGCGCCAGTATGAACAGGCGCCGCGAGACAGGACCGGTCACACCGCCCCGCTGGTCTCGCGGCCGCCGGCGTTGAGACGCCCGATTGCGTGTCCATTCCGCGCGCACCATCGCAGTATCGGGCTTTTGACCGTCTCCCTTGAGCGTCTGCGTCTAACCGGCACGGGTCATCGAAGGCCTGCCGCACCTGCGTGTTCGAAACCCTCGCCCGCCCTTTGGAGCGGCCGACGCAGGGCTCCGAACACGCCCGGCCAAGCGCCCCTTGCCGCTGGACCGCGCCGCGGTTATCCTAGTGAGTACGTGGATAGCCGCCAGCGAATACGATGACCATAGCCCGTCGAACAGCCCTCACGCTCGCCCTAACGGGTCGCCGCCTGGCCCTCGCCGCGGCCATAGCAACGTGCTGCGCGCTGTGCGCGGGCGGCATCGTCCTCTCATCGACAGCCAGCGCCGCCGAGAGTGTCCTGTTCAACATCTCGGGTCGCGGGTTTGGCCACGGCATCGGCATGTCGCAGTACGGAGCGTGCGGCTATGCGCGCCGCGGGTGGACCTACAGGCAGATCCTCGCGCACTACTACTCGGGAATCTCCTTCGGTCGCGTAGCGAACGCGAGGGTGAGAGTGCTGCTGGCGGACAGGCAGCCCAGCGCAAGGGTCTCGGCGGCCACCAGTTTCCGCGTGGTGGCCGGCAGCCGCAAGGTCACCATCCCGGGAAACACGCGCGCTGTGGTGACCTACACGGCGGCCGGCACCTATAAGGTGGTAGCCGGTACGCGTACGTGGACCTTCTCCCAGCCGGTGCTCTTGGTGCCCGGCAAGTCCCGGCTGCGCCTCGCCAACACTAATCAGAACGGCTGGGGCACCAGCGCCAACGTGCACTATCGAGGCTCGCTGCGAGTGGTCCACTTCACCGGCGGACTCTCGGTCATCAACGTACTCACCCTGGAGAACTACCTCCGCGGCGTCGTGCCGCGCGAGATGCCGGCATCTTGGCCGGCGGCAGCACTCAGGGCGCAGGCCGTCGCCGCGCGGTCGTACGCCGCGCAGCGCATCGGCTCGAGCGGCGCGTTCGATCTCTACTGCACCGCGCGCAGCCAGGTGTACAACGGCGCCGACGGCGAGGCCGCTACGACCAACGCCGCCGTCAGTGCCACCAGCGGCGTTGTTCCCACCTATCGTGGCAAGCCCATTTCGGCGTACTACTTCTCCACCTCCGGTGGTTTTACGGAGAGCATTCAGAACGTCTGGGGCACCAGCCCGGTCCCCTACTTGAAAGGCGTAGCAGATCCTTACGACAGCATCTCTCCGTATCACCTCTGGCCAGACAACCCGATCCGCTCTTCGGCCGCGACTGTGTCCTCCGCCTTAGGCGCCAGCTACTCTCCGGCGGGCACGCTGCAGACCATCGTCGTCACGAAGCGCGGTGTATCGCCCCGAGTGGTCACTGCCTACGCGATCGGGGCGAGCGGGGTACGGGAGCTCTCCGGATCGCTCCTGCGCGCACGTCTTCGGCTGCGAGACACCTGGTTCACGGTGCGGACGCTGTCGGTGGCCCCTAGTTCTCGTCCCCGTACTACGATCACCTATGGCAGTTCCATCGTGCTAAGTGGTCGCACCTTCCCCGGCCTGGGCTCGAATCAGCGGCTCCAGCTCTTCACGCGCGTCGGCAGCGGCGCCTGGACGCCGAAGTATGTGCCCGCCACCAGCATCAAGCCTGGGGCGGTCGCCCTGCCCGGAGGACGTCGCGCCACGTTTAGCTCGTACGCAGCTACCGCGCGACCCACCGCGCTGACGACCTACTACTTCGCGCTCGGGAAGGCCCGCTCTCCGCTCACGAGCATCGCCGTGCGCCCAATCCTGCGCCTCGCCGCCTCCACCTCAACTCCCACCGCGGGAGAGGAGGTCACCTTCACCGGGACCGTAACGCCAGCATCTCTGGCGGGGACAACCGTCACTCTCCAGTGGTTCGACGGAACTACCTGGGCGACACTCAGCACCGCGGTGCTCGGCACCGGCGGCACAGCGTCGCTCACCTGGGTGCCGCCGGCGGAGGGCAGCTTCCTCGTCCGTCTGCGCATACCGGCGGCGAAGGGCATGGCGGCGGCGCTCAGCGAGGAGATCCCGTTGACGGTAGCCGCCGCGGCCAGCCCTAGCCCGTCACCGTCACCGTAACGCCCGTCGCGGCCGGCACCGCAGCTTAGAGCTCACGGGTCGTTCCGAGTTCACGCTCCAGCAACTCGTCAACCGCCGACGGATCCTGGTGGCGGACGATCTCGCCCTCCACCATGTAGATCACCGCTTCGCAGATGTTGGTCATGCGGTCTGCCATGCGCTCGAGGTAGCGTGCCACGGTGAAGACGATGATCAGCGAATCAAGTCGCTCGATGTCCTCGCGAATCGCTTGCTTCAGCTCGCCGAGCAGCCTCGCGAACAGCTCGTCGACCTCGCGATCCTCAGCCAGGACCCGCCGGGCTAAAGCGACATCTCTCTGCACTAGTGCATCCAGCGTCTTGCCGAGGAGCAACTCTATACGCCGTGCCATCTGCAGCATCGTGTGCGGAATGGCGATGCGGGCCTCCCGTGCCAGCTCGATGGTACGCGCGCAGATGTTCGCACTCAGGTCGCCGATCCGCTCGAGCTCGTTGTCGATGTGCGCTACGGCCATGATGAAGCGCAGGTCGCCCGCTACCGGTTGATGGAGCGCCAGTATCTTGAGGACTTCTTCCTCGACCTCTACCTCGTACTCGTCAATAGCCGGGTCCGTGCTGATCACCTCGCGGGCAAGCGTGCAGTTGCCGCTCTCCAGTGCCTCCAGCGCCTTGTGCAGGTTCTCCTCGACCAGCGCACCCAGTCCGAGGATGCTCTTCTTCAAGTGCTCTATCTCACGGATGAGATGGTGGGACATGCGGAGATCTCCTCTCAGCCGAACCGGCCAGTGATGTAGTCCTCGGTCTGCTTCTCTCGCGGGTTAGAGAAGATCCTGGCGGTCTCGCCGTATTCCACGATACGACCGAGGTGGAAGAAGGCGGTGTAGTCGGAGACACGCGCGGCTTGCTGCATGTTGTGCGTGACCAAGACGATGGTGTACTCACGTTTGAGCTGCTCGATCAGATCTTCGATCTTCCCCGTGGCGATAGGGTCGATGGCCGAGCAGGGCTCGTCCATGAGCACCACCTCGGGCTCCGACGCGATAGCGCGGGCGATACACAGCCGCTGCTGCTGACCTCCGGAGAGGGCGTTCCCGGGCTCATTCAGCTTGTCTTTCACCTCGTCCCAGAGAGCAGCCCGACGCAGTGCCTGCTCGACTCGGTTTCGCAGCTCGGCGCGGTCGATGCGATAGTGCAACCTGAGCCCGTAGGCGATGTTGTCGAAGACCGACATAGGGAACGGGCTTGGCTTCTGGAAGATCATACCGACGCGGCGGCGCACCTCTAGAACGTCCATCTCGGTCGAGAGCAGGTCCTTGCCGTCGAGGAGCACGCGCCCACGTGCTTTCTGGTCGCGGTAGAGCTCGAAGATACGGTTGAAGATGCGGATGTGCGTAGACTTCCCGCAGCCCGACGGCCCGATGATGGCCGTCACCCTGTTCTTGTAGTAGTCGATCGTATTGTCGAAGAGCGCCTGCTGTTTACCGTAGAAGAAGTCGAGGTGTTCCACACTGATCTTGGTCGCGCTCATGCTCTCCGTCCGCTGATCGGCTGTGTACCGGTCGCTTCGCGAGACACCGCCCACCTCAATTCGGGGCGGCATGACCGGTTCGTGCTCCACCGCTGCCTTGTACGCCGTCATTACCACTCCTTGCCCCGCTGCAGGATGAGGCGAGCCAGGAGAGTAGCCCCGAGCACGCCAACGATGATCAGAAGCGATGCCCCCCATGCCTTGTCGACCCAGTCCGGATAGGGCGACATGGCGTAGCTGTAGATACCCACCGTCAGGTTGGCCGTAGGCTGCGTGACGTCCCACGACCAGAACTGATTGTTGAGCGCCGTCAGTAAGAGCGGCGCGGTCTCGCCGCTCACACGCACCACGGCGAGGAGGGCGCCGGTAATCAGACCGCTGCGCGCCGCCCGGACCACTACGCCGAGGATCACCCGCCAGCGCGGCGCACCCATGGCCAGGGCCGACTCGCGCAGCTCGTTGGGGACCAGGTTGAGGATGTCCTCCGAAGTTCGCGCCATCACCGGAAGCATGATGATGGCCAGGGCCAAGGCGCCGGCGAGGCCCGAGAAGTGCCCCATCGGCCTCACGAAGACGCTGAAGACGAACACCCCTACGAGGATCGAGGGGATGCCGACCATGACATTGCCGATGATCCTGACGACGCCGGCGAGGCGCCCGTTGCGCCCGAACTCCGCGAGATAGATCCCGGCGAAGAACCCGAGGGGGATGCCGGCGGCGGCGGCGATCAACGTCATCACGATGGTCCCATAGATGGCGTTGAGTACACCGCCGCCCGGTTCCCCAACCGGCGCGGGCATCTGCGTGAAGAAGCTCCAGCTCCACACCTTGGCGCCGCGACGCGCCACCTCGGCCAGGATCCAGAGCATGGCGCCGATCCCGATCGAGGCACCGATCCAGGCGGTCGCTCGAACCGCCAAGTCCGCCGCCCTCCGGCGCCGCACCGATCGCTGTCCGATCGTCGCGTTCATGCACGGCCTCCAACCCGCTTGCGGACACGGCGCAGCCAGAGCTGGGCAATCAACTGGAACAGGATGGTGGCGGCGAACAGGATCAGACCCAGCTCGACGAGAGAGGCACGATGAAGATCACCCGCGGCTTCCGGAAACTCGTTGGCGATGTTCGAAGCGATCGTGTAGCCGGGGTCGGTGATCGACCAACTGAAGAGGTGGCTACCGCCGATGACGTACGCTACCGCCATGGTCTCGCCGACCGCTCGCCCGAGCCCGAGGAAGAAGGCCCCGACGATGCCACCGAGGCCATAGCGCAGGCTCACTTTTCGCGTGACCTCCCACGTCGTCGCACCCATGCCGAACCCCGCCTCTTTGACCACCTGCGGCACCATGCGCAACACGTCGCGCGACACGGCGGTGACGAATGGCAGGATCATCAGGGAGAGGATGAGACCCGCGGTGAGCACGCCAATCCCGTAGGGAGGACCGACGAAGAGCGGGAGCTTGCCCAGCGGCGTAGCCTGGATGGCGGGTTGCACGTACCTCTGCATGAGAGGGACGAGGACGAACAACCCCCACATGCCATAGATGATGCTGGGGATGGCCGCCAGCATCTCAATGGCCATCCCCACTACTTTCCCGACCGCCGGACGTACCAGCTCGACCAACAACAGCGCCACGAGCAGCGCGATCGGCACGGCGATCACAATGGCGATCACCGTCGACGCGGCGGTGCCCCACAGTTGCACAGCGCCACCGTAGCGATCGTTCTGCGTGTCCCACTCCGTCGACCAGAGGAACGACAGACCGAACTCCTTGATCGACGGCCACGCCTCCAGAGCGAAGACCGAGGCAAGCGCACCCATGAGGGCGACCACCGTGGCCGCGCAAGCGACGGTGAACCAACGGAAGGCGGCGTCCTGACCGGCTGCAAGCGGGCGGGCGGGCCGCGATGCCGGACCGGCATCGCGGCGCCGTACCCTCCTATGGGCGACTGCCTGGAGCGGGTTCATCACACGCTACGACGGCCAGCTCGACTCACGGCCAAACCGGCATGCCGCCCGCGGTTACCTGTTCAGTCCACATGGCCTCGACCAAGTCAACGACGTTGTCAGGGATCGGTACGTAGTCGAGGGTGACAGCAGTAGCCTGGCCGTTCTCGTAGCACCAGTCGAAGAACTCGAGCAGGGCTTTCGCCGCGGTGGCGTCGTTCTGCTCCCTGTGGATGAGGATGAACGACGCACCGACGATCGGCCAGGTATCGGGCCCCGGCTGATCGACCAGGACCAGGGCGAAGCCAGGGGCGTTCTCCCATTCGGCGTTCGCCGCCGCGGCGGCGAACGCCTCGCTGTTGGGAGCCACGAAGCCGCCCTCGCTGTTTCTCAGCCGTACCGTGACCATGGCGCTCTGCTTGGCGTACGCGTACTCGACATAGCCGATCGCGCCGCTCATCTGTTTGACCGACGCGGCAACGCCCTCGTTCCCCTTGCCGCCCACACCTACCGGCCATTTGGGCTCCTTGCTCGCCCCGACCGCGCTCTTCCACTGAGCGGAGATGGCGCTGAGGTACGTCGTGAAGATCCAGGTGGTGCCGGAGCCGTCAGAGCGATGGACCACCGTGATGTCCTGATCCGGCAACTCGACGTCGGCGTTCAGCGCGGCGATCGCGGGGTCACTCCACTTCTTTACCGTGCCAAGGTAGATCGCCGCGAGCGTGTCGCCGTCGAGCCTGAGCTGCCCGTCCCGTACACCCTCGAGATTGATGACGGGGACAACGCCACCCATCGTCAGCGGGAACTGAAGGAGGCCGGCCTCGTCGAGCTCCGCCTGCTGCAGAGGAGCGTCGGAGGCGCCGAAATCCACCGTCTTGGCTTTGATCTGCTCGATACCGGCGCCGGAGCCAACCGACTGGTAGTTCAGCTTCAGCCCACTCACTTCACGGTAGTCCGCGGCCCACTTCGAGTACAGCGGGTATGGGAAGCTCGCGCCGGCGCCCGTGAGCGCCACGTCAGCAGCTCGCCCTGCGTCGTCCCTCGCGCTCCGCCCGTCGCTGTCGCCACACGCGGCAGCACCGGCAGTCAGCGACAGCAGCAAGACACCTGCCAGGAGATGACGTACCGCGACCCTTCGGATGTGCCGTGAAGCGCTCATGCTCGCGTCCTTTCTCTCGACCCTCGTGCTCGCCCAAACCCGTCCGCAGCGGGCATCGCCCCGCGCCCAGATCCTCGGGCTAAGAACAGACTACGGAGCGTGTGTGAACGGGCCGTTAGGGCCGTGTGAGAAAGGAGAGAGTTGTGACCCTCGCGACAGATGCAACGGCGACCCCGCCTCCGCGAGGGGAATGAGCGACGGCAGGCCTACGCCCTGCCGGCCACGGTCACCGCCGGCAAGTGGATACAGAACACACTGCCCTTGCCGGGCGTGCTCTCCACGGACACGCGGCCATGGTGTGCCTCGGCGATGTGCTTAACGATCGCCAGCCCGAGCCCCGTGCCACCCACCGCGCGACTGCGCGCCTTGTCCACGCGATAGAAGCGCTCGAAGAGGTGGGGCAGGTACTCGCGCGCGATCCCGATGCCCTCGTCGCGCACACAGATGACAACCTCGCCAGCGACGAGGCGCTGCGTCACTTCGACCGTACTTCCCTCGGGACTGTACTTGACGGCGTTGTCGATGAGATTCGCCACCGCCTGTTCGAGCAGCGGCGGGTTGATCCCCGCGACTCCTACAGGAGAGGCATCGAGGCGGACGGTGATCCCTTTGGCCAGGGCCTTGGGCTCACACACCTCAACCGCCGCCTGCAGCACCTCGCCCATACCGGCCTCACGGAGCTCGATCGCGTCGCCCTCCTTGGCCTGCTCGACGCTCGAGAGCGCGAGAAGGTCCTCGACGATCGAGGCAAGACGATCTGCCTGGCCAACGATGATGCGCAGAAACCGTTGCGCGGCCTCTGGATCGTCGCTGGCACCGTCGAGCAACGTCTCCGCGAACCCCTTGATCGCCGTCACCGGCGTCTTGATCTCGTGCGAAACATTGGCCACGAACTCCCGCCGCATGCGCTCGAGAGCCTTCAGCCGGGTTACGTCGTTGAGAACGGCGATCGCCCCAATGCCCCTGCCGTCCGTATCCCGCAGGGAGCTTCCGTTGACCTGCAGAAAACGATCGCCCGCCGGTGTCCGCAGGAGGATCTCCTCTTCAACCGGCTCGTCGTGCGCGAGAGCTTGGCCCACCAGCCGCTGGAGATCCGGGTTGCGGACCACTTCCTGAATGCTTCGCCGCTGAGCGAGCGACGGATCCACCCCGAGGAGCGCGGCGGCGGCGCGGTTCATAGTAATGACGCGCTCGTCGGTATCCACGGCCACCACACCCTCAACCATGCTGCTCAGGATCGCCTCGCGTTCGTTCTTCTGATCGCTGATAGCGCGGATCTTCTGGTCAAGCTGCCGCGCCATGGCATTCAGGCTCTCCGCGACGGCGCCGAACTCCTGCGTGCGCGACGATTCGATCGTGTGGTGAAAATCGCCGGCCGCCAAGCGGGCGGCGCCATCACGGATGAGGCGCATGCGGAGACTCAAGCGCCGGGAGAGATACAGCCCGAGAGCGGCGGCGACCACAGCGATGATGCCCGCGCTGACAGCCACGTGAATGTACAGCGAGCGCACGGCTCGGTTGACATCCGTCAGGGGGACGGCAGCACGTATGACGGCGGCGACCTCGCCATGCCGGAAGAGCGGGACCGCGACGTACGTCTCCCGCACTCTCAACGTAGGACTCATCCGCGTCGCGGTCCCCGTACGACCGGCGAGCGCCTCCCTGACCTCCGGCCGGTCGCCGTGATTCTCCATCGCCGATGGGTCGCTCTGCGAGTCGGCCAAGACCTGGCCATCGGGGCCGACGATCGTGTAGCGCGTCGTCGATGCCTCGCCGAGGTGCCGCAAGAACTCCTGCAGGTCCCGCGGGTGCCACTGAACGAGAGAGGAGCCAAGCTGGCGTTCAACGAGCTGCGCCCGCAGCGTGAGCTCTTTCTCTGTGTTGTCCACGGCGAAGTTGTGCACCGAGCGGATCGCGTACCAGCCGAGGCTCACAGTACACAGCAGCACAACGACGAGGTAGCTCGCAGCTAAGACCCAGAAGAGGCGCGGTCGCGCCATGAGCCTACTCGTCCCGCAGACGGTACCCGACGCCGCGCACCGTTTCGATACATGCTCCGCAGCAGCCGAGCTTGCGCCGCAGAGAGACCATGTGGACGTCCACCGACCTGTCCGTAACGTAGCGATCGGGGAGGAAGGAGTCGTCGCTTTGAGCAGCATCCACGATCTGCTGCCGCGTGAAGACCCAACCCGGACGGCGCGCCAGGAACAACAGAATGCGAAACTCCGTGGCCGTTAGATCGACCGGCCTGTCCTGCACGAGTACCTGATGCCGACCAGGATGGATCACGAGATCGCGGATACTCACGGTGGCGGCTTGGCCGTCCGGCGCGGTCGTCTCACGCCGCAGGACGGCTTTGATCCGAGCCATCAGCACGCGTGGGCTGAACGGCTTGGTCACGTAGTCGTCGGCGCCAAGTTCCAGACCGGCGACCACATCGGCCTCGTCGCCCTTGGCGGTCAGCATGACGATGGGGATGTGCTGCGTCGTCTCGCCACTCTTGAGCAGGCGGCAGACCTCGAGACCGTCTACCCCCGGGAGCATCAGGTCCAGGACGACGATGTCTGGAAGCTGCGACCGCGTGACTCGCAAGGCGTCCTCGCCTGTAGAGACCGTGAGGACCTTGTAGCCCTCCCTGGCCAGGTTGTACTCGACCAGTTCCAGGATGTCTTGCTCGTCGTCGACGACGAGCACACTCGCGTGCGCTGGTGTCACGGTCGCTCCACAGCGTTGTCCGGCACGGCTCTGTGTACCCTACGCCGCCTTTGTTAGTCCTTCGTTAGCACACCGTCGCGCCTCCGGCTCGGCGCGTCGCGCATTCCTCACGCCATGATCGCCGCAAGCGCCGCGCGCCAATCGGAGAGATCCGCAAACACATGATCGGGACCTAGCGCGGCGAGCTCCTCACGACTGTGGCGGCCCGTCGCCACCGCAACGGCCTTCACTCCAAGGTGCCCCCGCAGGCAACGTCGGCGGGCGTATCGCCGATGATCACGATCTCTTTGCCAACGAAGCGATGCCCGCAGACGTACTCGGCACGCGCGATGGCCACGGCCGGCAGATCGGAGCGCCGAGGCGAGTCCGAGCCGTAGGCGGCCACGGCGAACAAGGGCCAGAGCCCGGTGGGCGCCAGCTTGGTTCGGGCACCCACCTCAACGTTGCCCGTGAGGAGACCCAGCAGTACCTGAGGCTCGGCCGCCAGCGCACTGACCAGCTCGCGCACCCCCGGCAGCACATCGATGCGGCCAAAGGTCACCTCCTCCTGAAGGTGCGTTGTGTACCGCCGCAGGCACTCGAATACCAGGGGGCCAACGCGGTCCTCAGGGCTGCCCCACAGCACCGCCAGGTCACGTACGATCGCGGGGTCGGTCCGGCCGTGAAAGCTGTAGTCCCCAAGCTCGCCGTGAACGCCGTACGTCTCGAACACTGCCCGGCACACCGCGCGACCGCCGATGCCGTGGCCGTCGATCAGCGTTCCGTCGATGTCGAAGAGGACTAGCCGAGAGGGCAACGCTTCGCTCATGATCTGAGTATAGGATGACAGGAGAGGGGTGCGCCTCTGCGCGGCGATCACTGCCCCCTGGCAGGAAGCGCTCAGAGGATCGCGCCCCGCGTAGCCGCGGCGCGATCCTCGTCGGAGCACTAGGGGTTAGAGGGTCGCCACTTTCTCCCGCTCCGCCAGCGTCTCGTAGAGAACCTCGTAGGGGCCGCTGGTGAGGATCGACGCCAGGACCGCGTAGGCCTGCCGCACGCCCTCGCTTCCGTAGAAGCTGTCGTGCGCCTCGAGTGACTCCCACCGCGTCTGGACGAGGTAGTGTACATCGCGAAGGACGGCCTGGTGCGCGTCGCTCGCGAGATCGCTGGCGAGCGGAGACATCCCCGTAGACCGCAGGATGCCATGTCCAAGAGATCCTTCCGCCGCGCTCAGCAGGCGCTGTATTTGGTCGAGAGCGGCCTCAGCTCTGTGCTCTGTGCCCCGTCGAACACTGAACATGGTCTGGCCAGTCACCATTGGGAGTGCTCCTGTATCCGCCTAGTGCGACCGTTCCCCAAAGTAGCTCGAGATGAACACGGCTGGGGGAGAGCGATCGTCGCACACGCCACCCGCGCTCCGAGAGGCGAGCCACAGGTGTATCTAACGCCGTCGCGGAGGCGAGCGGGGAGGATCTCTCTAGCGCGCTACGTCGGCCAAGGCGCTCAGGAGCGTCGTCGGCCGGTACGCGTCCTCGCCCTCAGCGGCCCAGACGAGCTTGCCCGCACGATCGACGATGCAGGCAAACCATAAGCCAGGGCTCTTCGAGCTCGTCGCCGCGTAGGCTTGAGTGACGGTGGCACCATCGTCTACCAGCAGCGGGAACCCCAGCCCGGGGACCTCGGCGGCAAGAGCCGCCTGGGTCTCGGCTGGCGCCGCGGCGATAGCCACAAGCTGACCTCGCAAGCCCCAGAATTGGGCGCCGGCGGCACTCAGCGCGGCCAATCGTCGCGCGGCCTCCGGGTGCGCCGGGTCGTAGAAGAGGAGCACCGGCAGCCAGTCGCCACGGTACGTGCCAAGACTCACCTGCTGACCGTCGAACGACGTGAGGGTGAACGCGGGGGCCGCGCGGCCCACACCGAACGCAAAGCCCACTGGTGACCTCCTCTGACAGGGGTTCAACCGGCCGGTCGCACGGGGTGCCAGTGTACCATGTGACTTCCCGCGCCGGCGCTTACCGGAGCACCATGTGCCACCGGCTCCGTCAGGCCGGCGCCGAGGAGGCTCCCGCGTCCCGCTATGCGGCGTGGTCCGGAAGCAGTCGGGCGAGCGCCCTCTTGAGCTGCTCCGGGCTGAGGTGATCGACGAGCAGGTACGACATCCCGGGAACCGATTCGCTCCTGGTGAGAAACGAGGGGTCGAGCGCGAGTCCTCGGGCGCTGAGCTCAGCGAGCTGCTCGCGGTCGACGGCCAGCGCTCCCTCCGCCGCGGGGTACGCGGCGTCTCCGCAGAGCTCAGCGATATCCGTGTCCCAGCTCCACAACGAGAACACGATGGGTAGCCCCAGCCGCTGAGTTTTCACGAGGCGCACACCGGGGAGCACCTCGCGGCTCACCTCGAACTCGCGTCTGCTCTCGAGACGAGCCCGCTCCACCTCCGCCTGCACCTCACGAATCTTGTTCGCGAACTCCGAGGGTACATGTCGCGTCATGGCACTCCTACCGTTGAGACCTTCGCGTGTCTCCGCACGCTGCCCGCAGTGTCGTATACCCACAAAGTGTGGTGTGGGATTCCCACTGCGGATGCGAAAGAATAGATACGTGCCGATGTCTTCCCAAAGAGACGTGCAGTGACCGCCCGCTGGTATGAACCGATCGATGTGCGACGTATCCCGCTGGCGACTCTGATCGCCATAGTGGTCGCCTTCGCGGTAGACGTAGGCATGCTGGAGGCTGGGCAGCGCTGGCTGGATGTGCCCGCGGAGGAGCCGCTGCTCTCCCTGGTCGCCATCGGCGTAGCGGTGCTCGTGGCGGCCGTCCTCGCCGGGCTTGGCTTAGTTGTCTTGGCCGGTACGCAGGCACGCCCGCTGTCGACGTTTCGTTCAGCGACAACGTGCGCCGTAGTAATCTCCTGCATGGCACCGCTCTTGGCCCGCGCAGGCTGGATCGCTGGAGACTCCCCTATCAGCACGCCGACCATGACCATCATGCTGCTCATGCACGTGGCGACAGGAGCGGTCTTCGCCTTGTTCCTCACCAGCTTGCCACGTGCCAACGCGCCGCGGCGATACTAGGTCGCCCCTCGCCGAGAGCGGTCAGTCGGCGCCGCCTCCGCCGCCTCCGCCGCCGCCACCGCCTCCACCGGAAAACCCGCCTCCGGAACCCGACCCCGAGGACGATGTGGCGCTCATCGCGCCGGTAAAGCTACTGCCGAACGCCGCGAGCGGCGTTGACGCCGACCCGCCGGCGCCAGCCGCGCCGGTGAGCCACAGACCAGTCGTGGCGAATCCTGGATCCGCCACGATCTCGGGAGCGCGTACCTGCAGGTGCTGGATGACTTGCTCGGCGATGCCGAACACTACCGCCAGTACTAGGAAGTGCTCCCAGAGCACCACCGACGTCGGCGGCTTCTCGTCGAGACGCCCGAAGTCTTTCATGTAGCGGCGCAGGGCCGCGTACTTCGCGTGGAGTTCGGCCGCGGCCGGCGAGCGGCGGCGCATGGCCGGCGAACAGGCGAGGAGCGCGGCGCCAACAGCGACCCCGATCACGAGCGGGAGGAGATCGTTACCGACCCAGTAGCCCAGGAGGCCGCAGCCGCCAACGACCACGCCGGTGGCCACCGTGGCCCCAGAAGCAGCCGCGCCGCTCTTCTCCAGGAAGCCCTTTTCCTTGGCCACGGTGGCCACGGCCTTGCGCCACTCAGCCATGGCCCGGCTGAATTCACTCTGGTTGCGTTTGGCCATGTCTCGCAGATCGCTCACGAGGAACGAGTCTCCCGCGGCCAGCGTATCGAAGAACAGGCGGAGCAGATTCGCCTCGTGAGCAGCGAGGCCAGCCAGCCGGTCACGGCGCAAGCTCAGTCTGAACGTGGTTTTTTCGCGTCGTAACAGGCCGCGCCCTTTGTCCACTTCTTGCTCCACGGAGACGACGCCGCGGTTGGCTAGGTCGAGAATCGTCGCCGTGACATCGTCATTGGCCACCTTGCCCATGCGCCACAGGGCACCGACCACAGCCGGCGGCAGGTCGGGGTCGGGGAGCTCCCTGTAATACGGCCCCTGGAAGGTCGGCCGGTGCTCACGGCCGAAGCGCAGGTAGAGGTACAGCGTCAGCCCGACGCCGACGAGAGGCATGAACCCTCCGAGTATCCACACGGCCACCATGCGCCAGCGGGCCGCACGGCGCTCAGCGTTGGCCTCGGCCGCCCACGCACGCTCCTCTGCCAGGACCGTCTGCACACGGTCGTGCGGAAGAGCTTCTGCTTCCCCCAGAGCGGATGCGGGGAACAGCACGCGAGCCTCCACGAACTGCTGGGCTGGCAGATCGGTAACACGCAGACTCACGACACCCCGCGGCTCACGAGTAACAACGCCGTTGAGCGGCCCATGGGCCCACGCACGCACGCCCGGCCGGTCGACGCCGGGAGGGAGCGTGATGCGCACGGAGACCTCGTTGGCGGGCACCTCCCAGCCCGTGCCGATGAACTGCCAGTACAGCTCCCCTGTGTCCGCCCAACGGAGCGCGGCGTTCCTGACGACGTACTCCAAGCGAAACGTCGCATCCGTATCCGCCAGCGCGAAGAAAACCTGCACGAGGAGCCGTGTTCCCTCGTCGGTCACAACGTAACGGCCAGGCACGCGCGCCGTTGACTCCACGCGCTGATAGGCACCGCCGCCAGGACCGGCCACGCTGAGCACCTCGATGGCCGCTGGAGTGCCGGCGACCTCGCTGGCCGCCTTGTCTAGATACCAGTACACACGGGAGAACGCACCGTCGAAACGGAGGCTGCGTCGCTCGACAACGTGCATCGATCCGTCTGGACGCACCGTGGCCTCGATGGCGACGCGAGGTACCGAGTACTCCTTGCCCCACACCGTGGCAGGCCACGCTACGACTGCCGCCACCGCGAGCAGGGCAGCCAGAACACAGCGATAGCCAGTACGAAGCCTCAGGCGAACCACGGCGCTCAGGGTATCACGCCGTACTCACCGGTGCGGTTCCCGCCGGCGGCAACATGGGTAGAAAATCCCAGGTACTCTCATGCACAGGCACACCGGATCTCCCTATCACGGCCGGCCGGGTAACGTGCTCAGCGAGCATGCGCAGGGTATTCCGGCACACGTCGAGCCTGGCGACGACCGGCGGCGCGCCCAACGGCGGCAACTCCGACGTTGGACGTGGATCGATCGGCGCACGGGCTTCGACCGGCGCACGGGCGCACACCAGTCACCCGTGGCTGTTACCCTCAACGCGTGGCTCGTCTCCCTGCGGGACACGCCGGCGGCGCTGGCGACGGTGCTCGTGCTCGCGAACGTGCTCAACCTGGCCGACCTGCTCTTCACCCTCTTCGCCCTGGATTTGGGCGCGGTCGAGGGCAACCCGCTCATGCGGTGGCTGCTCGAGCAGAGCGTCGCGGCGGCGGCGACCGTCAAGATCGGCCTTGTTAGCGGCATCTCCGTCGTCGTCTGGAGGCTCCGCGAATACCGGATGATCCTCGCCGTAGCGTTGGTGGCCGTGGCCACCTTTGGGGGGGTGGTCATTTACGACCTCTGGGCGATCTACCGCAGGTAACGCGGGAGGCTACCTCGCGAATCGGCAGACCGTTTGTCTCCTCCCACCGGGTGGTAACAGCGAGAGAACAGTGTACTGTGCCGTCTGACATGGACCACCTACGCGAGCACGCCGAGCACGATACCGCGGACATCATCTACCGGGAGATGCAGCCCGGCGAAGAGCGTTCCGCGTCGGATGTCATCGTGCGTGGGTTCCAGGAGTTCATCAGTCCGCGCTATCCTCGGGCCGGGGTGCGCGATTTTCTCGCCTGCGTCAGCCCACTCGCGCTGCGCGAACGGGTCGCCGGCACGCACACCATCCTCGTCGCCCTCGCTGGAAGCCAGGTGGTCGGTGTAGCCGACATCGACAACTTCAGGCACATCGATCTCCTGTTCGTGGACAAGGCATACCATGGGCGGGGCATCGCCCACGAGCTAGTCTCTCGCGCCGTCAAGCGAGCTCGAGAGGTACAGCCTCAGCTCACTGAGATCACGGCAGATACGTCTGAGTACGGGTTGTCGACCTACGAGTCGATGGGCTTTCGCCCCGCTGGCCCTGAGCTCATCGAGGGCGGGCGGCACTTCCACCGCGTTCGCCTCAGGCTGAAGAAGACCAGCCGCCGCTAGAACGACCGCCCGCCGCCTTTCCCCGCATCGTGTTCCGCCGTGCGTTCCGCCAGCACCTTCTTGGCTGCCTGCTCTCCGAACCGCGACGCGATGAAGACGCAGGCGATCACCAGCCCGAGGAGAGCGAAGAGGAGCGTTCGCGCCCAGCCCTCACCGCCAGCGATCAGAGCTACCGCAGAAGTGCCGAACGCGACGAGAGCTCCGCACAGCAGCCAGGGGCCAGCCGCGCGATGAGCCGCTCGCCACGTCGCGTCGTCGGTCATGGCCGCGGCGGAGCGCAGGCCTGCAACCTGGTTGCGCGGCAGTGCCGACCGGCGACCGAGCTCGCCGATCACGCCGAGGGCGCAGCCCGCCAAGATCATCAGAACAGCTCCAAGCCACATGAGGTCCCCCCGGCTCTCCGTCAGTCTCGCCAGTCTAGCGAACTCGGGCGGTGAGCGCTCCCACGAGACGCCCCTGCCCCCCGACACCGCCCCGCGAAGACGAAGCGGAGACGACCGCGCCACGGAGGGGCCGACGAGAGCGGGGAAGAGCACGTATCGCAGTCTCCTCCAGCTCGGCACTCACGCCACCGGCCACGCGACCTCTGTTCGAAGCCGTTCCAGCGGCGTGTCTGGAGGGTCCAGGTACGTCTCTCGCGGTGGTCCGGCCATCCGGTAGCCGTGCGCCTCGATCCACGCTCCCAACGCGGCGTAGGCGCCTTCGACCTGGTCGTACGGCCCCACGTGCAGCGTCCAGGCGGTCGTGCCGCCCTCAAGGCACCGCAGTTCGATTCGGCCCTGCGGCTCTACGCCCGCGGCTACGGGGACGCAGCACTCGATGAGCCAATCTTTCTCCACGTCGATCGGTTCCGGATAGACGACGAACGGCTCTCCCGTCATCTCGCTGCCGCACGCGCTCAGAAAGCCGCACAGCTCTCCAAAACACGCCGCTATGGTCGGTCCGATCGTATCGAGCGAGCAGCGCGTGGCGATGCACAGTACGTCGCGCGGCGCCTCCTCCCTGACATGTATCTCATACGACACCGCGATGCCTCCTGCGCTTGAACATGGGTATATGGAGTCTCACAGGGGAACCGCCCCTCTGGTCTATGGTACTCCCCGGGACACGCTGGCGATGATCGGGCGTTCACCAGCGACCCCTGGAGATACGGTGGGCAGGAGGGACTACCGGAGCTCCATCCAGAGCGAAGTCGAAGGGAGCGTGCAATGGAGATCAGCATAGGCCGCCTGATCGATCTGCACCACGGAACCCCGCAGCGGAGATACGCGGGCGATCGTGAGGTACTGGTTGTGCGCCAAGGAGACGATGTCCGCGTTCTCCCGGCGGAGTGTCCTCACTACCACGGTCCTCTGCCGGACGGTCTGGTCCACGACGGCCGCGTGGTGTGTCCGTGGCATCAGTCGATCTTCGCCCTCCGTGACGGCGAGCTGCTCGATCCTCCATCCTTCTTCGCCCTCCCATCCTGGCCCGTCCGCATCGACGACGGCGAGGTGTGGGTCGAGATCCCCGAGGAAGCACCCAGCCAGCGGACCCCCGCGATGACACCGACGAATCCCGCCGCCGACCGGCGCCTCGCCGTGCTCATCGGCGCCGGGGGCGCGGCAGCGCTAGCGGCAGAGACGCTGCGTCAGGAGGGCTACGCGGGCCGGATCGTGATGGTGGCTCCGGAGGACCGCCTTCCGTACGACCGGCCAAACTGCACGAAGGACCTGCTCGCGGGGACTCTGCGCCCCGCGTGGATGCCCTTACGCTCACAGAAGTTCTACGAGAAATGGGGCATCGAGCGTCTCTGCGACACCGTCACCGCGCTTCACCTGCCGCGGCGCACGGTCGATCTCGCCAGCGGTCAGACTCTCGAGCCCGACCTCGTGCTCGTAGCCAGCGGCGCGACAGCGCGACCGCTCCCGGCGCCGGGTGCTGATCTGGAGGGCGTGTTCACCCTTCGAAGCTGGGACGACTGCGAGGCCATCATTGCCGCGTGCCAGAGCGCTCATCGCGTCGTGGTCGCCGGAGCGAGCTTCGTCTCCCTGGAAGCAGCCGCCAGTCTGCGCCGTCGCGGCCTCTCCGTCACCATTGTCGCTCCCGAACGTGTCCCGCTGCGACACGTCTTCGGCGACCGCATCGGTGCGTCTCTGCGCGCGCTGCACGAGCAGAACGGTGTGGAATTCCGACTTGAGCAGGGCATCACTGAGGTTCTCGGCGACCAGCGCGTGCGGCAGGTACGTCTCGCCGGCGGAGAAACGCTGGCCGCGGACCTCGTTATCGCCGGCATAGGCGTACGGCCGGCCACCCAGTTTCTGCCCGCCGCCGCCGTCGACGAGGACGGCGGCGTGACCGTCGACGAGCTGCTGACCATACCCGATTACGAGGGAGTATGGGCGGCGGGGGACATCGCACGGTATCCAGCTGTTCATCTCGACGGAAAGACGGTACGCATAGAGCACTGGCGTACCGCGCTCCAGCACGGGAGAGCGGCGGCACGGGCGATGATGGGCCATGGAGAGCCATTTGGCGGCGTACCGTTCTTCTGGACCGAGCACTATGGCCTCAGGATCGGATACGTCGGCTACGGACTTCCGTGGGACGAGGTCTTGGTCAACGGCGATCCGCACGCCGGCGACTTCATCGCCTTCTACGTGCACGGTCAGCGAGCGTACGCGGCCGCCGGCACGCGCGACCGCCAGCTCGCCGCCTTCAGCGAGCTCATGCGCTGCGGCCGCCTCGTCTCCCGCGAGGAGCTGCACACACAGTCCGCGACCGACCTCGTCGATCTCTTGCCCCGCCGCTAACCCAAGGAGAGGAGCGCCATGCAGCAGCGTGTCGTGGACCACAACGAACTGCGCGTCGGAGAGATGCGGGCCGTGAAGGTGGGGGGCACACCTGTCCTGCTCGTTCGCCTCGATGATGGCTACCACGCGCTGGCCGGCCGCTGCACGCACCGGCCGCGTCCGCTGGCGCGGGGGACACTCCACGACGGACGGATCATGTGCCCTCGCCACCAAGCGGCGTTCGATGCGCGTACCGGCGACGCTCTCGAACCCCCTGCTCTCGACGGGCTGCCGACCTTCCCCGTGGAAGAGCGGGAGGACGGCGTGTACGTGACCGTGCCCGACGGCGCGGCCGAGCGACGTGTTATGCCGATGGGAAGACGCGACGCGACCGACGGCCGCCTGTTCGCCATCATCGGCGCCGGCGCCGCAGGCGCGGTGGCCGCCGAGACTCTGCGCCAAGTGAACTTCGGCGGGCGCGTGGTGATGATCAGCCACGAGTGTCAGCCGCCGTACGATCGCCCGAACTGTAGTGAGGACTACCTCATCGGCAAGATCGCCCCCGAGAGCCTCCCCATGCGCCCTGCCGGCTTCTACGAGGACCACGCGATCGAACGGTACCACGGGACGGTGACCGAACTTGACGTGCCGACACGTCGCATCACCTTCGAGGACGGCCAGCAGATTCGACCCGACGCGGTGCTAGTGGCCAGCGGTGCCATACCCAAGAGGCTGCGTATCCCCGGTGGCGACCTGGATGGCGTGTTCGTCTTGCGTTCCTGGGAAGACAGCGACCGCATCATCGCCGCCGCTCGCGGTGCCCAGGTGGCGGTGATCGTTGGCGCCGGCTACATCGGCCTCGAGGTCGCGTCCAGCTTCATCCATCTCGGTATACAGACCACCGTGGTAGCGCCCGAGGCTATCCCTCTCGCCGCGAGTCTGGGCCCAGCCATCGGAGGCCATGTGCGCCACCTCCACGAGCGGCGTGGAGTGCGCTTCCTCCTCGGCCGCAGTGTGGTTGAGCTTGGCGGCCACACCCATGTGGAGCGAGTCCTGCTCGACGACGGCGAGGAGCTAGCGACGCCTTTCGTCGTCCTCGGCATTGGGGTACGCCCGGCGACCTCCTTCATCCGCGGCGTGCAGCTCGAAGCAGACGGTAGTCTAGCCGTGGACGAGCAGTTGCGCATCGCGGGCGGAGCATACGGCGTGTGGGCCGCCGGCGATGTGGCCACTTATCCGGAGCCGTATACGGGCCGCCGGTTGCGCATCGAACACTGGCGCACCGCCCAGCAGCACGGCAAGACCGCGGCGCTCTCCATGAACGGCCACGGCGAGCCTTTCCGCGGCGTGCCCTTCTTCTGGACTCAGCAGTACCGGCTGGCCCTCGGGTATGTAGGTGCCGCCCCGGCCTGGGACGAGCAGCTCATGGCTGGGGATGTGGAGGCAGGAGATTTCCTCGCCTACTACCTTGAGCACGGCCAGGTGCGCGCCGCCGCCGGCACCAGAGAGCGCCAACTCGGCGCCTTCGCCGAGCTCCTGCGGAGCGGACGTATGCCGCCCGCGGATCTGCTGCGAGACAGGCCCGACAGCGATCTCCAGTGCTTGCTCGCCCAGGGGCGGGAGGACTGACCGGGCTCGCCTGAGGGCCGTGCTCCGCGGCCCGACTTAGGGCCACCCGCCGACGGCACCCACCTCGATGTAGATGCGCGTGACTTCCGGGTAGTCCGCGCGAACGCGATCCTCGATGCGGTGAATCGCGCCGTGGATCGCGTCAGCACGCAACCCTGGAACGAACTCGACCTCGAGGGTGAGCAGCACCTCTCGCGGCCCCAGGTGCATCGTGAGGATGGCTCCGGCCGCGAGCACCGCCTCATCCCGCTCCACGAGATCGCGGATGCGAGCCACCATCTCCGGATCGGCCGCCTCTCCAAGGAGCAGCCCCTTGCTCTCCGCGGCGAGCCACAGCGCGACGCTGCACAACATGAGGCCAATCGCCACGGAGGCGCCGCCATCGATGGAGGGGTTGTCGAAGCGGTGGCCGAGGAAGACGCCGAGAAACGCGATGCTCAACCCTAGCAGGGCCGCGGTATCCTCGAACACTACCGTGAACAAGCTCGGGTCTTTCCCCTCGCGTACCGCTCGCACCACGCCCCTTTTGCGGCGTACCTTGCCGAACTGCCTGTAGGCGACCGCGAAGGATCCCAGCTCGAACAGCGTCGCTATACCGAGCACGATGTAGTTGACTAGCGGATCGGACAGCGGGCTGGGGTGCTGGATGTGGACGATTCCCTCGTAGATGGACATCCCGCCGCCGATCCCGAAGATGCTGATGGCCACGATCAAGCTCCAGAAATAGAGCTCCTTGCCGTAGCCGAAGGGGTGCTCGGCATCCGGCTCCCTCTTACTTCGCCGGATGCCGAGCAGCAGGAGCGCGCCATTCCCCGTATCGACCACGGAGTGGATGCCCTCGGAGAGCATCGCCGAGCTGCCGGTGAGGAACGCGGCGAAGAACTTGGTGGCGGCAATCGCGAGGTTACCGACGATCGCCGCCACCACGGCGATCGTAGACTCTGAACCCTCCGCCAAACGCAGACGACGGCTCGCCCGGCGCATACTACGACCGCGATTCATTCATCGCCGCACCATCCTGACCGTCGTCGGCACGTGCCTGCTTGGACGCAGAGGGGCCCTCCGTAGGAGTCTCGCACAGCATGCACTCGCTCGCGGCACACGGATATCGCGGCGCCTTCTCTCGCCTTCCTCCGCAGACGAGCGGGGCCGCGCCCACACGCCTTCCGAGCGGAGTTTACAGCCACCGGGGAGCCGGACGACAGCGTCATCGCTTCATAGACCGGGGGGCGGGAGTCGCCTCACGTCCATCTGTCCGGCGGATTCCGGCGCCGTCTGGAGACGCCGGTCCCGTGCCTAACCGACTCGCGCTATCCAGAGCCGTTCTTCAACTGCATCCACAGGAACACGCCGAAGACCACTACGCCTACCAGGCAAACGGCTATGCCGCTCGCCAGCACCCAAGCACCGCTTGCCCAGCGGAGTATCACGACCCCGCCGAACATGAGTACAGTTCCAAGAGCTCCGATAGAACGAGGATCACGAGCCATGGGATCAGCTTGACGACCCTCTGTTCAGAACGCGCGAGCATTCCGTGAGATCTCAGTCGTCTTCCCGACTCTCCGAGCTGGCGCGTACCGTCTGTCCATACTGTCGGCGGGCGGTACCGTTCGAGCACCGGCCATCTCCGCAGGCCGGTTGCCATACTCGTCTTGGCGAGCCAGGCGCCACACGATACCGTTGGCGCATGAGCATCGAAAGCGTCGTCGCGTCCGGCCTCTGCATGCAGTGCGGCACCTGTGCCGGCATCTGCCCTCAAGAGGCCGTCACCATGAACTGGACGCTGCGCGGCGGAACTCTGCCCTCAGTCGATGCACGGCGCTGCACCAAATGCGGCGCCTGCCGAGAGGTCTGCCCGGCCGCGGGCCTCGATCTCAGCCCGCATGCGTGGTGGCGCGACCCAGCGACCCCCAACACACAGGACTTCCTCGGCCCCTGGCGACAACTGTACTTCGGGTGGGCGAACGACCCCGCGGTGCGACAGGCGGGCGCCTCGGGCGGCCTGGCCACGGCGCTTCTTCACGGCGCCTTCACCGAGGGAATCATCGACGCCGCGATCTGTACTCACCTCCAGCCGCATCGGCCCCTCGTGGCCGAGCCCCTCGTCACACGGACCACCCAAGAGGTGTCGGACTGCCGCGGCTCCAAGTACACCATGGTCGCCGTGAACACGGCACTGCGCACGGCGGCCGACCAGCCGGGACGCTATGCCCTGGTCGGCCTCCCGTGCCACATGCAAGGGCTCCGCCTCGCCCAGCGCCGCTCGCCCCTCCTGCGCCAGCGCATCGTTCTAGCGCTCGGCATCTTCTGCGGCTGGAGCTGCCTGCCCCAGGCGACTGCGGTGGCTGCGCGCCGAGCGGGCATGGACCCCGGCGCCCTCACGAGCCTCACCTACCGCGGCCCCGGCTGGCCGGGCGGCATGGACCTCGTGGGCCGCGACGGCACCCGCCGGTTCCTCCCGTATCCAGACTACTTCGACCGCTTCACGAACGCGTACACGCCGCCTCGCTGCACGTTGTGCCCAGACGCGCTGGCCGAGCTGGCCGACGTGTCCGTCGGCGATGCGTGGCTCGAACGCTTCGCGGACAGCGCTGGCGTCTCCGATGTCATCGTTCGTACGGAACGCGGCCAGCGCCTCGTGGAGCGAGTGGCCCCCGCTCATCTGTGCCTCACCGAAGCCTTGCCGCAGGAGATCCTCGACTCCCAACGCGAGACGTTCCGCCTCAAGCGCAGCGTCTTCCGCGGCCGCCTCTGGCTGCGCCAGCTTGCGCGGCGGCCCGTGCCCGTCTACCCGGGCCTCGCGACGCGAGCGTCGGCCGCGGAGCGCATGCGCGCCCTGGCCGACGTCGGCAGCGAGGCGTTCCTCCGCTTGGTCGCCAACGTCCACTACCGCTAGCCCAGACGAGCCGCGACCTGCCGCCGAACAGGCGAGCGCCCGCGACCAGAATTATCCTCGACTCACCCGCTGATAGCGTGACACGCTCGCTCAGACGGCACCCCCAAAGGCAGTCGGTCAGAGCGCCGGCGGCACACCCCAGAAGGGTGCGTGGCGCCGGCGACAGAACTCCTGGTTGTCGCCTTGCAACTCGAAGTCCCGGTAATCGACGGAGCTCACGCGCGGGCGATGCCGCACCAGCTGCTGGTTCGCCTCCAGCAAGGCGATCATGAGCTGCGCTTCGGCCGGCGCGAGCGGGCCCACGACCGCCGCGAAGTGTACCGCCCACAGCTCCGCTACCGCGGGGTCGAGCTCGGGCGGCATGAACACGTGGCGCAGTGCGATCTCGTCGCGAGCATCACGCCCACGGTCAGCCTGCCCGTGGGCACCCCCGAAGCGATACACCGCCTGAAGCTCGCCGTCCGCATCCGGGAACAGCCGCACGGGCAACACCATGTGGGCGAGCATCCAAGCGGAGAGGGATGAGACGCCGCGTAGTGCCTGCGGCAGGGTGGACGCGGCGTGCTCCCAGTGGTAGCTCGAAGCGTTCAGCCGCAGGACGTGCTCCCGCTCGATCACCGGCTCGCCCTCGGCAGGCGCTATCCAGCGAGTAAAGGCGGCGAGGCGGTGAAACGGCGTGTTCGCTGGCCCGAACACCTCGAGCACCGCCTCGTAAGCCACGAGCTCTCGTGTCTGTACGCTCTGAAGGATGCCGAAGACCCGCCTCTCCTGCTCGGCGGTCACGTCACACGGGCAACTCAGGACGATCCTGAACGCCAGCTCCAGAGCCTCCCCGCGAATCCTCACCCCGCCTCCTCCGGTCGGATTGCCCCTCGCCTGCTCCATCCCGCGCGACCGCGGCCGCTAGAGTACGACGACGCCGCGGCCGCCGTGCCACCCGGTCGTTCAGCAGACGGCGCGCAAGGCCACCGGCGCCGCCTTTCGCCTTAGACGGCCTCCAGGGCCTGGGCCAGATCGGCGATCAGATCCTCCGGGGCCTCAACGCCAACCGAGTAGCGAATGAGCCCTTCGGGGATTCCCATCGCCTCTCGCTCCTGCGGTGTGCATTCGACATGGCTGGTGGTGGCGGGTGGTCCGGCGATGGTCTCCACCGCGCCCAGGTTGGCGGCACGATGCGCCAGCTTCAGCCGCGGCAGAACCTTCTTGACCGCCGCGAACCCGCCCGCGAGCATGAAGCTCAAGACGCCGCCATACCCCCGCATCTGCCGAGCGGCGACATCGTAGTCAGGATGCCCGTCCAGCCCTGGATAGTAGACGGCCGCAACGGCCGGGTGATTTTGCAGCCAGCGGGCGATCCGCAGAGCGCTCTCGTTCTGCCGCTCGATACGCAGGGCCAGCGTTTTCATGCCGCGAATCAGCAGGAACGCGGCCATTGGATCGAGCACGGCCCCCGTGATCTCGCGAAAGTGAAAGATGCGGCCGACCAAGTCCGCGCTACCACAAACTACACCGCCGAGCACGTCGGCGTGGCCACCCAGAAACTTCGTGGCGCTGTGCAGCACGAGGTCGGCACCCAGTGCGAGGGGGGTCTGGTTCACCGGTGTGGCGAATGTGTTATCGACCACGACCAGGGCGCCAACCCTGTGCGCGGCGGCAACCAGCCGGGCGATGTCCAGGACCTTGAGCGTGGGATTAGTGGGCGACTCCAGATACAGCACTGAGCAACCGTCGGCCACAGCGGCCTCGATCTGCTCGTGATCTGCCGTGTCGCACAGCTCAACCCGCACCTGGTAGCGCGGCAAGTAGTTGAGGAACAGTCTGCTGGTGCCGCCGTACGTGTCCTTGATGGAGACCACGCGATCCCCGGGAGCTAGCAGTGTGAACAGGGTGTTACTGACGGCCGCCATGCCACTGGCGAAGCTCGTGGCGGCTTGCGCGCCCTCGAGGACGCGGACCTTCTCTTCGAAAGCCTGCACGGTAGGGTTCGTGTTACGGCTGTAGATGTGTCCGGGCACGCGCCCTAGCGCTACATCCAGCCAGTCCTCCACGTTCGCGTAGCCGTACGCGGCACTGTAGACCACGGGGACCTGCGTCGCCTGCTGGACCAGGTGCACCCCTTCGCCGGCCCAAACCGCCTGCGTTGCTGCCGACAAGCCGACGTCGATATCTCCCCTCATACGCTCCCTCGGATCAGTCATGCGGATGCTCCTTCGCCATCGTGCCGTCACACTCATTCACCATAGCTGCACCGCGGCCACGCGAACAAGCGCGCCTGGCTTAGCCGACGGATCGCGTGCTACTGTGCATCGTCGGTTTGGTGCGTTGATCCACCCGTGAAAGGTCAGGAAGGTGACGGAACGGCGGCGGCACACCACGTGCTCAGAGCATCGCGAGGCATCACCGGCGATCGATCTCGCGCTCCGTGCCCACGGCCTTCGCTGTACCGTCGCGCGCAGGCTCATCCTCTCGGCACTGCGGTCCATGTCGGATCATCCCACCGTTACCCAGCTCCACACGACATTGGTAGCGCGGGGGCACCGGCTCGGCGTCGCCACCGTCTATCAGAATCTGGCACGCCTCGCGGAGTCGAGCCTCGTGAGCCGCTTCCTCGACTCCCAAGGCCTCCTGCGTTTCGATGCGAACCTCTCACCCCACCACCACCTCCTCTGCCGATCGTGCGGACGCATCCTGGACGTGGGCTTGAGCGAGCAGCACGCCGCGCGTCTTGCGGAGCTCACCCACGACCTCGCGGGCGTGCACGGCTCCTGGCAGCTCGAGGATGGGCAGCTCGAACTGCACGGGGTGTGCCCCGCGTGCCGCCAGCAGCGCACAGTGAGCCACTGTTCAAAGGGCTCAGCGGCGAACCAGGGCCCACCGTGAGCCATCTCGGGAGAGAGGCTCACCCAGCCCACTTCACATCTAACGCTGCCCCCATTGACCCTTAGGGCGACGCAGGTACACTCCTCCACACTCCACATAATCGTTATGAGCAGGAGACGATTCGTCTTGCCCATCTGAGTTCGAGAGGAGAGCGCTATGTCAGAGGGAAAACGGCTCACCACCGGCTTTGGCAAACCCGTCGACGACGATCAGAACTCACTGACGGCCGGCCCCGAGGGTCCAGTGCTCTTGCAGGACGTCCACCTCCTTGAGAAGCTCGGCCACTTCGACCGCGAGCGCATTCCCGAGCGCGTAGTCCATGCCAAAGGCGCCGGGGCATACGGCTACTTCGAGGTAACGGAGGACGTCTCCAAGTACACGAGAGCGGCGTTTCTCTCCGCCGTCGGAAAGAGGACCGACGTTTTCGTACGGTTCTCCACTGTCGGCGGCGAGAGAGGGTCGGCCGACGCCGAACGCGATCCGCGCGGCTTCGCCGTCAAGTTCTACACGGAAGAGGGTAACTACGACATGACGGGCAACAACACGCCTGTCTTCTTCATCCGCGACCCTCTAAAGTTCCCCGATTTCATCCACACGCAGAAGCGCAACCCGCGCACCAACCTCAAGGACCTGGATATGTTCTGGGACTTCCTGTCGCTCACGCCGGAGTCCGTACACCAGGTAACCGTGCTCTTCTCCGATCGCGGAACACCAGTTACCTACCGCCACATGAACGGCTACTCAAGCCACAGCTACGTCTGGTACAACGCCGCCGGCGAACAGTTCTACGTGCAGTACCACTTCAAGACCGAGCAGGGGATCAAGAACCTGAGCGCCGCCGAAGCCGACGCGCTGAAGGCTAAGGATCTCGACCACGCCACGCGCGATCTCTTCGAAGCCATCGAACGTGCGGACTTCCCCTCCTGGCGCCTTGAGATGCAGATCATGCCCGTCGTCGAAGCCCAGGACTACCGCTTCGACGTCCTCGACATCACAAAGGTCTGGCCGCACGCGGACTACCCGCCGATCGCCATTGGGCGCCTGGTGCTCAACCGCAATCCAGAGAACTACTTCGCGGAGGTCGAGCAGGCAGCGTTCAACCCGAGCAACTTCGTGCCGGGCATAGGTCCGTCTGCCGATAAGATGCTCCAGGCACGGCTGTTCAGCTACCACGACACCCATCTGCACCGCCTTGGCCCCAACTATCACTTACTGCCGGTGAACGCCCCGAAGCACGCACCGGAAGCGAGCTACCAGCGCGATGGCTCCATGCGCTTCGACGCTAACGGGCACGGCGGACCAAACTACTGGCCAAACAGCTTCGGCGGCCCGGCCCCCGACCCCAGTGTCGCTGCCCCAGGAATGCCCCTCGCCGGCGTGTCCGGGCGCACGGCATATGTACATCCCAACGATGACTTCGTTCAGCCGCGAGCGCTGTTCCGAGACGTGATGACCGACGAAGACCGCGATCACCTCATCAGCAACATCGTCGGCCACCTGGCAGGCGCCCAGCAACGCATCAAACTGCGCCAGTGTGCCGTGTTCTCCAAAGTAGACCCAGAGTACGGTGCACGCGTAGCGCGGGGCGTCGGTGTGGATGAAGCAGCCGTCCAGCGCCTGGCCGCAATGTCGGACGAGGAGCGCGCCGCGGCCACGGCCTAGTCACGCCGCACAAAAACGGCGCCGGGTCGCGAGAGACGGCTCTCTGGCCCCTCCGGCGACAGACGCCCCCGGGGCCAACTATGCCTTCGGGGCTCTGCCGTCGAAGACGCCCAGGTGATGGAAGTAGACGGCGCCGGCGGCTAGACGCATGGGCCTGGTGCCCAGCAGGGCATTGAAGGCCACGTCGCTCTGGAAGTGATCGTACAGGAAGCGGAGACAGCGTTTGGCCCGAAAACGGGGGTAGCTCCGCACGAACCAGCCGCTCGGGTCCTCGGTTTTACCGCCGAGGAAATCGGCGATCGCATGCCCTGCCGCGAGCCCGTGCTTGAGCGCTGTGTGGATGCCGCCGGCGGTGACGGGAGAGACCATGCCGGCGGCATCGCCGACGAGCAGCACACGAGACGCGGCCACGGGCTGCACCACACCCCCGCACGGGATCATCCCGGCCCTGGACGAGACCGGTTGTACCCGGCGGAGATCGACGACAGGGGCGATCTTCTCGAGGAACGCCCCCAGAGCCGCGGTAGCCGGGGGCTGGGCGTCGCGCACACGACGCCCCAGCCCTACCTGCGTGACGCCCACACCGGCCACCACCCAGCCGATGTATCCGGGGGCTATCTTCCGGTCGATGAAGCAGTGGAGCTTGCCGGAATCTGGGAGCTCCACCCCCGCATACTCGTACTCGACGCCGAACAAATGCTCGCGATTCTGTCCCAAGCCCAATACTCTCGCGAGCTTCGAGTTCGGGCCATCGGCGCCGACGAGGTACCTCGTCTCGCCGGCACCGTCGACGATGAAGCCACTCCGCGTCCGTTGTGTCCGGCGGAACGGCGTACTGTAGAGAATCCTCGCGCCCTCCCCCTCCGCTTGCGCCGCCAGCCAGCGCAGCACACCGGGAGTATCGGTCGCCAGGAAGTAGTAGCCAGGAGCTGCGAGATCTACGTACCGCAGGTTCGGCGCGTAGAGCCGCACGCCATCGATGGTACGAACCAGGCTGGGGGGCAGACGGTCGAGCAGTGCCACCTGATCGATCACGTCCTTGACCAGGATGCCGGTGGTGCGAGGTCTCTCACCCGCGTCGGCCTTCTCCTCGAGAACCACCACCCGTCTGCCGGCGCGAGCCAGTGTCGTAGCGCACGCCAAGCCAGCGAAGCTCGCGCCCACGACGACACAGTCGTACCGGCCCTCTGGATTCACCTCGTGCACGCGCCCCCATCATCGGGATCTCCGGCACTGCGCCACAACAGCGAGCACCCTGAGCGAGCCACCGCTCGCGTATCGTCGCACACGATCCAGGAAGAGCACCAGCTCGGCGCCGGCACCAGCGCGGCGAGGCGGCACACTTTACGTGTCTAGTCCCAGCGAAACAGCCGGAACGTCAGCGCGGCGGCGGCCACTCCCACGGCCACCGTGATCAGCGTGTGGAGCACGTTGATGCCGAAGCCGTTCCACGCATCCACCATCGGGAGTACGAGATGGTATAGGGGCAGCGCCTTGCCGATGTTCAAGAGCCAGGCAGGCATCAGGTCGAGCGGGCCATCGGTGCCCGAGAGGAACATCATCACGAACCACAGCAGCATGCCCACGGCTTGAGCAGCGCGTGCCGTAGGCAGAACACTCCCCAGGAGCATGCCCAACGCCGAGAACGTGAACGCACCGATGGTAAAGGTAACCGCCACATCCCCAGAGCCCTTGGCCATGCCAGCGTCAAATGCCAGTACCCCCAAGGCGAACAGCAGGACAGACCCGATAACAGCGATCACCAGGCTCACGAGCGTCTGGGAGACGAGGAGCGCCCACTCTTGCATACCCGACGCCCTGAAGCGCCGGAGGACCCCCCGCTCGCGGTAGTTGGCGAGATGGACGGGGAGCGAGATGGTACCGAGCGACGCCAGCACCAGAGCCATGTACGCAGGCACGTAGTAGTCCATCATCGGGATGTTCCTGTACTGATCCTCCAGAGGACGGTCGGCGAAGATGCCACCCAGCACCACCAGGATGAGCAGCGGCAGCAGAAACGTGAACATCATGGTGATGGGCTCTCGGACAAATAGCTTGACCTCGATCCACACGAGCTTGAGCGCCAAGCGGGGGCCAGCCATGCGCCGCACCGCTTCCTGGCGGGCCACCCCATGCGCGGTGTCCCCGACATCCACCGGCTAGTCCTCTCTCATCACGTGGCCGGTGACGTGCAGGAACACATCTTCGAGAGTGGGCTCCTCGAGATGCAGGTCCGCCGGCTCGAGACCGTGAGCGAGGAGGGCGGCGGCCACATGCGCCAGCACGGGCCCGCCGCCGAGCACCTCCACGCGAGGACCATGCCGTTGCACGGAAGTCACGTGGGGCACATCCGTCAGCCACGCAAGGTCGGGGGCGTCCGCCGTAAACACGACGTGGACGCCCCCAGCGTATTCGCCGATCAGCCCCTGGGGACTGCCGGTCGCCACCACACGACCCGCGTCCACGATGGCCACGCGGTCGCAGAGCCGTTCGGCCTCCTCCATGAAATGGGTGACGAGCACCACGGTGGCCCCGCGATCGCGGATCTCGCGGATGAGACCCCAGGCGTCGCGTCGCGCCGCCGGATCCAGCCCCGTGGTCATCTCGTCCAGAAACACCAGCTCCGGCTCGTTGACCAGCGCCAAGGCGACGAACAACCGCTGTCTCTGCCCCCCGGAGAGGCTGTGGAAGGCGGCCTTCGCCTTGTCTCCAAGACCCCACTCCCCCATAACCGAGCGCCAGTCTCGCCCGCCGGGCGTCAGCGATGAGAACAGGTCGAGTGCCTCCCATACGCGGATGTGGTCCGGGAGCGCGGACTGCTGGAGCTGACAGCCGATTCGCCGGCGCAGCGCGAGCGCGCGTTCACGGGGATCGAGGGCGAGCACCCGGGCTTCGCCGCTATCCGGCCGGCGCAGACCTTGCAGCATCTCGACCGTAGTGGTCTTGCCGGCGCCGTTCGGTCCCAGGAGGCCGAAGATCTCGCCCCGCGCCACGCTGAACGTGGCATCGGCGACGGCGACCACCTCCCGATACGTCTTGCGCAACGCCCGCGCGATGACCACGAGCTCCGTGCTGGGAGCCGCCCGCTCCACCGCCATCTCGGACTCATTCCGTCCACGCATCGTCGGCCCACCGCCGCCCTCTGCCGATCACCTCGATGGTACACCTGCTACCGGCACTGCGGCGCGGCGCCCCGTGAGATCAGGGCAGGCCGGATGGCGAGATGTTCGCGTTCGACAGGAGAGGTACGGGACTCAGCGCCATGGCGCCGATCCCTTCACTGTAGCTGCCCAGCCCATGGAACCGCTCGCGACGCAGCGCCTTGCGCTCCTCGGGGTCGAGGGCGTCGAGCTCCGCGAGCGTCTCACTCACGACTTCACGGAGCCGCGCCGCCGCCACGGCCACATTGTGGTGGGCGCCCATGCGCGGCTCCGCCACGATGCGCTCGATGACGCCGAGACGAAGGAGCTCCGAGGCACTCGGACGCAAGGCCTCAGCCGCCTGTGGCGCGAACGCGGCGTCGCGCCACAGGATCGCCGCGCAGCCCTCGGCGCTGATCACCGAGTACACGGCGTTCTCCTGCATGAGCACGCGGTCGGCGACGGCGAGAGCCAGCGCCCCACCCGAGCCACCCTCCCCGATGATCACCGCGACGGTGGGCACAGTAAGGCGAGCCATCGCCAGCATAGTCTCCGCGATCGCCCGCGCCTGACCACCCTCTTCGGCGGCGACACCGGGATAGGCGCCCGGCGTGTCGACGAACGTGAGGACCGGCAGTCGGTACCGCTCGGCGAGCGCGAACAGCCGCTGCGCCTTGCGGTACCCTTCCGGACGCGCCATGCCGAAGTTCACCTGCGTCTGCTCGGTGAGGTCGCGCCCCTTCTGGTGGCCCACCACCAGCACCGCGCGACCCTCGAACCAGCCCAGCCCACCTACGATCGCCGGGTCGTCGGCACGCAGGCGATCGCCCTTGAGCTCCTCGAAGCCGTCGATCAGCAGACGGATGTAGTCGCGCGTACGCGGCCGGTTCTTGTGCCGCGCGATGCCGACGGTGACCCATGCGTCGCCGCGGCTTTCCTCGCGCCGAAGGGCCTTGATCCGTGCCTGGAGTCGCTGGATCTCTTCGTTGAGATGCACACCAGGTATCCGCGAGAGGCGCTTAAGCTCGTCTAAACGCCTTCGTAGCCACGTCTCTTGCGCGCCCGCCCCACCGCTTGAGTCCGAAGACGACACGGTCGAGGGATCCTGCAGCTCGGTCGGCGAGGTCTGCGGCTCGGTCGGCGAGGTCACTGGCTCCTCTGGCGAGAAGATCTGTCGGGGAGACTTGGTCTCGTCCATCGCGTGCACCTCCTTTCAGCAGTCGCAAGTACGCCGCGAGTTTGGCTGGCAGCTCCGCTCGCGGCACCACGGCGTCGAGATGGCCGAGGAGGAGGTTGCGCTCAGCGCTGGCGAAGTCCTCCGGCAGCGCTTCCTGCGTGGTCTGCGCGATCACGCGCGGGCCGGAGAACGAGAGCTGGGCTCCGGGTTCGGCCACGCAGATGTCGGCGAGCGTGGCGAAGCTGGCCAGCACCCCTCCGGTGCACGGATCTACGAGCACCGAGATGAAGGGCACGCGAGCCTCATTGAGTATGTCCACAGCGATGCTCGTCTTGGCCATCTGCATGAGCGAGAGGATGCCCTCCTGCATGCGCGCGCCGCCGGAGCTGCACACGGTCACCAGCGGCAGCCGCTCTCCCGCTGCCGCTCCGGCGGCGCGCCACAGCTTCTCTCCCACCACGCTCCCCATGCTGCCGCCCATGAAGCCGAAATCCATCACCGCGAGGATCACCGGGTAGCCGCCGATCCGTGCATCACCAGTCACGATGGCTTCCGACAGACCAGACGCAGCCTGGGCTTCGTGGAGACGCTCCGGATAGGGCTCCAGGTCGACGAAGCCGAGTGGGTCCAAGGTGCGTAGATGCGCCCACCGCTCGCTGAAACTCCCGGGATCGGTCAGCTGACTGACGCGCTCGCGTGCGCTGATGCGAGTATGGAAACCACAACTCGGGCACACGCTCAGATTCGCGCGCAGAGCACTCCGCTCGATCTCCACCGCGCACTTCGGACAGGCCCACATGGGCAGCGGCGAGGGCGCGGCGCGCCTGCTGGCTATCTCCACGGTCACATCAGCCACGCCTAGGTACCTCGACTCCTCGACCACGGTCTCTTCTCAATGAACTCACCCTTCATAGCGACGAAAAGCGAGGCTGACGTCGTGTCCGCCGAAGCCAAAGCTGTTGGAGAGGACGACGTTGACGTTCTGTTCTCTGGCGCGGTTGGGCACGTAGTCGAGGTCGCACGCCGGATCGGGGTCGGTCAGGTTGATCGTCGGCGGGATTACCCCATGGACGATCGTGAGCACCGAGAACACCGCCTCCATGGCTCCGGAGGCGCCGAGCGTGTGGCCGGTCATCGACTTCGTGGAGGAGATGGCCACAGCCTCGGCGTGCACGCCGAGGGCGAGACGCACGGCGCGTGTTTCGGCACTATCACCAGGTTGTGTGGAAGTGCCGTGCGCGTTGATGTAATCCACATCCTCAGGGCGCAAGCCAGCCTTGGCCAGCGCGCTGAGCATGGCACGCGCCTGCGGTCGGCCGCTGTCGTCTGGCTGGGTGAGGTGGAACGCATCCGCGGCTAGCCCATAGCCCACCAGCTCGGCGTAGATCCGCGCACCGCGGACACGCGCGTGCTCGCACTCCTCGAGCACGAGCACGGCGGCGCCCTCGCCCATCACGAAGCCGTCGCGAGCGGCGTCGAAGGGCCGTGAGGCGCGCTGGGGATCGTCGTTGCGCGTGCTCAACGCATGCATCGCGGCGAAGGCCCCGATACCGGTCTCGTTCGTCGCCGCCTCGGCGCCTCCCGCGAACACCACGTCCGCCTCGTTCCGACGAATCAGTTCGAACGCCTCCCCGATCGCGTTGGAGCCGGCGGCGCAGGCGGTGCAGACCGCGCTGCAGGGACCCTTGGTACCTAACTCGAGCGACACCTGCGCCGCCCCCATGTTGGGGATCATCATTGGGATGAACAGGGGGCTCAGCCGGTCAGGACCTTTCTCCAGCAGTACCCTCGTCTGCTCCTCGAACGTGTGCAGCCCGCCGACCCCGCTGGCGATGATGGCTCCCACACGCTCCGCTTCGGGGTGGACATCGATGGCGGCGTCCTCTTCGGCCAGGCGGGCGGCGCCCACCGCGTACCGCGCGTAAGGGTCCATGCGCCGCGCCGCCCGCTTGTCCATGTACGTCGCAGGGTCAAACCCCTTGACCTCGCCAGCGATGCGCACGCTCAAACGGGAGGCGTCGAAGCGCGTGACCGGGCCAATGCCGGACTCGCCGGCCACGAGCTGCCGCCACGTATCTCCGACATCGCAGCCAAGCGGCCCTACGATCCCCAAGCCGGTGACCACGACACGGCGAGGAGCCGGCTCGCCGGCGGTGTTCGTAATCTGCCCTTCGTCGGTCATGTCCATCTCCTCCGACTCTACATCCCGAGACCGCCGTCCACCGGGAGCACGCACCCGGTGACAAACCGCGCCAGCGGCGAGGCCAGAAAGAGCACCGCGTCGGCCACGTCGCGCGGCTGTCCGATGTCCGCCATGGGTGTCGAAGCGAGGATCGCCGCGCGCGCGCTCTCCGGCATCGCCCGCGTCATCGGCGTGTCCACGTAGCCGGGAGCGATCGCGTTCACGCGCACGCCGCGCGCGCCGAGCTCCCTGGCCATGGACTTCGTCAGGCCGATGACCCCTGCCTTGGCGGCGGCGTAGTTGGCCTGTCCGGCATTGCCGCGGCGACCCACGACGCTCGAGAGATTGATGATGGCCCCGCGGCGGCGGCGGAACATGCGCCGCGCCGCCGCCTTCGACAGCAGAAATGTGCCCCGCAGGTGCGTACGCACGACCGCGTCGAAGTCCTCGGACGACATGGTGAGGAGCACGCCGTCACGGGTGATACCGGCGTTGTTCACCAGCACCTCGAGTGGTCCGAGCTCCGCCTCCACGCGCTCCACCATGGCCTGTACCGCCTGCTCGTCGCCCACGTCGGCCATGACCACCAGCACGCGGCCGCCCATCCTCTCCACGTCGCCGGCTAGAGCATGGCATTCCTCCTCGCCAGCGAAATCGTTGATCGCCACCGCCGCGCCGGCCTCGGCCAGCCTCAAGACGATCTCTCGGCCAATGCCGCGACCGGCTCCCGTTACCAGCGCGACAACGCCGGAGAGGTCGATGGTGATGCTCACGTCGCATCCCTCCTCATGTCTGCCAGCCAGCGCTCGCTCACGCGAACCAGCCGGAATCTAGCCCGTCGACCGACGCCACGTCGCCGGCCCTCGCCACCGTGACTCGAGGCTCGATGCGGCGAACAAGCCCATAGAGGACCGCCCCAGGACCGACCTCCAGGAACTCATCACAGCCACCCGCTACGAGGTGCCGTACAGTCTGGGTAAAGCGCACGGGCGCGGTGAGCTGGCGCTCCAGCAGCTCCGCGAACGGCCCCCCTTCTGGCCGCGCACTGCAGGCCGAGAAGAAGCTCTTGACCGGCGTCGCCCAAGGCGCCGCCCGCAAGGCGGGGCCGAGCGTGCGCGCGGCGGCGGCCATGGGGGGCGAGTGGAAGGCGCCACTCACGGCGAGCGGCACCACCTTGCGCGCGCCGGCGAGAATCGCGCCCTCGCTGACTCGCTCAAGACCCGCCCGGCTTCCGCTCACCACAACTTGGCCGGGCGAGTTGAAGTTCGCGGGCCATGCATCCTCGATGCCGGTGCACAGAGCCTCAACCGCGGCATCCTCGAGGCCTAGGACAGCGACCATGCCGCCTGGGCTTTCGTCGGCGGCGGCCTGCATGGCCATGCCGCGATGCCGTACCAGAGCGACCGCGGCGGAGAAGGGTAGCGCCTCCGCCGCCACCAGCGCTGAGTATTCACCGAGACTGTGACCGAATACCGCGTCGTAGCACAGACCGCGCTGGCGTAGCAGGCGTAGCACGGCTACGGAGCTCGTCAGCAGAGCTGGCTGCGTGATGTCGGTCCGGTTCAGCCGTTCGGGCGGTCCCCTGAAGCTCACGGCGGCGATGTTGTACCCCAGCATCTCGCTGGCCTCCTCGTAGGTCTCTCTGACTACGGGAGACATCTCGTAGAGGTCCTGGCACATGCCGACCGCCTGCGAGCCTTGCCCTGGGAACATGAGCGTCCTCATCCCGGCCTCCACGTCAGCACACAGGACCCCCAGCTCAACCCGGCACCGAATCCGGTGAGCAGCAGACGCTTGCCCGTAAGCAGACGGCCGTCCCCCTCCGCGGCGGCCAGGCAGAGGGGGATCGAGGCGCACGAGGTGTTCCCCAGTTCCTGAAGCGTCGTGACGATCTTGTCGGGAGACAGACCAAGGCGCTCAGCCACGCTGTCGATGATGCGCAAGTTCGCCTGATGAGGGACGAAGAGATCGATCTCCTCGATCCCTAAGCCGGCGGCCCCCAGGGCCCCGTGGCACGACCGCACCACCGTGCGCAGAGCGAAGCGAAAGACCTCGTGCCCGTTCATCTTCAGGAAGTGCTGACGATCGCGCACGGTCTCCTCACTGGCCGGCATGCGAGCACCTCCCGCGGGCATGTTCAAGCACGGCATGCCGGCGCCGTCGTTGCCCAGATCGAAGGCGATGCTGTCTTCGGCGTCGCCGCGCACTAGTACGGCCGCGCCGGCGCCGTCGCCGAACAGCACGCAGGTCGCGCGATCCTCCCAATCCAGCGCGCGCGAGGTAACCTCGGAGCCCAGGACGAGCACGCGACGCGCCAGCCCGGCGGCCACCGCCGACCCTCCCACCGCCAGCGCGTAGACGAACCCTGTGCAGCCGGCCTGTACGTCGAAGGCGCCGGCGGCGCGGGCGCCGATCAGCTCGGCGGCCACGGCGGCAGTGGCGGGGAAGACCATGTCCGGAACTAGGCTGGCCGAGACCACCAGGTCGATCTCCAGCGGGTCGAGGTCGAGGCGAGCCAGGGCGCGACAGCCGGCTTCGGCAGCGAGATCGCTCGGTGCCACGTCTGCGGAGGCGATGCGCCGTTCGCGGATACCCGTGCGCGTCCGGATCCATTCGTCGGAGGTATCCAGGGAGCGAGAGATCTCGTCGTTGGTAAGCACCGCGGGTGGCAGGCTCACCCCGAGAGAGGCGATGCGGACGTTACGCAGAACGCCGGTAGTCAACCGACCGTCCCCGCGGAGTCGCCACGCGGATCGGCTTGTTCCCGAGCCGCCGTGTCGGGGTCGGCCAGCGCGAACGTCAGCTCGCCGCGACACGCCATCTCGCCATCTACGGTGGCGAGAACAGCGCCGCGCCCCACGCCGGCCCGCATGGCGATCACCTCCACGGTGAGCGTCAGCGTATCGCCTGGCCGCACCACGCGCTTAAACCGTACCTTGTCGATCCTCGCGAAGAGCGCTAGCTTGCCGACGTTCTCCGGCAGCGAGAGGGCCGCCACGGCGCCCGCCTGCGCGAGCGCCTCGACGATCAGTACACCGGGCATCACTGGATTCCCGGGAAAGTGGCCGGCGAACCACCAGTCGTCCGGCCGTACCGCGCGCCGCGCCACGCAGCGCACTCCCGGGTCGAGCTCGATCACCTCGTCGACCAGCAAGAAGGGGGGGCGGTGGGGCAGCAGCGCCTCCACACCGGCGCGATCGAGGACCGGCGAGGATGCGCCGCTCATGCTACTCTCGCCCGCTGGCCGCGCGATCGGCACAGCCGCCGCGCCTCCCAACCGGCCAGCACGGCGCCCACTACGAGAGCGGAGGATGCGAGCGCCGCGCGCCGGCGACCGGCCGCGCGCCGCGCGCGACCGTACAGTCTGGCGAGCCCGCTAGCCAGCGGGCTCCTCGCGTCGTCGGCGAGCGCAGCGACGACCCTCTGCACGAAGCCCTCCGGCGCCCGCAGCCGTACAGCCGAGGCGCAGCGGAACAGCCCATCCAAACCAACGTCAACGACCACTGTGCTTCTCATTCATCCTCCGCCTCGAGCACACCCCGACGCTCCAACGCCTCTTTCACGGCCAGTCGACCCCGATGTACGGCCGCCTTCACCGTGCCGATCGGCTTGCCGAGCAAGCTCGCCATCTCCGCATACTGATATCCGTACACTTCGCGTAATACCAGCGGCTTTCGCCGCGCCGGCGGCAGCGCCGCCATCGCCTCCAGCAGCAGCCGCACCTGGGCCCGCTGTTCCGGCGAGGCGTCCAGCACGGGCGGCAACGCCGGCCCCGCGCCCCCGAGCTCCTCCTCGCGCCTCATTCTCCAGCGCCGGCGGCGCTGGTCGGCCGCCGCCCTCACCGCCACGCGGAACAGCCAGGTTCCAAACGCCGCCTCTCCACGATACCGCGCCAACCCGCGGTACGCTCGCAGGAAAGCCTCCTGCGCGGCGTCCTCGGCATCCTGCGCGTTGCCGAGCAGCAGGTACGCGGCGGTATACACCTCGTGCTGGTAGTGCTCCACCAGCGCGCTGAACGCCGCTTGGTCGCCGCGACTCGCGCGAGCTACCAGGCCCGGCGACAACTCCGGCGCCGGAGACGCCTCCGGCGTGGTGGAACCCGCGCGAACGCCGACGTCGTGTACTTTAGACGTCATCGGCGGCCCAGAAGTTGCATCGGCCGCCGTCCCGCGGGTCACGGCATGGCGCCAGACTCCATGATCTCTCCGGTTCACGCGCCATGCCGGAGCAGCGCGCCGCCCGCAAGGCGCGTGCTGGACCGGCTAGCGCAACCGACTGATCTGCTGTGAGAGCTGTATCCATGTTCGGACCGCCCTCGGCAGTAGTGGTAGCGGGCGGCCGCCACAGTGTACAACGCTCCCCACCGGCCGCAGTACATCGTCGGAGGCGTCCGGCGACCACGAGGGGCAAATGGGACGGCAATCCTTCCAAGACAACAGACCAGCTGCGCCCGACCGGCTGCAGCTGCCTGTCGTGCGCTCCACGCGTTCAGGCGACCTCACGGCTACGCTGGCTTGAACCCTCGCCGACGTGGGTCCGTTTGATCAGACGGAAGAACCGGCTCTGCGCACCGTCGCGCGTACGTTCCTGATAGAGGAAGGCGAGCTCCTTCTGCTCGAACTTGGTGAAGAACGCCGTCCAGTCGATCTCCTCGAGCCGTCCCGACTGCGTGCCCGGAAACAGCAGCCGCAGCACGCCCGGCCCTCCCGTACCGGTACCCACCACCGCCGCCGGCCGGGCACCACGCTCTTCCGCCCAGCGCTGAATCTCCCCATGGTCGACGGTTACTCTCGTCTTGCCCGCCATCTGCCACCCGCTCGCCAGCCTCGGATGCTCGCCTTCGTTCCGGCGATGTACGGGAGTGGCTCTCCCACGAGCCGCGATGTCAAACTGCGAGGAGCGTTGGTCTTGCCGCGGCTACCTCGCCTCGCTCCGTCATGTTTGCGCCACGCGAGGCACCAGGCGATCCAGCCAGCGTGGCAGCCACCAGTTCCATTCGCCGAACAAGCGCATGGCCGCCGGCACGAGCATCACTCGCACTACCGTGGCATCCAACGCGATGGCGATAGCTAACCCAACACCCAGGGCCTTCGTAACCACGATACTCGTAAACGCGAAGGCCCCGGCAACCACCACGATGATGAGCGCGGCGCTGGTGATCACACGTCCGGTCCGAGCCAGACCCAGGCCAACGCTGCGCATATTGTCGTGGGTCTCCAGCCAGTGCTCGCGCATACGGGTGAGCATGAACACCTCGTAGTCCATGCTCACGCCGAACAACACGCAGAAGAGGAGCACGGGGAGCGTGGACTCCACGAATCCGGAGGAGTGGAACTGGAGGAGGCCCGAGAGATGACCCCACTGGAATACCGTCACCAGCGCGCCGAAGCTCGCCGTGATCGAGAGAGCGTTGCAGATGACCGCTTTCAGCGGCAGCAGCACACTGCGCAGGAGCACCAGGAGGACGAGGAAGGTGGAGCCAACCACGTACAAGACCACCCAGGGGAAGCGGCCGTAGAGGCCGTGCAGGAAGTCGCGCAGTCCTGCCGCCACCCCGGCCACCCAGATGGTGGTGCCGGGCGGAGGACCGAGTTCGCCGATCTGCGTGGCAAGGCTGCGAGCCAGCGGAGAGTTGTCTTTGGCCTTCGGCACGACCACGTAGAGGAAGGCGCCGGGTGCGGCCATGGCGCTCATCAGCCGCTTGAGCTCCAGATACTGATCGCCCCCAACTCTACCTTCGAGCCCACCGGTGCCCGACACCTCCCCCAGGAGAGACTTCAAGAACTCGCCCTTGTCGCCGAAGCGGCTGAGGTCCGGCGGCGTGACCACGCTCGAGACCTCGCTGACTCCCGGGAGGCCCTTCAGTGTCTGCCCGAAGTTCCACAGCTTCAGCAGGTTGCCTAGGGTGAACGGCGAGGAGCCGTCCTCCCATGTGACGAGGACGAGGATACCGGTGGCCAGCGAGGGGTTGAAGCGTTCCGCCATCATCCTATCCCCGATGCGCGCCTCTGAATCCGCCGGCAGCACCTCGGACGTGGACACGCCCGTGGTCATGTGGAATGCCGGCCACGAGAGTGCTCCGACGATGACCATCACCGCGAGCAGGACGAGCACCGGTCGATGCATGACCCATTGCGACCAGCGGATCCAACCATGGCCATTCATACCGTGCCGGCCGTGGACACGCAGCCAGTTCACTCGCTCCCCAAGGATCCCGAGGAGGGCGGGGAGCAGCGTGAGCGACACGATCACGCTGAACAGCACGACGAAGCAGCCGCCCACGCCCATCGATTTGAGCGCCATGAACTGGAAGAAGATGAGCCCCGCCAGCCCGACGGCAACGGCCACGCCAGAGTAAAAGATCGATTTCCCGGCGGTAGACACCGCGACCTCTACGGCGCGACCAACCTCGTCGCCGGCACGAAGCTGTTCGCGGAAGCGTCCGACCATGAGGAGCGCGTAGTCGATGCCCACAGCCAGGCCGAGCATGGTCGAGATGTTCAGGACGTAGATGGACAGGTCGTACACGTGCCCGAACAGGAAGAGGAAACCCAACGTGGTGCTCACCGAGACGATCCCGCCGACGAGTGGCAGACCCGCCGCCACCACTGAGCCGAATACGAAGAGCATGACGACAGCCGCGACCGGCAGCGTGTAGTACTCGGCCCGTCGAGCGTCGTCCGCCGAAATGCGCTCGATCTCCTCGAACACCGCCGGCTCGCCGGTGATGTAGTGGCGGAGCGGTGTGTCGCCGATGGCCGCCCGGATCTCGGGCATTATGGCCTGCACCTTGTCGAATGACTCGCTGAACGAGACGATGGCCACCGAGGCGTGCCCGTCGCGGGAGATGAGGTTCGGGTCACGAACGTTGGCGAACGTCTCTACGCGCTGCAGATACCGGAACTCGCCCAGCTGAAACCGCGCTAGGGCTTGGGCCTGCAGCCGCTGGAACTCCTCACCCCGAGCCTCCAGCGTGGCGCTCTCGAAGACGATGTAGAGCGCCGACTCACCGAGCGCGAGATGTTTGTTGGCCTCCGCGAGCGCACGATCCGAGGGAGAGCCGGCGATCGAGAAACCGCCGCCCTGTAACACGTGCGCCACGTGCGCGGCCCCGTACAAGGCGAAGGGAAGGATGGCCATCCAGAGCGCGAGGATCCACCAGCGGCGTCGATATGCGAATCTCCCGAGCGCGGCGAACACGGTCTCTTAGCGGACCTCCACTATTCCAGCCTCTGTCGAGGGCCGTGCCACGATATCAGAGCGGCGCAGGCCGACCTAGCGGCGGGCGGCGCTACGGGGCTCCGCCAAAGCCGGCGAGCGCCCCGCCCCACAGCATCGTCCCTTCCACGCCCACCAGACACGCCTCCGGGCAGTACGGGGTAGGATAGCCGTGTCATGCGGTCCACATCGACAGCGCTGACTCTCCTCGGCACCCAGGGCTGGATCCCTACGGCGCGGCGGGAGACCACTTGCCTGGCCCTCCAGACGCGTCGCTCCCTGTTCCTCTTCGACGCCGGCACGGGCCTTTCCCGTCTCCTCTCCGAGCCCTGGCGGAGCATGGTGCGCGCGGTACCTCGCGTCCACCTCTTCCTCACCCACTACCATCTCGACCACACCTGCGGCCTCGCCTATCTCTCCGGCGTCGTAGGCGAGCACGATCTCACCATCCATGTACCCGCACACAGCCTGAATCACATAGCTCCGGCCGAGGGTGTCCCAAGTCTCCTGCGTCCTCCCTTTCACCCCGTAGCCTGGGAACACCAAGCGGAGTACCGGCTAGCCGTCCTCGACGGCGATACCCTCGTCGATGGCGTGCGCGTTTACGTGCGTCCGCAATGTCATGCCGGCATCAGTGTTGCGTACCGGGTTGAGGACCTCTTCGTGCTGGCCACCGACACGGTCTCCGACCCGGCGACAGCCGAGTTCGCCGCCGGCGCGCAGGTCCTCCTCCATGAAGCGTGGATCGACGAGCAGGAGCTGAACGACCCGGCTCGGCAAGACTACGCACGCCGTATGCTCACCACGCACAGCACCGCGAGGCAGGCCGCCGAGATCGCCCGCACGGCAGACGTGCAGGAGCTCATGCTCATCCACCTCAATCCGCTGCGCGACGAGGAGTACTACCGTCAGCTCCGGCGAAGGGCTGCGGAGGTGTTCCCCGCCACCATCGTGCCGGACGACCTCCACGTGCGAAGCTTCGCCCGGAGGGAATAGTCCGCCCGTGTTCAGAAAGCACGGCAAGTGGTTCTGGATCGCCGTCGGCGCAGCGGCCTTGGTCTGCGTCTTCTACTTCCCGTCACTCGTTGCCTACCGCTACACGGCCGACAGCCAGCGCACCGCTTTCCTCAGCCATCCTTGGCGCAGCTGGGAGTTCCTCGCGACGGCCCTCGCCGTCCCGGGCGATGCCAAGTTGAAGACCTCGGGCGCCGCGCTCCGCCTGGCGGAGTCGCTGTTCAATCATCAGGAGATCAGCGTGGACAGGGTGCGTCTGCTGTTCCTGGCAAAAGAGCGCCCTTACTCGTTCTCACAGACCGTTGACCAGCTGCGCCTGGGAGGTACTGTCCGCCCGCCGCATCGGTTCGTGTGGGAGGTTGAGGGCCGCATTCGTTCCCTGCCAGATACCGGACGCATCACCGTCATGCTGCTGGATTACCGCAGCGGACGCGTGCTCTGGGATGCGCGTGACTACCTCGGCGGCGGCTCGCCGGCGCCCACGGCAAGCCCAAGCCCCAGCACCAGCCCGTAAGGAACCTGGCTCCACAGCCCCACCGAGCTAGCCAGCGGACACTCAGCACACGCCGGGGACTACCCGAGAGAGAGCGCCCGGCGCCGTCCCGTGCCCGACGGGAGAGAGCGAAACTAGCCCCCGAGCTGGCGCAGCAGCACGACGATGCGTTCCAGCTCGGCACGATCCTTGAAGGCGATCTCCAAACGGCCGCCGCGCGACCCGGCGCGAATGCGTACCGGGGCCTCCAGGAGGCCGTAGAGCTCGTCCGTCAGGTCGTCAAGGTACACCTCATCCGCCGCGTCTCGCGGCGCCGGCGGCTTCGCCGGCGCCGCCGCGAGCCTACGGACTAGCTTCTCCGTCTGCCGCACCGTGAGCCCCTCGCGCACCACGAGCCGCGCAAGGCGCCGCTGCTCCTCGTGCCCGCCGACGCCGAGGAGGGCGCGCGCGTTTCCTTCCGACAGCGCGCCCCCTTCGATCATGTCCTGGACCTCGTCCGGCAGCTCCAGTAACCGCAGTGTGTTGGTGACCGCGACACGGCTCTTGCCCACCAACTCGCCGATGCGCTCGTGGGTGAGCCCGAACTCGTCCACCAGCGCTGCGAACGCGTGCGCCTCCTCGATCCCGTTAAGGTCCTGACGGGCGACGTTCTCGGCCAGCGCGATCTCCAACGAGCCCACATCATCGACAGTCCGTACGACCGCTGGGATCTTGGCCACGCCCGCCATGCGCGCCGCCCGCAACCGCCGTTCGCCGGCGATCAGCTCGTAGCGCAGGGGTTCCCGGTCCTCCAGCGGTCGCACGACGATCGGTTGCACAACGCCCAAGTGGCGGATGGATTCCGCCAGATCAGCGAGATCCTCTTCGTCGAACACGCGCCGCGGCTGGCGGCTCGACGTGGTCACCTCTTCTACGGGGATCTCGCCGAGTCGTCCCTCCAAGCGCTCGCCAAACAGCGCCGAGAGTCCCTTACCGAGTGCTGCCTTGCTAGATGCCACGGGTCACAACCTCCTTGGCCACCTCGAAATAGGCGTCGCAGCCGACACACGCCGGGTCATAGCGGCACACCGGCAGCCCGTGACTGGGGGCCTCAGACAGCCGCACATTGCGGGGTATCACTGCCTGGAAGACGGCACCGCCGAGGTGCTTGCGAACCTCGGCGACTACTTCGCGGCTCAGCTTGGTGCGCCCGTCGAGCATGGTGAGAAGCACGCCGAGGACACGAAGCGACGGGTTCAGTCGCTGCTGAACCAGCCCGATGCTGTCGAGGAGCTGCGCGAGGCCCTCGAGCGCGTAGTACTCGGCCTGCACGGGCACCAGCACCTCGCCGGCGGCAACCAGCGCGTTAACCGTCAGCACACCGAGCGACGGAGGGCAGTCGATGAACAGGAAATCGTAGTCGTTGCCCACACTGCGCAGGGCCCGTTCCAACAGCCGCTCGCGGCCCGTGACGCCGGCCAGCTCTACATCCGCTGCGGCAAGATCCGGGGTAGACGGCACCAGGAAGAGAGAGTCGAGCATCGTCCGCACGGTGGCATCGCCCCACCCCGAGCTCCCCGCGAGTAGTCCATAGACCGAGCGCGGGCGGTCTGGCGCACGGAGACCCAATCCGCTGGAGGCGTTGCACTGGGGGTCCAAGTCGACGAGCAGCACACGCTGCCCCGCCTCCGCCAGGCAAGCGGCCAGATTGATCGCGGTAGTGGTCTTGCCGACGCCGCCCTTCTGGTTGGCAAGGGCGATGATGCGCGTCATGAGCAGACCTCCATGCCGTCGATGATACCGGCGCACCCCGGGACCAACAACCATTCCGCAGAGACGATGCTAGCTCCGCGCGAGCGGGTGCGAGCGAGCCCGGCCGGGACGCCGCGGGAGCCAGTCGGGCAGCGTCTCCAGCGCCCGCGCGACGACGCAGACGGAGCTCGACAGCGGCGATCGCGTGAGCGCCTCGACACGGTCGAGCAGAAGACCACAGCGCGCCGCGACCGTCGCCGCGGCGCGCCACTCGCTGGCGGCGCGCTGCTCGCTCGTGCTGATCAGCACTCGACCGTTCGGCGCCGCCAGCGGCGCCGCCAGTTCAAGCACTACCGGCAGCGGACCGACCGCGCGTGCCAGCACGAGCCCGAAGGCGCGGCGCCCAGTCGCCCCTTTGGCCGCGTACTCCTCGCTTCGCAGACACACCACGTCGACTCGGTCATGCACGCCGGCCGCGATCACTGCCTCCCGCAAGAACTGGCACTTCTTGGCGACAGACTCCACCAAGACGACGCTGGCGGCCGGCATCGCGACCGCCAGCGGGAGGCCAGGGATCCCAGCGCCCGCCCCGAGATCGGCCCAGCGCCCCTGGGCGGCCTGCAGCTCGGGCAGCTCCAGCAGCGCGAGCGAGTCGCTCATGAGTGCTCGCTCTATGCGAGTCCGGTCGCGCAGACCGGTGACGTTGCCACCCGTCCAACCCGCAAGCAGGGCGCAGTACCGGTCCAAGGCATGTGCCGCGCGGTCGTCGAGCGAGAACCGGGAGCGAAACTCCGAGGATGTCACGGACGAGGCTGAGAGGGATGCGAGCGGCACGCCCCGTCAGCGACGATCATGCGTCGCAGTACTTGGTGAGCGTCAGCCGCGTGCCGCCGTTGGCCGGGTGCTCGAGCAAGAAGTCGTCGACGACCGCCCGGATGAGCGCGATTCCCATGCCGCCCTCACTGGGGAGCAGCGTGCCATTGTCCAGCGAGGAAGGCTCGCAGAGTACGTCCTCCGTGAAGCCGGCGCCTTGATCTTGTACCACCAGCACCGCCCGGTCCTCGGCTACGCTGAACTGCATGCGGACCACGCCCACGCTGCCGTCGTCCGACGGATAGGCGTGGCGGATCGAGTTCGTGCAGGCTTCCGTAACCGCGAGTTTTAGGTCGCCCAGAGCGTCCTCCGAAAAGCCGCGCTCCCGGAGCAGCCCCGTCAGCGCGAGGCGCGCGAGTACCACGAACTCGCCCTTCGCCGGAATATCGAGAGTGATCAATTCGTCCATCGGTGCGAATCCTACGTCGCGTGCGCGCTGGGCACCACCGCCGCGATCCGCTTGCGAGGCGTAACTGCTCGCATGGCCGGCCTCAGCCCTTCACCCGAGAGCGCACATTCAGGTTTTCCCCACACATCGCACAAAACGTTCCCCGGATCGCCAAATCCTCAACGCGATACCCGGTGCGCCGGGCAACGAGGCGGCCGCAGCGCGGGCACACGGTGTTCTGACCCTCGTGGTCGGGCACGTTCCCGATGTAGACGAATTCCAGCCCCTCCTTGTGGCCAATCGCCACTGCCCGCTCCAGGCTGGCGATCGGCGTTGGCGGCAGCGTGGCGAGCTCCAAGTAGGGCATGAAACGGGTGACGTGCCACGGTGTCTTCGGCCCCAGTTCCGCCACAATCCACTCCGCGATGGCCCGCAGCGTCGCCTCATCATCGTTTACCGTGGGGATCAAGTTGGTCACGATCTCCACGTGGCACCCATGTACCTGCTGCGCCCGGACGGCCGCCGCCAGAACTGGCTCGAACGCGGGCACGCGGCAGAGACGGCGGTACACCTGGTCGCTGAACGCCTTGACGTCCACGCGATACGCGTCGATGTGAGGGGCCACCAGATCCAGGGCCTCCTCGGTAATGTAGCCGTTGGTGACCATGACGGTGTAGAGACCGTGCTGGTGTGCGACCTGTGCTCCATCTGCCACGTACTCCAGCCAGACGGTCGGCTCGTTGTAGGTCCAGGCGATCCCGTGGCAGTCGTTGTGGTCAGCCAGCACGGGGAGGTTCGTCACAGGCAGCTCGCGCAGTTCGCGAGCCATCGCGCGGGCGTCAGCATGAGCGATCTGCCAGTTCTGGCAGTGCCCGCACATGAAGGTGCACCCAACAGTGCCCAGGGAGAGCACCGACGTGCCCGGAAAGAAGTGGTACAGCGGCTTCTTCTCGATGGGGTCCACGGCAACGCTACACGAGCGGCCGTACAGGATCGCATCGAGGACTCCGTCTCTGTTGACGCGGGCGCGGCAAGCCCCTGCCTTGCCCATGGCGATACGGCAACCCCGCGGGCAGACACGACAGTGGGCCGAGCCATCGGACTGGCGATCGTAGAGCAGGGCTTCGTGCCACACCTCGGCCACGGCTCAGATACCTGGCTTCCGCTGGCTGTAGGACGAGATGCCGCGCTGCACCATCTCCAGGATCGCCGCGTGCAGCTCCTGATTGCCCGCGACCACACACGCCATCTGATACTCGTGATCTGAGCCCAAGAGCCGCTTATCGCCAAGCGACACACCGGAGGCATCGCTGATGGGGATGCCGGCCTCTCCGCACATGAGATGAACCGCGGCCAGATCGTAGGGCGAGTTGTTGAGCACCGCGCCGCGGCCCACGCGCCGGAACGCCGCCTCCGTCTCTGGGTGAGCGGCGATGATCGCCGGTCCGATGTCTACATAGGCATCCAATTGGCCGGTCAGCACGCGGGTGATGGAGTACGTCGCCGAACCGATATCGAAAACAGACCCTCCCACGCTGGAGCTATCGATGAGCTCCTCCAGCACGGTGGCGAGGATCACGGCGGGGCGACCGCGGAACCCAAGAGTCCAGAACAGGCTCTCCAGATCCGTCTGCGGCGTCGGCGCGAATGGGCGTCGCTCACCGGCGACACGCCACTCCGCGCCGCGCCCTTTCTCAGCGAGAAAGAGGTCACCGCTCTTGATCTCTTGCACCGCGGCGGCGATCACGTCTCCCATGACCGGCTCGGGCGAGGGTGGCACGGCAGCGATGCTCACGCAGGCCATCTCGAAGCCGGCGGCGGCGGGGCGCGTGCCGTCGATTGGATCCACGATGAGGATGGTCTCCGGCTGAGCGGCGCCCTGCAGGCCGCGGTCCTCTGAGTAGTACGCCCAGCGCGGCAGGTACGCCGCCATATACTCCTCGAGCACGCGCTCGGCGCGCTCGTCGATGTCGAACGTGACGTCGCCACCGACCGCGGCGCCGGCGTGGCTGCGCGCCGCGTGGCTACCCAGATAGGGCAGAACGGCCTCACGCAGGAGGCCACAGATCCTCACCAGTTCTTCGCTGATCGCACGCACGAGGTCTTCATTCTACCGCGCTATAATCGACGGGCCGTCACAGCCCATCATCGCAGAGGCTCTATGAGCAGCGCCGGAGTTGTCGCCTATCGCGGCAAAGGCAACGTCTATGTGAATCTCACCAACCGCTGTACCTGCGCCTGCGTCTTCTGCCTGCGGAGCTTCACCGACCAGGTCTACGGGTACTCGCTCCGCCTCGAGCAGGAGCCCTCGGCTCCAGAGGTCAGGCGAGCGATCGAGCGCGAGCTCGCGGCCGAGCCGGTGCGCGAGGTGGTCTTCTGCGGCCTTGGCGAGCCGACGCTCCGCCTGCCCGAGGTCCTCGCCATCACCGAGTGGCTCTCCGCTCACCTCATTCGCTCGCGGCTCAATACCAACGGCCTGGGGCAGCTCGCCAATCCCAGCGTCGCGGTCGTCGATCAGCTCGTCGCCGCCGGACTCAGCGCCATCTCGATCAGCCTGAATGCCGCCGACCCCGTGGCGTACCAGCGTACCTGCCGCCCCACCTACGACCACGCGTTCCCGGCCGTGCTCGCGTTCGCCCGTACCTGCGTCGCCGCGGGCCTGCCCACGCAGCTAACGGTGGTCGACTACCCCGGGGTGAACGTCAGCGCGTGCGCCGGCATCGCCACCGGCCTGCGAGCCGATTTTTGCGTGCGCGCCAGGGCAACACCGCGGATAACCGCAACCGAGAGCGGGAGCGCTGGAGCGCGAGCATGCCGATAACACAGAAAACCCCTCGCATCCTCGTCGTGGACGACGAAGAGGCCATCCGCCGCCTGCTGAGTATCCCGCTCCAAAAGGAGGGCTACGAGGTGGTGGTGGCACGCGACGGCCAAGAAGCACTGGACTTGTTCGCCGACCATCACTTCGACCTCGTCGTGCTCGACATCATGATGCCCCGGATCGACGGCATGGAAGTTTGCCGCCGGCTCCGCGCCACCAGCACCGTACCCATCATTATGCTCACCGCCCGCTCGGAAGAGTTCGACAAGGTGCTCGGCCTGGAGATCGGGGCCGACGACTACATCACGAAGGACCGACTGAGCCTGCGCGAGTTCCGCAGCCGGGTGCGCGCCCAGCTGCGACGCGCCGAGATGACTCGCCAGGAAGACGGCCGACAAGACGTGGTGGCCCTCGGCGATCTCACGATCGATCTGGCCAAACGCAGTGTCACCGTGCGCGGCCAGCGGGTGAGCCTCACCTACTTGGAGTTCGAGCTCCTGAAGGTCCTGGCCGCGCACCCCGGCCGCGTGTACAGCCGACAGCTCCTCCTGCAGCTGGCCTGGGGCGACTCCGAGTACCGTGACGAGCGGACCATCGACGTGCACATACGGCACGTGCGTGAGAAGATCGAAGCAGACCCTAAGAACCCGCAGTACATATTCACTGTCCGCAACATCGGCTACAGGTTCCGCGAGACCTAGCGCGACCATAGGGGCCACTCGTGTTCCTTCTCCACTCGGTTCGCAACTGGCTAACACTCCTGTTCCTGCTCCTCATCGCCGTAGCCAGCACGGCCTCATGGCTCTGGGTGGTCCCGCCGTTGAAGGACCGGCTCATTACGCAGAAGCTTCAGGACTTAGCCACCAACTCGCCGCTCGTGTTCAACGCGGTCAAACCGGCCATCGGGCGTACCGAGGACGGTACGTTCACCATCGATCAGGACGCCGCCAGCGCCAGCTCCTACGCGGTGGACCAGCGGATCGGCGCGCGCATCGCCTTCTTCTCCCCCGGCGATCTCAAACAGATCGCCGATTCTCGCTTCGGACAGGTGCTTCGCGCGCGCGATTTCGTCATGCTCCGCCAGACTGCCCAGTCTGGGAAGGCCACGGTCGGCAAGGTGCGTAGCGGCGGCGTCGACTACGCCGCCGTCGCCGTGCCGATCGTCCCGGTCGACCCCAAGACGCACGAGGAGCTCGGCCTGGCCGCCATCGGCCTCATCGTGGCCCCCCTCGGCGATGTGTACTCCGCCGTCGCGCTCGTGGAGCGGCAGATCCTGCTGGCAACCGGACTCGCGCTCGGCGTCACCCTCGTTACCGGCTTCGTCGCCTCGCTTCTCATCGCTCGCCGGCTCAAGCGTATCGAACGCGGTGCTGAGGCGATTGCGGGCGGCGATTTCAAGGTGACTCTCAAAGTCCGTGTCCGCGACGAGATCGGTCAGCTCGCCGCCTCGTTCAATGCTATGGGGTTACGGCTGCGCCAGGCTTTCACCGCCATCGAGCAGGAGAAGCGCAGCGCCGAGACCATGCTCGACACGCTCAACGAGGGTATCATCGGCATGACCGCCGATGGCCGCGTGCTCATGCACAACCCAGCGGCCGCGCAGTTTCTCGGCCGGCGTCTCGTCGTCGGCGCTTCCGCGGATGCCGCGTTCCCCGAAGAGGTCGCGCGCATGTGGTCAGACATCGGAGGTGGGGGGAGCGAGGCGCCGGTGGTGTTCGAGCTGCGCGGCCGCACTCTCGAGGCACTTGGCTCTCCCGTCGGCGCGGATACCGATCTCGCCTCCGTCGTCGTCCTCAGAGATGTGACGCAGCAAGAGCGCCTGGAACGGGCCCGGCGTGAGTTCGTCGCCAACGCGTCGCACGAGTTCAAGACGCCGCTGTTCTCACTCTCCGGCTTCCTCGAGCTCCTCGACGAGGACGACGCCAACGGCGAGGAGCGACGCGAGTACCTCGGGCTCATGAAAGACCAGGTCGAACGGCTGCAGACGCTCTCGCACCGTCTGCTGGACCTGTCACAGGTCGACGCCGGAGCCGTCCGCCTGGAGCCTCGTTCAGTGAACCTCGTCACACTGGCAGAATCGGTATCGGCGGAGTTCCAGGCCCGTGCCGCAGAGCGCCACCTCGTCATCAGCATCACTGCCGCCACTCACGAGACCACGGCCCTGTGCGACGAGGGACGCATGGCCCAGGTCTTGCGCGCGCTCTTGGACAACGCTATCAAGTTCACCGGTCGTGGGGGCCAAATAGCAGTGACGGTGTCTCGCGAGGAGGATTGCGTGACTCTCGACATCGCCGATACCGGCGCCGGGATCTCGCCGGCGGAGCTGCCGCGGATCTTCGACCGCTTCTATCGTGGCAGCCCCTCGCAAGGCTCCAAGGTGGGGACCGGCCTCGGTCTGTCGATCGCCCGCGACCTCATGCACCTCATGGGGGGCAGCATCGACGCTTCCTCGCGCCCTGGCCGCGGCTCTCGCTTCACCCTCACGCTTCCGGCCGAGCGCGGAGAGGTCACCGCCGGCCATGCTGCAAGCTGACGAGGGCCGAGAGAGGCAGACGTATGCTTCGGAGAGGCCATCAAGCGGTCTATAGGATTACGAATGGCCGCCACGAGGCACTTGCGTGGTGTGATGCTGGCGCGGAGACCTCTCGTGCGCCATGATGTAGCAGGAGCCGGTCACGGTCGGTCCGGCGGGACGACCTGAGAGGTACGGAGAATGAGAAGCAGAGGATTCCTTTTTGGGCTCGGCGGCGGCATCGTCGGCACGGTCCTGGTCCTGGTCGTGCTGTTCGCTCTGGGGCTCGCGGACATCTCGACCACGCCAGAGGAAACACCAGCCACTCCGACGCCGACGCACTACACCCCTGCGCCGCCCCCTCAAGGACTCACGCCCGAACAGATCTACGACAGGGCTGCTCCCGGCGTAGTCATGATCATCTCCTCGTTCTCCGCCAGCAGCTTCGGCTACCCCTTCGGAGGAGGAGAGCGGCAAGGGCTCGGCTCGGGATTCGTGGTCGATCAGGATGGCTACATCGTCACCAATGCCCACGTGGTGGAAGAGGACGGCACACGGGCCAAGCGGATCGACGTGGTGTTCAAGGGGGCAGACTCAGAGACCACGCGCGTAGAGGCCGAGCTCGTGGGCGTGGACCTGCGCTTCGACGTGGCCCTCGTGAAGGTCGATCCCCGCAAGGTGTCGCTCACAGCACTCCCGCTCGGGGACTCCGACACCGTTCGCGTAGGAGAGCCTGTCGTCGCTATCGGCAACCCGCTCGGCTACAACTTCTCGCTATCGGCGGGCGTGGTCTCCGCCATCGATCGTCCCCTCCAGTCGCCAGCGGGACCCGACGTCGTCATCCCGAATGGGATTCAGACGGACGCAGCGATCAATCAGGGCAACTCGGGCGGGCCGCTGCTGAACGCCCGCGGAGAGGTCATCGGCATCAACGAGCAGATCGCTTCTCCGAGCGGCGCAGGAAGCGTGGGGCTGGGCTTCGCGGTGCCCGTGAATCTCGCCGTGCGCTCCTTCGAACAGCTCAAGGAGTCCGGCAAAGTCACGTATGCGTGGCTTGGTGTCCAGGGACAGACGATCACACCCGACATCGCCCGGACGTTCGACCTTCCCGTAGACCGCGGCGTGCTGATCGCCGCGGCTATTAGCGGCGGCCCCGCTGCCAAGGCGGGGCTGCGCGGGGGCAGCCGCCAGGAAGTGGTCCAGGATCAGCAGTACGTCCTCGGCGGCGACATCATCACGACGATCGATGGCGCCAAGATACTGAACATGGAAGACCTCATCGCTGAGATCGACAAACACAAACCCGGCGAGCGCATCACCATCAAGTACATTCGCCACGATGAACGCCAGCAGGTCACCGTCACTCTGGAAGAGAGACCGTCGACCATGTAGGCGGTGTTGCGGCGCCCGACCAACGCATGGACTCGCGCTCTCGACAGGGTGAGCCGCCACGCGAAGGAACACAACGCGAGGCGCGTCAACAAAACTGAGTGGATCTTGACTTTTTTTGACAAGTATCCATGCACCGTGTATAAGGAACATACAGGCATCTCGACCAGCGACGTCCCGGCCGCGACCATCGCGGCCCCTAGGAAGACGCCTACGCTGGCGTCCGGAGGACGCTGTATGACTCGGCCGTTCGACCCACGCCTTACGCCGTTCCTCCCCCTCGTGCAAGGGCTTGCCAGTATGCTTGGCTCAGACTGTGAAGTGGTCCTTCACGACCTGAGCGCACTACCGAATTCCATCGTGGCCATTGAGAACGGGCACGTCACGGGCCGCGCGGTCGGCGACGTGCCCTCCGATCTCATGCTGCGTACACTGCGACGCGTGGCGAACGGCTTCGCCACACCCCGCATTTACCTGTCGACCACAAGAGGCCGCACGCTGCGTTCTCTCAGCGTCACGCTGCGCGACGCCCAGGGGCAGGCGTTCGGGCTCCTCGGCGTCAACCTCGATGTCTCCTCCCTCACGCACGCCCAGCGAGCGCTCGGAGCACTCACCACCGCGCCGCAGGAACAGGAGACCGCCGATACTGAGGAGATCTTCGCCACAGACATCCGTGAAGTGGTCGCGGGAATGATCAGCAAAGCTCTCGCGGAGGCCGCGACGGCGCCTGCCCAGATGACCAGAGAGGACAAGATGGAGGTGGTGAAGCGCCTGGAGGAGCGAGGAACATTCCTCGTGAAGCGCGCCGCCGAACAAGTTGCCGAAGCACTCGATCTGTCCCGCTTCACCGTTTACAGCTACCTGAAAGAGATCCGTCATCAGACAGCCGCGGGCTCCACCGTAACGCTCCCCGACAGCGGGCCGGGCCAATGAGCACACGCGAGGCAGGCACATGCCCGGCACCCCGGGCGGCAGCGGGAATCCACGGGCTCTTCGATCTCGTGGAGAGGTCCACGGCACGCCGTATCGCCATCATCGGCCTCGTCAAGAACGCCGGGAAGACGACTGTCGTGAACGCCCTCATGACGCACGTGCCGCACCGCTTCGGGCTCACGTCGCTCGGCTTGGACGGCGAGCGCATCGACCATCTGACCGGGCTCGCCAAACCGCGCATCGTGCCTCCCACGGGAACACTCGTGGCTACCACGACCGGCTCCCTCGCGCGCTCTCGCTACCAGATGGAGCTCATCGAGGAGTTGCCCTTCCGTACAGCTCTCGGCCGCGTCGTCATCGGCGTCGCCGGCGAGCACGGCGCGGCGGTAGAGATCAGCGGCCCGACCACACTGAGACAGGTACGAGCTACCGCGGATCGCCTCCTCGAGCTCGGCGCGCACCAGGTTCTCGTGGACGGGGCGATCAATCGCCTCGGCAGCGCCTCACCTCGCGTGAGCGACGGTGTAATCCTCGCCACCGGGGCCATGGCGGCCGACAGCCTGGAGGAGGTGGTTCACCTCACGACAGCCACCGTGGACCTGCTCACCCTGCCGGTCGCCGACAGTGCAACTCGCCATCTCCTCCATGGTCACGACCCCGCGGCTTCTCGTCTTCTCCGCGTGGACAGCGCAGGCCGTACCGAGGCTCTGCGACTGCCCTCGCTCGTCGGCCAGGGGATCGACTTCGTGCGGCAGATTTGCCACCTCGATACACAGACGCTGATCGTCGGCGGCGCCATCACGGAGAAGTTCGTCAACAGCCTTCTGCACACGCTCCCCCTCCAGCGAAAGCTGCGCCTGGTGGTGCGCGACCCAACCGTACTGATCCTGCCAGCGTCCACGGTGGCCCGTCTCCGTCGACGCGTAACGCTCGAGGTCCTCCATCCGCTCAGCGTCCTGGCGGTCACCACGAACCCGTTCCGCCTCCCCCGACCCCTCCGCCCGGAGGTTCTGTTCTCCGCGATCGCCGACGGCGTCGGCGATCGCCTCCCGGTGTTCGACGTCGTCAGCGATCTCGCCCGACTGCCGGCCTCAGGACATGTCGCAGACGGCCCCCGCGGCGGCGATATCCCTACCCACCACCCCGCGAACGGAAGGTGATCAGTGGAGCCAGGCATCAGGCTGGACGAACACCTCGTCCTCAGGGCGCGCGCATGCGCGCGCGACATCGCCGACGGAGTCTGGGAGCACGTCGACAAGCACACGACGGACTCCGTGGAACGGACCAGTCTGCGCCTCCTCGGCGTTACGGGCGTCAACGACATCGATGTGCCGCTCGTCAACGTGATCGTCGAGCAGAGCCGCGAACTCCTTTCCGGCGGCATCGTCGGACCGTTCGTGGCTCTGCTCATGCGGAGCGGCCGCGACGCGCAGGAGGTGGCCGAGGCCGTCGCCTCGGGCCAGCTCTCCCTGGCGCCCGTCCCGCCGGAGCAGAGGGCGCAGGTGGAGCGGACGGCGACAGAGCTGGCCCTGCGCGGCGTCGGCCGCATCGACGCTGTGCGGCGTCGGCGAGAGGAGCTCGTGGCGGCGCTCGCGGACCCCATCACACCGTGGCTGTACGTCATCGTCGCCACCGGCAACATTCACGAAGATGTGGTGCAGGCCAAAGCGGCCGCGCGCGCCGGTGCCGACGTGATCGCCGTTATTCGCACCACGGCGCAAAGCCTCCTCGACTACGTGCCCTACGGCCTGACCACAGAGGGATTCGGCGGTACCTACGCTACGCAGGAGAACTTCCGGCTCATGCGCGCGGGCCTGGACGAGGTGGGCGAGGAGGTCGGACGGTACATCCGCCTGTGCAACTACGCCAGCGGACTGTGCATGCCGGAGATCGCCGCCATGGGGTCTCTGGAGCGCCTCGACATGATGCTCAACGACTCCATGTACGGCATCATCTTCCGCAATATCAACATGCGCCGGACCTTCGTCGACCAGTACCTTGCGCGCCTGCTGAACGCGCGCGCCGGAATCATCATCAACACCGGCGAGGACAACTACCTCACGACCGCCGATGCTCTTGAGAAGGGCTACACGGTCATCAGCTCGGATTTCATCAACGAGGAGTTCGCCTCTCGGGCCGGACTCGAACCATGGCAGATGGGCATCGGCCATGCGTTCGAGATCGACCCGTCCACGCCAGACCAGGTGCTGTACCAGATCGCGGACGCGCAACTCGTCCGCCAACTGTTCCCCGCGGCCTCGCCCAAGTACATGCCGCCGACGAAGTACATGCCCGGCGACATCTTCATGGGGCACATCATCGACGCCATGTTCAACTTCACGGGGGTGTTCACAGGTCAACACATCCAACTCCTCGGCATGCTCACGGAGGCGTTGCACACGCCGCTCATGCAAGACCGATACTTGAGCATCAAGAACGCCAAGTACATCTTCGAGAGCTGTCGCCACCTGGGCGAGCAGTTCACCATCAAGCCGGGTTCCCTGATCGAACAGCGGGCAGCCGATGTGCTGCGAAAGGCCGTGAGCCAGCTCGAGAGGGTGGCGGACATCGGCCTCTTCAAGGCGCTCGAGTTGGGCGAGTTCGCCGACGTAACACGCGATCCAGAAGGAGGCCGCGGCCACGAGGGCGTCATCGCCCGGGCGAAGGACTACTTCAACCCCTTCTACGCAGCCTTGCGTGAGGGCAAGATGAGCGGCTCACCCCGCGGCGCCTCGCCAACCGACCAGTCCGCCTGCTGAGGGGAGGGCACTCATGTACGTCAAGCCGTACGGCGACACCCGCGACGATGGCCTCGTCCAGCTCTCCTTCACCCTGCCGGTACCGTGCACGGCGAAGGCCACCGACATCGGCAAGCAGTTGCTCGAACGCATGGGGTTCCACGACGTCGCCATCGCCGAGGCCAGAGGGATCGACCCCGAGTACACATTCTACGTAGCGTTCGCACGCACGGACACCACCATCGACCCCGAGCAGGTGACCGGCGACTACCTCGAGGTCGAGATGATGGACTACTCCGCGATCAACAGCCTGCTCGAGAAGGAGCTGCGCCGTAAGCTGGTCGTTGTGGGCGCGGCCATCGAGAGCGATGCCCACACGGTGGGCATCGACGCGATCATGAATATGAAGGGATATGCTGGTAACTACGGCCTCGAACGCTACCCGCAGATCACCGCCCTCAACATGGGATCGCAAATACCGTGCGAGCAGCTTGTTCACACAGCGGTCGAGATGGGAGCAGACGCTATCCTCGTATCGCAGGTCGTCACCCAGAAGAACATCCACGTCCAGAACCTGACCAAGCTGATCGAGCTCCTCGAGGCGGAGGGCCTCCGCGAACGGTTCATTCTGGTAGTCGGCGGACCGCGTATCAACAACGCCTTCGCTAAGGAGCTGGGCTACGACGCCGGCTTCGGAGCACGCACCACGCCACTCGAGGTGGCGTCGTTCTTGGCCCAAGAGGCGAAGCGACGCGCCTCAGCTTAAGCAGGATTACACGGCGAAGGCCTCGCCGATATGCCATTACAGCCGGTATCGTTGTACACGTAGCAGTCTGGACTCACAAGGTGAGGAGGAATCCACAGTGGCAGACAACGACGTCGTCATCCTTTCCGCCGTTCGCACGGCGCAGGGCCGCATGCTCGGCGGCCTCAAAGACACACCCGCCATCGACCTCGGCGCCCTCGTAATCAAGGAGGCCATGGCTCGCGCCAATGTGCAGGGGGCTCAGCTCGACGAAGTGATCATGGGCAACGTGATCACCGCCGGTCTAGGCCAGTGTCCGGCACGTCAGGCGGCCATCAAAGCCGGCGTTCCCGACGATGTGCCCGCCTACACCGTCAACCGCGTGTGCGTCTCCGGCGCGGTGGCCATCGCCGCGGGCGCCAATGCGATCAAGGCGGGCGATCAAAGCCTCCTCGTCGTCGGAGGCATGGAGAATATGACCCGCGGCCCGTGGGTGCTCCAGAACGGCCGTACCGGCTATCGTATGGGCCTGCCGACCGACAAGATCTACGACGCTACCGTCTACGACGGTCTGTGGTGTGCCTTCAACGACTACCACATGGGCATAACGGCCGAGAATCTCGCCGCCAAGTTCGGCGTCACGCGCGAGGACCAGGATCAGCTCGCCTACGAGAGCCACACGAAGGCCCAGGCGGCCACGGAGTCTGGCCGGTTCAAGGATGAGATCGTGCCGGTGATCATCCCGCAACGCAAGGGCGAGCCGCTGGTGGTAGAGGCCGACGAGAGCATCCGCAAGGACGCTTCGCTCGAGGCTATGGCCAAGATGAAGCCCTTCTTCAAGGCCGACGGCTGCGTTACCGCGGGTAACGCCTGCCCCATCAACGACGGCGCTAGCGCGCTCGTGATCGCCTCGCGCGCTAAGGCCAAGGAACTCGGCGCCAAGCCGTTGGCGACCATCGTCGCCAACGCGGCCGGCGCCTGCGACCCTGCCATCATGGGGTACGGCGAGACCGTCGCCGGGCAGAAGTGCCTGGAGAAGGCGGGCCTCAAGGCCGCCGATATAGGCCTCGTCGAGCTGAACGAAGCGTTCGCGGTGGTGGCCGAGGTAGCCATCCGTGAGCTCAAGGTGGATCGCGACAAAGTCAACGTCAATGGTGGCGCGGTAGCCATCGGGCACCCATTGGGCAGCACTGGGTCGCGACTCGTGGTCACCCTGCTTCACGAGATGATGAAGCGCGGGGTAGAGCTGGGCATGACCGCCGCGTGCGTGGGCGGCGGCCAGGGCGCCGCCACCATCATCCGTCTGGAGGCGTAACGCCGGGGTGCCGTTGCGACCGGGGTCTGTGCAGACCCCGGTCGCAACGCACTCGGTCTGCGTCACCATGCTTGTCCACGCAGTCATACTACTTCGTATTCGTACGTATGAGACGGAGCGTACTGGGGAGGCAGACACATGAAGCCGGGCAACAAGTTCGGAACGCATCGCGTCATCGAGCCTAAGGGCGTCCTACCACAGCCGGCCTGGAGAATCGACAACACGATGGAGATCTACGATAACGAGATCCTCATCGCCGTCGACATGCTCAACATCGATGCCGCCAGTTTCACGCAGATCGAAGAAGCCGAAGGCGGCGATGTGACAAGGATGGCGCGCCACAGCCTGGGCATCATCGCCGAGCGGGGGAAGCACCACAATCCTGACACCGGCTCGGGCGGTGTGCTGCGAGGGACTGTCGAGCAGATCGGTCCGGAGTTCCCGGACAAGAACCTCAAGGTGGGTGACCGCATCTCCACTCTGGTGTCTCTCTCGCTCACCCCGCTTCTCCTCAGCGAGATCCGCGCCATCGACAAGGAAACCTGTCAGATGCACGTGAGCGGCCACGCCATCCTCTTCGCGAGCGGCATCTATGCCATGCTTCCCGAGGACATGGACGAGGCGCTGGCGATCGCCGTGCTCGATGTGGCCGGCGCCCCAGCGCAAGCAGCCAAGCTGTGCCGGCCAGGTGACAACGTCTTCATCGTTGGAGCAGGTGGTAAGAGCGGCCTTCTCTGTGCCTACGAGGCGCGCAAGCGCGTGGGCATTACCGGCAAAGTCATCGGCCTGGTCCATGGCGACGCCGGCAAGAGACGACTCGAGCGCACAGGCTTCGCCGACGTCATCATCCAGGGAAGCGCTACTGACCAGTTGTTCGTGTACGAGCAGATCCTCGCGGCCACCGGCGGCGAGATGTGCGACTTGACCATCAACTGCGTGGACGTACCAAACACCGAGATGTCGTCGATCCTAGCCACGAAGTCGAACGGCGTGGTGTATTTCTTCAGCATGGCGACCAGCTTCACGTCCGCCGCGCTGGGCGCCGAAGGCATCGGCTATGACACCCGGATGATTATTGGGAACGGCTATACCAAGGATCACGCAGCCATCGCACTCAACTGCGTGCGTGAGAGCCCCGTTCTCATGGATATCTTCCAGAACGTGTACGCGGCAGCTGCCTCCACGCCGGAGCCCGTCGGCCTGAAGATCTGACCGTCTGAACGCACACCGCGCGCGGCAGACGCCCTGACCGGACGCGCCACTGGACCGTCTGCCGCGCGCGTCCACCGTTCCACGTGAAACTCCCAAGTGGAGGCACGGGCCCGCCCGCGCGCCTCAGCTAACTTCGCTCCCGTACCTCTCTCCGGAGCGTCGGCGGCCAGCTGAAAGCGCGCGTCGCCGCGTCTCGCGAACTATCCAGGTCGTGTGCAACACGACATGGGCGGCCATGAGCACGAGGAACCCGAGGGAGGCAACGATGTGGAGATCCAGCCATCCCTGCCGGCCCAATCCCAGGAGCTCGGCGCTCGTGCTCCAGTTCCATCGGCCGCCTCCACGCGGGAGAGCGAGCCACAGGACGAGCCCACTTGCCGCCGTCGCGGCAAGGCCGACCGCCGAGACCACCACTACCCAGTACAGCACAGCACACCGACTTACCGTGGCGCGCACGGCACTCCCCGCCATCCTCACAACGTCTCCTTCTCCTCGTCCGTCTCAAGCCGGAGTGGCTTCGCACGTCCCGATGCTACCCACGAGCTGTGAAGGAGTTGTGAACCACTTCAGTTGATACAGTGAAACCGCTGCGGAACGAGTACGATTGGGCCCATGAGCGCGGTCAGCAGGATCGTCGTAGTCGAAGACGAGACCCGTATCGCCGAGGTCGTGCAAAGCTACCTCGAGCGAGACGGGCATATGGTCGTGCACTACACCACCGCCGAGGAGGCGCTGGAGGACATGCGCCGACATCCCTTCGATCTGCTTGTGCTCGACCTCATGCTGCCGGGCATGTCCGGCGAGGAGATGTGCCGGCGCGTGCGTCAGTTCTCAGATGTGCCCATCATCATGCTCACGGCAAAGGGCGCGGAGGAAGACCTCCTCGCCGGGCTCCAGTTGGGAGCAGATGACTACCTGACAAAACCCTTCAGCCCGCGAGAGCTGGCGGCGCGTGTGCGAGCCCTTCTCCGGAGAGCGCGGAGTTCCGACGAGCCTCAAGTCGACGTGCTCATCCGCGCTCACGGGCGCCTGAAGATCGACGCCGCCCGGCGGCGCACAACGCTGGACGGCAGCGAGATACCGCTGACCGAGTCTGAATTTCGCCTTCTGATCACCCTGGCTCGCTTCCCGGGCAGGGTCTACACGCGCTACGAGCTCGTCAACAAGATTCAGGGGTGTGAGTTCGAGGGATACGAGCGTACCATCGACGCTCATGTGAAGAACCTGCGGCGGAAGATGGGCGAGGACGCTCGGCAAGCGAGCTTGATTCAGACGGTCTACGGACGCGGCTACCGGTTCGCCGACGACGAGCGGTGAAGCACAGCCTCCGCACACGACTCATCCTCACCCACCTCGGTGTCGCCGCCCTGGCCATCGTGCTGGTCGCGCTCATCGCCGCTGTTACCGCGGAGCGCCGCTTTGCCGCGTACACGCGAGACGCCCAAGCGGACGCCGTCGCTGCTCTGGTCGCCGCCGTGACCGACACCGGCACCGATGACTGGAGCTCCTCAGAGATCCAGTCGCTGCGCCGTCTCGCGAAGCTCAACAGTCTCCACTTCGCGCTCTTTGATCCGGATGGCGCCCTCCTTTTCAGCAGCGCAGGAGCGGGTCGTGGTGGGCCGCACGGCGGCGGACTCGGGCGGTCCAGCGAGCCTCCGGCTGCCGGCTGGAGCGTCCGGAGCGAGAAGATCCTCGTAAATGGCCACCACGTTGCCGAGCTGGTGCTCCAGCAGCCACAAGCGAGGCAACTGCCGGCGAACATCGCCTACCGACGGGACATCTTCCTCTACCTCGCGCTCGCCGGAGGTCTCGCGGCGCTCACAAGCCTCGCCGTCGGAGCCCTCGTCTCGCGACGCATCACGCGTCCTCTCGAACATTTGAGCGCAGCTACGACGGCTATCGCCCGCGGCAGCCGCACGGTTCGTGTCGACGTCGCGGGAGAAGACGAGGTAGGCACCCTCGCTACGAGCTTCAACGTGATGAGCGATGCCTTAGAGAGACAGGCACACTGGCGAAGGACTATGACGGCCGACCTCGCCCATGAGCTTCGTACCCCTCTGGCAACTATCCAGTCTCGTGTCGAGGCTCTCGAAGACGGAGTGCTGCCGACCACACCGGACAACCTGCGTGTGATCGGTCAGGAGGTTGAGCGTCTGGATCGCCTACTCACCATGCTGCGCAGCCTTGACGATCTCGACATCGGCATCGTACCGGTGCACCGCGAGCATCTCGACCTCGCGAATCTAGCGGCGGGAGTAGTGGAGGCATCGCGCGAACGTTTCCGTCAGAAGGACCTCCACCTGCGGGCCTCTCTCCAGCCGGTTCCTGTGGAGGGTGACCCAGACAAGCTCACGCAGGTGCTGGTGAATCTTCTCGACAATGCACACAAGTTCACCCCGGCTGGCGGTACCGTCCTCGTCCGTACCGAACATCAGGGGTCGGGACCGCACGCAAAGGCGTTCCTTCTGGTCACCGATAGTGGCCCTGGTATTCCAGAGGAGGATATTCCACAGGTGTTCGAGCGGTTCTTCCGCGGTCGCCACACCGCGGCAAGCGAAGGTGTCGGGCTTGGTCTGGCGATCGTTCGTCGTATCGTGGAAGCGCACGAGGGTTCTGTCGAGGTCACGAGTGGCGAAGGGGGCACGACGTTCGTCGTCGCCCTCCCGCTCGTCCGCGCTCCATCATCCTAGCTTTGTTTCACGTGGAACTCACGAAGGTCGTCCCTCGTTGGCACGCCGACCAGCGCGACGGTTGGGCTAGCTCGCCTAACTCATGAGGAATGAGCTCAGATACGTTCGCACCGCCTCTGACCCGTCACAGCGCATCGTGCTCAGGAGTCTCGCCAGGGATTCGTTGTCCTCCACAACCACTCGGCCTACGCGGTGGCCGTAGCGTCCCAGTACCTCCTCGACTACCTGCTCTTTCTGTGCTCGTGTCATGACGCCTCCCGCACCTGCTGTCGTTGTGCACCCAGAAGCATCGCGCTCTGCGGCTCGCCACACCATAGAACGCGCGTCTATGTCGCCAGAGAGACAACGTGTTGAGAGGAGGAGTTGCGCCCGCAGATGCGCACCCGTTGCCCAAACGCATGGTGCACGGGTCTGAACATGCCGCAGTTTTCGCTGGGGCAGCAGAGGGTCGGTGAAGTTCGGCTGGCGGCGTCGCGCCCCGCACTTGCCGGCCGGCCCCGCCATCGGGTATAAACGACACTCTCTACAAGAGCCTGTGGGGCATTAGCTCAGCTGGGAGAGCGCCTGGATCGCACCCAGGAGGTCAGCGGTTCGATTCCGCTATGCTCCACCACCCTCCAACTCGTCGCCCTCCTCCGCGATGCTCACGCCTCTGAGTTGGATCATCGGGCTGTCCGCCGCGTAGCGCACCTGCGTGCTCCCGCACTGTGGGCAGGGAGCATGAGCTTCCCGCGCCTCGAACTCATACCCGCACGCGAGGCAGGTGGCTTGCGCCGACAATTCCTGCCACACGATGCGAGCCCCGCGGAAGAACGCGTCATCGGCGGTGAGCATCTCGAAGTACATCTCGATCGACTCGCGCGTGAAATCCGCAGCCGGTGTGATGGCCAGGCTCACCTCGAGCACCCGCACCCCGCCAGCTCCACGCGCGGCCGACCTGGCCCGCTCGATGATCCCTTCCGTGATGCCCAACTCGTGCATGGCGCACACCTCCTCACTCTCTCTCGCCACACCCTGCCGTGCGGTGCTGCACCGCATACCGGCGTGCCTCCTGGGACGCATACCCTGGGTCGCTCGTAGCCGCAGGGAGCCCAGAGATCATCCGCGCCTAGCGCCCTAGTGACGCCCTGGATTCTCTGGCTGCGCATCTAATAACTAGTACTATAGTGTACTCTTGCCGAGCGCCTGGTACTCTAGGAGAACACACCCGTGCTCTCGGATTGTACCTTCCGCGGCGGTACAGCAGAGGAGCATGCGCCGCGCATGAAAGGACGGTCTCTATGAAGATCCTGATCGTCGGCGCCGGGATGCAAGGCCACGTCCTCACCTGGCACCTCGCCCGCTGCCCAGACGTCTCCGAGATCTTCCTCGGCGACGTGAACACGAGCCGTGCCCGCTTTGTCGCTGCTCAGGTTGGCGACGGCAAGACAACACCTCTCTCCCTCGACGCCGCGGACGAAGGGGCGGTAGCGAGGGCGGCTAGGGAATGCGGCCTTGTGGTAAACGCCGTCGTGCCGCAGTTCAACATGTCCATCATGCGTGCCTGCCTCGCAGCGGGAGCTCACTACCAGGACATGGCCTCGGGACAAACACCACGCAGACCATCGACGAGGCCTTCCTCGAGCAGCTCACGCTCAGTGGGCAGTACCGCGCGGCGGGGCTTTGCGCTCTGATCAGCACGGGCATGGACCCGGGTGTAACGAACACCCTCGCCGGCAACGGCTACGAAGACCTCGACCAGTGCGTCGAGATCCGTCTCAAGGATTACTCCGTCCTCGACAGCCCAGTCCCTTTACAGGTCTGGTCTCAAGAAGCGTACTACCTGGACTGCGCACAGCCCCCTCTCCTCTTCGAGGAGGGCCAGTTCACGCGCGTCGACCCCTTCTCCCGCCGCGAGTGGTACCAGTTTCCCGAACCGTTCGGCCGCGGTCTGACCGTGTGCCATGACCACGAAGAGGTCAGCACACTGCCCCGCCTGCTGCCCACCGCCTTTGGCGACAAGGGCCTGCGTTACGTCGACTTCAAGATGGGGATGCCAGAACAGGATTTGATCGCAGACCAGGCGCTCACGGCCAGCGGTGCAACCAGCAAACACCCCGTCACTCTCAGAGACGGCGTGCGCGTGCGACCCATCGACGTCTTCACCGCCACGCTACCGCCCAACCCGGCTCCGCACGAGCTCGCTCGCCTCGCGCTCAGCGGTCAGATCACCGACATCGGCGTGATCGCGGTGGACTGCATCGGTCAGCGCGCGGGCAAGCCAGCGCGCATCACGTACATCGTGATCCCTCCCGACATCAGGTGGGTCAACGAGCTCATTCCGGGCGCTACTATGGTCTCCTACGGTACCTCCACTCCCGCGGCCGTCTACGCCCAATACCTCGTTCAGGGCCGTATTCGGCAGACTGGTGTGATTGCCCCCGAGGTCCTCGCGCGTTCCGTACGTGACCGCTTCATCCTCGACCTCGGCCGACGCCAGATCATCGTCCGCCGGCGCGAAGAGGTGCAGGTAAACTAGCGCTGCGCGCGATCGTCGTCAGTCGCGCGGCGCCGTCGGCTGGTGCACCGGCGTGCCCGTGGGATGAGCCAGGCGCAACACGCCATGGCGTTCGGACGCGACCACGCTCTCCGCTTGTGCGAAGGCGAGCAGCGCCACGAGGCCAGCTGCGTCATGCTGGCCCCCAAGCTCCCGCACGCTGAGCTCGTGATTGGCCACGAGCCGCTCCCAGGTGCCCCGCACCCTCTCCCACGTGTACTCTGCTCTCTGGCCGTTGACCAACAGAGCGATGGTCTTCTCGCCGACACTCAGCACCCGTGCGGTCCCAGGCCACTGCACCAGCGGGAACTCCTGGCCAATCGTGCGCGCGAGACGCCATTTTATCGTCTCCATCGATAGCATTGCTCCTCCTCGGCAACCCCGTCCCCAACGATCGGCTTACGGCCCTCGTTCAATCCCCTGCGATGGGCGAACGGCCGGCTCTACATGTACCACGATATCGGCCACCTCAGCGAACCGCGTCTGAACCGCCCGCTCGACCTCGTGAGCAAGTGTGTGCCCGCCCTCCAAAGACATCCCCCGCTCCGCTACGACGTGGAGATCGACAAATACCCGGCTCTCGGAGCCGCGAGTCCGCACAGAGTGGCAATCGACCACGCCGGGGACGGCACGCACCACCGCGGCGAGCTCCGCCGGCGAGAGCCGAGCTCGATCGCCCAGCGTGTACCCCGCGTCGCGCAGCACCAGGAACGCCGAGTGAAGGATGGCCACCGCCACCAAGAGGGCAACCACTCCATCCGCCTGCTGCCATCCGAGTCGCGTGGCGATCAAGCTGACGATAACGCCGAGACTTACCAGCACATCGCTGAGCGTGTGCCGAGCATCAGCGACGAGCACCTCGCTCCCCAACCGCCGACCCGCACGTTCCTCCCACCGGGTCACGCCTGCGTTGATGCAGAGCGTGACTCCCATGACCGCGAACGAGAGGGCGCCGACCTCCGTGGGCGCGCCACGCCCGAGGAGATGCTCCACCGCGCCACGGCCCACGGCGTAGCCCGCCACGCACAGCATGGCGGCGATCGCTACCGCCGTGAACGTCTCGAACTTGCCGTGGCCGTAGGGATGCGACTCGTCCGCCGGCCGCGCGGCGAGCCACATCCCGATGAGCCCGACGACGTTCGAAGTGCTATCGAGCAGCGAATGAACGCCGTCGGCCTGCATAGCCGCGGAGCGCGTGAGCGTGCCGTACACGAGCTTCGCCAGTGCCACGGCTAAATTGAGCGCGAGGACGCTCAGAAGTACTCTGCGGATGCTCCGATAGCGCGACCGCTCCACCTGCGCGCAGCCGTGCGGCGGGCACATCGCTAGACGGGACGAGGGACCAGCCCGACCCGTTCGCGGACGCGTTCCATTGTGCGGGCTGCGATAGCCTCAGCCCGGCACGCCCCCTCGCGAAGGATGTTCCGCGTGCCCGCTGGGTCGGCTGTGAGCTCGGCCACTTTGCGCTGGAAGGGAGCCAGCGCATCCGCCACTAGATCGCCCAGGTCGCGCTTGAAGTCGGCGTAGCCCTTGCCGGCATAGCGCTCCTCGATCGCCTCTGGAGAGAGGCCGCTGAAGATGCTGTGGATAGCGACGAGGTTCGTGAGCGCTGGTTTGTCCGGAGTGGCCCGTATCTCCGTGCCGGAATCCGTGACCGCCCGACGGATCTTGCGGCGGATAACGTCCGGCGGATCCAGAAGCGCGATGTAGCTCCCCGGCGAGGCAGCGCTCTTGCTCATCTTGTTGGCTGGGTTGTCGAGGCTCATGATCCGCCGCCCCTCCTCGCGGATGACCGGCTCCGGGATCACGAAGGTCTTGCCGAACTCCCGATTGAAGCGCTGCGCGATATCCCTGGTGAGCTCCACGTGCTGCTTTTGATCGTCGCCAACCGGAACGTGATCTGCTCCATAGAGGAGGATGTCGGCGGCCATGAGCACCGGGTAGTCGAACAGGCCCACACCCACGCTCTCCTGCTCGCCACCCCCCTTTTCCTTGAACTGTGTCATGCGTCGCAGTTCTCCGAAGTACGTGATGGTGTTGAGGATCCACGCGAGCTCCGAGTGCGCCGGCACGTGACTCTGTACAAAGAGAATCGAGCGCTCGGGGTCGATGCCGGCGGCCAGCAGGATGTTTGCTAGCTGCAGTGTGGCGGCGGTGAGGGCCTTGCGTTCTTGCCGTACGGTGATCGCGTGGAGATCCACCACGCAGTAGAGACAGTCGTGCGTCTCCTGCATCTGCACCCAATGACGGATGGCCCCCAAGTAGTTCCCGATGTGGAGCGCGCCACTTGGCTGCACGCCCGAGAACACGCGCGGACGGCGTTCGGCTGGGTTGCACTGGCTGATCATCGCCAGCGGAGTGTAGCGCAGCGCCCCCTCTTCTGGCATCCCGGCGCTCGGCGGCCCTCGCAGACCGCCCGTCATCGACTAGCTGTTGCCTGCGGATCGGCAGCGGTGCTACATTGCACGGGTAACGTAGGTACGAAGGACGCCCGGAAGAGCGTCGCACGAGAGCCCGCCGCCCAGCGGGCGCCGAAGGGGCAAGGTGGCCACGGCCACCGAAACTCTCAGGCCAACGGAGTGCGATGTGACGGGCCCCTGGACCAGACGGACTTCCCGTTCTCGGACAGGGTGATGGGGCACATCACCCTGTCCTTCGCATTCAGGGGAAGGACGGATTGGGTATGGGGTCTCTGCATTGGCGTACAGTAAACCCGCACGGGCGACGACGAGTCCTGGTTACGAAGGAGCTGCCAGGAACACGCTGGCTCCAGCTTCTCACGGCGGACGACTGTCGTGTCGACGTCTGTGCATCACCCTCGACTCTCACCGCGAGCGACATCCGTGCCGCCCTTGCGGGCGGCTGCGCCGCCGTTCTGGGCCAGCTCACCGAGCCGTGGAATGCCGACCTGCTCCGGGCGCTCAAAGACGCCGGTGGTGGCGTGTACGCGAACTACGCCGTGGGTTTCGACAACGTCGACGTAGAGGCGGCCACCCGCCTCGGCCTCCCCATCGGCAACACCCCTGGTGTGCTCACCCAGTCGACAGCCGAGCTCGCCGTGGCGCTCACCCTGGCCGCCGCGCGCCGTATCGCAGAGGGCGACGCCTACATGCGCGCGGGTCGCTTCACCGGCTGGCACCCGACACTCCTTCTCGGCCAGCTCCTGGAGCGCAAGCTGCTCGGCGTCGTCGGCGCTGGCCGTATCGGCGTCCGGTACGCGCAGATCATGCAGTCCGCCTACCGGATGGATGTCACCTATTTCGACATCCGTCGCAGCGCCGAGCTGGAGGACTTCTCTGCCACGTACTCGGCTTTCCTAGAGGCGCGCGGCGAGCAAGGGCTTACGTGTCGCCGCGCGGCCTCCCTCGATGAGCTGCTGGCGGAGGCTGACGTCGTCAGCGTTCACACGGCACTGCGCGAGGAAACCCGGCACCTCCTTGGGCGCGAGCAGTTCGCTCGCATGAAGCGCGACGCGATCTTCGTGAATACGAGCCGCGGCGCGCTGCACGACGAGGCAGCGCTCGTCGATCATTGCCGCACGCACCCTACGTTCCGTGCCGCCCTCGACGTCTACGAGAACGAGCCCGCCATGTGCCCGGGGCTCTCTGAGCTACCAAACGTCGTCGTCGTCCCGCACCTGGGCTCCGCCACCGGCTGGACACGCGAGGGGATGGCTGCTCTGGCCGCCGCCAATGTGCTCGGCATCCTCAATAACTGGCCGGTCTGGAACCGCGCCGACATTCGCCCGTTTCTCTCCGCCTCGGCTCCGAAAGCGGCGCCGAGCATCGTGAATGCCACTGAGCTTGGACTCGAAAGATATGGAGGGACGTCATGAACCCCAGCGAGAACGGCGCACCCGGAAAGATGGCCGCGCCGCAGACTATGAAATTAGCTGACCGCGTAGCTCGGCTGGGCACTGAGACGGCCTTCGCCGTCTCGGCCGAAGCTGCCGCCCATGCCGCCAAGGGAAACCGCGTGTTTCCCTTCCATCTCGGCGACATGAACCTGCCGACTCCGGCCAACATCCAGGAGGCCGCGGTCCGCGCCCTCCGCGAGGGCAAGACAGGGTACTGTCCCAACGGGGGGATCCCCGCGCTGCGCGACGCATTGGCAGCCGAGATCACGTGTACCCACGGCCTGCAACTCAGCGCCGAGAACGTGGCCATCCAGCCTGGCGGCAAGCCCGTGATCGGGAAGTTCCTGCTCACATTAGTGAACCCCGGCGAGGAGGTCCTGTACCCCAACCCCGGATTCCCGATCTATGAATCACAGATCGAGTTTCACGGTGGCGTCGCCGTGCCGTACGGCTTTGTCCCAGGGAAGGAGAACTTCCTCCTCGACTTCGAGGCCATCGAGCGTTCCATCACGCCACGTACCCGCGCGATCATCTTCAACAACCTCCACAACCCCACCGGGGCGGTGAGCCCCCGCGAGGAGATCGAGGCGCTCGCTGAGCTCTGTCTGAAACACGACCTGTACGTGCTTTCCGACGAGGCGTACTGGGACATCCGGTACAGCGGAGAGAGCCTCTCCATCGCCTCATTGCCCGGCATGGCCGAACGCACCGTGATCCTCTACACGTTCAGCAAGAAGTTCGCCATGACTGGCTGGCGTCTCGGCGGCGCGATAGGGCCGAAGCACGTGATTTCCGTGATCGCCACCCTCAACGTAAACGATGAATCATGTACGAACCACTTCGTGCAATACGCCGGGATCGAGGCGCTCACCGGCGATCAGTCCGGTGCCCAGAGCATCCTCGCGGTACTCAGAGAGCGCCGCGACGCGGCGGCGGCGGCGCTCAACGACATCCCGGGCATCCGCTGTTACTCGCCGTCTGCGACGTTCTACCTTTACCCAGACGTGACCGACGCCATGGAGCGCTTGGGCTTGACGGACTACACCAGCTTCCGGCTGGGCGCTCTCGAACAGACCGGCTGCTCCTTCTGCACCCGGCTCCACTTCGGTAGGGCGTTGCCCGGCGAGGAGCGCGCATACGTGCGCATCGCGTACTCTGGTATAGACGGAGAGAATATCAGCGAGGGTCTCGGCAGGCTCAAGGCGTGGGTCGAGGCCCAGTGAGGCGGGGAGGTCCACATGACTGAGTTGGCACCAAGCGCGAAGCTGCGCCGCACACCACTCTTCGAGCGTCACCTTGCCCACGGAGGCAGGATGGTGGACTTCGCCGGGTGGGAGATGCCGGTACAGTATCGTCCGGGCATCATAGAGGAACACCTCACGACACGTAAGGGCGCCGGGCTCTTCGATGTATCGCACATGGGCCGCCTTCTGGTCCGCGGCGCGGATGCCGTCCCCTTCCTCCAGCACGTCCTGAGCAACAACGCCTGTGCTCTCGACGTAGGGGAGGCGCAATACACGATCGTGCCCACCGAGACGGGCGGCGCCGTAGACGATGCGTACCTCTACCGGTTCTTCGCGGACCAGTATCTCCTGGTGGTTAACGCCAGCAATCGGGAGAAGGACTGGGCGCATTTCCAGCAGTTCATCGCTGCCTTCAACCAGGTGGAGCTAACCGACCACACCGAAGACATCGTCATGCTCGCCGTACAGGGGCCGAGCGCCCGTGAGGCGGTGGTCGGCCTCCTCGAGGCCGGCGAGCTGCCCGAGCCGATGCGCAACAAGCTCAGCGTGGTTCGCATGGCCGGCGCCGAAGTGTGGCTCAGCCGCACCGGCTACACAGGCGAGCCCATGTGTTTCGAGCTCTTCGCACCCCGGGAACACGGGCCCGCGCTCTGGGATGCGTTCGTGGCCGCGGGCGTTGTCCCCGTGGGGCTTGGAGCCCGCGATACCCTGCGTCTCGAGGCCGGCCTGCCGCTCTACGGGCACGAGCTCGGCACTGACCCCAGCGGTCAAGAGATCCCAATCTTCGCGATGCCCCTCGCCAAGTTCGCGGTGAGCCTCTCTCCTCTGAAGGGGGACTTCGTCGGAAGAGCGGCCCTCCAGCGACAGCAAGAGGCCTACCGGCGCATCGTCTTTCGCGACTACTCACTGGCGCACGACCTCCCACGCATCATCCAGCCGGTTGCTCTGACCGACAGGGGCGTAGCCAGAAGCGGAGCCAAGGTGACTCGCTCGGACCGCCACGTAGGATGGATCACCAGCGGCACCATGGTGCCGCGGTGGAAAGACGAGGGCAACGGTCTTGCCCAGCGCTTCACAGACAAACGCGACCTGCGCCCCCTCGCGCTGGCGCTCCTCGACGCCGACATCGTGGAGGGAGACCGTGTCAGCATCGACATCCGCGGCAAGCAGGCAGAGGGTGTTGTCGTCGAGTGGCACCTCCGCAGTGACGCTCCGCCGTTCGCGCGACCTATCCCGTTGGGCCGTACGTGCCCCGTCAAGCCGCTTCCAGTCCATGAAGACTCCGCGCGCGCGCTGCTGCACGCCGCAGCCGACAACACGACGTGGCGCCAGCAGCGCTGCATCAACCTGATCCCCTCCGAGATGACCACATCCCCCGCCGTGCGGCTGCTGAGTGTGATGGACCCCTGCTTCCGCTACGCCGAACACCGGGAGCTGGAGGCATTCTGTCGCGCCGACGTCTTCTACTACCAGGGAACCGACTTCATCGACGAGGTCGAGCGCCTCCTGACGGCCGAGCTGCGCAAGTACTTCGGCTGCTCTGAGGTCGAAACGCGTGTCATCAGCGGCCAGATGGCCAACGCGGCTGTCTTCAGCGCCATGGTGGATTACCTCAACAGAGCAGACCCCAAGAGCGAGCCCCGCCGTCTGCGCATGGTCATGAACCACCATATCGTCAAAGGCGGCCATCTGAGCGCGCAGCCCATGGGTGCTCTCCGGGATTTCGTCTCCCGCGACCCCAAGACCGACATGGCCGCGGTCGAGAACTTCCCCATGCTCCCCGGCAACCCGTTCAAGACGGATGTCGAGAAAACCAAGCAGCTGATCCTGGAACAGCAACCGGAACTCATCATCTTCGGCCGCAGCATGGTCCTCCACAAGGAGCCGGTTCAGGAGATCCGACGCTTCCTCGACGAGCACTCGTTATCGCCCGTCGTGATGTACGACATGGCCCACGTCCTCGGCCTCATCGGGCCGTCCTTCCAGGACCCGTTCCGCGAGGGCGCCGACATCGTGACCGGTTCGACGCATAAGACGTTTTTCGGCACCCAGCGCGGCGTTATCGCCTGTCGCTTCACGGAGTCGGAGGAGCGCTACGACCTCTGGGAGGCCATCCGGCGACGCACTTTCCCTGGCTCCGTCTCTAACCACCACCTCGGCACGTTGCTCGGCCTGCTCCTGGCGACCTACGAGATGAACCACTTCAAGGACGAATACCAGCCCGCCGTGGTGGCGAACGCCAAAGCGTTCGCGCGCGCCCTGCACGAGGCCGGCTTGTCCGTTGCCGGCGATCCGGCGATCGATTTTACGGAGACTCACCAGGTGATCCTCCGTGTGGGCTACGGCCACGGTCCCGCTATCGCCCGCCGCCTCGAGGACAACGACATCATCTGCAACTACCAAGCAGCACCCGATGAGGAGGGCTTCTCGGCCGCCGGCGCACTACGGCTCGGCGTCTCGGAGATGACCCGCTTCGGCTTCGGCGCCGCTGAGTTCCGTGAGCTGGCGGCACTGATGCGCGCGGTCATCCTCGACGGCGTTGACGTGCGGCCGCACGTCAACGCGCTACGCGCGGACTATCGCACCCTGCGCTACTGCTTCACGGAAGCACAGTACAGAGAGGAGCTGGCGCGTCTGCGAGCGCTTCTGTGAGCGCTCCGGAAGCAGAGCCGCGCGCGTTCCTGCGCGCCCTCTTCGACGCGGCCGTCTCCTCCGCTCTGCCGGCCCGGGTGATCCCGGGCCGGCTCCCCGCTCTCCCTCATGGGAGAGCCGTTGTGGTGGGGGCGGGCAAAGCCGCGGCGGCGATGGCTCGCGCCGTGGAGCAGGAGTGGGCCGGGCCGCGCGCGGAGCTCTCCGGTCTGGTGGTTACGCGCTACGGGCACGCCGTGCCGTGCGCGCACATCGAGGTCGTGGAGGCATCCCACCCGACGCCCGATGCTCGGGGCCGCCGAGCCGCCGAGCGCATCCGTGCACTGGCCACCGAGCTCCGCGAGGACGATCTCCTCATCTGCCTGATCTCCGGTGGCGGCTCAGCGCTGCTCGCGCTGCCCGCGCCAGGGATCGACATGGCCGACAAGCGGACGGTAAACAACGCGCTGCTGCGCTGTGGGGCCCCCATCGAGGCCATCAACTGCGTGCGGAAACATCTGTCGGCGATTAAGGGGGGGCGCCTGGCCGAAGCGGCACACCCCGCACGCGTGGTCACCTTCCTCATCAGCGATGTCCCCGGCGACGACCCTTCGGTGATCGCCTCGGGACCCACCGTCCCCGACCCCTCCACGTACGCCGACGCCATCGCCGTCCTGGCCCGCTTTGGCGTCGACGTGCCCCCAGCCGTGAAAGCGAGACTGCTGGCCGGCGCGGGTGCGACGACGCCCTCCGGCGTCGCCAGCGCGGCACCCGAGGAGACGCCCAAGCCAGGCGACCCGGCCTTCGCGTGCGACGAGGTAGTCATGCTGGCCACTGCCGCCGACGCCCTCCGGGCGGCGGCGGCAGTGGCTCGCCAGGCCGGCGTCACGCCAGTGGTGCTCGGCGACGCCGTCGAGGGCGAGGCGCGCACGGTGGGGGCCGCCCACGCTCAACTGGCTCTGCGCTGTGCCGCGGGAGACGGACCCGCCTCGCCACCGTGCGTCCTGCTCAGCGGAGGCGAGACTACGGTGACCGTGCGCGGGACCGGCCGTGGCGGACGCAACGCGGAGTACCTGCTCTCAGCCGCCATCACCCTTGGCGGCAACCAACGCATATACGGACTCGCCGGCGATACCGATGGCATCGACGGCACGGAGGACAACGCCGGCGCCCTGGCGGGACCGCACACGCTGGCCGCCGCGCGCCGCGCCGGCCTGGACCCCGACGGCGCGCTCCGGGCCAACGACGCCTACGGTGTGTTCGCCGCCCTCGGCGACCTCGTGATCACTGGCCCCACGCGGACCAACGTGAACGACTTCCGCGCCCTCTACGTGGTCTGACCTTCGCCGGGGCAGTCCTGGGCGGGCAGCCACTGTGGGCCACCAGCTCTCAGCCGGCCTCGATCTCCTCGTCTGTTGCTCCCGACTCGGAGACGACGTGGAGGGCGACGGCGGACACCTTGTCGCCCTCGCGGAGATTCATCACCCTAACGCCCTGCGTGGCTCTCCCGTAGCGGCCGATGCCATCGACGCGCATCTTGATGACCACGCCATCGCGGCTCTGGATGGCGATCTCGTGGTTGTCGCGCACCACGCGCACCCCAGCCAGAGAGCCCTTTCGATCGGTAAGGGTGACCGTGCGCACGCCCAAGCCGCCCCTTCCCTGCACCGGATACTGGTCCAGCCTCGTGCGCTTGCCGAAGCCGTTCTCGGTAACGACGAGCAGATCTGAGTCGTCGCGAGCCACATCTGTGGCGATAACCTCATCGTCTTTGCGCAGGCGCATCCCGCGGACTCCGCTGGTGTTGCGCCCCGTGGGCCGCACATCTGCTTCGTGGAAGCGGATCGCCTGACCGAGACGGCTGACCATGATGATGTCGTCTTCGCCAGAGCAGTGCCGCACCTGAATGAGCTCGTCGTCGGGTCGCACGTCGACGGCGATAATGCCATCGGCCTTCAGCGGGGTGTTGTACGAGCCGAAGAGCGTCTTTTTCACCATACCGCGGCGCGTGGCGAAGATGAGATACTTCCCCTCGGCCACGTCGAAGTTCCGGGTGCGGATGATCGCGCGCACCGTCTCGTCGCTGCGCAGCGGCAACAGGTTGGCCAGATGCTTGCCCCGAGCGTTCCGGCCGGCGAGTGGAAGCTCGTGCGCCTTCAGTCGGTAGACCTTGCCGATGCTCGTGAAGAACAAGACGTACTCGTGGGTCGAGGCGAAGAAGAAGTGCTCGACCTCATCTTCTTCCTTGAGCTCCATGCCGGTGACGCCTACACCACCGCGCTTCTGCTGACGGTACGTGGTAACGGGAAGCCGCTTCACGTAGCCCGTCTTGGTGATGGTGATGGCCATCTGTTCGTCGGCGACGAGATCCTCGATGTCTAGTTCGCCCTCGTCGGGGATGATCTGCGTGCGCCGGTCGTCGTTGTAAAGCCGCTTAACCTCGAGCAGCTCGTCCTTGATGACTTGGTAGATAGCGTGCTCGTCACCGAGCAACCTGCGCAGCTCCTGGATGCGCACCAGCAGCCCTTGGTGTTCTTCGTGCACCTTGTGACGCTCGAGCTGCGTGAGCCGCTGGAGGCGGAGGTCGAGGATGGCCTGCGCCTGTGGTCTGGTGAGCTCGAAGGTGTCCATGAGCGACTCGCGGGCGGCGTCGGGCTCTCTCGCCTTCCGGATGATGCTGATGACTTGATCGAGGTTGTCCAGAGCCACCAGCAGGCCCTCGAGGATGTGCGCCCTGGTCTCGGCTTTATCGAGCTCGAACTTACTGCGGCGGATGATGACGTCCTTCTGAAACGCCACGTACGCCTTGATCATCTCCGGCAACGTGAGCGTGCGCGGCACCCCGCCGACCAGCGCGATGTTGATGACGCCGAACGTGGTCTGCATCTGGGTGTGCTTGTACAGCTTGTTCAGCACTACCTTCGGCACGGCCTCGCGTTTGAGCTCGATGACCACGCGCATGCCGTTACGGTCGCTCTCATTCCGCAGATCGCTGGCCTCGGGCAGCTTCTTCTGCTTGACGAGGTCCACGATCTGCTCGATGAGCGCCGCACGGTTCACCTGGTAGGGAAGCTCGGTTACTACGATGGCACTGCGATTGCCCTTGAGCTGCTCGGTGTGGGCCTTGGCGCGGACGCGGATGCGTCCGCGCCCCGTGCGATACGCCTCTTTGATGCCGGCGGTGCCGAGGATGAGGCCGCCGGTGGGGAAGTCCGGCCCCTTGATGTGCTGCATGAGGTCGTCCGCCGACGCGTCGGGCTGATCGATGCTGGCCACGATGGCGTCTACCACCTCGCCCAGATTGTGCGGGGGGATGTTGGTGGCCATGCCCACAGCGATACCGTTGGACCCGTTGACCAGGAGGTTCGGCATGCGCGCCGGCAGGACCGTGGGCTCCCGGCGCGTCTCGTCGTAGTTGGGGACCCAGTCCACGGTGTTGGCGTCGATGTCGCGCAGCATCTCCACGGCGATGCGGCTGAAGCGCGCCTCCGTGTAGCGCATGGCAGCCGGCGAGTCGCCCTCGACAGAACCGAAGTTCCCCTGGCCGTCGACCAGCGGGTAGCGCATGTTGAAGTCTTGCGCCATGCGCACCAGTGTTGGATAGATGACCGCCTCGCCGTGCGGGTGATAGTTACCCGAGGTGTCGCCCGCGATCTTGGCGCACTTACGGTGCTGCTTATTCGGCGCCAGCCCCAGATCGTTCATCGCCACCAGGATGCGCCGCTGGCTCGGCTTGAGGCCGTCGCGCACGTCTGGCAGCGCACGGTCGACGATGACGCTCATCGCATAGTCGATGAACGATGAGCGCATCTCCTCCTCGAGCTCGATGGGCTCGATCCTGCCTTCTAGCGTCTGAACCTGATCCATATGCGCTCGCCTCAGACGTCTAGGAAACGCACTTCGCGGGCGTTCTTCTCGATGAACTCCCGGCGCGGCTCGACTTTGTCGCCCATAAGCATGGTGAACACCTCGTCGGCGGCCGTGGCATCCTCCATGGAAACCAGCTGGAGGGTGCGCGTCATCGGGTTCATAGTGGTCTCCCAGAGCTGCTCCGGGTTCATCTCGCCGAGGCCCTTGAAGCGCTGCAACTGGATGCCCTCTTTGGCCAGCTCTACGATCTGTACCCGCAGCTCTTCGTAGCTGGCGGCCTCGGCCTTGCGCTGCCCCAGCCGCAGCACGAACGGTGGTTTGCCGACCATCTCTTTGACACGTTGGTGCACGCGCCGCAGCGCCTGGAACTCCCGGCCGGTGAGGGCTATGAGCGGCACCCTCAGGTTGATGGCGAGCCCTGTCCGACGCTCCACGAGACGCGCGTCGACGATCTCTTCCTCTTCGTCTCGCCCAAGGATATCGATGACGTAGCGCTCGTCCGGGCCGCTGGTGAGAAACCCCTCAAGGCCGGCGAAGCTGGTGATCTCGGCCTCGATGGCGGGTCCGTTCTTGAGCATGTCAACCAGCTCACCGCCCCACTGCGACTTGAGCTTCTTCACCCAGCCCTCGTACTCGACGAAGAGCTTGAGGAAACGCTGGTACTTGGCCTCGGAGAAGGTGAAGCTGCTGCTCGTGTTGTCGACCTTGATCTGCTCGAGCCTGCCGCGCAGGAGCATATCCTCGAGCTGGCTCTCCTTATGAATGTACGCCTCCTGGTTACCCTGCTTGAGCCGGTAGAGCGGAGGCTGGGCGATGTACACATAGCCCGCGTCCACCAAGGGGGTCATATGGCGGAAGAGGAAAGTGAGGATGAGAGTGCGGATGTGCGAGCCATCCACATCGGCGTCGGTCATGATGATGATCTTGTGATAGCGCGCCTGCGCGATGTCGAACTCGTCGCCGATGCCCGTACCCATGGCGCTGATCATTGTGAGGATCTCGTTGTTGGCGAGCATCTTGTCGATACGCGCCTTCTCTACGTTGATGATCTTGCCGCGCAGCGGCAGGATGGCTTGGAAGCTGCGGTCGCGCGCCTGTTTCGCGGAGCCGCCCGCCGAGTCGCCCTCTACCAGGTAGAGCTCGGAGAGCGCCGGATCGCGCACTGAACAGTCGGCCAGTTTTCCGGGCAGCGTGGAGCCCTCTAAGAGCCCCTTACGACGCGTGAGGTCGCGCGCTTTCCGGGCGGCGTTGCGCGCCCGCGCGGCATTGACAGCCTTGTCGAGGACCTGCCGCGCCTCAGAGGGGTTCTCCTCCAGGAACTCGGCAAGCTTGGCGTTGACCGTGGTCTCGACGAGCGTGCGAATCTCGGTGTTGCCCAGCTTGGTCTTCGTCTGCCCCTCGAACTGCGGGTTCTTGAGCTTGACCGATACGAGCGCGGTGAGCCCTTCGCGCACGTCTTCGCCCGAGAGGTTGTCGTCTTTCTCTCGCAGCAGGCCCTTTTGCCGGGCGTAATCATTGACGGTGCGGGTGAGCGCGGCCCGAAAACCAGAGAGGTGTACGCCCCCCTCGGTGGTGTTGATGTTGTTGGCGAAGGTGAAGATCGACTCGTTGTAGGACGAGTTCCACTGCATCGCCACCTCCACCTGACCCTCGGGCGTCTCGTTGTCGAACGAGATGATGGATCGGTGGATGGCGTCCTTATCGCGGTTAACGTAGGCAACGAAGTCCCGGATGCCCCCGGCATACTGGTACTCGACCGACTCTCCTTCGGCACGGTCGTCGACCAGCTCGATACGGAGATCTCGGGTGAGGAACGCCGTCTCCCGCAGCCGCTGGGCGAGCACACGGAAGTCGAACTCGACCTCCTCGAAGACCTCGGAATCCGGCAGGAAGGAGACGGTGATACCCGTCTTTCCGGCACACTGCTCCAGTTTCTGGAGATCGGTCACCGGTGTGCCGCGCTCGAAGCGCTGATGCCAGTGGTGGCCGTCGCGGTAGATGTCTGTCTCGAGCCACTCGGAGAGCGCGTTGACCACCGACACGCCCACCCCGTGCAGACCACCCGAGACCTTATAGCCCTGGCCTCCGAACTTGCCGCCCGCGTGGAGCGTGGTGAGCACCACCTCGGCCGCCGGCCTGCCGTATTTCGGCATGACACCTACGGGGATGCCACGGCCGTCGTCGGCGACCGTGATGGAGTTGTCCGGGTTGATGACAACCTTGATGGACGAGGCAAACCCTGCCAGCGCCTCGTCCACGGAGTTGTCGACCACCTCGAACACAAGATGGTGAAGACCGCGCGGCCCGGTAGAGCCGATGTACATGCCGGGTCGCTCGCGAACCGGTTCCAAGCCTTCGAGAACCTGGATGTCCTGGACGTCGTAGCTAGACTGCTTCACGTATCCTCGTGGTGCCATCGGGGCAGGCTAAAGACAGCCTGTGGAGGCGGGGGATTCTGCCTGAGCAAGTATACCAGAATCAACCTCTCGCGACCGCCTCCGCGCCCTCCTGCTCGCCCTACAATTTCGCCGTTTTGCTCGTGTTTCCTGCATGACGCCCAGCGGTCCACAGGCCACCGAGAGGACGGGCGTGTCGGGCGACGCCGTATGTCAGCGAGGGCGTCTGCCTGAGACAAACCGCAGGCGCTCTACGGGGCAATCCGGGTCGGCGGCGTGCATCTTGGCCAGGAACTCACCGCTCAGATAGGTGAGCTCCTGCGCCCAGACCGAGGATTCACATTCGAGGACGAGCGTGCCCCGTGCGAGCCGGACCGGCGTGGCGGCCGCAGCCACGTGCGCCCCCGCGGCGGCCGACCACGCGGCGTATGCGCGGGCCTCCTCGCCCTCGCGCAGCCTCTCGGCCGTACGCTTCAGCACGTCGCCCAGGCGTACGAACTCGGCCGTCATACCGCGCCCTCCGGAGTATTCAAATCGATGACCCGCGCGCGGGCGAGCTCCCCGGGGGTGAAGTACATCGTCGTGGTGGTCGTCACCAGCACCTGGCCGCACTGCAGAAGCAGTTCCACCAGGAGGCGTCTTCGCCGCTCGTCAAGTTCGCTCATCACGTCGTCGAGGAGCAGCGGCCCAGTCTTGTCGAAGACCTCGGCGGCCACGTGCCGCTCGGCCAGGAGGAGGGCCAGCACCGCCGCTCGCTGTTCCCCCTGGGAGCCGAAAGGTCGCAGGTCACGACCCAGAGGGCTCGCGCCGGCCCCGCCTACCTCCAGGAAGCGCAGTTCATCGCGGTGCGGCCCAAGCGAAGTTATACCGCGAACGATCTCCAGCGCTCGCCGCTGCCGTAGCGCCGCAAGGTAGGCCTGCACATCGTGCTCGTACTCCGCGAGACCAGACTGGAGCTCGAGATCGAAGGTGCCCCCGCACGGCGTGAGGGCGGTGGCATGCCCTGCAAAGATCGGTCGGAGATATTCCACGAAACCTCTGCGCCGCCTACCCAAGTCGATACCGGCCTGAGCCACCTGCTTGTCCCACGGGTCGAGTGTGCGTTCCGCCGTACCGCCACGCACGCGCACCAACTGAGCGTTTCGCTGTCGCAGCGCTAGTTGGAGATCTGTGCTGGCGGCTGCGTAGCTAGCATCCAGCGCGGCGGCAAACGCGTCAAGGTGAGCGCGGCGGCGGGCCGGACTACCTTTCACCAGAAGCAAACTCTCTGGTACGAAGATGAATACGGCTGCGTGGCGCCGCAATTCCTCGGCGGTGGCATCGCCTGCGCGACTGACTCGAATACGTCGACCAGAGCCCGGTGCGAAGTACACCTGGGTACGGCTCCCGTCGTCGAGCTGCGCCTCGGCTCGCACGTAGCTTGCCCCCCACCGGACGAGCTTTTCGTCGCGGCTCGTCCGTGGCGACGCCGCCCGGAGGGCGTAGAACACCCCCTCGAGCAAGTTCGTCTTGCCAGCCGCATTCTCACCGACCACGATGTTGAGCCCGGGCGAAAAGGCGAACCGGGCTTCGTGGTAGGAGCGGAAGTTCGTCAGTCCTATCTCGGCGACGTGCATACGCGGTACTCTTGGCCGTCGACAGCGACCACATCGCCGGGTCGTACGAGATGCGCTCGGCGGCGCTCTTCCGCGCCGTTTAACCGGATGCGTCCGCCTTGCACCATGGCTTTCGCCTCTCCGCCGCTCCCAGCGATGCCAGCCACTTTGAGGAGAGCACCCAGTGTGAGTGGACCTCTTACGAAGATGTCGATCAGGTGCTCAGGCGAATCGGCATGATCAGGTACACGAAATCGGCCGCCGCCTCATCTACCCCTGTGATAAGTCCGGGCCGAAGAGGACTGATCAGTTTGAGGGAGATCTTGCTCCCCTCCACGGCCTCCACTCCGTCGATAAGGTACGCGTGGTTGAATCCGATCTCGAAATCCTCACCCTCGTATGCGACATCGATCTGCTCTTCCGCCTGGCCGACATCTTGCGTAATCGCCCGCATGGTTAGCGATCCGGCGGAGAACCGCAGGCGAAGCGGAGCGTTTTTCTGAGCGAGGAGTCCAACCCGGCGGGCGACAGCGAGGAACGACTCCTTCTCCAATCCAAGCTCGTGCTCATATGCGTCTGGGAGCAGCTGCTTGTAATTCGGGAAGGCGCCATCGATGAGCCGCGTAGCGAGCACGACCTCGCCGAACCCAAAAACCGCCTGATTCTCAGTCACGGCAACGTCAACCGCATCACGATCACTCGCCGCAGCCAGCCGAGCGACCTCTCCCAGCGCCTTTACGGGCACGATCGCTTGCATCTCCGTCTCTGGCCCGCCCTCCAGCTGCGACTGCTTCACAGCCAAACGATAACTATCAGTCGCCACCATCTTCAGCGAGCCTCCACCCAGCACAACTAGTACACCGGTGAGAATCGGGCGCGTCTCATCCCTCGAAGCGGCTCGCGCCACCTTGCTGAGGGTCTCGACGAGAGGGTCGGCGGCCACGCGGAAACTCGCAGAGAGATCGAATGCCGATGTCTGTGGAAAATCGCTAGCCGCCCACGAGTTCAGCTCGAACATCGCTTTCCCCGCGACCACCTGCACGGTGCCGCCGCCACCACTCTCCACGGTAACCTCGTCCCCCGACAGGTTACGTACGATGTCGGAGAACAGCCGCGCCGGAACAACCACGTCACCCGGCTCATCGATAGTGCTCGCCAGCGTCGCCCTTACAGAGATCTCCATATCGGTCGCATACAAGTTCAAACGCTCTTCGGAGGCCTGTAGGAGGATGCCCGAGAGCACCGGTAGTGCACTCCGCGCCGATACGGCACGCGCAAGCACAGCGAGTCTGTCAACGAGGGTGCTACGATCACACCGGAGTCTCATGCCAGCTCCTTATTTCTATGAAGAAAGTTCCTTTGTATCTGCTTCATCGTCATTATCATCTGCTGGAAGCTGTGTAGAACTGCGGGGGTGCGTGCAGAACGCGTAGTCCTCCGCGGTTCATCGTCCTGTGGACGCCGTGTGGATAAGTGTGAACGTTTACCATCCGCCAGGCGACCACACACAGCATAGTCGGTTAAAGGGCGGGTTGTGAATCGCTCATCCTCACCATTCCACAGTCACGCTCACAACCGGCCGGGTCACGGGGCCTAGCGGGTGGCTTTCACACGGTCAGTTACAGTCTGTACGAGCTCGTGGAGCTGGCGGTCGTGCCCATCCTTGAGGAGACGCTCGATCTTTTGGATGGCGTAGAGAACAGTAGTGTGGTGACGACCACCGAAGCGCTCGCCGATTTGAGGAAGAGACGCATCGGTGAGCTCACGCGAGATATACATGGCGACTTGGCGCGCGTATGCCAGGTCTTGTGTGCGACGATCGCCGCGGAGGTCGCTGATGTGACAGCCGAATTGCCGGGCGACCTCTGCCTGCACCGCGTCGACTGTAACGGGCATTCTGAACGCGTGAGGGAGGATATCCTTGAGGGCCTCCTGCGCGAGCGGCAGCGTAATTTCCCCTCCCCGGACGGCTGCGAAGCTGACCACCCGTGTGAGCGCCCCGTGGAGTTCACGGATATTAGACGTAACGCGTGCGGCGATGTACTCGAGCACCTCACCCTCGCGGATCGGCAGGCCATCCCATTTGACCTGTCGCCGCAGGATTGCGATGCGTGTCTCTAGGTCGGGCCGGCCAATGTCGACGACGACACCAGCGCCGAAGCGAGAGCGGAGCCGCTCCTCCAATGCCTCCAGCTCCCGAGGAGGTCTGTCCGACGTGATCACGATCTGCTTGCCGGCTTCGTACAGCGAGTTGAAGGTATGAAAGAACTCGACCTGTGTCTGCTGCTTCTCAGCGAGGAACTGAACATCGTCCACGAGGAGGATGTCGTTGTCGCGATAAGCTTGTTTGAACCCCTCGATGCGCCCCTTGTCGGTGAGCGCGTTGATGAAGTCGTCGGTGAAGCGTTCCACGGTGACGTACTTGAACTGCAACCGTGGATGACTCGCCAGTGCCGCATGAGCGATAGCTTGCACGAGGTGCGTCTTCCCAAGGCCTGTATCGGCATAGATGAAGACGGGGTTGTACGCGGTTGCGGGCGACTCGGCGACGCTATTAGCTACCGCGGCGGCGTACTCATTGTGTGGCCCGATCACGAAACGCGCGAACGTATACCGGGGATTAAGCTCCTGCGTCGCCTTCGCCACGGGCGCGGAGGGCTCCGCGACCCCTGGAGCTGTAGTTTTCGCTGGTGATACTGGCGCCGTGGACTGCTGGGCTTCGTCTGGGGGAGAACTTTCGGCGGGTTTCTGCGCCTCAGCCCGATCATCTACCACAATACATACGGTGATCGGCGTGGAGAGAACAGTCGTCAACGCGTTCGTGAGGAGAGGTCCGAACCGCTTCTCCACCCAGTCACGCATGAACTCACTCGCTACACCGAGGGTGAAGGTATCGTTCGCGAGCGCAACCGCGACGGAAGGAGCGAAGAAGAGACGATACGTCGCCTCGTTCACGTGCTGCTGGAGGTAAACCCGGGCCTCATCCCAGATGCGTGTTAGGTGGTCGTCGATCGCGTGGCTCCTCTGCGTCGAACCGGATGCGAATGGCATTACAGGATGGATTCCAGGAGAGAAGCGCCCCCTTCAGTAAGCACCCGTTTCCCGTCGCCGACGGGACGAACCAGGCCGGCTCGTTCCAGTATACCGAGTTCACGAAAAGCCGTAGCTGGAGCGATTTCCAACTCCTTGGCTAGGGGTGTTGGCCCAGCGGCGCCGAGCTCCATGAGCAAGACGAGCATGCGCTTTTGCCGGGTGGTAAGACGTACCGCGGGCTCGGCCGGAGTTGAGGGAGGACGAGCCTCACCCGTCTTGTGGGGCAGCCGTATGGTGAGCACGGTACCGCCGCCCAGGTTGTCCTCGATGGTGAGCACGCCGCGCAGGAACGCCAGCGACTCCTGGGCGATCGGCAGCCCGGACCCCACGCCACGAATCCAGTGCCGCTGAGCGGCGGTCGCTGTAGTGAAGCCGGGCTGGACGGCCCTGGCTTTGTCGGCGATGCCAGGGCCGTGATCCGATATCCGCAAGACCTGTCCGCCGTCGAGGACCGTGACTACCACATCCTGAAATGAAGCGTGAATGAGATTCTCGATGAGCTCTCGAATGACCGTGTATGGGACCTGCCCGCCCTGCTCCCGGCAGTGCCGGTACGTCTCTGTGGCGAGTGAGCCGATGAGCGCGGGCAAGTCGGCCTCTTCCACGGTGATTACCCGCGGCGGGCTGGTCAGCGTGTCGTAGACGGCGATTCGTGGTGCCCCCGGTCCGCGGAGCGGGCCCTCTCCCTCCGGCGCGCTGGGCCCGTTGTCGCACGCACGCTCGTCGGCGCAGCTGGGCGCCGGTGTGTCGCTGTGACCGGCGAGAAGCCTCTCGAGGAAGGACTCCATGGGCCGCCGAGTATAGCAGAGGCACTACGCCGACCGAAAAGGCGCTCGGAAGCGATGAAACGCTAGCGAGCGGCAGAATCGCCGCCGTTCTCCACAAGGTTTTCGACAACTGTGGAGAAAGGCCCGAGGCCGCTGATCGAATTCCCGGTAAATGCGCGGCTTGTGGAAACTGGGATTTCACGCCACATGAGAGCCAGTTGGTGGACGCAGTTCTCTCAGGGTACCCCGGCGGTGGGCTTTCTGCGGCCACTTGGTTCGTGGCGGCAGAGCAAACCTGCTGCATAGCGTGCATGAACGCAGAGAATCTCGCGGGTCGAGCAGTGTCAAGAGCTTGTTGAGGACCGAGTCGCTTATCCACGTGACCCACGAGCCTGGATGCGCGCAAAAAGGAAGATATCCACACTTTCCACAGATGACCGTGGAGAGATGCTGCGTCACACGAAACAGGTGTGGGACGTGCCCTGTTGGGCGAAGAGGTACACTCTTTCTGCTGCGGAGCTCCCGAACGAGGGGCTGAGAAGGCGCTTCCTGGTGCCGACGCACAGGACCTGACCACCCCCATGGGTGGCGGCGTCACGGCGACGCTGCTGGGTAATGCCAGCGAAGGGAGAGAGACTGAGATGTCACAGGTGTCCGTTTGTTCCCCGAGCTGCGCGCGTGCCTCGCGCACACACACACAAATGAGCATGAACCCCGCGCGATGGGGCGCGCGGGGCCTGGCGGAGGTCGCGGTGGCCATCGCCCTGGCCGCCGCGCTCGGGTTCGTGAAGCCGTTCACCATGCCACAAGGTGGGTCTGTGAGCCTCGAGATGCTCCCGCTCGTCTTCGTGGCCATACGCGTCGGCGTGGGCCCGGCGCTGGTGGCGGGGGGGCTCTATGGCTTCGTGCAGCTCGTCCTGCCGGGTGCATACATTTACCACCCCGCGCAGGTCGCTCTCGACTACCCGCTGGCGTACATGGCGATCGCCGCCGCCGGCCTGCTCCATGTGAGGGGGTGGCGCGCCCTCGCCGCCTCCGTGGCGCTCGCCGCCACAGGGCGGCTGGTATTTCACTTTCTGTCGGGCATCATTTTCTTCGCCACCTACGCGCGCGACCTGGGTTGGAACCCATGGCTCTACTCCCTCTCGTACAACGTGCTCTACCTCGTGCCCGAGGCTGCTATTACCGCAGTGATCCTCTGGCCGCTGCTGAAAGCGTACGACGCAGCCTTTCCCGGCGGCACCTCGGCCGGTGTTCTCGAGGGAGAGCGGAGTGCGGTAGCCGGTGAGAACCATCACCGGCCGGACTGCTGTGGCTGAGGAGGTTAGGGCCCGCGCCGCCGTCGCGGCCGTCTTCCTCAACGGGGAGTATGAGCCCGAGCCGGCCTTCTATCGCCAGGCGGCTGAGGGCGCGAGCATGTTGATCGGCGCGGACGGCGGGGCGGCGTGGATGATTAAGCTAGGGCTGCTGCCGTCGGTCGTTGTCGGCGACTTCGATTCACTGTCGCCGCTGGCGCTGGAGGAGTTGCGGGCGAAAGGTGTGAGGAGCGTGCGCCATCCGGTCCGCAAGGACCGCACCGACGCCGAGCTTGCGGTCGGTGAGGCCTTACGCATGGGTGCCGGCGCCATCGATGTGTTCGGCGGGCTTGGCGCGGGCTTCGACTATGCGGTGGGGCACGTGGCGCTGCTGCGCGGTCTGGCGCGGCGTCGCGTGCCGGCCCGGCTGCTGGAGCCCGCCCTCACGTTCATGGTCATGCCAGCGCGCAGCCGCCTCTCCGTAAGCGCGCCGCCCGGATCTCGCTTCTCGCTCCAGCCGCTCACGCAGCGAGCTGTGGTAAGCCTGAGGGGTTTCGACTACGAGCTTCGGGCGGCGCGGCTGCGCGCCGACGCGTGTCGCGGACTAGGGAACATGGTGACCCGCCACGATGCGGAGGTCCTGGTGCACGCGGGCCTAGCGGCCGTGCATGTGGGTGCTCCCCTCCAGCCTTTCTGGTCGGGCATGACGGCGTAAGAAGCGCCCGCTCGTGCCGTGCGTGGCTGGCCGTCGCGGGCGCTTAGTCTGCCTGGCCACCGGTCCGGGGTGGCTTAACGGCCCCGCTGATGATCCGCGCCGCCACATCGTCCGAGTCTATGACGTAGGCATGATGCTCAACCTGGGCGCGTAGTGCTTCCACACGAAGCCGCCGCCCGCAGAGAGCTGCGTCTGGCTGTCGTGGTTGCCCTGTGTTGGCGAGGCGTCCATCCTGAGCGTGGTGGGTCATTGGCTGCTCCTCCCGGTCCTCTAGACTCATCGGAGCGGGAGGGCCGCCAGTTTACAAACTCCCGTAAACAGCCGAGACTGCACTTGTTCTGCGCTCATGCTCTCGCGACAGGTGGGTGCGGGGGCGGGGAGCGCGACAACGGCCGAAGACACGAGAGCAACACAGCCGGGGGTGCCAGTGCTGATCAGTATCAACGAAGCGCTCGACGCAGTCTTGGGCGCGGTGGCGACCGGCGGCGTGGAATCCGTGCCGCTCCTCGACGCTCTCGGGCGGACGCTTGCGGAAGACGTCGCCGCCCCCGACGACGTGCCACCGTTCTCCAACTCCGCGATGGATGGCTTCGCGCTGCGCGTCGCCGACCAGACCGGGCGACGTTCCCTGCGGTTAGTAGCGGAGATCCCCGCGGGGCGCGTGTTCCCTGAGGAGCTGCCGCCGGGCGGTGTGGCGCGCATCATGACGGGAGCTCCTCTGCCGCCAGGCGCCGACGCCGTGGTCGAAGTGGAGGCCACGACCGTGTGTGGCGAGGAGGTGGAGATCGAGAACCCGGTGGAAAGAGGGCGGAATGTGCGCTACGTCGGCGAAGACGTGCGCCGCGGCAGTACCCTGCTGACGGCGGGGGACGCTATCGAGGCCGCGCACCTCGGAGTGCTCGCCTCCGCCGGCGTGGCGCGGGTGCGGGTGGCTCGCCGTCCGTCGGTGGCCATCCTCTCCACGGGCAGCGAGCTGGTTCCGATCGACCAGCGGCCTGGGCCAGGGCAGATCCGCAACTCGAACTCCTACACCGCCTACGGTCAGGCTAGAGAGGCAGGGGCAGCACCCGTGCTGCTCGGCATCGCTCGCGACGATCGCGAGGAGACGCGAGAGCAACTACGCCGGGCGCTGCGGGAGGACGTGGTGATCACCTCCGGGGGCGTGTCTGTCGGCGACTACGACTTTGTGAAGGCGGTCCAAGAGGAGCTGGGCGTAGAACGCCGGTTCTGGGGCGTGCGGACCAAGCCTGGCAAGCCGCTCGTGTTCGGCGTCCGCGACAGAACGCTGGTCTTCGGCGTACCCGGTAACCCGGTTGCGGCCATGGTCTCCTTTGAGGTGTACATTCGGCCCGCGCTCCTGCGCATGCAGGGGCGCCGGGATGTCTGGAGGCCGTGGGTGCTGGCGACCTCGGCCGAGCCCGTGAAGCACGGCAGCGACCGCGCTGAACTGCGTCGCTGTCGCGTGTGGCAGACGGCGGATGGGCGATGGTGCTGGGCGACGACGGGCCCGCAGGGATCAGGAATTCTCAGCTCGATGGCGCTGGCTGACGGCCTTGCTCTGGTTGCGGTGGACCATCCCGGTGGGCCGACAGGGGTGCGTATGCCGGTGATGCTGCTCCGGGGGGCCGCCGCGGAGCGACCGCCGTACCCCTGAGCAGGGGCTCAGCGGAAGGCATAGTCGCTGAGCCGCGCCCAAACGACGAGCCGTTGTTTGGCGCTGTACGGTGGGTGACAAGTAGTGAGAACCAGGTCGTACCCGCGATCGTGAAGCACGCTCGTGTCGGTTGGGCGAGTCACCGTTTTCTTAGCTACGCGGTAGGTAAAGGTCGCGTAGGGTGTAACGAGCACCAGCTGGTCGCCGGGCCGCAGGCGGTCGAGATTGCGGAAGGGCGCGCCGTAGGTGGTCCGATGACCAGCGATGGCAAACGGCTGCCCTTGTCCCGGTAGTGGGGTATTGGCATAGTGCACCGGGCCGCTGCGCAGCAGCGTCTGGTCCGGGTCCGTGGCCGCGCCTCGTGCTCTGCCCTGGAGTACCACGCTGTTGAGCCCGATGCGCTTGTTCCGCAGGCGACCGATGGGCTGGCCGCTGCGGAGACGCCGCGCGAAGCGGTTCGCCAGCGATGCGATGCGAGTGTACGGGTCGTCTACCGCCGGCGATGGCGACTGCCGCCGGAGCGCGCGCAAGAATGCCTGCTCCGACTGGCGATAGGTCTCCCCAAGCCGAGCTTGCTGGACCTCCGCGTAGCCGGCCGACCAGAGGGGGTAAGCGAGCACAATGCCACCGGCGATAATCAAGCAGCTCGAGAGCTGGCGCACCAGCCGATGTCGCGTCATGCGTTGCATATGCCCATGGTACACTGGGCGGCCGGGGTTCCGAGGAGGTATGAGTGCGGTCCTGTAGCGACGTCCACAACTACCTGATGGAGCAGGACGTGCCACACGAGGTTCTCCACCTCCCGGCCCTCGCCAGGACGGCGCGGGCGGCATCCGAGCTCTTAGCAGTGCCGCTGGCCGATGTCGTGAAGACGCTGGTCTTCCTCCTCGACGACAAACCAACGCTGGTCCTGATCGCTGGAGACCAGGTCGCCGACGCGAAGCGGCTCGCCGCCGTAACGGGTGCGCTCGAGGTCGCCCAGGTGCGCGGCAAGCAGGTGTTCGATATCACGGGGTACCGAGCGGGAGCGGTCCCCCCCTGCGGTCTGGCTACGACGTTGCCGGCGATCGCCGACGCGCGCATCTTCCTCCGCGATGTGGTGTACTGCGGCGGCGGTGCCACAGCGACCATGCTGAAGCTGAGGAGTAGCGATCTGCGACGCCTTCTGCGGCCCGCAGTGGCCGACATCGCCACGATGAAGACTGAGCGCACCTAGACTGCGGGGTCATGGATGCACGAGTGGAGCGGTCGAATTCCACAGGGGCGGCCTGTCGATGCGGGCAAGCCCGCGCGGCGAGAGCACGCGGAGACTCCTACGCCGAGCGGGCGCCGTACACCGGAGCGCGGCCTCCTGGCGGGCATGGCGTGTGCCGCGAAGGCAGCTCGTTTGATGATCGGTCTCATCGCCGCCACCGCGCTTATCGTGGGCTGCGGAGGAGGCGGAGAGAGTGGGCAAGCGCCGTTATCGCCGATGGAGCGGTGTACGCAGGTGCTGGGCCATAAGCCGCAGGGGCTGGCACGTACGGTCGCCACGTCGGGCGCGCTGGTTGTCGCCACGGCCAGCGATTACCCTCCGCAGAGCTGGGTGGACGACCACGGTAAGCTCGTCGGATTCGATGTCGAAGTGGCGAAGCGCGTCGGCGATCTCCTGGGCGTGGAGGTGAACTTCATCACGCCAGAGTGGGACGCCGTCCCGGCCGCCCTCGCGGGCGGCAAGGTGCAGGTCTCTATCGGCTCGCTCGCGCCGTCAGAGGAACTCGAGCAGGCGCTCATGTTCAGCACGCCGTACTACGCTATGCCAGCGCGAGTGGCGGTGAAGAAGGGATCGCTCAAGCTCGCTGGCGCCAGCGGCCTGGCCGGTAAGAAGGTGGGGGTAGGAGCGCAGACGACGTACTTCTATTGGCTGCGGGAGCACACCCAGGCGGTCATTAAGACCTATACCGCCGAGGCTGACACGTTCCCGGAACTGGCCGCCGGCCGCCTCGACGCGGTTGTGGCGGCTGGTCCGACACTGGCTCAGGCCATCCGGTCGGGCCAGCCCTTCGTCCTCTCGGGAAAACCGTTGTTCTCCCAGGAATTCGCCTTCGCCGTGCGGCAGGGGGAGGCCGACCTCCTCGCGCTGATGGAGTACGCGATCCGCACACTGAGCGACGACGGATCGCTCAGCAGGCTCACCAGGGAGTGGTTTGGTGGCGCCGACCTGAGTATCTCCGCCGAGAACTAACGGCACACAGGCCGACCGCTCGCCTATGATCTCGGGGATCAGACCACCGTGTGGGCGGTCGCGGCGTTCGTCCAGCCATAGGCCACGGCGGTGTACGCGGCAGCGAAGCGCAGCTCGTCTCCGAGTTGCACCGGGGGCTCGGCGTCGGTGACATCGAGCACGGTGTGGTCGGAGCTAGCACTGACGATGCTCACCCCAGGGTGCGCCGGGGTGAGGAACGAGACGCTCAGATCCGTCTCTCCCATGGCGCAGATAGCGCGTCGGCGCACGCCAAGGTCGGGCCACTGGCGGCGGCGATGGAACGCGTCGATACCGACCGTGCCATCCGGCGCCGAGGGCTTGTCTTTCAGTTCGATAACCTCGGCAAACGCGGTGAAGGTGTCGGTGTGGGGCACGGGCAGGGCGGCCCCGGTGGTCATGTCGGTTCCGAACAGGATGCCTTCGCCGACGCGCAATTGCGTGAAGCGTTCCGGCACCGCCCCCTCCATCACGAGGTGAAGGTTGCCGGTGTGGCCTCCGGAGACGGTTCGCAGCCGGAGGCCCAGCTTGCCCTCGATCTCGAGGGCTAACGTGGCAAAGCGCTCCTGATTCTCTCTGGTGGGGAGCACGCCGCACAGGCAGTTGAGGCAGACGGCCACGCCCTCGAGCTCGAGCCCCGGGAGATCGAGGACCAGGCGGCACAGGCCGGCTGCCTCATAGGGCATGACGCCCTCGCGACGATCACCGGCCTCGACGACGACGAGCACCCGGTGGGCGATGCCCTGACGCACCGCGGACGCGGACAGAGCACGCACCACGAGCTCCTCGGAGTTCAGGCTCACTTGGGTGCGCGCGACGACCTCGTCGATCTCGCTCAGCGCAGGGAGCCGGAGCAGCATGATGTCGCAGTCGACACCGGCCTGGCGGAGGCGACGGATGTTGTCGAGTCGCGATTCGCCGATCATGACGCATCCGCCGGCGAGCATGGCGCGGGCGATGCCGGGCTCGCCGCAGACGCACTTGCTGACGCCGACGACCTCAATGCCCCAAGGTGCGCAGAGTGCCACCACTGCCTCGGTATTCGCCTTGATCTTCCGGCAGTCGGCCTCGATCCTCATGGCCGCGACCCCCCCTGTGGCGAGCGCGTTTCGCTTGATGGCGGCGAGAGGTATTGCTGACGCTACTTTATAGCTTCTCGCTCGTCTGCGTGGTGAGTCCGATTGCGCCAGTCCGCTCGAGCGAGCCAGAGCATCAGTACCACGGCGTAAGCGGGCTCTGTGGGGAATCGCCGGGGTCGCGGCTGGCCTTCTCCGCAAAACGGACGGCGGCTAACCGATCGGTCAGTGGCCAGTGTGGCACGCTGGCGCCGGGGATGCGCGAGTCCGAGCCTCTGGCATGGGACGCTTTATGCATGAGTGCAATGGATGAATACAAGCACGGTCGAGAAGGTGGTACAGTGCAATCGGTTGCACGGACGTGACTGGTGACGTTTTTTGTCATAGCCGCCGCGGGAGCGCACGTGGCCGCGGTGGGGCTGGCGCAAGGGGAGGCTGCCGGTGCGCGGCAAAGGGAGCGAGTACGTCTCGTGGCAGGTTGCGTGGGTGCGCACGCCCTCTCGGAATCCATCGCCAGAGTCCCCGGAGCGCACAGCAAAGCCGCTGCGGCGGACGGCCGTGGCCGAGTGGTGGATGCCTCGCCGAAAGTGGTGCACGGGGGTGCTTCCGGCGCGAGACAGCTCCTGCTCTCGGTCAGGTGGGGCATGGCGAGGTCCGGCCGGCCGAGGCGCTCTCTCCAGAGGCGGCGGCCCGTCGCGAAGGGGGTAAGCATCGTGGGGGAAGGAGAGGATGTGACCCAACACTGGAAAGACATCCCACTGTTCAAAGGCGTCACCGACGAGGAGTGGCACGATTGGCGCTGGCAGCTGCGTAATCGCCTCACCACGGTGGAAGACTTCGACCACGTGCTCGTGATGACGGAGGCGCAGCGTGAGGACCTGCGCCGCTGTATGGGCAAGTTCCGGGTGGCCGTCACCCCGTACTACGCGTCGCTCATGGACCCCAACGACCCGGCGTGCCCGGTGCGTATGCAGGGCGTGCCCTCTTTGCTCGAGCTAGTAGTACGTGAGGAGGACATGGAGGACGCGATCGCCGAGACGATCGACTCGCCTACGCCCAGCCTCACTCATCGGTACCCCGATCGGGTGTTATTCGTAGTCACGGAGATGTGCTCCATGTACTGTCGCCACTGTACGCGGCGGCGCATCGTGGGCGGTCACGAGTCGATCGTCTCCCAGAAGGTCATCGATGACGCCATCACCTACATCCAGCGCAACAGGGAAGTCCGCGATGTGCTCATCAGCGGCGGGGATCCACTGGTGCTCGGCGACGACCAGCTGGAAGAGATCATCGCCCGAGTGCGTGCGATCGATCACGTGGAGATCATCCGCGTGGGCTCGCGCATGCCGGTAGTGTGTCCGCAGCGGGTGACTGCCGAGCTGTGCGCGATGCTGAAGAAGTACCACCCGCTCTACCTGAACACGCACTTCAACCATCCGAAGGAGATCACGCCAGATTCCGCAAGGGCCTGCGGCATGCTCGCCGACGCGGGCATCAACCTCGGCAACCAGAGCGTCCTCCTGCGTGGCATCAACGACTGCGCACACGTGATGAAGCGGCTCGTTCAGGGTCTGGTACGCATCCGTGTGAAGCCGTACTATTATTACCAGTGCGATCTCGCCATGGGGACCAATCACTTCCGCACGTCGGTCGCCAAGGGCATAGAGATCTACGAGAGCCTGCGGGGCCACACTACGGGCTTCGCCGTGCCCGTCTACATCATCGACGCCATTGGGGGTGGCGGGAAGACACCTGTGACTCCCAGCTACGTTGTCTCGATGTCGCCAGGCAAGATCATCCTGCGCAACTACGAGGGCGTGATCTCCAGGTACACGGAGCCAGATGACTACGTCGAGGGGGAGTGCCGCTGTCCCGACTGCAGGGCTGAGCGCGTCCGTAAGGGTGTCGCACGTCTCTTCGACGTTCCAGACGTCACGCTCGAGGACGTATGGGCGGCGCGCATGCAGAAGGTCAAGGACCGCAAGAACGTCATGGCCGATATTCATGGGCCAGCAGAGTCGTGAGGGCGTCTGGTTCCCGAGTGGCGGCGTGGAATAGCATGGCGTAAGAAACCACACAAGCAGGTACGGAACACCTCGCCGGACGCCCAGCCGCGTTTGAGGGAGAGAGGCGCAGCCGAGAGATGAGTGAGCGGTTGACGAAGGTGCTGGTAGAGCCGATCGGGGTGACAGTAGCTGTCTCGCCGGGACGCACGTTGCTGGATGCTCTCACCACCGCGGCCGTTTCGGTGTCCGCTGATTGCCATGGGCGCGGCACGTGCGGCAAGTGCCTTGTACGGCCTGGCGCGGGGCAAGTAACGCCGCCGACCGACATCGAGCGAGATCGACTGACCGTCGCCCAGATCGCCGAAGGGTGGCGGCTCGCCTGCCAGACGAGCCCGCTCAGCTCCTCGGTGAGCATCGAGGTGCGTCAGACGCGGGGTCGTCGGCAGATCCTCACGGCGTCACGTCTGCGCCACGGCGCAGTGCGGCCGGCCGTAGGCAAAGGGCTTGTGGAGCTCCCCCCGGCGACACTCGGCGATGCGCGCTCCGACGAGGTACGTCTGCGTGACGCGATGGCGGGTGTCGACATCCCGCTCTCCGTCATCCGGCGTCTGCCGTCCACCCTTCGGGCTGGCGAATGGCGGGCACTCGTCACACGCCGTGGTCGTCGCGTGATCGACGTGGAGTCGGCCGACGCCGGGACGGGCGCGTACGGTGCGGCAGTCGACATCGGCACGTCGAAGATCGTGGTCTATCTCTTCGACCTGCTCACCGGGCGCCACATCGATCAAGAGGCGCTCGAGAATCCCCAGATGCGGTTTGGCGAAGATGTCGTCACGCGCATCGCGCAGGCGCTGGACGGGGGTCTCGAAGGGCTCACCCAAGCTGTGCGAGGAGGGATCAACGAGGCGCTGGAGCGCCTCTACGTCCGGCAGGGCATCCGTCCGCGGCTTCTCTGCGACATGACGGTGGTCGCCAATACAGCCATGCACCATCTCGCCCTCGGGATTTCGCCTGAGGGGCTGAGCGGTGCACCCTTCGCGCCGGCCGTTGACCGCGCCCTCGACGTGCGCGCCGCCGACCTCGCCCTGAACATGAACGCCGAGGCGAGTGTCCACTTCCTGCCCCCCATCGCCGGCTTCGTCGGCTCGGACGCGCTCGCCGTAGTGGCCGCTACGCGACTCACCTCTCGCCGACTGCCCTGCTTGGCGATCGACATCGGTACGAACACGGAGATCAGCCTCTCGGCGGGCGGGGTGGTCACCGTAACGAGCTGCGCGTCAGGGCCGGCCTTCGAGGGCTATCAGATCACGCACGGTATGAAGGCCGTCGAAGGGGCTATCGAACGAACGAACATCTCTGGCGATGGCCGGGTGACCAGCATCGCCACTATCGGCGGCGCCGCCCCGCTGGGGATCTGCGGATCGGGAGTGGTCGACGTGCTCGCCGGCCTGCGGCGGGCGGGCGTTGTGGACCGCACGGGCCGCATGGTGCACCATGCTCGCGTGCGCTCAGGGCACTCCGGCTTGGAGTACGTGGTCGCCACCGGCCCTGGCGGCGACATCGTGTTCACGCAGCAGGATGTGCGGGCCCTCCAGTTGGCGAAGGGCGCTATCGCCGCCGGCTGGTCACTTCTCCTGCGGCACGTGGGGCTTCGCCCAGAAGACCTGCACCGTGTGTTCGTGGCCGGCGCCTTCGGCAACTACCTCGATGTGCAGCACAGCCTCGCCCTTGGCTTGCTGCCGCCGGTCCCACCTGCCCGGGTGTCCTTCGTGGGAAACGCCGCCGGAGTGGGCGCCCAGATGGCCCTGGTCGACGTCCGCGCGCGGCGGCGCATGGCTCGTCTCCGTTCCCGAATCGAGTTCCTCGAGCTGGCCACGCACGGCGACTTCCACGAGGAGTTCAGCTCCAGGCTGGGTTTCGAGTGACCTCCTGCTTCTCGTGGAGTTCCTGAGCGTGTCGCTCACCGTCGCCCCTCTTGATCGGACGATGCGCCGGCAGGCCACGATTCGCGTGGTAGCGGAGGGGCCTCGCGGATGAACACGACCGGCATGGCGCAGAGCCGCACCGCGGGGCAGGTGAAGGGGTACATGCTGGTCGCTGGCGCGTACGTGGTGTTCGGGGCCATCGGCGCGCTCGTCAACTACGCCCGCGCTCCCGAGAGCATACTGCTCGCGCTGCGCTTCACCATTGCCGCGGTGGTCCTCGCGCTGCCGCTGGCGCGGCGACGCACCCTGGCCGAGATCCTGCGCTCGGGGATCTGGTGGCGTGTCTTGCTCATGGGTATCCTGGACGCGACGGCGCTGCTCTGTCTGTTCATCGCGTTGCGAGAGACCGGCGTGGCCGCGGGCATGTTCCTGTTCTTCACGGGCCCAGTATTCGTGGCGCTGCTGGCTCCCGCGCTCACCGGGCAGGCGACCGACCGCGTGGTGTGGCTCTCGCTCGTCCTGGCGCTCGCCGGGCTTCTCTTGATCCTCATGCCCGCATTCGCGGGCACGCAGGTGTGCTTCTCCATCTACGGTGTAGTGGCTGGCCTTACGGGGGCGATCGTGTGGGCCTTCTTCATGATGGTGATGAAAGGGCTCACGCGGACGGTCAGCAGCTCTGCCCTCGTGTTCGCGGAGTGCGTCCTGGACTGCCTATTGCTCTTGCCCCTGGGGCTCTGGCAGATGGCGGCGTCCGACTACGTTCTGACGGGCCGCGACATGCTGTCGGCGGCCATTCTCGGCGTGGTGTGCACGGCGTTCGCCTACTGGGTCTTCGTGGCAGGAGTCGGCCTCATCAGAGTGCAGCATTCGTCAATCCTCGGCTACCTGGAGCCGGTCACGGCCCCGCTGTATGCTTTGGTGTTCCTTGGCGAGAGGCCTGTCGTCTGGACGCTTGGCGGCGGCGTTCTGATCCTGCTGGCCGGGGTCCTGGTAGTGATGTTCGGGAAGGCTGAGGAGGAAATGCACCCATGAGGCTCAGCGCCCGTGTCTCGTGAGTTCGAGTGCTGAGAACACGGTCAGGTCCCTTTTCTCTCGGGAGGCGCTCGATGGAGAAGCTCATCGTCACTGTCGCCGGCGTGGGTGCCGAGACGACGAAGGAGGCACAGCCCAACTTGCCGATCACCCCGCGCGAGATCGGCGTGGATGCGGCCCGGTGCCGCGCGGCCGGCGCGAGCGTGTACCACTTGCACGTACGGGACGCCGGGGGCAATCCCACCCAGAACAGAGAGGTATTCGCCGCCGCGATCGATGAGATCCGTGCGCGCACCGACATCATTATCCAGACCAGTACCGGCGGCGCGATGGGCATGACGGCCGACGAGCGCCTGCAGCCGTTAGAGCTCGCCCCCGAGATGGCGTCGCTCACCACCGGCACGACGAACTTCGGCGACGAGGTGTTCTTCAACGACACCGCCCTGATGACCGAGTTCTACACGCGCATGCGGGCGAGGGGCGTACGGCCGGAGTTCGAGATCTTCGAGCACGGTCAGATCAATAACGCCCTGCGCTTAGTGAACAAGCTGGGACCGGCGGGGCCTCTCATGCACTGGGACTTCGTGCTGGGTGTGCCGGGCAGCATGAGCGGGGAGCCGCGCAACCTGGTGTTTCTCGTCGACTCCATCCCCAAGGAGGGGTCCACGTGGACGTGCACGGGGATCGGCCGCTGGCACGTGCCGCTGATGCTCACGGCGCTGGCCTTGGGGGGCAACATCCGCCTGGGCTTCGAGGACAACATCTTCCTCCACAAAGGGGTGCTCGCCGAGAGCAACGGGCAACTCGTCTCACGCGTGGCTCGTGTGGCCGTGGAGGTGGGACGTGAGTGCGCGACGCCCGACGAGGCGCGGCAGATCCTTCGGCTGGCTCCGTACGACAGGGAGGTCAGTGGCGGGGCGGCGGCAGGCCGCTCCGCCGGGTGAGGCGGCGGCCATGGCGGCGCCGCGAGGGTGTGCGCGGAGAGCTAGTGTTGACAGTCCTGTCAACGCTGGCCACTCGCGAGCCGCTGCCTTACCCTCTTGAGAAAGGTAAACTCGGGTGACGATCACGCGGCCGTACCGCAGGCCGCCGTTCTAGGTCCGAGATGAGGTGGTGCAACTGTCTGCTGATCGCCACGTCGAAGGCGGCGAGGTGGAGTTGCTCCACGCGCTGCTTCGACTCACCAACCAGCTCCAGTCGAATCTCGATCTCGACGCCGTGGTGAGGGTCGTCGCCACCGCCGTCTCGGAGACGTTCGGCTTCGGGGAAGCGGTGGTGTACGTGCGCGAGGGCGACCTCCTGTGGGTGCGTGCCGCAACAGGGGGAGACGGTACCCAGAATCAGTGCATTGTGGGCAGTCCGTGCGAAGTGGCGAGTGCCGAGCGCATCATGATGGAGACCTATCGGGTGGGCGATGTGTACCTCGTGCCCGCCGACGCGCCGCAGTGGACGGAGGACATGCGCCGGTGCCTGGCCGCTCATCCTGTTCTGCCGGTGGCACCCGGAGGCTGGCGGTATGGCGACACCCTCTTCGTGCCCTTGCGCGATCAGCGGCGGCGCTTGGCTGGACTGCTGCGTCTCGGAGCACCGGTTCATGGCAATCGTCCCGGACTCGACGTTGTGGCGTCACTGGGGGTCTTTGCCGCCCACGCGGCGGTTGCTATCGCCAACGCTCGCGAGCACGAGCAGCTCCAGCAGGTCACGCGCGAGCTAGAGAAACAGCTTGAGGTACGGCGTGAGCTGCTCGAGGCCAGCCGTACACTTCTCGGTACTCTCGATGAGGCGATGGTCTTCGGCCGCATCAGCCACATGCTCGACAGCCTGCTGGATTTCGATGCGATGGGCATTGGGCTCATCGATCGTGCACAGGGTGTGATTCGCCCGGCCTACTTGGCCGAGGAGGGTGTTCTCCTGGACACGGGTGCGACCCTCCCGCTGGACGAGCCGGTGATCGCCGCTCTGCTCCACGGAGACGAGCCAGCCGTGATCGTTGAAGGTGCTCAGCTCTCTCATAAGACTCTCGTGCCGGGCACGACGGAGACGGCGGGGCCGACGATCCTCGCTTCACTGGCCGCGGGGGGAGAGCCATTTGGGCTGTTGGCAGTAGCGCGACACGAAGAGCCGCTTCGGCGACGGCCTTTCGGTCCGTACGAGGCCGAGCTGGTCCAGCTGGTCGCCAATATGGCGGCGATCGCGCTGCAGAACGCCCGCAGCTACAAGGAGATCCTGCACTTGGCCAGCAGCGATGAGCTGACGGGTATTCACAACTACCGCCACTTCCGCGAGACGCTGACCATGGAGGTCCGGCGCGCGGACCGGTACGCGGAGGCCTTCTGCTTGCTGATGATGGACCTCGATCATTTTAAGGCTGTGAACGACACCGTCGGCCATCAACAGGGCGACGAGGTGCTGCGGGCTGTGGGGGGCATTCTCCGCCAGTGCTCACGGGAGTCTGACTACCTCGCCCGCTACGGTGGCGAGGAGTTCGTGATGATCCTGCCGCGCACTGGGCTGGCGGAGGCGCGCACGGTGGCCGAGCGTATCCGCAGTCGCGTGCGAGAGATAGACCCTGGTTCGCCTGCGCTCACCGTGAGCATGTCCATCGGTGTGGCAGCCTATCCGCAGACCGCGGCGAATGCCGATGGCGTGCTGCGCGCCGCCGACGTCGCGCTCCTGCGGGCTAAGGCGGCGGGGAGAAATCGCGTCTGCCTGTACGCTGAAGGGGCTGCGGAGGGCGGCGAAGGCATCGTTACGCCACAGAGCCCGGCCGTAAGCCTCGGACGGCACTTCGCACGCACGCTCGGTTTGGACGAGCAGGAGACGGCCGGCCTGGCCGCAGCCCTCGCGGTTCTCACCGGCGCGGCTGGTGGCCAAGAGAGGCCTGCCGCGCTTCTGCCGCCCGAGGGCTCTGAAGCGGCCGCGGGCGCCATGTACGCGCTTCTCTCCAGCACGGAACGCTGGGACGGGACGGGCTATCCCGAAGGCCTTCGCGGACGGACGATCCCCCGCGTAGGCCGCGTGCTCGCTGTTCTACGGGCATACCTTGCCTGCGGGGCCAGCGAGACGAGGGAGGCGAGCCGCTATCTCTGGAGACTGGCTGGCGACCAACTGGATCCAGGTCTCGTGCAACGGTTCATCGCCTGTCTCGCCGCGGCGGAGGGCCGGGAGGCGGGTCACCGAGCCGCGGCATCGTAAGTGAGTTCGAGCGTCCGGGGGCTTTTGCGCGAGCCTTCTGGAATAATGGCGCCGTGGCCACTGTGAAACCCTTGCGCCCAGATCGTCCCGCCGGCCGGCCTGGCCGGCGCCCGCTGCTGGTCGGCGGCATCATCGTCGGCATCATCGTCTTCCTCGTGGTGCTCTTCCGCGTGCTGGGTCTCTATGTCGAGTGGTTATGGTTCGGCGACATCGATCTGCGCGTCGTGTTCTGGACCACCTTCTGGAGCCGGCTGGTCGTGGGAATCGTCTTCGCGGTCGCCTTCTTCCTCATCGTGTGGGGTAATGTGGAGCTCGCCCGTCGGCTCGCGCCGCGTCTGCGAGCCGTCGGCGAGGACGTAGTGGAGTACGCGTGGGAGCGCATCCATCATCTGGCGGGCAAGGTCGCGTTCGTGGGTATCGCGCTGCTCGCCGTCGGGGTCGGCTACGTGGTCTCCCGCAGCTGGCTCACGTTCCAGAAAGCGCTCCATGCCGAGTCGTTCGGCGCGAAGGACCCGATCTTTGGGCACGACATCGGGTTCTACGTCTTCACCGTACCAGCATGGCACTACGTGCAGTCCTTCATCTTCGCCTGCCTGTTCGTCTCCCTGATCCTCGCGGGAGCGGTTCACCTTCTGCTCGGCGGCGCCGGCGTGGGGCAGATCGGCTTCACCGTGGAGAACGGACAACCGAAGTTCACGCGTCCGCAGCAGCTCGACCTCGGCCTCTCGTCACGGGGGATCGCCCATCTCAGCGGTGTGCTCGCGGCCATGTTCGTGGTGGTGGGTGTAGGGCAGCTGTTCAAGGCGTGGGATCTGTTGTTCTCCGCGGATGGGGTGGTGTTCGGGGCGACCTACACGGATGTGCACGCCGTACTGCCCGCGACCCGCGTCCTCATGGCAGTGGCCTTTGCACTGGCTGCGGTCCTCCTCTGGAACATGTGGCGACGGCTCAAGTGGTGGCCGCTCACGGTGGGAGTATGGGTCGTAGTGCTGCTCGTGGCACAGCTCGCCATCCCCGCCATCATGCAAGCCCTCATCGTGAAACCAAACGAGCTCAGCAAAGAGCGGGAGTTCATCGGCTACAACCTCGCGGCCACACGTCGTGCGTACGACCTCACGAGCATCAGCGAGCGGCCGCTCGCCACGCGACAGGCTCTTACAGAGGACGATCTCGAAGACAACGAGGTCACTCTGCGGAACATCAGGCTGTGGGACCCGGGCACGCTCGTCACCAGCTACCGCCAGCTGCAGGAGTTGCGTCCGTACTACTCCTTTGTGGATGCCGACGTTGACCGCTACGAGGTCAACGGCGTGTTGCGTCAGACCATGGTGTCTGCTCGCGAGCTGAACATCGCCGGCCTTCCCGCGAACGCGCAGACGTGGGTCAACCAGCACATCACGTACACGCACGGGTACGGCGTGACGTTGTCGGCCGTCAACCAGGTGACTGCCGACGGCTCCCCCGACTTCCTGGTGAAGGACATACCTCCGCAGGCCGTCGAGGAGCTGAAGATCGAGAAGCCGCAGATCTACTACGGCGAGATCGGCACGGACTACACGCTCGTCAATACCACGGAGAAGGAGTTCGATTTCCCGGGGGCCGGCGGCGACGTGTACGCCCCCTACTCCGGCGAGGGCGGCATCCCCGTCTCCAGCTTCCTCAATCGGTTGGCGTTCAACGTGCGCTATCGCACGATCAAGTTCTTCACCACGGCGGCCCTCACGGGCGAGAGCCGCATCATCATCCGCAACAACATCAACGAGATCCTCGCCAGCGCAGCGCCCTTCCTGCAGCGAGACAAGGATCCGTACCTGGCGATCGCCGAGGGGCGGCTCAAGTGGGTGATCGACTGCTACACCACCACCGATCGGTATGCGTACAGCCAGCCGGAGAGCGGCCTCAACTACATCCGCAACTCGGTGAAGGCGGTGATCGACGCGTACGACGGCACGCTAACGCTCTACGCGTTCGATCCTCAGGATCCCATTCTGCGCGCTTACGCGCGCATCTTCCCCGGCGCGTTTACGCTCGCGGAGCGCATGCCCGAGACATTGCGCCGGCACGTGCGGTACGCGCAAGACTACTTCGACGTGCAGGCGCGCGTGTTCGCCACGTACCACGTGACCGATCCCGAGGTGCTCTACAACAAGGGCGACCAGTGGCAGATCCCGGCCAATGTGGCGCTCTCCGGCTCGGGAGAGATGCAGCCGTACTACGTCATCATGCGCCTGCCGGGCGAGGAAAAGGAGGAGTTCCTCCTGATCATGCCGTTCGTGCCGAATGGGCGCAAGAACATGGTGTCGTGGTTGGGCGCACGGTCCGACCCGCCCAACTACGGCAAGGCTGTCTCCATCGTGTTCAGCAAAGGGAGCGTGGTGTACGGACCGAGCCAGGTAGAGGCGGCCATCAATCAGGACCCCAAGGTATCGGCACAGCTCACCCTGTGGGATCGCTCTGGCTCAAAGGCGCTCTCCGGAAATCTCCTCGTGGTGCCGATCGCCGATGCACTCCTCTACGTGCAGCCCCTGTACTTGCAGGCGGAGGAGACGAAGCTGCCGCAGTTAAAGCAGGTCATCGTCTTCTACCAGATGCCCGAGGGTCAGACGGAGGGCTCGCGCAGTCAGATCGTGGCCATGCAGCCCACGCTGGGCGAGGCCCTCGCCGACGTGTTCGGCAGCTCGTCCGCAAGTCCCACACCCGAGCCGACGGCCTCCCCAACGCCCGGCGTCACGCCGTCGCCGGGCGCCTCGCCGACCGCTCTGCCGGAGGACCTGAGTGCGCTCATCGCGCTCGCCAACCAGCAGTTCGAGGCCGCCGACGAGGCGCTGCGGCGGGGCGACTGGGCGGAGTACGGGCGGCAGATCGACGCTCTGGAGGCGACGCTGCGGAAGCTGAGCGCTCTGCAGTAGAAAGATGGTGAGAGCGTAGCGCTCCGCGGCAGGCCCGTCGCAGGACTCGGCTTGCCGAATCGCACGGGCCGGTGTGTTCGCTTTTCACTTCACCTTCGGCGGCGTTCTGCCGATAGACTGCCCGAGATATCGATCTGTCTGGAGGCGGATCTTGCGGCATCGTACTCGCTGGGATCTCCCAGGCTTGAGCCTAGTTGAGTTGCTCGTCACGGTGTTCATCGCCACCCTCGTATTCGCGGCCATGGTGCCGCTGTTCGTGGGCGCTCAGAAGAAGAACGTGGCCGACAACCTGCGAAACATCGCGCTGCAGATCGCGCAGGACAAGATCGAGAAGATCCGCCAGCTGGACTTCGACCAGATAGTCGCCGACCCGGGTGACCCGTCGAGTGTGCCGAACCTGTATAACCCCTCGTTTGCCGGCGGGCAGTTCGGCCCCACCTTTGCTGCCGTCGCCGGCACGACCAGTAAGACGATCCACATCGACTACACCGTCAGCGATGTGCCGGCGGGCTCTCTGGAAGGGCTCGACCAGTGCAAGAAGGTCGTGGTCGATGTGTGGTGGGACCCGCCGCCCGCCCCGGTGAAGCACGTGATCCTGGAGACCCTCATCTACCAGCAGTACGCGGGTCCCAGAATCGCGGTCTTTGACGTGAGCCCGTTGGAGGAGGTGGCCTCCAACATCGTCTGGGTGACCTCCTCGAGTGTCGATCTGACGGCGACCATCGCCAGCGAGGACCTGGCGAGCATGAACGCCGGCGGCACGCCGCAGGGGTTCGTGCGCTTCAGCGTGAATGCGTACAACGGCGCTAGGGTGGCCTTCGGCGAGGTGAGCACGCCGGTGTACGCCAATCCTGGCCAGTATGTGTTCACGTGGGATGCCTCTACGGCGCCAGATGGGGTGTATGTGTTCCAGGCCGTCGCCTTCTCTCTCAATCGATTCCAAGGCAATACGGTTTCGCAGGCCTACAGGGTCGAGAAGGGGCCGCCGGCCGCGGTCACGAACCTGGCGGCCGCGGCGGGCAACGGCGTGGTCTACCTGACGTGGGATACCTCGCCCGCCGGCGATCTTTCTCACTACCAGGTGTGGCGTGGTACCGCGGCCGGTGGCGAGGTGCTGCTGGCCGACAGTGTAGCCACGCCCAGTTACTCTGACGAAACCGTCGTGAACGACACCACCTACTACTACGTGGTCAAAGCGATAGACGAACTCGGCAATGCCAGCCCAGCGTCGGCTGAGGTCAGCGTGATGCCGCAGGTGATGTCGGATACAGAGGCCCCGTCTGTTCCCGGGGGCTTCGCCGCGGCCAAGAATGGCCCGAGTCAGCCGTCCGTCCGGCTGACCTGGACCGCGTCGACCGATACGGGCACTCCGGCCAGTGGGCTCGCCTGCTACCAGATAGAACGCAGCCCCGATGGCGTGGGCTCATGGACGGTCGTCGACGGCAATGTGAGCCCGACGGCGATCGCCTACGTCGATGCGTCCGCCGGGTACGACGCCCTGTGGTACTACCGCATCCGGGCCGTCGATTTGGCCGGCAACGCGTCCGCCTACTCGCCGGTGAGCTCGGCGCGCACAGATCCCATCCCGACGTACACGCTCACGGTGAGGAATAGCCACAACTCCAGTTCGCTCTCCGTCCGGGTGCAGAGCGTGTCCACGGGGCTGTGGTACCGCCAGGACGGGACCTCGTCGAGCAGCCCGCCGACCCCTGTGGAAATCAAGAAGAACAAGGCCGCCGCATGGAGCGGTCTGCCGGCTGGCGTGTACACGGTGTTCGGTAGCTACAACAACGGCGCTTCGTGGATCACCAAGCTGGGCGACATCTCCGGCGGCCCGACCACGGTGCAGTTCCCATGATGCCGGGTATCGCGGCGAAGAAGCGCGGGCGGCTGCGCCGCCAGGAGGGCCTCACGCTCGTCGAGGTGCTGGTCTCGCTCATCGTGCTGGGGATCATCACCACGATGATCATCGTGGCGTACTTCGCGCTCAATCGGTCCTATGCCTACTCGGTCGCCAGCGGCAAGGCGCGCGAGGAGGCGCGCCAAGGGCTGGCCCGCATGGTGCGCGAGATCCGCGACTGCGAGACGCGCCTCGATCTGCCCGAGGCGGCCATTGTCCGCGCTCGCGAGCGGTGGATCCTGTTGTATACGACGTTCAACGAGGAGGGGAACAGCGATCCCGCTATGGTCCCCGGACTGGTCATGTTCCGTCTCTACGACAACGGTCAGATCTGGCGCTTCGAGGACATCGACCGCAACGGGGACATCGCCAACATCGACGAGAACTCCTATCCGGTGAGCGCCGTCCACCAGGAGGCCGAGCGGGCTTCCGGCGAGGGCGGCCGATCTCTGGTCGGTCATGTCGTCAATTACGACGGGCTGATAAGCCCCACGCCGGTCTTGTTCCGCTACTCGTACATCGACGACCTCGGTCAGATACAGATGTCGAACGAGATCTACTACACGCAGAACCGCGTGCGCATTCGCTCGGTGCAGATCCATATGCTGGTCGACCTTAACCCGAAGCACGCGCCGGTCTACGCCGATCTCATGTCCACTGCGCAGTTGCGTAACCAGCGATCGAACTAGGAATTACGGAGGCGGGAAGCGAGGTGCCCATGCGCCGGCTTGCACATCAGCAAGGGAGCGGACTCATCCTGATCATCGGGGTCGTGGCGGCGCTCGCGATCCTGGGCGCCACACTCGTGGTGTTCACCAACAACTATCAACACAATACGTACCAAGACAGAATTCGCGCCAAGACGTTCAACGTAGCCGAGGCGGCGATCGACGCGGGGATGGGTGCGTTGAGCGCCAAGTGGCCGACGGCGGCCGGCGCGGGTCCGGACGTGAGCACTGCCGCGCTGACCGCCTTCCGTTCCCAGTTTACTCCGGAGGAGAACCCGGATCCCGTGGTGTCCGCCTTCGTGAACATCGAGTACTACGATAACCTGACGCCTATCGACAAGACGATCACGTGGGATAAGGGGTCGTCGACCGATCCCAACGCACCGGACGACCGCATGTGGCTGGTAGCGCAGGTTGGCATGGGGACAAAGGCCGCGCGCATCCAGACACTCGTTGAGCGCACCTACTTTGAGTCTGGCATCCCGCGTGGCGTAGCCTTGTACACCGGTGGCAACCTGCTGAGCAACGGCGGCGGGAACAACCCGAAAATCCACATCGAGGTCCCGCCGCCGGTGGGTACGCAGACGTGTATCAAAGTGGTCGGCACGATCGACGACCCCACGGTCTCGGGCGCCGACATCGTCCAACTCACCGGCGCCACCGCCGGCACCGTCGAAGACGTATTCCCCGCGGCCCTGCGCGCGGGCCTCACCGCGCTCGCCAAGACGCACGGTCGCTACTTCACCTCCGTGTCGGCGGCCGAGAATAGCCCACCGAACGGTACCTGGAGCCCCGCCGGGGGCTTCAGTGGCCTCTGCGTCATCGAAGTGCCGAACGGCACGAGCTGCCGGCTGCAGAGCGTGTACAACTCCGAGGCGGAGCCCGGCATCCTGATGCTGCTGAACAAGAACGCCGACTGCGTCCTCGATTTCGGCAGCGGATCGGACTACTGGGGAGTGCTCTATACCGACGGCTGGGTCGACAAAGGGCACGGCAGCTATGAGGTGCACGGCATGGTGGTCTCCGCCTCCACCGTCGACATCCGCGGCACCTGCGACGTGAGCTACAACGATAAGGTGATCTCGCGGCTGAGCGCGCGCTGGTCGCTGAACGTCCACCTGGTTCCCAACACGTGGCGGGAGCTGAGACCGGAGTAGCGCGGACGCTCGGCCGGGGCCGAGGTTGAGCAAGAGGGGGAGGGGCGAGGACCGTGCGGTCCTCGCCCCTCCCCCTCTTGCAGGTATACTTCCGTAGGATCGGGGATGCGCGAGGCTCCTCGCGCTCCATTGACGGGCGATTAGCTCAGGGGAAGAGCACCTGCCTTACAAGCAGGGTGTCGGTGGTTCGATTCCACCATCGCCCACCACATCGCCATCCGCGAGTTCTCCGGGAGCACTGGCCGGCGGACCGGCTGCGAAACGACTGCCGTGGGCTGAGGCGTCGACGTCGCCCATGGCGTTCGCGCCCTCCGCTGGATGTGTACTCACCCCGCCGCCAGGCAGATCACACCGGCGAGCACCGTGCCCGCCGCGGCCAGCTGCATCTGGGTCAGGCGTTCGGTCAGTACCCAGCGTGCATAACAGGCCGTCACGACGGGCGCGAGGGAGCCGAGCACGCCCACCACGCTGAGATAACCACGTGCGGCGGCCATGGTGAACAGGGTATTCGCCACGACCAGGAGGAGGCCCACCGCCGCGAGCAGGGGCACGGCTGATGGGGTGAGCTCTAGGCGGGGACGGCGTGCCGCCAGGTACGCCCCGATAGTACAGGCGGAGGCGAAACGGGTGGAGAGCACGGCCCAGGAGGGGTTCGCCGCGCCCATGTCCAAGCCGACGAGCATGGCTCCGAAGCCAACGGCCGCGCCGAGCGCGAAGAGCACGCTGGCGAGACTCGCGGTGTGGCGAGGCCCCCGGCCCTCGGCCCGCGAGATGAGAGCTATGCCCGCGACGGCAAGCGCGATGCCGATGTACTGCAGCACGGCGGGGTGCTCTCCGCGGGCCACACCGACGAGCACGGGCACAGCCGCGCTGGTCGCGATGATCGGAGCCACGATGCTCATGGTACCCATGGCGAGCGCACGATAGTAGGCCACGATGGCCATGGCGCCGGCGATGCCTCCCAGGCTTGGACCGAGCACCGCGGTCAGCTCGGGCGGTGACTGTGCGTCGAAGAGCACGAGTATGGCGGCGGCCAGCACAGCCGCTGGCTGGCTTACGGCGTTCACCGACCATACGGAATGGCGACGTGTGTACAGCCCGCCGAGGAAATCCGAGGACCCCCAGGCAAGGCTCGCGACCAGCGCGAGCAAGGCGGCGAGCATGCGGCTCCTTGGGTCGATGATGGGGTGGAGGGTGTGTCGGCATTCTACGGAGTGGCGTCGGTGCCCGACAAGCGTGCGTCGTCGCTGGCCTGTGGCACCTAGACTCGTACGTAGGCAGGAAACCGAGCAGTCTGTGCGAAACCAGTGAGACGGTCGGAGAACCGCGAGGCGGACGGGGGGCTGATAGGCGGTGTCGCGGGCGAGCGGATCGATCGCGTCGTTGATCGTCCATGAGACGCGCGGACGTTTCGCCGCGTTGCAGCCCTACGTAGAACTGCTGCGAGAGGAGAGCATCGGTGCCCTCAACGAGCAGCAGCGCGATTGCGTGGCTGCCATCGCGCGCAACCTCGACCGCCTCTTCGGCGGCATCGTCGGCCTTCTGGAGCTGCTGCGGGGCGATCTCGACGGGTTGCCCTTGTACCCGCGGGAGGTCGCCGTCGACGAGGCGTTGTCGGCGGCCACGGCGCTGCTCCAAGCGCGTGGCCTGCAGGCGCTCACCGTGGGGTCAAACGAAGGGTTCCCGCCGGTGATGGCCGATCCGGTGCGCACCGGCAGCATCGTCGCCGCCCTCTGCCTCCGGGCGGCGGCCGCTAGCGGCGGTGAGGCAGCCCTTCGAGTCCTGGCCTGTCCGGTGCAGCCGGACCGTGTCTGCGTGCTCATCGACTTGCCCGACTGTCCGCTTCAGTGCGGCATCAGCGGTGACCTTGTGGGCGAGCGGCCAGAGGATGCGGCCCTCGCCTTGATCACTTGGCTGGTGTGCCGGCAGGGCGGCCGGCTGTGGATGGCGGCCGAAGGGCGCGGCAGTTGTCTGGCGCTCGCCGTGGCCGCGTCCGCGGCAGCCGAGGGATCCCGATGATGAGGCGTTGCAATCAGCACACCGCGGACCGCGCGCCAACAAGCCCAGCATCGCAGGAAGTGGAGATGTGGGCACAAAGGTCCTGATCGTCGACGCGGAAATCGAAGCACGAGCGCGCGCTGTGCAGCCACTGCGCGCCGCTGGTTACACGGTGTTTACCGCGGACGATGCGGTGAGCGCGCAGCGGCTTGCCATGAGAGAGCAGCCGCACGTGCTGGTCGTCGCCCTCAAGCTGCCGGGTGGCGACGGCTTTCAGGTGATGGAGCGGTTGCACTCAATCCCGGCCACGGCCGGCACTCCCGTGGTCATCCTGAGTGATGACGATAGCGAGAAGGAGCGCGCGCTGAGCGCCGGCGCGGTCGACTTCCTGGTCAAACCGGCCGATGCCGAGGCGCTCATCGGCTCGCTCCGCTTCGTGCTCGGCCCTCTGGCGCCGGTACCGGCGGCTGAGCCGGCGGCGCACGATCCATCGAGCAAGACCGTGCTTCTTGTTGACGATGACGCTGACGTGCGCCTCGCGCTGAGCATGCTCCTGAAGTCACGGGGCTACCGGGTGATCGCGGCGGAAGACGCCATCTCCGCCGTGAGATCGGCCGTGATCAATAGTCCCGACCTCGTGCTCCTCGACCTCGGCCTTCCGGGCGGCGGGGGCTTTGTAGTTATGCAGCGGCTTCGAGCACTGCCGGCCCTCGCCGCCGTACCGGTGATCGTGGTCACCGGACGCGACCCTGCCGAGGCCAGGGAGAAGACGCTGCGGCTGGGCGCCGTCGCCTTCCTGCAGAAGCCCGTCGACAGTAGGGCGGTTATGGCGGCCGTGCGCGCCGTCTTCGAGCCGACCGCTTCGTAGTGGCTCGTCCCGTCGCCGCCCTCCGTCGTGTCGAGGGTCTGGTTACGGGGAGGGCGGCTGCCCGATCAGGTTAGCAATCCGCAGATAGGGGAATCAGGCGACTGGCATGGCGTCGTGCCATGTCTTGTGAAAAGGAAAGGGAGGTGCCCTCGGTGGCCGAGATCAAGGTCGACTGCAGGGGTGAAACCTGCCCGGTGCCGCTCGTCGAGACGCGCAAGGCGCTTCGCCGGGCCCAGCCAGGCGATATCGTCAAGATCGTCGGGACGCACCCGTCTTCTAAGAAAGAGATCCCCATGGCCGTCGAGGCTCTTGGCCTGTCGTTACTGGGTATCGAGGAGCGAGAGGACGGAGAGTGGACGATAAAGATCAAGCGATGAAGTGCAGCCAAGCGGCGCCCGACGTGGAGACTGGTGCCGCGGTGGCCGACCGCGATGTCGCGCAGGTGGAGGGAGAGGCGCACCGGCGCAAGCCGGAGAAGATCACGCTCATCGTCCACAGCGGCGATTTCGACAAGCTGTACAGCGCGTTCATCATCGGCAACGGAGCGCTCTCCATGGGCATGGAGGCCTCGATGTACTTCACCTTCTGGGGCCTTAGCCGGCTGAGGCGTGGCCGCCTTGCCAGCGGGCCGCTCTCGAAGATGCACCTGCTGGGCCTCGGTAAGCTGATGGTGAAACGCCGAATGCGCAAGCAGCGCGTGCGCCCGCTGGAGGAGATGGCACGGGATTTCCGGGAGCTGGGCGGCAAGATCTTCGCCTGCGATATGACCATGGACATCATGGGGATCAAGGCGGAGCAGCTTCACCAGGAACTCATCGACGAGTACTGCGCCGTGGGCACGTACATCCGCGAGGCGCGCGAGTCGACGGTGACGTTGTTCATCTGAAGCCGGTGGGGCGCGGCGCGAGGCAGCGCGCCGACGCGCCCACCGGCAGAGCGAAAGGGAAAGAGCGTGTTCGGAGAGACGACCTATCTAGACAACTCCGCCACGACGCGGCTGGACGAGCGGGTCTTAGAGGCGATGAAGCCTTACTTCTTCGAGACGTACGCCGTGGCGACGTCGGAGTTCGGCTACTCGCTGGGGATCGAGGCCCGGGAGGCCCTCGACGCGGCCCGCGGCGCCGTGGCACAGCGGATCGGCGCCGCGGCCGACGAGATCGTCTTCACGTCGGGCAGCACCGAGTCGAGCAACATGGCGCTCAAGGGCGTCGCACTGGCGCTCGGCGAGAAGAAGGGCCGTCACATCGTCACCACGGCCATCGAGGACTTTCCGGTGCTCAACACCGCGCGCACACTAGAACGCCAGGGATTCACGGTGACCTACCTGCCAGTAGACGGAGACGGCCTGCTGGATGCCGAGGCGGTTCGCGCAGCGATCACGCCGGAGACCATCCTGGTGAGCGTGCAGCACGCCAACCAGGAGATCGGTACGGTGCAGGATGTGGAGGCTGTGGGGCGCATCGCGCGCGAGCAGGGTGTGGTGTTTCACAGCGACGCGACTCATACCTTCGCCAGAGTGCCACTCGACGTTCGGCAGGGCAGCCCTGATCTGGTGACCCTGAGCGCGCACACCATTCACGGCCCCCGCGGCGTGGGCGCGCTGTACGTGCGCCCGGGGACGCCGCTGAAGAAGTGGATGGACGGCGGCTTCCAGGAGAGAGATCTCCGCGCCGGCGTGGAAGACGTGCCCGGCGCGGTTGGGTTCGCCGAGGCCGTACGGCTCGTGACGGCTGAGGAGACGGCGGCGCTGCAAGCTATGCGCGATCGGGTGATCGACCGTCTGCTCGCCGAGGTGCCTCACGTGACCCTCAACGGGCATCGTCGGCGGCGGACGCCGCACAACGCGAACCTCACCTTTCACTACGTGGAGGGCGAGTCGATCACTCTGCAATTGGACATGCGCGGCTTCGCCGTGAGCACCGGTTCTGCTTGCTTCAGCAAGTCGCTGGAGGCGAGCCACGTGATCCTGGGCATCGGCGGCGATCACGAACGGGCGCACGGATCGGTGCGCTTCACCTTCGGCCGCTTCAATACCATGGAGGATGCGGACCGTGTAGTGGAGTCGATCGCGGAAGTCGTCGAACGCTTACGAGCGATTAGCCCCCTGGCTCCGAAGGACTGAGGTCGGGCGAGGGCGAGAAGGAGATGCCATGACGAGGTTCCCATACAACGAGACCGTGCTCGAGCACTTCAAGCATCCACACAATGTCGGTGAACTCGAGGATGCGGACGGTAAAGCTGTGGAGGGAAGTCCAGCCTGCGGCGACATGGTCTCGGTGACCATCAAGGTGAACGCCGAGAGTCGGGTGATCGAAGATATCAAGTTCCAGAGCTACGGGTGCGCGAGCAACATCGCCACCGGGTCGATCATCACCGACCTCGCCAAGGGTAGGACGATCGATGAGGCGAAGAAGATCACCTGGAAACAGGCCTCGGATGAGCTTGGAGGCTTGCCGCCAGTGAAGGCTCATTGCTCCGTCCTGGCGGTCGAGGGCCTGCGGGCCGCGGTCAGAGACTACGAGGAGCGCCACGGCCTGGTGACGGAACGGGTGCCGACCACGGTGGACGTGCTCAAGAAGCGGCTGCGACACGTGATGGATCCGCTCCACGGCCTGGACATCGTGCGTACGGACCTCGTAAAGGACGTCACCTTCATGGATGGCGTGGTGCGCATCGTCGTCGATTTGGACGACAGCCATCAGTTCGCGCAGGTCATTCGCACCGACATCAAGGAGAAGATCGAGCCGCTCTGGGACGTGGAGAGGGTTGAGGTCGAGTTCACCGGCTGAGCGATCGGCTCTCCCATCCCGTCGGGTGGCGTCCGTACTTTGGACGCCGGGACGTGGAGGTGTTTTGCGACCGCGGGCGCGGAGTGCTACACTGCCATCCCGCCGCGCGGGGTATCGCCCCGCTTCTTTGCGGGGGCGTAGTTCAGCTGGTTAGAACGCCGGCCTGTCACGCCGGAGGTCGCGGGTTCGAGTCCCGTCGCTCCCGCCACTGTTTCCCGCGGTCATTGGTGCACGCCTACCACGTGGCATGCCGACCGCCTCCACGTCGATGTCGCTCCTCACGAGGAACCAGGTGGTCTGTCGCCGGCCGATGCCGCCGGTGGGCAGGAGGTCCGTTCGCACGGATGACGTCTCTATAGTATGTATTCCCACTCCCGGGCTATCTTGCCGTTTCTTAGCTCAAATACATCAATAGATATGTCGCCATCATCGCTCTCTAATATCGAAACGATTCTGTTTGTTCTCTCACATCGTGCTATGGCTCTTATTGTGAACTTGACATCTGTCTCATTATACGCTTGTCGTATTCTCTCCAGGTAGTCCTTTTTCCCGCGTATGATTACTTGCTTCTCATTCTCATTCAGTATCCACTCAACATCTTCAGAGAGGTATGATTCGTAATCACGCCAATTCCTCTCGTTTTCCAGACTGAAAAAGCGTTGCAGGGTCTCAATATCTGAGCACATAGTGTGGCATCACCGAGGGTCCTGTTTTTCTATTGCTTCGCATCATGCTGCTCATGCTCGTACGCCTTGTTGGGGGAGCTGGGCTTCTCCCCGACGCCCTTGAAGAAGGTGTAACAGAAGACACCGTCCGCGTCGGCCGTTCTGTAGAGAGCCCGAATCCCCGTGTCGAAGACCGGGAGCTCAACGACCCCGCCTCGATCGCGGAGTCGCGAACACCCTCCACCATGGCCACGAACGTCTTCCTGATGAAGCCGTCGACGAGATGGGGTTTGCTCGCATCGACGTAGACCATCCGGGGTGACACCCGGACTCCTTCGAGGCCAGCGGCAATAAGGAGTGGATAGACCTGCCGGCCGATCATCGCATTGCCGCCGGCTCTCCGCTGAAGCTCCACCTGGCACCGGATCGCCTCGTGGGCGGCCGCGCTGTCTGGGTGGAAGTACGCCGAGCCATGGTCGCCTTCGATGACCGTGATGGTGCCGCCTGGTCTGAGCACTGACTTGAGGGAGAGAAGGGCCTCAATAGGTTTCGAGAGGTGTTCCAAGACGAAGCAGACGAAGATGTGGTCGAAAGAGTCTGGCTCGAAGGACAGAGCGAAGATGTCTCCCTGCCGGAACTGCACAGTGGCCAGGCCCGCCGCGTCCACCCTGGTCCTGGCCTCTCTGAGCGAACCCTGGGACAGGTCTATCGAGATGATCTGTGCGCCGGGGCTAGTGCGAGCGAGCGCGACGGTTTGCGCCCCGACTCCACACCCAGCTTCGAGGACCACGCTGCCCGCTGGGTACGAAGTATCCCGGTGGAGAAGATCCACCAGCGTGTCGGCTTGGTCCTGCAAGCGCTCGCTCTCACGCGGGCGGTAGCCATGTACGTATACGCCCATCAGTGTCCCTCTCTGCCTACGTAGCTAACGCCCGGTGTGTCGACTGTGAGACCCCTAGCTCTGACCTGGCCGCATCCGTCTCGCGTGGTGCTCGTGCGTTGGTTGCAGGAGATCCACCAGCAGTGTCTGCGCGTAGCCTGGACTTGTCCGTGGGTCACTCTCCAGTGGTCGCCAGGGGATACCACGCGAGCACGTACAGAGCGGCCGCCAGGACGAGCAGCACGAGGCCGGCACGAGACAACGTGGTGCGGCCGGCGCCAGCTTGGTCGGTCGTGTTCGGCCTCGGCCGTGTTCGCAGCGCGACGACCGCGGCGGCCAAGTCGACGCCGACGGCCACCGCCAACACGCCGAACTTGCTGCCGTGGAAGACGGGATCCCACGCCTGCCCCTGGACTGATCGCACTGCAGCATAGGTTTGCCAGGAGGCGATCGCGACCGCAAGGCAGGCCGCTAGCACCCATAGCCAGCCGGACTCCCGCCTCCACGCACAGAGGATGGCGCAGACCACGAGCAGGACGGCCGGTCCGAAGAGGACGGCGGCGCCCAGGGCATATTCCCAGACCCGTTGTAGCAGGGGGTGGCTGAGGGCAAACGACTCGACGGCCTGCGGCACGCCCGCGGATTCCATGGGCACGGGTCTTAGGAGCAGCGTGAAGTCGGAGGCGCCCCAGTATTCATCGCGGTACCAGAAGAGGAACGCGAGGTAGGGGGCGCGCAGCGTACGTCTCTCCCCGTTCGGCTCGAGGCTAAAGTCGCCGTGCATCACGACGAGGTAGACGCGGTCGGGTGTGCCGCTGTGGAGCTGGTCCCGGCTCTTACCCAAGAGATCCGCCGCACTATCGGCCGAGGTTGCGACGTAGCGCGCCCAATCTACAGGTCCGTCGCAGTGCTCTCGGGCAGCCGACTCCACGTTATCCACGAGGTGCTTCGGCGCGTCGGCGGCGCGGGCTTGTGTGGGCGGGCCGAGTATGGCGAGGACCAACAGCGTTGCTGCCAGCGCGATGACGCGCTGTGCTGTACCGGCGAGGATGAGACGGACAAGACGAGTCGTCGCGCAGCGCACCGGACCATGGTTCCCCCTGCCATCGGCCCATGTGGGCAACGACTCAGCTATGCCCGTCGCGTATCTCGCTCGCTTGAGCTTCATGTGCTTGGCGACCGGCCCGCGATTGCACAGGTCATCCTCGCGGTGGCGCTACACGCAGTTCCACAGGTACAGATGCCGCCCGGTCGCCGCTGCCGCGCGGGCAAGTCGTACGATGTCTTCGAGGACCTCCTGCGCGTCGGGCGTATCCCACGTGATCGCGTCCGTCTCCGTCCAGTCTTCGGCGGTACGTGCGAGCGCATCCGGATCGAGGCGAGCGAGCAGCGAGACGAATGCCGGAGGGAACCGGTAGATGAGCCGTTCCCCTTCGTCCGCATTGAGGAGGCACTCGAACTCGTTCTCCTGCCACTCCTGCCACGCGTGCCACTCCTGGTGCCGCATAGCAGCCCACAGCGCGGACAGCTCGAGGGGGGTGATGTTCTTGTACTGCGCGTGCTCTGGCTCAGGCCACGAATCGCTCTCGTCATAGTCCGCGGCGGCGTCGTCGGTTGAGATGTAGAAATCCGCCAGTAGTCCCATGGACACCCCCCTGATGTTGGTACGTAACTGGTGCGGCTGTAGTCTGGCCCAGTCTACTGCAGACCTCGGACACGCGACACAGGAGCCGCCCCGACGCGTCCGCTCGGCCTGCTTGCGCGACCACGTGTTCGCGCTCGGTACCTCACACCATGCCGTCCAGCAGCGCGGTGGCGAACCACGCGAGGAGGTTGGCGACCAAGACCACGAGCACGGCATCGGGCCAGAAGTAGGCGCTCGTCCATTTGTGGATGAGCACGAGCGTAACGAGGACCACGACAGCCCACGTGAGAATGTCGACGACGCCTGCGCCCACGGCTCCTAGACGGAAGCTAAGCTGGGAGAGCAGGAGTTGCACGGCGTTAGCGGCCATGGCGACCACGAGCATGGCGATGAACGAGCCATCGACGCGGGTGAGCTTCATGCCTCCCCACAGACAGCCGGCCATGAGCAAAGTGGCGAGGATGAATGCGATGGCCGTCGGCATGGTTCCCGACCCCTCGTGCCTTTACCGTCTGCGTGTTGAGCCGCGCGCGCGGCGATCGCGACCGATAGCCACAGCACCCTCGTACATCACGGCGAACGTCGTGTCGAGTGGCATCTCGGCTTCCCCTCGTCGAGTGCCTGAATGCGGCGCGCGTGTCGCCCCGCTTCAAAGGGTGTGCTGAGCCAGAGGTCGACGATGCGCAGGGCGAGGTCTGCGTCGATCATGCGCTCACCCAAGGCGATCATGTTGGCGTCGTTGTGCAGACGCGCCAGACGAGCCGACTCCTCGCTCCAGCACAGGGCACAACGCACGCCGCGGTGGCGGTTGGCGGCCATCGCCTCGCCGTTGCCCGAACCGCCCAGGACGACGCCGCGCTCGCACTCGCCGCGGGCCACCGCGGTCGCGGCGGGGTGGATGAAGTCGGGATAGTCAACTGGCTCTGTTGAGAAGGTGCCGAAGTCGACGACTTCGTGTCCAGCGGCGGTGAGGTGCGCCGCGATGAGCGTCTTGTAGGCGTAACCGGCGTGATCTGAAGCGAGTGCTATGCGCACGATGGACCCTCGTCTCCTCAGTGCCACTCCACTTTATCTATGCGCCGCTGAGTGACGCAGGCGGTCGACGTATTCCGACACCGCTGCGTCTCTGTCGAGCACTGCCCCGGGGAAGTGGAGCGCCGCTTCCGGCCCAAGGCCGGAAGCACTCTACTCCTCTGGGTGGAGTCGGGGAAGGGTGATCCCCCATCACCCGATCGCGAAGGGGAAGATGCGCGGCCCGTCGAGAACGGCGGCGCTGGCATGTGCGAGGATACCGGGACGCTTCGGCATCAGTCCGCGAGTCCGCCGGAGGTGCCTAGGCGCCGCTGGGCGGCGAGCAGCACGAGGGCGGCGAGCGCGGCGCAGGCGGCGCCGTAAACGAAGGTCGCCCAAGGGCCCACCGCAGACCACAAAGCGCCGCCCAGACTGTTGGCCGCGAGGCTGGCCAGACCGCTGGCGGTGTAGTACAGGCCGAGGCCCGAGCCGTGTTCCGCCGCCGGGATCGCGCGGCTGATGAGTGCCTTGCTAGTTCCCTCGGTAGCGGCGATGGCGATGCCGTACGAGGCGAAGAGGGCGAGGAGCGGCAGCCAGGAGTCCGCGGCGGCGAAGCCTGTGTAGACGATCGCGAACACGAGGTACCCGGCGAACACGAGTGGCAGTTGCCCGAGGCGATCAGAGAGGCTGCCGGCCGGCAGTGAGAAGGCCGAGTACGCCACGTTGTAGAGCACGTAGAGAAGGAGCACGCCGGCTGCGCCGATGCCCAGGTGTTGCGCTTTGAGCAGAAGGAACATGTCGCTGGAGTTTCCCACTCCGAAGACGAGCGCGCTCACTAGCAGCCAGCGGAAGGCGGGCGACCGCGGTAGCCTGGGCCGCGGGACTCCGCGGGCCGGCTGCGCGCGGCGTTCCCGCACGGACCACAGGAGGACGCCGACGCTGATGACGCCGGGCACTACAGCGGTGGCGAAGATCCAGCGCAGAGGGATCTGCAGTTTGATCAGCAGCAGGGCGATCAGCGGGCCGGCCACAGCGCCTAAGGTGTCCAGAGCGCGGTGCAGGCCGAAGGCCAGGCCGCGCTCCTCTGGACGAGTGCTGGCGGCGATGAGAGCGTCGCGTGGGGCACTCCGCATCCCCTTGCCGAGGCGGTCGACGAACCGCCCGAAGAGCGCGAGGGGCCAGGTGAAAGCCAGGGCGAGAAGCACCTTGCCGATGCTGGCTAACCCGTAGCCGCCCGCCGCGAATACACGGCGGCGGCCGGTGAAGTCGGACCATTGACCAAAGGGGTACTTCGTGATGCTGGCCGTGGCCTCGGCGATCCCTTCGATCACGCCGAGGGCCGCGGCTGGGGCACCGAGTACGGTGGTGACGAAGAGCGGGAACAGCGGGTAGACGATCTCCGAGCTGAAGTCGGCGAAGAAGCTGACGAGTCCGAGCGAACGGACATTGGGGTCAAGGTGCCGTACCCGCGCCAGAGTGCTCGGCGGAGTCGCGTTTCGTTGGCCGGTCCCGGTGCTCACGCTCACGGCGTCATGCTACCGTGAGCGTTCTCACGCGCGAAACGGCGTCTGGCCAGGTACCGCCGGGAGGGTGCGGGCCGCTCGCATGGGTGCGGCCGCGACCGTTCAGCGCAGGGTTTCGAGCAGCGCGTCGGCGAAGGCGGCCGCTGCGTCGGGGCCTTGGCCGGTAACGACGCGCCCATCCACGACTACCGGCTCGTCTTGCACGCGGGCATCGGCGCGCTTGAGTTCGTCTTGCTCCTCCTCCCACACCGTTGCCTCTACGCCCTCGAGCACGCCCGCCCGCGCGAGGATCACGGGGGCGAGGCAGATGGCCGCCACTACTTTGCCGCCGCCGGCGGCGTCGCGAGCCAGCGCCTGGAGGCTGGCGTCGGCGAAGTGCTCACGGATGCCGGGGCCGCCGATGAACACGACGGCGGCGTACTCGGCGACGGACGCGTCGGCCGCTCGAACATCGGCGCGCACGGCGACGTTGCCACTGCGCGCGTCGTCGCCCGAGGGAGTGGCCACGATCACTCGGAAGCCACCGTTGAGGAGGGCGGCCCGCACTTCGCTGTATTCGAGTTGCTGGAACTCGTGGTCGGCAAGCACCACGAGCACCGCCGCTGCGTCGGCCGATGGACTCGCGGTGATCTCGGGGGAGGCACGCGAGCTTCCACACGCGGCAAGTACGAGAGGGGCCAGCAGCAGGAGGACGAACGCAGCTACGCACTTCCCTGGCAGGGTCTTCCACGACGTGTGCCCAGCGTGCATCGCTCTTCGCTCCTCGCGAGGTGCTTCTCGGCGCCCTCTCTTGATCGTCTTCGCGTCCCTTATAGCAGTGGGATGCCGTAGGCTCAAGAGGCGCCGGAGATGCGCGTCCGCCGGTTGCCCACCGGCGCACGCGCTGGCCCCTGGTGCTCTCCGCCTGTGCATGCCGGGTGAGCGCGGGGCACGTGACCGCGGGAGGAATCGGCGCCACGTACGCGGACATTCCCGCGGCCGCGGGCCTGCCAGAGGGCGTGGGCGCGCTGTAAGCTGTGCGCGTGTCTTGGGGGAGGCATCGCCCGGCACCGGTGCCGGAACGGAGAAGCCTGCAGTCCAACGGAAGGGATGGCGGAGCTGGTGCGGAGACAGCGGACACAGCCGGTCTTGAGCGGTCCACTCGCGCGAGCGACAGGGCCTCGTACACTCATGACGGGCGGAGCGACCGCGGCGGCGGGCGCCGACCGCCCTGTCGCTGAGGGCCGCACTCCATGAGCAAAGCCAAGCTGAGCACGACGCCACGATCCGGGGTGGTCGGATCGTACAGTCGGCGCCGGCTGTTACTGGCGGACTCCTCCCTGTTCGCGGTCGCCGTCATGTGGGGCTTCAACTTCGTCGTCATCAAAGACGCGCTTGGATTTCTCGACCCGATGCTCTACACGATGTTGCGCTACGCAGTGGGTTTCGCGCTGCTGGCGGGCCTCATGCCGCGGAGTCTCTTGGGAGCCTCACGGCACGACTGGATGTACGGCGGTGTGCTCGGTGTGATCTATCTGGCCGCCCTCGTCGTACAAACGTATGCGCTGCAGTGGACTACGCCAGGCAAGTCGGGGTTCATCACCGGCCTCAACGTCGCCATGGTGCCGTTCCTCTTCTGGATCATCGCGCGGCGCTCGCCGGGCATGTTCCAGATCCTGGGTGCCATCGTGGCCACCGGAGGGCTCGGCGTGCTCTCTCTGCGCGGCAACCTCACGCTGAGCCTCGGCGACGGGCTCACGTTGATCGGCGCGTTGTGCTATGCCCTGCATATCACCGCCACTGGCTTCTTCGCGCCGAAGGTGCGACCGGCGACGCTGGCGGTGACACAGATCGCCGTGTCCTTCGCGCTCTGTCTCGTGATAACGCCGTTTGTGACCGATGTGCGGGTAGACTTGCCCGCGCGCGGATGGGCGGCGGTCGTGTGGACCGCGTTCAGCGGCACTGTGCTCGCCTTTGTGATCCAGTCATGGGCGCAGCGGCACACGAGCTCGACGCACGCCGCCGTGTTGCTGTGTCTCGAAAGCGTGTTCAGCGCCACATTCGGCGTGCTCTTCGGCATGGACAGTATTACCTGGCGTCTCGTGACGGGTGCCGGCCTCATCCTCTCGGGTATCCTGGTCATCGAAGCGTTTCCGGCGAGGATGGATGGGCGTGCACGGATGGCTGCGAGCAAGGCCCGCGCGCTGCCGCCGGAGCGGGCCGAAGGAGGCGACGATGTCGACCACGCTGGTCGTTTACGAGAGTAAGTACGGGCTCACTGAACGGATGGCCCGCGACTTGGGCCGTGTGTTGGGCCCGGCCCGGGTGTGTCGCGCCACAGATCTCGCCAGCGTGGCCCCAGGAGCGGGCGTCTGCCACGAGGCCCTCACGGCAGCCACGTTCGTCGTCGTGGTCGCGCCTGTCTACAGACACCGCCCCGACCAGCGCATCATCGACTTCGTGATGGGCGCGCAGGAGTGGCTGCGCGCCCGGCGGGTGGCCTTGGTGTGCGTCGGTCTGGCGACGAGCGCCGGGGCGGTACGCACGTACCTGGAGCCGCTGAGCAGCGTTCTCGGCGCAAGCGTCGTGTGGACCGGCGGCCTCGGTGGTCGAGTGGCGCTCAGCTGGCTGGATACAGCGGATCGCCAGGAGATCGAGGCCTCGGGGGAGCTGCGTGGTCACCGGGGTCTCGATGACCTGGACTCCTTCTCGGCCGAGGCGCTCGCCGAGGCGGCGCTGGCGATCAAAGCGGTTCGCGACCGGTATACGAACGCCATGCCGCCGGCTGAGCTCCGTCGCGTCATCGAGGACTTCCTCGTCGCGCACACCACCTGCACGTTGTGTACGGGAGCTGGCGAACACGTGCGCGCCACCCCTCTGGAGTACGCCTACCAAAGCGGTGTCCTGTACCTGGTGAGCGAAGGCGGGGAGAAGTTCGCTCACCTGCTGGTGAATCCGCGTGTCTCCGTGGCCGTCCACGACGACTTCTGCGGCATGGACAGGCTGGCCGGCCTGCAGATGCTCGGTGTGGCCGCGGTACTGGACGACGCTGCGCCAGAGCGGGCGTCGGCGCTCGCGCTGCGCGGCCTCGACGAGGTTCGTCTGGCCGCCATGCCGTACGCGCTGAATCTGATTCGTGTGCGGATCGAGCGGGCGGAGTTCCTCTGGTCGCGGTTCCGCGATCAGGGTTACGATCTGCGCCAGACGCTCGCGTTCTCCGCTGAGGGAGAATACGACGCCGCGACGCCGCGCGACTGAGCGAGCAGGTACACTACGGCGTGCGCTCTAGCGCGCGGCGCTTCACTATCGGAACGGGGCACAGGCGATGAGCAAAAAACCATATGAAGACGTTCGCATAGAGGGCCATCTGATCGACTCCCTCATGCTGCCCAAAGTGTGGGACGGCATCATGGATCTGGAAGGCGAGTTCGAGGTGCTCTCCTTCGAGGTCGGCCGCACCAAGACCGAGAAGTCGAGCATCGTGCTCCGCGTGTTCGGCCGTACGAGGACTCACCTGGATGAGATCCTCGAGGCGATCACGGAGCACGGGATCGTCGCCGTCTCTCCGAGCGATGCCAAAGTTAGGCCGGCCCCGGCCGACGGCGTGTTCCCCGAGGGCTTCTACGCGACCACGCACATGGAAACCCACATTCGGCTCAGCGGCGAGTGGGTGGAGGTACGTAATCCGGAGATGGATTGCGGGGTGCTCGTTGATCGCAAGGCGGGCACCGCGGAGACCGTGCCCATGAATGATGTGTGCAAGGGCGAGATGTACGTGGTCGGACACACGGGCGTACGGGTCACCCCTCTCGAACGCACGCGCGAGAGCCAGCCTTTCGAGTTCATGGGCAGCGCCGTGAGTTCGGAGAAGCCCAAGGCGCTCATCATCCGCGAGGTGGCACGGTTGCTGGAGCGCGCCAAAGAGTCAGGTCGGCACATCATCGCGGTAGTTGGTCCTGCGGTGGTGCACACCGGTGCCGGCCCCCACTTGGCGCGGCTCATCGAGCGAGGGTACGTCACGGTGCTCTTCGGTGGGAACGCCGTGGCCACGCACGATGCGGAGGCCGCTCTGCTCGGGACGTCCCTGGGCATCTCCCTCAAGGAGGGGACGGCTATCCAGGGCGGCCACGAGCACCACCTGCGCGCTATCAACACCGTTCGTCGCTGTGGCAGCTTTGCCGCGGCGGTGGAGCAGGGCGTGCTCACGCAAGGCATCATGTACACCCTCGAGAAGACCGGCACGCCCTACGTGCTCGCCGGCTCCCTGCGAGACGACGGACCTATGCCAGGCGTCATCAGCGACATGATGCGGGCGCAGGCCGCTATGCGACCCTTCTGTCAGCAGGCCGGCGCTTGTCTGATGCTCAGCAGCATGTTGCACTCCATCGCCACGGGGAACCTCCTCCCCGCCTCGGTGCACACGGTCTGCGTGGACATCAATCCGGCCGTAGTCACCAAGCTCGCCGACCGCGGCAGTTTCCAGGCGATCGGCATCGTCACCGACGTGGGCCTATTCCTCGAGCAGTTGGCGGACGTGCTGGGCTGCTAGCGATCTCCGGCTAGCACGTGCCGGGCGGCAGCTGCGTGGTCTCTCGAACGGTGGGATGGTGGGGGTAGGGTTTCTCGGGGTATCCACCGGTGCGATGGTGACATAAGTGGCCGGCAAGCTCGCAGAGAGGAAGAAGGACGGAGGAAACGACGATGAAGCCGAGAGAGATCCGCCCGAACGTGTATTTGATCGGGGCTGTTGATTGGGATAGGCGTCTCTTCGATGCCCTCATCCCCCTCCCCCATGGGACCAGCTACAACGCCTACTTGGTCCGGGGGAGCCAAAAGACTGCCCTGCTGGACGCCGTGGACCCCGCGAAGTGGCACGAGTTGGAGGCGCAGCTGGCCGAGCTGCCGGCGCCCGACTACATCGTGGCTCACCACGGCGAGCAAGATCACTCCGGCGGCATCGTCAATGTTCTGCGGCGGTTTCCCCACGCCGTGGTGGTGACCAACGAGAAGTGCAAGGCCGAGCTGATCGACCATCTGCACATCCCGGCCGAGCGCTTCCGGGTGGTGGCCGATGGAGAGTCGCTCAGCTTGGGCGACAAGACGCTCACCTTCGTCTTCACGCCGTGGGTGCACTGGCCCGAGACCATGTGTACCTGGCTGGCGGAGGACAAACTCCTGTTTACCTGCGATTTCTTCGGCTCGCACCTGGCCACGAGCGATATGTATGCGGACGAGGCGCGGGTGGTGGAGCCGGCGAAACGGTACTACGCCGAGATCATGATGCCGTTTGCGGCGCAGGTGGTCAAAAATGTCGAGAAGGTGGCGGAGCATCCGGTGCAGGTGATCTGCCCCAGCCACGGTCCTCTGTACGACCGGCCAGCGTTCATCATGGACCTGTACCGGGACTGGGCTGGCGGCCCGCCGAAGAACGTGGTCACGCTGGCCTACGTGACCATGCACGACAGCACGCGGCTGCTGGTTGATCACCTCACGGATGCTCTCGCCGCTCGTGGCATAGCCGTGGAGCGCTTCGAGCTCACCGGAGCCGATATCGGCGAGCTGGCCTGCTCGCTGGTCGACGCGGCCACGGTGGTCGTCGGTACCCCGACGGTACTCACCGGGCCTCACCCGCTGGCCGCCTACGCCGCGTTCCTCGTTAATGCGCTGAAGCCCAAGGCCAAGCACGTGGCCGTGATTGGCTCGTATGGCTGGGCGGGCAAGGCGGTGGAACGCCTCGCCCAGCTGCTCCCCAACTTCAAGGGCGAGATACTAGACCCGGTGATGGTGAAAGGCATGCCTCACGTGGAAGACTACACGACGCTCGACGCGCTCGCCGACGCAGTCGCGACGCGCCATCAGGGGCTCGCGCCCCGATAAGGGCCGCGGGGTGGACATGCCGTGTTAACCGTCGTCACGGGGCTCGCGGCAGCTCTTTCGTACGCTCTCAGCGACATGCTCGCGCAGCGCGTGAGTCGCATCATCGGCGCGGCGCGGCTGATGATCTGGGCTTTAGGCGTAGGCGTAGTTGTGGTCGTGCCGGTGGCCTTGGTGGTGGAGGGGCTCCCCGCGGACGCCGCACAGTGGCGGGCGGCGGGCCTGGCCTGTGTGGCCGGCGTGGTCTACGTGGCCGGGTACTTCACGCTGCTCTCGGCCCTGCGCCGTGGCGACCTCTCCCTGGTGACCGCGCTGAGCTCCCTGCAGGGCGCGTTTGTGGCAGGTGCCGCGATCGCTGGCGGTGAGCCGGTCACGCCGCTGGTGGCGGCCGGGCTGGCCCTAGCCGTCGCCGGGGGCGTACTGGCCGCCACACAGGGACGGGCCAAGACTACGGCCGGCGCTGGTCTGGCGGTGGTCGCCGGCCTGCTGTTCGCCTTGTTCATCGTTCTCTACGACCGTGCCGCCGCGCTTCCGTGGCTCTCGCAGGCGGCGTTCGCCCGGCTCACCTCCTTCCTTACGCTGTTGCCGGTAGCGCTCGTTCAGCGCGGGTTGTGGATGAAACGTGCCCTACGCCCCGCCGCGACGGCGTCCGGGCTGCTGGAGGTAGGCGGGCTCGTGCTCCTGGCGGCGTCTGTGTCGCTGGGGCCGCTCGCCGTGGCCGGCGTGATGACGGCGCAGTATGCCACGTTCGCGCTGCTTCTCGGGCTCGCCGTCTTGAAGGAGAGGCCTCGGCCGCATCAGCTCGCCGGGGTGGCCTGTACCATCGCCTCGGTTACGATCCTCTCATCGCTCGGGTAGAGGCGCCGCCGCCGTTAGAGGCGGGCAGCGGGCGGTGAGCACAGAGCGAGCAGGTCGGCGAACACGGCGTACGCGGTCTGGGGGAGCAGCCCCGCCATTTCGGCGACCGCTACTCGACCCATGAGGTCGGTGTGCAGTACGAGGCCAAGCGAGCTGCCCTTCACCGGCGCCAGCGGATGATCCAGCGGGATCTCGGTGAGGCGCACGGCGGCGCCGACCGACCCGTCCTCCTGCCGTTGGGCGCTGCAGAGGACGCAGAGTCGGTGCCCATTGGACCGTGCTGCGTTCACACGCTCCGGTGTAAGGCCGGCGATGCTCTCGCGTGGGATGTCGGCTGGCGTGATATTGGCGCGCATGGCCACGTTCGCCAGCGCCGCGGTCTTGCAGGCGGCATCGAGGCCGTCGATGTCGTGTGACGGGTCGGCCTCGGCGTAGCCCTCAGCCTGCACTTGGGCGAGGGCCTCGGCGAAGGTCCGGCCCTCGCCCACAGCCTCAATGATGAAGTTGGTCGTCGCGTTGAAGATGGCTTCGAACCCGGCGATCTCGCACGCGCGCAGGCAGCTCTCGATCAGGCTGAAGACCGGCATGCCGTCGGCCACGGTGCCTTCGAAGCGCCAGCGCCGGCCGAGCGATTCGGCCAGCGCCTGGAGGTGCTGATACCGCCAGGCGACGGGACCCTTGTTCACGGTGATCACATCCATGCCCAAGCGAAATGCCCGCTCGATGTGGTCGGTCGCCAGGGGAGCGCCGTCGTCCTCCATGACGGTAGCCTCCACGAGTACGTCGACACCCGATCGCTCGAGGAGCTCGGAGGCGGGCAGAGGGTGTGCGTGGAGCTTGAGCCCCGCCGCCTCAGCCGGCGTGACGCCGGTCGGGTGCAGGAAACTGCCGTGCCGTGTACCCGCGGCGGCGATCAGTACGCGCAGCCCCTCGGCCGTCAGACGGTCCTCGTGATCGGCGGCCAGGCGGCAGAATGCTCGCGCGACGTTCCCGAAGCCGAGGAGGCACAGCTTGACCGTGCGGGGGCGCGCGGGCTCCGGCGACGGCGTCTGAGGCACTGGTGGCACGATCGTCATGGGCGGGGCTCCGGTTCGAGGGATGTGACACGCGCTGGCGCGGCGAGCACCATGCTCACTTCTTACTGTGGCCCTCATGCTCTGTCAACCGAGTGGACACGTTGCGGCGGGAGCGGACGCACATCGGTAGCCGCCGCAAACGAGCGGCAGCGTGGCAGAATAGGCACATGAGCACGCAGAGCCAGAGCACGCAGCCGTTCGCGCTGATCGTGCTGGCATGGGAGTCGGTGGCGGACCTGTGCCAGGGCGACCACGGGGCTTTGCGTAGCGCGATCGAACGGTTGTGCGCGCTCGGTGTGGACATCGCTGTGGTGGCGGGGGACGACCTCGCCACGGTAGACGGTTGTCTTGTCGCCCGGCCCGGAATCGAGGGCCGTCTGTTCTTCGTCCTCTCGAACGGCGCCGAAAGCTACTCGGTCGGGCCGGGGGGGCCACGCCTCGTCGAACGCAGTCATCCCGTGGACCGCTGGGAGCGGGCGTTGCAGGAGGCCGCCGAGGCCGTGTGCGCGGTCCTTGGGGAACTGGGCGTCCATGCGAGGCTGGCAGGTGGTTCGCGCGGCTATCGCATGCTCGATCTCGCGCCGGAGTACCGTGCTGACATGGCTGTCGAGGGCGATCTCCGCCAGGCGGTCGAAGGAAGCCTGCGCGCGGTCGGGCTCGCCGGGTTAGGGGCGGTTGTAGGTATGGCGCGCGATGTGGCGCGCGCGCGCGGCCTACCGCGACCGGTGCTCACCACCGACGGTCGGACGTTGACCATCGGACTCTCCGGGATGGCCGATGCCGCCCGCTGGGTGGTCCGCAACCTCCTTCGGGGACGCAACCGTGAGCCGGGCGACATGCTGCTGATCGGGAGCCAGTTCGGGACCCGTGGCGGAGTACCTGGCCGGGAGTCGCGCTTGCTGGTCCCCGAGCTGATGGGCGCCACCGTGATCTCCGTGGGCGACGAGGAGAGGCCTCCGCCGTCGGTACAACAAGTGGGCGGAGGGCCGCCCGCCGCTCTGAAGCTCCTCGATCGGCAGATTCAAGAACGCGAGCGGGTGGCCCGACTAGGTTTTCCCCAGGTCAGTGACGATCCGGCGTGGCTGTTTCGCGTGGAGGGATTCGACCCCTTCCGCGAACGCGAGGTCGAAACGTGGTTGACTGTGGCCAACGGCCACGTCGGCACGCGGGGCTCGCTCGAAGAGGGATCGGCTGCGAGCACGCCGGCCACCTTCGTGGCTGGCGTGTTCGGCGATGGAACTGCCGATCCTCCCGTTCGACAACCTGTGCCGGCTCCAGATTGGCTGTGTCTCCGCCTCAGCGTGGACGGAATGCCGCTCACCCTCGCTAACGGCGAGATTGTGGAACATCGGCGAACCCTGGATATGCGCCAGGGGCTCGTGCTGCGCGAATGGTGCCAGCGAGAGCGAGGCGGCCGCACGGTACGTGTGCGCAGCGCCCGTTTTGCCTCGCTCGACGACCGCTCGGTGATGGCTGAACGAGCGGAGGCGTCGCTCGAGGACGCGCGCGGGCAGCTCGTCTGGGAGGGTTGTCTGGGGATATCGCATGCGGGGGGGCCGATAGCCGAGACGGCGGTCGAGCTGCTGGAGCCCGGGGTGATCGCCCTCAGCCGGGGTCGGAACGGCGGCTCGCACGGGCTGGCAGCGGTCACGATACCGGTCGCCGGCTCGCCCGTGGTGCGCCGTGTGCTCCAGGAGCGGGATCTCATCGGCGGTTTCGTGGAGCCGGGAGAGCCGGCGAGCGTGGACCGGTTAGCGGTGGTTCGCGCGGCCCGGAGCCGGCCGCCGTCGGCGGGGGCGGTGTGTCGCTCGCTGGAGGCGGCGGTGCAGACTGGGTTCGACGAGTTGCTGTGCCGTCACCGCGACGCGTGGCTGCGGCGCTGGGATATCGCCGACGTGGTCATCGACGGCGACCCGGAGGCACAGATGGCCGTCCGCTTCGCCATCTACCACATGATCGCCAGCGCCGATCCAGACAACCCCAGTGTGTCCGTCGGCGCTCGCGGGCTCTCCGGCATGTCGTACTTCTGCCATGTCTTCTGGGACACCGAGATCTTCGTGGTCCCGTTCTTCATCTACACGTGGCCAGAGGCGGCGCGCACGCTGCTCGCCTATCGGCACCGGCTGCTGCCGGGCGCGCGTCAGAAAGCTCAGACGATGGGCCACAGGGGGGCTCTGTTCCCGTGGGAATCAGCCGACACGGGGCACGAGACAACGCCTCCCTACGGCTACGGTCCGGGGGGCGAGAAGGTCCCCATTCTGTCTGGCATCATGGAACATCACATCTCCGCCGATGTGGCCTGGGCAGTGTGGGAATACTGGATGGTGACCGGAGATGATGGCTTCATGGTCGAGATGGGGGCGGAGCTGCTGCTGGACACAGCCCGCTTCTGGGCCTCTCGAGCTTCCTACGAGGCGGACGGCAGGTACCACATCCGCCTCGTCGTCGGCCCAGACGAGTACCACGACTCGGTGGACGACAACGCGTACACGAATGTCTTGGCGCGGTGGAACATCCGCCGCGCCCTCGATGCCTTGGCATGGCTGCGAAAGCACCACGCAGAGGAGGCCGAGCGGCTCATGGCCCGGCTCGATCTCAGCAAGAACGAGGTGCGGTCCTGGCGCGCGGTGGCAGACGGGCTCGTCGACGGGTTCGATCCAGCCACCGGCCTCTACGAGCAGTTCGCGGGGTTCTACGAGCTGCGCGACCTCGATCCATCGCTGTTGTATCCCAAGCCGCGACCGGCCGACCTGCTGCTCGGCCGCGAGTTGACGCAGGCATCCAAGGTGGTCAAGCAGGCTGACGTGGTGATGCTCTGCCATCTCTTGACGGACGAGATCGACGCCGAGACAACGCGGCGCAACTACGAGTACTACGAACCGGTGACGGTCCACGGCAGCTCGCTCTCGCCGGCGACGCACGCGGCCGTTGCCGCCGAAATAGGGCTTCCCGTACAGGCCATGGAGGCCTTCCGGCTGGCCTGTGCGGTCGACCTGGCGGACAACATGGGGAATGCCGCTCGCGGCCTCCATTTGGCTACTATGGGAGGCGTTTGGCAGGCGGTGGTCATGGGCTTCGCCGGTGTGCGGCGGCGCGGCGCGGCGCTCACGATGGAGCCGCGTCTGCCGGCGGAATGGAGTGGGCTCCGATTTGCCGTGCGCTTCCGCGGTGCCGTGGCTCGCTTTCACCTGGAGGAGGACAGGGCGAGCCTCGACGTTTCCGGCGAGTCATTACCGGTGTTGGTCTCCGGGCAGAGCCTTACTCTGGAGCCCGGGGCACACCGTTTCCAGCGAGAGAAGGGCGGCGGCTGGCGCTACGTCGGCGGCCGGGCGGGCAGGAGGGCGCCATGACAATCCTCGTCGCGTTGGACTTTCGACCCATCTCCGACGATCTCTTAGCGTCGGCCCGCGCGGTCGCCGCGGTGGCCAACTGGTCGCTGCGTGTGCTGCACGTGGACGAGCCTGGAGATCCTCCGCCGAGTGGATGGCCGTCTCTCCGGGGTGCTGGGTTGACGCGCATGAGGGGCGACGCCGGGGAGGAGATCCTCCGCGCGGCGGACGATCCCGCGGTGAGCGTGCTGGCCCTGGGTCTCCGCTCGGAAGGTGAGGCTGGCATCGGGCACGTGGCGCACCATGTGTTGGAGCACGCCGCGTGCATGCTCCTCGTAGTGCGCCCCGGCATGCGGGTGCCCGATCGCTTGCGACGCATCGTGGTGCCGCTCGAAGGCAGCCCTTCTACATCGGCTGCCATGCGTGTGGTGGATGAGGTGTTTTGCGCGCGTGGTCGCGAGATCGTGATGGTCCATGTGGTAACCGGCGATACGCCCGTGGAGCCTGGCTCCATGCCCGCGCCGCGCTTCATGGACCAGGAACACCACGAGTGGGCGGCATGGCAGGAGGAGTTCTGCAGGCGTTTCTCACCCTGCTCCAAAGGCGGCCGACACCGGGTGGCCGTGCGCGTCGGCGAGCCCGGCGCGACCATTACCGATGAAGCGCGGGAAGCAGAGGCGGAGTTACTGGTGGCCTCGTGGCGGGGAAACCTCGCTCACCAACATGCCGCCAGCCTGAAGCAGCTCTTGGAGGCTAGCCCTTGCCCCCTGCTGCTGGTCTCGCCGTCGGCGGCGTGATCTGTGCCGGACTGCCGCCGCGTGTGCGCCAGACGAGCACGGTGCCCAGGATGGCACCGCCGACGGCGACCCATTGCGGCTGGGTGAGGCTGAGGAACCAATCGGGGTTGCGACGCACGAACTCCACGAGGAAACGTTCTGCTCCCGAGAGGATCAAGAACCAGCCGAACACGTACCACCCCGGCTGCGGTTTTCTCGCCATCCGGTACAGGACGATGAACACGACGATCATGACGAGGATCTCGTAGAGAGGTGTTGGGTGTACGGTGACGCCCGGCGGTGTAGGGACGGTGCCGTTTGGATACCCCATGGCCCACGGGAGGTCGCTCGGGATGCCGTAGTCTCCGTCGCCGGAGAGTTGGCACCCTATGCGCCCGATGGCGTAACCGATGGCCAGTGCGGGTGCGGCAGCATTGTAGAGGAGGCCGAGAGGCACCTTGCGCAGCCGGGCGATGAGCATGACCAGCAGGACGCCGCCGAGGAGGCCGCCGTACCAGGTGAAGCCCTTGCCGGAGATAAGCGTCCCCCAGAAGTCGGTGGCGGTCTCGTGCCAGTTCTCGACCATGTACCAAACACGGGCTCCCGCGAAGCCGCCGATGGCCGTTCCGACGATGGCCTCGTAGATGAACTCCGGGGGGACGCCGCGGCGTGCCAGCAGCGGACGCGCCACGAAGAGGGCGGGCACGATGATGCTCAAAGCGGCCATGAGCCCAAAGCTGTAGAACGTGAAGTCGCCGATGCGGAAGAGAACTGGGTACATGATGCTCCTGCTCGCTCCATGACTGCGATGTCTACGACTCACACAGTCCTGGACTGTAGTGTAGAGACACGGTGCTGCGCTGTCATCCACGGAGCGGCCTTGCTTGGAGGAGGTTGCTTAACGGCCCGCTCCGCCCCCCATGGTGTGTCGCGCGGCAGTTTCCGTCGCGGTTTGGAGCGGACGCCCGCACGATGCTCTAGACTCCTCCTGTGAAACCCCTGCTGATCGTGAATCCGAGGGCCGCGGGAAGCCGCACGGGCAAGGCATTCGTCGCCACGGCGGCGGCGGTGAACGCTGTGCTTGGCCCGGTCGACGTCCAACTCACCGCACGCCGTGGCCATGCGGCCGAGCTCGCACGCGCGGCCGCCGATGGCGGACGCGAGCTGGTCGTGGCAGTTGGCGGCGACGGTACCTTGAGTGAGGTGGTGAACGGCGTGCTCGGCAGCGGCCGGTCTCGGACCGAGGTGGGTCTCATTGCCCAGGGCACCGGCGGCGATTTCCGTCGCTCGCTGGGCATTGGCCGGAGCGTGAGCGAGTGCCTCGCGGCCATCGCGTCCGGGCGACGTCGGCACGTGGACGTTGGCGTGCTGACGTGCCGCCAGGCCGACGGAACGATGGCTACACGGTACTTCCTCAACATCGTCTCCGCCGGTATGGGTGGCCTGGTAGACCAGTACATCGCCGCGACGCCGGCCTGGGTCGGCGGGCGCACAGGCTACTACGTCGCGGCCATACGGGCCACATGGCGCTGTCCGGAGGCGCGCCTGCGCTGCCGGCTCGAGTTCGGCGAACAGCACGAGGACGTGGCGTTGCGAGCACGGGTAGTGGCCGTCTGCAACGGTCGCTTCTTCGGCTCCGGCATGCAGATGGCGCCCATGGCCGAGGTGGACGACGGGGTGTTCGAGGTGATCTCCGTCACGCAGCCCACGCGGCTGCACATGATGGCGCGGTCCCGGAGCATTTACGACGGATCGCACCTGCGCATCGCCGGTGTTCGGCACTTCCGCTGCAATCGGATCGCCGTGGATCTGGAGGACGAGGCGCTGCGGCTACAGTTCCCACTCGACGTGGACGGCGAAGCGCTCGGCTGGCTGCCGATGACCGTGGAGGTGCTGCCGGCGGCGCTCGTGGTGCGAGCCTAGCGCGGCAAGGATGTGGTGAGGCTGGGTATATGTGAGGGGTGCGTCAGGAGGATCTCGGGCAGGTAAGGGGACAGGCAGGGTATACGGTGGTGCGCAGGTTGCAGGAAAGAGAGACGGAGAGGGTGAGCGAACGCCGATACGAGTCGGTCTGCGACGACGGCGCGGTGGTCTTGTCTGCCGTGGACCTTACCAAGCGTTTCGGTGCTCTCGTGGCGGTAGACCATCTCGACCTGTCAGTCTGCCGTGGGGATGTGTACGGCTTTCTCGGGCCAAATGGAGCGGGCAAGACCACCGTGATCCGCATGATCCTCGGGCTGATCCGGCCAACGGAGGGGCACGTCGAGGTGCTTGGGAAACGGGTGCCCGGACAGCGTACGCAAGCGCTGCGTCACCTGGGCGGCTTCGTCGACGACCCGGTCTTCTACGCCTCGATGAGCGCTCGCAAGAACCTGTGGTTGTTGGGCGAGATGAGCGGCGGTACCGAACTGGGTCGCATCGACCACGTCCTGCGCATCGTCGGGCTCGCTGAGCGTGCGGATTCCAAGGTCGGCAGCTTCTCGCACGGCATGAAGCAGCGTCTCGGCATCGCTCAAGCCCTGCTCAACCGGCCAGACATCGTCGTCCTCGACGAGCCCACCAGTGGACTGGACCCCGGGGGGATGAAGGACGTGCGCGAACTCATCCGCGAGCTGGGCCGCGAGGGCGTTACCGTGCTCTTGAGTTCCCACCTGCTCCACGAGGTAGAGCAGGTGTGCACGCGGGCAGCTATCGTCAACCATGGACGGGTGGTGGCCGAGGGGTTGGTTGACGAACTACGGCCGGCCGGCATGGCGGTCAAGTTCCTGGTAGGAGACCGTGGTGCAGCGGTGCGGGCTCTCACAGGGTTGCCCGTGTCGCCGGCGATCGCTGACGACGGAGAGTACCTCGTTGCTCAATTGCCGGACAAGGCGGTCCCCGAGGCCGTGCGGCTGCTGGTGGCCGCCGGCGTCGAGGTGCGTGCCGTGGTGCCGGCGCCCGAGCGAGGTCTTGAGGACGTGTTCCTCGAGCTCACACAAGCGAGCGACGCGACTGAGCCGCGCGAGCCCGCTCCTCGACGAGGCCCGTGGGGGAAGGTACGCCGATGAGGCTCCTCCGGCTCGAGATCGCGAAGTTGCGTCACCAGAAGCGCACGTGGTTCGGCTACGTGGCCCTGTCGCTCGTAGTCGTTGTGGGGACGGTAGCCCTTGCGCTCTCCGATAGCTGGCAGGTCGGCGACGGTACTCTGCCTATACTCGGGGCCGTCTTCGATAACGGCCTGGCGGTGCCGATCGTGGCCCTGCTGTTTCTCTCACCGTTTCTCCTACCGCTCACCGCGGTCATGGCCGGTGCCTTTACTATCGCTGGCGAGGTAGAGTCCGGCACGTTGCGTACTATCTTGGTGCGGCCTGTGGATCGAGGAAGACTCCTGGCTGCGAAGTACGCTGTCAGCGTGCTCTACCTAGCCTCGGCGATGACGCTGGTATTCGCGGTGGCGCTGCTCGCCGGCCAGATCGCCTTCGGCATTCACCGTCTCGAGGTACCGTTCTTCTCCCTGAGCGTGAGCGGCATTCTCTGGCGCACCGCGGTGTCGTACGCGGTGTGTCTGGTAGCGATGACCGCTGTGCTTGCGCTGGCGGTCCTGGTCTCCGTATTCGCTAACTCGAGCCTGACTGCGGCGATCGTCTCCCTGGTCGTCGTCATGGTGTGTCAGGTGATCGTGGCCTTCGACTACTTCGCCTTTCTGCGGCCGTGGCTGTTCACGAACTACTTCCTCTCCTGGGTCGGCCTGTACCTGCACCCGATCGGGTGGGTCGAGATAGAGAAGGCCGTGGCCTGCTGTCTCGGCTGGACGGCGTTCTTCGCGACGCTCTCCTGGCTGCGTTTCCGCCAGCGGGACATCACGGTATAGAAAGAGCCGGGACGATGCGGGAGGGAGCGGAATGAGGGCGATGGTGTTGCGAGCCCCGGCGGCGGCCGAAGACCACCCCCTCGCGGAGCGCACTCTGCCAGTGCCGGCCCCTGGGCCGGGCGAGGTACTGGTGCGGGTGCGCGTGTGCGGTGTGTGCCACACGGATCTTCATACCGTCGAGGGCGAGCTTGCCGCGCATCGCCTGCCCCTGGTTCCGGGGCATCAGGTGGTCGGTCAGGTCGCGGCGTTCGGCGACCGACCCGGTGGTGAGGCACCCCCTCTGGCGGCGGCCGATGGCTCCGCGCTCCGGCTGGGAGACCGCGTTGGCATCCCGTGGCTGTGGAAGGCGTGCGGCCAGTGCCGGTACTGTCGTCGCGGGGCGGAGAACCTGTGCGAGAACGCGCAATTCACTGGCTACGATGTGGACGGAGGCTACGCCGAGTACACAGTGGCGCCTGCGGATTTCGTATATCGCCTGCCTGCGAACATGACCGATGCGGCTGTGGCACCACTGCTGTGTGCCGGAGTGATCGGCTACCGCTGCTTGCGGCTGACCGGCGTGGTCGGCGCGCCGTCCGAGCTGCCGACCGGTGGTTGGGGACGCGGCGCGGCGGACGCAGACGGGGCGCCGCGTCTGGGCCTGTATGGATTTGGTGCCGCCGCGCACATCTGTCTGCAGGTGGCGGTGCACCACGGCTGGGAGGTGCACGTGTTCACCCGCGGCGAACACCATCGACGGCTGGCGTTGGAGCTTGGCGCGGCCTGGGCCGGCGCGGCCGGGTGGGACGTTTAAACTGGACGAGACCCCTGTCGATGTGCGATTTGAAGTGGAGCATGAGATCCTCGAGGTCGGCCTCGTTGCGCCGTTTGATGTTCTTCCAGAGTTCCACGCAGTCGGTGCACTGCGAGCCCTCCTCCGTCCGCGCATCCTCGATGAACTTGTCGAACCTGTACAGCGCCTTCGATAGTTGGGTGATCTCCTCCAGCAGGTTGTAGTTGACATTCCTAAGCATCTCGCCCTCCTCCCCGCGTGGTGCTCGGCGGTCCGCCGAGACCAGAGGAACGGTGTCCACCGGGGCGGTCCTCACCCTCGGCAGACGCGGTGTAGTGAAGAGCGGGTTCCCCGCCGCCTGCCGCGCCAAACACACCGCGCTGCAGAGCTCGCGGTGGTGAGGCGGCGGCTATCCTCGCCTCTCCGCCCCAAGGTTCGGGAGCGGGTGCGGTACGTATGTCGAGCGGATCAGTCTTCCTCGGGAGAGGGAGGCGGATCTCCTGTGCGCCCCTCCGTGTCGGCCACCTGAGCGCGGATGCGCTTGCCCGAGACCTGCTCCAGTCGGTCGATGAAGCCTGTCTCCTCCATGATGGCACGCACCTCGGCGACCGCGTCGTCTGGCGGGAACAGTGGTCCGAGGCCGAGCATGGTACGGAACTCGACGAGGTGTTCCATGTACTCGACCCACTCCGCTCCCCACGCGTCGCGAATAGCCGCGAACTGCACGTGAGGATCGCCGCCGGCGCCTTTTTCATAGAAGGCGGCACACCACTCGGCGAACATCGCGACGTGCTTGCGGCCATAGCCGCTCTCCACCTGCAGCCCCCGGATCACTTGGTTGATCACGGCGACGCTGTTATGACGTGGGCACCGGCTCTGGCAGGTGTAACAGGAGAAGCAGTACCACAGGCTATCGTCGGTGAGCAGCGTCTCGTCGCCGTCGAGCGCGCGCCGGGCGACTTCGCGAGGGGAGAACTCCGTGAAGCGGGCGGCGGGGCAACCGGAGGTACAGATGCCGCACTGGATGCAGCTCAGGAAGCCCTCGCGGTGGTCGTGCATGCGCGGATCGTCGAGGATGCGCTGCACCAGGTCGCGATGCTCCTCCGCACGTGGGCAAAAGGTACTCGCGGCGATGATCATCCGTGCATCTCCTGGACCCTCGCTGGTCGTGCTTTCTCGCTCGGCTGGCGTGAGGTCGGCCGCTGGCGCTTGGGCGGCGGCCGGCACCACGGGCGAAGACGTGGGGTGCTTGTCGCTCTCGGTCGTCATGGGGCTTCAGTCCTCTCCGTGGCCTGGAAGAACTCGGGCCAGAGGTACACGGGCACGGCCAGGCGGTTGAGTCGTGCCGCCGACCGGAGGTTGTCGCGGCACAACAGACAGGTAGTAACCACGGGGCTGCCCTCCGCGGCGGCGAATCGCAGGAGTCGTCGCGAAGCATGCGTGTCGCCGCGGAACATGCCGCCGAGGGCGCCGCAGCAGGAGGCGTGCAGGCTTGGGAAGCTGCGGCGCATCTCCGCGGCGGCCAGTTCGGCGGCGGCTGCCAGACTGTCGAGGGCGCGCTCGCGCTCGCCCAGGCAGCCCACGTAGGGGACAAAGGCCGGGGCGAGTGCTCGCAAGCGGCGTCCTTCTCGATGAGCCTGTTCGACGAGCATCTCCCACAGCGGCTTCGTCTCTTGGCCGGCCTGGGTGAGACTGGCGTCGCAGGCCGGGCACACGGTGGTCGTGACGCCATCGGTGCGGTAGGAAGCCGGGTGCGCGCCGCGTGTGGGGTGTCCGCAGCAGCCGGCGGAAGGCTGCTCCTCCAAGCGCACGGCGAGATCCGCGGCCACCTGACGGGTGAGCGTGTACGCCTCCACGTCCTGTGGCAGCGCGCAACCGGCGAAGAAGGGCCAGGCGAGCACAGCACTGGCGTCGCTGGCCACGCGCCGTGCGGGTACCACCGGCGCGCGCTGCTCCGGAAGCGGCCAGCGGTGGGCGGTGTGAACGCGTCCCGCCAGACGTGCTCTGGTGCGCGCGGCCAGGCTGTGCGCGGAAGCGGCGCCCTGTGCGACCGAGCCGGCTAGGTCACGAGGCACGTTCCCGCGTGAGATCATGGCGGCTCCGAAGGCGATGTTGTCGATGCGAGCGCGGCGACCCAGACGCCGGGTCGCTATCTCGGCGGCGGTGCGTTCTGGACAGCGCACGCCGCCGAAGCGGCGCTGCAGGTCGCGTACGAGCGCCATGGCGGCGGCCGTGTCGACCTCCATGGGGCACGACTCGGTACAGTGGCCGCATTCGCTACAGCGCCAGACGTCCTCGCAGCGCAGTAGTTCCTGCACATCGCCGGCGAGGATCAGGCGCACCACGCGCCGTGGCCCGTGGTCGAGGTCCCAGCCGCTCGGACAGCCGGCTACACACTGGCCGCACTGGTAGCACTGGCGGCAGCGCTCGGCGGCGAAGGCGGCGACAACCGCTACGGCCTCAGGCGCGACCGCCAAGACCATCGCCCCCTTTCTCGCCGATAGCGGCGTCAGCGCACACGCTGACGAGCGATGCGAAAACACGGGGAGCACTCGCGGCGATGGCATCGGCGCGCGCGCAAAGCTGGCGGATACGTCGGCCGACGCTGTGCCGATCGACGGCACACAGGTGCCAGAGCTCCACCGGCACGGTGAGGCCGGCGTCGACGAGCAGCTCGCCGGCTAGGCTGGCCTGTTCGGCGGCGCTCAGATCGCCGCGTCGGTACTGGCAGCGTCCCTCCGCACAGCCGGCGAGGAACACCGCTGCGGCGCCACGGCGCGCCGCCTCCAAGATATGGAGCGCGCTCACCCTGCCGAGGCAGGGGAGCTCGACGAGACGCACGTTGGCCGGGTAACTGTCCCGCTGAAGCCCGGCGAGACTGATGGCCGCGCCGGCGCACTCCTGGCAGTAGAACCCGATCACCGGGCGATCGACTCCCGCGGTCAATACGTCGAGGCGGCCAAGGATATGGTCGTCACTCACGTTGTGGGTCACCGCCAGCTCGGTGCACACGGCGGCACAGATGCCGCAGGCGAGACATACCGCCGGGTCGATCACGGCGACCTTGCCCTCGTCTTTCACCTCGGCTGGCCGTGGTACATCCGCCGGCCGTTCCACGAGGCTGATGGCGCCGAACGGGCAGGCGGCGGAACAGATATCGCAGCCCACGCAGCGTGAGGGATCGATGCTCGCCGGGGCAGTGCTGCGGCGGCCGGCGCTGGAGAGGAAGTTGTGGATCTCGCTGGCCACCGCGGAGGCCTCGGTGTTGCACTCCACTAGTGCCTTGGGGCCAGCCGCCGAACCGCAGATGAATACGCCCTCGCGCGTGGTCTCAGTGGCTCGATTCTTGCGGTCGAGGATCTCGATGAAGCCGTCGGCGTCGAGATCTACGCCCAGCACCTGGGCTATGCGGCCGGTATCCTGAGCGGGCACCATGCCGGTGGAGAGTACTACCAGGTCGGGCCGCAGGAGCCGCTTGCCACCGGCGGTCATGTCCTCGACCTCCACCACCGGGCGATCGTGCTCGTCGAACTGCACCTCGGGCGGGGTGCCGCGCAGGAACTCGACGCCGGCGCGCCGTGCCGCCAGGTACCAGTTCTCGTAGCCCACGCCAGCGGTACGCAGCTCCAGGTAGCAGATGGTGACCTTCATGTCCGGGAACAACGCGCGCAGGCGGATGGCGTGTTTGAGGGCGATCATGCAGCAGAGGCGCGAGCAGTACGGCAGCCGTCGCCGGTCGCGGGAGCCAGCGCATTGGACCATGACGATCTCTCGCGCGGGCATCTGGCCCTGCGAAGCCAGTTCCTCCCAAGCGTCTAGGATTTGAGCCAGCTCTGGCTGCGTGACCACGTGCTGGTGGCCGTAGCCGAGGTGTGTCACGAGGTCGGCGGGCGCTGGCTCGCAGCCCACTGCGGCCAGTAACGCGCCCGCGTGCACGGTGACGCGCTCGGGCGACTGGGCGAAGTCGATGGCATCGACCGGACAGGCCTCTCTGCACGCCTCGCAGAACGAGCAGGTGTCGAGGTCCACGGTCCGGACCACACGCCCATCGTAGAACTCGCTGTAGATGGCGGGCCGGTCGTCCGCGGTACGCTGTGGGCAGACTGCCTCGCACAGCCCACAATCGATGCAGGCATCGGTTACGATGTTCGGCAGCCGGCGCAGGTCCACCGAGAAATCGCCAGGCTGTCCGTTGACGGCCTCGATGGTCGTGCGCCGCCACACATGCAGATTGGGATCGTCGATGGCGAGATTGCGGTGGAAGCACTTTCGCGAGCCGACTTGGGCGTCGGTGGTGGGGAGGCATTGGCCGCAGTCGTTGGTGGGAAACACCGTGCCGATGCGCGCGGCGCGACCGCCGAGGAAGGGGCGGCGCTCTACGAGCTCCACACGATGCCCCATTTGGGCGAGCTCACACGCCGCTTGCGTGCCGGCGACACCACCGCCGATGACGAGCACGGTATCCGCGCGGCGTACATGCGCGAGCGTATCGGCGGGGGGCGCGGGATAGCGCAGCGCCACCTGGGTGACACGGGCGGCTTTGTCGGTGAGCACGTCGCGTGGTGCCTCGTGCACCCAAGTGCACCCTTCGCGGATGTCCGCGGTCTCCAGAGCGACGCCACGCGACAGCAGGCGATGGAAGCGGCGGCTGGCGAAGTCGCGCGAACAGCCGGCGAGGATCAGGCGAGCGTCCGGCCGCATCTCGTGTAGCTCGATGATCCGCGCCTGCCCTTCGCGCCCGCACCAGTGGCCGCCGCGCTCCACGTCGGCCTCTGGGCGGAGGGTTTCGGCGAGCGAGTCGAAGTCGATACCGGGCATCGTGCCGGCGCACTCGCAGAGCAGTACGAGGGGGCGCTGATCGTTCATGGAGCCGCCCGCGGTGGCCGTGCTTCGATAGCGTCAACTGGACAGGCGCGGGCACAGGTGCCGCAGCCCAGGCAGCGATCCGCCTCATAGGCAATGGTGCGGTACGTCGTCACGCGGGGTGGTACGTCGATCGGTGCCTCTGGCTCGTGGCGGGCGATCCGGCGGAGGGCCGCGGCTAGGGCGCCGCGGCGACTGTCTGGCGGGGCGGAGAGCAGCTGCTTTACGTCGAAACTCTCTCCGCGCTGGCTCGCTCCGCTCGGGCAACTGGTCGCGCAGCGGCCGCAGCCCACGCACAGCTCCTCGTGGCGCACGATCTCGCAGCCGAAGCTCCCGCTGCTCTTGAACGTGGCGGCCGGCAGGGCCTCTGCCATCGCCTTCCCTCTGCGGGTGAGCGGCATGTGGCTAGCTCCTCCGCAACGGCTGGAGGCCGCGCACCACGCGGTCCATCTCGCGGACGGCGGCCACGAACCGGGGTGGCTCACCCGCGCTCATCGTGAACATCCGCACGCGTTCGGGCTCTACACCCACCGACGCTAGGAGACGCTGCACGAATCTGACCCGGTCGATGGCGTTGAAGTTGCCTTCGCGGTAGTGGCACTGGCCCTCGAGGCAGCCGGCTACCATGCAGCCGTCGGCGCCCTCGGCGAGCGCGCTCAGCATGTGGAGTGGGCTGACGCGTCCGGAGCAGGGCACGAGCACCAGCCGCACGCTGGACGGCAGCGGCGTGCGCGCGTTGGCGCTGGTGTCGGCCGCCGCGTAGGCACACTCGCGGCAGCAGAACGCGACGATCGAACGCTGGTCGTTGTCTGGGCGGGCCGCCGCCGGCTCAATGGCTTTTGCGAGCGCGGTCATGCCTTTGCCTCGGCGAGCAGCTCGGCATCGCTGAAGCCGCCGAGTTGGATGGCCCCGCTGGGGCAGTCGGCGGAGCAGATGCCGCAGCCGCGGCACACGTTTGGATCTACCACGGCGTGTGCCGCCGGCCCGCTCGTGAGCCGGACAGCCGCTTGCGGACAGACCGTCTCGCAGACCCCGCAACCGATGCACACGTCGGGGTCGGAGGCGGCGACCTGCGCGGGGGTCAGCACGAAACCGCCGCTCAGCATGCTGACCACTCGCGCAGCCGCGGCCTTGGCTTGGGCGATGCTGTCGGGGATGCTCTTCGGCCCTTGCGCTGTACCGCAGACGAACATGCCGCCGCGCTGGGTATCCACCGGCCGCAGCTTGGGGTGGTACTCCTTCACGAACCCAGCGCTGCCGGTCTGCAGGCCGGCCACGCGAGCGATCTCCACAGTCCCGTCGCTCGCCTCGAGCCCGGCCGAGAGCACGACGATGTCGAAGACCGCATCGTGCTTACGGCCCGTCATGGTGTCCTCGAAGCGCACGCGCAAGCTCTTGTCCTGCTCCTGCTGGATCTCGCCCACGCGGCCGCGGACGTAGCGCACGCTGCGGCTCTGGACCAGCCGGTAGTACTCCTCGTGTGCCTTGCCTGGTGCGCGGAGGTCGGTGTAGCCGATCGTCACTTCTATCGAAGGGTCGTGCTGCTTGATCAGCGAGGCATGCAGCGTGGCGAACAAGCAGCAGATGGCCGAGCAGTGCTCGTTGCCCGAGGAGGTACAGTCGCGCGAGCCCACGCACTGAAGCATGAGGATACGCCGTGGAGGGGCGCCGTCCGAGGGCCGAGCGAGCAGGCCTTCGGTAGGCCCGCTGGCCGAGAGCAGGCGCGCGAGCTGGCTCTGGGTGAGCACGTTGTCGTAGCGCCCAAAGCCAAGGGGCAGTTTGCGGCGGGCGGCGAACTCCTTATGGCCAGTGGCGATGACCACGGCGCCCACGGTGATCTTCTCCTCGGCCGCCGTCTCCCGCAGGTCGATGGCCTGGCTCGGGCAGGCGCGTACGCACGAGCCGCACTCCGAGCAGCCGGCGCAGTCCAGGCACCGCGTGGCCTCGGCCACGGCCTGCTCGGCAGTGTAGCCGCGGCCGACCTCGTCCCAGCTCGCACGCCGTGTGTGCGGATCGACGGAGGCGAACGGTACACGCCGTTCGGGGTCTACGGCCGCCAGCTTCGCCTCCTCGAGGTGGGCCACAGGAAGTTCCGCCTCCCAGACGGGGAGCAGCTCCTCGCCTCGGGCGTAGTTGTGGATGGCGCGCGCGGCGCGGCGGCCAGAGGCGATGGCCTCGATGGCGGTGAGCAGGCCTCGCGGCGCCGCGTCGCCGCCGGCGAACACACCGTCGCGGCCGGTCATGAGCGTGGCTGGATCGCAGACGATGCGGTTCCCCTCAATGGTTACCCCCTCACAGCCAGTGAGGAAGTCGTCTACGAGGGCTTGGCCGACGGCGAAGACGACCGTATCGGCGGCGAGGTGGAACTGCTGCCCCTCCAGCGGGACCGGTTGGCGGCGACCTTGTCCGTCTGGCTCGCCCAGCTCGCAGCGCTGCAGGCGGATGCCGGTCACGTGACCGTCGTCGGCGAGGACCTCGCGCGGGGTCACCAGGAACTCCACCCGTAGGCCCTCCTCGCGTGCCTCTTGGAGCTCCGAGGCGTTGGCGGGCATCTCGACGTGGGTGCGGCGGTACACCAGCGTGACATCCGGCTCTCGGCCCGCGGTCTGCTGGAGGCGGATGATGCTGCGGGCGGCATCGAGGGCTACGTCGCCGCCGCCCACCACCACCACCTTCTCCCCGGCGGCGACAGGCTCGCCCAGATTGAGCGCACGGAGGAACTCGACGGCGCTCAGCACGCCGGTCGCCTGAGCGCCCGGCAGCGGAGTCGGGGTGCTCCGCTGCAGTCCCGTGGCCAGGAAGATCGCCGCGTAGCCCTCGTCGAACAGGCCGTCGACGGTGAAGTCGACGCCGGCGCGCTGATTGAGCCGCAGCTCTACCCCGTGGGCCAAAACGGCGTTGATCTCGCGCTGGAGCACGGCCTTTGGCAGGCGGTAGTCGGGGATGCCCGTGCGGAGCATGCCGCCCGCTACGGGAAGCGCCTCGAAGACAGTGACGGCATAGCCGAGCCGGGCCAGGTCGCGCGCGGCGGTCAGGCCGGCCGGCCCGGCGCCGACAATCGCGATACGCTCGCCGTAACGCACATCGGTCGCGGACGCCGTGACCGTAGGCCCAACGGTGTCGGCGAGGAAGCGCTTGAGCTCGGCGATGGCCACCGGCTCGTCGACCTGTCCTCGGGTGCAAGCGGTCTCGCAGAGACGCGTGCAGATGCGCCCGCATACGCTGGGGAACGGGTTGGGCTCCGCGGCGAGCTGGTAGGCTTCCTCGAAGCGGCTGGCGGCCACGAGGGCGACGTATCCCTGGGCTGGGGTGTGCACGGCGCAGGCGCTCTTGCACGGGCTCCAGCCACTCTTCTCGATGTGGAACGTAGCGGGCACGGCGTTGCTGAACGGTCGGGAGATGGCGGTTCGTTCGGCGACGCCGAAGTCGAACTCGTTGGCGTACGATACTGGGCAGACGGCCATGCACTCGCCGCAGCCGACGCACGTCTCGCGGACGAAGCGTGGGTGCTGTCGCAGGCTCACCTGGAACTCGCCTGGCGGCCCGGCGATGGCCGTGACGTCGGTGAGGGTGTGCACGTGCACCCGCGCATTGAGGGCTGTATCGGTGAGGCGTGGTGCCAGCGAGCACATCGCGCAGTCCTCGGTAGGAAAGGTCTTGGCGAGGCGAGCCATGAAGCCGCCGAGGCTCGCCTCCTTCTCCACCAGATGCACCTCGATGCCGGCGGCGGCCAACTCCTCGGCACAGGTCATGCCAGCGATGCCGCCGCCCACGACGAGGGCGGAACGGTGCAGGAAGGTGCGCCGCCGTGGCAGGTCGTGCTGCTGCGCGGCGCGCGCCACGGCGGCACGCAGGATTCGTCCCGCCTTCCGCTGCGCGCCGGGCGGGTCGTCTCTGTGGACGAAGGAGCATCCTTCGCGCAGGTTGGCGAAGGAGACGGCGTTCTCGCCCAGGTGCAGCTCGCGGGCGATACGCTCGAAGGTGGGCCCCTGGAACCGGGGTGAACAGGAGGCCACCACCAGGTGGTCGAGGCCGCGCTCGTCCACAGCGCGGCTGATCATCGCGTGGCCCTCGGTGCCGCACAGGAACTGGTTGATCTCGACCACGGCTACGCCGTCCAGGCGGCGCGCCTCCTCGGCCAAGGATTCCAGGTCGAGGACACCGGAGATGTTCCCGCCGCACTCGCAGAGGAAGACGCCGGCCCTCATCGCCCGAGCCCTCCTCCGAAAGCGACTGCTGTACGGGCGCCGATCCGCTCGAGCAGAGGTTCCACGTCCTGCGAGTGCGAGCCGATCCCGCAGACGGTGTCGGGGTCGGCGCCCAGCACGAGCGCGAGTAGCTGCTGCACGTGCAGGTGGACGAAGGGGTACCGTTCGCCCGAGCTGGCGGCGATGACGTCGTGGTACCGGTCGAACTGCACGTGGCAGTTGGGGCACATGTGCACGCACACGTCGATACGCTCCTCGGCCAGCCGTCGCAACTTCTGCTGCGTGACCGCCAGGGAGATCGCTGGGTTGACGAAGCGCTGGCGAAAGCCGGCGCCACAGTGTGTGGTCTTCTCATTGTAGGCGCCCGTAGCTACTACGCCGGCGGGCAGGAGGAGATCTTCGGGGAGCATGAAGTTCTCGCTGTCGCCGAGCACATCTTCGGGGAACACCTTGCAGTAGTGGCATGCCGGGTGGGTAGCGACCTTGATGCCATCCAGGCGCCGCTGCACCATGGCCGGGATGCTGTGATGCGCCCCCCAGAGGATCTCCAGCGTGTGGCGGTGCCGCACGGTAGCCGCAACCGCGTCGCTGTACTCTCTGCCCGCTTTCGCTAACACGGCGTTCGCGCGCCGGCGCTGGTCGGGCACGGTCAGGATGCTCGCGGCCTTCTTGTTGACCGCGTAACAGGTGGAGCAGAGGTAACTCATGATCGGGTGATCATCCTCCACGGCGACGCAGGCATTCCGTGCTGCCAGCGCCACGGTGGTATCGATGGGGATCAGGTCCGCGTAGTAGCCCAAGCCAGTACAGCATGTCTGGCCGGGATGCACGGTGTACTCGATGCCGAAGCGCTCGAAGAGCCACCTCGTCGCCGCCTCTACACCGGGGTATTCGGCGCTGATCAGGCAGCTGCGGAAGAGGAGCACTCCTCGATCCGTCTTCGGCACGTCCGGCGTGGTGATCCTCACGGGCTCCCTCCACGAATCCTCGCGTCGCGGCAGTATCTATCACTGTCTTTTATTGTGCAAATCAGTATCTCTTATACAGTGACAGGGAATCATAAGTGTCTCGTGGGGCGCTCCGCGAGGGTTGTGGGTGTTTCAGCGGCGGCCCCGGCGGGTAAGAGGGCGTCACCGCCGTTAGGAGTCCTGTATGACTGGTATCTCCGAGCCTCAGGCCGATCGCGGTCGTGAGCGGGCCGTCGTACCGATACGGCCCACGGCCCCTGTCGTGTCTCTTCCCAACGTTCGCTGTGCCCTCTGCGGCGAACCTTTGCCGCGGCGCGCAGACAGGTTCGCGATGATCTCTCCGCTGGGAGTGGATGCGGGCCGAACCGTGACCGTGTGCCGTACGTGCCGTCGCGCGGCTGTGGGCGACGGGTATTTGCCGGTGAGCACGTCGATCTGAATCCGTGCGCTCAATCTGTGGACGTCGTTGCCACGACGTCCGATCTGCTAGCATCTCGTGTGGAAATGGCCGTGCGTGGCGGGTGCCTCGTGGCAGTACGTGGGGCTTGCCGTGGCATGAGGGGCGATCTATGAGCACCAGACAACGAGCCCTCGGCAGGCCGGCGAAGCTTGGCCTTGTCGTTAATCCCGTCGCCGGGGTCGGCGGCCGTGTGGGGCTCAAAGGGAGCGATGGGGCGGCTATCCTGCGCCGCGCGCTCGAGCTCGGCGCGCCGCGCGAGGCGCCATCGCGCGCCGCCCATGCGCTGCGACGCCTGGAGCGTCTGAAAGATCGCGTGGCGATCGTCACCTATCCGGGCGAGATGGGCGAGAACGAGGCGCGGGCGGCGGGGTTTCACACGATAGTGCTGCGAGCGCCGGCGCGCGAGCAGCTCACCATCGCCGGACAGACCCTGCGGGCGACTACGGCGCAGGACACCGAAGACGCCGCTCGCCAGATGGTACAGGACGGCGTTCGCTTGATCATGTTCGCGGGCGGCGACGGGACCGCGCGCAACATCTTCAACGCCGTCGGCGACGCTCTCCCGGTTATCGGTATTCCGGCTGGCGTCAAGATTCACTCGGCTGTGTACGCGAACACCCCAGCCAACGCCGGCGACCTCGCGGCGCTGTATCTCGACGGCTCGCGCGGCGTGCGCATGCGCGAGGCCGAGGTCATGGACATCGACGAAGAGGCGTTCAGGAACGACCGTGTCTCGGCGCGGTTGTACGGCTACCTGCGCATTCCCTATGAGCGGCAGCTCGTGCAGAGCGCCAAAGCCGGAAGCCAAGAGACGGATGAGGCGGCCATGGTGGGCATCGCCAACGACGTCATCCACGGCATGCGCCCGGGAGATCTGTATCTCATCGGGGCGGGTACTACTACACGCACCATCATGACGCTGCTCAACCTGCCGGCGACGTTGCTCGGCGTGGATGCCGTGCGCGATCGCTTGCTCGTGGGCGCGGACCTGAGCGAGGCGCAGATCCTCGGGTTGGTGGACGAGACCGGGGCGGCCGGGCGGCAGGCGCACATCGTGGTCGCCGTCATCGGAGGACAGGGCCACATCTTCGGAAGGGGCAGCCAGCAGTTCAGCCCGCGGGTGATCCGCCGGGTGGGTCCTCAGAACATCGTGATCGTCGCCGCTCAGGCCAAACTGCTCTCGCTGGCGGGAGCACCGCTGCGGGTTGACACCGGCGACGAAGCATTGGATGCCGAGTTAGCAGGGTGGGTCAAAGTGGTCAGTGGCCAGGCTCAACGTACCATGTACCGCATCGCCTGAGTGAGAGGTAGCGCGGCGCCCACACTCCTTCCCCGCCGGTCATAACTCCAGGCGGCGCAGCCGCCACCAGACGAGGGCGTAGATGACGACTGTCCAACCGCTGAGGATCGTCCACGACATCCACGTGCTGGTGTATACGCTTGAGCCCGCTACGGTGTTGCTGAGCAGACGCGTGAGGTGTGCTGTCGGAAGGAAGAGCAGCACGGTCTCGGCGGTTGGCGGTAAGCCGAGACCCATGGCTATCGAGCCACCGGCCAGCGGCAGCGACACGAAGCTGCCCCAGGTGCTCAGCTGATTGGGGTTGCTCAGGAAGCTGCCGAGCAACAACCCGATGCCCACGAGGCACAGGGAACCTAAGGCGAGGGCGGCGGCGAACAGCGGCATCGCGGCCACCTCGACGCGGGTGATGACCAGCAGCAGTGGCGCGCCCACGGCGGTGGAGACGAGGCCGAAGAGGGCCTTGGCGATCACTACGTCGCCGTACGAGGCGATCAGCAGGAGCGAGTCTAGGGTGCGCGTTTGCATCTCTTCGGCGAGGATCGTCGGCAGAGCGTAGACGGCGATCATGAGCGCCAGAAAGACGACCGCCCACAAGATCATGAAGCGCCGCGGGCCCAATTGGTTCATCACGAAGAGGTCGTCTCTCTCGCCACGTACGCTCACCGTTCGCATGTGAAACAGGGGAGTGGTACCGGTGAGCGATTGTACGCTCCGCTCGAGGAGGGCCGCCACGTACTCGCCGCCGAAGGAGGGGGAGGGTGTGGTCAGCACGCGTAGCGTGGGGCTGCCGCCCTCCTGTGCCCGGCGGTCGAAATCCGGTGGCACAACGAGGCCGATGTCGAGGTCGCCGGAGGAGACCAGACGCCGGAGTGCTTGCTCGCCGGTGACCTCGCGAAACGTGAGCTTGACGTTGTCAGAACTCACACTGCGCATGGCGCGCGGAAGCTGGGTCGTGCTCGCTGCCACTACTCCCACCTTGGCCTGCGCTTGAGGGGCTTCGTCCTGCATGACGAAGCTGTACAGCAGTCCGATGAGCACCGGAGCCAGTAGTATGCCCAGGATGCGACTGTCGCGGAAGGCGTCCAGGAGGTCTTTCTGGAGGATGGCCCGGATCACCCGGAACCGCGTTTCCAGACCCTCGCTGATCACAGCGGCCGACCTGCGAGATTCACGAAGACGTCCTCGAGCGTCCCCTCACGGGAGTGCACGGTGAGGATCTCGCCGGCCTCCATCCACCGCGCCAGACGCGCCGCATCGGCCGCGTCGCCGAGCTTCACGAGATGCTCCTCGCGGCTGGTGAGCAAGACGAGCGCCGTGCGCTCGCCGTAGCGGAGCTTCAGCTCGCGTGGTGTGTCCAGAGCCACCATGCGGCCCCGGCTAAGGAACGCCACCCGGTGGCACAGTTCATCCGCCTCTTCCATGTAATGGGTCGTGAGGAAGACGGTGGCACCCCCCTCGGCGAGCTCCCGCACCAGCCTCCGCACCTCGCGGGCGGAGGCGGGGTCGAGGCCGCGCGTGGGCTCGTCGAGGAAGAGCACCCGCGGTCGGTTCACGAGCCCTCGCGCCACCATGAGCCGCTGCTTCATGCCGTTCGAATACGTCTTGACTTTGCGGCGGGCCGCGTCTGCTAGGCCGACCACCTCGAGGAGCTCATCCACGCGGGTGTCGGGCGTGCCGTAGAGGCGGGCGAAGAGTCGCAGGTTCTCGCGGCCGGTGAGGCGTTGGTAGAGGTTCTGATCCTCGAACACCAGGTTGATGAGGGGCTTGAGGCGCTGACGTTCCCGCGTCACGTCGAACCCGAGGACGCGAGCGCTCCCCGCCGTAGGCTGTGCGCGTCCGGTGAGCATGCGCACGGTGGTCGTCTTGCCCGCGCCGTTGTGGCCGAGGAAACCGAGGATCTCCCCCGGCGCCGCGGTGAAGGAGATCCCATCGACGGCGCGCACGTCGCCGTAGTGTTTGCGCAAGTCGTGGGCCTCGATCGCGGGTGGATGAGCCAAGGCGCCCTCCCTTCAACCGACTGAGCTGTGTACCTGTATCTCATCACAGCCGCAGCGAGTCTGTCAGCTGTCCATCGCCGCTGGAGAGCCCGGCGCACGGGCGAGAGAGCGGCCGGCCATTCATTCGCGGAGCTGGCCCACACCCGGAGGACGTCACGTGGGCGAGGAGGGCAGCCGCGGCGGTCGAACGAAGAAGGATGCCGAGTCGGTTTACGGAGGCTCGGCCGGGTGGAGGAGGAGGCATGCGGTACGCGAGCGCGCAGATGGGGCGGGTGCTGGTGGTGCGCCTGGATGACGGCGACGTAGTACACGAGTGCATCGAGGAGGTGGCGCGGCGCGAGGGAGTCAGCCGCGCGGCCGTGCTGCTGGTCGGAGGAGCCGATGAGGGCAGCACGCTCGTCGTCGGCCCGGCCGCCGGCCGCGCCGACAGTATCGCGCCGATGGAGCACATACTCGACGCGGTCCACGAGGTGGCCGGCGTGGGGACCATCTTCCCCGATGAACGTGGAGAGCCAGTCCTGCACCTGCACGCTGCTTGTGGCCGCGAGGATCATACGCACACCGGCTGCGTCCGGCTGGGGGTGCGAACCTGGCTGGTTCTCGAAGCCATCGTCATGGAGATCGTTGGCTCGTCCGCCGTGCGCCGCCCCGACCCTGGCTCGGGATTCGATCTCCTCAACGTGTGACGCGATACAGGGCACCGGGAGAGGTAGCGTGCCTTTCCGGGTACGTATGGCTGTGCGGAAAGTCGGCCGCCACGCGTCGCGGTGCGGGACGCGCCCGGCCGCTTCCGCCAAGCAGCCCGAATAGAATCTCCACAGAACCGACTGCCGGCGGCGCTGGAGGCGCGCCGTCGGAATGGAGGTGAGTGCATGTACGACTCATTCTCGGTCCTCATCGGTGGCCGCGCCGGCGATGGCGTCAACGAGGCCGGCAATCTCCTGGGCCGCCTGATCAGCCGTCTTGGCTACCGCATCTACGCTGAAGTCGACTACCCGTCGCTCATCCGCGGCGGGCACAACTTCTGTGTGGTGCGGGCGTCCGCCCAAGCCATCGGCGCGCGGACCGACGCGCTGGATGTAGTCCTCGCTCTCACCGCCGAGACGGTCGACAGGCATCGCGCTCGATTGCGGAGCGGCGGCACGCTGGTGGTGGATGCCGCCAACGTTAAAGACGTTCCGCGGGGTGCCGACGTGGTGGCGGTCGATGTCGTCACGCTGCTCAAGGAAGAGGGCGCTCCCCAAGTGATGCGGAATACCTGCCTGCTCGGCGCCTTCGCCCGCGTGGCCGGCATCCCCTGGGAGACAGTGGAGGATACCGTACGCAAGCACACACCTCGCGAGCAGGAGCTGAACCTGCGGGTGGCGCGCCGCGGGTATCAGGCTGCGGAACAGCGGAGAGTGCTGCCGTCGCTGGGCCGCGCGCCGCAGGCGGTGATCAATGGTAACGAGGCCATCGGCCTCGGCTTGGCGCGTGGCGGTCTGGAGGCGTTCATCGCCTACCCCATGACGCCGGTGACCGGCCTCCTGCACTTCATGGCTCACTATGCGGAGGACTTCGGGTTCACGGTGGTGCAGCCAGAGAGCGAGCTAGCGGTGATGCTGATGTCCCTGGGTATGGCGTACGCGGGCCGCCGCGCCGCCGTGTGCACGTCGGGCGGCGGCTTCTGTCTGATGACGGAGGGCTTCAGCCTCTCAGGTGCGGCCGAGCTGCCAGTCACCGTGGTCCTCGGCCAGCGCCCCGGCCCAAGCACGGGCCTGCCGACCTACACGTCGCAGAGCGAGCTGCACTTCGCGCTGCACGCAGGGCAGGGCGAGTTTCCGCGCGTCATCGTAGCCCCAGCGACCCCGCTCGAGGCGTACGAGTGGTCGCCGGCCGTCCTCGGCCTGTCCTGGAAATACCAGGTGCCGGGCGTCATTCTCGTCGACAAAACCCTCTGTGAGGGCTCCTTCAGCACCGACGCGGGCGAGGCCATGTCCCTGCCGGTCTACGAGGTAGCCGCCTGGGATGGGGCCTCGCCCTACAAGCGCTACGCGCGCACGGACACGGGCGTCTCGCCGCTTGCGTTTCCGCCGCTGCCTGGTGAGGCGGTCAAGGTGGACAGCTACGAGCACGACGAGGCGGGTCTTACGACGGAGGACGCGGCCGAGACGGTGGCCATGCAGGAGAAGCGGCTGGGCAAGCTCGTGCAGCTAGAGCACGAGATCGAGTTGCTGCCGGCGGTCAAGGTCACAGGACCTGCCGAGGCGACCACCGCTCTGCTCTGCTGGGGGTCCAACGGACCGGTGTGTGAAGAAGTGGCTGCCGGCCTGGGCCTTAAGGTGATCCGCCCGCGCGTGCTGTGGCCCTTCCCCGCCGTTCAGATGGAGCGGGCGCTGCGCGGTGTGCAGCGCACTGTCTGCGTCGAGGGCAATGCGACCGGCCAGTTGCTCTCCCTGCTGCGCCTGCAGGGCTTGGACGCCGACGACGCGCTGCGCAAGTACGACGGGCGGCCCTTCAGCGTCGAAGACCTGGAGGCCGGTCTAGCGGAGGTGCTCTCATGACCGATCCGGTTCAGCTCGATTCCTCCGCGCAGAATACGTGGTGCCCCGGGTGCGGGAACTTCGGCATCCTCACCGCCGTGAAGGGGCTCGTGGCCGCGCTCGAAGAGGAGGGTATTACCCGCGAGCGCATCGTCCTCGTGAGCGGCATCGGCTGTCACGCCAAGATCGTGGATTACCTGCAGCTCAACACCTTCTACGCGATCCACGGCCGCACGGTGCCGGTGGCCACCGGCATCAAGCTCGCCAACCCCGAGCTCACCGTGATCGCTCACATGGGGGACGGCGACGGCTACGGCGAGGGGCTGGAGCACCTGCTCTTCGCCGCCAAGCGCAACGTGGACATCACCGCCGTGGTACACAACAACGGCGTGTACGCGCTGACTACTGGCCAGACGTCGCCGACCTCTCGCCTCGGCTTCCCCGGGCGTTCCACGCCAGGAGGTAACGCCGAGCGGCCGATGAACCCCCTGGAGCTGGCCCTGGCCGCCGGCGCCACCTTCGTGGCGCGCGACTACTCGCGTGGAGCCGACCGGCTCAAGGGGACGCTTCGCCGGGCAGTCCTGCACAGGGGCTTCTCCTTGGTCGACGTCCTGCAAGTGTGCATGACGTTCAACAACCTCTACCAGTACTACAACGAACGTGTCGCGGAACTCGAGGAACACAACGAGGAGAGCCGCACCGATGCGCAGGCTCGCATGACCGAGTGGACGTACGGGGGCGACGGACGCATCGCGCTCGGGGTCTTCTACCGAGATGAGCGGACGGAGACGTTCGACGGACACGTGGTACGTAAGCCGGTCGGTGTCGGCGAACGTGAGGCGGCGATCGCAAAAATACTGGCGCGCCGTGTGTGAAGCCGCCAGCGCCGAGAGTGGGCGCCGGTGGAGCTAGCGTGGTACAAAAGGTCGCAGAGACGAGGGAGAAGGGAACGCAGTGGGTCTTACAGAGACGATTTTGGCGGGAAGCGACGCGCTGCCGCAGTCATTCAGTCGCGGCAAGGGGGGGCGGCTCGAGCTCGAGGCGGTGGTAGCGGAACGCAAGGCGTTCCTGTCGAAGCGCAAGCTCACCTACCGGTGCCGGCTGCGCGTTGACGACGCGGCGCGCAAGGTGACGTACTACGAGATCCTCCTGGAGAAGGGGTCGGGCCTCTCCTCCGGCGAGGGAGATGCCGCTCCCGGTTTCGGGTTCAAGAAAGAGAGCTACTCGGTCGGTGGCAAGTCACGCGAGGGGACCATCGAGGAACAGTCACGCCTGTTCGGCAAGGACTACACCTACCGCTTCGACTTCGCCGCGGTCCGCCGCGAAGTCGAGCGGATGGCGGCCGATGCCGGCTACGCCTTCGAGGTCGTGCTCCGCGAGAAGAGCGTGTGAGCCACCCCCGAGCCGCACGCAAGAGGAAGGTCGGCCGGCGGTGGGGGCGGTGAGCGGTGTGGATGACCGGCCGCCGGGGCGAGACGTGGTCTGTCGCGCGCTCGCCGCCGGCGAACGCGTTCTCGACGAGCCGCGCGCCAAACGTTTGCTCGCCGCCTACGGGCTGCGTGTACCTCGCGGTGTGGTCGTGAGCGAGCCGGAGCAAGCTGTGCCCGCCGCCGAGCAGCTAGGCCCCACCGTGGTGCTCAAGGCGGTGGGGCCGGATATCCAGCACAAGAGCGACACTGGGCTGGTGGCGATTGACGTGCGCGGGGCGGCGGCGGTACGAGCGGCTGCCCAGCGCATCGTCGAGCGCGGCGCCGGACGTGTACGCGGCATCCTCGTCGAAGAGCTGGTGCCTCACGAACGCGAGCTGCTGGTCGGCATGGAACGAGACCGTCGCTTTGGCCCCGTAGTGGCCTTCGGCATCGGCGGCATCTTCACCGAGGTGTTGCGGGATGTGGCCTTCGCGTTGGCACCGCTCGACGAACAGGAAGCTGAGGCGCTCCTCGAGCAGCTTCGGGCGCGGCGCCTCCTGGACGCGGTGCGGGGCCTGCCATGCGTGGACCGCGCGGAGCTGCGTCGCATCGTGCGGACGATAGGTCAGCTAGCGCTCGATCACCCGGAGATCGCTGAGATCGACGTGAATCCGCTGGCGGTGGTCGGGAGCAGGCTGGTCGTTCTGGATGCGCTCGTCGTGCTCGGTAAGGCGAGACACGCCGTCGAGGAGCCAGATCAGGCCGCGCCTCGGCGCCTAGCTCGCGTGGAAGGAGCGACTGCGTGCCGAGAGAGAGGACGATCATCGCTCACCGCGGTGTTCGCGCCCCGCTCCGTGGCTGTCGTGGGCGCTTCGGCCGATGAGGGCAAGTGGGGAGGCTCTCTGCTGCGCAACATCGTCGAGGGCGGCTATCGCGGCGCCGTGTATCCGGTGAACCCGCGCGGTGGCGAGATCTTCGGGCGGCGGGTGTTCCCCAGCCTGAATGACATCCCCGAGCCGCCTGACTTGTGCCTGATCGCCCTAGAGGCAGAGACGTCGCTGTCCGTGGTGGAGCGCTGCGTGGAACGGGGAGTGCCGGCGGCGATCGTGATCGCCGCCGGTTTCTCCGAGGCTGGACCGGCGGGCGAGAATCTCGAGCGCGACCTGGTGGCCGCCGCTCGAGGAGGGATAGCGCTTATAGGTCCCAACTGCATGGGGGTGCTCGCCAACGGCATTGGTCTGAACGCGGTCGGCTACGTCACGCTCCGACCGCCTAAGGGCTCCGTGAGCGTGGTCTCGCAGTCTGGCAACATCGGTACCCAGCTCCTGATGACCGCTGAGGGCCGGGGCGTGGGGATCGAGAAGTCCATCAGCGTGGGCAATCAGGCGCTGATCACCGCGGCCGACGTGCTCGACTACCTGGCCGACGATGAGGCCACACGGGCGGTCATCGTGTACGTGGAAGAGATGGAAGACGGCCGCCGTTTCTTCGACGTGGCGCGCCGTGCCACGCCGAAGAAACCGATCGTGCTCATGTACGGCGGCGCGACCGAGGCGGGCAGTCGCGCCGCCGCCTCGCACACGGGGGCAATGGCTGGATCGGCGGACGTACTCGTCGCGGCCATGTGGCAGGCCGGTGTCATCACCACAACCGACCCCGACGAGAGCCTCGATCTGGCTGCCTGCCTAGCTCACCTGCCGCTCCCGCGGGGGAGGCGGGTTGGGGTCGTGACCCTAGGGGGCGGTTGGGGTGTGTTGACCGCCGACGAGCTGGTGCGGAACGGCCTCTCGCTGGCGGAATTACCCGGCGAGCTCCTGGACGAGCTCGACGGAGTGCTGCCGTCGTTCTGGAGCCGTGGCAATCCCGTCGACCTGGTGGCCTCCGTCGGGGGGGACGTCCCGGCTCACGTCCTCGAGCTCCTGGCGTGCTGTCCTGCTGTGGATTCCGTGATCACGCTGGCCCTCATCGGGAGCCCGAGCAGCGGCCGCACTGGACGTACCAACGGTCAGGGCGACGAAGCTGCTCTCGAGGATGCCTCACCCAGTCTGTCCGCTCTCGGCTCGCGCGACCTGAACGCGGGCGAGCACGCGTTCCTGAGGCGCGCAGCGGAGCTGATGGAGCAGACCGGCAAGCCGATCCTCAGTGTGCCGCTGATCCCCGTGGCGCACACCGTGTTCGCCGATCTCGGTCGCTTTGCTCCGGTTGTGCTGACCTCGCCGCGGGCTGCCGTCCGTGCGCTCGCGAGGATGAGCTGGTATGTCGAGCGGCGAGGCCGGCGAGCGCGCTGTGGTCCCGCAGTGGCTGACGAGTAGTTGCGGCGGAGGGATCGGCCGTTTCTGCGGGAGTGGCTGGTGGCGCGGCGCTCCGTGTCTGTGACGGAGCGCCGCGCCCTCTTACCTAGTCCTGGAGTGCCGGCCGCTTATCGCCGCCGGAGCCCCACTAGCACGCTGGCTTTGGCCGCCAGCGTCATGTCGTTTCCATCCCACTCGGCACGGAAGACAGCCGGACCCCGGAGGCGAGGGGTGCGATAGCTGAAGAAGCCCATGCCGTCTATGCTCATCACCGGCACGGTGGCCACCAGCACGAACTTCGGCTGGCCCAGCGTACGGCGATAGATGCGCACCGTCTCGTCGGCGGTCTCGTCCGCTCCGAAGAATCTGCCGCTGATGACCGTGCGGCCGTAGCGGTACACCTTGGCGGGACGGGCGAAGACCCGGAGGCCGGGGGTCGACTTCACAGCGCTTCCGCGGACGACGTAATCGGTGGAGGCGATCGCCGTTATGGCCTCCTCCTCCTCACCCTCGTACCACGACGGCGTGAAGCTGATCGCTATCTCGTTGTTGCTCGGCAGCGCATTGAGCTTGTCGACGATCTCGGCCAGGGTGAGAGGAGTGCTTGAAGCGCTCAGACCGCTGTCCCCAGGCTGGAGAGGCGACTCGCTGCCGTTCGCCGGAGCGACGCACAGCTCGCCCTCGAGCAGAGTGCCGGCCGGCAAGGTGAGCGTTGTCTCCAAGGTTACGGGAGTGGTCTGTCCAAAGGGGCGGAAGGAGACGACCACGGTATTGTCGCCGATCCGCAGGCCGCCTGGAACGGAGACATCCACGATGGTCGCCGACCGGCGTGTCTCGCTGAGCGTAACGTCGGTATCGACCGACACGATGTGCGCGCTGGCGACTCCATGGGGGTCGTAGTTGATGGTGCCGATGATATCGACAGCCTCCATGGCGGAGAGCCAGAGCACATCTTCGGGATCGTCCCAGAGGTTGGTGCGCTCGATCGTGTACTGCGTAGTACCGTCGGTGACGACGACTTTCGTCGTGGTCTCCGCGCTGCCCGGCAGGCTGACGCGATCGGAGACCTTGTAAGCGGCCACGCTCGCCGCGGCGCCGATGAATTCCGAACCATACCAATCGTCGTCAGCCCATCTCTGTGTGACCCACGTCTCGCTGGTGGCGGTGCTGGAGTCCAGGGTGGCCTGCGAGGTTACCGGTACCTCTGCCGGCGCGGCTCCGATGGTGCCGGCCACGGCTGAGCCACGGTCCTGCGTGAGGCTACCGCGCACCATGCCCGGTGTGCCGAGCTTGTAGGCGGAGAGGCTGCTGGGCCAGATGCCGTCGATCTGCGCGTTGCAGAGGTACAGTGATGTTGGGCCGATCCAATCGAACGGGTGTCCAAAGGCGACCAAACGGGTGTCGTTCACGTAGGTGACCGTACCGATGCCGCCGGCCCAGAGGTCGCCGCGCGTGTACATGGCGGCCAGCGCGGCTCCACCCTTGAGCTCCGTGGTGAAGTTGGGATCCCATCCATGGGCGCCGGTACCCGCGGTGTTGAGCACGGTGTGGCGCTTAGCTAGTGCTTTAGAGAGCGCTGCGTAGGCACGGCTTCCCTTGGGGAGCCCGCCGATCTGCACTTGCGCCAGCGGCGCGAACACGGTGGCGCCTGCCGCGCGTGCCTTCTCGGCCTCCTGCTTCGAGTGCGCCACGACGATGTTTCTGACGGTGGCTCCGTCGGCCGCCGACACCGGCTCGGGAAGGGTGATCTTCTGTGGCGTAGTGGTTCGTGGCGCGAGCCTGCTGCTGTAGCGTGCGTCCACGGCGCTCATATACTCGATGGGCGTGGCTAGTGCCAGACCGCCGAGGGTGAACCAGTCGCCGTAGGAGAGCGCGCCGATGAGCTTGTCGGTGCCGCCATCGTCGACGAACAGGGGACTGCCGCTCATGCCGGCGGCGATCGTCCCGATGCGCTGCATGAGCGGGTCGGTCATGTCCGCCTCGAACAGGATGAGGGCACCGTCCGGTCCCGCGCCGCCGGCGATGCTCAGGACCGTCATCGGCACGGTGGCGATGTGATCACCCTGATCCACCGTCTTGAAGTAACCGGTCACCGGGCCGGCGTCCAGGAGGGTCTGGAGTTCAACGAGTGTCAGGGTTGGCTCGATGGGCGCGGCGGCGGCCCTGCTCGGCAGGACGACTGCTGCGAACGCCGCCGCGGCGCACAGCGCGAGCGCCACGATTGTCTGCCAGCCGCGGGTGCTCATCCGCGATCGGCGCCGGGTGTGAGACACACTCATGCTTTCCCCCTTGTCTTGAGCCGTCGGCCCGGGGCATTCCATCGCGCCTCGTGGCCAAACCGTAGGGAGCTTACAGGACGGAGCAAGTAGTGGGAACAGCCTAGGTTGACGTTTGCGGAACAGCGTATCGGACGGGTCCTCCCGGCGCCGTACGTTCATCGTGGTGGGCTCTCGCGGCGAGGGTCCTTTCGCGGGCGCTCTGTTAGGGGTCCACGGCCTTCGCGGTGGCCATCGCAGCAAGGTGGCGGGCGATCGGGGCGCTCTGTACAGAGCGCCCCGATCGCCCGCGGAGGCCGGCTGTGCTGGTGCCGGGTCGCTAGATTCCGAGCGCCGCGCGTTTCTGCGCGATGTGCTCCAGCATACCGGCCACGGCCTGTTGCGGGTCTGTCTCCACGGCCAGCTTACCGCCGGTGATGGATGGCAGATCCTGGGTGATGAGCTGCACTAGACGCCCTGCTCCGGTCACGAATGGTACGGGGCTCACGTGGGTGTAGAGGCCGAAGCCCAGTGCCGCCATGGCGTCGATGGTCGCTTTCTGCTCCATGTACTCGGGCGCCGTGGCGACCACTGGCAGGTCGGGTACGTCGACGCCGAGGGCCTCGGCGACGGCGCCCACCAGCAGGAAGATGCGCCCAGTGTCGGTGCAGGTGCCGAAGCTGAGCACCGGCGGAATACCGAGCAGTTCACAGACCGCCTTGAGGCCGGGACCGGCGAGCTCCTTAGCCTCTGGCGTCTCGAGGCCGGCCACTTGCAGCGCCGCATTGCCGCATCCCATGGCCAGCACGAGCACGTCGTTCTTAATGAGCTCTCTGGCGATGGCGATGGTGTTCACATCCTGTCCGGTGTCGCGGAGCGTGGTGCAGCTCACCAGGCCGGCGACGCCTTTCAGGGTACCGTTCTTGATGACGTCCAGCAGCGGATCGAGGCTGCCCCCCAAGGCGCCCAAAATGCTCTCTGTGGAGAAGCCGGCGACGGCCTCGCCGATGCGGAGCGCGGGCTTGCGGCCGTGCATGGCCTTACGGCTGGGGAAGTTGGCGAGCGCCTTATCGATGAGGTTGGCGGCGAGCTCGGCGGCCGAGGCTGCATCGTAGTCCATGTGGGGCTCCGCCCCCGGCACGCCGATGAGACCGCTCACGGGGATCAGCAGAGCACCGTACGCTTTGGCCGTCTCGGCCAGGGTGGGGACGGTGCAGTTCATGTCGGCAGCCCACACGTCGACGGCGCCGGTGCTCATGGCCATCTCGGTGCTCAACCAGTTGCCGGTGATGCCCCGAAACACGTCGTCAACCGCGAACCGCTGCACGAGCTCCTGTCCAGTCTCGATGGAGCCGACGATGCGCAGGCCCTGAGCGCCGGCGGCCTTGGCGGCGGCTTGGACGCGGGGTTCTTTAGCCGCCTTGATCAGCGCTGCGCCCACGAAAGGTTCGTGGCCGTTGACGACGATGTTCACGTACTCGGGATCGAGGATACCGAGGTCGGTCTTGATCGGGTGCGGCGCTGGCGTACCGAAGAGCGCGTCTTGCCCCAGCTCCAGGGGCACCTGCACGCCGTAGGCGGTCGCCAGGCCGAGGCGCAGCCCTTTGAGGGCAAGGCTCACGTAGTTGCCGTCCACGTTCGTCAGGCAGCTCGAGGTGGCGTAGACCAGCTCGTGGAGCGGGCCGCCGGGCATGATGTTGAGGCGCTTCCAGACTTCGACGCGCTTGGCTGGTGCAAAGGCCTCTACGAGTGGCGACGGGTTGCGATGGTCGCCGTTGAGCGAGGCGTACAGCGCATCGCCAGTGCGCTTGGCCAGCGTATCTCGGGGTTCCGGATCCACACCGACGGCGCTAGCCAGCGTGGTGAGTTTGTCCCAGTCCTTGATCTCGTAGGTGCCGCCCGGCGTGGCCTCGCCGAGCGTCTTGAAAACCTCGGTGGCGTGGTAGAGATAGGTGGAGGTACCCATGGTGTTCTGCAGCAACAGGTTACGCATGGCCATGCCGTCGGCGTCGATGCCACACACGCCACGTGGCGCCTTCTCGGTGATTCGACAAGGGCCCTGCGAGCAGAGCGAACAGCGGATGCCTTGCACGCAGAACTTGCAGCGCTTGTCGCCAAACTCGCCCTGGGCGGCCATGCGGTCGAACACGTTGGTCTTGCCTGCGGCGCGGACCTGCTCGACCATGGTGGTCACGGACTGGTGGGCGCTCTCCGGGGCACTGGTCATGCCTCTCCTCCTGTTGCGGGTTGCCGGTGGTCGGTGGTTCGGGGCGGGTTCGTATCAGCCGTGGATGAGCTGAGGCAGGCACTTGGCGCAGGCCCAGAGCGACTGGCCTTGGTAACGGCAGGGGAACAGCACGGCGTTATCCTCACCGCGGCCACAGTTGAAGCATGTCTGGGAGATCCCCTCGACGTGTGCGCTTGCGCTCTGGGCGGCGGCCTCTTCGTCGAACGCCGCCGCCTCACGTCTCTCGATAGTGAGGGCGCCCTCGGGGCAAACGGCCAGGCAGAAGCCCGCGCCGTCGCAGAGTTCCTCTCTGAGCACCTTGGCTTTGCCGTCGACGATCTGAATGGCGCCCTCGGCACAGGGAGTTACGCACAGGCCGCAGCCGGTGCACTTCTCCTCGTCTATCCTCACGATGCTGCGGACCGCCATGGATGTCCTCCTCTCCCCGGAGACCGAGGGAGTCCTCCTATTAACACTTCGAGTGTAGTGCAAACATAGAGGGCTCGCTCGCGCACGTCATTGATCTTCGTCAAGCATCGTCATGCCAAGATGGCCGGTGGGCCAAACGTACCCCACGCATGCGATCGCAGACGGGGAGGCCGTTGGGTGCGGAGGAGGTCGCTCGAGGATTCGAGCCAGGTGCCTGCTCAGATCTGCGCGATGCGTGCCAGGGCGTCGAAGTCGAGGATCTCGATCAGCTCACCGCCGCCGCTGAGGCGGATCACCTTGGCTCGCTTGAGGGCTGAGAGCGTACGACTGAGCGTCTCGGGCACGGTGCCCAGACGCGCTGCCAGCTCGCGCTTGGAGATCGGCAGGCGGCAGATACGGGCCGCGTGGCGCGGGGGTGTGGCGGTTACGCCGCGCAGGCCGCCGATCGGGACGCCGGCCGGCGGGTCGAGCTGTTGCTCGCCGAGTTCGAGCACGTACCGGGCGAGTCGAGCCGGTACCGGTAGCAGCAGCTCCTCCACGCGCCGGTTGAGCAGCACCATGAGGTGTGCCATGCGTGCCATGAGGGCGATGGCCAGCTCGGGCATATCCAGGAGCAGGAGGTGGAACGCGCGTACGGGGAAGTGGTACAGCACGGTGTCCTGCGTCGTCTCGGCATAGGCCGGGTAGGTGTCGGCGAACAGCACGGACTCGCCGAACGTCTCGCCGGCGCGGACGTGGCGCAGTGTCGCCGAGCGGCCGTCGCGAAGGAGCTTGAACACTTTGATCTCTCCCCGGATGAGGAGGTAGAAGGCGTCCGCGGGGTCGCCCTGGCTGAAGACGCTCTGTCCACGGGGAAGACACATGCGGACGGCGATTTCCGCGAGGCGGCGCAGGGCCTCGTCGTTCAGCGTCGCGAACAGGGGCGCGGCGGCGAGCTCCACAAGGGTGCTTGCCTGCTCGGGTGCCGACGTGTCCATGAACCTATCCTACTGTCTGCCGTCGGTGGCGTCGGGAACAGATTTGGCGGTGGAATCTCGTCGAGCTGCGGGTGCTCGTTCTCCCTACGCCCGGAGAAGGTCGCTCACCGGCTGCGACTCTTGACCGCGTCGCGGCTCTGTGACCGGCCGTGTGAGGACGCCGACTTCGAGAACCGGCTGAGCTTCGCGGGCAGCGGATGTCGCCTGCCGCGCGGGTTGTCCACCAGAGTGCCCGCACCTGTCGCTGCAGCCCGGGGTGCCCGAGAGCCCAAGGCGGGCGAGGGATGTGGCGACGCTTGCCCGTGGGAGCGCCGACTGACTGGTGCTCTTCGGCGAGGGCGAGGGGCTCTCGGTGCTGTTTCCGCTCTGCCGACCGAAAGCGTAGTAGGCCAGCGTCAGGAGGGCCAGCAACAGGATGGCGAGGATGAGCAGGCGCAGCAGGCAGCCCCGACGCTGCGCCTCGCGGCTGCTGCTCTGTGTACGATTGGCACGCGCGCCACGGGCGGCCGTGCGCTGGCGGCTCCAGCCCTCACGCACGCCGCGCGGCGGCGGGCTCTTGCGGGACGCACCGCGGGAGTTGGCAGCGCTCCTCGAGCCGTTGCGCGCTGATGCACCGGTTGGCCGTCGCGAGCTGGTCTTCTTGCGCTTCTTCTTCGCCATCGCGCTGGCGATGCTATCGCACTCCGTGGACGACTACCTCCCGGCTCTCGGCGCGACCGCGGAACATGGCTGGCTAGAGACGGCGGGGGCGGGCGTCTGTAACGGGCACCCGCCCCCCGCACTGTGCGTGGTGTGCTTTCTCCGCTACGCGAGCAGCCCGCGGAGGCGTGTGGCCGCCTCCCGTTCCTGCCGAGCGGCTCGCTTGAAGGCGCGCGTGCTGGCCGCCAGCACGTCTGCGGCGTGGTCGGCGAAGTCCTCGTGAAAGCGTGCCGCATCCTGCTCGCCGGCGAGCAGCTGCTCGCCGATCGCCGGCCAACCGTCGGCCGGCTCGGCCGCCAGCGCGGCGAGGTAGCTGGAGGTATCCATGGCCAGCGGCTCGAGGATCATCTCGTTGACTTCCTGGCGGATCACGGTCAGCTTGTCCACGCGCTGCCGGTGGGCCAGGCAGAGGTCTTCCAGCGTCGCCTTGCCCTCGGCCGTGGGAGCCAGGGCGGAGGCGGCGGCGGCCAGGTCGGCCGCCGCCGCCTCCGCCTCCAGGGCGAAACGGAACGCAGTCCCGAAGTTCACGATCTGCGGGAACTCTCGAGCCACGGGTCTCTCCTTGTTGCGGGTGTACTTTTGGGAGTCGGCCTACCAGCGGGTGATGATCACCTTGGAGTCGGTGAAGAACTGCACGGCGTCGCTGCCTTGCCCGTGCATGGTACCGAAGAAACTGTCCTTTTGGCCGGCGAAGGGGAAGTAGGCCATGGCGGCGGCGATACCGAGATTGACTCCGATGTTGCCTGCCTGCACCTTGTACCAGAAGGTCCGCGCGGCGCGGCCGGAGGTGGTGTAGATGGAGGCGGCGTTGCCGAAGGGCGAGGAGTTGGTGACTCTGATCGCCTCTTCTAAGTTGGCGACGCGGATGATCGAGGCCACCGGTCCGAAGATCTCCTCCTGACAGTGGGTCATGTCGGCAGTGCACTGGTCGAGGACCGTAGGGCCGATGAAGTACCCGCCCTCGTAGCCGGGCACGGTGATCTGGCGACCGTCGAGCAGCAGGGTGGCGCCCTGCTTGACGGCCATCTCGATGGAGCCGTGGATGCGCTCCAGGCTGCGAGCGCTGATCACCGGGCCCATGTGCACGCTCTCGTCGAGGCCGGGGCCTACCTTCAGCGCGGCCGCGGCGGCCACGAACTTCTCTTTGAGCTCCTCATAGCTGTCGCCTACGGCGAGCAGGTTGGCGCCCGCCAGGCAGCGCTGTCCGCTATTGCCGAAGAACGAGGCCATCATGTTCTTGATCGAGCGGTCGATCTCGGCGTCGGGCATCACGGTGAGGAAGTTCTTGGCGCCTGCTTGCGCAATGCAGCGCTTGCCGGTCTGACCACAGCGGGCGTAGATGTACTTACCCACCGGGGTGGAGCCGACGAAGGTTACGCCCTTGACCAGCGGGTGGTCGAGGATCGCGTCGACGGCCTCCTTGTCGCCCTGGATGAGGTTCAGCACCCCCTCGGGCAGGTCGGCATCCTCGAGGATCTCGAAGGTGCGCGTGAGGGTGAGTGGCGTCTGTTCACTGACCTTGATCACGAATGTATTGCCGGTGGCGATAGCGTAGGGCCAGAACCAGTAGGGCACCATACCGGGGAAATTGAACGGGCTCACGCAGCCGAAGACGCCCAGCGGCTGGCGGACGACCATCTCGTCGATGTTCTTGGCGGCGCCGTCTTCGAGGTTGTAGCCCATCATGAGGCTGGGGATGCCGGCCGCTGTCTCGACGTTTTCGATCGCCCGTCTGGTCTCGCCACGGGCCTCGTCGATGCACTTGCCGTGCTCCTGGGTGGCGATGCGCGAGATCTCCTCGAAGTGCTTCTCGAGCTGGTCCTTGATCTTGAACAGGTAACGGGCGCGGACGATCGGCGGCGTGGTCCGCCACTCCCAGAAGGCCTCGTGAGCGGCCTCGATGGCGGCCTCGACTTCGGTCTTGGGGGTCATCGGCACCGTGCCGATGACCTCTCCAGTGGCCGGGTTGTGGATGGGGAGAGAGCGTTCGGTACGAGGGGCGACCCACTCGCCGTTGACGTAGTTGGCGATGGTGCCGTACTGCTCCTTGGGGGGCTTGAGGGGGTTGAACTGCTGCACGTGGGTGCTCACTGCTCGGGTCTCCCTGGTCGTGATGAGGGCGGCGGAGAACGGCGCCGGCGTAGAAGGGGGCACCAAGAGAAAGATCCGCCGCCCGATGCAGGCGCATCGTAGCGCATGGATCTGCGTGTCTCATGACCGCGTCGCTGCCGTTGCACGCTCTGGGCGCAACGGACGGGACCGTGTCGGTATGCACCTCCCCCACATGTCCGCCGTGACTGGCGGATATGGCTCGAACTACGTTCGGATGCACAGGCGGTTACCGACGCTCCGCGCGACTCTCAGTTTATCCGGCTGGTTAGTCGGACGCAAAGCGAGTGCGTGTTGCCGGGCAAGGCTTCTCACGGCCGCAACAGATGCCGCACGAAGCGCGAATCCCCTGCTAAGATGGGACAGAGATGGTGGGCGTGCCGACCACCGTGGGTGTGCCGGCACCCACAGAATGGGGGGGTGAGCATGAAGGTCCTCATCGTTGGCTCGGGGGGTGTCGGGGAGTCTATCGCCGTTATCGCCAAGCGTCGCGATCCTCGGGGAGACTGGCTGCAGAAGATGGTGATGGCCGACTACGGTTTGGCGCGGGCACAGGCTGTCGCGGCCAAGCTCGCGGACTCGCGCTTCCTCGCTGCACAGGTCGATGCTGGCCAACCAGAGCAAGTGGCCGCGCTCGCCCGTGAGCACGGCGTCGACATCATCTGCAACCTCTGCCCACCGAACTTCAATCAGGCGTTGCTCCAGGCGGCACTGCGGGCACAGACGCACTACCTCGACACCGCCTACACGCTTTCGGAGCCGCACCCAACCGACCCTCTGCGCCAATGCGGCAAGAAATTAGGCGACGACGAGTTCTCCCTCAGCGAACAGTTCGCACAGATCGGAAAGTACGCGCTGGCGGGTTTCGGCGTGGAGCCAGGCATGGCCGACTTCTTCGCCCGGTATGCGGCGGATCACTACTTCGATGAGATCGAGGAGATCGGCGTCCGGGATGGCAGTAACCTGGACATCCCCGGATTCACGGGTATCGCGTTCGGCTTCTCGATCTGGACGACCATCGAGGAGTGCACCAACCCCGCCATCATCTGGGAGGAGGGGACGGGCTGGCGAACCATCGAGCCGTTCGCTGAGCTGGAGAAGTTCTGGCTTCCTGAGGGCATCGGCGAGGTCGAGGTCGGCCACGTGGAGCACGAGGAGGTCATCGCCATCGGCCGGAGTGCACACCTCCTCAAGGGGGTGAGGAAAGCCAGCTTCAAATACGCGCTGGGCGACCAGTTCATGGAAGCCATAGAGATCCTCCGCTCGATCAACATGGACAAGAAGGAAGAGATCAGGGTCGGCAATACTCTGGTGGCGCCGCGCGATGTGCTAGCTGCCGCGGCGCCCGATCCAAACGAGATCGGCAAGCGCTACGTGGGCAAGACCGCGGCCGGCACCTGGGTGCGAGGCAAAAAGGACGGCCTCGCCCGCGAGATCTACCTGTACCAGGTCGCCGACAATCAGGAGAGCGTGGAGAAGTACGACTGCCAGGTGGTGCAGGCACAGACGGCGTTCACACCGGTGATCGCCATGGAGCTGCTGGCCGCGGGCAAGCTCGGTGGGCACGCCGGCGATCCGCAGGCCGGCGTGCAGGTGCCGGAGGCGTTCTGCGCCGACGACTACGTGGCGCTGCTGCCCGAGTACGAGTTCCCCGGCGGTGTGCTGGAGATGGAGTCGGAGTACCGTTCGCGGCGCGAACGGCAGGGTCTGCAGGAGCCAGCACGGCCCATTGCGGCGGGGGTTTAAGGCGTCCGAGTGTGGGTGGTGTCTCCGGGCGAGGTTTCGAGGGGGCGGTCGCATGACCGCCCCCTTCCTCCTGCCTGGCGGCGGCGCTCACGAGACCGCCGATCAGGGCAGGATCACGCCGTCCGGACTAACGTTCTGCGGCAGAAGGAGGACCTCTGCCGGCGCGTCGTCGAGTCGGTAGAGGAAGGAGGTTACCGTGTTCGGCGGCGACGGCGCATCAGTCGCATGCGGCGCCGTGCCGGGTGTGCGCGAGCTGCTGACTGCGTCGGGCTCGGGCCGTAAGAGGAGCACGACCACTCGGCCCGCCGGCACATCGCCGTCTGCTCCCACGATGAGGGTAACGATGGCGGCGGACGAGCCTTTCAGCGTGCGGAGCACGGCAAACGTCTGTCGCCCGGCGGCTGCATCGCCGGCCCGAGCAACCGCGACCACCTGGTACGCGGAGGTTATCTCGGTGGGGAGCACAGTCCTGCCGCCGTTCGCGGCCTCTTCGCCCTGGTCGCCGCTAGAGAGGACGCCCTTGGCGCCGTCCGCGGCCGTATCGCGGGTGCCGGTGCGCAGGTCGCCATCCGAGAGCACGATGCCGAGCGCCAGGGCGACGGCGGCCGCGGCGGTGAGCGCCGGAGCCAACAGGCGCCAGCCGAAGCGCCGCCGCGACGTCCGCTGGTGGGTGCGCACGTACGGCTGAAGCTTCTGCCAGCGCTCGGAAGACAGGTCTGCCCATGTGGGATCGGGCGTGGGTACGGCCAGGTCGAGCTGCTCGTGCACCTGTTCGAGCTCCGCGCCGATGCGTGCGAGGTGTTTCTGGAGCGCTCCGTCCTCGGCTGCCGCGGCGCGAAGCTCGGGGTCGTCCGCTAAACCGAGCACGTACGCTACCAGGCGGTCGTCGTCGAACGTGGACTGGCTCTGCATATCCTGTTCACCCCCCGGCATCGCAGACTCCTCGCTCCACGAGGGCGGATCGCAGACGAGCGGTGGCATTGTGCAGGCGCGACTTCACGGTGCCCACAGGCACTCCCTGGGCCGCGGCGATCTGGTCCAGCGGGAGGTCGGCGAAGAAACGCAGCGCCACCGCCTCGCGTAGCTCAGCGGGCAGCCCGGCGAGGGCGGCGCGCAGGGCGGGGTCGGCGGCGCTGGGCGCCGGCGCCATGGCCGGCAGATCGCGCGTGGCCAGCCGTTCTGCCAGGGCGATGCGCGTCCGCCGCCGCCGCCCGGTGTCTCTGCCGACGTTGAGGATCAGCCGGTAGAACCAGGCCAGGAACGTCTCCTCCGGTGGCAGTTTCGCCCTGTAGACTTTGATGAAAACGTCCTGCACGGCGTCGTCCAATTCCTCGCAGTAGCCTTGGAGGAAGAGGATGCGGCGCACCTGGGGCGCGTAGCGCCGGAAGAGTTCGGCACGCGCCTCCGGCTGTTCACGCCTAACACGCTCGAGCAACCCGGCGGGCAGGTCTTCTATCCTCGTCCTCCTAGCCTAGAGACGCGACGTGCAGGGCACCGGTTCGTGCGGCGCCACATCTTTTAGAGCGACGCGCCGCAAGTATAGCCGGGTGGGTCATCGAAGCCGAGGCACACCACCTCTTCTTGAAGCTGTACTCCGCAGTGGTCGCGGACCCGTCGCTTAACTTCGCTGGCCAGGCTGAGGATGTCGGCGGCGCTGGCGCCGGGCAGCGCGATCAGGAAATTGGCGTGGCGAGTACTGACTTCCGCTCGTCCCTGGCGCAATCCCTTGAGGCCGGTCTCCTGGATGTAGAACGCCGCCGGGCGCTCGGGGCTCGGGTTCTTGAAGTAGCTGCCACAGGAGCTGCACTCCAGCGGGTGCTTGGCACGACGTAACTCCGCATCGCGTGCCATCTCGGCCTGCAGCTCGCTGCGCGAGCCGGGGGTGAGCATGAAGCTGGCGCGTAGCACGGTCGCTGCGCCGAGGCGTGCGCTCCTTCCGTCCGCTGCACGCCGTTTGAAGGCGCTGGTGCGATACCCCAGGTCGAGCTCAGCGGGACTCAAAGTAACCGTCTCGCCTTCCATCAAGACCTCCACGGCGACCAGGGCATCGCCGACGGCGCGGCCGTAGGCACCCGCGTTACCCACCACGGCGCCGCCCACTGAGCCGGGGATGTTGCCGGCGAACTCTAGCCCGGCCATGCCGCGGTCGGCGAGCCCGGCGATTGTCTCCTGGAGCACGGCGCCGGCGCCGCAGACGAGGAGTTCGCCGTCGAGGAGCTCCTCTTTATTGCGGGCGAGTATCACCAGTCCTCGCAGGCCCGTGTCGGCGACCAGGACATTGGTAGCCTGGCCGAGCACGGTGGTTGGCAGGCCGAGCTGGCGACCAACCAGCGCGGCGTGGCCTAGCGCCCCGGTACTATCGGCCTCCACCAGGAACTCCGCCGGACCGCCTACTCCGTAAGCACAGTACGGCGCCAGCCGCACGGCCTCTCGCACGCCGGGGATCTCGTTCCGCAGTGCTGTAGCCACGTGAGGGTCTGTCGCTTGCCAAGTCATGGGAAACCTCATCTTACCGTCAGGTCTGTCCAGGAGAGACCTGGTTGGAATATGGTCGCGGCGTAGGATCCTTTATGGCCTCGTGGGCGTCGTGTACTACACTGGAGCATACTCGCAATGGACACATGGTTTCCGACGGTGGCCCCGACTCTGTAGGTGAAAGAATGGCAGACTACCCCGTTCAGCGTGATCGGGAGCTTGGTTTCGAAACCCTCGCTTTGCATGCCGGGCAGCGCCCTGATCCCGCTAGCGGGGCTCGTGCCGTCCCCATCTTCCAGTCGACGTCGTTCGTCTTTCGCGATACCGAGCATGCGGCGCGTCTGTTCTCACTGGAGGAGTCGGGCGACATCTACTCGCGGATCTCGAATCCTACGGTGGCCGTGCTCGAGGAGCGCGTGGCCGCGCTGGAGGGCGGCGTCGCGGCGGTGGCTTTCGCCAGTGGGCAGGCCGCGCTGACGGCGGCCGTACTCACGCTCGCGCAGGCCGGCGACCACATCGTCTCGGCCGCCGCCCTCTACGGCGGCACGCACACGCTGTTCTCTCATGCGCTGCGCAGGTGTGGTGTCGAGGTCACGTTCGTGGACGGTAGCGATCCCCAAGCGTTCGAGGGGGCCATTCGCCCGAACACCAAGCTGCTCTATGCGGAGACGGTCGCCAATCCCAAGCTCGATACGCTCGACATCCGGCGGGTAGCCGATGTGGCGCATGCCGCCGGCGTGCCACTCGTTGTGGACAACACTCTGCCGACGCCGTACTTGGTACGTCCCCTCCGTCATGGAGCGGACATCATCTTCCACTCGCTGACCAAGTTCCTCGGTGGCCACGGCACTTCTCTGGGCGGCATACTGGTCGATGGCGGTCGTTTCGACTGGGCGCGGTCGGACAGATTCCCAGGGCTCACGGAGCCCGACCCAGCCTATCGCGGCCTGCGCTACGTAGACGCCTTTGCGCAGGCCCCCTTCGCCGCCAAGGTACGCACGCAACTGCTGCGCGACATGGGCGCCTGCCTCTCGCCGTTCAACGCTTTCCTGCTCCTGCTGGGCATAGAGACTCTCCCGCTGCGCATGCAGCGCCACAGCGAGAACGGGCTGGCGCTGGCGCGGTTCCTCAGCGCGCATCCTCAGGTGGCATGGGTGCTCTACCCCGGTCTTCCCTCGCACCCCACCCACGCGGTGGCCGTTCGCTACCATGAGCGCGGCTTGTACGGAGCCATGGTCGGCTTCGGCGTGCTCGGCGGCCGCGCCGCCGGCCGCGCATTCGTGGAACGCTGCCGCCTCCTCTCCCACCTGGCGAACATCGGCGACGCCAAGTCGCTTGTGATCCACCCGGCCTCTACGACGCACTCGCAGCTCACCGACCGGGAGCTGGAGGCGGCGGGGATCGGCCAAGACTTCCTGCGTCTCTCGGTGGGCCTGGAATCCGAGGCCGACATCCTCGCCGACGTCGAGGCGGCACTGACGCGGGAGTGCACGCGCTAGAGCAGGGCGACCATACGGGTGAGTGCTCGGCCATGGTTCCCGCTCGCCGACGTTTCCGCGGCAAGTGATCCGCGTCTCCATGCCGTACTTCTGTACAATCGCACGGTGATGGCTGCGCAAGGGCACAACAGGAAAGAGATCGGCGACGTGCCGACCGGCGCGGACGACGACGCCGGCAACGCCGGCGTCGTCGTCCCGCAGATCGCCACGCTCGCGGAACCCCCGAACGAGCTGCGCCTGGAGAACGGCGGGCAACTGGGCCCCATCGAGGTGGCGTACGAGACGTACGGCACGCTCAGCGAGCGCCGCGACAACGCCATCCTGGTGTGTCACGCGCTCTCGGGCGACGCTCACGTGGCCGGCTGGCACAGTTCCAGCGACAAGCGACCGGGTTGGTGGGACATGCTCGTGGGCCCGGGGAAAGCGTTGGATACCGAGCGGTACTTCGTGGTCTGCAGCAACGTGATCGGTGGCTGCGGAGGATCCACCGGGCCGTCATCGGTAAACCCGGCGAGTGGTCGCCCTTGGGGTACCAACTTCCCGATGATCACCATCGCCGATATGGTGAACGCGCAGACCCTGCTGCTCGACCACCTCGGTATCCACAAACTGTTGGCGGCGGTGGGCGGCTCCATGGGAGGCATGCAGGTGCTGCAGCTAACGGTGGCTCACCCCGAGCGGGTTCATCTGGCGATCGCCATGGCCACGGCTGCTCGGCAGCCGACACAGGCGATCGCCTTCAACGAGGTCGGTCGCCAGGCGATCATGGCCGACCCGAACTGGCGTAGTGGTCACTACTATGATCATAAGATTCCCAAGAACGGTCTCTCGGTGGCTCGCATGCTCGGCCATATCACCTACCTGTCCGACGAAGCCATGCAGGAGAAGTTCGGGCGTCGTCTGCGCGACATCCACGACTACTCGTTCTCTTTCTCCGCCGATTTCGAGGTGGAGAGCTACCTGCGCCATCAGGGGCTGGCCTTTACCGAGCGCTTCGACGCGAACACGTACTTGTACGTGACGCGGGCGATCGACTACTTCGATATTAGCCGTGGCCAGCGCAGTGTGGTCGACGCGTTTCGTGCCACCACGGCTCGCTTCCTGGTCATGGGCTTCAGCAGCGACTGGCTCCACCCGCCGTATCAGCTCAAGGAGATCGCCAGCGCCCTGCGCGCGACGCACAAGCACGTCAGCTACTACGAGGTTACCACGGGGTATGGCCACGACGCTTTCCTGCTGGAACGTGAGAAGATGGAGGGCGTGATCTCTGGCTTTCTGCACAGTGGCGCCCGCACGTACGGCTGCGCTGTCGGGCGCGAGACATGAGATGATCGGTTCGCGCGAGCGGAGGGTCCGATGGCACGTATCGACTACCAATTGATTCGCGACCTGGTACCCGAGGGTGCCACCGTGCTCGATTTGGGCTGCGGCGACGGCGAGCTCCTCGCGGAGCTCATCGAGGAGAAGCAGGTTCGCGGCAGCGGCGTCGACATCTCCCCCTCAGCCGTTGAGGCCTGCGTGGCACGAGGGCTCAGTGTGTTCCACGGCGACCTCGACGGGGGCTTGGCCGACTTCGACGACGGCTCGTTCGACGTCGTCATTCTGAGCTTCAGCCTCCAGCAACTGTACAGACCGCGGCTCGTGTTGCGTGAGATGGCTCGTGTGGGCAAGTTAGCGCTGGTGAGCTTCCCGAACTTCGCTCACTGGTGGGCGCGCGCCCAGCTGTTTGCCCTTGGACGCATGCCGATCTCGCGGGAGCTGCCTTACGAGTGGTACGACACGCCGAACATCCACCTCTGTACGATCCGGGATTTCCGGCGGCTCTGTGTTCACGAAGGTCTGCGGGTGGAGCAGGAGCTCTATTTGCACTCGTTCGAGCGGCCCGCGCCGCGGCTGCGGTGCCCCAATCTGACGGCGCGCATCGCCCTGTTCGCCGTCACGCGTGGTGTACCGGTCAGCACCGCTCCGGTGTGAAGGCATGGGCCAGCGGGTACCAATGAGTCGCTCGCTGGCGGTGGTCGACAGGACTTCATGGGGAGAGATGCCATGATCGAAGGTATCGAATGGTTGGGCCACGACTCGTTCCGCATCAGCGGCACGAAGACCGTCTACGTGGATCCTTGGAAGCTCGCGCCTGGTGCGCCGCCGGCCGATGTGATCCTGGTCACTCACGATCACTACGATCACTTCAGCCCTCAGGATATCGCCGCCATCAGCGGTCCCGAGACGGTGGTCGTCGGCCCGCCCGCCGTAGCTGCACGATACGGTGACCGAGGAGTATCCGTGCAGGCAGGATCCAGGGTGGAAGCAGCTGGGATTCCCGTGACCGCGGTGCACGCATACAACGTGAACAAGTTCAAAGAGCCTGGCAAGGTGTTCCACGACAAGGGCCAGGGGGTCGGCTACGTCTTCGAGCTAGACGGGCGGCGTATCTACCATGCCGGAGACACCGATGCGATCCCCGAGATGGCCGGCATCGAGGTCAACGTAGCGCTGCTGCCGGTGAGTGGCACCTATGTGATGACGGCCGGCGAGGCCGCGGAGGCGTGTCACGTGATCAAGGCGGACGTTGTAGTACCCATGCACTGGGGCGAGGTCGCCGGTTCGCGAGCGGACGCTGAGCGGCTCTCGCGCATCTGCCGGTACCCGGTACAGATCCTGGAACGCTCACACTGACCTCCGCAAGGAGAGGCGCGATGAGAGTAGTTCATGTGACTCCCACCGAGGTGGTCTCGGAGCAACTGAGCGTGCAGCGCGTGGCCGAGCAGGCTGGGGCGGAGAAGCTGCGCGCCAATGTGTGGACGCTGGCGGAGGGCTCAATGCTGCGCCATTCCCACCGCGAGCAGGAGGAACTGTACGTGGTGCTCGACGGCACGGCGCAGCTGGAGGCCGATGGAGGTACCTACAAGCTCGGCGAGCGCGACGCCGTGGTGGTCCCGGCCGTCGTGGTGCGGCAGCTCGTCAACATCGGTGTGGGGCCGCTTACCTTCCTGGTGGTCGCGGCGCCGGCGGTGGCCTCCGACGCCATCGTGTGCGAAGGCGGGCAAGGAGAGAGCGGACGGCCGGAGACGGGGGGAGCATGATAGGCGAAGGAGACAGGGCGCCCGCGGTGAGTGGGCGATCGTACGATGGCCATGTCCTGAATATCGGCACGCCCGGCAGACGCACCGTCCTCTTCTTCTACCCCAAGGCGAACACCGGAGGCTGAACCACCGAAGCCGTTGAGTTCAACGGCCTGCTGGAGGACTTCGCGTCTCTCGGCACGCAAGTCATCGGTGCCAGCGTAGACAAGCCGGCGACAAACGAGCGCTTCGCTCGCAAGCACGGCCTTCGCTACCCACTCCTCTGCGACACCGACTACAGCCTGTCGACGGCGTTCGGTGTGGCGCGGCCGAGGGTGGGCGTCGCCAAACGCACGACGTTTCTCCTGGAAGCCGACGGTCGTGTCAGCAAGGTGTACCCGAAGGTGACCGCCAAGGGCCACGCGGCGCAAGTACTGGCCGACGCGAAGGAACTGTGGGGATAAGGGCGAGCGGTTATTCCTCGGCGTCGCGCGGAGGCACGTAGAGCTTGGTCTCCAGCATGCGGTTAAATGCCGACCACCGCTCGCCCTCGGCCGTGCCTCGCTCGGCCTCGTCGAAGGCGCCGACGCGCGCGCACATGTCGTCGCAGAAATGGACGATGAGAGCCTCGCGGGTGGCTGGGACCACGGGGCTTCCCTTTTCGCGCTCGCCGTGGTGGGCGATGAGGATGTGGCGGAGCTGCGCGCTGAGCTCCTCGGGAAACTCGGGCAGCTCCGCGATGAGATCCTGGAGGATTTGATGGCCGAGCACGATCTCGCCGTGGAGCCGGCCCGCGTCTGTGAACCCGGGGTTCAGCAGGTCTGCCGAGTAGGACTGGGTTTTGCCTATGTCGTGCAGCAACGCCCCCGCGACCGCCAGGTCGCGGTTCACGGTCGGAAAGCTGCCGGCCACGAGCGACGCTACCTCGGCCACGATGAGCGAGTGCTCGAGGAGGCCGTTGAGGTAGGCGTGGTGATGGGTGACCGCGGCGGGGACCACGGCGAAGGTGGCTCCCGGCTCGCGGTCGGGGTCGAGGGCGCGGTCGAGAAGAGCGCGCAAGTGAGGCTCGGTCACGGCGCCCACCAGTGTGTGCAGACGGTCACGGAGTTCCGTGACCGGTATGGGGGAGACGGGGATCAGGGTCGCCGGGTCGTACTCGTCGTGTTCCATGCGCCGGAGTCGGCGGACCTGGAGCTGGGGGCCGTACTGCGGGTGAACGCTGTAGGTGCCGCCGATCTTCACGATGTCGCCGGCCGCGACGGCGAGGGCCTCGGCCGAGGGGTCGAAGTGGACCGCTTTGATCTCGCCGGAAGCATCGCGCAGCCGGAGACGGAGGAACGCCTTTCCGTTACGATCGGTGGCGGTCTCCTTTTCTGCGCACAGGAAATAGGTGATGGTCTCCTTGCCCTCGGCGAGCTCGGTGACCAGGACTTTGGCGCACCCGTGCGCGGGCGCCGGATCGGCAGGGCTCATGCAACCTCCTTCGTCTGCCCTAGCGTAGCAGACCTCGGAGACGAGAGAACCCCCGAGTCCGGCGCCCGCGGGTGGACATTATCTGCGCCCGCGTCGCGCGGACCGCTCGCCGCTACTCCGCTGGCTTGTCCTGCGTGAAGCTGGGCGCGGGGCCTTCCGAGGACGGCGGAGCCGGGGCTTCGCCGTGCTCGGGGCCCTGGGCGCGCAGCTCGGCGATCTCGGCCTCCTTTTGCGCGACCAGAGCCTGCGCTTCGCGCACCTTCGCTATCGGTCCCTCGAGCTCAGGATGCGAGATCGCGCCGCGTGCCGCCAGATCGTAGGCGACCGCGCCCAGCTCCTTGTTTGCGTCGGCCACGTCGCCCTGCAGCGACTTCAGTTTGATCTGCGCTTGCGCCACCTTGCTGGCTTTTCCCGCATCGCTGGCGACGCTGCTGGCCGCTTTCTTCAAGTCGTCAAGGAAACCCATGAGCCCTCCTCGTCTCGCGTTTCACCCTTGCCTGTCCGCTGATTGTGCCGCTCGCACCGTCGCCCTTTCATGGCCTGTGCAAGGCCAGCGGTGGCGCAGTGCGACAAACACCGCAAACGGTCGTCCGCCACTGGTGCGGTAGAGAACGTTGCCCCCAGCATCGTACCCTTAACCATCGGTATACCCGTGCGCATCCATGACACGTCGCCTGGCGATGTCCTCCTCAGGCTCCTCAGATGAGGGGTGTTCCGCGCGAGTGCGAACAGACTCCCTCTGGCGTATCCGCCGGTGTGTCCAGTGTCACGGCACAGCATAGCAGCGCCCACACGCGAGGCGGCTGTTGTCGAGAGAGGATCCCGTAGCTGCTTCACGATCGCTGCGTGATGGTGCATACTGCTCCATTCGCTCTGCACACCGCGCATGGAGGACCGTCGGTGATACACCTACGTCGCATCGATCGTTTACCCCCGTACGTGTTCGCTGCCGTCAACGAACTGAAGGCGGAGGCACGTCGGCGGGGAGAGGATGTCATCGATTTAGGTATGGGCAACCCAGACATCCCTGCCCCCTCTCGCATCGTAGACAAGCTCGCGGAGGCCGCGACGAACGGCCGCAACCACCGCTACTCGGCGTCTCGCGGCATCGTGAAGCTGCGCCAGGCCATGGCCGACTGGTACGCACGCCGATTCGACGTGCACGTGGATCCGGAGACGCAGGTAGTGGTGACCATCGGAGCCAAGGAGGGCCTTGCGCATCTGGCCTGGGTGCTGTTGCGTTCAGGAGACACGGCGCTGGTGCCTGAGCCCTGCTACCCCATTCACTTGTACTGCGCCGTTCTCTCGGGGGCGGAAGTCACCACGGTACCGCTCGCGCAGGGCGATAGCGACTTCTTCCTCCGCCTCACGGAGGCCTTTCGCCGCCAGTGGCCCTGGCCGCGAGTGATCATCGTGAGCTTTCCACATAACCCTACCGGCACGTGTGTGGATCTCACGTTCTTCGAGCGGCTCGTCGCGTTCGCTCGTGAGCACGAGGCGGTTCTCGTCCATGACTTCGCCTACGCCGACATCGTGTTCGACGGGTATCGCGCCCCGAGTGTGCTCCAGGTACCGGGTGCGGCAGACGTGGCCGTCGAGTTCGTCTCTCTCTCGAAGGGCTACGGGATGGCGGGCTGGCGTGTAGGTTTCTGTGTCGGCAACGCGCAGGTGATCGCCGGGTTGACCCGGTTGAAGAGCTACCTCGACTACGGCGTGTTCCAACCTATCCAGATCGCCGCCATCATCGCGCTCAACGAGTGCGACGACGTGCCACCCGTGATGGCCACCGCATATGGCCGGCGCCGCGACGCCCTCTGTGACGGGTTGGAGCGAGCGGGCTGGCATGTTCCGCGACCGAAGGGGACAATGTTCGTGTGGGCACCCATTCCGGAGCGGTTCGCGAGGCTCGGATCGCTGGAGTTCTCTAAGCTTCTGCTCCGCGAAGCGAAGGTGGCGGTTGCTCCAGGGGTCGGTTTTGGCCCCTCGGGCGATGGCTCCGTGCGCTTCGCGCTGGTCGAGAACGAGGAGCGCATCCGCCAGGCGACCCGAGGCATTCGTCGTGCCCTGGAACGGAGTCCCGATCCGTGCGCCCGAGACGGCGCGTGGTGAAGGTCCCGGGGGCGGACTGACAGAGAGGGAGACACGATGCAACTCGGTGGTATGGCGCTGCGCGACGGCGTTCTCCTCTTGGGCGAGCGGTATTGGGCGGCCGCCGTCCGCGACGCGGATGGCGGCATCCAGGTGCATTCGGGGAGGCGGCCCTTGCTGCCCGGGCGCGAGCGAGTGGCACGCGTACCGGTGCTGCGCGGTGTCGCGCGGCTGGCGGAGTCGATGAGCGTGCTGCCGCGGGTGCGCCGCGCCGTGGGTCCGGCGGCGCTTCCTCAGGAGGACCCAAAGCTCTTGGGCTTCGCCGTGGCGGGCTCGGCCGCGGCGGCCGCGGTACGCCACAGCGGGCCCCGCGCGCCGCTGCTCAAGGAACTTGCGGTGGCGGCGCTCAGCCTCGGGCCGGCACTGCTGGCCGTGCGCGACTCACGCGTGTCAGCTTTCCACGGCGCCGAGCACAAGAGCATCGCCGCGTACGAACAGGGTTCCACGGCGGCGGCGGCCAACAAGGAGCATGCGCGGTGCGGCACGAACTTGCTGGCACCCCTGGCCGCCACCAGCCTATTGAGCAACCTGGTGCTCAGACGGGCGGACGCACAGCGCAATCCGCTCGCGGTGCTCGTCGCCGGCCTGGTGAGCATCGGCGGGGCGGTGGAGCTGTTCTCATGGATGGCTCGGCACGAGGGGCATCCGATCGCCGATACGCTGAGAAAGCCGGGGATCGAGTTGCAGCGGTTTCTCACGACACGCGAGCCCACCGTGGAACAGCTCGACGTGGCCCACGCCGCTCTCACTGAACTGCTGCGGCTGGAACAGGCACAGGCGGGGGCCGCGGCGGGCTGAGACTAGGCGTCGTCTTTCGCGAGCTGCTCCGCGGTGCGCGCGGCCGCGCGCCGCTCCCGCCGCTCCCGAGCCTCCCTGTACCGCCGCTTTTCCTCGAGCGTCTCCGCCAGCAGCGTCGGGATGGCGGCGGGTCTGCCGCCCTCGTCGAGCGCTACGAACACCAGATAGGCGGAGTTCGTGTGCACCACTTCTCCTGTGGTGAGGTTCTCGGACTCGACCCGGACGCCGATCTCCATGGAGCTGCGCCCGGCGTAGTTGACGGATGCCCGGAGTGTCACCAGATTGCCGATCTCCACGGGGTGGTGGAAATCGATGCTGTCAGTATGGGCTGTGACCACGCGTCTGCGGCAGAAACGGTAGGCGGCTACGCCGGCAGCCTCGTCGATGAGTTTCATGATGATGCCACCGTGGATGATGCCCTGGAAGTTGGCGTCGGCTGGCTGCATGACCTGGGAGAGCACCACGCGGGTTTCCGAGGCGCACTTACTCTCAGGGCCTGCAGCCGTCATTCGACGTCCAATCCGCTCGCCGGACGCCGCCGGCGACGATCGCGCAGCTGGCGCTCTCCGCCGCCCGCAGGGGTGGTCCTTCGGCGCTCAGCCTTTCGGCGCTCGCGGATCACGGTAACTTGAGGGTTGTCGCGGTAACGCTCTTGTAGCCGGCGAAATACATCTTCGCCAAGCTCGGGTGGAACCACGAAGTAGATCATGCCCTTCCTCCAGTCTCGGGTCACTGTACCAGAGGGAGGGCACTCTCGGCACACACTCTGGATTCACGGCCGCGTACGACGGCGCACTGACGAGCGCGAGACGGGCGCCGCGCGGTGCGCGATCCCAGCCCCGGAGGCTTGTTCGCCGCTCAGTATTGCCTGGTTGGTACATCTGTCGTTTTCGGTCAAGCGGCGATTTTCTGGTGTCGATCCAAGGGAGCGGGACAGCCCTTGGGGCACAGAGGGAGGCGTGGTATCAAACACGGAGATCACAGACAACGGGTAGCCTGGGAGGTCGTTACGGCGCTCATGGGCACGCTCGACCTGGATGAGCTCCTGCCGATCGTCGCCCAACGGGTCGCCGCGGTGTTCGCCGCCACACGCTGCAATCTCTACGGATCCGTGGCTGGCCCGAATGGCCCGCAAGTGATCGCCTCGTGGGCGCAACAGGATGATCGTGGGGCTGTCTCCACGCAGGTCGACACGATGGTGGGTGATAAGAAGACACCGGGCTCGAATGCGCCGGACGTTGCGATCAGTACGTCGGCGCGCCTGGGGGGTCGTGTGACCCCCGATCGTGCCGCCGAGAGTACGAAGCCCAGCATCAGGGGGCCCATCCACGTTTTGCAGTCGCCTCTGGCCGTCGATGGGGATGTCCTGGGTGCCATCGAGGTACTGCGCAGAGGGAAGGGATTTGCCGCGGGAGAAAAGCAGCTCTTGCGGCAGCTGGCCAGCCCTGTCGCCGTAGCTATCCGCAATGCCCGGCTGTACTGTGCCGTTCGGGAGCGAAACCGCAGGCTGAGTGCGCTGGTGGAGTCGACGCGGACCATCTCCTCGACCTTGCTGCTCGAGGACGTCCTGGCCACGGTGGCTGAGGAAGTCGGCGAGACCTTGTTGCCCTCACGCGTGGAGATCCTCGAGTACGATGCCGGGCGGGAGGCTCTACTGCCGCGCGCTGCGTACCCGGCGGCGGGCGACTCGCGGACTCCCGGGGGCGTGGAGCAGGAACCGGCCGAGCGATCGCGCGATCCCAGCATCATCAGAGGGCGAGTGCCAGTGGCGGAGCGAATCTCCGATCCCGCCCTCTCCCCCGCCAGCAAGCGGCGCATGGAACGCTTGGGCGAGAAGGCATGTCTGAACATACCGCTGGTGTACGCGGATGATCTCGTGGGGTTGCTGTTGCTGGTCGAGACGCACGGGGACCGTGTGTACTCGAGCGAGGAGATCGAGGCGGCGTGCGCGCTCGGAGAGCAGGCCGCCGTGGCTGTCCACAATGCCCGCCGCTACCATGAGATGGAAGCTGCCTATGCTCAGCTGGAGCATCAGCTGCGCGACCGGCATGAACTGCTGCGTCTGAGTCAGACGCTGTTGACGACACTGGATCGCCAGGTAGTCTTCGAGCAGATCGCACTCCTTCTCGCGGCCCTTTTCGACTACGACGCGCTCGATATCGCGCTCATGGATCATGCGGCCGGGCGGCTCGTCGTCGACTTCGCGGTAGATGCCACGGGCGACCACACTCTCGGGTTCAGCGTGCCGCTCGGCTGCGGCGTGGTCGGCGCCGTCGCCGAGACTGGCCGTCCGGAGATGGTGAACGATATGCTCCACGACCCCCGCGCGGTGTCCGCTCCGGGCACGGACTCGCGGCCGCAGGCCTCGATCCTCGTCCCCCTCGTGGTGGAGGAGTCTGTGTTGGGAGTGCTCACCGTGGATCGCTTCGACGGCCGGGTGTTCGGGCAGCGCGAATTCGAGCTCGTGCACCTGGTGACCAATCTCGGCGCGGTCGCCCTGCGGAACGCGGAGCTCTATGGAGAGATGCAGTCGAGAGCGACCACCGATGCGCTGACCGGCCTTTTCAACCGCGGCGCGCTCGACGAGCGGCTCGAGGACGAACTGGCGAAGGCGCGCCGCTACGGGACGCCGGTCTCCCTCCTGATGATAGACATCGACGACTTCAAGCCGTTCAACGACCGGTACGGCCACGCCTGCGGCGATCGTGTACTGGTCCATCTCGCCGAGGTGTTGTCGCGGAGCACGCGTGAGCGAGTGGATGTTGTCGCCAGATATGGAGGCGAGGAGTTCGTGGTGGTGCTGCCCAGTACCGCGTCCGGCGGAGCTTTGGCGGCCGCGGATCGGTTGCGCGAGTCGCTGTGCACCGATGAGGAACACTCCGGTGCGGCCGTGGCGGAGCGCATCCGGTACGCTGTAGCTCGTGACGGCGTCCCGGGCACCGGCGATCCTCCGGCGACGGTGACCGTGAGCGTCGGTGTTGCCGCCTATCCCGAGCATGCAGACAGCCTGGAGCGGTTACTGGCGAACGCCGACAAGGCACTGTATCTGGCCAAGGGACTGGGTAAGAACCGGGTGGAGGTCTACCGCTGAGTGCATACGGCGGACAAGGGTTTGGCCCGGGCGACGACGCTAGACCGCCCGTGGAGAGAACCACCGCGGACGATGTTCTCGTAGACGTCGCCCGCCGTACGGCCGAGGCGTTGAACGTCTGGGAGTGCCAGCTCTACCAGTACCTTCCCGAGCGAGACGAGCTCCTCGCCGTGGCCGTCTGGTCGCGGGGTTCCGGGGTGGGCGAGGAAGTGTGTGCTGGCGTACGCATCCTTCTCGGCGGAGAGCCTACGTACACTACGGTGGTTCTCGACGGGGTCGTTCGGGAGAATCGACTGGACGACCCGGACTTGAGTCCGCTCACCCGCGAGTTCATGCAGCAGCGGGGAGAGACGTCCGCTATCCATGTGCCGCTCGTCCAGCAGCACGGAGTTATCGGCGTCCTTACGCTGATCGAACGGAGGCGGGTACGCCGCTTCTCGGAGGAGGACAAGCGGCTTCTGGCGCTGCTCGCCGTGCCGGCGGCGGTCGCCGTCCATAACGAGCGCCTGCTGCGCCGCCAACAACAGCGGACGCGTGAGCTAGCCTCACTTCTCGAGAGCATTCGCGCCACCTCCTCGTCGGCGAGTGTTCAAGAGATCCTCGAGGTGGTGGTGAATCGCTCGGCGGAGGCCCTCGACATCCCCTCCGTGACGATCTACGAGTATGTGGAGGAAGAAGCGTCGCTCGTCCTGCGAGCTGTTCGAGATGGGGCGGCGAGGGGGCAGGCCGCGGTGGACGGCAGTACCCTTAAAGCCGCTCCCCGTATGGACGACGCACTCCTTCACCGCGGTGAGATCGTCGAGCAGCATCTCTCGGACCCGGATCTGGCCGCGGACGTCCGCCTGGCGATGCTCAGGGCTGGCGAGAAGAGCCACCTCTCCGTCCCCCTGCTGTTCCGTGGCGACGTGGTCGGCTTGCTCGAGATGGTCGAGTCCGGGTCTGAGCGACGCTTTACGGCGGTGGACCGGCAGCTCGCGTGTGGCCTTGGCGAACAGGCCGCGGCGGCGATCTTCCATGCCAGGCTGTTCCGCCGGCAAGAGGAGCAGAATCGCCGCCTGCTGTTGCTGCTGGAAGCGAGCCGCACCATCGCTCGGAGTGAGGGCCTCGAGGATGCGCTCGACGTTGTGGCGCGTAAGGCCGCCGAGACCCTAGCCTGCGATGGCTGTGAGATAAGCAGCCTTGACGATGAGAATAACGTGCTCATACTGCGCGGTATCGCCCTTCGGCCAGGGATCGCCGTGCCGAGCTTCGACACCCACGGCGACCTCTACTCCCTCGACGATCATCCGAGCGACGTCGGGGTTGTCCACGGCGGCCGAGCTGTCGAACAGACTATCTCCGACTCCGCGTTGCCCTCAGATCTGCGCGAGATGCTGGCCGCTCGCGGGATACAGACCTTCCTGAACGTACCGTTAGTGCTGCGCGGGCAGCCGATCGGTTTGCTCGGGCTCTTCATGACCACGAGAGAGCGCCGCTTCACACGTGAGGAGGTGGAGCTGGCGAACGGTCTTGCCGAGCAGGTGGCGGTGGCGCTGGAGAGCGCACGTCGCTTCGAGGAGCTGCGCCAGACCAGCGGCGAGCTGGAGCAGCAGCTCCACGTTCACCACAACCTGCGGGAGCTCAGCGAGGAGCTGCTCTCCCTCACCGATCACGAGGCGGTGTTCCGCAAGATCGCCGACTCCCTGCGGCGCCTGGTGGCCTACGAGAGAATGCAGATCTCTCTAGTGGACGAGGCGACGCAAGAGCTGGTCGAGGTCTTCTTCGGAGAAGGCGCCGCCGGCGAGACTCCCGGCGCGCGGACGCCGGGAGGCCAAGGAGTGGCGAGCGCAGTGGCGCGCAGCGGTCACGCCGAGCTGGTCAACGACGTGGCTCGGGATCCGCGCGCCGTGGGACCAGCGGGTGCTGGAGCGGGGGAACAAGCATCTATCGTGGCACCGCTGCAGGTGGGCGGGCAGGTGATCGGCGTCCTGTCGATCAGCCGCTTCGGAGGACGGAAGTTCGAGGTGCACGAGTTCGAGCTGACCAAGCTGGTGGTGAATCTCGTCGCCATCGCCATCTGGAACTCGCGGCTCTACGGTGAGATGCAGGAGAAGGCGATCCATGACGGGCTCACCGGCTTGTACAACCATCGACACTTCTGGGAGCGGCTGGCTCAAGAGGTGGCGCGTGCGAGGCGCTACGCCGCCCCCCTCTCCCTCCTCATGATCGACATCGACGATTTCAAGCAATACAACGATACGCGTGGCCATCTCGCCGGCGACCGGGTTCTCCAGGAAGTTGGCGCGATCCTCCAGGGCGAGGTGCGGCGCGACATCGACATCGTCGCTCGCTACGGCGGTGAAGAGTTCGCGGTCCTGCTGCCCAATACCGCCTGCGAGAATGAAGGCAGGGAGGTGGGCGCGCCGCCGCGGGGCGAGGAGAGCAATCGGCGAGCCGGGGGCGGCCGGCGGACTACTGATGTGCCGCCGCCGATGCGCTGGGGCGCCCGCGCGGTCGCCGAGCGCATCCGGGAGGAGGTGGCCAGGCGTCTGGGGCACGGCGAGGATGGCCCCTTCCTCACGGTCAGCGTGGGCGTGGCGGCGCTGCCGGAGAGCGCGCACGACGGGCTGCACCTCGTGCAGAGCGCCGACAAGGCGCTGTACCTCGCGAAGCACCTCGGGAAAGACCGCGTCGAGGTGTTCCACGCGTAAGCTGCGGGGGTGCCGCCGCGGGCGGCGAGGCCGGCTAGTCGCGGATGAGGGCGGTCAGGTCGTCCAGTTCGGACGGCCGGCTCTCGGCTATGCGGTGCGTCTCGCCGGCGACGCGACCGCAGGCGCCATCTATGAAGTGGCGGGCTACCAGGAGCTTCCGTGCGTCGTGCTGTGCGTCGCGGAGCAGGAGATAGCCGCACGCGAGATCGATGCTCAGGTCGACGAGGCGACGAGCGTGGAAGTCGCGGTAGCGCTCGTCGCCCGTCTCCTTGATCCTCCCGACCGCGGTGTCGAACGCCTGCCGGGCGCCGCGCAGCCGGGCCAGCAGCTCCGGTGTGGCGCTGAGGTCCCACGCGTCGTAGGTGTCGAGACGCTCGCCGAGGGCACCGCCCAGGAGGCCGCCGATCGCGGCCACTACCTGGAGCTGGGTGGTGCCCTCGTAGATGTTGGTGATGCGCGCGTCGCGCGCGTGCCGCTCCACGGGAAAGTCGCGCATGTAGCCGGAGCCGCCGTGGATCTGCAGCGCGTCGTAGGTGACGCGGTTGGCCATCTCGCTGGCGCAGGCCTTGGCCAGCGGAGTGAACAGGTTGGCCAACCGCGTGGCACGTTTGAGCTCCGCGCGCAGCGCGCGCGTGTCTTCGGCGCCGCTCGCTTCCCGCAGTCCCGCCAGCCGATGCTCGAGGGCGTCTTTGGTGTCCACGATCAGGCTGGTCTCGTACAGCAGCGCGCGCGATGCCTCGATGCTCACCCTCATGTCGGCCAGCATGGCGGCCACGGCGGTGAGGTGGCTGATCGGCGCGCCGAACTGCGCGCGCTCGTCGGCGTACTTCGCCGCCGCGCGACAGGCTGCCTCAGCTATGCCCTGCGCCTGGGCGGCGATGGCCACCCGGGCGCCATTCATGAGGCTCATCACGTAAGTGGTAAGGCCCCTGCGCCGCTCCCCTACGAGGAGGGCCGGCGCGTCGGTGAACTGCAGCTCGCAGGTGGGCGATCCGTGGATGCCGAGCTTGTCTTCTAGCCGGCGGATCTTCATGTGCTGGTCTCGCTCGTAGACGAAGAGCGAGAGGCCGCGGGCGTCGGTGGTGCCCTCCTCGCTGCGGGCCAGCACAAGGCTCACCTGGCCGCAGCCGTTGGTGATGAAGCGCTTCACTCCGGTGAGGCGCCAGACGCCGGTATCATCGAGCGTCGCCCTTAGCTGCACGTTCTGGAGATCTGACCCGGCCTCGGGCTCGGTGAGGGCCATGGAGCCTGTGACCTGGCCGCTGGCGAAGCGCGGCAGGAACTGCGCTTTGAGGGCCTCGGAGCCGAACTTGTTGATCGTGTCGGCGATGTCCTGGAGCCCGAAGACGTTCATGAGCGCTGGGTCGGCGCGGCTGATCATCTCGATCACCATCAGCAGGATGGTGGCGGGGAAGTTGAGCCCTCCGAAGCGGCGCGGCAGGCTGATGCCCATGAGATCCGCCTGCCGCAGGCGCTGCAGGGACTCGGCGATGCCGGGCGCGTAGCGGACCTCGCCGTCGGCGAGCACGCTGCCGACGCGATCGACGTCTTCGGCGCGAGGTGCGACGAACTCGCCGGCGATGTCGCCCGCGATCTCGAGCGCGCGGCGGAACGAATCGTGGGCGTCCTCGAAGGTGCGCGGCGCGTAGGGGAATTCGCGTGCCTGCGCGTAGTCGTCCTCCCGCAGGCGGACCACCTGCTCCAGCGCGGCGTGCTGGAGCCGGAATACGAGGTCCCGGTTGTCCAGGAAGAAGTTGCTCATCCCTGGCCTTCCCCGTGAGTCGCGCCGACGGCGGCGTACTGTGCGGCGCCGCCCTTGGACCGATACGCCTGGATCATCAGCGGGAGCACTTTGTGGAGATCGCCGACGATGCCGTAGTGGGCGACGGAGAAGATCGGCGCCTGCGGGTCGGTGTCGATGGCGAGGATTCGCGCGGATTGATCCATGCCGGCACGATGTTGAACAGAGCCGCTGATGCCGGCGGCGATGTAGAGCTTAGGTCGCACCGTGGTGCCGGTCTGCCCGATCTGGTGGTCGTGCGGCACCCAGCCGGCGTCTACGGCGGCGCGCGAGGCGCCGACCACTCCACCGACGGTGTCGGCAAGCTGCTGGATGAGCGCAAACCCTTCCTTGGAACCTACGCCGGCGCCGCCGGCGACGATGATGCGGGCGGCTTTGAGGTTGACGCGCTTCTGTTCCCGGTGGCGTTCAACTAGGGAGACGGCGAAATCCTGCGGTTCGAGGAATACCGTGCCCGCCGTGGTGCTCTTGCGCTCTCCCGCTGTGGCCGTGTCCACGTCGAGAGCCCGACGCACCGGGACCAGCAGCACTTCGCCAGAGCGCGCGGGGTCGGCGGTGGGCATGCGGAGAACACCCTCGCGCACAGTGGCCATCTGCGGGCGATGCTGCGGACAGACGATGGTAGCGATGATGTTCCCGCCGAACGCCGGGCGGATTTGCCACAGGAGGTCGTTGTAGGTGTGCTCGCGCACGCGGTGGCTGCCGATGCGCAGGTCGGTGCAGTCGGCGGTGAGGCCGGTACGCAGGGCGCTCGCCACGCGGGGCGCGAGGTCGCGCCCCGTGCTGCTCGCGCCGTAGAGGACGATCTGCGGCCGGTACGTCCGAATGAGTGTTACCAACACGCGCGCGTAAGGCTGCGCCAGGTAAGCGGCCAGATCGGGGTGATCTGCCGCGTACACCGTGTGCGCTCCGTGCGCGATGAGGGTTGGGCCGAGCTCGCTGACGCCGGACCCGCAGAGGACGGCGCCCACCTGCGTCTTGAGGGCTGTGGCCAGCTCGGCCGCGCGTCCGAGGAGCTCGAGGCTCACCTCGGCGACCTGCCCGGCCTCCGCTTCCGCGAACACCCAGACTTGGCCGCTAGCCAAGGATGTGTTCCTCGATTAGCTCGGTCACTAGCTCAGCGACCGCGCCTGGTGTGGGTTCGACCATGCGGGCGTCGGCCTGCGCCAACACCACGCTCTCGATGTTCTTGACGCGGGTGGGAGAGCCGCGCAGGCCGATGAGGTCTTCGCCGGCGGCGATCGCCTCGGCGTCCCACTGCACGACTTTCGCGCGGCAGACGGCGCGGCCGTCGACGGCGGTGAGGCAGACCTCGGCCGCGTCGTGGTCCGGGTTCAGGTAGCTGTCGTCGTAGTCGGGCAGGGCCTCGGCGGCCGCATCCTTGTAGATGAGCACCAGCTTCACGCTGGGAGGCCGTGGCTCGTTAGCCTCCGACGTTACTGTGAGCAGGGTCGGGAGTGTGGCCGCGAGGGTCTCGTATCCGCCCTCGATGGAACGGGTGGCGACTACCGTGCGTTGCTCGCCGAAGGGAGACGCTGTGTGGACACCGGCAATGCTGCTGACGCAGGTGATCTGCGGCAAACCGAGCTTTTCGGCGACCTGCGGGCCAACCTGGGCCGTATCGCCGTCGATCGCCTGCCTGCCGCAGAGCACCAGATCGAAGGGCCCGAGCTGGCGAACGGCCTGCGCGAGGGCGTAGCTCGTCGCCAGCGTGTCGGCGCCGGCGAAACGGCGGTCGCTGAGGAGGATGACCTCGTCGGCGCCGCGGTACAGCGACTCGCGCAACACCTGGGCGGCCGCGGGCGGACCCATAGTGAGCACGGTCACACGGCCGCCGTAGCGCTCGCGGAGCAGCAGCGCCTCTTCGAGCGCATTGAGGTCCTCGGGGTTAAAGATGGCCGGCAGGGCGGCGCGATTGACGGTGCCGTCCTCCTTCATGGCGTCGCCGGTCACGTTGGATGTGTCCGGCACCTGTTTGACGAGGACGACGAGGCGCAACGGATCGCCGGGATCCGCGGCGTGTGTGCGCGTCGACAGAACGGGATCTTCCTGGCTCATTGAGGGGCGGAGTATACCACTCCGCGGCGGACGAAGCCGCTCCGCGAGGGCGGCGCGGGGTTAGCCGGCCGGCTGCACGCAGCCGGCCGGTACCCACCCGCGCCGCCCATCCCGCGCGGCGCACAGGTACCAGCCGCCAGCCTGGTCGATCAGGCCGAGCAGATCGCCGGGCTCCACGGTCAGCTCGGCGGCGTCGTAGTCGTGTGCCGCCACGCCGCCGCCCGCCTCCGTGGACAGAAACCGCTCGGGCACCCATCCTTCCCGGCCGTCTGGCCCTGTGCACCACAGGTACTCGGGCCAGGTCGTGTCGCGCCGGCCGGCGATCACGCGGTCGCCGGCGCGCAAGCTTATGGGATTGCCGTACGAGGCGTGGTGGGCGGCGACGACACGCAGCGAATCGCCGGGCTGAGGCGCCGGATGGTCGGGGCCCGTCACACGCTTCTCCGCCAGTACAGCCGCCGCGGCGGGCTGGAGGAGGCCGTCTGCGTTACGACGGGCTCGCTCGCCTCTCTCGATGGCGCCGCGAACGGCGGTACCGCTCCCCTCACAGCCCTCCCTCCATGTGTGAGGTGCTGCCTTCGGAGTGCCTTCAGACTATTACAGGGCCGGACGCTCGCACTTCGTCGTCGACCGCGTCGGCATAGCGGGCGAAGTTCTCGGCGAACATGCCGGCCACCTGGTGCACCGTGCGGTCATAAGCGTCGTGGTCGGTCCACGTGGCGCGAGGGTCGAGGATCCTCGTGGGCACTCCCGGGCACCTCGCGGGCACGAGCACGCGGAAGATGGGATGGGGCGCCAGCTCGACTTGCGCCAGCATGCCGCTGGTGGCGGCGGTGAGCAGGCGTCGCGTGGTGTCGATGGGCATCCGCTTGCCGACACCGTACGGGCCGCCGCTCCAGCCCGTGTTGACCAGCCAGCAGTCGGTGTCGTACCAGGCCAGCCGTTCGGCGAGCATGCTCGCGTAGCGCGCCGGATGCAGCGGCATGAACGGCGCGCCGAAGCAGGCGGAGAAGGTGGGCCGGGGCTCGCTGATGCCCACCTCTGTACCGGCGACCTTGGACGTAAAGCCGGAGAGGAAGTGGTAGCTGGCCATAGCGGGGGTCAGCTTGGCGATGGGCGGCAACACGCCGAAAGCATCGCAGGTGAGGAAGAAGATGTTGCGCGGGTGGTCGCCAACGCCACCGGTGACGGCGTTGGGGATGTGGTCGATGGGGTAGGTGGCGCGCGTGTTCTCGGTGAGGAAGTCGGAGTCGTAGTCGATCTTCCTCGTCTGTGGGTCCACGACCACGTTCTCGAGGATGGAGCCGAACTTGATGGCGTTGTAGATCTGCGGCTCGGCCTCCGCGGAGAGGTGGATGACCTTGGCGTAGCAGCCGCCCTCGAAGTTGAAGACGCTGTGGTCGCTCCAGCCGTGCTCGTCGTCCCCGATGAGATGGCGTGTGGGGTCGGCGGAGAGCGTGGTCTTGCCGGTGCCCGAGAGACCGAAGAAGAGGGCGACGTCGCCCGTGTCGCCCATGTTGGCGGAGCAGTGCATGGGCAGCACGTTCTTCTGCGGGAGCAGGTAGTTCATCACGGTGAACACGGCCTTCTTGATCTCTCCCCCGTACATGCTGCCGAGGATGAGGATGATCTTGCGCGTAAAGCTGATGCCGACGAACACGGAGGTGCGCGTGCCGTCGAAGTCCGCGCTTGCGCGCAGGGCACCGCAGTTGATGACGGTGAACCCGGGGACAAAGTCGTGCAGCTCGGTGGCCGTGGGCCGCACGAAGAGAGTGGTGGCGAACAGGGCGTGCCAGGTGGCGTCGGCGATGACACGCACGGGGAGGCGATACGTGCGCTCCGCTCCGGCGAAGCCGTCGAACACGTACAGATCGCGGTCGTGGAGGTAGCCGCGCGCCTTGTTGAGCAGCCGTTCGAAGAGATCCGGGTGGCACGGGCTGTTCGCCGCCGAGTCCCACCAGACCTGGTTGTCGGCGGGCGATTCCATGACGATGGCGCGGTCGTCTGGCGAGCGGCCGGTGGGGTCGCCCGTCTTGACTACCAGGGCGCCGTTGGCGGCGAGGATCCCTTCGCCGCGAGCGAGCGAGCGAGCTATGAGCTCGGCGGGTGGCAGATTACGGTGGACGGCGCCGCTGCCGGCCATGCCGAGAGCCGCGAGCTGCTCGCGCACGCCGGCCACGGCGTCTCCGGGGGCCGGCGTGGTCATGGCGGCATGCTCCTCGGTCGACGGTGGTAGGTCATGAACCCCGCGATGCTAGCAGAGCTTGGCGCAAGGCGGAACCCGGAGTCGGGATAGGAGATAGGGCGGGCTGAAATGCCACCCCCCTGTGGCAGTGCAGTGCTTGGCGGTCGCTCGCCGCGCTCCGCGCGGCTCGCTCCGGAGACATTCGAGGTCGAACTTGTGGACAATCGCGGGGGTGTTCGTGAAGTTCGTATGGATCTCGAAGCGGTCGAGGTCGCAGACGACAAGAAGGGGCGGGTTGTCTATGTTCGCAGCGCATTGAAGCGCTCATGGCCGAAGGCAAGCGCATCACGGCACGAACCCCTCTGGACAAGAACCCCGTGGCTGTCTTCAACGGCTTTCTCGACCGCCTTCGCGCGGTGCGCGTTCTTGACCCTGCCTGCGGCTCGGGCAACTTCCTCTATCTCGCGCTGCAAGCACTCAAGGACCTTGAGCACGAGGCCATCCACTGGGCGTCGCTCGCCCTGAAGCTGCCGATGCAGATTCCCGGTGTCGGACCGTATCGGGCGATTTAGAGGCCGACGGGATTTGTCGGGGCAAGCGCGAGCGCGCGCCGTAGGCACGGGTCATTGAGGCGGAATTGCGCCGAGGCGGAAATGATTTGTCCGTCGCGGTCGATTTGCAGAAAGGCGATTCCCGTGTCACTTATCCAGCGCAGCGCTTCGAGTGTCATACCTTGCCCGGGCGGGCAGCACCGCATTCCGGATGGGCGGGAAGCAGTAAAGGCTTTGAAGCGCATCCGCGCGGGCGGACAGAGACCGCATGCACACAACTGCGGCGCACTCACCGCGCTTGCTGTTCAGCATGCGCGGGCGCAGCTTGCGGCAGCGTGCATCGAAGCGCCACGCGATGGCGCGGCAGCAATGCACGCATTCCTCAACACCAGGTCTGCTAGTATGCCGGAAGTCGACTGATGGGCAGGGGCATGGCGCGAGCCTTCTGGATAGACCTCTTCACGGGCACAACGTGGGAGGAATTCCTCAGTGCCGGAGCTAGTGTGTCGGGCTTCCGTGAGACGCAATGGGCCACGGTCAAGAAGGTCGCACCCGGAGATTGGCTCCTGTGCTATGTGGCAGGCGTCTCACGTTTCATCGCCATCCGTGAAGTCACCGGCATGCCGTTCAGGGACGCGGAGCAGATTTGGCAAGAGGACACCTTCCCAGTAAGACTTCCGGTCAAGGTTGTGCTGAAGCTGGAGCCGGAACATGCTGTACCTGTCACGACCCTACGAGACAGGCTGTCCTACTTCCAGTCGGCATCGCCAACAGCTTGGACCGCTCACTTCCGACGTTCGCCGATGGCCGAGCGTTCCGAGGACGCACAGGCCATTGTCGAGGCGCTTGAAGCGGCGACATCTGACCCACTGAGTCGGCCCTTCCCTGAAGCCAAGTGGCATCGCAAGCTGGGCGGCACGCTGCCGTCCAAGGATGAAGAGGTTTTCGTTCCCCCAAAGGAAGAGGACACCCCTCAAGAGAACGACGGATCCTCCAGTGCCACGCACGAGGAGATTCAGTCACTTCTGCTCAAGCTCGGAAGTGAGATGGGGTTTGCCCTCTGGGTGGCTAGAAACGACCGGGGCAAGGCGTTTCGCGGGAAGGTGCTTGGCGAAGTACCTGGCGTCAGAGACAAGCTGCCCGCTCAGTTCGATCCGGCGACGAATCGGACCATCGAACTGATTGACGTCCTGTGGCTCGACGAGAACGCGATTGTGGCTGCGTTCGAGGTAGAGCACACAACGTCCGTCTATTCGGGCCTCCTGCGCATGGCCGACCTAGTCTCGATGCAGCCCGGCATCAACATCCGGCTGTACATCGTTGCGCCCGATGAGAGGCGGGGGCGAGTGCTCAGCGAGATTTCGCGTCCGGTGTTTTCGCGCATGAGGCCTCCACTTCGCGACCGCTGTCAATTCATCCCCTACTCAGAATTGAGGGCAAAGGAACAACAACTCCGAGGTCTCGCTCAGTACCTCAAGCCGGAGTTTCTTGACGAAATCGCTGAGTCGGCTGACTGACCAGGAATCGTCCGGCACAAGCCCTCCTCACCCCCTACGCCCTCTACCGCGCGCCGGTCTCCGGACACATGCCTAGTCGCCTGCCCTCGCACGTGCCATGCAGCGGCCGTCTGAGTCTGTCTGAGGGGCATTCATCGGCGCGAGCCGCGCGAAGCGCGGCGAGCGCCATCCGAGCACCGCTGGGACAGGGGGGTGGCATTTCAGTCCGCCCTATCTCCTATCCCCGGAACTCGGAGTCGGGTATAAACCTTCTCTTCCATATGGCTCCTCAAGGGTTTAGTCGTTTGCGCTTGTGCCGCAATATCTCGGCGATCTGTGGGATCTGCGGCGACCACACGACGTATTGTGTCCGCAGCCAGAGAGCGGGAATCATATCGTACCGGCAATACCACTCCAGCAGCGGGACGCTGTACGTCAGGTCGTACTCCTCGATCAGCCGCTCTCGCAAGTCGGGAAGTGTTATCAGAGGACCGCGCAATCTCTTATGGAGGAGAAGGGATGGAGCAGTCACAGAATACACCACAGATTTCTCCGCAAGTCCCGCCTCCACCAAAAAGCGCCCCGCCGGCAGGGGGAAACCGGCGGGGCGCATGGCCGGGAGGAGGCCATCTTTCAGAACTTTGTGTTCGGCCACTTGTACTTCTTCAAGCCGTACAAAACGCCGCTTATCAGTGAGACGAGCGCCGCATCCTTGGTCCCGATGGCAGCCAAGTTGCCATCGTGGAGCAGCCAGTCCACGAGACTCCCGGCAAGCGGGAACACCGTCGCCCAAACGAAGCGAATCAGAGAAGCGACCACAATAAGCGACACGACCACCAACTTGGGGCACTGGTGAATGAGTTCGGGTCGGAGAAGTCCGCTCTTAGAGCTATAAGGGGAGCCGTAACTAGGCTGGCCGAGAGACAGGGCCTGCGTGGTGTAAATACGCGAACGGTGAAAGTTGGCGAACAGACGATCAGAGTAAGGTTCATTAGAGGGCCAAGTGGCAAAGTGGAGATAGGCACAGCTTGGAAGGCGAACTGAGATGTCGACTATGCTGACGGCGTTTGAACGGGCCGCGATGGCCAAGTTGCTCGAAGGAAACTATCCGGAATTAGCCACTCTGAGACACCAAGCCGAATTGGCTGAGGTAGCGGAACGTAGTCAGTACTGGGGCGGCGTGAGCATTGCGTTGGCTGTGCCTGACGACTGCGAGAGGGCTACCACGTTGCCACAACTCACACGCTTTGATGACGTTATTGGCGTGGTCAGCGGTATGCGGAACCCTGTCGGTTTCTCACTGTCAGTTGTCGACGGCATGCTCGACGAGCTGGAAGGGTCGACATTCGAGGAGCAGTGGAAGGAACATCCGGATGAATGGAGAGTGGAGTACCCATCTGGGCAAGTCAGGGACGAGAGATATGTGAGGCAGGTGATCAGGGACGGTATTGCCGACTGGCCTGTACGTGGGTGAGCCGCACCGGTTTCCTTGGAGTTGCCCGCGTCAAGTAAGGTAAAGTCTCCGGCTATCAGGATTGACGGTATCGAGTTTCGTCGTCTCTGGAATGTCCGGAACCCGATAGGTCGGTCGCGGAAACACCTTCTCCCCCAAGATACAGAGGGCAGTATTGAAACCGCCCCACAGACTCCCCTACGTGATCGAGAAGCACATCGGCCACACGTGGTTGGTGGTCACCGGTCCATGGACGGACATCGTTGAGTCGGCGGTACAGCGCCAAGAGGCTGAGATTCTGGAGCTGAACCGTGCGCGCGGTTTCTCCGAGCCGGACCTAGAGTTCCTGCACGAGGGATTGCCAATTCGTGCGCTGAACCTCGTGCTTGGGTTCCCCGATCTGAGCCCGCTGTATCGACTTGGTCGTCAACTGGAGATGCTTCTCCTAGGCGATGCGCAGGTGCTAGATCTCACGCGGTTCCAGAACCTAAAGACCTTAGCTGTTGACTGGAACCCCGTGCGCGATACCCTCACATCCTCTCAGACACTGCGCGATCTGCACTTGTGGAAGTTCCCAGAACGGGATCTTTCCTTCTTTGCCAAGCATCTCGGTAAACTCGAGGAACTCCAACTGGTCGAGGCCCGGTCCCTGGCCTCTCTCGATGGTCTTGGAAGCCTCCGCTCCCTTACTGCCTTGAGGATCCTCTACGGGCGATCCCTGAGAGACATCAGTGCGCTAGGCCTCGCTGGTGAACGGCTGCAAGAGCTTGAGTTTCAGAACTGTCCCCATATCGAGAGCCTGAATGGTGTCGAGAGAGTCCGTTCCCTCCGCGCCCTCGGCATCAGCGCCTGCGCCAGAATCGAATCATTGGCTCCCCTACAAGGACTTCCGGTGCTGGAGGTGCTGAATGCATGGGGGAACACGCAGATCGTGGACGGCGATCTTTCGCCAGTTGCCACACTTCCCCGCCTGAAGGAACTACACATGGAGAACAGGCGCCACTATCGACCACAGGTGAGGGATATCGCAGAGCGTCTAGGGAGAGCGGAGCGCTTGTGATTTTGAGGACTGGATAGTAGGTGACCACGGAGCTCTCCTGAGGGGGTGTGATCTCAAGCGAGAGACCGGATAGTCCGTGAGCCTGTATCGTTGATGCTTCCCGCAGGCCGCCACAGGTCCCACAACGAATGGTGATCCGAGATGGAGCAAAGCGACAGACCACTCCACGGCGATGTCGGGTAAGAGCAAGCGGCGAGGAGTTCTGGCATACTAGGCGCAGGCATGCTGCGCCTCCGCCTGCCTTATCGCCGTCCTGCTTCTCGCCGGCTGTTTTGGCTACACCCCTCCTCCGCTTCCTCTGGGCCCCAGTCCCACGGTAACGCCCAATGCGGGTCCCGGCGTGGCGGCCGATGGCGAGACGGCCGAGCAGGCGGCCAAGCGACTGTTCCCGCGCGCGTATCGCCAGGCGCTGGAGGCTGCCGAAAGCCGCAGCGAGCGGGAGCTGCTCGAGGGGACAACGCCCGGAGAGCCAGCACCGCTCTCGGTCGACTACAGCGAATCCGGCCTAACGTTGGTCCAGTGGGTGCTGCCCGACGATCTCCACGCGGCTACCGGCAACATGTTCGCCGCCATGTGGCCGAGTGCCATGATGGAAAATGACTTTCACGTACCGTTTCTTAAAGATGGCCGTGTCGTCAGCGAATTCGGGGTTAGCTTAGATGAGACGGGTCACTGGATGGTCGCTGAAGGTACTTTCGGACCTGCCCCCAGCGGTCTAATCTACGATCTGCAGCGTGCAAGCGAGAAGCTTGAGAAGCTGCTTGGGCCAGGGACCATCGTGCGGCCGGTGATGTTTGTGCCCTCAGGGCTTGCCTTCGTCGTGGGAGATAACCAAGGACGCGAGGCGGCGGTGTTTCTTAGCTGGGTGGAGTACGGTCCAGGCGTAGAGGGCTTCCATAAGCAGTTCCCCGAGGTCGGCCAGCTCTTCACCCCCGTGCAGCTAGAGAAGCTGCTGACACCCTGACCGTCTGCGTCGTCGAGTAAAGGATCGCAGGAAGGGTGCGCTCGAAATGGTAGAAACCCATCCTGGTCGACAGTCCGCTCACGATACTGGAGGAATGAGGCAGCGGCTAACGGAAGTAGACACTCGCAGAGTAACGTGGCGTGTATGCAAGTGGGTCGAGCACCGCAGCGAGTCAACCCGAGTCCCGAGCAGCACGCGCGCATTGATCCCTTCAGACACTGCTCCCGATGATGGAGGGAAGAACATGAAGGAACAGCTGGCGGAGTTGTTGGTAGCTTCGCATGGGCAGCCAGTCAAATGGGGCGATCATGTTGTACATGGCTTTTACGAGATATCAGGCCTGGCAGCAGGGGCCAGGCTTACTATTGAGTTTCTCTGTGTTGTCCCCCCATTGCCTCAGTCCCTTGCTTTGAGTTGCAAGGGGGGTCGACTGGAAGTAAATGGTCAAGACCTGAAGGAAATTGGCCTCTGGTCTGATACGGTCCCAGCCTTGGTGGTTGCTGTTGCTCGACCCGCCTCGAGAAAGCGCCCGCTGAGTGTTCAGTTGTGGAATGAGTGGCGAGACGAGGATGGAGTAGTACAGGCCTGGATCGGCAATGCTGGCATGATTATCGAAGAGGAGGAAGACCACATGATCTTGCGGTGTAGCAACGGGGAGGGTGAGGCTACTTTTGACGATCTCGTCGTCGAGGTGACAATCACTCGCTAGCGCAAGAAGATAGGATGATTCGTGGGCGGTATGCGAGCCCGAGCCAGGAGCTTGTCGTTAGCACTCGATCAGGCAGCAACGGCATCAGCAGGGTTGTCCTCAGAACAATGAAGTGACGGACGCAGGGAGACGGTAGTCATGGATCTGGGCACTATCCGGGAGCACTCGTTGTCGGTCATCCCATCACTAGGGCTGAAGATCCCATCGCATCTGCCCCTGCTGGAAGGTGATACTCCGACTCGGAGCGCCGATGACGTAGTAGATCGCATGCTGTGCGTCTATGCGGTATGTGCAGTCGATGCCGGTCTTGAACGCAAGAAGGGCATTGAGTGGCTGGTCAGCGAGGGGCTCTATGACCAGCTAACAGACGAAGAAGCTAAGTTCATCAGCAGACGTCACCTGAGGAAGAGCCAGCGAGATATCCAAGTTGAGGCAGTCTTCTGTCTGATGTGGATAGTCGGCTTGGCGGCGAATCTTGATTTCCGGAAGCGCTGTCCAGACGATCTGGTGTACTCATTGCCAAACCTGCTTGCTGGGGACTCCGGCTCTGAGTGGCGACAAAAGGCGAAGATGAGAGACACCGAAGAGCTCCTCCTCGCGAGGGATCTTGCCTATTGCGTCCACTGGGCGGTCGTGGAGGCGGTCTTCAAGGGTCGCACGCTGCGAAAGATCGACATGCCGAGTGTGCCGGAGCGCAGAAAGGCGCTTGAGTGGCTCTTCGTCTCGGAGGATTGGGATGAGGTGTCGTTGGACACATGATCTGTCCCGTGGTGCCCCTTCGCACCATCAAGCCCATGGTGGCATCCGCAGATCGGCACGCAGCGTCCGGCACGCCTCACCGGGTCGCGTTCGCGAGCGCCCAGCAGTGGGTGGCACGCCTTGCCGCTGCCAAGCGGGCGGGACGTCTCGACGAGGAGCTCGAGAAGATCGGCCGCCTGCTGTCGGCGTACGCTGAATCATGTCGTTCCCTGTACGGCGAAACATGTCGCTCCGGGTGAGACCCTGTCTTTGACCATGGTGCATATTCCGCTCCAAGCCGAACACCGATTCCGGAGCAAGCCGAACAGCGATTCCGCCCGAAGCCGCCGCGCTACCGGCCGCGGCCGCCACGCGCCAAGCTGATCGACCGCTACGCCGGCCTCATCGACCAGGAGCTGCGTGTCTCGAAGGCGCAAATCCGCGATGTGTCGACTACCAAGCGATTCCAGCCAGGGCCCGACTTCAAATTCGGATCCAAAGCATGGTACGACATCACAACTCAAAAACAGTGGAAAGCACACGGTAAGCTCTATGGTCGCAACGGCCACCTCCTGAAGTACCGATGAAGATCGATCCGAAACTCATCGAGCGATGGAGTGGCGAGGCCGGGGCCTTTCAGCTCTGGCATCCTGAGGAGCAGCGACGACGGCCGTACCTGGAATCAGATTCTCTCCCTGGCACCTAGCGATGATTCAGTCGTAACACTTGTGGCCAGTGACCAGAGGCATCTGTGGGCGCTCTGCGGCTCCGGTCGGCCTGGAAATACCAATTCCATGTATGTACTTCACAGCGAAGACGGGGGTGGCCACTGGCGTCGAGTGTCCACTGGAGGGTTTGGTGCATTCGGCGTAGGGTTACTATGCCCGGCGGTGTTGTTCGTTGACGAGCGACATGCGTGGTCGATGGCAAGGCTCCCGTCCGATGGCGATGCCTTTGAGGTCTACTTTCGGACAAGTACTACTGGTGGGCGGACATGGAAGGCCATCTCTCAGCTGGATGCTCTGACGTCGGCGTTGGTCTTGTTCGCACTCGATGCAAATCGTGCTTGGGTGGGCGGTAGCGTTGGCTGGTCCGACTGCAAAGCTGCCCTTCTCTCCACGATCAACGGTGGCAAGACCTGGAAGCAAACGCGCATCGATGGCGAGAGAGTGGCGGGAGTCTTCTTTATCGACAAGACGCGTGGCTGGGTGGTGGCGACAGGCAGTAAGGGGAGTACTATCTACGGCACAGCAGATGGTGGCCTAGCCTGGACGAGGGAATGCTTTTTGGAAGACCAACCCTCGTTTCAGTGGGTATTCGTGCAGGCGGGATCTACTCTCTTCGTCTCAAACGGCAATGTGATGTTGAAAAGATCACTGCCAACAGCCACTAATCCGTAGTGATCAAAAACGAATACTGGGAGGTGGGGGTTCCTGCGCCGTCAATTTATTGGGTGGTCACGGGCAACAGATAATGGGGGGCGCAGCTGGGAGCGCGTGCATCTGAACCTCGACACTTCACTCGCATCGATAGCGTTCGCGGACCGCGATCATGGCTGGGTAGTTGGCCTCCACGGAGCTCTCGCTCTTACCAACGACGGCGGCCGTAGCTGGCAGGCGCAGGATGTCGATACCCACGAGGGCCTTTGGATCTCGTCGAGTAAAGGATCGCAGGGCGCTCGACATGAGTAAGAGTACGACAGCGATCATCAGCCAGCTCCATGAAGTCCTTGCGCCGCACGGCTTTTGGCGGCATAAGCACACCTGGAATCGCACGTCCGGTTCCTTCATCGATGTGATTGATATCCAGGTGGGCCAGGGGGGAAGATGGGTGACGGCGAATGTGGGCGTGACCGATCCGAATGCTTACAGACACTGCTGGGGAGGTGACCCCCCAAGTCCAACCGACGAACCGTCCTGCACGGTGAGAACTCGAATCGGCTATCTGATGGGCGATACGGATGTGTGGTGGCCGCTGAATGATCCGCAAACACCCGAGGCAGTCGTTCAAGCGGTCGCTGCGCGTGTACTCCCTTTCCTTGAGCGCATGCACAGTAAGGAAGCGCTGGTCGCATTCCTAACCAAGAAGACCGTGTGGCGATGGAAATACCCGCCGCCGATCATTTACCTTGCGGTCCTCAAGCATGATCTGGGAGATCCCGCAGGGGCGTGCGCACTCTTGAACGACCTCTACGAGACTACCCAAGGGCCGTGGCACCCCGCGGTTGGCGAAGTGCTGACGAGCCTCGGGTGTCGTTAGTGAGCGCCATTACGAAGCGCACCATCAGGCCAAGGCAGGCTAACCGAGGTGCCGACTTCTTCCATCGCTGCAAACTCGTAAGTTACGATGTGACGACCTCCAGGGCGCGGACTGTCGCAGACCATGTAAAGAAATCCGGTCGTCCCGGCTATCCGAACCTCCGGGTGATGTCCTACCGAATGTGGTGAAGATGCGCCGGATCACAACCGCCGAGCAGCTTGTCAGCGCCACGAAGCTGCGTTACGCCTCCATCAGCGGCCTAACGGCCAGGGATGCAGCCTCAGCGGAGCCGCGCACGCGCACGCAAGCAAAGCGTATCCCGCTGGCGCTGGCGCTGGTCCGCCGCAGTCAGTTTCGCGACGTGGATCTGAGCCGCTGCCAGATCGAGGAGGTGGATGTGCGCCGCACAAGCTTTACGCGCGTCTGCTTCGATGAGGCTCGCCTGGAGCTTCTCACGGAGGGCGGCTCGAGCTTTCGCGACTGCAGCTTTGTCGGCACGCGCTTCTACGACTGCGACCTGGGCGCCGATGGCTCACGCTATGAGCGCTGCCGCTTTGTGCGCACTCGCTTCTCCGATACCAACATCTACCACGGCATGTTTACCGACTGTCTGTTTGAGGACTGTCGCTTTCCCGGCGGCGCTCTGCTGTTCTCCTCGACCTTTGCGCGCTGCACCTTCCGCGGCGTCCTTGACGATGTGACCTTCGGCAGCGCCAGATGGGACCGGCTCGACGATGCGTTTGAGCGCTTCGACTACCTGTGCGGCCGCCTGCGGCCCAACCGCATGCACGAGGTCGACTTCTCTGAGGCCCGCCTCTGGGGAGTGAGGTTTCTCGACGGCGTCGATCTTTCCACCGTCAAGCTGCCAAGCGACGGACGGCACCGCTACTTCGCCGACTGGCCCCAGCGCGCCGAGGCTCTCTTGCAGGCGGCACAGGCGGAGGGCGGTGTGATCCAGAATGAGGTCGAACGATTCCTGCTCATCCTGGGCTCCTGGTACCCTGACTCCTGGCGTCCTGAGGAGCACCAGGGAAGCTTGTCAGGCCTGCAGCAGCAGTACCTGCTCAACCTCGACTGGATCCTGGAGCTGGCCGGCGAGCTGGCCGGGCCCTTCATCTTGCGGCAGCTTGGCTGCGAGGTGGTCAACTCCGGCGAGGGTGCCTCGGCGCCCTAGCCCGCAACCTCGGCGCGGCTCAAGGGAGAGGAGCACCGTCACCGTCTGCGAGGGAACGCTGCATGAATGGCTGGGTATTAAGCGGACATGACTCCTCTTGGCCGGACTGCTGGCCTGTCGATCGGCGACCAGCAGTCGGTAGGCGCTCCTGTCATGTGTGGGGGCAGCCGGATTCAGTGACCTGAATCCTGCGCAGGCAATGGGGCTGGCTACTCGGGATTACTGCCGTCAGTGGTTCACGCCCTGACGCTTGCTTTCCGAGCTTCTGCGGGTAAAATCTGATCACTGCTCCCCGTCGTCCAGGCTAACGCCCGAACTGGCGGGGTTTTTCTTGGGAGGGGCATGTCTTCAGCGCGCGTTGTTGTCTTTCTCGACTATCAGAACGTCTACAACGGTGCGCGTGAGGTCTTCGACTTACGCGGCGATCCAAGTCGCTACGGACAGATCGACCCCCTCAGGCTCGCTCAACTTTACGATGTGGATTGGTGACACGCATGCGGACGGATCTCGTCTGGAGGCCTGGGCAGTCTACGAGTACACCATGGTGCGAGACGGCGCGAGCTGGAAGATCAACGACGAACGGGAGGTCTGGGCCTCCTTCGATGCTGATCCCGACCAGTGGGGACCTGCCTCGCCGCACGATGAGGGCGAGTCCACCACCGGCGACCAGTACTAGATGATTGATTCCACGAACTGAGGCATGACCAAGGAACGAAAAGCAGAGAGATCGAAGCCGACGGTGCTCATAACACCGTCTGCCCGGAGGCCACGATGGACGCCGACCTCGACACTCTCTGCA